>Ga0081539_10000087_pt1 | contig 214031 bp, 204 predicted proteins | sample TabmetS4T2R2_FD_71023 | JGI IMG/M metagenome (GOLD analysis project Ga0081539, IMG submission 71023) | Tabebuia heterophylla rhizosphere microbial communities from the University of Puerto Rico - S4T2R2 | ecosystem: Host-associated > Plants > Roots > Rhizosphere ... | reverse complement strand
CTCGCGCCGCAGGATCTGAACGCGCGCTACTGGCTCGCGGCCGCGGCTGGCCGGCGCGCGCGGCAGGACGATGCTTTGTACAGCGCGAGGCTGGCCGTGGAGGTGTACGAACAGACGAGTGCGATCCTCGCTGCGGATTCGATGCACGCCGGGGCGCACCATGCGCTCGGCATGCTGCACGCCGAGGTGACGCGCGCGCCGAAGCTCGTCCGCTTCGTCGCCGGACGCGTCCTGCGGATCGACGTGGCGAAGCGGGCCAGCGTCCGCGAAGCGGAGCGTCATCTGCGGCGGGCCGTGGAGCTGGATCCGACAATGATCCTCTACGCCGTGGATCTCGCCGAGTTCTACCATCGCAGGGGGAGTGAAGACGAAGCAACGGCGCTCGTCTCGCGACTGAGGACGTTGCGCCCCCGACATCCGATCGACGCACTCATCCTCACGACGACCAATTCGCGCTTCGCGACGCGCTAGCGGGTGGGGCGGCGGTCCGCACGGCGCGTGATTTCCACGCGCGGCTGTACGACGTGGCACGTGCGCTGCAAGATTCGCGGCGTGATCGTTACCGTCCGCCGGCGTGGCTAAGAAGAGCGCGAAGCGCGCGGAGAACGTCCTCGCGCTGGCGGCTGACCGCGGCGTCCGCCTCGTTGGCATGGAGTTGCTCGACGACGCGAGCGCTGCCGCCGACAAGCTGGAGCGCGCGAGAGATGCGAAGACGCTGCACGCCTTTCGCGTGGCGCTGCGGCGGCTGCGCAGCTGGCTGCGCGCGTTCAAGTCCGAGTTGCGCGGCGCCGTGCGGCGCAAGGACCGGCGCCGGTTGCGCGACATCGCGGCGGCGACGAACCTCGGACGCGACACCGACGTGCAAATCGAATGGCTTCGCGAGGCCGCAAAGGGGCTGAGCCGCAAGCGCAAACGCGGCGCCGATTGGCTGGCGCAGTACCTGGCGGTCCGCCAGCGGCAGGCGGGCGATCCGCTGGACGCGGCCCTGCTGAAGGAGTTCGACAGTGTCAGGCAGCGTCTCGCGGAGGCGCTCTCCACCGTCACGGTTCCCGTTCGTCCCGACGAGGCGCCGCGAATGCCCCTCGCGCGCCTGCTTGCAGGGCGGATGATGCAGCATGTCGACGCGCTGGCGGCCGAGCTGCGCAACGTGCGCTCCTCCACGGACGAAGAGATGGCGCACCGCGCGCGAATCGCAGCGAAGCGCCTGCGGTATCTGCTGGAGCCCGCGGTGGCACATGCGCGGAAAGGTGAAAAGCTCCTCGTGCGCCTCAAGGGCCTCCAGGACGAGCTGGGCGCGCTGCACGACGCGCACGTGATGGGACATCAGCTCAAGACGGCCATGCAAGCGTCGGCGTCAGCGAGCGTCAACGGTCTCGTCCCCGACGCGCCGCGTGACGGTCTCGCGGCGCTCCAGGGAAGGCTGGAGGCCGACACCACCCGAGCGTTCGAGCGGATGAGCGCCGACTGGCGCGACGGCGCGCTCGCGACGTTCAGCCGCGACGTCGCGGGCTTCGCGCGGCGCCTGGAGGAGTCATACCGTTAGCCCGGGAACCTCGTGCGTGAGCGTTGGCGAACGTGGGCAGCTCGCGTCGCGAGCTGGGCGCGCATGACGCCGCCGATCCATCAGGCGGGCGGGATCGTCGTGCGGCGGCGCAATCGCCGGCCGCAGGTCCTCATCGTCAGCGCGCGACACCGCCGCAAACGGTGGGTACTGCCGAAGGGAACCGTCGAGCCCGGGGAGCGCGCGGCCGATGCGGCGCGCCGCGAGGTGCGCGAGGAGGCCGGCGTCACCGGACGGATCCGCGGACGCGCGACCGTCGTCGAATACAACGCACGCATCGGCCGCGTACGGGTCGAATACTTTGTGATCGAGTATCGCCGCGAGACCAACGGCGACCGCGAGCCGCGGCGCGTGAAATGGTGCGCTGTCGAGGACGCGATGACCCTGCTGACGTTCGCGAGCGCGCGGCGCGCGCTCCTCGAGGCGAACCCCAAGATCGACGATCTACTGAAGCGCTCGCACGTCCGCCACAAGCGCTGAGAGCAGCTCCCCGAGCCACGCATACTGCTCCGTCTCCGCCTTGCCGGTGTAGTCGCTCACGGCCACGGCACCGAGCCGGCCAAGGAAACGAAGGATGAGACTCTCCTGCACCTCGAGATGCGTGCGTCGGTGCAGCACCGTCTGGCCGCCCGTCGTGTCGTCGCGCACGCCGATCCGAAACGTCGCGCCGCTCCCCTGAAACGGCCGGCGCAGCGGCGTCCGCAACAGCCGTTCAGTGATGAGCGGCAGCACCCACTGCGGCTCGCGGCGCGCCACGATGACCCACGCGCGCTCGTGATCCGTGCGAATCAGGTTCAGCTCGGAGTGAAAGTCGTGGAAACCCACGGTGAAGCGCCGCACCCTGAGCGTGAGCGCGCCGTCCAGCGTCAGCGAATCTGAGATCGGATGCGATGCGCCGTCGAGGGACATCAACGTGCCATCGAGCGTCCGCACGCGCAGCGTTACATGTCCGTCCGCCATGCCGATCTCGAGGAACGAGGCACCGCTTTTGTCCCCGACCACCCAGCGCATGCGCGCCGTCTCGGCGTACCGTCGCAGGTAGCGCGCGAAGTTCGGGAAGCGCGACTCGAGCGCGGCGGGCGTGAGAGTCATCGCGACCGACGCGAGCGTGGAACCGTCCTTCAGCGGCAGGGTCCGCACGGAGTCCACGCGAAAGAGCGTGCCGAACACCGCGCTCGACCGGGGAAGCGCCGCAGCAGCGATCGCACGCACGTCGCGCCCCGACCTTCCCTCCGCCGCCGCGAAGAGCGATCCGACGAAGGCGCCAACGTCCTTCGCGCCGAGCATGCCGAGCGCGTACGCGACCTCGGTGTCCCACGCGTACTCGTCGGACGAAAGCCGCGTGAGGTTGATCGAGTGTCGGGACTCCGCCGGCTGAGCAACCATGCCGGATAATCGGGCCGCCTCGAGCCGATAGTGGCCGTTCGACAGGCGTCCGTTCACGAACAGCGTGCGACGCGACGGCTGCGACGTCGACCAGACGCTGGTGTCGGCCCAGACGTGCGAAGGGAGGAACGCGGCGTTCGCGATCTTCACCCGCGCGGCGTCGTACTTGGGGTCGCGCTGCGGGTCGGCCACGCGCGCGGCGAGCGCTGAGAACAGCTGTTCGGCTGCGCCGCTGCCGGCAATGAGGTGACCACCGCCAAGCGCGGCGACGGACTCGCGGCACCCCGCGACCGAGCCCAGCAGAAGGCATGCAGCGATGACTTTCGCGCGTGAGGACGCCGCGCGACGACAGGGCGTAAGTTGTGCTCTGGTCAGGACTAACGGCGTCGGAAGGGGGCTGAATCAGGGTTGCCGCTGATGTAGCGAGCGGCTAACTTCGGAATCCTTAATCAAGCACCCGCTGCCCCTTGGTGTAACTGGCAACACGTCTGACTCTGGATCAGAAGAGTCCTGGTTCGAGCCCAGGAGGGGCAATCGCAAAACGGCAGGCTGAGGCCTGCCGTTTTTGTTGCCCGTGCGCGACCGGCTGTCGCGGAACGCCCGATAGACTGCGAAAACATACGGTCGCGTCCGCTTTGCGTGCCTGTAGAACTGCGCAGCGGAATCAGGTTTGCAAAATACCTGTCACAGCCCGGTGCGCCGCTGTGGGTGCGCCGATCAAATGTCTGAACGGGTCGAAGGACAATGCTGTACGGGACATTCTCGGATTCTGGGCCGCAGCATTCGCGCGTGAACGCCCTCATCAGCGGCCCGAGAGTTCTGCGGGATGACAACACGGGAGAGGTCACCACGATCGTCGAGCGGCGAGCCGATGCGATCGTCGGCGCCCGGGCACCGAGCTGCCTGATCTTTCACACGGACCGCGGGTTCATGCGGCTATGGAACTATCCGCGGAACTGGAACGACCTGACCGATCAGGAGCTGCTGTCGCTCACCGAGTCCAACCAGCGCTCACAGAGCGCCTGAGCCCGTCCCGAGCGACCAGACTTCAACCCGCCCAGCGGCGCTGAGCGGCACCGCGACGCGGGCACGCCTCGTGTCGACGCCGATGTCGGCCGGCGTCGGGAGATTCCGGATCAGCCTGCGATCGCTGCCGTTCTGGAAGACGTGCACACTCGAGTCGTTCCAGCACGTGTAGAGCACGCGTCCGTCGGCGAGCGCCTCGACGCCGTCGAATTTCCCCGGCCCATCCACGAGCACTTGTCTCGCGTCGCCCGAAAGGGCGGTCATGGCGCTGCCGAATGGCGCGAAGCTCACCATGAGCCACCGGTTGCCGCGCGCATCCCATGCAATGCCGTTGGGGCGGCCGAGCTGCGGGCCCGCGGCGATCACGCGAATGCGATGCTGCGCGTCGACCTCGTACACGCGATCGCCGCCGCGGTACACGACGCCCTTGTCGCTCATGATGATGCCGGTGTCGGTGACGCGGAGCGTACCGTCTGGTCCTGCCGCGATGTCGTTCAGCATCGTGGGCCGCATGGGGCGAAAGTCGATCGTGCCCACGGACCGGCCGGAACGCTTGTCGAAGCCGCGCACGACGTCGATGTCGGTGACCCACAGCGTGTCGCCCACGATCGCCATCCCCTTCGGCGCGTCGAGCGTGACGCCATTGCGGCCGCCCTCGACGAACGTCTGCACCTGGTCGAGGTCGCCCGCCGGGACGCGCGTGATGTATCCGACTCCGTCCTTCGCGGAGCCGTAGCCGAACATGTTCGAGATGAAGAAGACGTCCTGGTCCGCATCGTATCTCACGGACTCGGGGTCCTCGAGCCCGACGATCTGCGCGACCGCCGTCGGGCCGGCGCCCGTCCCGCCCGTGCTGTCGAGCGGATCGTATCTCACGGCTGGGCGCGGTTGACATGCCCCGAGACTCGCGAGCAACGCGAGAAGACAGCGGCACATGCGTGGCATCGGTGCGGGGCTCTGCACGCGCTGCGCCAAATGCTGTCTCGGCACATGACTGCTCACACGAATTTCACGAATGGAACGAATCGGATCGAGCGCGGATGGAGCTGTTCGGTCTGCGGTCGGCGGTGAACACGAAGCGACGGTGTTCCGGCCGTGGACCGAAGTTGAGGAGAATACCGACCTCGAACTTTGATGTTTTCAGATAGGTCAGAATCTGTCTGACGTCAGCATCGCCGAGCGTCTTGACCGACTTCACCTCCACGATCACCCGATCCTCGACGACCAGATCCAATCTGAAGGACCCGATCGGACTGCCGAGGTGGCTGACCTCGACCCCGACTTCACGCTGCACTGCCAGACCGCGCCGCTGAAGCTCCAGCGATAACGCATTCAGGCACATTCGCTCCGGAAGGCCAAAACCGAGAGCCTTGTAAGCGTCATAGAAGCCACCGACGATCTCCCTGCCAAGACGCGCCTCGAAGATCATCGATCCGATTGGTGTTCGTTCGTGTATTTCGTGTGCAGCTTTCGAATCCGGGACAACACATCCTACGCGTCCTCGCCCTGTGACGAAGAACCGAAAAGCTGCAGCGCAAACCTTCCGCACTCAGAATGGCAGGAGACGCGACACGTACGCCGCCGCGAAAAGGATCGACCCGAGAAAGAGCGCGAGCGTCGTGATGAACACGAGCGGCGCGCGATAGCGCAGGCGTATGGGGCGCGTTCCGCGAACGAGTCCGAGCGCGCCGAGCACCGTGATCGCGGCGCCGAAGATGACGGCCGAGAGCTGCTGTTCGCGCGGCGGGGGGCGGAGAAAGATGTCCGCGGCGCCGAGGACGACGAGAGCCACCGCGAGCGCCGCCGACGCGAGCCACGCGCGCCGCGTGCTGCCGTCGCGAAAGGAATACAACAGCGCGGCGGTGATCGCCGCGGCGATGAGGATCGATGTGGCGAGGGCGGGGACGTCGACGACCGACTTCACCGCCGGGATTCTAACTCACGGCGCTACGGCGCGCGCGTCTGGTCCTCGAGGTGGTGCTTGATCTGCTTCCCTTCGGCGAGGTAAACGGCGTCCTCACCGATGTTGGTGGACAGATCGGCGACGCGCTCGAGGTTGCGCCCGACGAGGAGCAGCTCGATCGCCGTGGAGATCATCTTCGGGTCCTCGAGGATGTAGGTGACGACGATGCGGAACAGCTCATCGTTCAGCTTGTCCACCTCGTCGTCCATGAGACACACCGCCCGCCCGAGCCCGCCGTCGGCGCGCAGGAACGCGTCGATCCCCTGGCCGAGCATCTGGCGGGCGCGCCGCGCCATCTCCTCGATGGCGACGTCCGGCGTGATGTCGCTCTTGTCCGAGATGATCCGCAGCGCGGATTGCGCGATGTTCACGGCGTGATCGCCGACGCGCTCCAGATCGCTCGACGCCTTGATCGCCGCGATGAGGAAGCGGAGGTCGCGCGCCATCGGTTGCTGGAGCGCGAGGAGCTCCACGGCCATCGCTTCGATGTCGACCTCGAGGCGGTCAATGTCGCGATCGCCGGACAGCACGGCCTCGGCTTTGCTGGCGTCGCGTCGCAGCAGCGACTCGACCGCGAGATCCACGAGCGATTCGGCGCGCTCGGACATGAGCAGGAGCCGACGTTTCAGCTCGTCGAGCTGGTCGTGAAAGTGGCGAAAGCCGGGCTGACGGGCGGCTGCGGAATCAGCGCTCATCCGAATCTCCCTGTGACGTAGGCCTCGGTGCGCTCCTCGCGCGGGCTGGTGAAGAGGCGGTCGGTGGTGTCGACTTCGACGAGGCGTCCGAGATAGAAGAAAGCGGTGTAGTCGGACACCCGTCCTGCCTGTTGCAGGTTGTGCGTGACGATGACGACGGTGAGCTCCCCTTTGAGCTCGAACAGCAGCTCCTCGATCTTCTGCGTGGCGATCGGGTCCAGGGCGCTCGCCGGCTCGTCCAGGAGCAGTACCTCCGGATCGTTCGCCAGCGCGCGCGCGATGCACAGCCGCTGCTGTTGTCCGCCCGACAGCGCGAGCGCGCTGTGGCGCAGGCGGTCGCGCACTTCGTCCCACAACGCGGCGCGGCGCAGCGACCGTTCCACGATCTCATCGAGCACGCGCGGATCGCGCTCGCCGTTGATGCGCGGGCCAAAGGCGACGTTGTCGTAGATCGACTTCGGAAAGGGATTCCAGCGCTGGAACACCATGCCCACGCGCTGCCGCAGCGCGACGACGTCGGTCTCGGGATCGTGGACGTCGGCGCCATCGAGCGTCAGCTCACCGCGCCAGCGCGTTCCGGGAATCAATTCGTTCAGGCGATTGATCGAGCGCAGGAACGTCGACTTGCCGCATCCCGATGGGCCGATCAAGGCGGTGATCGCACGGGGCTGGATGTCGAGCGTGACGCCATGCAGCGCCTGCGTCGGCCCGTACCAGAACGAGTAGTTGTGCGCCTGAATGGTCCCGTGGCGCACACCGTTCCCGGCCCCGGCGCCGCGCGCGGGTGACGCGGCTTCGCCGCCGTCCTCGGCGTTCGGCACGCGATGCTGCCGCGACTCTGTGCTCATCCGAAGCGCCCGGTGATATAGGCCTCGGTCCGCGAATCCGACGGGTTCGTGAACATCGTTCGGGTCGGTGCGACTTCGACCAGCTCGCCGAGCAGAAAGAACGCGGTGATGTCCGAGACGCGCGCGGCCTGCTGCATGTTGTGTGTCACGATCACCACCGTCATGTCCTTGCGCAGCTCGTACACGAGCTCTTCGACCTTCTGGCTGCTGATCGGGTCGAGCGACGCGGTCGGCTCGTCGAGGAGGAGCACCTCCGGATCGGTCGCCAGCGCGCGCGCGATGCAGAGGCGCTGCTGCTGTCCGCCGGAGAGTCCCACCGCGCTCGTCTTGAGCCGGTCCTTCACCTCGTCCCAGAGTGCGGCGCGAACGAGCGCCCGGTGGACGATCTCGTCGGTGTCGCGCCGGCTCGGCCGCGCCGACAGCACACGCAAACCGGCGGCGACGTTGTCGCGGATCGACATCGTGGGGAACGGCGTCGGGCGCTGGAACACCATGCCGATGTGCTTGCGTACCTCGATCGGATTCACGCCGCCGGCGTAGATGTTCCGGCCGTCGAGGAGCACTCGCCCGTCGGCGCGCGCGAGGGGCACGGTCTCGTGCAGCCGGTTGAGGCAGCGCAGAAACGTCGACTTCCCGCATCCGGAGGGACCGATGATCGCGGTCACCTCGCGGTCGGGAAGGTCGATGCTCACGTCGCGCACGGCGGCGGACGTACCGAAGTACGCCGTGAGGCTCTCGGCCTGAAGGCGCGGGCGTCCCCGAGCGGGCTGGCGCCGCTCAGTCGTGACCGCCGCTCGTGAACTTGGCTCGGGTTGCAAAGCGGGCAGCGACACTGATGATGAAAACCACGACGATGAGGACGAGCGCCCCGCCCCAGGCGAGGCGGTGCCACTCGTCGTACGGACTCACGGCATACGAGAAGATCTGCAGCGGCAGCGCCGCGACCGGCTGGTCCAGCCGCACGGACCAGAACTGGTTGCCGAAAGCGGTGAAGAGCAGCGGCGCCGTCTCACCGGCGATGCGCGCGACAGCGACGAGGACTCCGGTCACGATTCCCGCCGTGGCCGTACGCAGCACGACGGTGAGGGCTGTCCGCGCGCGCGAATATCCGAGCGCGAGTGCGGCCTCACGGAGGGAGACGGGCACGAGGCGCACCATCTCCTCGGTGGTGCGCGTGATCATCGGCACCATCATCGCCGCGAGCGCGACGCCACCGGCGAGCGCGGAGAAGTGACCCAGCGGGCGCACCAGAAACTGCCACGCGAAGATGCCGACCACGATCGAGGGCAAGCCGTTCAGTACGTCCGCGAGGAAGCGAACGACGGTCGCGAGGCGCGAGCCGCGAAAGTCGGCGAGATACAGCCCCGCGCCGATGCCGATGGGCAGACCGATGGCACACGCGACGCCGATCAGGATCAGCGTCCCGACGATCGCGTTCGCCATGCCGCTGTCGCCCTCACCCACCGGCTTGGGCATGTTGGTGAAAAACGCTGGGGAGAGCGAGCTGGCGCCCTCGCGCACGAGATGGAAGAGAATGAACAGGAGCGGCAGCGTGGTGATCAGCGCCGCCAGCCCCACGATGCCCGTCATGACGGCGTTGATCGTGCGCCGGCGCAGAATGGTCTTGACCGTTCGCTCCGCGACCGCCCGTTGCCGCCCCGTCGGTCCGCTCGAGCGCGACCGCCTGAAGCGTCCCGAGATGCGCTGGGCCAGCGTCATCGGCCGCCCCCGCCACCGCCTGCGCGCCGCGCGACGCGCCACACCAGCCACCGCGCCAGCGCGTTCACGATGAGTGTCAGCACGAGCAGCACCAGTCCCACGGCCATGAGCGCGGACAGGTGCAGATCGTCCGACGCTTCGCTGAACTCGTTGGCGATCAGCGACGCCATGGTATACCCGGGCGCGAACAGCGATGCCTTGATCTCGTGAGTGTTCCCGATGAGCATCGTCACGGCCATCGTCTCGCCCAGCGCGCGGCCGAGCCCGAGGATGATGCCGCCGATGATCCCGGTACGCGCGAACGGGATCACTGCCTTCTGAATCATCTCCCAGCGCGTGGCGCCCAGCGCGAGCGCCGCCTCCCGCTGTGAGCGCGGTACGGCGAGTAGCACCTCGCGCGACACCGAGGAGATGTACGGCAGCACCATGATGGCGAGGATCAGCCCCGCGGCGAAGACACTGTTGCCGTACGTCGGCCCGCTGAAGAGCGGGATCACGCCGAGGTGCATGGAGTCGCGCATGAAGGGCATGACGTGCTCGCGCAGCAGCGGGATGAGCACGAAGATGCCCCAGAGGCCGTAGACGACGCTCGGAATCGCGGCCAGGAGATCCACGAAGAACGCGACGGGCTGGCGCAGCCAGCGCGGCGCGAACTCCGAGAGGAAGATGGCGACGCCGATCGCCAGCGGTGTCGCGATGATCAGCGCCACGATCGACGTCACGATCGTCCCGAAGATGGCCGGCGCGGCGCCAAACTGCCGCTGCACCGGATCCCAGGTGCTCGACGTGAGAAAGCCGAGGCCGAATGCGCGGAGGGCGGGCCACCCCGCGCGCGCGACCTCCCAGAGCAGCAGTGCGAGCAGCACGGGCACGCCGACGGCGAAGCCGGTGATGATGGCGACATAGAAGCGATCGCCGACGGCGGTGCCGACGATCCGCTCACCGAGGGAGCGAACGTCGGCAGCAGCTGACGGCGCCGCGGCCGGAATGTCGGCCGCGGTGCCGTTCGTGGTCATCGTCCGGCGCCTGCGCCGGTCTGGATCGAGTCGAGGCGCGCCGTGAGCTTCTGCGCCAGCGAAGCCGGCAGCGGCGCGTAGTCGAGCCCCGCGGCGGACTGCTCACCCTCCGTCAACGCCCACCGCAGGAAGTCCTTGAGCTTGCGCGCCTTCACGGAATCGGACTGGTTGCGATACGCCAGGATCCACGTGAACGACGAGATCGGATACGCCTGCGCACCCGCGGCGTTCACGATCGACACGCGATAGTCCGTGTTCGCCGGCAGCTTCGACACCGCGCCCTCGGCCGCCGCCGTCACCGATTGCACGGACGGCTCCACGAACTGACCCGCGGCGTTGCGGACGGACGCATACGCGAGACGGTTCTGCTTTGCGTACGCGAGCTCGACGTAGCCGATCGAGTTCGGCGTCTGCTTCACCTGGCCTGCCACGCCTTCGTTGCCCTTGGCGCCGATGCCGGCGGGCCACTGGAGCTCCTTGCCGACGCCCGGCGCGGTCTTCCACTGCGGGCTGACCGCGGCGAGGTACTCGGAAAAGATGAACGTCGTGCCGCTGCCGTCGGACCGGTGCACCACGAGGATGTCGTTCGCGGGCAGCGTGACACCGGGGTTCAGACTGGAAATGCGCGTGTCATTCCACTTCGTGATCTTGCCGAGATAGATGTCGGCGATCACGGGGCCCGACAGCCGGAGGGGCCGGGTGAGACCCGCGACGTTGTACGTCATCACGACGGCGCCGAGCACCGTCGGGATGTGCATGACGGGGCCGCCCTTTGCCTTCGTCATCTCGTCGTCCCTCATGGGACTGTCCGATGCGCCGAAGTCGACGGTCTGTTCCGAGAGCTGTCGAATGCCTCCGCCGGACCCGATCGACTGGTAGTTGATCTTCACGCCTGTCTTGGCGGCGTAATCGGAGATCCACTTGCTGTAGATCGGCTGCGGGAAGGTGGCGCCGGCCCCCGTGAGGTCCACGCCGGAGGAGGAGGTGGCGGCCGCCGTGCCACTAGTCGCGCCGACGGTGCCCTTGCTCTCTCCGCTGCCACATGCAGCGAGAAGCGCCGCCGCTCCTGCGGCAGCGATGAATCGCGTCGTGAATGTCACGAAAGGCTCCGAGGAGGTTCAGTCATGAAACCTCCTCGGACCCATTGAAGCGTTCGTGACAGGTGTGTAACGGAGATGTAACAGGCCCCGAAGTAGCGCTCCCGGCGCGGGGGCTAGAAGAGCGCCTGCCAGTGCAGGAAGAGCGTCTTGCCCGGGAACGCAGTCGCAGCGGTCTGTGTCTTCAGCTCCTGGTATTCCAGCGCGAAGGTCGCGCGAGCGTTGAGGTCCCAGAAGAGGCCGAGAACGACGAACCGGTTGTCCGGGATCTGGAGCGCGGGGGGCAGCCCCGTGTTGTCACTGAAGCTGTCGAACTTGTCGAAGCGGCCCAGGATGCCGAGTCGGGAGCGGCGCTTCGAGTTCGCGAGCTCGATCGGCCGTACGAGCGTAAAGCCCGAGACCAGCGTGCTCGTTCGGTCGAACACGCTGCGCGTGGCAGGCGTCCCGCTCTCGGCCTGCTCGACTCGCTGCGCGAATTCGGCGCCGCCTGTGAGCCTGCGATCGCGGAGGCCGACGAAGACACCGCGCCGATCCTTGCGCAGTCCCTCGCTGATCGAGTTCGGCGGCGCCGTGAACGCGCTGGCCGACGATCCCTTCAGGTAAAAGGGTGAGATCGTGAGCGTGCGCCAGAGAGTCGAGTCCTTGCCGAACGGCGTGAGCGAGAGACGCGCCGCGATATCCTTGAACCGGTCCGTCTCACCGGACGTGTAGCCTGCGCCGTTCGTGACGACGACATATGCCTCGCCGCGCCGGCTGGGCAGCGTCACCACGCTCGACGCGCCGACGTCGGCCGATGAGTAGAAGCCGTTCTGCTCCTGTGCGGTCTGGCCGAGGTAACGCGGCCAGAAGCTCTCGATATGGTCCACGATCACGGTGTGCAGCATGCCGATGCGTCCGACCGCCGACATGTTGTTCACGCCGAAGAGATTCTTCGTGAAATCGTACTGGAAGTAGCCGTACTTGAGTCGCACGGCCCAACCGCTGTAGTACGTGGACGGCGACTGCTGAAAAATGTCCGTCGTGACACGAATGCTTCCGCGCTCGCCCGCGGGGAGTCGGAAGTTGAGGTAGGCGCGGCCGATGTCGAACCGGTTCGCGGGCTTTCCACCCGTCGACAGCTTCGACGCGGCGTCGGTGCGCCACTGGAAGCTGCCGAACAGCACCCCCGAGAAATCGAGCGAAGGAGCCGGTGCGGGGGTCTGGGCCGGCGCCAGGCTCGGCGAGACGAACAGGACAGCGACGAGCGAGAGGATTTTGCGCATCGTGACCCTTCGCGATCGGGGGAAGGTGCCCGGCGATGTAACGACGCCGGCGGATCGCGCAGCATCCTGTCATGAATTCGTGTCCGACAGGCGACGGTCGGGTCACGAACGCGTAACGTGTAACGAACGTGCTACGACGGGGTCAAAGGTCGCTGGCGTAGCTCGTGAACTTGAAGCGGCCGTCGCGCTCCACGATGGTCCCGAAGAGCCGCAACTCCTTCACGCGGCCGGACTCGCGCACGCGCACGACGCAGCGCGTCCACAGCGTGAGCCGGCCGTCGACTTCCGCCTTGTCACAGCGATAACCGCGCATGTCATAGCGGGGCGCACGCTCGACGAGCCGATTCACGGCGGCGTCGCTCTTCGCCGATGACAACATCCATGCGATCGACGGTTGCTCGTTGTAGGGTGGGCGCGACACCCTGGATTCCGGAAAGACGAGATAGGCGAACTCCGCGCGGTTGACGAGAAGTCGCGCGAGCGCAACCCGATCACGCTGACGCACGGCGGCAAAAAAACCCTCCACGAGCGCATCGCGCCGTGAGGGACCGTCGAGCTTCGCCGGCGAATCCAGACCGGCGCGAAACCGGCGCAGCGCTTCCTCGCGCGGAAAGATGCTGTCGACGATGTAGCCGGGAGGATGCTTCGCGGGGGCGTGCGCGGCCGCCCGCGCGTCGCGTCCGCCGCAAGCCGCGCTGCCTGCGAGCAGCAGCGCGGATGCGAAACGGACGGCGCGTCTTACTTCTGGTAATACTTGGTCCATCCCTGCCACCACTTGGGACCGCCCGGCGCAGCCGCGCCGACGTACGTGGTTCCGGCGATCAGATTGCCGGTGGCGGTGGCGCTCGCGACCTTTGTCGCGAGCTTGCCGGTGAACGCCGTCATGCCGCCCGTGGCCGCCGCGGACGAGGCGGACGGAGTCCAGTCGAACGCGGCCTCGGTGGTGTTGGCGTCGATCGTCGTGGGAAAGGCCGTGAACAGGCTTGCCGTCGTTGCCTGACTGGCGACGAGCCCGTTGGCGTTGGCGTCCCACGTGTTCTGGACGGTCGTACCACTCTGGGCCTGGAACATCGTCGGCGTTTCGACGAAGAGCACGTTCTTCACCGCGAGGTCCGCGGTCGCCAGACTGGGCGTCTGCGATGAACCGGAGCGGACGTATGTCTCGGCGTCGCGGAGGCTGATGCCGGCGCGCGGATACCGCGCGACGATGCCGTTCACATAGTAGCCGCCGGTGCCGCGACGGAGCATCATCCCGATGCCGCCGTTGGCCGCCGAGCTCGCCGTGCTGCCCGTACCGATGAACGTGAAGTTCGCGATGACCGGCACCGTGAACGGCGCGGTATCGAAGCCGTTCGTGCAGCCGGAGCCGTTGCAGCCGTCCTGCTCGAGACCCTGCGGGTCCGTCGAAGGCGATCCCGCGCTCGCTCGCGGACTGATGACGGTGCTCTGGAGAGCGATGATGTACTGCAAGCGGCCGATGTACCCCTCCGACTGATCGAAGTGATCGTCGCCGGATTCGTACGAGATCAGGTGGTCGGCGTCGACGGCGCCTCCGAACCACTCGAAGGAGTCGTCGAGGCCCGCGACGGCTTGCAGGTACGACATCTTGGTACCGGCACCCACGGCGGCGAACGTGAACGAATTCAGCTCGTTATTGAGCGAGGGCGCGAAGCCGGCGAATTCGACACGCACGTAGCGCAGCTCGCCGCTGTTGTCGTTGTTGTCCGTGCCGCCGCTGTACAGGACCTGATAATTCTGTCCCGGTGTCGTACAGCCGCTGCAGGTGTTCGTGCCCTCGACCTCGATCGACCCGGCGCGGTTGATGATGCCGTTGCCGATGATGATCAGGCCGCCCCAATCGCCTGGGCTCCGCTGCCCCACAGGCTGGGACGACGTGAAGACGATCGGCTTGTCCGCGGTGCCTACGGCCTGGATCTTCGCGCCGCGCAGAATGAAGAGCGACGAGCCCAGCGTGCTGAAGTCGCCCTTGATGACGGTACCGGGCTGAATCGTCAGCGTCGCACCGTTGGCGACGTGAATGAAGCCCTTGAGCGTGTACGTGGTTTCTGCGTACAGCGTGCGGCTCGCGACGATGTCGGTGGTGATGTCAGCGCTGCCGGGGGGGATCACCTGCGTGGGGTTGTTGTCGTCGTTACAGGCCGCGACCAGGGCAACGCCGAGTGCGAGGACGCCGAGGACGGGAACGCGGAGACGGGCCGTCATGAACATGCTCTCGTGTGGAGGGTGAAGACGCGCGTGGCCGCGGAACGAAAGTCCCGCGGCCACCAAACATCACCGTCGCTTGTCGGCGCCCAATCACGCGAACGTCACGGGCGCGTCACACGCAGCCGTTATCGTTGCACGTTCACGCCGACTTGTATCGTGCGCCCGATACGGTACATCTCGCGTGTCACGGACCCCTGCCGCAGCCGGTACCGCGCGTCGAGCAGGTTCCTCGCGTCCAGCCGCATCGTGACGTCGCGCCGCGCCGGCAGCCGCAGGGAAAGGTCCAGCATGTTGCGCGCGAGCTCCTGCACGTCCGGCATGGGGTTCTCCCCAGCCTCGGTGATGCGCTCACCCACGCGATTGAAGAGGAGGGTCGCGCTGCCGTCGCGACCCGGCGTCGTGTACGTGAGACCCGCGTTCACCACGTACGGCGCCTGGCCGACCATCGCGCGGCTCGGGTTCGTCGACGCGAACGCGCGAGCGCCGAGGTCGATCGTGCTCCGCATGATGGTGACCGAGCTGAACGCGGTGAACGGGGCGAGTGCGTCCGCCAGGACGTCGAGGCTCTGCCGTCCCTCGAGCTCGACGCCATAGTTGTCGGCGGAGCGCGCATTTTCGAAACCGACGAAGCTGTTCGTGCTGCTCGATTTCGACACGCGCTCGATCGGATTGTGGAAGCGCTTCGCGAAGACCGCCGCGCTTACCAGCGCGCCCGGCCGCGGATACATCTCCCAGCGCACGTCGGCGTTGTCGATGAGCGTTCGCACGAGCGCCGGGTTGCCGCTCAGGTCCACGCCACCGAGCACGTCACGCGACCGTACGCACGCGAGCTCGCGGTACTCCGGGCGCGCGAGCGTCCGCGACCCCGAGAGGCGCAACGTGTGCACCTCGTTCGGACGGTACGCGAGCGAGAGCGACGGCAGAACGTCCGTGAACGTCCGGTCGGTGGGGCACGACTGCCCCAGCGTGCTCAGCGCCTGGATCTGCACGTCCGAGTGCTCGACGCGCGCGCCCGTGATCATCTTCCAGCTGGATGACAGCGGAACGTCCACGAGGACGTAGCCCGCGCCGAGAATGTCGTCCGCCTGGTAGGAACCGCCCTGCGCGAGCGAGCGAATGTTGAGCACCGACGAATCCGGCGCGGTGAAGCGGCCGCCGAACAGCTCTTCCGGCGGGAGCGACCGGACATTGTCGCCCATGATCGGCGCGAAGATGCCGAAGGACTGCGCGTTCGCGTCGCGGTGCGCGAAACGCCCCAGCGCTCCACCCTTGAGCGTCCACGGCCGCATCGTCGATCCCAGCTCCCAGCGGTGCGAGACTTTCGCTTCGCCGGCCTGCTCGTTGAGGTCGGCGAACGTGCGCACCGCGCCCTCCGACAGCGTGTTCACCCAGAGCAGCCGCTCCGGGGTGGTCCCGGTCCCGGGAACGAGCTCGTACACCAGCTCCGATCGGTCCGGCTGATTGCGCGACACGCCGGAGGCGGCGACGCTCCAGTCGAGTCCCCGGCGTCCCATGTCGTGCTCGCCCGCCAGCTGCGTGCTCCACATGGAGCGCTCGACGTAGTCGAGGCGCGTCACCTCGGCCGCGATCGCCAGGTCCTCGAACGCGCCGCGCTCGACGCGCGCGTCATTGTCCGCGGTCCTGTTGTAGACGGCGTTGAAGTTCAACCGGCTGTTCGCGCTCAGCAGCGTCCCCGCGTTCACCAGCGCGCCCCAGAGCACGGACTCGCCGGTCGTCGTGCCGGTGAAACGGTTGATCTCGGCCTGCGTCGTCGGGCTCGTCGGCCGCGCGATCGCGCGCGTCTGCCCGTCGCGAAGGTCGATGCTGTTGGAGTATGTGCCCGAGACGAGATAACCCACGCGCTTGCCGAACATGGGCTCGTTCCCGCCGATCGACGCCCGCAACGCCGTGTTCGGCCGCATGCCACGCAGCCCCGGCCGCCACACGTCGCGGAAGGAATTGATGATCGCGTTCTTCTGCGACTGCTGGCTGACGCCGCTGAAGTCGCCGGCCGCTCGCGCGATGGCGGGCATGTATCGCGAGGATCCCGCGAGCGCGAAGGCCTCACCGCCGACGCCCGGAGCGTAGAACAGCTTCTTCGACCATGTGCCCTCGGTGTACCCGAGCGTCGTCCCGATGGTGACCTGGCGGTCGATCGGATATTCGCGCGTCTTGATGTCCACCGCCGCGCCGCTGAAGTCCCCGGGCAGGTCCGGCGTGAACGTCTTCGACGTCGTCACGCTCTGCAGCAGCCCGGACGGAAAGAGGTCGAAGGGGACCACCTTGCGCTCCGGCTCCGGGCTGGGCATCCGGACGCCGTTGAGCGACGTCGTCGTGTACCGCTCGCCCAGTCCGCGCACGAACACGTATTTCCCATCCTGCACGGTGACGCCGCTGACACGCTGGACTGCCTGCGCCGCATTGGCGTCCGGGCTTTTCGCGATCTGCTCGGCGGTCACGGAGCTGACGATCTGATTCGCGTTGCGCTGCTCCTCGAGCGCCGATTCGACGGACCCGCGGTCAGCCTGCGCGCGAATGATCTGCGCGGCGACGCGCGCAACGGCCTGCGTCAGCGCGACGTTCTGGGTCAGGACGCCCCCGGCCGAGAGCGTAAGGCCGGTGAGGGTTCGCGGCTGATAACCGAGCCGCCGCACCTGAATCGTGACGGTGCCGGCAGGGACGTTCGAGATGCTGAATCGGCCGTCCGCGCGCGTCATCGTGCCGAGTGTGGTGCCGACGATCTGCACGCCGGCGTCCGCGATCGGCTTCTGCGTCTCGGCGTCGGTCACGACGCCCTCGACACGACCCACGTTCTGTTGAGCGCCGGCGGTGGCCGCCGCGACAAGAGCGATGAGAGAAAGGCGACACGCTCGACTGATGAGCGACATGAAAAGACCTTGTTCGGGTGTGCCGGAAGGTCACGCGAACGCGTATCGGAGGTCGCACCGTTTTGTTACGAACGTGTCACGGCCGCGACAATCGCCTATGGTGATGGGAAGTACAGCGACACGGTCGTGCCCCGTCCCACGTCACTGTCGGCGCGCACGCGCCCGCCGTGGGCCTCCACCAGATGCTTGACGATCGCCAGGCCGAGCCCAGTGCCTCCCGCCGCGCGAGAGCGGGCCGTGTCGACGCGATAGAACCGCTCGAAGATCCGCGGCAGGTGTTCGGCGGGGATGCCGGTGCCCGTGTCCCTGACCCCGACCGCGATCCCGCCATCTTCAAATCGTGAAAAGATCGTGATCGTTCCGCCGCTTGGCGTGTAACGAACCGCGTTCTCCACCAGGTTGCCGAGCGCCTGTCGGACCGCGACAGGGTCGGCATGGATCGTCGCGGCGTCGTCGTCGATCTCGACGTTGATCGCGGTCCCCTTTTGCTGCGCCTCGGCCAGGTACGCGGTGCGCGCGTCCGCGGCAACCGCGGCCACGTCGAGGTCGATCGGCGTGGGCGTCCAGCCGCCGGACTCGATACGCGACAGGTCCAGCAGGTCGTCGATGAGATGTTGCATCCGCTCGGCGTTCGTCCGGATCGTTTCCGCGAATTTCGCGTGTTGCTCGTCCGGCCCGAGCTCGGCGGCGAGCGTTTCGGCGAAGCCGCGAATCGCGGTCAGTGGGGTCTTGAGCTCGTGCGACACGTTGGCGACGAAATCGCGCCGCACGGCCTCGAGACGCCGCGCTGCCGTCAGATCGAACAACGCAACGACGGCGCCGCCCACGCCGAGAGGACGCGCCGTGAGCGCGAGCGTGCGCGACCCGATCTGCGTCTCGACACGCTCCACCACGCCGCCGGCGAGCGCGTCGTCGATGGCGTCATGGAGCACGCGGTCGCGCGGGAGCAGGTCCGTCGAGAACGGCGCGGGTCGCTGCGCGTCGAGCAGCGCGCGTCCGCTGCGATTGATGCGGATGATGCGGCGCTGGCGGTCGACGGCGAAGACGCCCTCGTTGAGCGACTCGACCAGCGCGCCCAGCAGCTCGTCTTCGGCCTCGAGCGCGCGGAGCCGGCTGTCGAGCTGCTCGGCCATGCGCTGCACGGCCGTGGCGAGCTCGCCGATCTCGCCGGGTGCCGACAGGGCAGGGCGCCTGGACAGATCTCCGCCGGCGATCGCGGTCGCGACGTCGCGCAGCTCCGCGACGGGCCGCGAGACCTGGCGCGAGAAAATGACCGCGAGCAGCAGCGCCACGAACAGCGCGACGAGCGCGGATACGAGCACGTCGCGCTGCGCGCGGGAAACGATGTCGTCCAGCTCGGCCGTCGAGATGGAGACGCGGGCGATGCGCTGGCCGCTCGCGCGCACGGCGACGTACAGCTCGTCGTCGCCCTCGGACGGGCTCGCGCGTCGCGCGACGCCGAGCCCGCGGGCGCGCGCGTCCATGATCTCCGGCCGATTGTTGTGGCTTTGCAATGACGTGAGCGCCGGACCGTCGAACTCGGAGTCGCCGAGCACCCTACCGGCCGAGTCGACGAGCGTAACGCGGTGCCCGAGCGCGGCGCCGGCGGAGTCCGCGAGCGCATCGGCGCTCGCGCGCGGCGTCCACTGCTGCGCCACGAGCCGCGCCTCGCGCCCGAGCTGCGCGCTGGTGAGCTGCTGCAGCTGATCGCGGAGCCGCTGACCGCTCCCGGCGACCGCAACGATCAGGAACACGCTCACGATGAGGAGCGCGCCCAGGAGCAATCGCTGGGCGAGATTCACGACCTAGCGGTCGCTAGGAGCCCGGCGCAGGCGGTAACCGAATCCGCGGACCGTTTCAATCAACTCACCCGCGGCGCCAAGCTTGGCGCGCAGACGCTGCACGTGCATGTCGACCGTGCGCGTCTGAATGTCGGGCGCGGACTCCCAAACGATCTCCAGCAGTTGTGCGCGACTCTGTACGCGTCCGCGCCGTTCCGCGAGTGTCATGAGGAGCTTGTACTCGGTGGCCGTGAGCTCGATGTGCTGTCCGTCCAGCGTGACCGCGTGCGCGTCCTTGTCGATTTCGACGGGACCCACGTGGATAACGTTACTTCGCTCGAGGGCCTTCGTGCGAGTCCTGCGCAGGATGTTGCGCACCCTCAGCACGAGCTCCTGCGGGCTGAAGGGCTTGACGAGGTAATCGTCGGCGCCGAGCGAGAGCCCCTGCACGCGATCCGGCTCGTCCTGGCGCGCCGTGAGCATCAGTACCGGCGTGTCGGCCAGCGCCTTGTCGCCGCGGACGCGCTCGAGAACCTGGAATCCGGAGAGTTCCGGAAGCATGAGATCGAGCACGATGAGGGCCGGCTGATCCTCGCGCGCGGCCTGCAGTGCTTCGGTTCCCGTCGACGCGGTGGATACGCGGTATCCGGAACGCGCAAGATGATACGCCACGAGCGCGATGATGTCCGGTTCGTCGTCGACAACGAGGATGCGCTCGCCGGTCTGGGCGACCCGCTCGGAAGCTGGTTTCACGCCAATGTCACCACGAAGTCGGAGCACGCGCGACAAAATGCGCGGGGCGTAACGCGAGTTGGAGCGCGATGGTGTTACAATCGTGTAACGGAGGTCGCCTCGTCAACGGGCACATCCTTTGCCCCTCACATCAAGTCATTGAAACACCACAGGATGGCTCGGCGCTCTCGGATGCGGTTCGCAGCAGGGCTCGTCCTGGCTCTCGTGACAAGCGCTGCGCCGTTCCGCCTGCGCGCGCAGCCGCAGGCGACGGACACGACGACGACGTGCGACGGCGGCACCGTGCAGAGCGTGGCGGTGGAGACGAATCGGCCGCGCTTCCGTGGCGCGCTCGCATGGTGGCGGAAAGCGGCGCGCGCCGTCGGACTGCATCACGAGACGACGAGCCGCGGGCTGGTCCGGCGTTTCGTGTCGCTCGACCCGGGGCGCCGCTGCACGGAATTCCGGCGCAGCGAGTCCGAGCGTATCCTGCGCGCGCAGCCGTACATCGCCGACGCGACCGTGGCGACCGTGCATCGCGGCGACAGCATTCACGTCGACGTATCGACGGTCGACGAGGTTCCGGTGATAGGGAGTGGCCGGTTTCGCGGCGCGCACATCGAAGCCCTCAGCCTCGGCACCGTGAACTTTCTCGGCGCCGGGATGCATGTCGAGGGTCGCTGGGAGGAAGGGCGATTCCACCGCGATGGCGTCGGCGGGAAGTTCGCGCACACACAGGTGCTCGGGCGGCCGTACTCGCTCACGCTGGAAGGCACGCGTCGTCCGGTCGGCGAGTTCTACACCGCGACGCTGGGGCACGCATTTCTCACGGATCTGCAGCGCGTCGCGTGGCATTCCGGGTATGGCGTGAGCAAGGACTTCGCGCGCCTGCGCCGCGGCGATCGCGCGCTCATCGGTCAGCCGGTCGATCGTGCTCTCTGGGACGTCGGCGGCGTGCTGCGCGTCGGTCCGCCGCGGAAGCTGCTGCTGCTCGGTGGGATGCTGCTCGGCGAACGAGTGGCTCCTCGCAGCGCGTATTCGCAGATCGATACGATCACCGATCGCTTCACGCCGCTCGTGGACACGGCCGGAGTCAGGCGCTACGCCGTGTACGACGCGACGAGCATCGCCGGGGTTCTTGGCGTGCGCGCCCTTGCGTTCAAACGCATGCACGCGCTGGACGCGCTCGCTGCCGATCAGGACGTGGCCACCGGCGTGCAGGTCGGCGCATTGCTCGGACAGAGCGCGCCGTATGCGCGCCTGCTGCGCCAGGGCTTCGCGACCATCGACGCGTACGTCGGCGGCAAACGCGGACGCCACTTCGCCGGCGTTCGCACCGAGGCCGAATCGCGATTCAGCCTGCGCAGCGGCGACTGGCGCCACATCATCGTCAGCGGACGCGCCGCGTGGTACATGAAGGTGACGCCGCAGTGGACGTCGGAGCTGTCGGCCGAGGGCGCCGGAGGCTGGAACACGATCATTCCCTTTCAGTTCGAGCTTGGCGACCGCGCCGGCGGCGTCCGCGGCTACGTCCGGGCGCACGAGCCGGGCGCGCAGCGCCTCGTGCTGCGGCTGGAGCAGCGCATGGATCTCGGCCGGTTTCGCGCGCAGCGCGCCGCATACGGCGTCGCCGCATTCGCGGATGCGGGCCGCATGTGGGCGGGCGACGTGCCGTTCGGTGTCGACACGAAGTTTCGCGCGAGTGCCGGCGTCGCCATCCTCGCGGCGGTGCCCGCACGGTCGCAGCGGACGATTCGGGGCGAATTCGCGCTGCCCTTCGATCGTGCGCTGGGAGCGCGGCCCGAGATGCGTTTTCTGGTACGGGAACCGATGCGCGGCTTCTGGTCCGATCCCCCCCGCGTCCGCTGGGCACGCTTGTCCGCGGCGGCCGAGCAGATCTTCAGCTGGCCATGATTGTTACAATGCGACTATTGCGCCACGGACCATGGCGGCGTTCCTTCACCGGTCCTACCCTATGACCGCCGCACGATCCGGGTCGCCGCAGCCTCTCGCGCCGAAATCCGGTCCGTACATCAACCGCGAGCTCAGCTGGCTCGACTTCAACGCGCGGGTGCTGCACGAGGCGATCGACCCGCGCACGCCGCTGCTCGAGCGCGTCAAGTTCCTCGCGATCTTTTCGACGAACCTAGACGAGTTCTTCATGGTTCGTGTCGCCGGACTGAAGCGCCAGCTGGCGGCGGGTGTCACGCAGGCGTCACCTGATGGTTTGACGCCGCAACAACAGCTCGACGCGATCAACGCCAAGATCGCGTCACTGCTGGACGCACAGCACGCATGCCTCGCGAATCTGCTCGGACGTCTCGCCGATCAGGACATCCTGCTCGTCGACATCGAAACGCTGTCGGCCACGGAATTCAGCGCGCTGGACGAATACTTCGAGCGCGAAGTTTTTCCGGTGCTCACGCCCCTCGCACTCGATCCCGGGCATCCGTTCCCGTACATCTCCAACCTCACGCTCTCTCTCGCGGTTCGGCTCAAGGATCCGGAGGATGGCAGCCTGCACCTCGCGCGCGTCAAGGTGCCGAAGAGCCTCCCTCGCTGGGTTCCGGTCGCCGGACGGCCGACCCACTTCGTCGCGCTGGAGCAGGTGATCGGGACGAACCTGGGCGCCCTCTTCCCCGGTTTCGAGGTCGGAGGCTATCACGCGTTTCGGCTGACGCGGTACTCCGATCTCGAGATCCCTGACGCCGAGGAGCCGGAGGACCTGCTCGCGACCATCGAGGAGCAGGTATTCCGCCGCCGTTTCGGCGAAGTGGTGCGCATCGAAGTCGAGACCGGGATGCCGCAGGACATGCGCGAGCTGCTGCTCGACGAGCTGAACGTCGATGCGCCGGGCGTCGCCCCGCTCACGGAGCGCGACGTCGTCGATGCGGGTCCGCTGCTCGATCTCGGCGACCTGCACACGATCGCCACCATAGAGCTGCCCGCGCTGAAGCCTGCGCCGTTCCAGCCGGTGGTGCCCCCGGAGCTGCGCGATCCGGACCGCACGATCTTCGACGTCATCCGCGAAGCCGACGTCCTGTTGCATCATCCGTTCGACTCGTTCTCGGTGAGCGTCGAGCGCTTTCTCGAAGAAGCGGCGACGGACGAGCACGTTCTCGCGATCAAGATGACGCTGTATCGCACGTCGGGCGACACGGCCGTCGTCGATTCGCTGATTCGCGCCGCCCAGCAGGGGAAACAGGTCGCCGTGCTGGTCGAGCTCAAGGCGCGCTTCGACGAAGCCAACAACATCAACTGGGCGCGGCGCCTGGAAGACTACGGGATCCACGTCGCGTACGGGTCGGCGACACTGAAGATCCACGCCAAGACGGTGCTCGTCGTGCGGCGCGAGACCGACGGAATCCGGCGCTACGTCCACCTCGGCAGCGGCAACTACAACTCGCGCACCGCGCGCATCTACACGGATATCGGCCTGCTCACCTGCAGCCCGTCGATCGGTGCGGATGTGAGCGATCTCTTCAACTCCCTGACGGGATACTCACGGCAGCGCATCTATAGAAAGCTGCTCGTCGCCCCGATGAGCCTGCGCGCGCGGCTGGTGGAGCTCATCGCGCGCGAAGCCGAACACGCGAGCGCGGGCCGGCCGGCCCGGATCATCGCCAAGATGAACGCGCTCGTGGACACGCCGGTGATCGACGCGCTGTATGCGGCGTCGCAGGCGGGGGTGAAGATCGACCTGATCGTGCGCGGTATCTGTTGTCTGCGCCCTGGCGTCGACGCGCAGTCGGCGAACATCCGGGTGCGGAGCATCATCGGCCGATTCCTCGAGCACTCGCGCATCCTGTATCTCGCGAACGGCGGCGAGGCTGAGTACTACATCGGCTCCTCGGACTGGATGCCACGCAACTTCGACCGGCGCGTCGAAGCGGTGGCGCCCGTCGAGAAGGCGGTGCTGCACGAGCGGTTGGGCGCGCTGCTGGATCTGTACCTCACCGACAACCGTCAGGCGTGGCAGCTCGATGCGGCCGGCCGCTGGCAGCAGCTGGAGCCCACGAGCGCGTCGCGCGCGAGCCACGTGCTGCTGCTGCAGAACTCGTGGGGCATGGTCGAGGGTGCGGCGCCCGCGCTGTTCGACGAGCAACCCGGCGCACGGCTGTCGAAGATCGTGGATCTCGCGGGCGAGCAGGAACGCCGCCGCGGCGTGGGCGATCGCCGCCGGTCCTCTTGACAGGCTATCGGTAAGCCATAGCTTACCGTAAGTGAGCACTGACCAAGACAAGCTGCTCGACGCGCTTGGCGACCCTACGCGCCGCGCCGTCCTGAAACTTCTCCGCACCGGCCCCCTGGTCGTGGCAGAGATCGCCGCCCGCTTCCCGATCAGCCGGCCGGCCATCTCGCAGCATCTCCGCGTTCTGAAGGACGCGGGCCTCGTCACCGATTCCCCGGTCGCGACGCGGCGACTGTACGAGCTCAATCCCGATGCATTCGGCTCCCTGCGCGCGTACTTCGACGACTTCTGGTCCGCCGCCCTGGGGGAATTCAAGAAGCGCGCGGAGTCCCGCGCCACAAAACGGCGGAGGAACGCATGACCGCGACCGTGCTCGAGCTACCCGTCCGCAAGAGCGTCCTCGTCAACGTTCCGGCCAGCGAGGCGTTCGACATCTTCACCACCGAAGTGGACACGTGGTGGCCGCGCAGCCACCACATCGGCAAATCGCCGATGAAGCGCATCCTCATCGAGCCGCGCGAGGGCGGACGCTGTTACAGCGAGCAAGTCGACGGCACCGAATGCGATTGGGGTCGTGTGCTCGCGTGGGAACCGCCGCGCCGTCTCCTCCTCGCCTGGCAGATCACGCACGACTGGAACTATCAGCCCGACGTCGCGAAGTCCAGCGAAGTCGAGGTGCGCTTTGTCGCGCTGGCTCAGGGATCCACGCGCGTCGAAGTCGAGCATCGTCACTTCGAGCGGCACGGGACGGGCGGCGCATCCATGCGCACCTCCGTCGACGCGCCGAACGGCTGGACGCTCGTCATGTCACTCTACGCGGACCGCGTCGCCGGCCACACCTCGACGAGGTGAGGTCGCCATGAGCACCACCATTCTCTTCCGCGCCGCGGCCGTGCTGCTCGTCCTCTTCGCGCTCGGCCATCAGATCGGCTTTCGTACCGTCGATCCCCAGTGGGGCGCCGCGGAGGTCGTCCGCGCGATGCAGACGACGCACTTCACCGTGCAGGGCGCGGCCGGCCGCACGTACTGGGGCTTCTTTTCCGGCTTCGGGTTCTTCGTGACCGGCTTCCTCCTGTTCTCCGCGGTGCTCGCCTGGGAGCTTGGCGGCGTGCCCGGGGAAATGCTGCGTCAGCTCTCGCGCGTCCTGTGGGCGTTCGCCCTGTGCTACGCCGTCATCGCGATCCTGACGTGGACGTACTTCTTCGTGGCACCCGGCGTCTTCGCGACGCTCGTCGCCGCATGCATCGCGTTGGCGGCGTGGCAGGCCACCCGAACACCGTCAGCGACGCGTCATTACCTCAGCGCGACGCAGCGCTTCTACGGGAGCATCTCGAACGTCGAGGTGCGGGACGTGCTCGTCGACGGCGACCGCGCCTGCGTGCTGACGCATTACACGCTGCGCCCGCCCAACGGCGCCGCTCCCTTCGAGAGTGACGTGGCCGAGATCTTCTCTGTGCGTCACAGGGCGATTCAATCCCTCGGCATCTACTTCGATTCGGCGCCCTTCCCGAAATAGCGCCGGCCGGGGTCGTCAGGTTGGCGCGCCGAGCTGGTCGGAGGAGAGGACCGTCCCGTCCTGCGCCACGATCTCGACCGGGCGTCCGACCACCTTTGCGAGGAGCGCGGACTTGCGGTGCGCCCCCCACATCTCGAGGCGCAGGGGCGCGTCGGCCCGCGCGGGTACCGGCGTGATGCGCAGCGCGCGGTCCAGCATGCGCACCTTCAGCGACTCCACGGCGCCCACGTGCCCGCGGTCGAAGCCGTCGGCGACGCGGAGAATCGCGGCGAGCTTCCGTACCCGCTGACGCAGCGGCCGGTCGAGCTCACCGAAGTTGCGGTGCTTTTTCTTCGGCGGCGACCCGCGATGATAGCGCGCGAGATTGGCGATGAGCACCTGCTCTTCGGGCGTGATGCCGAGTAGCTCGCCGTGCAGGATCAGGTGATAGGCGTGCTTGTGGTGCCGGTCGTAATTGATGTGGTAGCCGATGTCGTGGAGCAGCGCGGCGTCCGACAGCAGGCGGCGGTCGTCGAGGCCGAGCTCGAGGCGGTCAGCGAGCGCGTCGAACAGCTTGAGCGCCAGCGACTGTACCGCGTGCGCGTGCTTCTTCTCGTAGTGGCACCGTTCGCACAGCTCGCGCACCGAGCGCTCCCGCGCCTCGCCGGGATCCGCGACGACGGGGGTGACGCGCGCGGCCTCCAGCAGCAGCCCCTCTCGAATGCCGTAGCGCGACACCTCGACCTGTCGTGCATCGATGCGCGCCAGCACCTCGGCGATGACGGCGATCCCCGCGACGATGATGTCGGCACGGTCGGCGTTCAGCCCGGGAACGGCGCGCCGCTCGTCCGGCGTCATGTCGGCCAGGGAATCGAGGATGTGCTCGACGTCGACCCGCGGAATGATCGTCGCGTGCACGGACTTCGCCGAGAAGATGCCCTGCCGGGTGAGATGGACGCCGGCGAGGTTCGTGAACGTACCGCCGGAGCCGATGACACGCGCGCCGCGCCAATCGCGGCGCGAGAGGATCGGCTTGATCGTGCGGCGCACCTCTCGGCGCAGGCGCTGCAGACCCTTTTGCGGATCGCCCTGCAGGTGCCGTTCGGTGAGTCGAATCGCGCCGAGCGGCAGCGATGCGAGCTGATCCACGACGCCTTCGGCGGCGAGCGCGAGCTCGAGCGACCCTCCGCCGATGTCGATGATCACCGATCGTCCCACGCCGAGGTCGAAGTGCGCCAGCGCGCTGCGGAACGAGAGCCGCGCCTCGTCCTCGCCGGTGATGATCCGCAGCTTGAGACCCGTCGCCTGCTTCACGCGCGCGAGAAAAAGCTCGGCGTTCTCCGCGTCGCGCACGGCGCTCGTCGCGATCGCCTCGATGCGTTGCGCGCCGTGCTGCTTCGCCAGCGTTGCCATGCGATGCAGCGCGTCGACCGCGAGGTCCATCGATTCGGGGCTGAGCGCCCGCGTCGTGTCGAGCCCCTTGCCCAGCCGCGGGTGCGCCTTCATCTCGTCGACGACCTCGATCGTCCCGTCCGGGCGCACGTCGGCGATGATCTGCCGGATCGAGTTCGATCCAACGTCGATCGCCGCGATGCGCCGTACCGGAGGAGTCGACGCCTGTGGGCTCGTCATCGCATGAGAATGTAACGCGCGCGCGCGCTTGCGTTTGTAACGCTGCATCGCTTCCGGATATCGGCGGCCTGGGCGAGCGCCCTGATGACGCGAACGTCACAATCGGGCAAAGCTCTGGCGGACGGCGATGCGAATTCGTATTTGCTCACCATGCTCATCCTCGCCGACAGCGGGTCCGTGCGGCAGGTCGTCTACACTTCGCCCGACGGTGCCTTTTCCTGGATCGACATCGCGGCCCCCGACCGGCCAACGATCGGCAGGCTGGCGGTGGAGCTCGACCTCGATGAAGAGGCGCTCGAGGACTGTCTCGACACGCACCAGCTTCCCAAGACCGAACGCATCGGCGACTACGCGTTCCTGATCCTGCGCCTCCATTCGGGATCGGCGACGTCGACGGCGGCCGGTGTCTACGAGATGACGCAACCGCTGGCGCTCTTCATCTCCGCCCGGCGACTCGTGACGTTGCACCGCCGCGACCATCCCGTGCTCTTTCGGCTCAGGAAACACGTCGGCGGTGTCGGGCCGGAGCTCGAACAACCGGAGCTCCGCGTCGCCGAGGAGATCCTGGCGGCCGCGCTCATGACGTTCGACACCCCGCTGAGCGAGCTGTCGACGGAGCTCGTGGAGCTCGAGAGCACACTGTCGGACCGGCGTCTGACGGAGAATGCGCTGGAGCAGGTGTTCGTGCGCAAACGGCGCGCGTCCGTCATGTCGTGGGTCCTGCTGCGCACGCGTGAGATGCTGGCGCGGGCACGCCTGCCGCGCGACGTCGACCCTGCCGTGCTCGAGGGCGCGCGCGAGGCGGCGGAAACGCTGCACATCCGGTCGCGCGAAGTGGTGGACTTCACGGATAACCTGCTCAACCTGCAGATCGCCATCGCCTCCCACCGGACGAACGAAGTGATGCGGCTGCTGACCGTGATGTCCGCCGTCTTCATGCCGCTGACGTTCATCGTGGGCCTGTACGGGATGAACTTCGACGCGCCGGAGTTCAAGTGGCGCCACGGCTATCTGATGGTGTGGATCCTCATCGGCGCCGTGCTGTTCGGCATTCTCCGCTGGTTCCGGCGCAAGGGGCTCCTCGACTAGCCGCGTCTCACGACGTCAGTCTGACCGTTACCGGGTCGACGCGGGCGCGCTGACGCATCCGTGACGGGCTCGCGCGACTGTCCCTGCTCGCGGGACCGGCCGCGCCGCTGCGCTGAGTCCCTTGGACCCGATACCTCGCCGAGGATACGCTCCGTGCGCACCCCCCTACTGACCGCGGCGGCCGCCGCGCTCGCGATCGGAATCATCCCTGTCGCCTGCGATTCGGACGATGTCACGCAGCCGACCACGCAGGTGGTATTCGCCAATGCCTCCGTCACGCCCGCGCTCGTCAAGAACGTGATGAGCGGCGTGACCGTGTACAGTCTGCTCAGCAGCGAGGACGTGCTCCAGGGGTCGCCGAACTACGTCTTCGGGGGCTCGGCGGACGGCGCGGGACTTCTCAAGAATGCCGACGGGACCTTCACGCTCGTCGTGAACAACGAGGACAACTTCGCCGTCTCGCGCATCACCTTCGATGCCACGTTCAAGCCAACGAAGGGTGAGTATCTCTTTACGTCGGACGCCGCGAAGTACCGACTGTGTTCGGCGACGCTCGCGACGCCCCAGGAACACGGCTTCGGCCCAACCTTTCTCACTGCCGGCGAGTCGGGCGTCGAGTCGCAGATCTATGCGCTCGATCCGAAAGGCACGACGAACAACGCACGTGCGCTCATCGCGCTCGGACACTGGAGCGCGGAGCAGGCGCTGCCCCTGCCAAAGCAGGCGTATCCCGGCAAGACGGTCATCCTGATCGGTGACGACGACTCGGGCGCCGCGGGCAGCCAGGTGGCGCTGTACGTCGGGACGTCGGTCGGAGACCTCGACAACGGCAAGCTCTACGTGCTGGCGCGCGCCAACAACACCGTCCGCGAGCGCGACATGATCGCCGGGCAGACGTACGACGTCGTCTTCAAGGAGATTCCGAACGCACAGACGCTCACCGGCGCGCAGATCAACACGACCGCGAACGCGCTCAGTGGCGTCGTGTTCGGCCGTGTGGAGGACCTGGACTACCGCAAGGGCGGCACGGGCCGCGAGATCTACTTCGCCGTCACCGGGCAGAACAACACCGGGGTCAACGCGGACTATTCCCGGTCCAAGTACGGCCGCCTGTACCGGCTCACGCTCGACGCGGCTGATCCGCTCAAGGGCACGCTCGAGGTGGTGCTGGACGGCGACGACCGAGCGGGACCCGCCGGCCAGCTCCAGAATCCGGACAACGTCATGGTCACGACGAACTACGTCTATATAGAAGAGGATCCCAACGAGTACGGCGACGAGACCCACGACTCGCTGCTCTGGCAGTACAACATCCAGACGAAGCAGATGGCGCGCGTGTTCGAGATCGATCACCGTCGCGGCCAGCCCGACTTCGGCAAATTCAACACGGCGACGCTGACATACACGCCTCTCGCGACCTCGCCGCTCGGCTCGTGGGAGAACTCGGGGTTGATCGACATCTCCGACGCTGTGGGCATATCGGGCACGTTCCTCGTCGGCATCCAGGCGCACGCCTGGCATGCCGCCCGTTTCAAGGGTGCCGATGGCGGGACACTCCGAACGAACGAAGACCAGGGAAGTCAGCTTCTGGTTCTGACGGGTCTGCCTCGCTGATACGGCGCGTCGCATCGCTGACCGCGATCGCGCTGTGCGTCGGCGTGATCGCGGTCGGCTTCTTCAGAGCCGCGACGCTCGTTGCGTCGACCACCGGTGTCGCGCTCCGCGCCTCACCCGCGGGAGCGCGAGCGATTGACGTGTACGTGGCCGATCTCAGCCGCCTCGACTCCACGCTCGTCGCGCTGGCGACGCGAGCTGGCCACCGGGACACGGCGGAGACGATCGCCTCGTTCCTCGAGACGCGCCGCGCCTACAAGCGGGTCGAGTGGCTCGCCGAGCATTACACGCCACTCACCGCCGCCGCGCTGAACGGCCCGGCACTGCCTCGCCCGGACGACGAAAACCCGAGACTCGTGGTCTGGCCGACGGGGCTTCAGGTGGTCGAGGCGACGCTCTACGCACCGTCCGGCGGCGCACCGGTCCTGGATTCCGTGGCCATCCAGGCACGCATCGCGCGCGTGAACGTGAAACGCCTGCGCGAGCGGATCGGCGAGACGGCCGTGACGGATGCACAACTCTTCGATGCGGCCCGCGCGCAGATCGCGCGCATCGTCTCACTCGGCATCGCCGGCTTCGATACGCCGCTCGCGGCCACGGCGATATCCGAGGCGGGGGAAAGCATTCGCGCCGTGGCGGCGGCGCTCGCCGGATATGGCGCGGCCACGACCACGGCCGCGGAGTTTCAGCGACGCGCCGCGGCGGCGGCTGGATATACCGAGAGCCACACGGATTTCGTCGCGTTCGATCGCTTCGAGTTCATCGTGCACTACGCCAACCCGCTGGCGCGCGCGCTTGCCACGCTCGAGCGTGGCGCCAAGGTCGCGCGGCTGTCGGACACGCGAGCGTGGGCCGCGACGTCCGCGACGCTGTTCGATCGCGGCGCGTTCGAGCCCCAGGCCTTCGCGCCTCCCGGCGCGCGTCGGAGCTCACCCGACGTGGTTTCACTCGGAGCGCGTCTCTTCGACGAAACACGCCTCTCGGGTCGAGGCGATCGCAGCTGCGCGACGTGCCATGCGCGCGACCGCGCATTCACGGACGGCCGGCGTTTTCCGGTCCTGCTGCCGCAGTCTCACACGCGCACGTCAGCGCCACGCCGCAACACGCCCACGCTGATCAACGCCGCGCTCCAGGCCGCGGCGTTCTCCGACGCGCGCGTTGCCTTTCTCGAGGATCAGATCAGCGCGGTGGTGAGCGATCCGCGCGAGATGGGCGGCAACGTGGATAGCGCTGCCGCGCTTCTTCTCGGCGACACGACGTACCGGGCCGCGATCACGCGCGCGTTCGGGGGCGCGCCGGACGCCCCGGCCGCAGGTCGCGAGCTCCGTGGCGCGCTTGCGGCGTACCTGCGGTCACTCGTGCGGCTCGACTCGCGCTTCGACCGGGCGATGCGCGGCGAGGAAGGCCAGATGACGCCCGCCGAGATTCGCGGCTTCAACCTCTTCATGGGCAAGGGCCGCTGTGGCACCTGCCACTTTGCGCCGCTCTTCAATGGAACGGTGCCCCCGGGATACACCGACAGCGAGGTAGAAGTCCTGGGAGTTCCCGCGAACGCCGGAGCGCGCCCGCGGCTCGATTCCGACCTGGGTGTGGGTGCACGCGATCTGTCGCCGCTCCACGCGGGAGCCTTCAAGACGCGGACGGTGCGCAATGCCGCAGTCACCGCGCCGTACATGCACAACGGCGTGTATGCGACGCTTGCAGAGGTCGTCGATTTTTACGACGCCGGGGGCGGCGCCGGCCTCGGTCTACGTGTTCCGAATCAGACGCTGCCCACGGACTCGCTGCACCTGACGCCGCGCGAGAAGCGCGACCTGATCGCGTTCATCTCGACGCTGACCGATCGACGCTGACCGACCGTCCGTAGTCCGCGGGGCACGCGCGTCGCAGATGGCGCGCGATCACGACGTGTGCGCGTCGCGGAACGCGTCGATGACCGTCAGAATCGCGGTGTTTCGTTCGTCGCGCCGCCAGAGCAGTTGCAGACCCGAGGAGATGGAAAGACCTTCGATGGGAATCGCGACCAGCCCGGGGAGCGGTTTCGCGCGTACGGAGCGACTGGCGATCGTCCACCCCAGACCATCCGCGGCGGACTGCCACAGCGTCCGCGGGCCGTTGAAGGCGCCACCGATCTTTGGGGTCAGGCCGATGTTCTCGAACGCCTGCATGACGGCATCGTAGAACTTCGGCTGCGTTTCCCGCGCGATGAACAGGAAGGGGACGTCGGTGAGGTCGGCCGGCTTGAGCCACGCGCGTGTCGCCAGCTCGTGCGACACCGGCAACAGCGCGCACTCGATCGTGTCCTCGACCAGGCGTACCCCCGTGAGTGTGGGATCGTCCATGATGCCGGCGTTGGCGCCCGCGATACCGATGTCGATCCGCCGTTCTCGCAACGCTTCGAGTTGCTGCAGCGACAGCATTTCGTTGACCTGGATGCCGATCTCGGGACAGCTGTCCTCGAGCTGTTTGAGCACACGGATGATGAGCTCTCCGACGAACTCCAGCGCGACGACGCCGATACGACAGTGTCCGGTCTGGCCGCGGCCACGTTTGCGGACGTGAACGACAGCGGCTTCGACGAGGGCGAGAATGGCCTGCGCTTCGAGACGCAGCACGTTCCCTGCCGCCGTCGGAGCGACGCCCTTGGCGTCGCGCTCGAGGAGCGAAAACCCGAGCTCGTTCTCGAGGCCGCGGATCTGACGCGAGACGGCTGATTGCGTGAGCCCCAGCTGCCTGGCAGCGCGCGTCAACGATCCCTGCTCCGCAATGACGGTGAGTGTCTTGAGATGACGCAGCTGCAAGCCGCGCGGTGCGCCAGGGGACGGCGCGTGGCTTTGTCGGCGCGACGCGCCGCGCGACGGTAGATCGTTCGCACGCACGAGGAGCGATATCAGGTTCGCGGTCATCGCCGAACGGTCCCCCCGAGAGGAGCGCACGACCATGGACATCGGCACGCTGAATCGATCGAGAGGAACGACCACGGTTCCGATGGGCGGTTTGTTCCGACCGGCGGCGGAACCCAGTGTCCAGCCGCGCCCCGCGGCGACGAGCGCGTACACGGATTCGACCGACTCGTGCGCCTCCCAAGCCGTGACACCCGCTCGCTTCAGGGCATCGTAGAGGTGCGGGAGATCACCGGCGACCAGCGGATCCACGACGAGCAGCCGTCGGTCGCGCAGGTCGCTGATCGTCAGCGTCGAGCGGCCGGCGAGTGGGTCGGTTTCTGCGATGACCGCCGCATCGACGACGAACTCGAACATCACCCGCTTTTGCACGGCGACGTCGGCCGACAGATCCATTCCGATGGCGACGTCGAGCTCGCGCGCCAGAACCTGTGCGCTCTGGCGAGCGCTTGGCACCTCGGTCATGACGAGTGCGACGTCGGGAAAGTGCTCGCGAAACGCCGCCAACGCTTTCCCGACGCGACTGTCGTCGATCGCGACGCGTCCGAGACCCAACCGCAGCGTACCGGCCATGCCCTCGTTTGCGAGGTACACGCGACGGAAGGTCGCGTCGAGATGGTCGAATAACCGGCGCGTCTGGTACAGGAGCGCGTCCCCCGCAGGCGTAAGCCTCACGCCGCGACGCTCGCGATAAAACAATGGCGCCCCGATGGTCCCCTCGAGGTGCCGGACCTGCCGCGACAGCGCGGGCTGCGCGACCCGCAGCGCCTTCGCCGCGCCGAGGACGCTGCCGCGCTCAGCGACGGTCGCGAAGTATCGCAACTCACGGAGCAGCATGGCAGTATCTCCAGCTATACCGGTGGCGCATGACGTTCATGCGTGCAGGATATACGATCTTCGTCGAACATGTCACGCATATAAATAATCACTAATGAGTTCGCCGTACGTGCCCGCGGCACCCGAGAACAAAGTATTGGTGTGCGCCGCGCTGCCTGGGTACTCATTCGAGCATGCCCGATGAGCCACACGGATCGAAGACGATTCTGCTGGTCGAGGACGAGGAATCGCTCCGACGCGTGATCCGCAAGCTACTCGACACGTCCGGATATACCGTGCTCGATGCGGCGAACAGCGGGGAAGCGCTGGTCCTGGCCACCGAGCACGCCGACGAGATCGATCTCGTCATTGCCGATCTCGCGCTGCCGGACGTCATGGGACCCAAACTGCTCACGCTCGTCCGCGCGCAGCGCCCGGACGTTCCCGCGATCTATATCTCCGGCTACGCGGACGAATCCCTCATCCACGGTTGGCTCACGGACAACGACAGGTTTCTGGCCAAGCCCTTCGCATGGGCTGCGCTTACGGAGACGATCGGAGAGCTCATCGGCGGCAACGGCCGTACGCGAGCGCGCTGATGTCCGTGCAGACCTGACTAGCCCGTGTTTCCCAGCACGCGCTGAAGGATGCGCACGCGCGGCAGCGCGAACCACACGACAAGAAACAGGGCGAACAGAACGCCGGCCAGCGCGGCCGCGTAGCTCCCGACGATGACCCGCGCAATGAGATAAAAGTCGAGGCAGATGCCAAGGGCGAGAGGCGCCATGCTCATCAGCAGAAGGCGCGAGGAGATTCGGAGAAAAACTTCGGTGACCTCGTGAAGCCCGGTCTGCCGGTTGAACGCCGCGGGAGCCATGATCAGCGCAACGGCAATCGCGACGAGGCCGATGGCGAGCAGGTGCAGTTCCTGTCCGGCGACATCGAGCTTCGTGTCGAAGCCGCTGCTGAAGACCGCGATCAATTGAAAGCCGAGCAACGCCTGAATGCCTGGAAGCACCATTCGGCATTCGTCAAGCAGAAACTCGGCAGCCTTCGTGAGGGATACTCGCTCTTTCGTCTCGTGGGCCATGCGCGAATCATGCTACGCGCTTCGCGTCGAATGCCAGGAGTCTCACGGCGGCGCGCCGATCCACGCCGAGGCAGCGATGCCGAGAAAGGCGATCCACGAAAGATGGCGGCCGCGTGAGGCGACCAGGCTGACGGCGCCGCAGACGAAGAAGGTCACGCTGATCGCGCGCATCGCACCGCCGACGGACCCGCGGTCCAGTGCCCACAACGCCGCCGCGATGCCAATCCATGTCACCGAGGTCAGATGCCAGGCGAAACGGAGCGTCTGCTTCGTGAACGCATCGGAGCCGAACAGGTGCGGGAGGTCCTGCCGGCGGAACAGGCGGATGAGGATATAGCGCTCGCCCAGATACGAGTGCGCCGCTGCGACGGCGGTGGCGAGAATCGCGGCGATGGCGATCGCGGGGCTCATGTGCGCTGGCGCAGTATCTTTCCGGAGCGTATTTGTCGCAACCCCGACTCCACAGCGTTCCAGTGTCACAGGCTCTCTCCGAATCGCCGTCCTCCGACGCCGCCCCCGCCAGACCGCAGGACTTCATCCGCGAGATGGTGGCGGAGGACGTCGAGAGCGCCCGCTTCGGCCGACAGATCGCCACGCGCTTTCCGCCGGAACCCAACGGCTATCCGCACATCGGCCACGTCAAGGCGATCTGCCTCAACTTCGGGATCGCGCGTGAGTTCGCCGGCCGCTGCAACCTGCGCTTCGACGACACCAATCCCGAGACGGAAGACATCCGCTACGTCGAGGCCATCAAGAACGACATCAAGTGGCTGGGCTTCGACTGGGACGCGGAGCTGTACGCGAGCGACTACTTCGGCAGGCTGTACGAGTTCGCCGAGCTCCTGGTCAGGAAGGGCTCGGCGTACGTCGACTCGCAGTCCGGCGACGAGATCCGCGAGCACCGCGGCACCGTGACCGTTCCGGGAAGGAACAGCCCCTATCGTGATCGGTCGCCACAGGAGAATCTCGATCTCCTGCGCCGCATGAAGGCCGGCGAGTTCCCGGACGGCGCACATGTGGTGCGCGCGAAGATCGACATGGCGCATCCCAACATGGTGATGCGCGACCCCGTCCTGCTGCGCATCCGCCACGCGCATCATTACCGGCAGGGGGACGCCTGGTGCCTGTACCCGCTGTACGACTTCGCCCATCCGTTATCGGATGCGATCGAAGGCATCACGCACTCGCTCTGCTCGCTCGAGTTCAAGGACAACAACGACATCTATAAATGGCTCGTCCGCGAATGCGGATTCGAGCGTCCACCCGAGCAGACGGAGTTCTCCCGGCTGGACCTGGAGTACACCGTGATGAGCAAGCGCAAACTGCTCCAGCTGGTGAACGCCAAAGTCGTCGATGGATGGGATGACCCGCGGATGCCCACGGTCTCGGGGATGCGCCGCCGCGGCGTCACGCCGGAAGGGCTGCGCGACTTCGTGACGACGGCGGGCGTGTCGCGCAAGCCGCAGCGTACGGAGCTCGCCACCCTCGAGCACGCGATCCGCAACGACCTCAACATGCGCGTGCCGCGCGTGATGTGCGTCGTGCGGCCGCTCAAGATCGTCCTGACGAATTATCCCGAGGGGCAGGTGGAGGAGCTCGACGCGTCGTACTATCCGCACGACGTGCCGAAGACCGGATCGCGCAAGGTACCGTTCTCGCGCGAGCTGTACATCGAGCGCGACGACTTCATGGAGAACCCGCCCAAGAAGTTCTTCCGCCTGGCGCCCGGCAGGGAGGTGCGTTTGCGGTACGGCTACTTCATCACGTGCACCGACGTGGTGAAGGACGCGTCGGGTGAGATCGTCGAGCTGCGCTGCACGTACGACCCCGCGACGCGCGGCGGTGACGCGCCCGACGGCCGCAAGGTCCAGGGGACGATCCACTGGGTCTCGGCACCGCACGCGCTCGACGTCACGCTGCGTCTGTACGACAAGCTGTTCACCATGCCGGAGCCCGACGCCGATGGCGCCGACGTTCTCCAGCTCGTCAATCCGGAGTCGCTCGTCGTGGTCCAGGGCGCGAAGATCGAGCCGAGCGTCGGCGCGGATCCGGTCGGGTCGCGCTATCAGTTCGAGCGGACCGCGTACTTCATCAGCGACCCGATCGATTCGACGCCGGGCGCGCTCGTCTTCAACCGAACCGTCACCCTGCGCGACAGCTGGGCGAAGCTCCAGTCTCAGTCGCCATCTCCGACCAAGCGATAGCTCATGTTCGAGAAGCGCACGCGGCGCCTCGCGCTCGTTGGCCCGATGGGAAATCGGCGGATTTCGGTGCATACCGCCGGATATCCGCTCTCACCCGATCGCATGCTCCCGGATCCGGACGTCGTGCTCCTCATCGGCAAGGAGAAGGAGGGCGCCATGCTCTTCCGTTACTCCGCCCACGGTGAGCTCTGCGGCGACACGCCGCATTCCTCCGTCGGCGAAGCGGAACGCCAGGCGGCGATGGAGTATGGTGACGCGCTGTACGGATGGGTCGACGTCCCCGACGACGTCGACGACGCGCATGCGTACGCGATCCACTATGCGTCTGAGCGCCTCAACGAGCGCGACGAGTAACACGCTCGTCGCACCGTCAATGGAAGACGAAGCCGACGCCGAGGTGGAATTGGCTCACGCCGCCTAGCTCGAACGTCGAGTTGCGCCAGGTTGCATCTCCAAGCGCCCACGTGCGCAAGATGAACATCCGCCACGACGGGCCATGACGCGGCGGCGAGAAAAACTCGACTCCAGTCTCCAGGACTGTGCCCGCTCCACGCACGGGACTATCGTGTTCTCGCGCGAAGGTTCTTCCAACGCCGGTGCTTATCGTGACCAGGCTGTCGAAAGTGCGTCCGGCCACCGCAAGCAAAGTTTTCGCGCTCCATGTCGACACGTCGCCAAAGGTCCACGTCGACGTGCGCACAACGCGCGCGCCTAGTCGGGTACGCCCGCGTATCAGCGCGCCGGCGCCAATGTCAGCCGACGCTCCGCTTGACGAGCCGGACCCCTGGTAGATGCTCCCAAATCCGACGCTCGCGGCGAGCCACGCCGTAGGCGGAGCGCCGCTACGCTGAGATTGCGCGGCCGCCGCGGAAGCCGGCAGCAATGCCATGGGAATGAGGACGAGACGAGCGGCTGCCTGCATGGGATTCAACACCGAAATGATCATCGTCTATCTGTCCCGTCGTGACATGCTTATCTATCGCACATGAACACCAACGAGATCGCCGCGTCGCTCACCGGCCTCATGACGGAGCTGCTGGACGGACCGCCCGGAAAAGCGTGCTTCGTTCTCAATCCAGGAGATGCGGGCCTCCTCCGCTCGCTCGACAAATTGTCCGCCGACGCTGCGTCGAAATCGATCCATGCCGGAGCGACGATCGCGGCGCACGCCGATCATTTGCGCTTTGGTTTCTCTCTCATGAACCGGTGGATGAACGGGGAGAATCCCTGGAACGACGCCGACTTCTCGGCGAGCTGGCGCATCTCGAAAGTCACGGACGCCGAGTGGCAGAAGATGCGCGCCGACCTCGCGCGCGAGGCACGCCAGTGGCGCGACGCGATGGCCACGCCGCGCGACGCCGATGACACGGAGCTCAACGGCATCATCGGCAGCGTGGTCCACCTGGCTTACCACCTCGGCGCGATCCGTCAGATCGACAGCAGCACACGCGGACCGAAGGCGCCATGACCCAGACGTGTCGTGCTCACGCCTCGACGTACTTCTTGAGAGCGGCGAGCATCATCTCCCAGTTCTTCTGAGAGTGAGCACGCTCCTCATCTGTCGCGTTGTTGCTCTGCGACAGTGAGACGCGGGTCCCCGGACCGTCCGGCGCGATGTCGATCGAGACGGTGTGGTAGTTCTCGGGCTTGTCGGCCTGCCCCGCGAGCGGGCTGAAATGCGTATACCGCAAACGCTTGTTCGGGATGACGTCGAGAATCTCGCCCTTGTCCTCGTACTGCCGCCCCTGCCACTCGCCCTTCCACACGATCCTGCTGCCTTTCTTCCAGTCGGACGTCACGGTCGTGTCGAACATGTACTGCTTGATCGCCGCAGGATCGATGAGCGCCTGCCAGACGGTCCCCACCGGTGCATCGACCCTCGTGGACGCCTGCGCAACGAAGTCTTTGGCCATGTCGTAGCTCGCGTCGAACGGTCCGTCGAATCTATCGCCTTCGGGAGTCCGTATCATTAGTACCATGACCGAGCGGCGATACAACGACGCCGAGGTCGCTGCCATCTTCAAGCGGGCGGCGGAAACGCAGCAGGCGGGCCAGAGGCTCGTCCCGCTCAGCGAAGGCATGACGCTCGCGCAGCTCCAGGATATCGGCAAGGAAGTGGGCCTCGCGCCGGAGCTCGTGAGCGACGCCGCACGCTCGATCGATGCCCTCGGACGTCCCACGTCGCTGCGCTTTCTCGGCCTCACCATCGGCGTTGGACGCACCATCGATCTGGGGCGCAGGCTGTCCCAGGAGGAATGGGAGCAGTTCGTCGTCGACCTGCGCGACACCTTCGACGCGCGCGGCAAGCTTGCGAGCGAAGGTGGGTTCCGTCAGTGGACGAACGGCAATCTGCAGGCGCTCCTCGAGCCGACGGCGACCGGCCATCGGATTCGTCTGCGCACCATGAAGGGCAACGCCGTCAGCCTGCTCGTCGCCGGCGTAGGGACGATCGGATTCTCGGCGGTCATGTTTCTGGCGGCGACGTTCCTGGGCGGCGGCGGCGGAGCGCTGTCCGCGTGGGGAACCGCGGCCGCCGCGGGCGCGACGATGTTCGCGCTCGGGGCGCTGCGTGTATTGCCATGGGCGCGTCTGCGCAGGAAGCAGATGGAGGACATCGCGGCTCGCATCGCCGCGGCAGGCCCGCGCTCCGAGACCGATCCCCAGAGCGCGCGCTGATCTTCCTTTCTCGCTACGGCATTACGAGCGCTCGACCGGAGTGATCGGCACGTCCAGGCGGACGCCATCCCGCAACAAGGTCACGTGCGTCGATCGCCCGATGTGATCCCGGGTCAGCAGGCGCTGCAGATCGTCGACGCCGGTCATGAGGACGTCGCCGATCGACAGCACGATGTCGCCCGCGCGGATCCCCGCACGCCCGGCGGGCGCGCCGGGCACGATCTCGGTCACGAGAACCGCGCGCGGCGCGCCGAGGTGGCTCACCTGCACGCGGCGGCGTGACAGCTGGATCGTCTGTCCGGAGATCCCCAGCCACGCGCGGCGCACGCGACCTTCGGCGATCAGCTGCGGAATCACGACGAGCGCGGTGCTCGACGGAACGGCGAAGCAGATGCCCTGTGCGCCCGCGATGACCGCGGTATTGATCCCGACGACGTCGCCATGCGAGTCGACCAATGGTCCGCCGGAGCTGCCCGGATTCAGCGCCGCATCCGTCTGGATCACCGCGTCGATGAGCCGGCCGGACTTCGAACGCATCGTGCGGCCGAGCGCGCTCACGATCCCCGACGTCACCGTGGATGCAAAGCCGAGCGGATTGCCGATCGCCACGACGATCTGGCCGGGCCGGAGCCGCGTGGAGTCGCCAAGGCGCGCTGCCACGAGCGACGTCGCGTACACGCGCAGCACCGCCAGATCCGTGTCGGGATCGCTCCCGATCACGTGCGCGTCGTAGGCCGCGCCGTCGGCGAAGGTCGCGCGCACTCGTGAGGCGCGTTCCACGACGTGGCTGTTCGTCAGGAGGAATCCGTCGGGCGTGAACGCGACGCCCGATCCCGTGGCCGCGGGCTCATTCCGGCCGCGCTCGATTGGCCGCCGTCGCCGCGGCGGCGCGTCGGCCGTCCATACCTCGAGATGCGCGACCGCCGGGCCGACGCGTTCGACCACGTTGACGACGACCGTCGAGTAGGCATCGAGAAGGTCGGCGTCGCCGGAAGCTTGAATTGCGCGATCGCCCTCGGGCGTTCCGACGGGTGTCGCGGTGGCAAGAAGTTGCAGCATGAATGTTCGTCCAGATCAGGTCTGTGCCCTGGAAAGTTACACAGCTGAGGCCAGCCGCTCGCGCGATCCTGACGCGCGGCCCCTTTCGTGAGCGCCAATCCGATTCGAGGAGCCCGTCCTGCTCACACCAGAGATTCGCCGCGCGATCGTCGTGGTCCTCGACGGTCTGCGCCCCGATGCCATCGACGCGTTCGGTCTCGAGCATCTGCGTCGTCTTGCCGCCAGTGGCGCGTCGACGCTGCGCGGCCGCACCGTGTCGCCCAGCCTCACCTGGCCGGCACTCACGTCGCTGATGTGCGGCGTCTCTCCGGCCTCGCACGGCATCCTCGCGGACTCGCTGCACCTCCCGCGGCCACGCGTGCCTCTGACCCCGCTGCCGGAGGTACTGCAACGAGGAGGATACCCGAGCTCCGCGTTTCTCGGGGCCGTTCCCCCGATTTACCGCGGCCTCGCCGCTCGGATCGCCAAGGGCCTCGGCATCGCCGAGGCCCGTTTTGCAGGTGGGAACGCTCACGAGGTGCTGTCAGCGGCGCGCTCGACGCTGCGTGCCCAGCGCCGCGGCCTGATCTTCATGCACTGGGCGGACGCGGATCGTGCAGGCCACGCGCACGGGTGGATGTCGACCGAGTACGGCGCCGCCGCACGCCGACTGGATGACGCGCTGGCGCAGCTGCTCAACGCCACCGTCGTGCATTGTGACCCGCACACGCTCCTCGTCGCCCTCGCCGACCACGGTGGCGGGGGGCTCGTCGCGAAGGACCACGAGGGAGATCACCCGCTCAACTGGACGATTCCGATCGTGCTCGCCGGCGGCGCGGTGGTTCCGACGGCGTTGGACGACGCGCGACTCCTCGACATCCCGGCGACGATCGCCTGGTGTCTCGGCGTGCAGATACCTTCAGGGTATGCCGGCCGTGCGCTGACGGAAGCATTCAGCCGGGAGAACCGGAGCGCGGTCGCCTGATCGCGCGCCCGACCGTCTTGCCGGAGATCGAAGGTTAGATCAGCAGCGCGATCGCGATCGCGATGGCCTGGCCGACGATGACGTCGCCCGGATAGTGGACACCGAGGAACACGCGCGACGCGCCGACGAGCGCGGCCAGCGCCAGCAGCGGCACGGCGAGCGCGGGAAACGCGAGCGCGTACGAGAAGCACACCGCCATGGCGGCGCACGCGTGACCCGAGGGGAAGGAGAATGGATCCGGTTCCTTCACCAGCGAGGCCGTCACCTCGCGCAGCCACGGACGTTGCCGGTTGACCGTTCGCTTCATCATCTGCACGAGCACATGCGAGAGAACCAGCGTCGTGAGCGCGTGGCGCGCCACGTCGCTGCCTGTCAGCACGAGAGGAATGACGACGGCCGCGATGGTGGCGGTCGCCCCGCCCGCGTGCGTCAGCACCGTCCAGAAACGTCGCCACGGCCTGCGCGCATGCGCATGACCGACACATCGCACGTACAGCAACCGCTCGGAGCGCTCGACGCGATGCAGCAGCGACAGCTGCGCTTCCATACTCCACCCTTGTCAGGTTCCCGGATAATGCCGGTTACGCGTCCTGATCAAGTGGTCCGCGCGTACCGAAATCGTATCGACAGCCTGGAGACGCGCCCTGGGTGCAACGCTCTCGCGACGTAACGGTCACGACTCCGTTACGCGCGCCGCGGAGCTTTGCGCGCGATGATTCGGACCGCACCGCCGCGCATCCTGTATTGCACCGACACGTATCCGCCGCAGGTGAATGGCGTTTCGGTCGTCACGGCGGTTTCGGTCGCGGGCATTCAGGAGCGTGGGTGGGAGTGCGCTGTGATCGCGCCGCGATATCCCAAGCCATACGGGAAAGCGTTCGCCTCCGACGCACCGGGTCTCGCCGCGGTGCGACTGCACGTGCGTCTGCCGAGTCTCGCGTTCCGGCCTTACCCGGACATTCGTCTCGTCGCGCCCATGTACGGCACCGTGTACAGGGCGATGCGCGACTTCCGGCCCGATCTCGTGCACTGCCAGACGGAGTTTCTCGTCGGCCGGCTCGCGCAAATCGCCGCGACACGACTCGGCGTGCCGCTCCTGTCGAGCTATCACACGGACTTCAGCCGATACACGGAAGCGTATGGTGTACCGTGGCTGCGTCCCGCCGTCACCCGCTACATCGGTCGCTTTCATCGCCGCAGCCGCCGCGTGTACACGCCCTCGGAATCCGCCCGCGACGACCTCGCGCGCATGGGCGTCGCCGGTGTCGAGGTCTGGGGGCGCGGCGTGGACGTCAGGCAATTCAACCCGGGTATGTGGAGCGGTGCGCTGCGGGAGCAGCTCGGCGTCGACGACGAGCTCGTGTTCCTCCACGTCGGCCGGCTCGCGCCGGAGAAAAACGTGGAGCTGGTGCTCGACGCGTATCGCCTCTTCCGCGAGCGGAACACGGACGTGCCCAGCATGCTCATCGTCGCCGGGGACGGTCCTTCGGCGGAAACGCTCCGCGCGCGTGCGGGAGCCGGCGTCGAGTTCCTCGGCAACCTCGAGCGACGCCTCGTGCTCCCGCTTCTCTACGCAAGCGCGGACGCGTTCGTCTATGCGTCGGAGACCGAGACGCTGGGGCTCGTGGTGCTCGAGGCGATGGCCAGCGGACTCCCTGTCGTCGCGACACCGGCTGGCGGCGTTGCCGACAACCTGCGCGACGATATGAACGGTCTCGCGTTTCCCGCGCGCGACGTGGAAGCGATGGCGGCGGCAATGACGCGCATCGCCCGGGACGCCGGCTTGCGCGCGCGACTCGGACGCGGCGCGCGACAGTGGGCCGAGTCGAAGAGCTGGAACGCCGAGCTGGATCGTCTGGACGCGAGCTACCGCGAGATCGCCTTACTCGTGGCTCCGGCCGATCGCCCAGGCGGCCGCCTGCCTCACGCGCGGGTCTGAGTCCCGCGCGAGCGTCTCGATCAGCGCCGGCAGCGCCGACGTCTGCTCCAGCGCGCCGAGCGCCCATGCGGCGGCGCGTCGCACCTTCGGCGAATCGTCCCGTAGCCGCCGCGTGAGCGGCTGCTGCGCGTCCGTGACGCCGCCGAGCCCCAGCCCCATCGCGGCCACGTAGCGCGTCTCGGGGTTGCCGTCATCGAGCCCCGAGAGCAGCGCCGCACGCGCGCTCACGTGCTTCACGCGTCCGAGGAACGATCCGCCGACACGACGCACGCACGCATCGGGGTCACGCATCGCGGCCGTCAACGCCGGCACCATCGCAGGATCGTCGTGTTCCTGCTGCGTCCATTTGATCACCGCCGCGGCAGCGCTGTCGGTCTCGAGTGGATTGTCGCCAATGGAGCCCCAGTTCGACCATGAACCCTGCATGTCCACCTGCCGCACGGCGAGCTCGCAGAGCAGCGGATCCGCGCCGCGCACGGCGCGCAGCAGCCACGCGACGGACACACTATCCTCCGCCGCACGATCGGCCCGGGCGCTTGCGATCTGCGCATTCGAATCGCTGGCGCACGCCGCGAACAGCGCCATTCCGAGCGCAACGAGGGATCTGCAGCTGGCGTTCATTGCTAGTGGCGCTTGCTGCCGAGTGCTTCGGCCGCGATGCGACGGACCTCGGGATCCTGGTCCTTGAGCAATCCCATCAGCGCCTGGATCGCCTCGGGACCTCCGATGTCCGACAGTGCTTCGGCAGCCGCGCGGCGCACCTCCGCATCGGTGTCCGACGTCAGACGCTTGAGCGCCGGCACGGCTGCCGCGTCCTCGATGTTGCCGAGCGCGTGCGCGGCGCTTCTCCGCACTTCGCGATTCGGGTCGCTGAGCGCTTCGATCAGCGCAGGCGGCGCCGTCTTCATGTCCTCTAGCTCATGGATCGCCGCCGCCGCCTGGCTTCTGACGTCCGGCTTGGCGTCCTTGAGCGCGGCGAGCAGCGCGGGCAGCGCGCGCTGATCCTGGAGCTCCCCGAGCGCTTGCACCGCCTGCTGTCGCACGTCCGCGTGTGTGTCACGCGTGAGCGTCATGAGCGCGTCGATTGCCGCGACGTTCTTCAGCTCTCCGAGCGCCTGCGCGGTATGCTGCCGAACGGCCGCGTCCTCGTCGCGCGCCATCGAGATCAGACTCGGCACCGACGATGGATCCGCCAGCTCGCCGAGCGCCCACACCGCTTCGCGCCGTACCTTGACGCTCGGATCCTTGATCACCGCACTGATCCCGGCGGCGGCCGAAGGATCGTCGATCTCGCCGAGCGCGTGCACGATCTTCTCGCGCACCGACGGGACCTTCTCCGTCCGCAGCGCCTCGAGCAACGGGGCTACCGCGCGCGAATCGTCGATCTCGCCGATGGCGTACGCAGCTGCCTCGCGCACGCGCGGATCCGTATCCTCGCGCAGCGCCTTTGCGAGCGCGGCGATGGCGCGCGGGTCCTGCAGCTTACCGAGCGAGCTGATTGCGGCCGCGCGAACCGCGGGACTCGCGTCGCCCAGCGTCTCGATCAGCGCCGCTACGGCGCCGGCCGCAGCCTGCGGCACCGGCGGCTGCTCCGCCTGCTGGAGGCTCGATGGCGGCAGCGCGGCGGCGCGCGCCGGAGCAATCGCGGCGAGCGGCATCACGACGGCTGCGAACGCCAGCGCGACCGCCGCGGCGCGCACGCGCGACAGCCGGGCGCGCGACGTTCCCGGCTCGAGGATCGCGAGCAGACGTCCCTCGAAGTCCGAGCGTCGCGCCATGGCGAGCGCAACGCTCGGCACGTTGCGTCCCGCGCTGCGCACGATGTTCAGCAGGTGCTCGGCATAGTATGACGGGAGGGTCCCCGCGCGCAGCACGGCGTCGTCGCACGCGCGCTCGCCCTCCACGCGCAGACGATGTGACGCGAGCCAGGCCAGCGGGTGGAACCAGTAGAGCGCGCGCACGACGTGTGAGAGAGCATTCATGGGAAGGTCTCCGCGGCTGACATGCGCCAGCTCGTGCATGAGGACGGCCTCGCGATGCTCGGTGGTCCAGTCCGAGGCGGAGGCGGGAATGACGATGACAGGCGCGAGGAACCCGCACGCAAACGGCATCTCCACCTCGTCGCTCTCTCGCAGCTGCGGCGTGTGGGCGACGCCGAGCGAGCGCGCCGCGCGGTCGGCGAGCGCGTGCGAGCGCTCATCGGTGACTTCGCGCGCGCGCCCCACGATGCGACGCACAGCCACCCAGCCGGCAACGAAGCGCGCGAGCAGCAACAGGGCGCCCGCGGCCCAGATGAGGAGGAGCACGGTGCGGGGCGTGAGGGTCGCCCTGTCATCGGGAGCGCATCCGCTGCCGTCGACGCACGCTGAGCGCGGGATCTGCCCTATGTCGCGCGTAGATGCGAGCGCTACCGAGGCGCCTCGTGCGGTGTCAGATCTCGACGCTTCACGTACCGCAGTCGTGCCCGTGTCCAGGCGCTCCAGTGGTCGCGTTGTCGCGCTGGGAAGGATCGCCAGCTCGAACGGGGCCCACGCCGTCAACACGGGAATCGCTACCAACCCGACGATTCCCAACGTCCACAACAGGTGGCGCAGCGACGCCGATCGGCGGCGGAGCAGGTGACAGGAGAGCGCTACGAGGAGGAGCAGCACGGTTGCCTTGATGAGCGAATCGAGCATGGCTAACGACCCTCCTTGCGCGCGGCTTGCACCTTTCGCGTCAGGCGGTCCAGTGCTTCACGCGAGGTTTTCGTGTCCGAGAGCTGCAGGAGCGCCACCATGGCGTCCTCCGCGCTGCCATTGAAGAACGTCTGCACCAGATGGCGCACCGCGACAGTCCGCGCGGTGTCGGCGGGGATCGTGGGGACGTACACGTAGCGCGGTCCGTCCTGCCGGTACGTCGCCTGCCCCTTCTCGACGAGCATGTTGAGCGTCGCGCGCACGGCGGAATAGCTGGGCGGATCCGCGAGCGCCTGCATGACGTCGTTGACGGTGCCACCCGCGGCGCCACGCTGAAAGAGCGCGTCGAGACACTCCCGTTCGCGTCTGCTGAGCTTCGCCAGCTGTCGGGCCGTGCTGCCTTTCGCCATCTTCCCTCCTGCTAGAAATCCAGCACTATGCTGGGTATCTAGCACCGCGGCACGCGCGCTGTCAAGATCCAGGTTCTGCGAGCCTTACGTGTGCGGGGGCCGGCGGGATTCTGCGCGCGGACGCGGGAGGTACTGCCAGAGCACCCCGGACCCCGCGCCCACGAGGAACCACGCCGCGGCAGCGAGGGCGAATACGAGCGTCCAGTGCCAGGCGGAGATGCTCGTGCCGGAGGCCCATCGGTCGATCGTCACGGCCCAGGCGGTGAAGGTGCCCACGCCAAGGGAGCGATATACGTGTGCCCGCCAGCGCGCGCGGCGGACCGCGCGCGAATCAGTCGAGGCCGACGGTATGGCCGTTTGCTGCACTCACGCAGTGTCCGCGCGGCCGCGCCGTTCCGCGAACCGTTTGAACGACTCCATGTGCTCGCGGTGCGCCTTCCTGATCGCGCCGCCGGCGAAGAGTCCCATGATCTTTCCAACGACGCCCTTGAACGTGAACACCTCGACGGAGACGAGTCGAGAGCGGCTGGGCGAGATGGCGATGAACCGTGCCGTGACGGCGACGCTCACGCGCGCCGCCCGCAGATCGACGCTCGTGGCGTTCGGCAGGTCGTTCGAGATCACCGTCGCGACGAAAACCATGTCGCCCTTTTTCGGCGTCAGCCGGTACTTGAATCCCTGGGCGCCCAGCTGGCCGCTGATGGGTTCGTATTTCGCGAGATCGTGCATCCATGCGGTGCTGTTCTCGGGATCCGCAAAGAGCGTCGCGACGCGCTCGCGCGGAAGCTCGACGTCGAGCTCGACGATGCTCTTCATGGGCGGGACTCCATCAGCGCTCGAGCGCCTGATGCGCCTCACCCTTGACGAGCCACGAGATCGCGAATGCCGCGAGGGAGAGCGACTCGGGAACGAAGATCGGTCCGTGTTGTGCGCCGTTGGCGATGCGCGCGGCTCGACGCGTCATCGGGTTGCTGCTGATCGGAGTACGGTGTGAAGGGCCAATGGGCGCGTCGGGGCGTGTCAGCATGCTCCTCCTGGAGCAGATACTCTGCTGCGACCACGCGGAGATGTCCATCGCGCTTGACCCGAAAGCTCATGCCTGTATAATTCAGTCATGAAGCAATCGCCGACGCCTCGGCGGACGGGCGGTGCCAGACAGGCAGCCGCGGCGGACCCGCTGTTCGACTTGCTGCACGCCGCGGAGGTTCTTCAGCAGCGCATCGACGACGCGCTCGGCGCGGTGGGGTTGTCGCTCGCGAAGTACGGCGTGTTGCAGACGCTGGCCGGGGCGAAAGAGCCGCTCACGCTCACCGACCTTGCCGACCAGCAGCGCTGCGTGCGCTCCAACATCACGCAGCTCGTCGACCGGCTCGAGGCAGACGGGCTCGTGAAGCGCGTCGATGATCGGTCCGACCGCCGCAGCATTCGCGCGACCCTCACCGCGGCCGGCAGAGAGCGACAGGCCGCGGGAGCGCGCGCGCTCGCCGCAGTTCAGAAGGAGCTCGCCCACGTTGCAACCGCGTCCGACCGGGCCGCTATCTCGCGGCTGGTGTCGGCGCTGAAATGAGGACACTCACCATGCTCGTACGCACCATCGATCGCGTCGTCGACACGCCACCTCCCGCGCCGGGCTTCATGGGCGCCGGACACACCGCGGTCGCCGTGCTCGACCCTGCGGAGTTCGTGCACAACGATCCGTTCATCGTGCTCATGGATGACCGCGTCGACCTCGGTCCCGGCGACCCGCTAGGCGGAGCACACCCGCACGCCGGATTCGAGACGGTGACGTTCGTGGTCGAAGGCGAAGTGCGCGACCGCGACGAGGGCACGCTCAAGGCCGGTGACGTGCTGTGGATGACCGCGGGGAGCGGTGTGATTCACAACGAGGACGTCACGCTCGTCTCGAAGACGCGCATACTCCAGCTCTGGCTCACACTGCCGCCGAACGACCGGTGGACCGCGCCGGGCTTCGAGCGCATCCCGCGCGAGCGCGCCGCCGTGCGGCGCGAGGCGGGGATCGACGTGCGCGTGTACAGCGGACGCTCGGGTGACGCCGTCTCGGACACGCGCAATCACGTGCCCGTCACGATGGCCGACGTCGGCCTCGCGCCGAACGTCGCCCTGGATCAGGACCTCCCGGCGTCATACACGGGGTTCCTGTACGTGCTCGAGGGCGACGTCCACGCGGGCGCGCTCGGTACGCGCGTCGCGACTGGTCAGGTCGCGTCGTTCGACTGCGTCGGCGGCGATGAGCCGAGCACGCTGCGCATCGTCGCGGGCACGCGCGGCGCTCGCGTGATCCTGTACGCCGGCAAGCCGCAGCGGACGCCGATCGTCATGCACGGCCCCTTCGTGGGAGAAAGCCGCCAGGACATCGCGCGCGTCTCACGCGACTACATGGAAGGCCGCTTTCCTCGTCTCAGCGAGCTTGCTTCTTCCGCGCCGTCTTCCGTTTCGCCTTTTTCGCCGCCGGTTTCCGCTTCCGCTTCGGGGTGACGCGCTCCGGCAGCTCCTTGTCGCCCGTCTCCCGGTTCCACTCCTCGAACGTCTCCGGGCTGATCTCACCCTTCACCAGCATCTCGGCGAACTTGCGCCGTTGCGCCTTGCTCTTGAATGGCATGATTCAATCTGGCGATTTCGGGCGGGCCGGGCGACGGGATGCCAGTGGTGCCGGGCGGTTCAGGTCAGGACAACAATCGCACCGGCGCGACGACATGCTCCGCGTGCGTCGCGTTGTCGCCAAGTAGACCGTAAAGGTACTTGCGGCTCACGCCGAGCGCCTCGGCGGCGGCGGTCTTGTTCCCGCGCATTCGCTTGACGGTTGCCTGTGCCGCGGCGCGCTCGATGGTCAGCATCGGTGCCGGGAATGGCAGGGATATCGGCTCGGTCGTCGACAGCTCCCGCGCGTCGTCCGCGAGGCTCTCGGGATCGAGAAGTCCGTCGCCCAGCACCACGGCGCGCTCGATCACATTGCGCAGCTCGCGAACGTTCCCCGGCCAGCTGTGCGACAGGAGTGCGCGACGCGCCTCGGCGCCCAGCTCCGGTCTGCGGATCGAGTACTCCGCGCTAAACTTCGCCATGAAAGCGTCGGCGAGGAGCAGAATGTCCTCTCCCCGTTCGCGCAGCGGCGGCAGATGGATGTGCACGACGCCGAGGCGGTAGTAAAGATCGAGTCGCATGCGGCCGGAGCGCAGCGCCTCGCGGAGATTGACGTTGCTCGCCGTGATGACGCGGACGTCCACGGTGTGCTCGTGCACTCCGCCGAGCCGACGAATGCGCCCGCCCTCGAGTGCCTTGAGCAGCTTCGCCTGCAATTCCGCGGGGAGCTCGCCGATTTCGTCGAGGAAGAGCGTGCCTCCGTGCGCCGCCTCGAACAATCCGGGCTTGGCCTGCCGCGCGTCCGTGAACGCACCGCGCTCGTACCCGAAGAGCTCCGCTTCCAGCAGCGTTGGTGGTATCGCCGCGCAGTTCACGTCCACGAATGGACGTCTGGCCCTCGGACCGTTCGCATGAATGGCGCGCGCGAGCACTTCCTTCCCCGTGCCGGTCTCGCCGGTGATCAGCACGGTGGTGCGTTCCTGCGGAATGACCCTGGCGGCGCGATCGAGAGCGAGAAGCAGCGCCGGACTCCGTCCGCGAATGCCCGCGAAATCGTAGCCGAGGCTCACCGGTTCTCGTGCAGCCTGGCGAGGAACGGAGAGCCGCGCGTCGAGCCACGACCGCAACGCTGCGACGTCCTGCGGCAGGACGAAGTAGTCCGAGGCACCGGCCTGCATGATGGCGACGGCGACCCGATGGCCCGGATCGGCGCCGGCGACGGCAATGGGTGATACATGACTCGCGCGAATGCGGCGCACCAGCGTATCGACGCTCGACTCGGCGCCGCCTGCCGCGACGACGATGCCCTTCATGTCGCCATTGAGCGGAATGTCTTCGACACGCCGCGCCACGAGCATTTCCTTCTGCTCATCCCGGAGGAGCGATTCCCAGAGAGAAGAGAAGGAGTCGGTAAGGGCGAAGACGCAAACAGCTGGTTTCATAGGCGTACGGGCATCTCTTCCCAACCTCGTCAACGCGTGCAGCGGACGCCACGTCGATTGTCTGAGCGGAGAAACGAGCGTGTTCAGCGGGAGAACCGACGCTTCATCGGGCGCCAACGCAGCGGGCCGCGCCTCGTGTGTCTCCGGTGGAGACACATGTTGCCGCGAGAAACGCAGGTAATTGCCCGCGGAGTCTGAGACCCGCGGCGCAACTTTGTGCCCCGCCGACAGTTCCGCCGCGGCGAGGGCGGGGCATGCGCGCTGCCCTTGGACGCGGCGGCGCAGAACCACGCTCGGTCCTGCGTACGCAATCACCTATCCCAAATTCTACGGAGGTGCGGCATGAACGTACGCGTATACTGGCACCGCGTGCGAGCGTGCATGGTGTGGGGTGGGGCCGTCGCCGCGGCCGCCGGCTGCAGCGATTCTACGATCTCGACCACACCAAGCGTGACGCGGAGTCCTGTCTCTCCGGCGCTGGCCGTCGCGTCGCCAGGAGACCCGGCGAACTTCGATCACTTCACGGCAGACGTGTCCATCCACGCGCAAACCGCAAACGCACGTGGGGAGGGCACGCTGTCACACGACACTCATTTCCAGGTAGAACGAGAGCGGAATGCCGGCGGCAAGTGGGCCACCGTCGTTCGCTTCGATCCGCCGAAGCCGGATGGCGTGGGCAAGCCACACGGAACGCCACCGGGTCTCGCGCGCATCGAAGTGCGGGACGGCGAGATGCCCGAGGCGTACGACTTCGACGGGAACAAGGTGGACGTGCTTGCGGGCACGAACACGTACGAGCGCGTCCAGAAAGCGACGGGGGTACAGGCGACCGGCCGGCCGCCCTTCGCGCTGCGTGCCCCCGAGCCTCCGGCGACGCCGACGTCTCGCGCGCAGGAGGTGCGGGCATGGGTGGAGTCGATGGTGCTCACGCCGCAGGCGCGGCAGCATGCGCGCGCGGCGCTCCTGCGGCGCTTCGGTCCTGCGAAGGGAACCGAGAAGGGCCTCGAGCGATTCCACGCCGAGCGGAACAACGTGGAGATGGAAGTCCTCGTCGATCCCGCGACCGATCTCGTGGCCGAGCAGCGGATGACCCGCGACGGTGCGGTCGCTCAGCGCGTGACCTTCGAGTACGGCAGCGCGGGCAACGGTGTGTACGTCCAGCGCCGTGCGCGCGTCGAGTTTCCTGCCCGCGACAAGGAGCGCGCCGGGCAGGTCGTCGATGTGACCATCGCCAACGTCCGCCTCGAGAAGCGGGGAGGTGCATGATGCGTCGATCGCATTTCGCGCGGATCGCCGTACTGACAGTGCTGGCCGCGGCCGCCTTCGGGCCGGCGCCGGCGGCCGCGCAACAGCCGGTAGGATTCGTTCACGGGTTCCTTGCCGACGGCGGCGGATGGGGGATGTTGCCCATCAACCTCATGGATCGCTTCCCGATTCGGGCCACCACGCCTACCCTGGGCTGGAGTGATCCACTCGCGACGCAGGCGTCTCGTCTGCAGAACGAGCTGGTGAACACCGGATTCACCAATCCCGTGCTCATCGGGCACAGCAACGGCGGCCTGATCTCGCGTCAGACCACGCGACTCATGCAGACGAGCGGCGTGATGACGATCGGCACGCTGCATGGCGGCGCGCCGCTCGCGGGAAATCTCGGCGCAGTGGAGTGGGTCGCGGCCGTGACGTTTTTCTCCAATTATTTCGCATCCGCCTACGCGAACTGGCTGCTGTGGGGGTGCTGGGACTGCTACTCCTACGACCCGTGGACGTGGTGGATCACCTACATCGCCGCGTCGTACGACATCAACATGGCGTACGTCGGCGCGGCGGCGTTCCCGATCACGATCGGGCTCGGCATCTACTCGGAGAACGTTCGCAACGACATGGTGCCGTGGTCCGGGTTCCTCGCGGATCTGAACTCGGGCGGCAACCTCGGTCGCGAGGCCTCGGAGGTCCCCGTGCGCGTCGGCATCGGCTCGAGCGTGTGGACCAACTACGGCCTGATGTGGAACGGCATCATCCCGAGCTATTGGGGGGAACTGACCAGTCTCCAATACAACGCCGCGTACTGGTCGTACCTCGGTTTCATCTTCAACTCGTTCTTTACGTATTGGGATGACCCGTATTTCTGGGACAAGCAGTTCGCGGGGTGGCTGTTCCTCGATGCGGCATACGTCGACTGGTCCATCGACCCGTGGTGGTGTCAGATCATCGGCGCGTGGGCGGGGTACTGCACGGAAAGTGACGCGATCGTTCCGCTGTGGTCGCAGCAGTTCCCCGGGTGGGGCAACGTGACGAACTACACCATCTACGGACCGTCGCATACGCAGGAAAAGCAATCCGGTGAGGTGTACTACGCGACGTCCTACGCGTTGCAGAACAACTTCGGTCTGCCTCCGCGCTATTGAGGCTGCCCGACAGAATGTGCCGGCCTGCGGCGTGATGAGCGCCGCGGGCCGGCAGTTTGCGGTAACGAACAGATGATGAGCGAAACCGACATGCGCTGGATGTCCATCATCCCCCTCGTCGTCGCGTCGTGCGCAGCGCAGCCCATCGGTCCGGAGTCGCGCACGATCTGGCGCGTTCCGGGGACCGGATTTGGAATGCCGGCCGTCGATGCCGCCGCGGCGTACTTCATGAGCGCGACGCACGACATCACCGCGATCGACAAGACGTCGGGGTCTGTACGCTGGACGGCGAAGACCGGGGCATCGGGACCGGCGACGTCGGGCTTCAATCTCGTCGTGGCGCAGGACGTCGTGGTGATGCCGGATGCCGCGCTCTACGCGTTCAGTCGCAGCACCGGTGAGCTACGCTGGCGCTTTGCGCCGCCGACGCCACCACCGGGTGTCGGGCTGCTGGACAGCGACGGATCCACGATCTACGCGGGGTCGATCGGCGGAACCGTCTACGCGGTGGACGCGGCCACTGGCGCACAACGCTGGGCTGTGTCGCTCGGCGGCACGGACGCGCTCGCGCTCCGTCCAACCTTTGTGAACGGAGTGGTGTACGTCGGCATCAAGCGACTGACGTCCCCGGCGAACTCCGGCAGCATCGTCGCGCTCGACGCCGCGACGGGAACGATCCGGTGGCAGAGGGAGATTGCCGCAACGGACGTGGGAATGGGCAGCGGCGTGCTCGGGCGACCCGTCCTCTTCGGCGACCTCGTCGTGTTCTCGATTCAGGACGGGTCGATCCGCGCGCTGGACGTCGCGACCGGCGCGCAGCGCTGGCTCGCGCCGCGGCTCATGGATCTGCCGCCGGCGACCGGCGGCTCGCCGTCGAACGACGACCGTCCGCTCGGGTTGATCGGCACGACGCTCGTCGCGGGTTCGACCACGGGATTCCTGGTCGGGCTGGACGTTCGCACGGGTGCGCAGCTGTGGCAGAAAACCGACAAGCGTGGCTCGGCGGTATTTCCCATCGCGACCGACGCCGCGCATGCGTACGTGACGTATTTCGGCGGACAGCTCGCGAAAGTACGCGCATCCGATGGCGTGACGCTCTGGCTCGCCGGTGACAACGGCACCAGGCCCGGCGACTTCGCGATGACGCCGGCCATCGAGGCCACGCGATTGTACGTCGCGGGCCCGAATGGCTATTTCGCGCTCCGAACCAACTGACGGGGTGCGCCTTAGGGAACTCTCACGGCCTCGAGCGGCCGTCCACCCGCCGTGACAAAACCCGTGACGCGTCCGTCGATCACGTCGACGATGATCCTGCCACCCACGGGCTGTGCGACGACGAACGTGTTCCCGCCCTGGCTCATGAGACGCGCGGAACGCGTCGAGTCGATCCGGAACATCAGCGATCCATTCTCCTCGACGATGCGGATGCGCCGGCGACTGCCGTCGGGACGCGTCTGATCGTAGTCGCCGACGTACCGCGCGCGCTCTTCCGCGGTCAGGGGCAGGTCCTTCGGCGGTGTCTGCGCGACGACGGGGACGCCGATGACGGCGCGAACGATCGCGTCGGCGACGGTGCTCGCCGCCGCGGACGCGGTGTTCGTCAGCACCGCCACGATCAGCGAATCCTGCGGCAGGTACGTCAGCTGTGACACGAAACCGTTGATGCCGCCGCCGTGCGAGATCACGCGGCGGCCGCCCAGCGTGTCGGACGCGAGGCCGAAGCCGTACGTCATCGGACGGCCCGTGGCAAAACGTACCGGCGTCGTCATCTCGCTGTAGGACGCAGCGGAGACGACCTGTCCGCCGGCAACCTTCGTCGTCCACGCGACGAGATCTTCGACCGTCGAACACAGCGATCCCGCGGCGTACGGCAGATCCATGCTGATGTAGTCGGCGTTCGTGAAGCCGTCGCGGCCGCGATCGTATCCCTGCGCGCGATTCGGGATGAGGCGCCGGGTGTCGCAATAGGTCGTGCCCTTCAGGCCGAGCGGCGTGAACAGATGCTCGGCGAGATATTCGCCGTACGGCTTGCCCGTCACTTTCTCGAGCAGCATGCCAAGGACGTAGTAGCCGGTGTTGTTGTAGTAGAAGTGCGTGCCGGGCTCGAACAGCAGGGAATCGTTCGCGATGATCGCGACGAGCGAGTCGTGCGCCAGGTCCATGCGGACGACTTGACCGAAGCGCGGACCGATGTCGGTATAGCTCGGGATCCCCGACGTGTGATTGAGCAGGTGCCGGACGAGGATCCGGCGTCCGTGCGTCGGAATGTTCGGCAGGTACTTCGTGATGTCGTCGTCGAGACCGATCTTGCCCTGCTCGACGAGCTGCATCACCGCGGACGACGTGAATTGCTTCGTGATCGAGCCGATCCGGAAGACCGTCTTCGGGGTGACGCGCACGTTGTTCTCGAGATCGGCGAAACCGTAGCCGCGCTTGAGCAGCGTGTCGCGACCCCGCACGACCGCGACCGCGAGACCGGCGACGTTCCCCGCCTTCACGGGAGCGGCGGCGATGGAGTCGAGGCGCGCGACGAGACGTCGCCGCGACTGGGCGTTCGCGGGCGGCACGACGAGGCAGGCGAGCAGCGCGGCGCGCAGCAGGGAATTGTTCAGCATGCGGGGAATGTACTGATCGACGCCGCCCGGCATCAGCTGAAACCGTTCCGCCAATCGGACATATTGCCATCCCATAGGAGGTGCCATCATGGGCGCTATCGGACCGGTGGGACTGGAGGACCCGAAGCCCTGGGCCCGGGTGGCCGGGGTACATCCCGAGCATCATCGGCGCGCTTCTCAACGTCGGCGGCGCGGGCTTCTTCCTGCGCAACGCGACGTTCCTCGTGGCGCCGTCGATCAGCTCGGACATCATGCTGCTCCCCATGGCCCTCGGCGGGATCCCGCCGATGCTGTGGCTCCTGATTCGCGGGGTGGGGCGCTCCGGCGGCTCGCCGAACCGCGCGCAGTTCGCGACATTGGACGCATCCCCTCGGTAGCCAGGTCATCATGCGTCGCTTCGTCGTCCTTGCCGCGATCCTTCCGTCGATCGCCGCCGCCCAGGCCAGACACGTCCCGTCCGTCGACGAGCTTCTCTCGCTCAAGTCCGCGGGCTCCGCGCAGATCGCGCCGAACGGCGGCGCCGTCGCCTATCTCGTGACGGAGACGGACTGGAAGAACGACAACTTCGTCGCGCAGCTCTGGGTCGTGAAGGCGGACGGCAGCGATGCCCGGCAGCTGACGCGCGGCGACAAGTCCGTGAGTCTGCCGCGCTGGTCTCCGGACGGCAAATGGATCGCATTCACCAGCCCCCGCGTCGACAACAAGGCGCAGATCTTCGCGATCCGCCCCGACGGCGGCGAGGCCATACAGTTGACGAAAAACGAAAGCGCGGTGCAGTCGTTCGCCTGGTCGCGCGACGGCCGAACGATCGCGTTCACGGCCGCGGAGACGCCAGCCTTCGCGAAAGACCGCAAAAACGCGTATGCGGACTTCGAGGTGGTGCGGCGCGACTACAACCACGTTCATCTCTGGACGCTCGACGTCGCGGCGGCGCTGCAGTCGCCGGCCGAGGGCACGCAACGCACGCGGGGCGCTGAATTCAGCGTCGGCGACTACGCGTGGTCACCCGACGGAAGTCGCATCGCCTTCGCCGCCTCCGTGAATCCGGATCTCGTGCAGGGCGGCACGTCCGACGTCTATGTCCTGACGTTGGCCGACAACGCGACCCAGAGGATCGTGAGTCTCAAGGGTCCGGACGGAAATCCGGTGTGGTCGCCGGACGGCAAGCAGATCGCGTTTCAGTCGTCGATGGAGCGCTCGCCCTTCTTCGCGATCAACAGCCGCATCGCCGTGGTGTCCGCGCAGGGGGGCACGCCGCGCGCGCTGACGGAGAGCTTCGACGAATCGGTCGGTCCCGGCGCATGGACGCCATCCGGTATCTACTTCAGCGCGCTGGCCCGGACGGGCGGACATCTCTTCCGCATCGACATGCCGAGTGGACGCATCGTTCGCGTCTCGCAGCCCGACCGCGCGATCGTATCAGGGGTGTCGCTGACGCCGGACGGCTCGCAAGCCGCGTTCACGCTCGCGTCGCCGACCTCACTCCCCGAGATCGCGGTGTCGCCGACGTCGCTGTGGTCGCCCCGGACGCTCACGCGCATGACGTCGCAGGCGGACACGCTGATCACCGCAACGCGAGAAGTGATCTCGTGGAAGAGCCGGGACGGCGCCGAAATCGAGGGTGTCCTGGTCAAGCCCGCCAACTTCGATTCGACGCGCAAATACCCGCTACTCGTGAAGATCCACGGCGGGCCTACCGGCGTGGACCGGCCGACGCTGCTGAGCGCGACGCGGTACTATCCGATCGACACGTGGGTCGGACGCGGCGCGCTGGCGCTCGAGGTCAACTACCGCGGCAGCGCGGGATACGGGGAGAAGTTTCGCACCCTGAACGTCCGCAACCTCGGCGTCGGCGACGCGTGGGACGTGTTGTCGGGCGTCGACCATCTCATCGCGAAAGGGTGGGTGGACCGCAACAAGGTCGCGTCCATGGGTTGGAGCCAGGGCGGCTACATCTCCGCGTTTCTCACGGCGAGCTCCGACCGGTTCGCCGCGATCTCCGTGGGTGCGGGGATCTCGGACTGGGCGACGTACTACTACAACACGGATATCACGCCCTTCACGATCCACTATCTCGGCGCGGACCCCGTGAGCGATCCCGAGATCTACGCGAAGACGTCGCCGATCGCATACGTGAAGCAAGCCAGGACGCCGACGCTGATTCAGCACGGCGACGGTGACCGGCGCGTCCCGATCGCCAACGCGTACGAGCTGCGCCAGGCGCTCGAGGACCGCGGGGTGCCGGTGGAGATGGTGGTGTACAAGGGATTCGGCCACGGGATCACGAAACCGAAGTCGCAGCGCGCGGTCATGACGCACAATCTCGTGTGGTTCAACCACTACATCTTCGGCGATCCGCTCCCGGACCTTCGCACTCCCGTGAGCCCGGCGGCACTCCAGGCCGGAGTGTCATCGCCGAAATAGCGCGTCGCGCCCCAGGCGATTACCCGTCCCGCGGCTCACGGTTACAGGGTGGGACCGCGTGCACCGTGACGCGTCGCCTGCTCGAAGGCGTGCGCCATCTGGAGCACGCTCCAGTCGCCGCGGTGGCGGCCCACGATCTGGAGACCGACGGGCAAACCGCTCGCGGTGAATCCCGCGGGAACCGAGATGGCGGGGCATGCCATGAACGTGACGTACCAGCAGGCACGCATCCAATCGATGTACGTCGGCATGACCACGCCATTCACGGACGTCGGGTATTCCGTCGTCACGTCGAACGGCTCGACCTGCGTCACCGGAAGCACGAAGTAGTCGTACGTCTCGAAGAAGCGTGACGTCTCCGTGTACATCCGTGCCTGTCGCGACGCCGCCCATCCGACGTCTGCCCCGGTGTTGCGCTCGGCTTCCGCGATCTCCCACTTCACCGTGTCCTTGAACATCGTCGGATGCTCGCGGGCGAGTTTGGCGTAGCTCGCGTGGTACGAGAGATGTCGCAGGATCGGAAACGCCTCCGCCACTCCGGTGAAGTCGGGTTCGGCGTGCTCGACGATGCAGCCGAGGTCGACGAACGCCTGCCTGTTGGCATTGACGACGCGCACGATCTCGGGCTCGAACGGAATGCCGCCCAGGTTCGTGAACCACGCCACGCGCGTCCCGTTGAAGCGGCGCGCGAGCGGCGCGCGAAAGCGCGCGCCGTCCTCGTCGATCACGAGCGGGTCGGGCGCGTAGGGTCCTGCCATCGCGCTCAGGAGAAGGGCGACGTCGGCCACGGTGCGCGCCATGGGACCGGCGGTGGAGAGCGGTGACCAGGAGCCGTCGTCGTCGGGCACGCGTCCGGGCGACGGACGAAAGCCGACCACGTTCGTGAACGCCGCGGGATTGCGCAGCGATCCACCGGTATCGCTGCCGTCGGCGATCGGTACCAGCCCGCACCGCAGCGCGGCTGCCGCGCCGCCGCTGCTGCCGCCGACGGTCTTCGCGAGGTTGTACGGATTGCGCGTCGCGCCGAATACAGGATTGAACGTGTTGGACCCCGCGCCGAACTCGGGGGTGTTTGTCTTGCCGAGCGTGATCGCGCCCGCGCCGCGCACGCGCTTGACGATCAGCGCGTCGGTGGTCGGGACGTTGTCGCGAAACAGGGGCGATCCATACGTCGTCCGGATGCCCGCCGTGTTGACGAGGTCCTTGTGCGCGATCGGTAATCCGTGCAGCGCTCCGAGCGCTCCGCCATGCGCCTGCCGCTCGTCCGCCTTCTTCGCCTCCGCCATCGCGCGTTCGGCGACCAGCGTGACGATCGCGTTGATCTTCGGATTGACGCGCTCGATGCGCGCGAGATGCGCGGCCATCACGTCGCGCGCAGAGACCTCCTTGCGGCGTATGCGGGCAACGAGCTCGGTCGCGTCGAGGTCGCACAGCTCCTCGGCGGCGGCAGCAGGCGACGCCATACTCCCAGCGCGATCATTCGAGGGACCCACGCTCGCCGCGCCTGCGACGCCCGGCAGCGCCGCGGACAGCGCCGCGGCGCCGAGCAGCTGACCGAACGCGCGGCGCGAGAGGTCGTCGCGAGATGCGTCAGTCATCGCCGACTCTGCTTCGCGCGCGACCGTATGATGTCGTCATGGCAGAGGAATCTCGTGCCAGTTCAGCGACGCGGCGAGGGGTGTGGCCGCGCCGGCGCGCGGCGAGGACATCTCAACGCCCGTGCGGCAGCTCCCAGAATTCACCGGTCAGCCCGACGCGCGACAGCACGGCCTGGTTCTCGTCGCGCGTGCGCGGCCGCCAGTCCCGGCTGCGCGGGTCCTGGTACCATGCGCGGGCAAGCTCCATCACCTGAGGCAGCGGCAGCACTGCGCCGCGCGCGCGCCTGCTGCTTCGCAACCAGTTGTCGAGATGCTCCTCCGACCGGAAGAGGGAGATCGTCGCTCAGGTGAAGCCGATGTCGTCATACCAATGCCGGGCGGGGACGAGGAAGTGAACGATGGCATCGAGCTCCGCGCCGGTTCGGGGATCCACGGCGAAAATCATCGGCTGGCCGCAATCGGCGCAGTGCGTCTCGACGGTGACACGCTCGTTGACGATGACCGCAACGCCGAGCATGTCCCACGCACAGTTCGCGAACGACGTGGCTCCGGAGCCGCGCACGCGATAGTCGGTCGGCATGGCGGAAAACGGTCCGGCCATCCAGACCTCTCCCGTGTGCGGCTCGAGCAGGACAGTCTTGCCGACCTTCAGGTTCGCTAAGGTATGGCGGACGGCGTCGATATGGACGTCGAAGAAGGCTGCGATCTCCCGGACGGTCGGAGGACGGCCGGTGCCGAGGAGGTGGTCGTAGATGTGGGTAAGAAGGAGCGTCGGTTTCATTCAGTGCGGCGGGAATGGGGAGACAAAAGACTGCGGCAACAGGGAACAGGGAACGGGGAACAGGGAGAAACAAGAAGGCGGGAACGGGGAACAGGGAACAGGTCTTGGGAACGGAGATCGAACGGTTCCGAATTCGCGGCCCGTTCCCGATTCCTGTTCCCGAGTCCCTGTTCCCTGTTCCCGCAGTCTTTTGTCACCCTGTTCCCCCTTCCCCTTTCCCCCTTCCCGCAGTCGTTGTCACGCTCTCTTGAGCGACTGCTTCGTTTTCAGCAGATCCCCCCACAGATCGCCGACCTCGTCGATGCGAGCTTCCATGTTCCGAAGCGTCAGCGTCCGCGGTCCCACCGCGCCACTCTCGAGCTCCTCCCATGTGCAGGGCGCGGAGACGGGAGCCCCCGGCTTCGGGCGCACCGCGTAGGCCGCCGCGAAGGTAGCACTGTACTCGTTGCGCCCGGTGTCGACCAGGATGCGTCCGCCGCGATCGGCCTTGTAGAACTCGCGTGTGAGATGCGCCGGGTCGCGGCTCACGAGCAGCTCGCCGACGCGATGCGCGAAGCGCGCGACGACGCCATACTCCGACCTGGCATCGAGCGGCACAGCGATGTGAAACCCCTTTGAGCCTGACGTCTTCACCCAGCTGCGCAGCCCCAGCTCCGCGAGCAGATCGCGCAGCGCCAGCGCGGCGGCGCGCAGTGTCTTCGGCTCGTCCTCGAGCGGGTCGAGGTCGAAGATGCAGATGTCGGGATAATCGAGCTTCGGCGCGCGCGCCGTCCACACGTGCGGCGTGATGGAGTTCTGGTTGGCTGTCCAGACGAGGGAGCGCGCGTCCCGGACGAGCGGATGGTGCACGGTTCCACCCTTCTTCGGCACCTCGACGCGCTTCAGCCACGGGGGAAATCCCTTCACCACGCTCTTCTGAATGAACCCCGGTTTGCCGATGCCGTTGTGGAACCGCTCCAGCGTTACCGGCCGATTCTTCAGATGCGGCACCATGAGCGGCGCGATCATCTCATAGTACGCGGCGAGCTCGCCTTTGGTGATGCCGGCGTCCGGAAACATCACTTTCTCCGGATGGCTGATCGCTACGTCATTGCCGACGATGGCTCGCTCCCTTCAGAAGACATGGCGTCGCGCCCGGACGTTTGATTCGTTCAAGCGAAGCCGTTCCCCGCGCGTCAGTGTACGCGTGACACTTCGTCCGGGGAACGGATGCTCGTGCTCTTACGCCCTCTGGCGCTGCTGGTTCAAGCGGTATCACAGCAGAATGGTGCACGCCAGCTCGCGATTCAGGAATACGCCGTGGACGCCGGACACTCGATCATCGAGTTCTCGGTCGGATTCGCGTTCTCGCGTGTCGAAGGGCGCTTCCCCAAATGGCAGGGCACGATCTCGTACGACAGCACCAACCCGGGGAATTCCTCCGTCACGGCGATCATCGAAGCCGGAAGCATCGACACGGGATGGGGGAACCGCGACCGGCATCTGCGCACCAGCGACTTCTTCGACGTCGAGCGTTTCCCTGCCATCACGTTCCAGAGCGAGCGAGTGCGCGTCGACGCCGACGGCGGGTGGACCGCCGAGGGCCCGCTCACCATGCACGGCGTCACGAAGCGCGTGGCGCTGCCCTTCCGACTCCTCCCCGGTTCTCCGGACCGGGACGCGGAGTCGCCCCGTAACCTGAAGCTCCATCTCCAGGGACAGCTGCGACTGGCTCGCAGGGATTTCGGCATCCTCGGCGGCGACAAGTACAACTCCTGGTTCACCGCCGCGCGCAGCGCCACCGTCTCCGACACGGTGGACATCACCTTCGAGATCGAAGCGTGGCGCAGCGATGCGATCACGCAGCGTCCTGCGCCGACGCAACAGGCACTCGACCGGATCGCGGCGTCCGGGATCGGCTCGCAGCTCGCGTTCATGCGTGCGCGTCTGGACACGACGCCGCCGGCGAATCGCGAGCGATACCTCGTCGGCCAGGAATATCTCGTCCGCTCGCTGATCTGGACCGGCAGGACGCGCGACGCCGTCACGTTGGCGCGCGCGATAACGGAATGGTTTCCTGCAGCGCCCGTCGCGGAGCTGAGCCTGACCTTTGCGGCCGCAGCCGCGGGCGACGCCGTCGCGGCCGATTCCGCGGCGACGCGCGCGCAGGAGAAATTCGCGCGACAGCCTCCATACGTCACGGATCCGCAGGCGCCCGTTTGGGACCCGCGCTGGTACTTCATGGATGAGCTGATCCGCACCGGGCTGGAGATGGGCCACGCCGCCGCGTCGCTGCGACTGGCGCGCGCCGTCGCGCAGATGTTCCCGACCAATCCGAAGGCGCACGCGCGACTGGGCCAGGCGCTGGCCCTCGTGGGCAGGCGCGACGAGGCGGATCAGAGCTTCGCGAAGGCGCTGGAGATCGACCCGCTCGAGCCGCGCGCGCTCGAGTATCGCCGTCGGACACGCTCAGGGTCCCGCTGACATGTCTCTCCCGCTCGGCCTTCCGCTGGCCCTGCTGCTCCAGGCTGCGTCGCAACTGAACCGCGGCACGCGACTCACGGCGCAGGAATACACCGTGGATGCCGGCCACTCGATCGTCGAGTTCACCGTCGGCTTCACGGTCATCCGCATCAAGGGACGATTCAAGCAGTGGCAGGGGACGGTTTTCTACGACAGCATCAATCCGGGGAACTCGTCGATCACGGCGATCTTTCAGACGAAGAGCATCGACACGGGCTCGCCCCATCGCGACAAGCATCTTCGCACGGCCGACTTCTTCGACGTCGAGAAGTTTCCCACGATCATCTTCCAGAGCGAGCAGGTGCGGGTCAACGCGGACGGCAGCTGGACGGCCGAGGGCCCGCTCACGATGCACGGCGTCACGAAGCGCGTCACGCTGCCATTCCGATTCGTTCCCGGTCCGCCGGCGCGAGACCCGAACTCCGGAAACATGCTCCTCGACATCCGGGGACAGATGCGCCTGGCCCGCAGGGATTTCGGCATCCTCGGCGGCGACAGCTTCGAGCCGTGGTTGAACGCGGCACGCCGCGCGACGATCTCCGACAGCGTGACCGTCAGCTTCGAGGTCGAGGCGTGGCGCAACGACGTCATCGGTCAGCGTCCGGCCCCGACGCAGCAGGCACTGGAGCGCATCGCGACATCCGGCATTGGTGCGCAGCTGGCCTTCATGCGTGCACGCCTGGACACGGCCCCACCGGCCAACCGCGAGCGATACCTGGTCGGACAGGAGTATCTCGTCCGCTCGTTGATCTGGACCGGCAGAACGCGGGACGCCGTCTCGCTGGCGAAGGCGATGACCGAGTGGTTTCCCGCGGCGCCCGTGGCGGAGCTGAGCCTGACGTTCGCGCTGGCGGCGGCGGGGGACGCCCGTGGTGCGGACGCCGCCGCGGCACGGGCACAGGAGAAATTCAACCGCGCACCCCCGTTCGTCACCGACCCGGAGTTCCCACAGTGGGACCCGCGGTGGTACTACATGGATGAGCTCATCCGCACCGCGCTCGAGATGGGGCACACCGCCGCCGCGCTGCGACTGGCTCGCGCGGTCGCATTGATGTTTCCGAACTGGCAGCGCGCCCACGCACGACTCGGTCAGGCCCTCGCCGCCGCCGGTAAACGCGCCGAGGCCGAGCAGAGCTTCGCGAAAGCGATAGAGATGGATCCGATGGAGCCGCGCGCCTTCGAGTATCGCCGCCGCGCCTACTGACGCGGTGTCATTCCGAGGCCGCTTCGCGCACGACTTCGCGCGCCACCTTGTCGTGCCGGACACCGAGCAGCCGCGAGTGGCGCATCTTGCCGTCGTCCGTCCACTCGAGAAATGCGACCTGTACCACGATCGTCGGCCTCACCCAGTGCGCGCCCAGCCTGGGCAGACCCTTGGCCTTCGTGAACGGAGTTTTCGGAATCTCGAGCGCATCGAGGCGCTCGCGCAGGTCGCGCAGCAGCTTCGTGTCGAAGCCCGTCCCGACTTTACCGGCAAACACGAAGTCGTCGCCCTCGAAGTAGCCGACGAGGAGTGCGCCGAGGCCAACGCGTCCGCCTTTCGGATCGGTGAAGCCGCCGACCACGAGCTCCTGCGACGCCTCGCATTTCATCTTGAGCCAGTGCTTCGAGCGACGATGCTCGTACGGGGCGTCGCGTCGCTTCGCGATGACGCCCTCCCACCCCTCCGCGCGCGCGCGTTCCCAGGGACTCTCGTCCGACAGGGTCGAGACACGCCGGAGCGGCGCGCGCAACGGCAGGCTTTTCAGGATCGCGAGCCGCTCGACGAGTGGCAGCTGGGTGAGGTCGCGATCGTCGAGCCACAGGATGTCGAAGACGTAGTATGCGAGACGCTCGTGACCCCAGGTGACCTCGCCGTCGAGAATCACGTCGCGCACGCCGAGGTCGTTGATCGCGCGCACGATGGCGGGATAGTTCTGCGGCAGCCGGTTGCGCGAGTACAGCTTGACGTCGCGGCCGCGCTTGAACGCCAGCAGACGAATGCCGTCGAACTTGCGCTCGAAGATCCACTCAGGTCCGGCGAAGCGCTCCTGCGTGAGCGTCGCGGCCATGGGCTCGAGCCAGTCGGGGAACCGTCGTGTCACCGCACAGAGGGTCTCGCGTGGCGCGAGCCGCAGGCGCCGTTCATGTCGAACGACACGCCGTCGAGCTCGAGCCGCTCCTCGTCCCAGCGATCTCCCACGTGTGCAAAGTACAGCGCGATGGCCGCGAACGTCTTTCCGTCGTCGATCAGCGCGCGCACTTCCCGCGCCGCGCCGGGCCAGAGGACGTCATCGCACCTCGCGCGGATGTAGTCCGCGACCCTCGCCGCGAGCTGCATTCCGGTCGCCGCCGTCGCCACGAAGCGGACTCCATCCACCCCGTGCACGACCGCGGTCAGGGGACCGGTGCGGCCGCCGCCGCTCTCCACCGCCAACGCCGTCATCGCCGCCTCTCACCAGGTCGGTTTCATCACCATGACGACCACGACCGACGCCATGATGAGCAGGTAGATCACGTTCCCCGTGCGGAGCCGGCGGCCGGCCTCGGCCAGGCTCACGTCATCCGCGTGCGGCGCCGTCACCAGCTGCGCGAACCGCACCGCGCGCGAGCGCATCACCGTCGCGGCGAACGCGAAGTGCAGCACGATGCCCGTGAAGCCCCACACGACCCACAGCGTGCGGAAGGGAATCCGCCCCACGCCGATCATCGCCATGCCCGTGAGCAGCACGAGGCCGGCCGACGGCCCGCCCATGCTTTGGCCGAACCGCTGCGCGTGCGGCAGCAGCTTGGTGAGCGTCACGCGATCGCGCGCGCCGACCAGCCGTGCGGTGATGACGGCGAGCGCCGCCGCGCCCCCGATCCAGACGATGACCGACAGCACATGCACCACCTTGAGAATCCCGTAGAGCGCGCCCATGATGTGTTCTCACCGATGTGTACTATACTCCATGTATAACGAAACTGGACGCGATGTCAAATGAATCCGTGTCACGATGCGTAAACGGACGTACACGGCCGTGCGGCGGCGGCGCGCGATGGACGAGGGACGCGAGCGCATCCTCGCGGCCGCGCGCGACCTACTGCACCTCGACGACGTCGCATCGTTCTCGCTCGACGCCGTGGCCCGCCGCGCCGGGGTCACCCGCATGACGGTGTACAACCAGTTCGGATCGAAGGCCGGCCTCCTCGAGGAAGTCTTCGACCTCCTCATCCAGCGCGGCGCCTTCCGCGAGACCGGCGCGGCGCTCGCCGAGGAGGATGCCGCGGCCGCCTTCGACATGTTCATCGGGATCCTCGGCCGCTTCTATACGGAGAACGAGGCCGTCCTCGCCGCGCTGAGCGGCGCCGCAGGCTCGGATCCGGACCTGGACGCGGCCATGCGGCACCGCAGTGAGCGCCGGCGCCGGATCGTCGAGCAGCTGCTGGCCCGGATCGGCAGGGACTATCACCCCACCGTCGCCCAACGCGAGCTTGCGAACGCCGTCGATGCGCTGCTCACCTTCGGCACGTTTCGCGCGATCGCGGGAGCCGGTCGCACCTCGCGCGACGTCGTGCCCGTCGTCCGGCAGCTGGTCCGGAGTACGATCGGAGCTCCGCCGCTAGCGCCGCGCCGCCGCGCGCCGACAACGCGGCGTGTGAACCATTGAGGGGACAGCGTGGCCTCTGTGGTTCGGATTTCTTTGCGGGCGCCGTTTTCTGTGGTCGCTGCGCTTCAGACGCGCGCTCTCAGCCCTGGAACGTGATTCCGCTGAGCTCGAGGCGCTCGTCGTCCCAGCGCAGGCCGACGCGCGCGAAGTACATCGCGATGGCCGCGTAAGGCTGTTGCGCCGCCACCAGTGCGCGCACGGCGGCGGCGTCCTCCTGCCACAGCACGTCGTCGCAGCGACCCAGCACATACTCCACGATCTGCGCCGCCAGGTGGGCTGGGCATGCCGCGGTTGCCAGAAACCGTATGCCATCCGGACCCTCGATGACGGCCGTCAGGTGTTTGTCCTGCTGGGTCTGTTCAGCCAAGGCCAACGCTGTCATGTGAATCCCGGTCGAGTCTACCTATTCGTCGAACGGGTCGCGCAGAAATCGACACGTTCGCTCGAGGATCGTACGTGCGCGACGGAACGAAAGTTTTGTCACGGTGCCGCCGCGCGCGATTACCTCGGATACAAGCGGCCGGCGGCCGGGGGCTAGAGCCGCCGCCGGCGCCGCCCCGGCGTCCGGTTGTTCGCGATCATGAGGTCGACGAGCTGGACGAGGTGCTCGCCAATCTGTTTCGTGCCGACGCACGCGACGCAGTTGCTCGCGCCCTCCAGCATCATGTAGAACAGATTCGCTGCGAGGTCGGGGTTCTGGAACTCGGCAGTCTCGCACAGCCGGCGCACACGGCGGTACTCGCGCTGCTTGTAGTTCTGCAGCACGCGGCGCGCGGGATGGTCGCGCTCGGGCAGCTCCGCCAGCGCGTTGTGGATCGGCGAGCCGCGTCCTTCGATCGCGGCGAGCTTCGCCGCGACGCGCTCGCTCCATTCCCGCAGGTGGCCGGTCGGATTGTCGCGGTGCTTCTCCGACAGCTCCTCCCACTCCGCGTCCTTCGGCGCGATCAGCGTTTCCACCCACGCCGCCACGAGCTCGTCCTTGGAGTCGAAGTAGCGGTACAGCGTCATCTTGTTCGTGCCCGCCGCCTCGGCGATCGCTTCGACGCCGACGCCGCGGATCCCCTGTTTGCGGAACAGGTCGTCGGCGGCCGCGATGATGCGATCGCGCAGGGATGCAACGGGTTGCGCTTCGATTCTGGGTGTCATTCGGGGTTCCGAAACATATGGCGTCATCGCCGGGCACCACTACCCCACTTGACTGCGATGTTACCGATCGGTAACATAGCGGATGTTACCGATCGGTAACATCCCATGGGATGCAGTTCCACCCCCATCGCAGGTGCTGTCCAAGGAGGCAGCGGCATATGAAGACCAGTGGTGACACGCAGGTGCGGGAGTACGACAACGACAACGTCGGGCGCATCGCCCTCTTCGGGTTGCTGCTCGTGCTTTCGCTCATCGTTGGCGCAGTCAAGCTCGTCGCGCAGCAGATGCCGTCGAGCAACGCGGCAATCCGACCCTTCGTCGGCGCGTATCTGCCCACCGGCGACCAGCGCGATTTCCTGAAGGACGCTGTGCTCGTCGGCGCGCAGGCATCGTGGAGCGCGATGCCACAGCTCGCGCTCACCGGTTCGTTCGGCTGGGCGCCGTCGAAGGACAAGATCACGCCGGGTGATCAGACGATCGACGCGTTCCAGTACGACGTCGGCGCCGAGGTGAAAGCACCGACGACGGTCGGGCTCGTGACGCCGTTCATCGGCGCCGGAATCGGCGGCCGCACGTACAGCTATCGGGACCTCAACGTCGACACGAAGACCAACGTCGATGGCTACGGCGCGCTGGGTCTCGACGCGAGCGTCGACATCCTGAGCGCCCGTATCGAGGCGCGCGACTACGTGTCGCGCTTCAAGCCGCTGACGGGCGGCGGCGATACGAAGACGCGCAACGACGTGGCGCTCTTCGCCGCCATCGGGGTGCGCTTCTGATGCGAGCCGGGGAGCGGCGACGCCGCCGCTCCCGCAGCTCACGCCGCGCGAGTCGATCGGGAATGAGGCACGTCAACCGACGTCCGCCGGTTTGCGCTGAACGCCGCGCGTGTGCATCCTACCGGCAACCCGACACAGCTCAGTCACTCATGCGTCACACGCAGACCGTCGCTGCGTTTCATTGATGCACAGGCGAATCGCGGAGCTGCTCGACTACTTGCGGCGGCAGAACGGCGTGTTGCGGGCGGCGTATGACGAAGTGCCGTCGCAGCGGCGGCTCGCGCGCCCCGCGCCGGAGCGCTGGTCGGCCGCGGAGGTCGTGCACCACGTCATGCTCGTGGATCGCAGCGTCGCGCGATTGCTGCGCCGGTTGAGTGACGAGGCGCGTGCACTGCCCCGCGAGACGGACAGCGCTCCGGTCGTGCCGACGCTCGACCTCGCGAGGATCATCGACCGCGCAAAGCGGCAGAGTGCATCCGAGGCTGCCCAGCCGAAGAACACCGACGCGAACACGTTGTGGCCCGATTTCGACGCGACGGTAGGTGAGCTCGAAGACGTGATCGCCGGCGCCGATGGTCTTGCCATGGGCGCCGTCTCGGCGCCCCACCCGGCGCTCGGCACGTTCAGTGGCTATGAGTGGATCGCGTTCACCGGTGCGCACGCCGCGCGTCATGCCGCGCAGATTCGCGAAATCGTGCGGCCCGTACCCGTGTGACGCCTCCCGTCTGCCTATTCCGCGCGGAGCGCGACCATGGGATCGGTGCGCGCGGCTCGCAGGCCGGGCAGCAGACACGCGAGTCCCGCCGCGCCGAGCAGTAACGCGCTCACGCTCCCGAGTAGAAGGGGATCGTTCGGCGGCGTCTGAAAAAGCATCGACCCGACGACCTTCCCGCCGGCCAACGCCAACGCGAGGCCGACGACCAGCCCGGCCGTCGCCGGCAGCAGGCCCCGCAGGATCGTGATCCACACGAGGTGCCCGCCGGTTGCGCCCAGCGCGACGCGGACGCCGTACTCGTGACGGCGTTGTGCGAGGGTAAAAACGACGACGCTGTACAGGCCGATCGCCGCCAGCAGGAGCGCGAGCGCACCGAAGACGCTGAACATCGACGCTCCCAGCGTCCAGGAGCGCGTATGTCGCCCGAATTGGCTCCTGAGCGTGCGCACGTGGGCGTACGGCACGTTCGGCGCGACGCTTTGGATCGAGCGGTGCAGCGACTCCACGACGTTGTCCGGATGATCGGCCCGCGCCAGCAGCGTGAACCCGAACAATGAGACGACATTGTCCGTGATCGCCGGCGCGAGCTGCAGGAGCGGCCGATAGATCTGCGGAATCGGCCCTTCGACCAGCTGCTGCCGCTGGGCGTTGGTGACGACCCCGACGATCGTCGTGCATGGCATGGTGTCGCTGCCGACCTGAACGCACTGGCCGATCACCTCGCCCCGTGGCCAGAAGGCGCGCGCCGCGGTCTCGTTCACGATCGCCACGAGCGGAGAACCCTCCCGATCGGCGTCGCCGAAGACGCGTCCCTCCACGAGGCGGATACCCATGACGCGGAAATAGTCGGGCGTGATCGCGTACTGCGAGAAGCCCTGCTCGAGACGCAGCCGCTGCCCGCGCGAATGCACGCTCGTGCCCCAGCCGAGGCCGAACGAATGCGCGATCGACACGGCGGATGCGCTGATGCCCGGCACGGTGCGCGCTCGCTCGGCGAAACGGAGATACAGCTGCCTCGCTTCCGCGTTCGACAGCCCGACGGTCCGGTGCTCGATGCTCGCGACGACGACGCGATCGAGATCGATGCCGTACGGCGAATGCATTGCGCGCTGCAGGCTTCTCAGAAAGAGTGCTGCTCCTGCGAGCAGCACGAGCGCGAGCGCCGTTTGCGTCGCCATCAACGTGGCTCGCGTATACGAGCGGGACACGACGCCTTCGCGAGCGCCGGACTTGAGCTCGCCGGAGAGCTCGGGATTCGTGGCCTGAACGACGGGCAGCAACGACGTAAGGATCGCGGCGAGCAGCGCGGCGGCGGCCGTCGCGCCGAGCACGCGCAGATCCAGAGCGCTGCCGGTCCACGCGGCGTCAGGGATGAGAAGCGTTCGCACGAGACCCGATCCGAAGAACGCGATTGCGATCGCGCCGATGCTGCCGAGCGTCGCGAGCAGCAGCGCCTCGAGGAACACCTGCGCGATGAGTCGCTGCCGGCTGATGCCGAGGGCGAGCCGCACGGCGATCTCGCGGCGGCGATGGAGCGCGCGCACGAGCATGAGGTTGGCGACGTTGGCGCAGGCGAGAAGGAGCACGAGGAGCGAGACGCCACCGAGCAGCCGCGAGACCTGCACGACCCCTGATTTCGCCGACAGGCCAAACGTGCTCGGCGATCTGCCGGGAATGACCGAACCGAGAATGACGGTCATGGAATCCGGATTGTCGCTGCTCGAAGAAACCGTGCTTGGGCCGCCGCCGCCGCGCTCGGAGTCGACATTCCTCGCGCGCGCGAACGCGCGGTACGCCGCAGTCGCCTGGGCGAGCGAGCGCTCGGGCGTCGCGCCTGGCGCGAGGCGGGCGATGATGTTCAGCCACTGCGAGGAACGCGTCGTTCTCCACTCGGGTCCCTTCACGAAGCGGAGGCCGTCCGCGGACGCGATGGGAAGCCACACGTCGATGTCGCTCAGCTCGACGCCCGTGAATCCTTTCGGCGCCACCCCGACGACGGTGTAGCGGTCGGCGCCGATGTCCAGCGGCGCGCCAATCGCGTCGCGGCGGCCGCCGAAGTGTCGCTGCCAGAAGCCGTACCCGATGACGGCAAGCTTCTGCGGATTGCTTTCACCCGCTTCGTCTTCCTGAAAGAAGCGCCCCACCTCGGGCCGCACGCCGAGTATCGTGAAGAAGCTGGGCGTGACCTGCGCGCCGGCCACGCGCGACGCGCCGACGCCGCGTCCGAGCGGGTAGTAATTGCGACCCAGGCTCGTTGGCGTATACACGGCGATGGACTGGAAGTGCGGCACCTGCGCCAGCAGGTCCTTGTAGAGGGCGTAGGGCTGCGTCGTCTGCACGGCGTCGGAGCCGACCCAGCTGGTGTGGATCTGGACGACGCGCTCGGGCGCGACGATGTGCTCTGGAGCGCGAAGGAGCAGGCGGTCGAGGATGCCGAACATGACCGCGTTGGCCCCGATGCCGAGCGCGAGCGTCACGACCACCGTCAGCGTGAATCCCGGTCGCAGGCGCAGCGCACGAGCCGCGTACCGAAAGTCCTGCGTCACGGTCTCGCTCAGGCGAGCCAGTCGGTGAAGCAACCGCGGTGTCGGAGACGACATGGCGCTTCCTTATATGGAAGGGGCGCGAATTGGACAGATGTGAGGGGCCCAGGGTTGACAGGCAGGGACAACCCGTGGCTGGCCGCGCCGCAGTCGATCAGATGCTGGTCTGCGGATTCTGGGGCTTGGTCTTCTCCGAACGCGTCCGACGCGGCGCCACGGTCGCCGTCCGGAGCAGCTCGCACATTTCGGCGCGTGACAGCTCTGTCCACGCCGGGGGTATCGGCGTCAGGCGCCGAATCTCGCGGTCGCACTGAATCGACAGCCATCCCTCGCGAAACTCGGACGGCAGCGCTCTGCTTCCCTCGCGCGCGGACGGATACACGCAGAACGCGTCCCAATGCACGCCACGGTCGTCGACGAACAGTCTGTGCATTCTGGGCTGGGACTCGTCGGCTTCGCGTTCCTCCCCCTTGAACCGCTGCAGGGCGGCGATCGCGTTCCTGGCCGCCTGGCGAGCGACGGCGAGTGACTCCTCGAGGTGGATGAGCTCTTCGGTATTCGCCGTGGCGACGTTTGCTTCGCACGCCTCCTCGAGGGCGGCGTCGAGCGCCTTCCTGGCTTCTTCGAGCTTCGGGCGAAGGGCTGCAGCGTTATCCGCGGACATCAATTCCCAGTAACGTGGACCTTCACTCGGTTGCCGCAACAGGCGTGCCTCGTGAACGGAAACGTCTGGCACGCCGCGGCAACTGCGATTCACGCAACCGTGTTATGGGTCAGTACCTTGTCGTCCGATGATCGGGCTGGGGTGCATGCGGCTCTCGACGAACGCCGACCGCGACGACGATCGCGGTGTCGGCGTCCTTCGCGCCGCCCTCGACGCCGGCATCGTCCTGTTCGATACCGCGGACGCCTACTGCCTGGACGACCGCGACCGCGGCCACAACGAGCGACTCATCGGGCGCGCGCTTGCCGAGTGGAACGGTGACCGATCGAAGATCACGGTGGCGACGAAGGGCGGCATGCGACGGCCGAACGGCGCGTGGGTCGCCGACGGCAGAGGGAAACATCTGCGCGAGGCATGTGAGGCGAGTCGCCGCGCGCTCGGCGTAGACACGATCGATCTGTATCAGCTGCACGCCGTCGATCCGAAGACGCCGTTCGCGACGAGCGTCCGCGCCCTCGCGCGCCTCAGGGAGGGCGGTTTGGTGCGCGCAGTGGGATTGTGCAACGTGACCGTCAGCCAGATCCGGGAAGCGCAGGCGATCGTCGCGATCGAATCCGTGCAGGTGAGCCTCTCGCCCTTCGACGACGAGAACCTTCGCAACGGCGTCGCCGAATACTGTCGCGACAGCGGCATCCGTTTGCTCGCGCATCGCCCACTCGGCGGCGACCGCCGCAAGTCACTGGCGCGCGACGCGGCGGTCCGAGCGGTCGCTGAACGCCATGCCGCGACTCCGGAAGAGGTCGTGCTTGCGTGGCTCGCGAGCTTCGGCGACGGTGTCGTTCCGCTTCCTGGCGCCACCACCGTGCACAGTGTCGCGTCGATCTCGCGAGCGGCGCGCCTGGAGCTCGACACGGCCGGCCTTCGCGCGTTCGACGCGAGGTTCGCGGGAAACCTGCTTCGCGTGCCACGCGCGCGGCGGCGTCCGCGCGAGAGTGCGGCCGATGTCGTCATCGTGATGGGAATGCCGGGGGCGGGGAAGACGACCGTCGCGCGCGAGCTGGAGACACAGGGGTACGCTCGCCTCAACCGCGACGAGACCGGCGGATCACTTGCAGGTCTCGCCGAGCGACTCGACGATCTGCTCGCGTCCGGCGGACGCACCGTGGTGCTCGACAATACGTATCCGACGCGCGCGTCACGCAATGAGGTGATCGAGACGGCGTGGTCGCGTGGCGCGCATGTGCGCTGTATCTGGCTGACTACCGATATCGCGGATGCGCAGATCAACAGCATCCATCGCATGCTCGAAGCTCACGGCGAGCTTCCTGCTCCGGCGGACATCCGCCAGCGATCGCGCACGGACGCGCGGTATCTCCTGCCCGACGCGCAGTTTCGTTATCAACGCATGCTCGAGCCGCCGACCGCCGACGAAGGCTTCGTGTCCGTGGAGGAGCGTGCATTCAGGCGCGCGCCGGAGCGCGCCGAAGGGCGCGCGCTCCTCCTCGACTTCGACGACGTCGCAGCGGCCGAGTCGCCGATGCTCTCCGCGGCCAGTGTGGCCGTTGCGGAACAATGGCGCGCGACGTTGAAGCGGCACGCCGACGCCGGCTGGCGAATCTTCGTCCATGCGTGGCGACCGCAGGTGGAGAGCGGCGAAACGACGCTCGACGACGTCACCGCCTGCTTCGCGACGCTGCGCGACGTCCTTGGCGTGGACGTGGATTGCGCCTGCTGTTCGCACGCTGCCGGCCCGCCCGCCTGCTGGTGCCGCAAGCCGATCCCTGGGCAGGTGATCGAGTTCGCCGCTCGGCGTGGCGTCGCGCTCGGCCGCTCGATCGTGGTCGGAACCTCGAACGCGGACCGCACACTCGCGGCTCGCGTCGGCGCGCGTTTCGAGACCCCCGAGTGGCTCTGCGGGCGCGACATCTGATGACGCAGGGGGACCCAGCGCGTCGCGTCGTCACGCCAAGGCCGCGGTTCGTCCCTCGAATGGCCCGTACGTCTGGCCAGCCCGCCCATAACGGCTAGAATGTTCGGCGGATGACGAAGGCGGGCGCACGCCACGAACGTGGCAAGCGGTGGACCGAAGACCTCGCGAGCGACACGCGCTTTGCGCTCCGCGGTATGGCGCGCGCGCCCGTGTTTACCGCCGCTGCGGTGCTCACGCTCGCGATCGGCATCGGCGCGAACGCCGCCGTCTGGAGCATCGTTGACGCGCTGATGCTGCGCGCGCTTCCCGTTGCGAATCCGAGCGAGATCCACGCCGTTCGGCGCGTGGGCGACGAGAACGACGATTACTTGATGTCGTATGGCAGGTTCAGGAACCTGCGAGCCGCTCTCGCCGACTCGACGATGCTGGCCGCGATGAGCGCGCAGGGAAGCATGTATGCGACGCTCGGCGGTCGTCCGCAGGGCGTCACCGTCCAGTTGGTCACCGGCAACTGGTTTTCGGTGCTCCGCGTCGGCACGCAGGCGGGACGGCCGCTCGGCCCGCAGGATGAGACCAGCCAGGGCGCCAATCCGGTGGTCGTCATCAGCGAACCGTTCTGGCGCACGCTCATGGGCGCAGACCCGCATGTGGTCGGGCGTACGCTGCGCGTGAACGGTGCGGATCTGACGGTGGTCGGCATCGCGGAAACGGGATTCACGGGTCTCACGGTCGGATCGCCCGTGGATCTGTGGATGCCCGTGACGATGCAGTACGAGGTGAAATTCATCGGGGACGTGCGCACGACCGAGGGAAGTACGGCGAAGCCGTGGCTCACGCAGTACGGTGTGCACTGGCTGACGCTCGTCGGCCGCGTCCCCGCACCCGATCTCTCGGCGGTGAAAGCACGCCTCATCGCGCAGTACCGCCGTGAGGTCGAGCTGGAATTGTCGCAGAGCAGCATTCCCGAAGCCGGGCGGGCGGCGCTGCTGCGCCAGACCGTCGACCTCGAGCCGCTCAGCCGCGGATTCTCGGGATTGCGCGCGTCCTTCAGCGATCCGCTCAAGCTGCTTTTCCTGAGCGTGGGCACCATCCTGTTGATCGCCTGCGGCAACCTCGCGGGACTCCTCCTCGCGCGCAGCGCGGCACGCAACCACGAGATTGCCGTGCGCGTCTCGCTCGGCGCGCCTTCAGGAAGACTCATCCGGCAGATGCTCACCGAGAGCATGACGCTGGCGCTCGTGGGAGGCGCGCTCAGCGTCCCCGTAGCGTACTGGGGCAGTCGGACGCTGCTGCGCGTCGCATCATCGGGGGCATCCGCGATCCCCCTGGACGTGCGGCTGGACGCGCGCATGCTGGCGTTTTCGCTCGCCGTCACGGTGGTCGCGGGGCTGCTGTTCGGCCTTGCGCCGGCGTTGCGCGTCGCCCGCACGGACCTGTACGACAGCTTCCGGGCGGGGGGACGCGTCGTCAGTGCGAGCGGCGGGCACCGCCTGCCCTTGGGACGAACGCTGCTCGTGGCGCAGATCGGGCTGTCGCTCGTTCTCGTCACGTCGGCCGGTCTGTTCGCCCGCACCTTCAGAAACTTCCTCTCGATCGATCCCGGATTCGACGCGGAGCACGTCGTCGTGGCGCGCGTAGACGTGTTGGCCGCGGGGTACACCACGGAGCAGCTTCCGGGGCTGTGCAACCGTTTGACTGGTGCGGTTGCGGCGATCCCGGGGGTTCGGTCAGTGGGCCTATCGTGGCTGGTGCTGGGCGGAGGCGGCCGAAGCGTCGGCGGAGTCAGCACGCCGGGGAAACCAGCCCGACCTGCTCAGCTGAATTACGTGACGCCGGGATTCTTCAGCACGGTCGGCATGACGCTGCTCCGCGGTCGGGAATTCGCTGACGTGGATTCCGATAATGCGCCGCTCGTAGCGATTCTCAGCGAGCGGACGGCTCGAGATTTTTTCGGTTCGCTCGACGTGCTCGGCCGACGAATTGGATTCACAAAGCCGTCCGAAATGGAGATCGTGGGTGTCGTGCGTGACGCGCGCGTGAACTCCATCAAGAAACAACCGCAGCCGCTGGTCTTCCTGCCCTTGGCCCAGGGACTGCGGCACATCAACGCCGTCACCGTCCGCGCCAGCGGGCGCCCGCAGGCGGTCATCGCGGGGTTGCGCGGCGCGATTCACGGCGTGGATCCACAGCTGCCGATTCGCGACGTGGTCGCGGTGAGTACGCTCCACGAGCGCGGCCTGAGTCGCGAGCGCATGGTGGCCCGCATCGTGGGCGTCTTCGGTGCGCTCGCGCTCGTCCTCGTCGGCCTCGGTCTGTACGGTGTCGTCGCGTATTCCGTATCCCGCCGCACGAACGAGATGGGTGTCCGGCTCGCGCTCGGTGCGTCGCCGAGCGCCGTCTCACGCATCGTGATCGTGGATTCACTGGCGACCGTCGCCGCGGGCCTGGCCGTCGGCGTCGTGCTCGCGTTGCCGGCACTGAAGCTGACGCAGCGTTTCGTGTTCGGCGTGCATCCATGCGACCCGGGAACCCTGGCCGCGTCGGCGGCGCTGGTGCTGGCCGTCGGAATGGTTGCGGCCCTGGTGCCCGCATGGCGCGCCTCGCGTATCGATCCGATCGAGGCAATCCGGTCCGAGTAGCCCGGGGCGACTGTCCGGCACCTGTGCGCCCCTGTGACGCTCTGGAAGTCTCTCAGAGTTTGTTCGGCATGAGGCATTTCCATTCGACTCTGGCGACGCTGCTGCTCGCAGCCGGGGCCAGCAGCTGTTCTCTGGACAGCCTCTTCAATTCCTGCCCTCGCGATCAAGTCTGCGTCGACGGAACGGCGCAGTTCTTCAGCTTCGAGGGTGGCTTCTGGGCAGTCCGCGGCGACGACAACGTGACCTACGATCCAATCGACGGTCTGCCGGAGGATTTTCGCCAGTCGGGACTTCGTGTGCGGCTGAGAGCGCGGGTTCGCCATGATGTCGGGAGCTTTCACATGGCGGGACCCATCGTCGACATCATCTCGATCCGCAAACTCCCTTAGTCGTCCGCGTTGCCGTTGATGTCGAGGAGCCCAGGCACCGATTTGCCGAGCTTCGCGGCAAAGATCATCCTTTCGGGTGACGCGCGAACGGCGGTGACGTCGCAATAATGCGGCTCCGGTCACCGCGTCCATTCCACTCACCCCTCCATGAAGAACACAGTCATCAGGTACGGCCTCATCTCGGGCGCGCTCATGTCAGCGATGATGGCGCTCACGATTTCCCTGTTCCACGATCAGATCGGTTTCGACACCGGCGGCCTGGTCGTGGGCTACACGACCATGGTGCTGGCGTTCCTCCTGATCTATTTCGGTGTGCGTTCCTATCGCGATACCGTCGGAGGCGGGACGATCGGGTTCGGCCGGGCGTTGGCGGTCGGAGCTCTGATAGCCGCGTTGGCCTCGGCGTGTTACGTCGCCACGTGGGAAGTGATGTACTTCAAGTTCATGCCGGACTTCATGGACAAGTATTCCGCGCACCAGATGGAGAAGGAGCGCGCGAGCGGCGCCAGCGACGCACAAATCGCCTCGAAGAAGGCGGAATGGGACAGGTTCGCCGAGATGTACAAGAACCCGCTGTACAATGTGGCGATGACCTTCATGGAACCGTTGCCGGTGGGATTGATCATCGCCCTGATATCCGCGGGCGTGTTGAGCCGGCGACGGAAAGACGTCGTCGGATCGCACGTGCCGGTGACCTCGACGTAGGCACGCCGACCGGCTTCGAGCCACACTGTGCCGCCGATCTAGGGAAAGCCGACCAGCTTCTGGACCGCTGCGCCCGCGGCCGCCGCGCCACCAGCGTCGTTCACGACGTGCGCGATGGTGCCTTTGCCGCCGCCGAGCGATACCGTCACCAAGCCGTGCAGACGGACGCGGGGCGCAACGGGGATCTCGAAGGCGCGATCGGCCACGACCGCCGGATTCACATTGAAGAAGCAGTAGCTGCCGAGTCCCCACGCCTGGTGGTCAGTCACCGACGGGGCGACACGATACGCGGCGTAGCCCCGCGACGCGCCGTCCATCCACTCGCTCTGTCGCGGCACGTCGTAGGGCATCTCGTTCTGGAAGAAGTAGGTGCGCCCACCGTTGCCGTTCCACTGCACCTGATGCTGCTGATAATGCTCGACGAAGAGCCCGTAGAGCGTCACGTGATCTCCGTTGACGACCAGGCCGTTGGCCGCGGAGTTCGTGGTCCACCCCACGCCGCTTCCGTGGTCCGCGCGCCAGAGCCAGAGGTGATCACCGATCACGTCATGGCTGTTGACCTGGAGCGTCTGTGTCGCGCTCGCCGGCCCCGCGCCGCCGATGCGGACGAAGATGTCGCTCAACAGCGTCGGATTCGCCGCATGGCTCGTGGACGAACCAGGCGGACCCACCTGCATGAGGATTTGTGAATTATCGCGTCCTGCATCGATCAAAAGACCGGCGACGATGACACCGCCGACGTCATCCACGGCGATCGCCGTGATTCCCCGGTGAGAGACGAGCGTCGCCAGACCGAGGCCGAGGACGATCGTGTTCGCGCGCGTGATCCGCAGTGGAGCGTCCAAGGGGTACACGCCTGGTGTGATGATGAGGTGCAGACCGCGCGCGAGCGCGTCGTTCATGGTGCGCGCCGTGGCACCCGGCTTGACGATGAAGAAGTCACTGATGGGAAGCGATCGTCCCGGAGGAACGGCGCCGAGCCACGAGGTGCCCGAAGACGTCATGCGTAGCGCGGGTACGAATACCTGCCATGCATGGCGTGCGCGATCGACGTAGAGAAACGGCTTCTCGCGGACGATCGGCGTCTCCGCGAGCGTCGTGTAGGGCGGATCCGGAAACGACTGCCGCGGCGCGCCGTGCGTGCCCACGAAGACCATGTTCCAGTTCGCGCCCGCCCAGCTCCCCAGCTCACTGTTGCGCGTGAGCCATTGCTGCTGGCTGCCGGAGCGCACCTGGCCGTCGACCTTCGAGTCCGCCAGGAACCCCCCGCTCGACCAGCCCCCGTCGTCGAGCACCAGGTCGCCGCGGACGTGCATGCGTCGCATCGGTGCGGCCTGCGACACCGCCCAGCGAGTGAATCCGCCCGCCGGATTGACCGTCATGTTCTCGGCGACGCGCCAGAAGTTCAGTGTCGCGTTGCCGTTCCTCCAGCGCGCGTCCGCCGTGAGGCCGCCGACGGTGACGTCGTCCGGCGAAAGTCCCAACCCGGAGAGTTGCGTGTAGAATCCCACGCGCGCGTGGACGTCGTACGTGCCCGGCTTGAAGAGAAACGCGACGCGGTCGGAGCCGAAGTGATTGGACTCCTGTACCCTGAACGCGGAGTCGAGCTTCGCCTGGATTGCCGCGGCGGGCATGTCCGGATCGAAGACCGCGACGTTCGGTCCGAGGTCGGGATCGCGCTGGCGCGGACCCACGGCGTCGCGCGGCGGGCGGTGACACGCCGCCGCGAGGAGCAGCGCGTATGCAGAAAGACGGCGCAGGTGGACGATCAGAGAGTCCCGCGGGTGATCATCGGCGGGATTTCGTGCGCGCTCGCGGCTCACCTGGGCGTCACGGTCACGGAGCGGATCGCATTGTTTCCGTAACCCAGCTCGTTCCAGGCCGCGGTCTCGGGCTGGACGTTGCCGCGCGCATCCGTCGCGCGACTCCGTATCGATACCGGGCCTGAACGATCGACGCGCACGCGGCAGCGCCAGCGCGTCCACGCAAACGGAGACGCCGGAGGTTCGAGGTCCGCGCGGGTCCAGCGTTCGTCCGAGCCGACCGAGACGTCGACGGCGGCAATCGCCCCCTCCCCGGACCACGCCCACCCCCGCACGTCGACCTCCTGGCCCGAGACCACCGCACCGTCTGCCGGTTCGACGATCAGTGATTTGACGCGCATGCGCGTCACCGGCACCGTCTCTCTCTCGTACACGTAGACGTACCGCTGCTTCTGGAAGTAGCCGTCGAAGGGTGTCGTGCGCGCGCTGATGCGCGCGACCCATTTGACGCTCGCCATGCCGTACCAGCCCGGGACGATGAGCCGCACCGGTCCGCCGTGCGACGCGGAGATGGGCTCGCCGTTCATCTCGTACGCGAGCAGCACGTCCGCATGGATGTCCTCGATGGACAGCGACCGCGCGAACGTGATCGGCCCATGGGCGTCGGTCTTCACGCCGCGATCCGCGCCCTCGATCACGATCTCGCAGACGTCGCGCGACGGTCGTGATTCGGCGAGCACGTCACGCAGTGGCGCGCCGGCCCACTCGGCGGTACTGACGGCGCCGTCGCGCCACGGTTCTCCCGCGGGCACCGGGCGCATCGACGTTCGCGAATTGCCGGCGCACTCGAGCGTGCAGACCACCTCGCGGCGCGCCAGCGCGCGCAGCATCTCGACCGAGACGCGTCGCGGCATGGCCACGGCGCCGTCGAACACGATCGTGTGGTCGTCGCCGAGCGCGGGCACGACGAAGTTGCTGCGGACGAAGTGCGACGCGGACGGAGTGATCGGCTGCCGCAGCTGCTCGGCTGGCGTCTCCGCGCAAAAGGGAGCTTCGTTGATCACCTGCAGCGCGCCGTGCTCGATCGTCGTCGTGGCCATGCCTCCAAGCTAGACGGCCGCGAGCGGCAGCGGCCCGGCATCCACGAGCTTTCGCGCCACCGGGTCGACGCGGAAGTTGAGGCCCTCGATGGATCGCGCGCCGAGGAGTACCAGGTCGCCCGGCTCTCCAAAGACCACGTAGTCCGGCGCGCGCCGCCCTCCCGCGTAGACGATCGCCATGCCGATCCAGCGCTCGAGGACCGTGCCGTTAGCCTGCCGGAATCGCATCTGCTCTTCACGACCGATGTGTAGCGCGTCGAGCACATCCGCCGGCAGCACCGAGAGCTCCGCTCCGGTGTCGACCAGGACGCCCTCTACCGAGCGACGCGCGCCCATCCGAAACGGATTCTCTATCGCCACCGTGATGCGAAAGGTGCCCACGTCGGACATGATGGCTCCAAATGAACCGCCGAGTACTACCATATAAACGCGGACGACGTCAATGCCGCGCGGCGGAAGGGCGTACGCGCCGCAGCCGGCGTATCGCGCCTCACGAGCCGAACATGCGATTCAAGCCGATCAGGAGACTCGGCGAGAAGATCGGCAAGGAGCATCTCACATACGCGCAGGCGCGGCGGCGGAGCTCACCGCGATGGCGACCATCGGTGTCGCGGACGTGATGGGGCTGCCGGTGAGCACGACCCACGTGGGGTCGTCCGGCATCGCAGGGACGATGGCCGCGAACCACTCCGGCCTCCAGTGGAAGACCGTGCGCAACCTGCTGCTCGCGTGGGTACTCACCCTGCCGGCGTCGATCGGGCTCTCGGCGACGCTGTTCTGGCTCTTCAAGTCACTCGTGACGTGAGCACACACGGGGCTCGCGCTCTTGATGCTCGCCGTCAATGGAGCGCCGGCTAGCGCGTGAGAACTGCGCTTCCCGCATTCAGCACCTGCGTACGCCAATTCAGCTCGATGCGCGCAGTGAAGTAGTAGCGTCCGGGGCGCAGAGAATCGCCGAGGATCTTGGCCGGCTCGAACGAGGCATTGAACTCGCGCGGTGACACGGTCTGGCCTTGTCCGACTGTCGCGGTCGCGAGGTACAGGGGGCAGACGACTTCGGCGCCGCGCGGTACTCCGTGGTACATCGAGTTCCATACCGCCTTCCCGCTGCGCTCCGGCGTCGCATACGCGTACCAGACCACGCTGCACGCGCCGTACTCCAGCCGGACCGGGCTCGCATTCGTGTTGGTAACCGTCACACGCGCGCGCAGCTTGCGCGGCGCTGCGCCATCGCGCTCGAGAGAGGCCCGGAGCCGGAGACCGGCGTTCGGACTGACGATGTCGACGGGGCCGGCATCGATCTCCTTCAGGTCGTGCAGGCGATCGAGGACCGCGAACACATAATGGCGCCTGTTGGGCAGCGTGTCGCGATCGATGGTGAGCCGAAACCCTCCCGCCGGGAATACGCGCGCCTCACCCGGCGCCAGGGTGACGTGCATCTCGCCCATTCCGCAGTTGACGTCGCGAGGCACGTCTTTGACTGGAGGGCGCGACCGGTCGCGTGTCGAGTAGATCCGAATCCAAGCCGGGCAATTGCTCAACCAGACATCGCGCGTGCTGTCCGCGGTGTTGCGAACCGTGAGCGTCACCTCCAGCTCCATGGGACCGAGCGCAGCGTGGGTCCCGCGGTAGGCGTTGGACGGCACCAACCGGTGGGTAGCCGAATACGTGATCTTTCGCTCATCGCCGATGGGCGCGTCACGCACTATCACGTCCACCTGCACCGCGCGCGCGCTATCGCCTCGCAGGCGCAGCGAGATTCGCGCTGTGCCCAGCCGCTTCGCGTCTATCGCCCAGTAGTCGCCGGTGTCAGCGGATACGGTGACCACACTGCTGTCGGATGATCCGGCGACTACGGTTGTATCCGCGTCCGCCTTGATGGTCCGCGACTTGAGCAGGAATTTCGGAACTCGCACCCAGCTGCGGCGCCCGGGCGCCAGCCCCACCGGCCCTGACGTGACGCTCACGATTTCCTGCCGTGCGTGAGCGGCCGCCGGGAACACCAAGAGGGCGCACAGGAACAACGTCGAATGCCGGAGAGAAGAAGGCATCGCAGCTGTCGGTAGTCTAAGCGGCGAAACCTCGATATGTACCGACGCGTACGTGTTCGCCATGCGAAAGCACATAGGTTACGTCATCATCCTGGCGACGCTTGCGACGACGTCCGCCGGCGCGCAGGGCGGCTTCGTCCCTCCCGCCTCCCGGGAGCTGATCGCGACGATCGCGCAGAAGGACCGGGAGCTGTTCGACGCCGTGTTTGAGCGCTGCGACACCACGGCACTCGCGTCGCTCGTCGCTGAAGACTTCGAGTTCTACCACGACAAGTCCGGCCAGGCGTTCAACTCCGGATCCCAGTGGGTGAAGGCGATCGGCGAGATGTGCGAGCGCCAGCGGCGCGGCACCGACTACCGCGCGCGCCGTGAGCTCGATTCGGCGAGCGTCACCGTGTATCCGATGAACAACTACGGCGCAATCCACGTCGGCATACATCGGTTCTACCGGAAGCTCGAGGGCGGTGGCGAGCAGCTCGTCGAGGTGTCCCGCTTCACGAATCTCTGGAAGAACGAGAACGGATCGTGGAAGCTCACGCGCGTGCTGAGCTACGATCACCGCGACGCGCGATGATGGCCTGTTCGGTGATCCTGCCTCCGCGCGACGCGGATGCGCCGGCGGGCTACGCCGCCGTTGCGCGCGCGATCACGATGTGAGTCGCAGCCGGCGTGGGCAGATGCTCCGTGCATCTGTAACCGAGCGCCGGGAGATCGAGGTCCTCGAACAGATGCTCTCCGGCGCCGAGCAGAATCGGGGAGATCGCGAAGTGCATCTCGTCGACCAGTCGGGCCTGAAGGTACTGTCGAATCGTCGAGACGCCGCCTCCGAGCCGGATGTCCTGCGGTCCCGCAGCCTCGGTGGCACGCTCGAGCGCCTCGTGGATGCCGCCGGTGACGAAGTGGAACTCGGTGCCGCCCGCCATGCGCAACGTCGGGCGGGCGTGATTGGTGAGCACAAAGACGGGCACGTGATACGGGGGATTCGCACCCCACCATCCCCGCCAGCTCTCGTCCGGCCAAGGGCCGCGCACGGGCCCGAACATGTTGCGTCCCATGATCCAGGCGCCGATCCCCTCGAAGCCTCGCTTCGTGAGGTCGTCCTCGAGACCGACCGAGCCGCCCTCCTGGCGTTGCATCTGCTTGAAGGTGCGGGTGCCGACCATCCAGTTGTGCAGCTCCTCGCCGCCTACTCCGAGCCCGTTCTTGACGTCCTGGTTCGGACCCGCGCCGTAGCCATCGAGAGAGATCGTGAACGAATGAACGCGCAGTTTAGACATTGAAAAATCCTCGCTCGTTGTCGTCCAGTGTCGTCACGTGTAGAAGAATCGCGCTCCTATACTGGCGGTCAGGGCGCACCGGACTCGAACATCCCCTTCGGCGTGACACCGTTGAGGAATGGCTCGATGACGGCGTGCAGCAAGGCGGTCTGGGTGATCACGGCGGTGTGCGACGTCGCCGGCAGAACGGCGAGACGCGATGCGGCCAGTGGCTTGCCCATGTCTCCCATCTCGCCGCCACCGAGCAACCGGAACATCGCGACGGTATGCTCGAGCGTCGCGACGTCGGCGTCGCCCGCGATGAGGAGCACGGGAGTCTTCAGCGCCTTCACGTCCTCTTCCCACGCCATCGGCTCCTTCTCGAGTGCGATGAGCTTGCGGGCCAGCTCGGGGAACCCATTGGGATTGGCGGCAAGCTTCGGGTATTCCTTTGCGAACGGCATCTGGACGATCGCCTCGACCGTCATCTGCGGGATGAACGCCGTGAATGCCGGCTGCCAGCCGCGCAGGTCGTACGCCACGGATGCGGCGACGAGCTTTTTCACTCTGTCAGGATGGCGAATCGCGAGCTGCAGCCCCGTGCCCGCGCCCATGGAATAGCCGAAGACGTCGGCCTTCTTCAGGCCGACCGCGTCCATGAACGCGGCGACGTCGTCCGCCAGGTTCTGGTAGGTGATCGGCCGATCGATGTCCGTGGTGCGGCCGTGTCCCTGGAATTCGAGAGCATACACGCGATGCGTCCGCGCGAGCCTCGGGATGATCGCGCCCATGGTGGGGATGTTCATGTACGCGCCGTGCAGGACGACCAGCGGATCGCCCCTGCCCGACACCTCATAGTACATGCGCATGCCGTTCACGGTGACGCGCCGGCTCGCGGGCTGTGCGCCGGCAAGGGCGGGGAGCGCCAGAACTATGAATGCAACGAAGGCGGTGCGGAGCATGTCTCTCCTCTCGTCAAAGGGTCCTGAGCTACTGCTCTCAATAGGGCGTCGAACGAGCCATCGCGATTTCGACATGGGTTCCTGGCAGCGGCCGCAAACGCACTCACACCAGCGCTGTCTCGCGTGTGAAGAGGGGGACGGCAGGAACGTCCGCCTCGAGCCATGGAGACGCCCCCATGTTCGCACGTCCGTACGTCTGGATGATCGTTACGTTGTTCGTCGGTGCCCCTCCGGCGTCAGCGCAGCCAACCAGCGACGCCGATCGCGTCGTCATCACCGGCCCCTTCGGTTCGCGCGCCGACTCCGTCCTGCAAGCGCTGGCGGCGCGTGGGTTCTCCGGCGTCGCGCTCGTCGCGCCGACAGCCGCGAACGCGCCTGCGCGCCCGCGAATGCCCGGCCGACGCGTCACACGTTGAAGCGGATGCTCAGGATGTCCCCGTCCGCCACCACGTAGTCCTTCCCCTCGAGCTTGAGGTGCCCGGCGTCGCGCACCGCGTGCTCCGAGCCGTACTTCATGAACTGTTCGTACGGCGTCACCTCCGCGCGAATGAAGCCGCGCTCGAGGTCCGAGTGAATGCGGCCGGCGGCCTGCCGCGCGCGCGTGCCGCGACGAATCGGCCACGCCCGGACTTCGTCCTCGCCGACCGTGAAGAATGAAATCAGGTCGAGCAGCGCGTACGCCGTCCGGATGAACCGCGACAACGCCGGTTCGCTCACACCAAGGTCGGCGAGAAACGCGGCCTGGTCCGGCGTGTCCATCGCCGCGATCTCGGCTTCGACGCTGGCCGAGAGGACCATACCCGCTGCGTGCTGCGTCTCGAGGGTGCGCTGGATCGCGGCCGGCATGGGCTTCGCGGCGTCTTCCTCGCTCTGATTGAGCGCGACCAGCAACGGCCTGTCCGTGAGCAGTCCGTATCCCCTGAGCAGATCGCGATTGAGCGATTGCGGCGGTATGGACCGTATCGGCAGCTCCTGCTCCAGCGTTTCCTTCATCTTCTGGAACACGCCGATCTCCGTCGGATCGAGCTTCTCCTTCCGGCCGCGGTCGATGCGCCGTTCCACGATCGCGAGATCGGCGAGCAGGCATTCCGTCAGAAAAGCCTGCAGGTCGGCGACCGGATCGGGCGGGCGTTCCAGCGCGGGGTTCGAGAACGCGCGCAGCACGAGACAGAGGACGTCCTGCTCGCGGATCCGCTCGAGCGCCTTGCGCGAGAGTCCCTTGCTCTCCGCGCCGTGCTCGCCGGGAATGTCGCTGAAGACGATCTCCGCGTACGTCGTCTTCTTCGGTTTGAAGATCCTGCTCAGCGCGTCGATGCGTTCGTCCGGCACCTTGACCGCGCCGAGGTGGACGTCCCCGCCAAAACCGATGGGGACGTGGAGACCGGTCAACGTGTTGAAGACCGTCGTCTTGCCGGAGCCGGCGAACCCGACGAGGCCAACTTTCACCGCGAACGAGACCGCTTCAAAGCCTCCATCTTCGCGCGTGACTCGTCGACGACACGCACGAAACGCTGCTCGGCGCGAATCGGATCGAACTCGGGACGTCCGCTCCAGTAGACGAGCCAGGTCGATCGGGGACCGAGCCGCTCGAAGACGTCGAGCGCGCGATCGCGCTCACCGATCTGCGCGAGCCCGAAGGAGAGCTCGAGACACTGATGGCTGAGGAAGCAATCGGAGCGCGCCAGAGTACGCTCGACACCTGCAAGACGGGCGCGGGCGCTCGCAGTGTCTCCGGCGCGTGCATCGAGCAGCGCGCGGATCACGTCGCGGGTCTCGAACGCGCCGTGTCGTCCGGCCACGTCTGCGGCGCTCCGGGCACCTGCCGTGTCCCCGACGAGTAGCCGAGCGAATGCCTGATCCGAGTAGATGAAGCCGGCATCGGGCCGGAGAGTCGCCGCGCTGTCGAGCCAGCGCGTCGCTTGCTGGTATCGTCGCGCCACGAGGTGGGCCTGCCCGAGGTTCGTCAACACCATGGCGCGATCCGGCTCCAGCTCCGCCGCCCGCATGAACTCCGCGACCGCCGCGGAATCGTGCCCGGTCGCGCGCAGCGCAATGCCGTACGCATAATGCACGTTCACGTTGCGGGGATCGCGTGCCGCCGCGCCATCGAGCCACGACAGCGCCAACACCGGATCCACGCTCGACGCGCGGGCCGTGACGACCGACGGTGCCAGCGAGTCCCGTCGGATCGCGCGCTCGAGGAATGCTCGAGCCAGCGCGGCCAGCGAATCACGCGACAGACCGATGTCGGCGGAGTAGTACAACGACGACAGCTGGCCGTACGTATTCGCAACTCCGACGAGCGCGTCGACGGATGTGCTGTCGAGGCGATACGCCTGCTCGAATTCACGGACTGCGGTGAGCAGCCCGTCGGTCGTCCGCTGGGCGGAATGAAACCGCGCGCGCAGCAGGAGATCGTACGCCCTGGAGTTGCGCGCGGGCGGCGACGCGACGCGGCGTCGTTCCGCCGGCGACAGACGTCCCGCGATGTGCACCGCCAGCGACTCCGCGATCTCCGCCTGGACACCGAGCAGGTTGTTCGAGGGACGATCGAAGGAGCGCGCCCATATGGAGTTCCCCGTGGCGGCGCGCGTCAGCTCGATGTTGACGCGCAGCCGTTGCCCCGACCGCAGCACGCTGCCGTTGACCAGCTGTGCCACACCGAGGATGCGCCCGATGGACGCGGGGTCATTCGCGGCTCGGCCGCGCAGCGCTGCGACGGCGGTGCGCGACTTCACCTGCAGCTGCTCTACCTGCGCGAGCCGGCTGATCAGCTCCTCGGTCAGTCCGTCGGCGAGATACACGTCGCCGGTGTCGCGCGACAGATTGTCGAAATACAGCACGGCGATCGTGTTCGCCGCGGGTATATGCGGAGGAGTCGGCGTCCGGCAGGGTGGAGGCGTACCGTCCGGACACTGCGCATGCATGCGAGCGCCGAGGGTGGCACAGGCAGCCGCCAGCATCAGCATCGCGCGGGTCGAGAAACCAGTCGAACGGGACACGGTCGAAGGCACCGCCTACATCTTCGAGCCAGGCATCATGATGTGAGCCTTGGGTGTGCCGGGCCACATCAGCCAGGGATCCTTGGCGCTCTGCGTCGCTGTGATTCCCGTCGTCTCCGTCGTGCCGAACGGGACGTAGATGACGAAATACGATTGACCGCCAGGCACCGTGCCCGTGGCGGCGTCGAACTTTCCGCCGAAGACCTGATAGAGCATTGCAGGGTGGACTGGCAGCTTCAACTTGCCTGACTTCACTTCCGCGAAACGCACCGTGTCGACCCTTGGCCCCCGCACGCCTTGCGCGCGCAGCTCTCGCCCGCGCGCCATGAACGGTTCCATTGCCTTGTGGTAGCACGCCGCGTGAAACGTGTCGGCGGTGGGATCGGGCGCCAGGCAAATCATGTTGTTCCTTCCGTCGCGAAGCACGATCAGCGGCTTGCCGATCGCAGCGTATCCGAGGACCGTCGCGCCGGCTCGCATCTCCTGTGGAAGCGGCGTCACCGCCGCCGCGATCTGGTCGGCGGTCGAGGGCAGGACGGCTCGCGCCCTGGAGGTGTCAGGTTGCTGCGCGCCGACACGGAGCGCAGCAAGACAGGCAATGATCTGTGGCGCGATCGCTATCACACGGCGCATGTGTCCTCCAGTGCCCTCAGTATCTCCAGCTGCGGAGATCGGCGCCAGCGGCAGCCGTCATCAGCATCCGCTCGACGTGTGACTACCCTACTGCTGTGTCTCGAAGCGCAGGTGATCCGTGTAACTGAAGAGCGTTTGACCGGAGCTGGGATCCTTCTCCGTGTCGCTGTAGGTCACGAGGACGGAGGAGCCCTTGAACTCGCCGGTCAGCGTCTTCGGCGTGGAATTGTTGAGAGTGCCTGTGAAGGTGATGGCGCTGTCTGCGCCAATCGAATACGTCCCTTCGACGGCGCGCTCGATGTCGTGATTGATTCCGTTCGTGCCGAACGGATCGGGCTGATTCTCGTGCAGTTGCACCTTCATCAAGAACGTGCTGTCCCGGCGAAGGACTAGAGAGCCACCGCGGTAGTCGTACGTCCGCTGATATCCCTGACCGCCAAGCGTGAATGCGTACGTGTCCGAGTGCGGTAGAGCAAAGGTGTTGACGGTTTTCAGATCGAAGAGAAGATCGTCCAGGTTGGAATCCGAGCACGAGCAAAAACAGACCGCGGCGACCGCGAGAAGGATCGATTTCGTCATTGAAACGAGGTGAGGAGTTGACGGAACGCTACGACGCTGTCTGGCATCGTCGCTGAAATCAGTATCTCCAGCTACGGACGTCGGCGCCGGCGGGTGCGGTCATCAGCATCCGCTCGACGGCCCACGGCATGACCATCTGCGGATAGCGGAGGCGTGAATACGCATTGGCCCGCGTATGATCTCCATTCCAGCAGTGCTCCGCGCGGTCGCCGTAATCCACCACGGCGTCCGCCGGCGGGTTCGCCGAGCGGAGGAACTCCTCGACGAGATACACGGCGTCGTTGAGGTAATAGTTGTCCATGTCGCCGACGTAGATGCGCAGCTTGCCCTTGAGCTTCGGGGCGAGCTTCTGCCAATCGCGCTGCAGGATCCAGGAAAGATCGTAGTAGTCGCGCCAGTATTCGGCGACCGAGCGGTCGATCGTACCGGTGAGCTTGTTCCAGATCGGCTTCGGATAACCGTCCGCGCCGACGGGGGAATAAACCGACTCCCATACGTCCCATTGGTCGCCCGAGCGCGACTTCGTGCCCAGCGCCAGCTCGCGGTGATTCGTCTGCTCGAGGGTCGTGGACACATGCCCGAGATAGTTGCGTTGTCCCGGGCGCGGCACGCGCTTGAACGGCCCTTCTATATAGTAGGCGTTCGTGTCCTTGTAGATGTTCACGACCGTGTACGCACGGAAATCGATCGGGTCTGGGCAGGCGACCCACGCGCCGTTGTACTCGTCGGGATAGAACATCTGGACAGCCAGCGCCTCCCAGCCACCGGTCGAGCCGCCGAAGGTGAAGCGCGCCCACCCCTGGCCGATGCCGCGGAAGCGCCGCTCGATCTCGGGGATCAGCTCGTACTGGATCGCGTCGCCATACGGACCGTTGTTCGCCGAGTTCACAGCGTACGAGTCGTCGTAGAAGGGCGTCGCATGCTGCACCTCGACGAGCAGCGCACGCGGGAATCCCGGGCCCGTCCAGTCCTTGTAGAACTGCCACGCGTACTGCTGCTGGATTCGGTTGTAGCCGTGCAGGTTGAAGCGCGCGCTGTAGTCCATGGGGACCGTCGTATCCGGAGGCGTCTCGCGCCAGCCGCCGAGCGACGACGGGAAGTGTCCATGGTTGAGCATCAGCGGATAGCGCGCGTCCGGATGCTCCTTGAATCCCCAGGGGAGCAGCACCCACGCTCCGAGGTACGTGTCGCGTCCCCAGAAGCGCGAGAGACGTTCGCTGCGGATGCGGACGTACTTCACGTAGTCCGTTTCCCGCTTCGCGAAGTCGTCGACGGGCGGGTTTTCCTGGTCGAGCGTGAGGCGCACGGTCGCGGGAGAGCGCGACAGGACCACCGCGCGGGGCGTCGAGTAGAGGTTGCCCGGCTTGCGCGTGAGCTGCTGACCCTCCCATTTGTCAGGCGGAAGCTTCACCGTGTGCCCGTCGCTGCGTCTGAACGTTTCGTAACGATTGATCAGCGCCTGGACGCGATACGAGCCCGGTTTGAGATCGGCGATGGATCGCAGCGGATAGCCGAACGCGCTCGCGTCGACGACCTTCACCTCGCCCGGGTTCCACCCGTCGACGTCGATGCCGAAGACCTGCGCCGTGGAGGCGGCGTCGCTCACCTGGAAGCGGGGCTCGCCGGCGGTGTCGGTGGAGATGTAGAGCAGCAGCCGGCCGTCGAGGGGCGCGCTGCTGCGCGAGCCGGGGAAAGTGATCTCGAAGCGCGGCGCAGTCTGCGCGCTGGCCGCGGACGCGAGCGTTGCGAGCGTGAAGAATGCCCTTCGCACACAGAGCAGGTGAATACGCATGGCGCAATCCTACGGCGCCTCAGTCCATCCGCAACCGACGCAGGCGTTGGTCTGCTACGCCGTCTCCGGCGACCAGCTCAGAGACGCCTGCCGCAGCCGGTCGAGCTGCTTCCAGTGCCGTTCCACTGCCGCGCGCCCCGGTTTCGTGATCGCCAGCCGCGTGTTCGGGATCTTCGCGACGAACTCCTTCTCGATCGTCACCAGTTGCGCGTCCTCGAGCTTGGACAGATGACTCGACAAATTTCCCTTGCTCAGTCCCGTCAGACGCTGGAGGTAGAGGAAGTCGGCGCTCTTGCACGCGGCGAGCGCGGTGAGGATGGCGAGCCGCGCCGGCTCGTGGACCAGCCGGTCGAGGTCGGCCAGCTCCTCAAACGGAGGAGACACGGGCCTCCTCGCGGTCGCCGAGGACGCGGACCAGCTCGCGATGGTCGAGCAGGCCGCCGACCACATAGATGAGGCCCAGGGCGGCGATGAGCGGCGCGAACGCGCGCTTGCCAGGATCGAGCATGCCGAGCATTGGAAGAAACGCGAACCCGACGAGGGCGATCGACGCGACGATGTAGTGCAGTCGCCCGCCGCCGGTGGACTGTCGATATGCCTCGATCGCCGCGCCGAACGCGACCGCGCTCAGGAGAATCGGTGGGGCGACCTTCGCGTCGACCACCATGGCGACGACGATCGCGGGATAGACGACGGCCCACTTGATCGACGTGCGCAGGCGGTGGCGCGACGGGTCGCTGCGCACGCGTCCGAAACGGCTCGCGTAGAAGCGGCCCAGCACGGACATGGACAGCCAGTACGCGACCGCGAACAGCGGCACCCAGAACCAGTTGCGCACGGCGCGGGGCAGAGGACTGCCCGGCAGCATCGCCGTCGCGGTGAGGAACAGGGCCGCGCCGAGAGGGATCCAGCGCAGCCCCTGCCAGAAGAAGAAGTTGTCGGTGACGGCTTCGATCTGACGCAGGCGGTCGCGCGGCATCGTTCGGGCTCCGGAAGCTGGTTTGCAATACAAACTAGTATGCAAACGGCTACGGTCAAGCACGCCCCGGTGGCTGGCTCGAGGCGTTGACCAGGAGATGACGGTGCGCCAGGCGGTCTGCGGCCGCCGGACATACACTAGGAGTCTCTGGTTTGTTCGAGGTGAGTCTTCTGAGTACGCGCGACGGAATTCTTTACACCGAGTATCCGCGGCGTTCCGATCTCGGGCCGCTTCTCATCAGCAGCTGGTCCTTCGAGTCGATCGAGCTCGAGGAGAACTATCGCCCATTTGAGCAGCTCGCTGATGGTCGAACTCGCGTGCGCATCCTCCGAACCAATCCCCTGCTTCAGGTGATGCTGCCCGAAGGCGGAGTCGGACTGGTGCTCAATCTCGGCGATCGCTGTCGCATCGGCGCGCTCACGCGCGCACCGGGCCGGGTGCCACGCTACTTCGTCGTGGGCCCGCTCACGCATCCCGTGCGGGTGCGGCTCGGGAGAACGGTACGGGCGCTTGGCATGATCGCCGACGCCACCCTATGTGAAACGCTGCTGGGCGTGCGCGCCGCGGCTCTCGTCGATCGCATCACGCCGCTGGAGCGCTACCTCGGAGAATGGTTGCCCGGGTTCCTCGCCGGCGCGGACGAGCGAAGCCTCGGCGAGTCCGCTTCGGCGCTGCAGCAGTTGATTCCTCGGAAGTTCGTTCAAACACGGCTCGACGAAGTGGTGCAGGCGACGGCTCTCTCCATTCGCGCTGCGCAGGGCGCCATTCGCATCGCGGAGCTGGCCGCGGCGCAGCGCGTTACGCGGCAGTATCTCGGGCGCGCGTTCCGCGAGGTGACGGGGTTTGCGCCGAAGGAGTACGCCCGCCTCGTGCGTTTCGGCGCGCTGCTGCGCGCCACTCTGCTCCGAGGTCCGAAGGATTGGGCGTCCGCGGCGGCGTCGCTCAAGCTCTCCGATCAGGCGCACCTGATCCGCGAATTCAGGACGTACGCGGGGGCGTCGCCGCGACGCTTCCTGTCGCAGGAGTAGCGTTTCCATTTGTCCAATACTTCCCCGGCACGCGTCGATATCCTCGGTTACGAACCCTTTCGAGGAGATCGACCATGCAGGCGAAAGCAGTACCAGAGGGAGCTTCACCGGTCATACCGCGCCTGGTGTGCAGGGATGCGGCCGCGGAAATCGAGTTCTGCCGTGGCGTATTCGGGGCGGAGCTCGGGGTGTCCCGCTCCGCGCCGGATGGCAAAGTCGGCCACGCCATGATGCTGTTCAACGGGGCCATGCTGATGATCGAGGCCGAGTGGCCTGCGCTGCCCAGCCGCGCGCCGGCAGCCGACGGGTCATCGCCCGTGGTCATCTACGTCTACGTGGCTGACGTCGATCGCGTCGTCGATCTTGCGCGTGCGCGAGGTGCGCGCGTCCTGTACGAGCCACAAGATCAGTTCTGGGGCGACCGGGTGGCGTGGCTGCAGGATCCAGAAGGACATGTGTGGACGGTGGCCTCCCGAGTGGAGAACACCACCGAGAATCAGCGCCGCGAACGGTGGGCCGCGGAGCTGGCGGGAAATCGTGGCGCCCAGGCGATGCCCCGATGATGACTACGCCAGATCCTGAAACTGCTACGACCTACGCCTCGGTGATCCGAAGCCTTTCTACCGATGTTCGACGAACGAACCAACGAACAATGACCAGGGCCCCGAAAGTGTAAGCGACGAAGTGAAAGAAGAGCCTCGAGAAACGCACGAGTACCGCCGAGTACCCAACTTCGTATAGCACCGTTGAGCCCGCGGCCAGGATGGCGAGGAGCCACGCGCACCGCTCGATCGGATCCCGTCGGATGCGGAGCGCGAGCAATGCGACGGCTATGATGGCGAATCGGATTCCGAGCTGAAGCTTCGACAGCGGCGGACGCAATGCCAAACCGACGCGCCAGCTCAAGTACACCGTCATCCCTGCTCCCGCTACGCACACGAGGAACAGAATGGCCATGCCGACCATGACGGCACTCTGTCTAACCCGGAGGAACACGATGCCGGCTCCTAGTCTGTGACAGATGTCCTGCTCTGTGTGCTCTGTGGCCTTTGTGGTCCGGATCTCTTTCTGAGCGCGGTTTTCTGCGGTCGTTGCGCTTCCATAGCGCGATTGATCACTCCGCCCGAATGGAGACGAGTCGTCGAAAGCTCCTCAAGGATGGTATTCGGCGCTTCCTCGTGTGAACCATTGAGGGCACAGCGTCACTGAACCACAGCAAATGCCTGACCGCATATCCAGCGTCGAAGGGTTCCATCGATTTTCGGCTATTCCGCGCGAATCGTATCGACGGGATCGAGGCGCGACGCCTTGCGCGCCGGCAGCGCACACGCCGCAGTTGCCGCGAAGACCAGCAGCAGCGGCGCCGCCACGAACGTGATCGGGTCGCGCGGGCCCACGCTGTAAAGCAGCGCATGCAGCAGCCGCGTGAGTGCCAGCGCGGCAACGAGGCCAAGCGCGACACCCGCACCCACCATCCGCAGACCGTCGCCGAGCACCATCCGCACGACGCGCTCGCGTGTCGCGCCCAACGCCATACGGATCCCGATCTCGCGCCGGCGCTGCTGGACGCCGTACGCGATGACCCCGTACACGCCGACGACTGCGAGCGACATCGCGACCACGGCGAACAGCACCAGCAATACCATATAGAAGCGACGATCGCCGAGCGACGCCGCGACGATGTCCTCGTACGCGCGCGCGCCGTTCATCGGAATTTGCGGATCGAGCGCGCGGAGCACCGTTCGGGCACCGGCCAGCACCGCTTCCGGCGGCGTCGTCGATCGAATCACGACGTCGTACTCGTTCACCGGCCACTGCAGGTAAGGCATGTACATGTGCGGCGTGACGTCCTGGCTGAGGGCGCGCTGCCGGACGTCGCCGACGACGCCGATCACTTCACCACCGAACTTCACGCCGGGCCAACCGACGTTGCCCCAACCGGTCTCGAGGTATTTGCCGATCGGGTCCTCGTTCGGGAAATACCGCCGTGCCAGCTCGGCGCTGATGAGCAGCACCTGCGGCTCGCCGCCATTGCGCGTGAGACGATCGCGCTCGGTGAACATACGGCCGCGCAGCAGCGGGATCCCCATCGCGGCGAAATACTCGGGCCCCGCTGCGCGCGCTTGCGCGCGCGGCTCGCGCGGGTCCGGCGGAGCTCCGCGCACCTTGATCGTGAGCTGCGTGCTGCCGCCGTTGAGCGGCAGGTTGAAGGACACGTCCGCGGCGGTGACACCCGGCAGCCGCCGGAGTCCCGCCAACAGCCGCGTAGTGAAGTCGATCTCGGCTTCTTTGGTCGCGTAGCTTCGCGGCAGTTGTCCCAGGCTGAAGGTGGCGAGACCGTCGGATCGGAAACCGGGATCGACGTCGCGCAGACGCGCCAGGCTGCGCAGCAGCAAACCCGCGCCCGAGAGAAGCACCAGCGCCAGCATCACCTCCGCTACGACGAGCAGTCGACGCGACCGCGCCGCGCTCGCGCGGCCCGCCGTGCCGCCCCCGCGCCCGCCGGCCCGCAACCGGTCGTGCACGGCGAACGCCGACGCGTTCAGCGCAGGAGCGATGCCGAACAGCAAACCAGTCAACGTCGTCAGAACGAGCGCGAATGCGAGCACCTTGCCGTCGAGCCCGACGTCGTCGAGCCTCGGCAAGTTCGCGGGCGCGATCGCGATGAGCGCCTTCACACCGACCAGCGCCAGCGCGACGCCAATGCAACCGCCCACCAGCGCCAGCAGCAGGCTCTCCACGAGAAGCTGGCGCACGAGACGCCCGCGCGTCGCGCCGAGCGCGGTACGCAGCGCCAGCTCGGCGTCGCGCGCCGCGACGCGGCCCAGCGTCAGACCGCCGACGTTGGCGCACGCGATCAAGAGAACCAGCGCGACGGCGCCGAGGAGCACCCAGAGCGGCTCGCGCACGCTTCCCGTCATGCTCTCGAGCAGCGGCGTGATGCGCGCGCGCACACCGGCGTTGTGGTCGGGGTCCATGAGCGCGATGCGGCCGGAGATCGCGTCGAGCTCGGAGCGCGCGGATTCCAGTGACGCACCGGGCGCGAGCCGCCCCACGACGGTGATCCACCGCGCACCGCGCGAGGCGGTGCTCAGATCCCGCTCGGTGAACCTCGTGCCGAGGTACACGTCCACGGGCTCGGGCCACTGCATCGCCGCGGGAGCGACGCCGACGACCAGCGTGAGGAACCCGTCGAGCGTGATCGAGCGGCCGACGATGCTGGAATCAGAGTTGAAACGCCGCCGCCAGAGCCCCTCGCTCAGGATCGCCACGCGCGGCGCGCCGGCCACGTCCTCTCCGGCGAGAAACGCCCGCCCCAACAGCGGCCGCACGCCGAGCACGTCGAATGCGTTCGCGGTGATGCGCGCCTGGTCGATCTGCTCAGCGTCTCCGCTTCCGGAGAGGATCGTCTGGCTCGAATACGAGCCCGCCAGTCCGACGAAGCTGCGCGCGTCGCGGCGCCAATCCATCAGGTCGGCGGGGGATACCGTCGTGCCGACGCCATTCACGAGCGAGACGATCGCCACCAGGCGGCCCGCGTCGAGATACGGTAGCGGCCGAAGCATGACCCCGTTGACGATGCTGAAGATCGCCGTGTTCGCGCCGATCCCGAGCGCCAGAGTCACGATCGCGACGACCGTGAAGGCCGGGTTCCGGGCCAGCGAGCGCGCGGCATAGCGCACGTCTCGCCAGAGCGTCTCCATGCTCGCGCCCGGACGCACGTCCCGGACGCGCTCCTTCACCTGCTCGACTCCGCCAACCTGGACGAGCGCCGCTCGGCGCGCTTCGTCGGGGCTCATTCCCGCCCTGATCTTCTCTTCGATGAGAAGCTTGACGTAGCCGGCCAGCTCGCGATCCAGCTCGCGATCGCTCCGCTCGGAGTTGAAGTACGTCATCCGGCGCTGTCCAGCGCCAATCGCATGGCCATGACCACGGCTTCCCACTCGTCGCTTTCGATCTTGAGCTGCCGGCGGCCCTTCTTGGTGAGCGTGTAATACTTGGCGTCGCGGCGCGTCTCCGACTTGCCGAACTCCGACCTCACCATCCCGCCGTGCTCGAGGCGATGCAGCGCGGGGAAGAGCGATCCCGGCCCGGGTTGGAACGCGCCCTTCGTGACCTGCTCGATGCGCCGCGCGATGCCGAGCCCGTGCAGCTCCCCGAGGCTCAGCGCCTTGAGGATCAGGAGATCGAGCGTGCCCTGGAGGATCGTGACCTGTGCCATGCGCAACGTATCGGAAGTCGATACGTTGACGATGCGCGTCAACCTATCGGATGTCAATAGGTCAGAGGAGGCGCGGCTTCATGCCGTCTGGAACACCTCGGTGCCGTCCAGCGCCGGCCGCTGAAACTCAGCCCCGCAATGCTCGCATCGGATCCGATTGACCACGCGCGGCCGTCCGCATGTCGCGCACGGCTCCCGCGCCGGCCATTCACGCAACGCCAGCATCAGCGCGACGCCAGGCGCACCGCCGAGGAGTCCCATGGTCGTCCAGAGCAATCGCTCGCGCCTCGTGAACGCGTACCGGTTGCCGATCAGAAGCGTCGCGATGCCAAACAGGATGGCGAAGGCGATCCCGATCGCCCACGCGGAAGCGGGTCGTGTGGGGAACGACCTGCCGTCCGGCGCGAGACGGTGACTCACCGTTCGGGCGATCGGAACGATGATTGGTGTCGCGAGCTCGCTACTGATCGTTTCCGCCAGGCCGATACGCGGCGCGGCCCGGCGGCTCGAGGGCGGAAGAGTAAAGCGCTCGGCGGGCGTGGCACGCGGCGGCACAAACTTCTCCGCCGGTTCCGGCAGGGAATGCCACTGTTCCTCAGGCAGCGAGCCACCGGCCGCGCGATAGACGGTGAAGATTGGCTTGCCCGGCGCGAACAGGGCGCGCGATACGGAGACCCTCCCGTATCCGGCGGCCCTCGGATCATACGGCGCGGAGAGGAGCGGCGTGCCCTCGGCCGTCAAAAAGTGCATACCGCTCGTCGTGGTGATGATGGTCAGCGAGGAATCGCCGCGGATAACGGTGTCCGCCTGCGGCGCAAAGCGACCTGGTATGAGCACCCTGGTCTGCGTCGTCATCACTTCACTGAAACCGGCGAACCTCTGCCCCGCTCCAGAGGCCGCGAGCACCCTTTCTCCCGTCGCCGCACCGAAGATCTTCACTACGCGACGATTCTTGAGATCGGTCTCATACACGGCATCCGGAAACGCGAGCAGCGTCGCCTCCAACTCGCTGCCCCGCTCACTCAGCAGCGGAGTCGTGAAGGGTCGTCCCGCTGGCGCTCCCGCAGAAAATCCGTCCGGACCGATCCATCCGACCTGCCGAGCGGATTTCGCATCATACCCGACGATGCGGCCAAGGCGCTGCACGTAATACCATGCGATCGGCGGTGTGAAATCGTCGCGCGGAATCAAGCGGACGAAGAGACGCTCGATATCGCGGTAGCTCGCGCGATGCGCCTCTCCCTTCATGATCACGAGCGGACCGGACTGAATCACGCCGCGCGTCAGATTGCGCCGCGCCGAATCGCTCGCGAAGCGCGCGATGGGCTTGCCATCGAGATCGCTGACGTCGGTCACCTCGGGGCCACTGCCTGGCTGGAACACACGGAACACGGAGGTGGTGCGCACGAGCGCTCCATCCCACGTGACGGTGTAGTCGACGCTCGTGAGCTCGGCCGGGCCCTCCCTTTCGACCTCGATCAGCCCGCCGACGATCATTACGGCGAGACCCCAAACGATCGCGAGGCCTGGCAGGACCGAGAGCGCCAGTGCCGCTCGGTCTAGCCGGCGTTGCGGTTCGTACTGGCCGCCTGCGACGAACGTCGCGCGCGCCGCCCAGCCGACGATCAACATTCCTGCTATCGATACGACGATCGCCTGCCAGAACTCCGAGGCTCCGACGACGCCAGCCGAGGTAAAAACAGCCGCGCCGATCGCCATCGCGCGGCTCCCGTACCAGCGGGCGTTCCGCATCCCGGTCAGCAGCGCCGCGAAGTAGTAGACCAGGCCCGAGAGCATGTCGGCGATTCCAGGCTCGGACATGCGGATGTCGAACGGCATCGCCACGTGCCCCGGCGTCGCGACCCTCCACATCACGAAGGCGAAGGGCAGCGCGGTCACGACCACATAGAGGAGGACGCCGGCGACGACCTTGGCCGCCCACAGCACGCCGCGCGAGACCGGGCGATGGGCGAGGAAGCCCCATTTGTCGCCACCGTGTTCCGGGATCGACTGTCCCAGACCCATGATGATGCCCGCGGCGATGGTCGCGATCATGAACGGCCCGTTGGCGATGCCGGGCACGACGCCACTCATGACGGAGGTCCGTGTCACCATCGCGAACGCGAGCATCACGATGACGACGAGCAGCCCCACGACCGCCCATTTGATTCCCTCGCGCAGCTCCTTCCCGAAGAGGGCGCGAACCGCGCCCGACGTGGTCACCCCGACAGCGCTCATGCGACCTCCTGCTCGCCAACTGCGGCCGCTGGATCGTCCAGGAAGGACAACATGTTGCCGCGATCGCCGAGGTATCCAACCAGGGCGTCCGTCAGTGCGATCGGCCGCTGCTCGATCGATGCCGCGCCAAGCGATTGGAGCGCGGCGCGAGTCGCCTCGTCCGGTCGGACGATCACGAGCCGAAGTTCGTCCGCGACGGTGCGCGCGCTGAGCAGGCCGCGAATCACCGGCAGCGGCGCCGGCCGTCGGGTGCCCGCCGGGAAGACCGCGACGAACTGATGAACGCTGGCGCGAAAGGCCTCGACCGAGCAGCAGGCGCGAAGCACGCTGCGATCGAGAATGCCCAGGTAATCGGCGACGCGCTCGACGTCGTCGAGGAGATGCGATGAGAAGAGGATCGTGCGGTTCGAGCGGCGCGTCACGTAGATCATGGACTCGAGCAGCGATCGCCGCGCGACCGGATCGAGGCCGAGCGCGGGATCGTCGAGAATGAGCAGCTCCGGTTCGGGGGCGAGGGTGATCGCCAGCGAGAGGCCGGCGCGCTCGCCGCGCGAGAGAATCCCGGCCCTGGCCGTCGGATGCAGCTGGAAGTGATCGACGATCGACGCGAAGATCCGCTCGTTCCACGTCGGATAGAAACGCGACTGGAAGGCACCGTTCTGCCGGACCGTCATCCAGTCGATGAGCGAGTGTGATTCGGAGATGTAGCCGATGCGGGCGCGCGTCGCGGGCGACAGCCGCTGGCTGTCCTCACCGAAGATGCGAGACGAGCCCCTCGTCGGCGCGATGAGGCCGAGGAGCATTCGGATGGTCGTTGTCTTGCCGGAGCCGTTGCGCCCGAGGAAGGCGAAGACGCTCCCGCGCGGGACCGCCATCGTCAGGGAGTCGACGGCTTTGCGTGCGCCGAAGTAGCGTGTGAGGCCGAACGTCTCGATGACACTGTCCTGGGTGCTGGCGCTCATCGGGGTCCTCCCCTCGGTGGAGACCGCTTCTTGTCCGGGGACAGCTCGCGCACCTTGTCGTCCACGTGCTCCCGGATCTCCTCGGGCGTGAAGCCGAGGATCAGCGCTTCCGACACAAAGGAGCTGAGGGATTGCTCGATGCGTCGCGCGCGCTCGGCGCGGTTGTAGATCTGGCGGCGGGCAGCGACGAACATTCCGCGCCCGGCCCTGGATTCGATGATGCCCTCGCGCGCGAGCTCGCTGTACGCCTTCGCGACGGTGTTCGGGTTGATCAGGAGTTGTTCGGCGAGGCCGCGAACGCTGGGCAGCGCTTCGTCGTCGTCGACACGACCAGCGAGGATCGCCGCGCAGATCTGATCCATGATCTGGCGGTAAATGGCGACACTGCTGCCGGTGACGATCGCGAGCGGGAATGGCATACTGGTGTACTAGGACAAGTAATACACCAGCCCGGGCCTGTCAACGCTGAGGCCCGAGAATCTGCCAGCCCGGACTATCAGTCGATGCGCATCGCCACGACGGGACTGACCCTCGCCGCCCTGCGCGCAGGGATCCAGCTCGCTCCGACTGCCACCGCGGCCAGTGCGAGCCCGACGGCTGCAAAGGTGACCGGGTCCAGCGGATCGACCTCGAAGAGCATCGATCGCATCCACCGCGTCGCACCGATGGCCCCCAGTGTTCCGATCACGATGCCGATCAGAGCGAGCACGGCACCCTGGCGAACCACGAGCAGGAGGACGTCGCGCGGCAGCGCGCCGAGAGCGAGGCGAATGCCCAGTTCGCGCGTCCGCTGCGCGACGGAGTACGCGATCAATCCATAGATGCCGACGGCGGCGAGGCTGAGGGCAACGACCGCAAAGACGGTGAGCAGGAACATGTTGAACTTCCGGTCGGCGATCGTCGCCGAGAGCAATTCGTCCACCGGTCCGAGCTCGGAGACGGGCATCAGGCTGTCGAAGTCCTTGACGGCGGTGCGTACCACGGCCATGGCCGCACGAGGCTCGCCGGACGTGCGCAGGACGTAATACTGTCCGCGAACGATCCCGACGGCCGGCCCGGTATCCAGCTGCGCGGCGGGCATGTAGATCGAGGGCGGCGTTTCCGCGGCGAGTCCGGTCTCCTTGATGTCGCCGACGATGCCGACGATCGTGCGCCACGGCATCGGCGAGTCCAGCGGTCCTTGCTTGATGCGACGGCCCAGCGCGTTCGTGCCGCGGCGGATGTTCGCGCTGACGACGGATGGGATCGGCGCCCTCCTCCAGACGCGCGACATGCGCGACCGTCTCTGGAACGGCCTCGACCTGCGCAAACTGGGGCTGCGCACGACCTGAACCATGATTGCGGTCTCGCGCTATGCGCCGCCGTGTCGCGCCTGTTGACCGTCCGTCAGTCCCAGCTGGTACGGACCTTCGCGTACGACCGCATCCGCCGATCAGCGGTCACGAGCGTGGCGTTCAGCCCCAATGCGGTGGCGACGATCATTCGGTCCGCAGGATCGCGATCCGGAAAATCGGCGAGACTGACCGCCCGGCGCGCGATGACGGTGTCAACGGGCTGAAACGCGAGAAAGGGCAGCGCCTCGACATTCGCGATCCATGTGTCGCTGTCCACCGTCAGCTGCAATCGACCGCGCTGCACGAGCATGGCGATCTCCCACACACTGATCGCGGAAACTGCCAACGCCTCGGACGCTTTCACGGCGCCATCGAGCAGCCGGCGCGATCGCACGGGAATACGCGACGGCTCCGCGACATACCACACCAGCGCATGAGTGTCGAGCAGGATCACCCCTCGCTCTCCCAGTCGGAGTCCGCCACCGGTTTTGTCGGTGCGTGGTATTTCACCACCGATTCCCGCAGCAGCTGCAGTGCGCTGTCCGGCTCCGGTCGGTATGGCGCCAGGGTGAGCACGGGCGTGCCACGGTCGGTGATGATGAGCGGCTTGCCTGTCCGTTCGACGTGGCGGAAGAGCTCCAGCGCGTGCGCCTTGAACTTCGACTTCGACACCAATTGGGGCATGTGATCTCCATGGTCACGAGACCATGGTCACAATATACACCAGGCGATCGTGGCTTCCAAAGCTCTCGTCCGACCTGTGTTGAACCACCGTCCTCTTGCCGGAGCCGCCGAATCCGACCAGGCCAACTTCACCGAGCATCTGACATGGCCGATGGGGCAGTGTCCGGAGTGAGATACGCGCAGCGGGGAACGGGACGAACAGGGGGAACGGAGGGAACGGCATTCGCAGAGCCGGACGGTGGTGCGCATCCGACATTCAGCCTGCGAAGGAACGCGACGAACCGCGGATGTGTGCGGAGCGGATCGTAGAGCGGGTCCACCGCGATCAGCCACCATTCCGGACGATTCGTGAGGATCTCCTCCAACTCGGAGAACGCGATCGCCGTATCGCCAAGTGCGAGATGCGCCACGGACGTCGCTTCGGCGTACCATGGATGTCCCGCGGCCAGCCTGGTCGCCTCGTTCAATGACCGCCGAGCGTCACCCGTCAGCCCCAGATGCGCGAGCGCGTACGCCCGGTACGCCAGCAGATTCGGAGCCACATCGCTCTCGGACGTGGCTAGCGCGGTATCCAGCTCGGCGCGAGCTTCACGGAATCGCCCGCCAACGAGCAACAGATTGATCAATTGACGCCGGTGAATGGGAACGCTCGGGTCACTGGCGATCGCTGCGCGAATCACCGACTCGGCTTCCGGAAGCCGTCGCGCGTACCGAAGCACCGCGGACAGGTTCGCGACGACCACCGGTGATCTGGGCTCGAGATCGCGCGCAGTTTCGGCTTCGCGGACTGCTTCGTCGGTCCGGCCAAAGCCGACGAGGAACCGGGAGAACCAATGGTGCGCCGTCGCGTAATTCGGCTCAAGCTCGATCGCGCGCCGGAATTCCTGGTCGGCATCACGCCACCGCTTCGCTTCCGCATAGAGCAGGGCTCGCGTCGCATGGGCTGCCGCCAACGTCGGGTCGATCTCCAGCGCCCTGTTCGCCGCCGCGCCAGCTTTGACCAGCGCGACGCCGACCGGAGCGGCGCTGTAGCTCGGCAATACCCAGTGTGCCTCCGCGAGTGCGCCGTATGCCCGGGCGAATCCGGCGTCCGCGCGCACTGCCGCCTCGAAGGACTCGATCGCGCCCGCGATCGATTTCGCCGTGCGCTGGTTCAGAAGAAAGCGGCCGCGGAGATAGTGATCGTAGGCCGCGAGACTCTTCGTGGGAGGCGCAGCCAGGAGCTCACGCTCCCGCCGGGCCAATGCCACCTCGAGCGCGGCCGCGACCCGTTCGGCGACGTTTCCCTGGAGCGTGAACACGTCCGAGAGGACGACGTCGTATGGCTCACCCCACAGCTGCGTCTCGTCCGAGACCCGCACGAGCGCCGGACGGATGCTGATGCGCTGTCTGCCCGGATTGGACTTGTCCCAACGCACGCTGCCCGTGAGCAGATAGTCGACCTTGAGCTCGGAACCAATCTGGTGAAGGGACTTGTCCGTTTGCGCATACCGGCGCGCGCTTTGCCGGCCGATCACCCGGAGATGTGACAGCGACACGAGACGGCTCGTGATCGCCTCGGTCATTCCGTCCACGAAATACGCGTCCTCCGCGCGGCCCCCGTTCTCGAATGGCAGAACGGCGAGACGCGGCGGCTCGCCCGCCACTTTCGAAGGCGTCTGATCCCGCCGCCACACGATCATGCCCGCGACGAGGAGCACCGCCACCAGCGCGCCGATTCCCATCAGCCGGCGCGCTTCCCGTTTCCGTGGCGGAGCGACGCTCTGCACCGGAGTGACGGCGGATTGCGAGAACGAATTCAGAACGGTGAGTATCTCGTGCGCGCTCTGTGGCCGGTCAGCCGGGTACTTCTCCAGCGCCTGTTTGACCAGCAGGGCGAGCGCATCGGGCGTCGCGGGACGCTCCTGTCGGACGTCCGGAACCTCATCGCTGGCGTGCGCGGCGAGCATTGCCTGGTGGGAGCGACCGGGAAAGAGCTGATGTCCGGTGAGCATCTCGTATGCGACCGCGCCGAGCGCGTAGATGTCCGCGCGGTGATCCACCCCCGGATCGCCGGCGCCCTGCTCGGGCGCCATGTACGCGGCGGTGCCGATGACCACGCCGGCCGCGCTTCCCAGCCCGGGATCGCGCGCCTGGGCGACGGCTTTCGCGACACCGAAGTCGGTGACGAAAGCATGCTGCCGCGCCAGCAGAATGTTGTCCGGTTTGATGTCGCGATGAACGATGCCTTGGTCATGGGCGTACGCGAGGGCGTCGGCGACGTCGCGGAGGATCGCTATGACTTCCGCGACCGGGAGCTGCCCGCTGTGGGTGAGACGCGCGCGAAGCGTCGCTCCGGCGACGAAGGGCATGACGTAGAAGGGCAGCCCGTCCGCGTCGCCGGCGATGAGCACCGGCACGATGTTCGGATGCTGGAGATTCGCCGCGAGGCGAATCTCTCTGCGAAATCGGTCCATGCTGACCGCCGCCGAGAGCTCGGGCGGCAGCACCTTGATCACGACCTTTCGCTCGAGTGCTGTTTCCTCGGCCAGGAAGACGCGCGACATGCCGGCGCCGCTGAGCTCGGACTCGATCTTGTATTTGCCGGCCAGTGCTGCTTGGAGCCTCTCGCCGAGCTGCATGGCGCAATGTGGGCGAGGACGCGGTCCCTCGCCAGCCGTGCACTGCGACCGTCAGGGCCGCGCGTCGGGGGAGAGGGGTGATCGAGGTAGGCGAGCGTCGCATTCGAAGCGCAGGACGGCCTCTCTGAAGATCAACCCTGGGCGTGGGTCGGTTGTCGAAGCAGTAACTCCGCCTGCATACCATTGCGCCCTTCAGACACGATGGATCGCCGCAGTTTTGCCGCCTTGCTCGCCGCTCCGATGCTGGCACCGGCGCTGCGACTGGCAGAGGGGGCGTTGGGCAATCGCGTGCGCCAGGGAGTGAATCCGCCCGACGACGTTTTCATGAAGGACCTCGGCCGCATCATGGAAATCGCGGGCGTGCCGGGGATCGCCATGGGGGTCGTTCGCGATCGCCGCCTGGCGTGGCAGCACTACCAGGGGGTCATGGACACGCGGACGAACGAGCGCGTCTCCGCCGACACGATGTGGCCAGCCGCGTCGCTCAGCAAACCCGTCTTCGCCCTCGCCGTCCTGCGATTGGTGGACGAGGGGAAGCTCGACCTCGACCGACCACTCAAGAGCTACGCGCCGGGACACGCGCCCGACGACGCGCGCGGCGACACGATCACCGCGCGGCACGTGCTGAGCCACTCGAGCGGCTTGCGCAATTGGCGAAACCGCACGGACCAGCCTCTCGTCCCCGCCTTCGATCCAGGCACGCGCTTTCAGTACTCCGGCGAGGGGATCTACTACCTGCAGCACGCCGTCGAGCGGATCACCGACATGCCGTTCGCGCGGTTCATCGAGGAGCGATTGCTGGCGCCGCTCGGGATGACGTCATCGACGTATCTATGGAACAAGGAGGCAGCAACCCGGCTGGTCTCCGGACACGACCAGGGTCAGGTGCGGACCGTGTACAACAAGGAGTACATCGCGCAGCTGGAGCGTTACGCGGACGCGCAGCACAGGGCGGTCGCGGATTTCAGGCACGAGGACATGGTCGCAGCAGTGCAGGCATTCACGCCGCCACAACCGCCCGTTCCCAACTTCCTCGTGCCCAACGCCGCGGGGAGCCTGCTGACGACCGTCGGAGACTATTCAGCGTTTCTCGTCGAGCTGCTGTATGGTGGCAACAAGGCAGTGGACCTCGCGCCGCGCACGCTGACGATGATGACGACACCGCAGACGCGCATCAACAGCGCGCTGTCGTGGGGGCTCGGCGTTGGGATCGAGGAGTCGGCGCGGGACGGCAGCTTTCTGTGGCACTGGGGCGACAACGGCGCGTGGAAGAACTTCATGGTCGCGCATCCGCGAACCGGCTCGGCGCTCGTCGTGTTCACGAACGGATCGAGGGGGCTCAACGTCGCGCGCCGCGCAGTGGCTGCGGCTACGGGAGACGAGCGCGCGGCGTTCTTGTGGCTCTAGATACGCGAGGCGCCATGCTCGTCCGAGCGCTCGCGGATTCCATGCCGCGTCGCTGAGGTCTAGGTCGGCACTTGGAGCAATGGGGCAATTTCCTCTCCGATCGACCCAGTAATCAGCCTAGCAGCAGTAGACAAATCAGTTACAAACGATGCAAACTGACTTCGATCGACAATCTCTATGACTGAAAGGGACCTGCCTACGCTCGGGTTTCGCCAAAGGAGAGTTGACCGTTGAACGTGCTCGAGCTGCATCTCGCCCTTGATGTTGAGGTGAGTTTCAAAAAGAGGCGCTTCGGTTACAACAATAGGCAAGACAATGTGGACGACTTCCTGAGCAACAAGCGGGATATCAGAACTTCGTAAATGCATGTCGGCAGCTTTGGCGACGTTCATTACTGCACCGTAGGCATTATTCGGCTTGTCCTTTAGGGCTTGCGTGATTCCGTAACCAACGTACTCTCGCGCTGAGAATAAGGGCAAACGCGTCGCAGACCTATTCCTTTTCAAACGTGCTAGGAAACCGATGCCCGCACGGGTCGTTGCGAGCGATCCCACGACGCTTTCCGGCATGAAGGGCGGGCCAATCCGACGAAATACGATCCACGGAACGTCCCGGCTACTCTTACACTCTACAACGGCTGTCATGCGAACCGGGATGGACGTCTGCGCGCTTTCCATCGTCGCAATGACATCGATCTCGCGGGCTTCGGAAGTTTCGGGATCTAGGTAGTAAGCGCTTTGCGATACTTCAAATCCTACGTGCGTCAGCGCTTGCGCAACTTCCATCTCAAGCGGGAACCCACTTTCTTGCAGCCATTTTTCAACCTTCAGGTAGAGACTTTTCAAGCGGTGTTACTCCTCGCCACCAGCCGCCGTTGTTAAGCCCACCTAGTTGACTAGCGCACCGTTCGAAGAATGCTCATCTGCTCGCTCAGTGCGCGGTTCGTCCGACGATTAGGCAACAGTCTCTACTCGGAGAAACCTCGAACGTGCTTGGACGAGGAACCACCGTCACCTCGCGGCAATACTTACGGACAAACGTACAGCGGTCGCGACAAACTACTTGAATTCATTCAATGCGACGCCCGCAACTGGATTCGTGCGCCGATCTCTGCGCATCCGCGTGCTCAGTGTTCTCAGCCACGGGACTAAAGCGCAACTCCCGCCGCCGTCTGCGTGCAAAGTGTTTCGGTGTCGTGATACCGCACGGTCTTTTCGTCCACCGGTTCGTAACGAACCAACGCCACATCGAATCCACGAGAACAGATGCTGCGTCCAACGAAACGCAGGTATTCTGCATTAGGTTCATACGCGCCTACGCTTAACACTTCGCGCCCAATCCTTGTAATCGGATACGCTGGCAATTCCAAACGAGTCGCGTCTGGATGACTTACAAGTAATCCGCGCAGGCGCGCCCTTAGTAAAGCGCGGAACGATTCGCTTGAGCGCGAGCTTATTTCGAAGGTTAGTCCAGGTGCTTCGACACCCGCCACGAGTCCAAGCTCCTGCATGCGAAGCATGAAATCGAAATCAATATCGCCAAGCTCAAAGGTTTTTGGATCTCGGTAGACAAACGTCTCGATTACCAGTTGGGAGAGTCGGTCGATCTCGAGTGCTTCTGCAGTCGAGACATTGCGAAAAAACTCAAGTGTTCGTAGTGAGTACAAGCCTGGTGATTTGATTTCACCCGCGAGCAAACGCCCCCACAGGTGCTGAAGTTCCTCCGCCGCGACTTCGCCTGCAGCGTCTCTCCACCTGTACAACCAGTCAGAATTGGGCACGGCAGCAGGTGGCTGTTGAGCATCGTTTTCCAATTCCGCTTCGCTGTGGAGAACTGCCTTAGCGACATTCACTTCACGTCTAACGGCATCCGCCGTCACGGCCGACGCTAGACGTTTCGTCGCGGAGCCTCGCAGTAGCGCGTATTCCTCTGCGTCAGACTCGCGGACATGCGCCAATCTTTGGAGGGAACCATCGGGCAGGAGCCGAACTTCGCCATTTCTAATTGCGGCCACATCTCTCTCGGTTTGTGCCAGAAGGAGAAGTTCATGCCGGCGAGCGTCGGCGGACGCCTTCGCCTCGCGTCGCATCTGCCAAGGTCGCAACAGACTACCGATGCCTTTTTCCGCGATCGTTTCCCACAGTCGCTCGATGAGCTTCTCGCCGGGAGCTTGCATGCTTGCTTGCCCTTAGGATCCTGGTCAGGCTGAAAAGGAACAGCGACTATGCATGCGCGCGTCTCAAACAGGCAATCTTACCAAGGCAACGGCGCCCGGGGCATCCCGCCGATTCTCCACGGTAATCGACCCCCCATGCGCCTCGGCAATCTGCCTCGACAGCACAAGCCCAATTCCGGAACCTTCAGGCTTCGTCGTAAAGAACGGCACGAACAGGTTCGCCCCGCTCTCGATCCCCGGCCCCTCATCCTCCACGCGCACCTCGACCACGCCATTGTCCCGCGCCCACGTCAGCTTCACACCGCCGTGCGTCGTCAGTGATGCATCGACTGCGTTGCGAACAAGATTGATGAGCATCTGATCCAGCTGATCTCCGTCCGCCTGGATCTTCACGGGCGGCCCTGACTGCACGCGCACGGGCAGCCGCGTCTCCAGCGCTGCGACGCGCTTCACCCACGCGTCGACGTCGACTGGTGCCAGCGATGGAGTAGGGAGGCGGGCGAGACGCGCGTACGACGACATGAAGCGCACCAGCGCGTCCGCGCGCCCGGCGATCACGTTCAGTCCACGGGATAAATCTTCCTCGGCATCCTTCGGCTTCGGACGGCGCCGCAACACCTCCTGCAGACTGCCCGCAATCGACTTGATCGGCGCCAGCGAGTTGTTGATCTCGTGACTCAACACCCGCACGAGACGCTGCCACGCCTTGAGCTCCTCCTCGCGCAGCGTCTTGCTCAGGTCCGCCAGCACGAGCAGGGTGTGCGGACGACCATCCTGCCTGAAGATCGAGCGACGCACCTCCCACCGCGCCCTCGCGCCGGGCAACGCGATGTCCATCGCGCGCGGTGTTTCCCCACCCAGCGGCTCGGACAGACCGAGCTGTTCCGCCGTCCTTCCCAGTAGTCTTTCCTCAGGCTGGTCCAGCACCCGCGCGCCGGCGCGATTCACCAGCCGCAAACGCTGCTGGTCGTCGAACGCGTACACCGCGACGTCGATCTCGCTCATCACAGTGCGCAGCAGCGCGCTCGCCTCCATCGCGCCGAGTCGCTGCGAGCGCAGCGTCTCGCCGAGGATGTTGGCTTCCAGGAAGGCCAGGCCCAACGGATCGTCGCGATCGGCGCCGCGCGCGCGAATCGAGTAGTCGCCCTCGCGCAGTGCGCCAAGGAGGTTCGAGAGCGTCTGCAACGGTCGCGTCACCCGCTCGCGCAGCATCGCCGCCGCGATCAACCACGTGCTGACGATCACGATCCCCAGCGTCCACTGCACCTTGCCGCTGTACTTGCCGTGGATCAACAGCGCGATGCACACCACCACCGCAGGAAGTCCGCCGAGCAGCGCGAGACGAAATATCTGGCGCTCGTGCGGCGCGGTGCCCTTCGTCTCGACGGACAGCGCGCCCGGGACGCGGAATTCCGACGTCGAGCGCGCTTCATCGAGGATCCCGCGCCCAGCATCGCGCGTTCCACCTCCCGGCTCCCGCCTCCCGCCGCCCGGCTCTCGGCTCCCGCGTCCCGCCTCAGATGCCATACGCCGCGATTCGGCGATACAACGCGCTGCGCGACAGCCCGAGGGCCTTCGCCGCCTGGCTCACGTTCCCGCCGTGGCGATCGAGCGCTTTCCGAATCAGCAGACGCTCGACGTCCTCGAGCGGGAGGTCCTCCAGCTTGGCGCTCGCGCTCGACGGCGCGCGCAGCGCGAGGTCCGCGGCGCGCACGGTGTCGCCATGCGCGAGCAACACGGCGCGCTCCACCGCGTGCCCGAGCTCGCGGATGTTTCCAGGCCACGGATGGTCCAGCAGCTGCTGCATCGCGGTCGCGTCGAACCCCTTGAGTGACTTGCGATATCGCTGCGAGTGCTGCCGGAGAAAATGCATCGCGAGGGGCGCGATGTCTTCCCGCCGCTCGCGCAGGGGCGGGAGGTGCAACTCTATGGTATTGAGCCGGAAGAGCAGGTCCTCACGGAAGCGCCCTCCGCCCACCTCATCGTTCAGATTCACGTTCGTCGCGGACACGATGCGCACGTCTACGCGGCGGGGCTTCGAGGACCCAACGCGCTCTACTTCTCCAGTCTGTAGAACCCGAAGGAGTTTCGCTTGTTGCGCCATGCCGAGGTTGCCGATCTCGTCGAGGAAGAGCGTGCCGCCGTCCGCCAGCTCGAAGCGGCCGACGCGATCGGTCTTCGCGTCGGTGAACGCGCCGCGTACGTGGCCGAACAGCTCGCTCTCGAACACGCCCTCCGACAGCCCGCCCATGTTCACCGCGATGAACGAGCGCCCCGCGCGGGGTGACACCGCGTGCAGCCATTGCGCGACGAGCTCCTTGCCGGTGCCGTGCTCGCCGGACACGAGCACGTTCGCGTCCGACGGTCCCACCTTCTCCATCAGCTGCAGCACCGGGCGCATCTTCGGCGACTCGGCGATGATTTTCGGGAGCTGCCCGTCGTTGGGACGCAGCAGCTTGTTCTCCGTCTCGAGCCGCTGCGCGCGACGCAGCGCACGACCCAGCTCGATCTGCGTACGCAGCACGGACAGAAGACGCGTATTGTCCCACGGCTTCTCGATGTAGTCTTTGGCACCGCGGCGCAGTGCTTCCACTGCGCCCCCAACGCTCCCCCACGCGGTCATCACTACTATAGGTAGCGTCGGCTCCAGCACCTGCAGCTGGTCGAGCAGCTCCAGCCCCTCGCGCCCCGACGTCGTGTCGCGCGTGTAATTCATGTCGAGCAGCAGCGCGTCGAAATCGCGGCGCTCGAGCGCGTGCAGCACCGCGCCCGGCGAGTTCACCGCCTGCGTCTCGAAGCCCTCATTCTTGAGCAGCAGCCGCAGCGCCTCGAGAACGTCAGGCTGATCGTCGGCAATCAGAATTGACGCGGTATCGGTCGCCATTTCAGTCGCAGTCATCTGACGAAAGCAAATCGAACTACAGTCGAGAGTTGCGAGCGGTTGAGTCACGAGCAATTGAGTTGAGTACCAAGGACGGATCGGTGCCCCGAACCGTCCTTGGAACTCCACTCAAAGGCTCGTCACTCAAGGACTCGCAACTCTCTACTGTGGTTGCCGTTGGCGTTGTCATTCGTACCGCAGCGCCTGAATCGGATCGACGCGCGCGGCCCGGCGCGCCGGCAGCCAGCACGCGAGCAGCGCGACGAGCGCCAGGATCGATGCGACGGCGCCGAGCGCGACGACATCCACCGACGGCACGCCGAGGAATGCGGAGCTCAGCACGCGCGCCGCTGCCGTCGCGAGCGCCAGCCCGATCACCATGCCGTACGCGGTGAGGCGCAGTCCCTGCCGCAGGAAGAGCGTCACGACCTGGCGGTGCATCGCGCCGAGCGCGACGCGGACGCCGATCTCACGCGTGCGCTGCGAGACCGCGAAGGCGATCACGCCATACAGACCCACCGTCGCGAGCAGCAGCGCGATCGCGCCGAACACGGTCAGGACGCTCGAGCCAAGCCGGCTCTCCGACAGGCGGTCCCACTTGGCCTGCGCCAGCGTCTGAACGCTCGTGATCGGCATCGCGGCGTCCATCGCGCGAAACTCACCGCGCAGAGGCGCCGCGAGCAGGGCCGCGTCACCACGCGCGCGCACGAGCAGCGTCAGCGCCAGCTCGTCAGGATGCTGCGCCAGCGGAACGTACAGCGACGTGCGCGGACGCTGCGACGGTCCCGACATGAGCGCGTCGCGCGCCACGCCCACGATCGTGATCGCGCGCCCCGTGTCGCTCAGCGAGAGCTGCCGCCCGACGGGGTTCGCGTTCCCCCACGCCTGCCGCGCGAAACGCTCGCTCACGATCCCCGCGAGGGGCGCGCCCGGCGCGTCGCTGTCGTTGAACCCACGTCCCGCGGCGAGCGCGAAGTCGATCGTCGCGAAGTATTCAGGCGTCACCGCGTAGTAGTACGTCTCGATGTCGCGCCGCTCCACCATGCGCGCGCCGCTATCCGAGCGGAGTGTTGCCAACCACGGCGTGAGGATGCGATTGCGTTCGCTGAGTGGCGGCGTGCTCGCGAGCGCGACGCGCTCCACCCCGGGAAGCGCCGCCGCGCGCGCGATCAGCTCGCGGCCGAAACGCGCCGCGGTTTCGCGCGAATACCCCTGCATCCCCATGTCGAAGGACATCGCCAGCACGCGACCGCTGGCGTCGAATCCGACGTCGATGCGCGTCGCCTGGCGCAGGCTGCTCAGGAAGACGCCGGCCGTGGAGAGGAGCAGAAGGCTGAGTGCGACCTGCGAGACCACGAACGTCGCCTGGAGCCGGGAACGGCGGGGATCGTGCGCCGCCGTAGCGCTGCGCAGCGCGTGCTGCGTGTCGCCGCGCGTCGCGTGAAGCGCGGGAATGACGCCGAAGAGCGCCGTGGTGGCCGCCGTGGTGACGAGGGCAAAGGCCAACACGCGCAGATCCACCGCGATGCCGATCGGTGCGGGGATCTGCGACGCGACCAGATCGGTGCCCCACAGCGCGACCACAGTGCCCGCGGCTGCGGCGCCGGCCGCGAGGATTGCGGACTCGGTGAGCAGCTGGCGCACGATGCGCGCGCGCGATGCGCCGATGGAGAGCCGTACCGCGATCTCGCGCCGGCGCGCGATGGCGCGACTGAGCAGCACGTTGCTGACGTTGGCGCACGCGATGAGGAGCAAGAGCACGGTAACGCCGATGGCGAGCGTGGCCACCGGCACGACGTCGTTCATGTCGCCGGGGCGGACCCCGCTGTGGAGCGGCTCCGCGTGCGCGGTGATGCCCGCGTGCGTCGCGCTGTCGCTGCGCGCGATGCGCGACGCCACCGTCGCGACCGCGGCGCTGGCCGCGGCCGACGTGACGCCGGGCGCGAGGCGGGCGATCGACGAGAGCCACCGGGTGCCGCGCGCCGTCAGCGCCCCGCGCTGCAGCGGCCATGCGCGCGCCACCATGGACGTCGGGAGCCAGAGCGCGATCGGCTCGGAGTGCGTCGGCCCGTTGAAGTGCTCCTCGGCGACGCCGACGACGGTGAAAGCCGTGCCGTTGATCGTGACCGCCCGTCCGACGATCGAGGAGTCCGCGGCGTAGCGGTCCCGCCACAGGCGGTAGCTCAGCACGGCGACCGGATGCGCGCCCGGCGTGCTGTCCTCGGCCGGGACAAAGGTGCGCCCCAGCACCGCGCGCGCGCCGAGCATCGGGAAGAAGCTCGACGTGACCAGCTGGCTGCGAACTTCTTCGGCATCACCGGCCGCGCGCAGCGCGACGCGCAGCGTCGAGAACGCCGCGGCGTCGCGAAACACCGGCAGCGACCGATAGTCGAGGAAGTCGGGGTACGACATGCTGGTCGTCCAGCCGTCGCGCGCGTTCACCGGCGCGATCCACACCAGCTGCTCGGTATTCCGCACACCCGGCAAGGGGCGCGCGAGCACCGCATTCGTGAAAGTGAAGAGCGCGGTATTCGCGCCGATCCCGATCGCCAGCGTTCCGATGATGAGCGCGGCGATCGCGGGGGAGCGCGCGACCTGCCGGAAGCCGTAACGGATGTCGAGGATGAGGCCGTCCGGGATGCTTTTCATGGGCGCGCCAGAGCGTCCCGTACGCCGAGTACAGCGCCGCAGGTGCGCACCCGCCGCGCAGCGGCGGGGCCGAGAACGAGCTGGGCGGGGCCGAGAACCCTACTCATATCGCAGCGCCTGCATCGGATCGACCCGCGCCGCCCTGCGCGCCGGCAGCCATGACGCCAGCAGCGCAACGCCCGTGAGCAGCGTCGCAACGGCGACGAGCGTCGCCGCGTCGGTCGGCGTCAGCCCGAAGAGCATGCGCTGGAGCAGCCTCGAGAGCGCCAGCGCGAGCGACATCCCGATCGCGACGCCGATCAGCGCGAGACGCAGCGCACGTGAGACGAACAGCCCGACCACGTCGTTGCCGCGCGCGCCGAGGGCGATGCGGATGCCGATCTCGCGCGTGCGCTGCACGACGGTGAAGGCCATCATTCCGTAGACGCCGATCGACGCCAGCAGCAGCGCGAGGCCGCCGAAGCCGCCAAGGATCCGGGCGCCGTTCGCGCGATCGGCGAGCTTCATCTCCTTGATCTCCGCCATCGTGTGCACGTCGAAGATCGGGAGATCCGCGTCCATCTTCCGCAACTCGGCGCGCAGCGCGGCCGCGAGCGGCTCGGGCTCCTCGGTCGTACGCACGAGCATCGTGAGGCGCTTGGTGCCGGGATACTGGAGCTGCGGGACGTACACCGTGGACCGCCGCGATTCTCCCGGTCCGCCGAGCATCACGTTCGACACGACGCCGACGACGGTCAGGAACGGCCCCTTCTCGCCGGCGACGCTCAACCGCCTGCCGATCGGATCCCGGCTCCCCCACAGCTGGCGCGCCGTACTGTCGCTCACGATCACGACCTTCGGCGCACCCATGTTGTCGGCCGCGGTGAAATCGCGGCCGCGCACGACGCGCATCCCCAGCGTCTGGAAGTATCCGGGACGTATCGTGCTCTGGAACACCGCACTCGCCATCTGTTCGCGGCGCGCGGACTCCGTTCGCGCCGGGGCCTCCTCGAGGCTGATCTCCGCCGCGAGGTAGCGGTTTCCGAGGGGCTGCAGGTCGGTGAACGACACGCGCTCGACACCCGGCATTCCCTCCGCCCTGCTCTGGATCTGTCGCAGGAACGACTCGGCGCGCTCGTCCGAGTACCGCTGCAGGCCCAGGTCGAAGGACAGCGCGAGGATACGCTGGGTCGTCTCGAAGCCGACGTCGATGTTCCGCATCTTGTACATGCTGCGGAGGAAAAGTCCCGCGGTCGTCAGCAGCGTGAGCGAGAGCGCGAGCTGTGCGACGACGAAGGTGCTCTGGAGACGCGTGCGGCGGACGTCACGTCCGTGCGCTCCTTCACGTACCGCGGTAGCGACGTCGCCGCGCGTCGACTCGAGCGCCGGGACGAGGCCGAAGAGAATCGCCGCGAGCACGGCGGCCCCGACCGCGAAGCCGATGATCCAGCGGTCCGGCGCGACCTCGATCTGCAGCGGCAGCACGCCCGACGACGTCAGCCAGTCCGTCCCCCAATACGCGAGCAGCACGCCGGTGACCGACGCCACGACGGCGAGCATGAGACTCTCGGTGAACAGCTGCCGCACGAGACGCCCGCGCGACGCGCCGATCGAGAGGCGTACGGCGATCTCCCGGCGTCTCGCGACGGCGCGCGCGAGGAGCAGGTTGCTGACGTTCGCGCAGGCGATGAGCAGCACGAGCCCGGTGACGATCGCGCTGAAGATCGCGAGCGGTCGTACCTCCTCCTCGCTGCCTGCCGGAAGACCCGACGTGGCCGGCCACACGCGCGCGGTGATGTCCTTGTGGCCAAGCGTGTCGATCGCGGCGATGCGCGACGCGATTGTCCTCGCGGCGGGGAGGACGTCGCCCGGCGTCACACCCGCCTTCATTCTGCCGATCGGGCGGATCCACCACGCGTTGCGATTCGTCAGCGCACCCGCGAACTCGGGGCGCGCGTCATCGTTCTGCGCGACGGTGACCCACACGTGCCGCGGCAGCTCGAGGTCGGGTCCATTGAAGCCTTTCGCCGTGACGCCGACGATCGTCGACGGCTTTCCATTGATCGCGACGGTCTTGCCGATCACGCTGGAATCGCCGTTGAAGCGCTGCTGCCAGAGTGGCCAGCTGATGACGACGACGGACCGCGCGCCGCCGACCGAATCCTCGGCGGGCAGGAAGCCGCGGCCGAGCGCGAAGGGAGTACGGAGGATGGAGAAGTAGTTCCCCGACACGACCTGGCCGCGGAGGCGCTGCGGCTCGCCGCCGGTGGACAGCGCGAAGTCGCCGTCCGCGACCGCGGCGAGATCGACGAGGTCGGCGAGACCGGCGCGATAATCCTGGAAGTCCGGATACGACATCGTCGCGGGGCGTCCCCAGCGGAACAGCGCGGTGACCCAGACGAGTTGCGACGATTCACGGATGCCCGAAAGCGGCTTCGCGAGGATCGCGTTGCCGAGGGTGAAGAGCGCGGTGTTCGCGCCGATGCCGAGCGCCAGCGTCGCGACGGCGGCGACGGTGAAGGCGGGAGAGCGCCAGAGCTGGCGGAATCCGTAGCGGAGGTCGTGAATCAGAGCATCCATGTGACACCGTTAAGGAAAGCAAAGACAACCACAGTAGCGAGTCGCGAGTCCTGAAGTCAGGAGTTGCTGAGTTGAGTATCAAGGACGGCACAGTGCACCGATCCGTCCCCCGTAACTCGACTCAAAGGCTCGTCACTCCAGAACTCGCAACTCTCGACTGTACTTCATGAACTGCAGATCCCTCGCGCAGCCTGCCCTGAGCGAAGCGAATGGGCTCGGGATGACGGCATTTGCTCCCGCCTCCCGCCTCCCGCCTCCCGCGCTCACCCCTCCAGCCATCCATCCTTGAGGTTGATGATGCGCTGACCGTAGCGCGCATTCTCCTCGGAGTGCGTGACCTGGATGATCGTGGTGCCCTCGCGATTGAGCTTGGTAAAGAGCTCCATGATGTCGCGCGCCTGCGACGAGTGCAGGTTGCCGGTGGGCTCGTCCGCGAGGATGAGCCGCGGCTTGGCGATCATCGCGCGCGCGACACCGACGAGCTGCTGCTGTCCGCCGGAGAGCTGCCGCGGGAACAGGTCCTTCTTCGCGACCATGCCGAAGCGGTCGAGCGTGTCGGCCACGATGGCTTCGCGTTCGGACTTCTTCACGTTCCGGTACGACAGCGGAATGTCGAGGTTCTCGGCGACCGTCAGATCGTCGATCAGGTGGTACTGCTGGAAGACGAAGCCGATGTGCTGCTTGTTGAGGCCGACGCGCTGCTTCGCGTTCATGCGATGCACGGGCTCACCGAAGAACCAGTACTCGCCGTTCCAGCTGTGGTCGAGCATGCCGAGGATGGCGAGGAGCGTGGACTTCCCCGCGCCCGACGGTCCCATGATGGACACGAAGTCGCCGGGATTGATGTCGAAGGTGATGCGCCGCAGGACGTACATCTTGCCGGCGGGGGTCTCGAAGACCTTCTCGAGGTCGCGGAGGCTGACGAGCGGGACGCCGGGCGGGGGCGCCACCTGCTCGAGCGGAGAGGTCTTTGTGCCGAATCCAAACATGTTTATTAGCCTCTGGTTTTGATGCTAACGCTGTTCTCGGCGTCCGGGATGCATCCTCCCGGCAGTGTCGCGTCCAGTACGCCGAGCACAGCGGCGCAGCCGCGCACCCGCGCCAAAGGCGCGGGGCCGAGAACGGTCAATTGGCAAGACAGAATCATTCAGCCCGAAGCGCTGTCAGGGGGTCAACCCTGGTTGCTCTACGTGCCGGAACGTAGCTCGCGAGCAGCGCGACCGCTCCGAGGAATAACGTCACGGACACGAAGCTCAGCGCGTCGGTGCTGCTGACGTCGACGAGCAGGCTGCGGATGACGCGTGTCAGACCGAAGGCGCCGGCGAGCCCGATGCCGATGCCGATCACCGCGAGACGCGCGCCGCCGCTCACCACGAGACGGATGACGTCCGCCGACTGCGCGCCGAGGGCGACGCGGACGCCGATCTCCTGCGTCCGCTGGCTCACGCCGTACGCGATCACTCCGTAGACGCCGATGGACGCGAGCACGAGCGCGACGATCCCGAAGATCGAGAACATCCACCCGAAGAGGCGCTGCGACCAGAAGCCCAGGCGACGCACCTCCTCCATGGACAGCACGTCGAAGACCGGCAGCGTGGGATCCGAGGCGCGGATCTCCTTTCGAACCGCCGTGGTGATCTGCGCCGGATCGCCGGCGGTCCGGATCATCAGGCCCATGTTGCGCGACGCGAGATACTCGAGGCTGGTGAAGAATACCGCGCCCACGGGGCTCGTGTCGTCGAGTCGCTGCACGCGGTAATCGCGCGACACGCCGACGACGGTGACCCAGCGCCGCTCGGACAGCCAGCGATCGGTGGTGTCGCCGAGCACGCGAAAGCGCCGACCGACAGGATCGACGCCGGGCCACAACTGCCTGGCCATGGTCTCGTTGATCACCGCGACGTCGGACTTGGTGCGTGCCTCCTGTTCCGTCAACGTTCTCCCCGACACGAGCGACACGCCCAGCGCGTTGAACCAGTGCGCGGTGGCGCCGGCATAGCGCACGAGGGGCGCGTCGGCGCGGTGCGTCACCGGCTTGCCCTCGGCCTCGAGTTGTCCGCCGAAACCGCCGCCGTCGAGCGGGATCATGTTCGACGCCGCCGCCGACCTGACACCGGGCAGCGCCTCCACGCGTTCCACGACGTCCCGCACACGCGCCGCGATCGCCGCCGCCGAGTCGTAGCGCTCGCCGGCGAGGAAGAAGCGCATCGTGAGCACGTTGGCGGTCTGGATGCCGCCGGTCTTCGTCTGGAGGTTGAGGAAGCTGCGCACGAAGAGCGCCGCGCCGACGAGCAGCACCATGGAGAGCGAGACTTCAGCGATGGCGAGCGCGGTGCGGACACGATTGCGCGCGATACCGGCGCCGGCGCCGCGGCCGCCGTCCTTCAGGTCACTCGTGAGACTGCCGCGCGCCCCATGAAACGCCGGCGCCAGGCCGAAGATGAGTCCCGTCGTTATCGCGATGAGCACGGTGTAGATCAGCACGGGCCCGTCGATCGTGAAGACGAGATAGTACGGGATGCTCCCTTCCGGGAGCGTCGCGAGGATGATGTCGAGCAGCCAGTAGGCGATGCCGATGCCGACCGGACACGCGATGACGGCGAGCAGGATGCTCTCGGTGAGCAGCTGGCGGACGATGCGTCCGCGCCCGGCGCCGAGGGCAGTGCGCACTGCGATCTCGCGGCGGCGCGCCGTCGCGCGCGCGAGCAGCAGGTTGGCGACGTTGGCGCACGCGATGAGCAGGACGAAGGTGACCGCGCCCATCATTGCGGCGATCGAGAGCTTCATGTCCTCCGGAATGAGACGCTGTCGCAGGGGCTGCGGATACGTCTCCCAGTCCTTCATTGCCTGCGGGTACTGCTGCGCGAGACGCCTAGAGATCTCGCGCAGCTGTGTGGCGGCGGTGCCAAAGTCGACGTCGCGCTTGAGACGCGCGAAGACGAGCACCTCGCGCCAGTCGCGCGGATGTCCCGCAAGCAAGGGAGTGACCGTGACCCACGCCTCGGAGTTCTCCCTGAACTTGAACCCCTTGGGCATGACGCCAACGACGGTGTGCGGCAACCCGTTCACCGGGATCGTGCGGCCGACGATGGACGAGTCGGCGCCGTAGCGCTTTTCCCAGATGCCGTAGCCGAGGAGAATGACGCGCGCGGCGCCCTCGCGGTCTTCGTCTTCCCGGAAGGCGCGGCCGATGTGCGGCTGCACGCCGAGGAAGGGAAAGAGATTCCAGGAGACCGCTTCTCCCTCGAGCCGCACGGGCTCTTCGCCGTCAGTGAGCGTGATGCTGCGGAAGGCAGTGACGCCGACCTGCTCGAGCGCGGTGGCGTCGCGCTGGATGTCGCGGAAATTCTCGAAGGGGAGTCCGCTCTGGCTCCAGCCACGCTTCACGTTGCGATCGTCGATCGCGATCAGGCGGTCAGGATCCGCGAAGGGGAACGGGCGCTGGAAGACAGCGTAGACGGCGCTGTAGATGTTCGCGTTCAGCCCGATGCCGATGAACAGGCAGAGGACACAGAGCGCGGTGAAGAGCGGGGCCTTCGCCAGCGTGCGAAGCGCGAACCTGACATCCTGGGCCAGCGTGTCCATCTGACCTCCGGGCAAAGCAGTGGCTAGGGTGGTCAACCCACCGAGCTGGAAGGAGGAAAGAGGAAGGAGGAAGGAGGAGGAAGAAGGAGCGGAGGCGTCATTCGTTCTCCTTCCTCCTTCCTCAGCCCTCCTTCCTACTTAGGCTGTCGCGCCGGCCGTACGCCGCTCTTCCTGCACGACGCGGCCGTCGAAGAGATGGATCTCGCGATCGGCGTGCGCGGAGTAGCGCGGGTCGTGCGTCACCATGCAGATCGTCGCGCCGCCGCGGTGCAGCTCGCGCAGCAGCTCCATCACCGCCTCGCCGTTCACGGAGTCGAGGTTACCCGTCGGCTCGTCCGCGAGCAGGATGAGCGGATCGCCGGCAACCGCGCGCGCCACGGCGACGCGCTGCTGCTGACCGCCGGAGAGCTGAGCCGGATAGTGCTTCATCCGGTGCGTCATCCCGACCTTCTCGAGTGCTTCGGTGACGCGACGCTTGCGCTCAGAGGCGCTCAGGCCCCGGTAGGTCAGCGGCAGTTCGACGTTCTCGTAGACCGTGAGGTCGCCGATCAGGTTGAACGCCTGGAAGATGAATCCGATCTGACGATTGCGGATCCGCGCGCGCTCGGCCGCGGACAGCTTGGCCACCGGCTCGCCGGCGAGCGTGTACTCACCGTCTGTTGGGGTGTCCAGGAGTCCCAGCAGGGAGAGAAGCGTCGTCTTGCCGCAACCCGACGGACCGGAGATGGCGACGTACTCGCCCGGCTGGATCTGAAGATGCACGTCCTGCAGTGCGTGGGTCTCCACTTCGTCGGTGTAGAAGACCTTCTTGATCCCCTCGAGATGGATGAGGGGCTTCTCGCTCTCGGGCGTGAATGGCGTCGTCATAGGAATGAGGGCTGAGGGCTGAGTGTTGAGGGCTGAGTGTCGAGGCTGGAGGCTGGAGGCTGGAGTTATCTCTTGAGACGAACTCGGGACACGTTGTCCCACTGGGACATGTCGGAGATGATGACGCTGTCTCCGATCGCGAGCCCGTTGAGTACTTCTACCGTATTCACGGAAGTGCGTCCGAGTTTCACGCTGACGCGGGTGGCTTCCTTGCCGTCCTCGCTGACCTTGAAGAGGCCCACCGTGCTCTCGGCGGACCCGTAGGCGGGCCGGCCGACATACAAGGTGTTGGGGATGCGTTCGATCTCGATCGTGCCGTCCACGCTGAGGTCCGCGCGCGCGCCCTTGGGGAGCTCTCCGTCGATCGCGACTTCCACGACAACGGTGCCCTGCTGCGAGCCCGGATCACTGCGCATGACGTGTCCAGCTACGACACCATTGCGGGTGTCGATCGTTGCCTTCTGGCCGATGGCGATATCCTTGGCCTGCGTCTCCGGCACGCGAAGGACCGCCTTGAGACGGCCGGGCTGCGCGATGCGCGCGAGCTCGAGGCCGGGGTTCACCCACTGGCCGAGCTCGAGCTGCGTGCCGGTGCCGAGGCTGAGGAGGACACCGCTCTCGCCGGCAAGGACGTGCATCGAGCGCACGCGATTGCGCTGCTCGGCGACGATGTTCGCGAGACTGGCGACCTGCTCCTCCGTGAGGCGCAGCTGCTCCCTGGATGACGCTTCCATCTCCTCGAGCTGCTGCGTCTCGAGGGCCTCGCGCGTCTGCAGCTCCTTCACGCGGTCGCGCGCCTGCGCGACTTCACTCGCGGAGGCCAGTCCCTTCTTGTCGAGCGCCTCGACCACCTTGATCTGGCGGTTGGCGTCAGCGATCTGGGTGCGCAGCTGCGCGATCACGCTCTCCTGATTCAGCTTGGCCTGCTGCAGCTGGCGGCGAAGGCTCGCGAGCTGCCCGCGCGCGGCGGTCAGCGACTGATCGGCGGCCAGTGCCTGGAGCTGCACGTCCGTGTTGCTCAGCTCCACCAGCAGCGTGTTCGGCGTGACCGTGACGCCCGGACGCAGCGGCAGCGCTTCGACGCGACCCGCGGTGACCGCAGCGATGATGCGAATGTGCTCCGGAACCAGCGTCCCGGGCGCGCGGACCTCGCGAAGCAGCTCGCCGCGCTTCACCGAGTCCACCCAGAGTGTCGCCCGCTCGACGCTGGGTGCAGCGGGCTTGAGCCGGCTGATGCCAAGCGAGACGAGGACGATAGCCAGGATCCCCGAGCCCCAGAGGATGTACTGCTTTTTCTTGGACGGCGGCGCGCGTTTGATATCCACGGATGATCTAGGTGCAGTGTCCGGGTGGGATGTGGCCGCGCCCTACTTAAGGAAGGGTCGTGCCGTCCCGATTGCCAGGCTAACTCTTTTGCTGTCATGAATTTATAGCCCATTTCCGGACGCGCTACCAGATTGCCTTGTCCGCCTGCGGGATTCTCCGTCCCAAAAGCGGACATTTGGCGAGACCGGGGGCTGGCACTATCGTCTTTAGGAACAGGACGGCACGCCACCGGTAGTTAGACGTGAGACACGCGGACAGGAGTTTCAGTTGAAATCATCCAGATTTTCGACTCTGTCGATCGCCGCGCTGACGCTGGCGTTCGCCGCCGACGCCGGCGCACAACAGAAGCCGCAGGCGTGGGTGCTGACGCCCAACCAGCCAATCGCTGGTGGCGCGAGCACGAACCGTGGTGTCGCGGCGCCGAACCCCCGGACGAACGTCATCGTTCCGAACTACCTGTACTACCCGCAGTACCAGTACGCGCCGACCGTCTTTCCGCGCGACGGCTTCACGCCGACGTATTTCATCCCGGCCGTCCTGAACAACGGCCACGTGTACGCGAACTTCGGCAGCGGCTACCAGGTCGTGTCCCAGTCATGCTCCTCGACCGTGTCGCAGAGCTTCTCGCAGTACACCGCCGGCTATCCCGCACAGCAGGGGACGTACTATCCGGTCTACTATCCGTACGGGCCGGTCGAGGGTTCGCTCGGCTATCCGAGGAAGCAGTTCGTGGAGACGTATGTGTCGCAGTACCAGTCGACCACCTGCTACACCACGGATCGGGCGGGACAGTACATCGTCTACCGGTACTAAGTCGCGGACCAGAACTGCCTTCTCACGGATCGTCACGGATCGAGCAGATCTGACGGTTCGCGGGTAAGGCAACCACCCGCGCGCACAACCGCAACAGCACTGCATTTGGTGACTGCGGGTTGTTGCTATCATTTCCCGACGTGAGATCCGTGAGATCGGTCAGATCCGCGATAGCTCTGTTGTGCGCCGTCGCGAAACTCTCCGCGGGACAGGATAGCGTAGCGGCCGGCCCCCGATCCGTGAGACTGTGCGCCGGGGGCGACATCACCCTCGGCACGAACCTCGACCCCAAGTGGCAGCGCACGGCCGCGCAGCGCGTGCGCGCGTCGTACGGGATGTCCGCGACACCGGATGCGTTCGTCGCGCCGCTCCGTCCCCTGTTCGCCGACGCGAACGTGGTGCTGATCAACGTCGAGATGGCGATCGGACGCGGGCCGTTCACGCCGAAGTGCAGGAAGGGATCGAAGAACTGCTTCGCGTTCCGCGCCGATCCGGCCGCGGCGCCGGCGCTGCGGTCGCTGGGAAGCGACAGCGCGGTCGTCATCGGCAACGTCGCGAACAATCACGCGCGCGATGCCGGGGACGAGGGCGTCGACTCGACGATCGCGAATCTGCGTCGCGCGCGCGTCATCGTGACGGGCAAGGACTCCCTGGCCACTCCGATCCTGATCCCCGGGTGGGGGACGATCGGCGTGCTCGGGTTCTATACCTCGACGGAGACGCCGGATCTGCGCGATCTCGGTGCGGTGCAGCGCCACGTCGCGCGCGCGGTTGAGATGTACGGGACGGTTGTCGTGTCCGCGCACATCGGCGCCGAGGGCGTGGCGTGGCAGCGAACGGGGGATTCGACGGAGTTCTTTCTCGAGTCGCGCATCGACCGGGGCAACCCGGTAGCGTTCGCGAATGCCGCCCTCGACGCGGGCGCGGCGCTCGTGATCGGGCACGGGCCGCACGTGCTGCGCGCGGCGGAATGGCGCGACGACCGCCTGGTGCTCTACTCGATCGGCAACCTGCTGACGTACGGGCCGTTCAATCTCGTCGATCCGATGAACCGCGGCGTCGTGGTGTGCGCGGACCTGTCGGATCGGCGAGTGGTCAGCGCGGAGCTGCGGCCGACGTGGCAGCCGGCGCCAGGGATATTGCGGTCGGACCCGACCAAGCGCGCGCTGACGCTCATCGATTCACTGAGTGCGCTGGATTTCCCATGGACGGGCGTGCGCGTCGATCCGGCGTCTGGCGAGATGTTGCGGCCGTAGCCGAGCCCTGAGGGCTGAGACGTTAGGGCAGAGGGCTGAGAGCCGAGCGCTGAGCGCTGAGACTCCTAGGTATTTCCTCAGCCCTCAAGGCTCGGCCCTCATCCCTCGCCCCAGCACTCACCCCTTGTGCGACAAGGCATCCGAGATTGCGAGCAATCGCCGCGCGCCCTGCATCGGACGAATCAATCGCGTCGGCCGCCGATCCAGTGGGCTGACGATCACTTTCCCGGCGATCGAGCTCGCGTGCACGAACTTCCCGCCGCCGATGTAGATGCCGATGTGCGAGACGGTGTCGCGCTCGCCGAACGCCACGATGTCGCCGGGCTCCAGACGGCCGCGCTCGATGGGCGCGCCGATGCGTGACTGCAGAATCGCCGTGCGCGGCAGCGGCATGTGCAGCTGCGCCGCGACGTACTTCACCAGGCCGCTACAGTCGAAGCCACGTCGCGGTGTCGTGCCGCCGATCGTGTAGGGGACGCCCATCTGCGCCAGCGCGAGGGCGACGATCGAATCGCGCAGCGGCTGCGACAGCGGAAAGCCCTCGAACGGGCGAGGCTCGACGGCGAAGCGCACGAACGGCCGCGCGCGCGTGCTCGACGTCGCATTCAAGTGGGCGGCTGAAATCGCCGTCGGTCGCCGCGGCTGCGCGTCGTACTGCGCGAGCGCGACAGCGCAGATGAACGCTGCCAACAGCCAGCATCGGACGTGGCGATGTGTCATGTCTGAGCCTGCTTCGGAGTCGAGACTCGCTTGAGCAACTAGGTTGCCGCGGCGGTTCGAACCTGCAGACTCAACGGTAATGGCGGGCACAGCTAATAGCACGGAACGTCAACGTGCGTGGTGCGTCAGCGTACGTCGTGCGACGTACGTCAGCGTGCGTGGTGCGTAATACGTCAGCGTACGTCGTGCGTGGTGCGTCAGCGTACGTTGTGCGTGATGCGTCTCATCCGTGATTCACGGCGTCTGACGCATGAGACGAACGACGTAGGACGCACGCTGACGCATGTCGCCCACATACGCTGACGCACGTCGCACCACGCACCCTGACGCACCACGCATGCCCTACGCTGATGCGTCATTAGCGCAATCCAAGCGTCTTGTGGATTTGCAGGCTCAGCCGCCACCGCGGATGCTCGAGACAGTACTGTGTCGCGCGGCGGACGTTGTCCGCCAGCTGTGGACCGTCCATCGGCTGCAGCGAGAAGTGGCGAAATGCGAGATGGACGAAACACTCCGGCTGCGCCTCGGGTTCGACCTGTGGGTATACGAGCTTCAACTCGTCGCCGGTGAGCAGCGCCAGCTTCGCGTTTGCTTTCGGGCTGACGCAGATCCAGTCGATCCCCGCGGGCGCGGGCAACGTGCCGTTGGTCTCGATGGCGACCTCGAAGCCGACCGCGTGAAACGCGTCGACGAGCGCGGCGTCGAGCTGAAGCAGCGGCTCGCCGCCCGTGCAGATCACGTATGGTTTCGAGCCGTCGTGGTCGGTCGGCCACAGTTGCGCGACGCGAGCCGCGAGCTCCTCCGGACGCGCGAACCGGCCGCCGTCCGGCCCGACGCCGACAAAGTCGGTGTCGCAGAACTTGCACGTCGCTTTGTGGCGGTCGTCTTCCCGCCCCGTCCAGAGATTGCAACCCGCGAAGCGACAGAACACGGCGGGGCGGCCGGCGCGGACGCCCTCGCCCTGCAGCGAATAAAAAATCTCCTTCACCGCGTAAGTCATGCGTCGTGCGTGATGCGTCCCATGCGTGACGCATGAGACGAACGACGTACCACGCACGCTGACGAACCACGTACGACGCACCCGGACGTTCGACTCATGATGCGGTGCGATAGCGCATCGGATCCTTGATTCCTGCCTCGGCGAACCCGCGCATCCGCAGGCGACAGCTGTCGCATTGTCCGCACGCGACGCCGTGCACCGTCGGGTCGTAGCAGCTCGTCGTCAGCGCGAAGTCCACGCCAAGCGACGCCCCAAGCGTGATGATCTCCGCCTTGCTCAACCGGATCAGCGGCGTGCGGACGTGGATGTTGTTGCGCTCGATGCCGGCCTTCGTCGCCAGGTTCGCCATCCGCTCGTACGCCGCGATGTATTCGGGGCGGCAGTCGGGGTAACCCGAGTAATCGACCGCGTTCACGCCGATGTAGATGTCGTCCGTTCCGAGCACTTCCGCCCAGGCGAGCGCGAAGGACAGGAAAATCGTGTTGCGCGCCGGCACGTACGTGACGGGAATGCCGTGACGCAGCGCGTCGGTATGCCCCACGTGCTTCGGCACCGCCGTGTTGCTCGTGAGGGCGGATGCACCGAAGGTCCGCAGGTCGATGTCGACGACGACGTGGTCCGCGACCTTCTGCGCGCGCGCGATCTTGCGCGCCGCGTCGACCTCGATCTCGTGGCGCTGTCCGTATCGAAACGTCATCGCGTGCACGTCGTGTCCGTCGCGCTTCGCCACCGCGAGCGTCGTCGTGGAATCCAGTCCGCCGCTGAGCAGCACGACCGCCTTCGTCATTGCAGCGCCTGATCCAGGTCCTCGATGAGATCGTCGGCATGCTCGAGACCGACGGACACGCGCAGCAGATTCTCGGGCGCGCGCGTGTCGGGTCCTTCGACGGAGTGCCGATGCTCGATCAGCGACTCCGTGCCGCCGAGGCTCGTCGCGCGCGTGAAAACGCGGAGTCTGTTCGTGAACGCGATTGCCGCGTCGCGTCCGCCGCGCACCTGGAGCGCGAGCATCGCCCCCGGAGCCGACATCTGGCGCTGCGCGATCGCGTACGCGGGATGCGATGCGAGACCAGGATAGTGCACCGCCTCGACGCGCCGGTGCGCGCAGAGGAAGTCGGCGACGCGACGCGCGTTCTCGGTCTGCGCGCGAACTCTCCATGGCAAGGTTCGAATGCCGCGCAGCGTGAGCCAGCACTCGAAGGGCGAGGGCACCGCGCCGGCCGACTGCTGGACCGCGCGCACTTTCGTGAAGAGAGGATGATTCTCCTCGCGAGCAACGAGTGCGCCGCCGAGCACGTCGCTGTGTCCGCCGAGGTACTTGGTCGTGGAATGCATCACGATGTCGGCGCCCAGCTCGAGGGGACGCTGGAGGACGGGGGTGCCCCACGTGTTGTCCACGGCGGTCCATGCGCCCGCGTGCTTGGCGACACGCGCGATCGCGGCGATGTCGACGACGCGCAGGAGCGGATTCGACGGCGTCTCCACCCATACGACGCGCGTGCGGTCCGTGATCGCGCGCTCGACATTGGCGACGTCGGTCATGTCCACGGGGCTGAATCGGATACGCCACGGCCCGAAGACGTCGCGCGCGAGCTTGATCGTGCCGTAATACGCATCCTCCGGGAGGACGATGTGCGCGTCCGGCTCGAGGGAGAGGAGAATCGCGGCGGTCGCGGACGAACCCGACGCGAAGCACGCGCACGCGTTGCCCCCCTCGAGCTGCGCGATGCAGCTCTCGAGCGCCGCGCGATTGGGATTGGAGTACCGCGAGTACAGGTGACCGGCGCGGTAGCCGAGGTCCTCGTTTCGCTCGAACGTCGTCGAGAGATGGATCGCGGGCGTCACGGCGCCGGTCGCGGCATCGGGCTCGTGCCCGGCGTGGACGGCGATGGTCTCGAGTCGCATGCTAGATTATCGCTCCGCCGGTGACTTTCGTCATGTCCATCCGTCCCCGCCACTGCCTCGCGGGAGTGGCCATTGTCACCGTGCTGGCGGTCGCGTGTGCGCGCACGCCGCGCGCGACGGTTCCCCGCGGTCCGGTGCGGCCGTCCGGTCCGCCGCGCAACGGGCTCGAGGTGATCGGCTGGATGCGCGCGACATATCCGTCACGCGCGCTGCGCACGCTCGCGTTCTCCGTCGTGAACACGGAGCCCGACGCCGAAACGCCGCGGCCGCGCGCGCGAGCCTACGCGATGCTCCCCGGGCGGATGCGCGTGGATACGCTGCCACGGAGCGCCCGCAGCGGATGGATCCGCGATCGCCAGCACCTGTCCGTATTTCGCCGGGGCAATCGCGTACTGACCGCGAGCCGCATCGATCTGCGCACGTTGCTCACGCTGGACGTGTTCGCGCAGTCGATCGACACGACGATCATGTGGCTCGACTCGGCGCGCGTTCGCTTCGCGCTGGCGCGGCGCGCGGAGCTCGACGGGCGGCGCGTGTGGGTGGTCGGTGCGCTCGAGGGCGACACGCTGAGCACGCAGTTCTGGGTAGACGCGCAGCAATGGCGCGTGGTGCGCATCATCCAGCGCGACGCGCGGTCGCCCAACGCGATCTCGGATCTGCGTTTTGTCGACTACACGGAGATTCTCGACGTTCCGATCCCGACACGGGTGCAGCTGTGGCGCGGCGGGCGCATGATCGACGACGCGCGCTATGTCGAATTCGCGGTGAATCCGTCGTTGTCGAGTCGGTGGTTCGACCTGACGCGTTGGCGGGACGTTCGACTCGCCGATTGAGACGTGTCGCTACCAGACTGTTCTCGGCCCCGCGCCTGCGGCGCGGGTGCGCGGCTGCGCCGCTGTACTCGCGCGTACGGGACGCTCCCAAGTGCATGTCTGGCATCGTGATGCGACAGCGATGACGCGGCGATGACGCGGCCCCTCATATTCTGCGCATGCAAGACTTCAGAAACCTCCATGTGTGGCAGCTGAACCGACAGCTGACCGTAAAGATCTACCGTGCGACCGGCGCGTACCCGTCGACGGAGCGATTCGGTCTCGTCTCAGATGCGGCGAGCGGTGGTGTCGATCGGCTCGACGATGGCGGAAGGATGTGGCCGCGGCAGCAACGCAGATACGCTGCGCTTCTTCCAGATGTCGTTCGGATCGACGACCGAACTGCTGCACCACCTGATCACGTCGCTCGATCTGGAATTTCTCGATGCGCAAGAGTTCGCGGCCCTCGATGCGGAGCTCGAGGTAATCCGCCGCAAGCTTGCACGCCTGATGGCGAAGATCCGCCGCGATCGAGGCTCCAACTAGCGAACGTGACCGGCGGCGCATTGCGCCGCCGCTGAGAACAGCGAAGCCCACCGCGGCCGCAAAAACTCTTTGCGGCCGCGGGCCGAGAACGCGAGAACGTCGTGCGGAGAACGGGGGCCGAGAACGCTATTGCGTGGCACTGTCCCTGCCGGGTACGCGCCCGATGCGAGTACTCGTCACTGGCGGAACCGGAGTCGTCGGCACGGCGACAATCACCGCACTGCTGCAGCGCGGCCATGTCGTCCAGCTGCTGTCCCGCCATGCGAACGCCGCCGCGAAACAGTGGCCGCATGGCGTCCATCCGCTCATCGGCAACATCTCCGACGCCGCGTCGATCGTGGGCACGGCGACGGGTTGCGACGCGGTGCTGCATCTCGCGGCAACGGTGGACGAGCGCGGCAGCGACACGTTCGAGAGCATCAACGTCGAGGAACGCGCAACATGGTGCGCGAAGCCGAGCGCGCACGCGTCAACAAGTTCGTGTACGTGTCGTCGCTCGGCGCGGATCGCGGTACGTCGGCGTATCACCAGTCCAAGCGAAAGGCCGAAGCAATCACGCGGCAGTTCAGCGGCGCGTGGGTCGTCGTGCGGCCGGCAAACGTCTATGGGCCCGACGACGAGCAGCTGTCGCTCCTGCTCCGCATGATTCGCACACTGCCCGTGCTCCCCGTCATCGGTGACGGCGATCGGCGCTTCCAGCCGATCTGGCACGAAGACCTCGCGGAGGCGCTGGCCCGCTGCGTCGAGCGCGACGACCTTGCGGGCCAGGAGCTCGACGTCGCCGGCGCGGACCTCACGTCGCAGAACGACCTGATCCGTCGCCTGTCAAAGATTACCGGCCGCAACGTGCGGACGGTCCCCGTGCCCGAGCAGGTTGCGAGCATCGGCGCGCGTGTCGCCGGCGCGATCGGCGTCGACGTGCCCTTCAACGCGGATCAGATGAAGATGCTCGTGGAGGGGAGTGAGATCGCGCCGGGTCGCGAGAACGCCCTGCTGACGGTCTTTCACGTCGCGCCCACGCCGCTCGACCGCGGGCTCCAGCTACTGGCCGACGCGGCGCCCGAGCAGCTGCCGGAGACGGGAGTTGGTCCGCTGCAGCGGCGGCGATTCTGGGCGGACATTGCAGCCTGCGCGAGGACGCCCGAGCAGCTGTCGGCGTACGTCCGCGAGCATTTCGCGGAGTTGATGGCCTCATTCATGGACGCGCGCGCGGAGCCGGAGACGCCGACCGTGATCGAGGAAGACGCGACGCTTACGCTGTCGCTGCCGATTCGCGGGCACATGCAGGTGCGCGTCGCCGAGTGCGAGCCGCGCTTGTTCACGCTGCTCACCCTGCAGGGACATCCGATCGCGGGAGCGGTTCGCTTTCTCAGCGAGGCGCGCGGGGACGACGTGCGTTTCGAGATTCAGGTGTACGACCGTGCCGCAAGCGTCGTCGACCTGCTGATGATGCGGACGCTGGGTGACGCGATGCAGGAAGCCGCATGGCGGGAGATGGTGCAGAACGTTGTGCGCGCGAGCGGCGGCTCGGCGCCCCGCGGCGTCGAATCGGAACGCACGTCGCTCGATGCAGCTCAGGCCGAGCGGATCGAACAGTGGCTGCAGGGGTTGGTGCTCGAGCGCAAGCGCGAGGAGGCGGGTATCTAGAAGGTTCGCGGCCGCGCCGAAGGCGCGGAGCCGAGAACACGCTATTAGAACTTCAACGCCGAGGGCCGCGCGACGCAGTGGTCGCCGCAGCCAAGGTGGTAGCGGTTACGCGCGAACCAGCGATAGAACCTGTCGGCGAGAACGCGCGCGTACGGGATCCTGAAGATCCACGTGATCCAGCGGCCGCGCGGCAGGATGTCGAGCAGCTTCTCGATCGCCGCGGCGCCCTGCCAGGTGTCGCCACCGGGTCCGACGAGCTGGATCGCCTCGGAGAATGCGCGCGCGGGGATCCACGGAAAGCGCGCCATGACGCCGTTCGCCTGTGAGGGAACGACCTCGATCGCGCGATGCGTGTCCCACTTCCGCAGCACGTTCGCGAGACGCGTGCACACACGACACATGCCGTCGAACACCAGGGTATACGCGCGCCCCATCCCGGTCGACGCCTGCGCCTGCCCGCGCACCGCGAATTGCACGACGGGGTGCGTCTTCATGCGCCCGTTCGAACTGCAGATGCTTCGCTTCGCCCGGGATCAGGGCTGCCCGCCGCCTCGGTGGTGATGCGCGGCGGATGCAGCAGCGTCTCGTGAATCGTGCAGAGGGCCGCGACGCGCTTCGCCGCCTCGCGCTTCTTCTCGGGGAGGCTCGGCCACGTGAAGATGACGTTCATCTCGGCGACGCGATGCGGTTCGTCCTCCGAGAATTTCCAGCTGACGTCGAGGAGGAGATCGTCGGCGCTCTGCTTCGTGCTCGTCGCCCAGGCGTGCATCACCGAGAACGTGCAGTACGCCAGCGAGCTGGCGAGCATGTGAAAGGGGGAATACTGCTGGTCCGGTTCGAGCGCCTCGATCGTCATCGGCCCGGTGCCGGCCTCGAGGCGAATGGACTCGTCCGTCAGCAACGTGATTTTCAAGGCGCGCTCGGCTGTTGCTGCGTCAGGCAGTGCAGCGTGCCCAGTCCCCAGACGAGATCGACGGCGTGAATGCCCACGACCTCGCGGTCGGGCAAAAGCGCGGCCAGCGTGTTCAGCGCGACGCGGTCATTGGGATCGTTGAACGTCGGCACGATCACGGCGCGATTCGCGATGTAGAAGTTTGCGTAGCTCGCCGGCAGCCGCTCACCCTGCATCATCACGGGACGAGGGAAGGGAAGCTTCACGATCTTGAGCGCGCCCGCGTCGCCGCCCGCGAGCTCGAGGCGGCGGAGATTGTCGGCGCTGCGGAGATGATTGTCGTCGTCCGGATCCTCCTCGTACGCGAGCACGATCACGCCCGGCGCGACGAAGCGCGCGACGTCGTCGACATGGCCGTGCGTATCATCGCCGACGCATCCCTCGCCGAGCCAGATCGTTTCGCGGATGCCGAGCCATTCGCGGAAGACGCTCTCGTAGTCGTCGCGGGTCATGCCCGGATTCCGCTCCTGGATGGGAGACAGGAGACACTCCTCCGTCGTGAGCATCGTGCCTTCGCCATCCGTGTCGATTGCGCCACCCTCGAGGACGACGCGCCCGCGTCCGTCGCCACGCGCTGGCTCGACACGCTTGCTCCCGGTGATCTTCGCGACGGCAGCGCCGACCTTCTCGTCGCGCGCGTAGTTGGAGTACTTCGCCCAGCCGTTGAAGCGCCAGTTCACGAGCTCCGGACGCCGGTCGTTGAGCACCCACGTGGGACTGGAATCGCGCAGCCATACGCGGTCGGTCTGCACGGTGTGCAGGCGCACGTCTGATGTCTCGGTGACTCCGTGCGCCTCCAGCGTGCGCCGCGCGTCCTCACGCACATCGGTGTCGTGACAGAGAATCTCGACGCGCTCGTTGCGACACAGCACGCGCACGATCTCGGCGTACACCCACGGAATCGGCGCGAGCTTGCCCGGCCAGTCGGGCTCGTGATGCGGCCAGGCGATCCACGTGGCGTCATGTTTTTCCCACTCGGCGGGCCAGCGTCTCATACAAAAGACGGCGGGAACGGGGAACGGGGAACCGGGAACCGGGAAAACAAAGACGGCGGGAACGGGGAACGGGGAACCGAGAACCGGGAAAACAAAGACGGCGGGAATGGGGAACGGGGAATAGCGAACAGTGTTCGGCAACGAGGCTCCGTTCCCGATTCCTGATCCTGCATGCTTTTCTCGGTTCCCTGTTCCCGCCCTCGTGGTTGTCCCTGTTCCCCGTTCCCCGTTCCCACCGCCATGCGTTCACCCAGCTCCGAGGTACCGCGACAAGATCGGTGCATAAGCATCGATCCGTCGATCGCGCAGGAACGGCCAGTTCCTTCGTGTTTCTTCAATCAGGCGCGGATCGCATTTCGCCACGAGGATCGCGGGCTCCGTCCCGGCCTCGGCGAGAAGGCGGCCGAACGGATCGGCGATGAAGGAATGGCCGAAGAACTCGATGCCGTCGGTGCCGGGCTCGTCCTCGTGTCCGATGCGGTTCGGTGACGCGACGAAGACGCCATTGGCGATCGCGTGCGAGCGCTGGATCGTGCGCCACGCTTCGACCTGGGCCTTCCCGAAATCCGCCTTCTCCTTCGGGTGCCAGCCGATCGCCGTCGGATAGAAGAGCACCTCCGCGCCGAGGAGCGACGTGATGCGGGCCGCCTCCGGATACCACTGGTCCCAGCAGATGAGGACACCGACGTCGGCAAAGCGGGTGTGCCAGACGCGAAAGCCGCTCGCCTGCTTCGCGACCTGGCCGATCCTGTCGATGCCATCGTCGGACGCGGCATCGCCGGGGGTGAAGTAGAACTTTTCATTGAAGAGCGGATCGTCCGGGATGTGCATCTTGCGATACACACCGAGGAGGGACCCGTCGGCGTCGATCACCGCGGCCGAGTTGCGGTATACACCTTTCGCCTGCCGCTCGAAGATCGGCACGATGATGACGACGCCGAGCTCCTTCGCGACCTGTTGCATGGTCTTCGTCGTCGGCCCCGGAATGGGCTCGGCGATGTCGAAGCGTTCGTGGCGCTGGGACTTCGCGAAGTACGGTGCGTTGAACAGCTCCTTGAGGCAGATGACCTGCGCGCCCCGGGCCGCCGCCTCGCGAATGCGAGGCACCGTCGCGTCGACGGTGAGCTTCACGTCGTCGGTCGCGGCGTCCTGAATGATCCCGACGGTGAACGGCGTATGCGCGACGGTCATGGCGTCAAAGCTAAACGGGCCAGCGCGCTCCGTCCGCGATGCGTCGGGTGCGGGGCGACTAGAGGCAAACGTGCCGACACCGACCTATGGCCACCGCACGCTTCGCAATTATTGCGCACCGCCAAGAGCGAGCGGAGACACAGCCCTCCGCAGGCGATGCCGTAGGCAACACTGCCAGCAGTACCGGCAGTGTTGCCATAGGTCGCCGAAGGAGTGGCTGTGGCGCCGCGAGCGAGACGCCATAGGTCGCCGAAGGAGTGGCTGTGGCGCCGCGAGCGAGACGCCATAGGTCGCCGAAGGAGCGGCTGTGGCGCCGCGAGCGACGGTCGCGAAAGCCAACTCACTTCGGTAAGTCGCCCGCGCGCGCGGCCATACCGAACATCATGATGCGCGTCGCTTCCGCGACGAGCACGTCGACGTCGGTCGCAACGCTGGACGTCTGCCCGTCGAGCGTGAGCATGACCAGGCCGTGCAGCGCCGACCAGGTGGCGACGGCCATCAGGTGCGGATCGCCCTCGCCCACGAGCCCGGCGTTCTGGAGCTGTCGGATGCCTTCGGCGACAAAGCCGAGCACAGGGCGAGCAGTTTGTCGCAGCGACGGAAGATCCGCCGTGTTGGCGACCTCGGGGCCGAACATGACGCGGTACACGGCAGGGTTGTCCAGACCGAATCGCACGTAAGCGACGGCGACCTGCCGCAAGCCGGCGCGGCCCTGTGCCGATCGGATGCCCTCGAGCATCGCCTCCTGCAGCCAGACGAAACCGCGCTCCGCGACAGCCGCGACCAGCGCCCGGCGATCGGCGAAGTGACGATATGGCGCCGCCTGCGTGACCCCGACCTCGCGGGCAACCGCCCGCAATGTGAGCGCCTCGAGGCCTTCGGAGCGCAGGATCTTCAGCGCCGCCTCGATGAGCGCCTCCTTCAGATCGCCGTGATGGTACGCCCGCGCGCGCCCACGCTTCGATCCCGTCCGGCCTGGCATTGAAACCAATGTAATGTTGACACCGTAAACAATCAATGTTAACGTTGTTCACATACAATATCAGCATTCGGGAGTCGCCATGAAGTACGCACTCGTTGGGGTCGTATCGCTGCTGGCCTCGGCCGCGGCCGCACAGTCGCCCTCGTCCGCCTCAGCGGAAGAGGTGGCGCTGCGGACCTGTGGAGCACTCGCGGACTCGGGGAAGGGCGAGCAAGCCGAGACGTCCGGAAAACTCGCGGAATCTCTCTATATGAAGCGGCTCGGCCAGAATCCCCGAGACGTGGAGGCACTCGTCGGTGCGGCCCGCGCGAAGAGTCAGTGCCTCCTGCCGACGGCGAACTTTCTCCGCCAGGGAGAGCTGAGCAGCGACGCCATGGAGCTGCTCGACCGCGCGCTGGAGATCCAGCCGGCGCACTGGATGGCGCGCTTCGTCCTTGCATCGATCGCGTATCGATCGCCGTCCTTCCTCGGCCGCGGCAAGCGCGCGGCGAAGGAGTTCGACGAGCTGCTGCGCCAGCAGGGCGATCGGCGCGACAACCCGATGTTCGCGCGGGTCTTCGCCCTGCGTGGAATGCAGCTGAGCAAGGCCGGGCAGGCAGACAGCGCGAGAGCATTGTGGACGCGCGGCGCCGCGCTGTTCCCGGAGGACGCCGAGCTCCGCGCACTGCTGCAGCGCGACGCGCAGAACAACGCCAAGCGCGCAGCGCCACCCCCGGACGCCGGGTCGGCGTCCGCGACGTCACTCGCCACTGTGCGCGTCGTCGCCAGCTCTGCACCGCCGAAAGCGCCGCTCCCATCAGTGAAAGAAGTCTCGCGCTCCCAGGTGCTGCTCACGGCCGGTGGGACCGCCGACGTTTTCCAGGCGGTGCAGATGCAGCCCGGCGCGACGCGGGTCGGTGAAGGCGGCGATGTATACACGCGCGGCGGCGACGCAACAGAGACGTCCCTGATCGTGAACGGCGGCCGAATTCTGTCGCTCGCACGGTTCGAGGGGTTGAACGGCAGCTTGTTCGGCGCGATCGAGCCCTTCGTTGTGAAATCGGTCCGCTACTCGAGTGGTGGATTCAGCGTGCGACATGGAAACGCGCTATCTGGTGTACTCGAGATCGAGACCGACGGCCGGCCGCGTGAACGGCAGACGCGCGCGGGGTTGAGCCTGGTGCAAGCGAGCGGCACGCTGCGCGGTCCGATGAGCAAGAAGGTTGGCGGGTGGATGAGCGGACGCGTGTCACACGCCGGTGCACTGCTGGAGACGCATGGCCGCACCGCCGAATTCAGCGGCTCGCCCTACTCGCAGGAGATGATCGGATCCCTCATCGTCTCGCCGACTGCGTTCAGTGAACTGCGCGCGACCGGCATCGCGGAGAGCGACGACGCGCGCCGCTACCTCAGCGCCGCCGGCTGGCGCGGCGCGTTCGCGGCGCGGGGCGCCATGCGCGCCCTGACACTCTCGTCACGCTGGATGTCCTCCAGCGCGCCCGTGGTCGTTCGCGCGAACGCGACGGGGAGCTCGCGCTCGAACGACTGGGCGTTCGGCGTGCTCGCGCGCGACCGCGACGAATCGAGCGCCGCGCTGCGCGTGGACGCCGACTGGCAGGCGACACAGGCGTTCATGCTTCGCGCGGGCGCGGAGCAGGGTGCGGAGACGCGCGCCGAGCGCGGTGCTGTCCCGACATCGGCGAGCGTCGCTACGGGCGCGCCCGTGCGCGTGCTTGACGACGAGCGTAGGAGCGCGAATCAGATCGGCGGCTACGCCGAAGCCGAGCTGCTTGCCGGGCGTGTGTCCGTCATCGCCGGAATGCGCGCCGACCGGCTTCCTTCGGAGGTAGAAACGACGTTCGATCCGCGTCTCGCGCTGTCGGCGAAGCAGGGCCGCTGGACGGCGCGCGTGAGCGGCGGTGTCTTTCACCAAGGTCGCTGGCGCGGCGACGCCGCAATTCCGGACGAGGGGATGCCGTCGGGTCTCGCTCGCATAGCGACGCATCTCGTCCTCGGTCTGGAGCGCGAGGGATCGGCGAGTCTGTTTCGCGCAGAGGGCTACGTGAAGCGGTACGGCGACTATCGCCCCTTTGGCTCGGGTCCATCGATCGAGAGCAGCAGGGCCAATGGCGTCGACCTCATCGCGCAACGCGTCGCCGGCCCGGTCACGGGATGGCTCGGATACTCGCTGCTCGACGCGACGTCCCGTCTCGCGACTGGCGAGCGCGTACGCAGCACATTCGACGTCACCCATACCGCCACGACGTCGATCACGACGGCCGTGAACGACAGCTGGAGCGTGGGGAGCACGGTGCGGTACGGCACGGGAGCGCCGCGGACGCCGATCGTGGACGGACAGACGACATCCGACGGACGCACGCAACCGGTATACGGCGCCCTCATGAGCGAACGACTCCCGGCGTACGCTCGCCTCGACGCGCGGCTCATGCGGTACATCCGCGCGCCCGGATTCCTGCTCACGACGTTCGTCGAACTTCTGAACGCGACAAACCGCGCGAACGTCACGGCGTACGCCTACGACGCCACGTACACCTCGCGCGAGGCCGTGCACACGTTCTTCGATAGGCGAACGCTCGTCGTCGGCGGCGAGTTCATGTTCCGGTGACTCGTGGGCGGCTCGACGCAGACGTCAGCCGTCGGTGGCGCACTCGCGGCGACTCAAGGCAGACGTTCCGACACCGCCCTATGGCGCGCGCGGTGGCTCATGCCGACACCGACCTATGGCAATGGCTGCCAAACCGCGGCAGCATTGCCTACGGCATCGGGTCGGCACGAGCCACCGCACGCTTGGCAATTATTGCGAACCGCCAAGAGCGAGCGGAGACACAGCCCTCCGCAGGCGATGCCGTAGGCAACACTGCCTGCAGTATCGGCAGTGTTGCCATAGGTCGCCGAAGGAGCGGCTGCGGCGCCGCGAGCGAGACGCCATAGGTCGCCGAAGGAGCGGCTGTGGCGCCGCGAGCGAGACGCCATAGGTCGCCGAAGGAGCGGCTGTGGCTCCGCGAGCGCCGGCGTGTGCGGACGTCAGGTGCGCACGAGGCCGATGGTGAGGTCCATGACGTTCGTGCCGGTGACGCCGGGCGAGAAGAGTGCGTTCACGGCCTTGAGCGCGTCGTACGACTCGTGATTCCGCAGCGCGGTGGACGCGTCGCGGCCGGCGTCGCCGAGTGCTTTCCATGTCGACGAATCCACGATCGCTCCGGCGGCGTCCGTCGTGCCGTCGCGGCCGTCCGTGCCGGCCGCGAGGACGGTGATGCCGCCCGCGCGTTCGCCCGCGCTCGCGAGATGACTGGCGGCGGCCAGCGCGAGCTCCTGACAGCGGCCGCCGCGCGGGACGTTCGGTCCGCGGATCGCGACCGTCGTTTCGCCACCCCAGATGTGGCACATGGTCGTGCCGCGCCCGGCCTTGTCGCGCGCGCCGAGGAGGGACTTCACCACCTGACCGGCTGCGTCCACCGCGTCTCCCACGAGTGACTGCTCGTGCACGACAGCGTCGAATCCGAGGCGCCGCGCCGCGGCCGCGGCGGCCGTGAGCGCACAGCCGTTGTTCGCGATCACCCGCGCCTGAACGTGCGCGAAGGCCGGGTGGGTCCGCTTCGGCGTCTCGGGAATCACGCCACGCGCCGTGTCGACCAGATAACGCCGGAACGCCGACGAGATGCGATTGAGCAGCTGCACGCGCTGCAGGATGTCGATGACGTCCTGCGCTTCCGTCGGATCGGGGACGCAGGGTCCGGATCCAATCGTCGCGAGATCGTCACCAGGCACATCAGAGACCGCGAAGCAAACCGTGCGCGCGGGCGCGAGCGACAGCGCCATGCGGCCGGCCGCCCAGTGTGAGAATCGCTTGCGAACCGCGTTCATCGCATGGATGTCGAGACCGGCGGTGAGGAGCAGCTCGTACAGCTGTGTGAGCTCGGTCTCGTTCATCCCGCGCAGCGGCGCCGCGATGAGGCTCGATGCGCCGCCGGAGATCAGCACGATCCCGAGGTCGCCGCCGCGCTTCTGTGTCAGCAGGCGTCCGATGCGCGCCGCGGCGTCGAAGGACCCCTTGCCCGGGATCGGATGCTCTCCGGCGACGACGGCAATCGTGCCCATCGGCGCGTGACCGTCCTCCGGGGCGACGATGACGCCACCGGCGATCTCGGCGAGCGCGCGCTGCAGCGTGTTGACCGCGGCGCTCGCCATGGCATGCGCCGCCTTGCCGAATGCAAAAACCCAAACGCGATTGCGACGTTCCAGTGGAATGCTCGCCATCGCGTCGGCCGTGAGGGACTCGACGTTCGCGCCGGCGACCGCGGCGCCATAGAGATCGATGAGCTGCTCGCGCGCGCTCACCGGGGTCACGGCGGCGAGGCACCTCCAGCGCTCGTACCCGCCGCCTGATCGACGGCTTTCTCGAGCTCGGTGTAGGCGTCCTGCGAAAGAACGTTGAAGGACATCATGCTGTGCGCGATGCGTCCGTCGGGCGCGATGACGAACACGTTGCGTGCGTCGAATTGGCCGCGCAGCGATCCATATGCCTTGCCGATCACCTGGCCGGAGTCCGATGCGAAGAGCCCGGGGTAGTCCGCCTCGCGCGCCCACGCGGCAAGCATGGTGTCGGGATCGACGCTGACGCCAAGCAGTACCACCTTGCGTCCATTGTTGAAGAGCGTGGCGTACTGATCACGGTACGCCTCGATTTGAACCGTTCAACCACGCGTCCGTGCCTTGATGAAGAGCCACAGCACGACCGTTTGGCCGCGATAGTCGGACAGTCGCTGCGCGTCGCGCAGCATGCCGTAGCGCGTGCTCGCGCGGAACGTGAAATCCGGTGCCATGTCTCCGACCCGTGGCGCCGCTGGCGACGCCGGAGCGGCCGCGGCCGCATTCGACGGCTGCTGAGCGCCCGCGATCGCCGCGCTCGCCGCCAACAGAAGTCCAGGGAGTGTGCTGCACGTACGGCGAAAACGCATTCGCTCGGTCCTGAAATTGTTGCCGCGAAGATACAAGGAATGCCCGAAAAGTGGACAGATGCGGCGGATAACAGCGCAAACAGCCGGTTAAAGTGCGGTCCAGCGCGTGCCTTAAAGGGGCTGACTCGACGGAGGATGCAGACGCTGGGGAGCGTTGCGGTCCGGCGTCATCACACGAGGAGCACTGCAATGTCACATGTCAGAACTCTCCTGCTCGTCTCAGCGGCGATGCTTGCCGCGGCGTGCGGGCGTGACTCCGCGAAGACGGATGACGCCCTGAAGAACGATCTCGCGCTGGCGTCTCAGGCTCAGCCGTATAACGCGACGCAGTTCACGTCGCCGGCCGAGATGGGCTACGTGTTCAACCCGAACACGGGCCGCTACGAGCCGGTGCCGCGGTACACCACGCCGGCGCCGCAGTCGGTGCAGCGCGTCGCGACCCGCCGTACGGCGACGACGCGTCGCGCCTCAACGGGTCGCTCGGCCGGCACGCGCGTCGTCTATGATCCGGCTCCTGCCGAGCCGATCCGCCACACGAAGCGCGACGCCGCGATCGGCGCGGCCGCCGGCGCTGTCATCGGCGCGACCGTCAGTCGCGACAAGGTGAAGGGTGGCCTGATCGGCGCCGCCGCCGGTGCCGTGCTGGGCGGAATCGTCGGGCACACGGTCGACGTGGACAAGCCCTGAGAGCGCTGAGGGCTGAGGAGGGAGGGGTGAGGAAGGAGGGCTGAGGAAGGAGGGCTGAGGAAGAAGCCTCCCTCCTCAGCCCTCTCTCCTCGTCTGGCCTGCTTCTCGCCTTTCCTTCGGTCATGGAAGCGGAAGTGCAGGATTTCGGCGCCGTGATGCCCACCACCGACGCCGTACTCGAGGATCAGCCGGAGCGCCGGCGGCGCCGGTTGGTCGCCAACCGCGCCTTCGGGGCGATCAAGGCGCAGCACGCGGCCGAACGCACGTGGATCGAGGCGACGGCCGATTGGCTGAACGACATCGCGTCGTCGACGCCGTTTCTCGTCGCGCACGTTCTGTGGTTCGCCGTCTGGATTCTCTGGAACGCGGGGATGTTCCCCGCGCGCCCCTTCGATCCGTTCCCGTTCGGGCTCCTGACGATGATCGTGTCGCTCGAGGCGATCTTTCTCTCGATATTCGTGCTCATGGCGCAGAAGCGCGAGTCCGCGATCGCCGAGCTGCGCGAGGAGATGTCACTCCAGGTAGGGCTGCGCCTCGAGGAGGAGGTCACGAAGACGCTACAGCTCGTGGCCGGACTCTATACGCGCCTCGGACACAAGATCGCCGAGGACCCGGAGCTCCACGAAATGCTTCAGCCGCTGGACCTCGCGGCGATCGAGCGGGAGCTGGTGTTACAGATCGCGACGGCCGCACAGATGAGGAAGAGGGCTGAGGAGTGAGGGCTGAGAACTGAGGGCTGAGGACTGAGGGCTGAGGACTGAGGACTAAATTGATGCGTCGTCGCCGTCCTCAGCCCTGAGCCCTCAGCCCTCAGCCCTCAGCCCTCAGCCCTCAGCCCTCAATCCTCACGCGTATCCAGCCACGCCTTCCATCGTCGCTCCAGCTGCGGAACGTCGCGCGGCGCGTTGCGGAACTCCGACAGCATCTCGCTGAGTGATCGCGTCGAGAGATAACCGCGGGCGAGACGACCCAGCGACGCCGGCCCTTCGGTTTCTGCGAGGTAGCGCGCCAGCGTCGTGGCCTGCGCGGCGAAGAGCAGCGTGAAGTCGTCGGCCTCGGCGCGGCGTGATGGATCGAGCAACGTGTCCGCCGCAGCGGGACGCACCAGCGTCAGCATCTCGCGCAGGGGAACGAGCGCGGAGCGACGCTCGCGCACTTTCTCCATGTCCGTCGTGGATGACACGGCTTCGCCCACGAGGTGGATGATCGCAGCGCGGAACCAGAGCGGAAATCGCTCGAGAACCGCGGCGTCGGACAGGTGCCCATCCTGCTCCAGATGCGACTCGGCGTACAGCGCCAGCATCTTCCGCGCGGCCGTCGGCGCGATGGGCCACAGCACGCCGCCGTAGCCCAGTGCGCCGTAGCGCGTCGGATTCCTGTAGCTGCGCGGGCGCGTGTAGCGGATGACGGTGAGGCCCCGGTTCTGGAATGCGCGCGCGGTGCCGGTATCGATGTGCGGAACGGAGTCGTCGCTGAGGATGACGGCGAGACGCGGAGCCGGCGCGCCGAAGTAACGCTCGAAGGTTCGGTAGGCACGATTCAGCTGCTCGTACCCGTCGTAAACGGTCTCCGCGTTGCGGCCGTACACCTCGAAGCGCTCCTCGCGGTGCACGTTGACGCTGTCGCCGGCAAGCACGGTCTTTTCCTCGCCGATGGCGTTGGCGACGGGGACGGGCTTGTACCAGAAGCGGCATCCTCCCGCAGCCACCAACAACAGCGCTGCGCAGAGAACGCGGGGGGGAACGACGAGAGCGCGGAGACGCGGCCGCAACGTCATCTGCCGCCGACAAGCTGACGCAGCACGTACGGCAGGATTCCTCCGTTCTCGTAATACCGCATCTCCTCCGGCGTATCGATGCGGCAGAGCGCCTGGAACTCCTTCGTGCCGGCGGTGGACCGCGCGCGTACGGTGAGGGTCGCCCGCGGGCGGAGAGTCTTGTCCGTGCCGACGACCTCGTATGTCTCGAAACCCGTCAGACCCAGCGACAGACGCGTCTCGGCGTTCGTGAACTCGAGGGGCAGCACTCCCATCCCCACGAGATTCGAGCGATGGATGCGCTCGAACGACTCCGCGATCACGGCGCGTACGCCGAGCAGGATCGTACCCTTCGCTGCCCAGTCGCGCGACGAGCCGGTGCCGTATTCCTTGCCCGCGATGACGACGAGGGGCGTGCCCTTCGCCTGATACTGCATCGCCGCGTCATATATGAAGAGCGGCGTGGCGCCCTTTTCCATCGCCGTCCATCCGCCTTCCGTGCCGGGCACCATCTCGTTGCGCAGGCGGATGTTCGCGAACGTCCCGCGCATCATCACCTCGTGATTGCCGCGCCGCGCGCCGTACGAATTGAAGTCCTTGCGCTGCACGCCGTGCTCGACGAGCCATTTCCCCGCGGGTGACGACGGCGGAATGCTGCCGGCGGGCGAGATGTGATCCGTCGTGATCGAATCGCCGAGCAGCGCGAGACAGCGCGCTTCCGTCAGCACCTTCACTCCGGGCGGTGACATCGTCATCCCCGCGAAGTACGGCGGATTCTTCACGTACGTCGACGACTCGTCCCACGCGTACGTCTTGCCGCCGGGCACGTCGAGCTGCTGCCATTGCTCGTCGCCCTTGAAGACGTCGGCGTATTGTGTCCTGAAGAATTCCGCTTTCACGCTGCGATTGATCTCGTCCTGCACTTCCGCGGGCGTCGGCCAGATGTCGCGGAGAAAGACGGGGCCATCGCTGCCGATGCCGAGCGGCTCCTTCGTGAGGTCCAGGTCCATGCGTCCGGCGAGCGCGTATGCGACGACGAGCGGCGGCGACGCGAGGTAGTTGAAGCGCGTCAGCGGATTGACACGCCCCTCGAAGTTCCGGTTGCCCGATAGCACCGACGCGACGATGAGCTTGTTGTCTTCGACGACCTTCGCGATCGGGTCGGGGAGCGGCCCCGAATTGCCGATGCACGTCGTGCACCCGTAGCCGACGAGGTTGAAGCCGAGCGCGTCGAGATCTTTCTGGAGGTTCGCCGCGTTGAGGTACTCGGTGACCACTTTCGATCCGGGCGCAAGCGACGTTTTTACCCAGGGCTTTGTCTTGAGCCCCTTCGCGTTGGCTTTGCGCGCGAGGATTCCCGCGCCGATCATCACGCTCGGGTTCGACGTGTTGGTACAGCTCGTGATCGCCGCGATGACGACGGCCCCGTGGCGCAGCTTGAACGTCTTGCCGTTGTACTCGCAGTGCACTCCCTCGTCTTCGTGCACGGGATTGGACTCGTCGTCCATCACCATCAGCGCGGCCGTTTTCTCCGGCTGCGCCGACGCGGCGGTGACCTTCCGGACTTCGGCGACGCCGGCGAGTGTCCCCATCTTCTCGAGGTCCGTGCGCAGCGCGTCGCGGTACATCTGCTTCGCCGCCTTGAGCGGGACGCGATCCTGCGGGCGCTTCGGGCCCGCGAGCGAAGGCTCGACGGTGGCAAGATCCAGCTCGAGCGTGTCGGTGAACACCGGATCCGGCGTTGCGTCGGTGCGGAAGAGACCCTGCGCCCTGGTGTACTCCTCGACGAGCTTGACGTGGTGCTCCGGCCGGCCGGTGAGGCGGAGATACTTGAGCGTCTCGGCGTCCGCGGGGAAGAAGCCCATCGTCGCGCCGTACTCCGGCGCCATGTTCGCGATCGTCGCGCGGTCGGCGAGGGGCAGCGAGCTCAGACCGGTCCCGTAAAACTCGACGAACTTTCCCACGACCTTCTTCTGACGCAGCATCTGCGTCGCCGTGAGCACGAGGTCCGTCGCCGTGGAACCCGGCGGCAGCTTCCCGGACAGCTTGAAGCCGATCACCTCGGGGATGAGCATCGACACCGGCTGACCGAGCATCGCCGCTTCCGCCTCGATGCCGCCGACGCCCCAGCCGAGTACCCCGAGGCCGTTGATCATCGTCGTGTGCGAGTCGGTGCCGACGAGCGAGTCAGGGTACGCGACCGATTCACCGTTCTCCTGCAGCACGAATACGGTTTTGCCGAGGTACTCGAGGTTCACCTGGTGGCAGATGCCCGTGCCGGGTGGAACCGCGCGGAAGTTCTCGAGCGCGTTCTGTCCCCAGCGCAGGAAGACGTAGCGCTCCTTGTTGCGCTCGAACTCGAGCTTGGTGTTGAGGAAGAACGCGGCCTCGGTCCCGTACTCGTCCACCTGCACCGAGTGGTCGATCACGAGATCGACGGGCTGCAGCGGATTGATCTTCTCGGGATCGCCGCCAAGGCGCACGATGGCATCGCGCATCGCCGCGAGGTCGACCACGGCAGGGACGCCGGTGAAATCCTGGAGCAGGACGCGCGCGGTGCGGAATGCGATCTCGCGCTCGACCCGCCCCTTTACGTCCCAGCGCGCCATCGCCTCGATGTCGTCCCGCTTTACGAAGGCACCATCCTCGTTTCTGAGGAGATTCTCGAGGAGGATCTTGAGGCTGAAGGGAAGCTTGTCCGCGTTGCCCGCTGAGATGCCGCGGAGGGCATCCAGGCGATAAATGGTATACGGCCGCCCCTCGACGTTGAGCGTCGCGCGGGCGCCGAAGGAGTTCTTGCTAGGCATCGTATCAGTTAGAGTCCCGCTGGGAATCTATCTCCCGTTGCACACGGACGCTCTTTCGCGGCGTGGGAACAGCTCTCACGAATCGCACGAATGAACACGAATTGGATCGAAGATCAGAACTCGCCTGATCAGATTCGTCAAATTCGTGCAATTCGTGAGAAGCAGTTCCGCGTCGGTTAGAATCTCCGGATGCCCGACACGGACGTCGTAGAGCTGGCCGCGAGAATGATGGAGATCGACTCCACGAGCGGGAGTGAGGGCGCGCTCGTCGACTGGGTCGACAACTATCTCGCCGGCGACGACTGGAAGACGCGACGCATTCCCGTCAGCGAGGGGCGCGACGACGTACTCGCTTCATCCGTGGACGAGCCACGCGTCACGCTCTCGACGCACCTGGACACCGTTCCCCCCTACATCCCGCCGCGCCTCGATGGCGACACACTCTGGGGACGCGGGGCGTGCGACGCGAAGGGGATTGCCGCCGCCATGATCGTCGCCGCCCAGCGGCTGCGCGCGAGCGGTGTGCCGGTCGCGCTGCTGTTTGTCGTCGGCGAAGAGGTCACGCACGACGGCGCGGAGGCCGCGAACCGCGTGAAGACGACGAGCGAGGTCCTGATCAATGGAGAGCCCACCGAGAGCACGCTCGCCATCGGCACCAAGGGCGCGATGCGGTTCACGCTGCGGACACGCGGGCAGGCAGCGCACTCCGCGTATCCGCACCTGGGCAAGTCGGCGATCGCCGAGCTCGTACGTCTCCTTGCGGAGATGGACACGCTGCAGCTTCCCCGCGATCCACAGCTCGGTGATACGACGATCAACATCGGGACGATCGAGGGTGGCGTCGCCGACAACGTCATGGCGCCGGCGGCGGAAGCGCGCTGCATGGCGCGTCTCGTGACGAGCCCGGAGGTATTCTTCGACGTCCTGAGGAGATGGGTCGGCGACCGCGCGGAGCTCGAGCAGGGGATCACGGTGAAGCTCGCCCGCCTCGGCACGCTGCCCGGTTTTCCGACGTCGGTCGCGGCTTACGCCACGGACATTCCGAAGCTGAGCAACTGGGGACGCCCGTACCTGTTCGGCCCGGGGTCAATCCATTTCGCGCATCGGGATGATGAGCACGTACCGGTCGCAGAGCTTCGCTCCGCCGTAGACGCGTATGTGCGTATCGCTCAGCAGAGTCTTATCGCAAGCGACCGTCGGATCAGTCCGAGTTAGCGCACGAGTGCGGCGTCCGTGTCCGGCGACGGCTTGGCGTCTTTCGTCGGATCGACGACCTCGTCGCTCGGCTGCGGCGTCACGAGATCGATGCGGTGCGCCTCGATCGCCAGCGTCGGGCAGTGGTGCACGAAATCGCCGTCGGCAGACGACCACTCCACGACCTTGGTCCGCGCGAACGCCTTGCCCGACGAATCCATTCCGAAATACGCCGGCGCCAGCGTCGTGCACAGGCCACAGCCGATGCAGCGCTCCTTCGAGACGATCAGCTCGACGCGTTTGCGCGGGAAGATGCCCCCGGGCTGCTCCATATAGGTATCGAAGTGCTCGAGCGCTTTCGCCGTCGACCGATAACCCTCGCGGATGTGCTCCACGCTGTGGCTGAAGCTCAACCAATCGGTGCCGACTTTCGGGCGGATCAGGAGCATCGGTGGGCCGCTCCAGTGCGACAGCGGAAATGCCTGGAGCGAATGCATCATCGTCGTCGCGGCGCGCATGTAGATCGTCGCGAAGCCTTGCTGGGCGATCCCGGGCATCGGGGTCGTGTCGGAGCTGCCGACGTCCACCGCGATCACCATGTCCATGCCAAGCCCCGCGATGTGCGCGGGCATGTTGTCGATCACGCCGCCGTCGACGCACATCCGGCCGTCGACGCGGCCCGGCGGGAAGAACCCGGGAAGTGAGCAGGACGCGTACACCGCGTCCCGCACCTCGACATCGCGAAGGCCCGGCAATCCCCACACAACCTGCGTCCCGCGCTCGAGGTCGACCGTGTTGACCAGGAGAGGAGTCTCGAGCTCGTCGAAGGAGCCGGCGGGCGCGATAGAGTTCGTTACCGCACGCAGCGGCTCCTCGAGATAGATGGACTGCGATTTCATGCGGTCCATCAGCATGCCGAAGTGATTGATGCGGAACAGATCGCGGCGGCGCAGCGACTCCGCTCTTCGCGCCAGCTCGTCGGGCGACATGCCGCCGACGGCCGCGGACGCGACCATCGCGCCGATGCTCGTACCGGCGTACAGCGCGGGTTTGATCCCCCGCTCCTCGAGGGCCTTCAGGACGCCGATGTGGGCGAACCCTTTCATCCCTCCGCCACCAAGCACGAGGGCGATCTTGCGGCCTTCGGTTCCTCTAGCGTGCCTGGATGGTGTCAACGGACAGCTCCTGCGTCGGACGGTCGTCTGGAGACACGGCAGTGGATGGGAACGTCCCGTCCGCTGCAAAGCGGACAAAGTCAAATGCCGTGCCGTTGCTAGTTCTTACGCTGCTGCGACGCGGAAAGGTCCGTCACAGTAACGGGCGGGAAAGACACGTGTCAGTTTGGCCGACACGAATGCCCGTCATCCTGAGCGAAGCGAAGGATCTACTCAAAGCCGAGAAGATTCTTCGCTCGCATCGCTCGCTCAGAATGACGACAACGACAGCTACTGCAGGTACTGATAGAGGCCGATCAGGCCGATGACCGCGCCACCGATCATGAACAGCGCGCCCGCATCGCCGCCAATCACCGCACCAAGGATAATGGCTGCACCACCCACAATCATCAGCGCGACAGGCTTGCCCATCTGCTGGCGCTTCGCGGCGAGCGCGACGTCCCCCGTATCAGCTTTTGTGAGCTGACGCACACCCGTCGCCGTGCGCTCGACGCGCGGGCCCGCGGCGCGTGCGGACTCCTCGGCGCGCGGCTGGGGCGATTGCGCGAGCGCGGGCACCGCCGTCACGACGACAAGAATCAGCACGAAGCAGCGAAGACGTTCGATCATGTTCTCTCTCTCCAAGTGGCGCGAGAATGGTGGCGAGCATCGTTCTCGCGGTCTAGTGTTCTAGACATGCGTCCCTTTCTCGCCGCACTTCTCGTTCCCTCGCTGCTTGGCGCGCAGTCGGTCGCGCGCGGACCCTCCGAAATATCGGCCGCCGAGATCGACGGCCATTTGCGCTTTCTCAGCTCGGACCTGCTCGAGGGGCGGGCCCCGGCGACGCGCGGGGGTCGTCTCGCCGCCGAGTACATCGCCAGCCAGCTGCGCGCGTTCGGGCTGACGCCGGGCAACGATACCTCGTATCTGCAGCAGGTGCCGATCGACGTCGTTACCGCGGACCGCGCGACGATCCGCTTCTCAGCCGGCGGCAAAGCGACGGCATCGCTCCGGTACCCCGAGGAGGTCGTCGCGTTCGCCGGGAGCGCCGTCGAGAACAGCGCCGCGCGCGGTGAGCTGGTCTTCGTCGGATACGGAGCCGCGGCACCCGAGTACCGCTGGAATGACTTCAAGGATGTGGACGTTCGCGGCAAGGTGCTGCTGGTGCTCGTGAACGACCCGCCGGCGACAGCGTCGGAGCCGAATCTGTTCGGCGGGCGCGCGATGACCTATTACGGCCGCTGGACGTACAAGTTCGAAGAGGCCGAACGCCGCGGCGCGGCGGCTGCGCTCATCGTCCACACCACAGAAGCGGCGGGATATCCGTGGCACACCGTCGTCGGTTCGTGGGCGCGCGAGCAACGCATGCTGCCGCGACCCGACGACGCGCCGGCGCCCCTAGGCGTGCGCGGATGGATCACCGACAGCGCAGCGAGCGCGCTGCTCAGGCAGGCGGGGCTCGACCTCGCGCAGCTGCGGCAACAGGCCGCGCGGCGCGACTTCACCCCCGTCGCGACGGGCATCGCGATAGATCTGTCCTTCCGGAACACGGTGGAGCATCTCCGCAGCGAGAACGTCGTGGGCGTGGTTCGGGGTTCCGATCCGAAGCTGCGCGACGAGCACGTGCTCTTCAGCGCGCACTGGGATCACTTCGGCATCGGCCCCGCGGTGAACGGAGACTCGATTTACAACGGCGCGCTCGACAACGCGTCCGGAACCGCCGACCTGCTCGCGAGCGCGCGTGCCGCCGCGGCGGGCGCGAGGCCGAAACGCTCTCTCACGTTCGTCTTCGTGACCGCGGAGGAATTCGGTCTGTTGGGCTCGCAGTATTTCGCCGAGCATCCGACGGTGCCGTCGGAGAAGATCGTCGCGAACCTCAACGTCGACGGCGGCAACCTCCTCGGACGGGCGCGCGACCTGCGCGTGCTCGGCGAGACCAAGAGCGACCTCGGGCCGTCGCTCGCCGCGATGGTACGCGCACGCGGCCTGCGATTGTCGCCGGACGCGCACCCGGAGCGCGGCTACTTCTATCGATCGGACCACTTTTCCTTCGCGAAGGTCGGCGTGCCGTCGGTGTCGATCGCGGCGGGGATGGATTATGTCGGGCGGCCGAAAGACTGGGGACTGCAGCAGGAGGAGGACTACACCGCGCACCGCTACCACCAGCCGTCCGACGAGTATCGTCCGGACTTCGATCTCACCGGCGCGGTACAGCTGTCTCAGATCGTGCTCGATTTCGGACGACGCATCGCGAACGCGCCCGGCCGGCCGGCCTGGAACGCGGACGCGGAATTCCGCGCCGCGCGCAAGCCGCTCGTGCCATGATGCGATCGCCGGGAGAGGCGGGGCTCGTCCGCGCTCTCGGCGTCTGGGGGCTCACGGCCAGCATTGTGAACATCACGATCGGCGGCGGCATCTTTCGCGCACCGGGCACCAATGAAGTCACCGGACGGCTGGGCGCCGCGGCGCCGCTCGCCTACGTGCTCTGCGCTATCGCGATGGCGTTCGTCGTGCTGTGTTTTGCCGAAGCAGGGAGCCGCGTTGCACTGACCGGCGGACCCTACGCCTACGTCGAGCGCGCGTTCGGCAGCTTTGCGGGATTCGTGATCGGCTGGCTGCTGTGGCTCACCGGTACGATCGCGACCGCCGCCGTGGGGACGATCTTCGCGGACGCGATGCAGCGGATGATTCCGACGCATCCGCTGACGAATCGGACGACGCTTCTCGCGCTCGTCTTCGGGCTCGTCGCGTTCATCAACGTGCTCGGCGTGCGGCTGGGCGCGCGGCTCAACATCGTCTCGACGATCGCCAAGCTCGCCCCGCTCGCGCTGCTCGTTGTGTTCGGCGCAGCGTACGTGGATCCCGCGAACCTGGCGTGGCACAAGTTGCCGGCGGCCTCCGATCTGTCCCGCGCGTCCGTGTTTCTGCTCTTCGTGTTCGCGGGGATCGAGAGCGCGCTCGTGCCCAGCGGCGAGGTGCGCGACCCGGCGCGCACGGTACCCCGCGCGGTTCTCATCGCGCTGCTTGTCGTCACCGTCGCCTACATCCTCATACAGGTCGTCGCGCAGGGCGTGCTCGGCGCTTCCCTCGTCGGGCGCACGGCGCCCCTCGCGGACGTTGCGGAAGTCGCCATGGGACCCTTCGGCGCATTCATGCTCGGCGCGGCGGTCGTGCTGTCGACCTTCGGTTATCTGTGCGGGATGATCCTCGCCATTCCGCGCGCGCTGTTCGCGTTCGCGCGCGACGGCGTGCTGCCGCTCGGACTCGCGAGCGTGCATCCCACGTATCACACGCCCTGGGTCGCCATCATCGTGCAGGCGGTGCTGTCGCTCGGGTTGGCCCTGAGCAGCGGGTTCGAGCCGCTCGTGATCCTCGCCAACGTGTCCGTGCTGTTCGTGTATCTCGGATGTGCGGCGGCGGCCTGGCAGCTGCGACGCGTCAATGTCCGCGACGAGAGCGGTGCGATGGTGCGCCCGATCCCCGGTGCTGGATGGGCGCCGCTGCTGGCGATGATCGTCATCGCGCTGTTGCTCACCTCGATCACGCGGCGCGAATGGACGGTGGTCGGGATCTGCGCGGGCGTCGGCGTCGTGTTCTGGTTGGCGTCGCGCGTGCATTTTCCGCGCGGCCGGAGGACTGCACACCAGTCGCGCTTCTAACCGGCGCATGACAGACGCGCTCCTCAGATTCCGCGAAGAGTTCCCGATCCTGCAGCGATCGACCTACCTGGTCTCGAACTCGCTCGGGGCGATGCCGCGCGCGGTCGCGGACCGGCTCGCGGAATACGCGGACACGTGGGCGGGGCTCGGTGTCCGCGCCTGGTCGAAGGGATGGTGGGAGATGCCCGTGAGAGTCGGCGACGAGATCGCGCCGCTCATCGGCGCCGCCGCGGGCGAGGTCGTCATGCTGCCCAACGTGACGATGGCGCAGGCGTCCGTGCTCTCCGCGCTGGACTACTCGGGGCCACGCAACCGCATCGTGATGACGGCGCTGGATTTTCCGTCCGTCCGATACGTCTACGATTCCCTCGCGACGCGACTCGGTGCGGAGATCGTCGTCGTGCCCGGGACCGACGATGGGATCGGCATCGACACGCAACGGCTGTTGGAGGCGATCGACGAACGCACGCGCCTCGTGGCCATCTCGCACGTGCTCTTTCGGTCCGCATATGTCATGGACGTCGCGGCGATCTGCGAGCGGGCGCACCGCGTCGGCGCGCTCGTGTCGCTCGACTCGTTTCACGCGGTCGGCGTCATCCCGGTCGACGTGCGCGCCATCGGCTGCGACTTCCTCACCGGCGGTGTCCTCAAGTGGCTGTGTGGCGGGCCGGGGGGCTGCTTTCTCTACGTCGCCGCGGAGGTCCGCAACCGGTTCGCGCCGGCGCTGACCGGCTGGCAGGCGCATGCGCGCCCCTTCGGCTTCGAGCCCGAGATGGAGTTCGCGGAGGATGCGTTCCGGTGGCTGGGTGGCACGCCGGTGATCCCTGCGCTGTACGCGGCCGCGGAGGGCCCCAGGATCGTGCGGCGCGCGGGCATCGACGCCATCCGCGCCAAGAGCGTGCGCCAGACGACGCGACTCATCGAGCTTGCCGACGCGCGCGGCTACGTGGTCCGCGCACCGCGCGATTCCGCGCATCGTGGCGGCACGGTGGCGGTGGACGTACCGCATGCGTACGAGGTATCGCAGTACCTGCTGCGGCGCGACGTCATCGTCGACTACCGGCCCGGCGCCGGGATTCGCATCGCGCCGCACTTCTATACATCGGACGAGGAGCTGGACCGCGCCATGGAGACGATCGACGAGGCGCTCGCCGGCGGTGCATGGCGCGAGTTCGAGCGCACACGCACCGTGGTGACCTGAGTGCGATCCCCCTCCGCGAAGCCGCTGCGCCGCCGCTACATGAACGCGAAGTATCCGCTGGTAGCGCTCAAGTTCGAGGATGGCCACGAGATCCGGCTCAAGAAGGGCGAAGGGAAGGCGTTCGACGCGTTCGCGGGCGAAACGATCAAGGTCGTGGTGCTGTGGGACCCTGCCGCCGGCGAGCGCGAGGTTGTCTCGGTGATGAAGGCCGAACAATTCGAGGAGGCTGACTAAGTGTCATTCCGAGCGGAGCGAGGAATCTGCAGTGCCTTGTTCGTGGCCTTTCTCCCCGGCGTGACGCCCGCGCAGACCTTCGCTCGCGCCGACACCGCCCGCCTGCATCGCACGCTCGACTCGCTCGCGAACGCGCACCGTGGCGTCGTCGGCTACACGGTGTACAACGTCGACACGCGCGAGCGCATGTCACTGCGCGGGGATTCGACGTTTCCGACGGCGAGCCTCATCAAGGTCTCGGTGCTGGCGACGCTCTACGATCTCGCGGAGCGCGACAGCATTCGCCTCACAGACCCCATCGTCGTCACAAAGATCGACATGGTGCCGGGAAGCGGGATGCTCCAGTATCTGCACGACGGCATTCAGATAACGGTCGGCGACGCCGCGTGGCTCATGTCGACGATCAGCGACAACACGGCGACCAACCTCCTGCTTCGCAAGATCGGCATTCGCCGCACGTGGGCGAAGATGGAGTCGCTGGGTTTGCAGCACACGAAGATCCACGCCGAGAGCTTCCGTCGCGCGTACACGAGCGTGGCGATGGACAGCTCCGTGAAGTACGGGCTGGGCGTGACGACGCCGAACGAGATGACACGCCTGTTCGAGCTGCTGGCGAACGGCAAGGCCGTCAGTCCGCGCGCCGATTCGGCGATGCTCGCGATTCTCGAGAACAACCAGAAGGGCGACATGCTGCAGCGCTACGCCGAGGGAGTTGCCTTCGCGCACAAGGACGGCGAGGACAGCGACAAGCGGACGGAGTGCGGACTCTTTCGGCTGCAGTCGCGGGTCATCGTATGCGTGCTGACGAACAAGAACGTGGACCAGCGGTGGCTGGTCGACAACGAAGCGCAGGTATTGCTCGCGAACATCGGACGCGCGGTGCTGGCTGCATGGCCGCGGAAGTGAGGCTCCGTCGCCCGCCGCATGAACGCCTATGGCGCGGCGCGAAGAGCCGTGTATAACCTCCAAGGCACGCAACCTGCCCCAACAAGAGCCGACGTCCCACGGAGTTGACCGATGTCCCGGGTAGTTCTCGCAGCAGCGGCGCTGATCCTGGCCGCGAACCCGCTCAGCGCCCAGATAACGACCTACATACCCCCGCATCGCGCACCGTTGCCGAACCCGCAGATGGTGGCGACGGCGGACTCGGTGCGCCGCGATTCTGTACAACAGGCCACGATGACGAACATGAAGGCATGGGTCGATTCCGCGGCCGGAGTCGCCGTGCCCGCCCATGTTGGCGAGGTCGACAGTACGACACTGGCCAACGACCCCGGTCGCCCTGACTTAAGGCGTCCGGTTGTCACCACCTTCAGCAATGGATCGGTCGCGCCCGCTACAGCTAGCTCGCTCCCAACGCTGGCGCTGTTCGGCTTCCTCTCGCTGCTCCTCGGCGCCTGGCTGCTCGCGACGCGGCCGCGGGGCTGATCGGTCACCTCGATGTTGATCCGTAGCGTGCTCGGCTACGCCTTCGTTTGCGTCGGCGGAGCCACGCTGGCGTTCAGCGGCAGTCGCTACGCCGCGGGCGCGTGGCACCAGCAGCAGGCGCGGCTCGCCTGGAACGAAGCGCGCGCGCGGGCCGTCGTCGCTCTCGCACGCCGAACAGCGACGATGGACGCGCAGACCGCCACGCTGATCGCGACGGGTGCGCCTGTCGCGCATCTCGTGATCCCGCGGCTTTCGCTCGACGAGATCGTGCTCGAGGGCGTGGACGACAACACCCTGAACGCGGGACCGGGACATCTGCCCGGCAGCGCGTTGCCCGGTGAGCGCGGCAACGCCGTCGTGTCCGCGCATCGCGATCGGCACTTCGCGAAGCTTGGGGACGTTCGTGTCGGCGACACGCTGTTCACGGAGTCGGCAGCGCTGCGCACGACGTGGGTCGTCACCGCGCGGCGAGTGATCGACGCGGGCGCGCCGGCGCTGTTCCGCGCGTCCGACGCGACGCTGACGCTCACCACGTGCTGGCCGATCCGCTACATCGGCACGGCGCCGGACCGCCTGCTGATCACCGCTCGCCCCATCTCCTCGACCGGGTCTTTCGCGAGCCGCAGCAGCAGCTAGCTTGGGCGCGTGCCCCGTCGCGCGGCGCAACAGCTCCAGATTCGCATCCTGCCGCACATTCGCCGAGCGTTGGACGCCGGCGCTCCAGTCGTCGCCCTGGAAAGCTCCGTGTTCGCGCAGGGCCTGCCGCAGCCACACAACGCGGACGCCGCGCGTCGCATGGTCGGCGCGGTCGAGAGCCGGAACGCCGTCGCCGCGATCACTGCCGTCGTATGCGGTACGCCGGCGATCGGCCTCGAGCAATCCGAGCTCGAGCGCTTTCTGCGGCGGGAGGGCGTCCGAAAAGTCTCCGCGCGCGATCTCGCGACTGCCATGGCGCAGCGCGCCGATGGTGCGACGACGGTCGCCGCGTCGCTGGCGCTGGCCAACCGCGCGGGCATCCGTGTCTTCGCGACGGGCGGGATCGGCGGCGTGCATCGCGACACACCCGGCGCGTCGCCCGCGGCGCGCGACGAATCCGCGGATCTCGCCGAGCTCGCGAAAACGCCGATGGTCGTCGTCTGCGCCGGTGCCAAATCCATCCTGGATCTGCCCGCAACCTGGGAACGCCTCGATACCCTTGGCATCCCGGTTCTGGGGTTCGGTACGGACGAGCTCCCCGGCTTCTTCACCGCGCAGACGGGGATTCGTCTTTCGACCTCCGTCGCGCACGCCGGAGAAATCGCCGAGATCGCAGCCGCTCATTTCGCCCTCGGCCGCACGCAGGCTGTCGTCGTCGTCCAGCCACCGCCTGCAGACGTCGCGCTCGAGGCCAAGGTGGTGGACGCGGCCGTCGAGCGGGCGCTGCGCAGCGCCGAAGCGGATGGAGTGCGGGGCGCCGAGGTGACGCCCTACCTGCTGGCCGTGGTGTCGCGGGAGACGCAGGGGCGAACGCTCGCAACCAACCTCGGCCTGCTCGAAGCGAACGCTCGTCTGGCGGCCGACATCAGCGTCGCCATGCAGTGACGGCAGTCACCGCGCGCCCCGAGCATGGGGAACTCATCACATTTACGACGGTTTGTCAATCATTGAACTTCGCACCATCGCCGTGGTACTATAGGCATAACCCTCGAGAGCCGGAGGCGTTCGTTCATGCCCACCCCCTTCCTGAGTTCTGAGGAGTACGACGAGCGCGCTCACCAGTTGTACAACGAAGGACAGTACGACGAGGCGCTGGCGGTACTTCGCGAAGGACTCACGCTCTACCCGAGTTCGGTAGAGCTGCACGTTGGGGTGGGGTACGCCCGGCTCGCTCGCGAGGAGTACGCGTGGGCGCGTCGCGCCTTCGAGGAAGCGCTGGTGCTCGAGCCCGAGCACGAAGACGGACTCGCCGGCCTCGGCGAGACGCTCCTCAAGTTCGGTCTGGAGGACGCCGCGCTCCGCTGCTTCCATCGCATCCTGGAGCTCGGGTACACGGATGACGTGGATCTCGTCCTTCAGGTCGGCCGATCGTTGTTCCGCGAGGCGTCGCTGCGCGACAACCAGAGTCTCTTCGGCGAGGCGCTGCATTTCTTCGAGGCGGCCGTCGAGCAGACAGGTGAATCCGCGGAAGCGATCGCCTGCGTCGGCTACGCCAAGCATCGCCTGAGCGACGACGAGGGGAGCATCGCGTCGCTGCGCAAGGCGCTGCAGCTCGATGCCGACCACAGCGAGGCGCGGATCTATCTCGCGAACCTGCTCTACGATCGCGGCGAGTTCGAGGGCGCGCTGTATCACTTCGAGCGCACGCAGCCCGAGGATCACTGGGACGAGCTGGGCATCTGGCGGCTCATCGAATTGAAGCGCGCCGTGTACAAGCTCGAGGAAACCGATCCGGAGCTGAAGCCCTGGGACGAGCGTCTTGCGGAGCTGAATGAAGGGCTGGACGACATCGACGAGCTGCTCATGGAGCTCGAGCCCGCGAAGTCCGCGCTGCAGAAGGGCGACGATCCGGAGGTCGCGCGCAACCAGCTCGAGCTGTTCGGTTCACTTCTCACGGGTCTCGTCGAGCGCAAGGAGGACGAGTACCACCACATCGTCGCGTCCGACGGCGCCGCCTATCGCGGCTCGTGGGACGAGATCGTGACGAGCATGCGCGACGCCGACGCCGAAGTGGCGGGACACACCGTCGAGGAGTACATGCAGCGCACCGCGCGACGCGTGCTGACGGCGACGGGAATCTCGCTGCCGAGCCATGACGCGGAGAGCTTCATCAGGGCCAGTGCACGAGCGGGGCTTCTGCGGATCGTTCGCTGACGGACGGCGGGAACTGGGAACGGGGAACAGGGATAACTAAGAAGGCGGGAACGGGGAACGGGGAATAGGGAACAGAAAACGGGAACGGACGCACCGTTCCCGGATCCTGTTCCCCGATACCCGTTCCCTCTTCCCGCCTCTTTGTTGTCCCTGTTCCCGCTTCCCCCTTCCCGCCGTTGTAGTTCACACTTTCCTTTCCTCCTAATGCAACGCCAAGCCCTGGCAGCCCTCGACGGCGCCCGTCCTGCGATCGCGCGGCTGGATCGCTCGCGCCACGCCGAGGAGCTCGCGGCGGATCTCATCGAGGCCTGGGGCGGCGTGGAGACCGCGCTGCGATCGATGATCGGGGGAAGCCCGATGTCCGGGCAGACACTGATCCGCGAGGTGCGAAACCGACAGCTCATCACGCTCGATCAGGCGAATGCGCTGGCGGAGTTTCACGCGGCGCGCGAGCGGTCGCAGGATACGTCGTATCACCCGACGGACGCCGACATCAACGCGGCGCGAGAGGGTTTCCTCAAGCTCGAGGCGTCACTCATGACGCCGCCCTCCGCCGATCCGCGCGCGACCCCCGGCGAATCGATGTCGACGAAGGGGCTGCGCGTGACACCGCTCGGAATCCCGCAGCCGGTGGAGGCCTATTCCGAGCGAAAGGGCTGGGTGATCCCCGTCGTCGCCCTCGTCATCCTGGCGTTGCTCGGCGCGGGCGCGTGGGCGATGTGGGGAAGAGGCGGCGGGGACGCGGGCGTCGCGAAGGGAGTCCAATACTGGCAGCGCGGGCAGCGCGAGCTGGCGGCGGCCGAGTTCTCGCGTGCCGCGCGTGAGAACCCGAAGTCCGCTCTCCCCCACGTGTATCTTTCGCGCATGGCGCGCGAGGTCGGCAACATGACGCTCGCGTCGCAGGAAGCCACGCTCGCGCTGCAGGCGGAACCGGGCAACGGCACCGCGCTGCGCGAGATGGCGTCGTACCTGCTCGCCGCCGGCAACTACGAGCTCGCGCGGCGTTTTTACGTCCGCGCGCTCGGCGCGAATCCCGACGACCGCGCGTCGCAGGGCTTTCTGGGCTGTACGATGATCAAGCTCGGCCGCATCGACGAGGGCATGCGATGGATGAATCGCGCGGGACAGGGCAGCTGGAGCAACTGCGCGCAGAGCGCGCAGCCGGGGATGCCGCCGGGACTGCCGCCCCAGATTCCGCGCTGATCCAGTTCGAGCACGTCGGCCACACCTACAGCTCGCTGTTCGGCCGCACCGTGCGCGCGGTCGATGACTTCTCGCTCGCCATCGGCGACAGCGAGGTGTTCGGCCTCGCGGGTCCCAATGGCGCGGGGAAGAGCACCCTCATCTCGCTGCTGCTCGGCTACCTGGAGCCGACCGATGGTGTCCTGCGCATCGCCGGGATGCGGCCGCGGATGTTCGTCGAGCGGCACGGCATCGGCTATCTGTCGGAGCTGGTCGCGATTCCGCCGCGCTGGTCGGTCGAGGACGCGCTGCGGCGCTACGCGATCCTGGCCGGCGTGCGGGCGCACGAGAGTCGTGCGCGCATCGAGTACGCGATGGAGCTCCTCGGTCTGGACGAGCAACGCGGCAAGCGCGTCAAGCAGTTGTCGAAGGGCAATCTCCAGCGCCTCGGTCTGGCTCAGGCGCTGCTGCGCGATGAGCGCGTGATCATTCTCGACGAGCCGACGCACGGCCTCGACCCCGTGTGGACGCAGCGGTTTCGGGACATCGTGGAGGCACTGCGGCGGCCCGGACGCGCGATCTTCATCGCCTCGCACAACCTCGACGAGCTCCAGCGCCTCGCGGATCGCGTCGCGATCATCGACCGCGGGAAGCTGCAGCGCGTCGTCGAGCCGCGCGGGCTGTCGGCGCAGACCGTGGCGCCCTACGTCATCGGTGTCGTCGGCGACGGCGCGATCGTGAGCATGGTCTTTCCAGGCGCCGAAGCGCGCGGGACGAGCGAGTACGCCATTCCGCCGCTGGATCTCGCCTCGCTGAACAATGGACTGGCGCGGCTGCTCGAGCGCGGCGTCCTCGTGAACAGCGTGCGACCTACGCACTCCGTGCTGGAACAGCACTTCCGGGAGGCCGTCGGCGAATGAACCTCATCGACAGCCGCCGCGCGAAGCTTTCCGCCTACGCGCCGTGGCTCGGGCGGGATTATCTCACCAATCAGGGTCCGGCGACGATGATCGTCGTTCTGCTCCTCGCGTTCCTGACGCTGAAGGGGTACGCGGGGTCGACGGGCGTGTCGCTGCATGGTCTGGCGCAGGACGACGCGCGACGCATGCTGCGCAGTCTCGTGAATCTCACGGCGTTTCTCGGAACCTTCTTCGCGACCAACGGCATCGTCGCCAGCGACCGCAAGTACGGGACGTACAAGTTTCTTTTCGCCAAGCCCGTGAGCCCACCGTCGTATTACGCGACCACGTTTCTCGCGCACGGCGTCGGGCTGATCGTCGTCGTTCTGGCCCTCCTCGGCCTGTGGGCGGTGTTCGTGCGGCCGATGTTTCCGCCGGGGCTGTTCGCCGCGGTCGCCCTCATGTACGTCGCGTACGGCGGCATCGGCTTCCTGCTGTCCGCGGCCTGGCGCTTCGACTGGCTGTCGCTGGTCACGGTGCTGCTCGTCGCCAACATCAGCTGGACGCTGTGGCGCGCGTCGACCAGCCCGCTGCGGCCGCTCCTGTATCTGCTGCCGCCCGTGCACCGCGCGGACAGCGTCTATACGCTGATCATGCGTCAGGCGCAGGAGCCGGTGCCGTGGGAGAGCATCGCGTGGCTGGGAGGCTACGGATTCGTGTGCTTCCTTCTCGGACTGGCCGTCATCCGCAAGCGCCCATTGGGGACGACTTAGCTTCCTTTGCATGACGTTGATCGATCCTGCCAGCGTCCACCGCCGGACGCTCCCCAACGGCATGCGAGTGCTCGTGCGCCGCGACACGACCGCCCCCGTCGCCGCGATCGTGACGTACGTGAACGCCGGCTACTTCGACGAAACGGACGACGTGGTCGGTATCGCGCACGTGCTGGAGCACATGTTCTTCAAGGGGACGCCGACGCGCCCCGTCGGCGAGATCGCGCGTCAGACAAAGGCGGTGGGCGGCTATCTCAACGCGGCGACGATCTACGATCACACGCTGTACTACGCCGTCGCTCCCTCGAGTGGCTTCGTCCAGGCGCTCGACGTGCAGGCCGACGCGTACCGCAACTCGCTGATCGACGCCGACGAGCTGGCGAAGGAGCTCGAGGTCATCATCGAGGAAGCGAAGCGCAAGGCCGACAATCCCGGCGCCGTGGCCATCGAGACGTTGTACGAGCTGCTGCACGACCGGCATCGCATCCGACGGTGGCGCATCGGCCGCGAGGACGGCTTGCGACGTCTCGGGCGCGATGACGTCGTGCGCTTCTATAGAAACTTCTACCAGCCGTCCACGACCGTGCTCGTGATCGTCGGCGACCTCGAGCCACACGACGTGTTCGCCCACGTCGAGCGGCTCTACGGCGACCTCGCCGCGGGCGACGCGGAGCGCACGCCAGGTCCGAACGAGAGTGGCGAGCCGGGCTTTCGCTACCGCGAGCTGTCCGGCGACGTCGCGCAGACCCAGGTCGCGATCGGCTGGCGTACGCCCAAGACGCTGCACCCCGACGCGCCGACGCTCGACATGCTGGCCACGGTCCTGGGTTCCGGCCGCGCGTCGCGGCTGTATCGCGCCGCGCGAGAGCGCAAGCTGGCGTCGAGCGTCTCCGCGATGAACTACACGCCGCGCGACCTCGGTGTCTTCGCCGTGCATGCGGAGTCGCCCCCTGAAAAGGCGCCGGCCGCGCTCGACGCGGTCTGGGACCAGCTGCGGCGCGTGCGTGAGCAGGGCATCGGCACGCTGGAACTGGAACGCGCGCGACGCATCACCGAATCGCGCTGGATCCGGCGGCTCGAGGACATGGAAGGTCAGGCGAACTACCTCGCCGAATGGGAGGCGCTGGGGAACTGGGAGCTGGGCGAGCGATACTTCGAGCGGATGCTCGCCGCGCGCCCGGACGACGTGGTGGAGATGGCGCGGCGATATCTGCGCGACGATCAGGCTTCGGTGCTCGTGTACCGTCCCGAGCGCGCGGACGTCGTGGCGCCGAGCGCGGACGTCATGCGCATGCGGCTCGAGCGTGCGAGCGCGGATCCGCTCGAGGATGGAAGCGCGCGCGAGCACGCGGTCGGCATCGTCGACCGGAGCGTCCCGGCCCACGAGCGGACCGAGGCGGGCGTGCACGTGTATCGTCTGGCGTCGGGCGTACCGGTGCTCGTCAAGCGGCGTCCAGACTCGGCGCTCGTGTTCGCGGGTGTCTTCGCAATCGGCGGCACGAGTGCGGAGAACCTCGAGATCGGCGGACGCACGCTGCTCACGGCACGCACGGCGCTCAAGGGGACGCGCAGACGGAGCGGGGTGCAGATCGCCGAGGACGGCGAGATGCTCGGTGGCAGCATCGGGGCATCCGTGGGCGGCGACAGCATCGGCTGGACGACGTCGGTTCCCGCCCAGCACACCGCGGCCGCCCTCGAGCTTCTCGCGGACGTCGCGCAGCAGCCGATCTTCGACGCGAAAACGCTCGAGACCGAACGCGCGATCGCGCTGGCCGAGCTGTCGGCGCTGCGCGACGACATGTACCGCTATCCGATGCGCCTGGCGACGCAGGCGGCGTTCGCCGGCCATCCGTATGGCGTGCCGTCGCTCGGCAGCGAGACGTCGCTCGCGTCACACACACGGGACGACCTCGAGCGCTGGCACGGCGCGCAGTTCCTTCACGGCGCCAACGTCGTTGCGATCGTAGGCGACGCGGAACCCGATGACCTGGCCGCCATGGCCGCGCGCCATTTTCGCGATCTGCGTTTCACCGAGCCGCGACCGCTCGCCACACCCACGTGGCCCGAGGCGCTGGTCGAAGTGGTGGAGCAGCGCGACAAGGCGCAGAGCGCGCTCGTGCTCTCGTGGCCGGCGCCGTCACGGAAGGACGTTGCGCGTTTCGACCTGGCCATGCTCGTCGGCATCGCGAGCGGACTGGGAGGCCGGCTGTTCGAGGAGCTGCGTGACAAAAACTCGTTGTGCTACACGGTGACCGCGTTCACGATGGAGCGCCGTGCCGCGGGCGCGTTCAACACCTATATCGCGACGTCACCGGAGAAGGAGGAGATGGCGCGCGAGGGTCTCCTCGCCGAGCTGGCCAGGCTGCGCGACGAGCTCGTGACCGACGAGGAGCTGCGACGGGCCAAGGCGTATGCGATCGGGACGCATGCGATCAATCAGCAGAGCGGGGGCGCGGTGCTCGGTGAGCTGGTCGACGCGTGGATGTTCGGCCAGTTGCCGGATCTCGAGCACTTCGAGTCGCGCGTGCGCGCGGTGACAGCGGAAGGAATCAGGGAGACGGCGCGGCGCTATATCGATTTCGAGCGCAGGGTGGAGGGAATTGTGAGAGGAGTGGGGAAGAAGGTCTGAGGGTAACTACGGCGGTAACTACGGCGGTAACTACGGCGGTAACTACGGCGGTAACTACGGCGGTAACTACGGCGGTAACTACGGCGGTAACTACGGCGGTAACTGCGGCGGTAACTGCGGCGGTAACTGCGGCGGTAACTGCGGCGGTAACTACGGTCGTAGCACCGATGTAACCGCGCTTTAAAGACCGCCCTTATAGCCGTCCTTACAGCCGTCCTCATCGCCGCAGTTATAGCCGCTCTAACCGCCGCCGTTAAGCTTTTTGCTTAGTCGGATTGCATCAAACGGCGCATTCACCTTCGCGTCGTTGTCGAAATAGACATAGACATCGCGACTCCGGCGCCAGCGTTTGATCTTCTGCGCCCAGGCATCCAGCTCCGCGTCGGTGTAGCCGCTGACGTAGAGCTGCGTCGATCCGTGCAGCCGCACATGCACGAAGTCGGCGGTGACCTCCTCGGCGTACGGGAACTTGCCCGCCGTATCGGCGACGACGAAGGCGCATTTCTTCTCGTGCAGCAGGTCGAAGAACTCGTCGCAGAAGAACGATGGGTGGCGGACCTCGAAGGCGTGGCGGTAGGCGACGCGCGCGGCGGCTTTCGTCAGAGGATCGCGGACGCGGCTGTCGTGCCCACCCGCGACCTTCTCGCCGTCGCGTGAGGTGCGCGGAAGCAGATCGATGAAGTCCTCCACGCGGGCGCGGCTGTAGGAGTAGGTGGCCGGGAGCTGCCACAGGAATGGCCCGGTCTTCTTGCCGAGCGCGAGAACGCCGCTCGCGTAGAAGTTTGCGAGCGCGCCGGCGGCGTTGCGCAGCTTGAGGTTGTGCGTGATGAAGCGGCTGCCCTTGACGGCGAACACAAAGTCGTCCGGCGATTCCCGCACCCAGCGCTCGAACACAGTTGGCGTCTTGAGGCTGTAGAACGTGCCGTTCAACTCGATGCTGTCGAAGGTCCGGCTCGCGAATTCGAGCCAGCGCCGCGCGGGCAGATCCTCCGGATAAAAGCGGCCGCGCCAGCCGCGATACACGTAGCCGCTGATGCCGACGCGCACGCGGTTCCGCGGTGCGCGCTTGGCCAGGGTCACGGACGCTTGGTTTTCGTCGCTTGCGGGGCCTTGCTTCCGGGCGTTTGCGCGGGTGCGTTCCCCGACGCCGGCTGCGTGGGCTGCGAGCCCTCCGGTGCCACGCTCTCCTTCAGCGCTTTGACGGCCTTCTGAACGTCGACAGCTGCGCGCCGATATCGGCCGTTGGGCGCGCGAACGCCGAGCGCCTGCCCGTAGTCGCTCGCTTCAGTCACGACGAGACCCTGGATCCCGCCATGTGCCGTCGCCCACGACAGTGCGGCCCAGATCGCGCGGTCCTGACTCCGCTCGCCGTGCGCGAGCGGATATCCCCCCGCGCCCCACACCCAGTGCGGTTTGCGCGGCGGCAGCGCGCGCATCCAGCGGTCCGCGGCGCGGAACGCGGCGTCCATGCTGCGCGCGCCGAGACGCGACGGGTAAAACGAAAAGCCGACGATGTCGATCGGCGACCCGGTGGCGGCGGCCCATGCATAGAGGACGCTGTCGCGCGTGTCGAACGCCGCGGCGGCGAAGGCAACGCGGGTGCGCGGGCGCACCTCCTTCACGATGGCCGCGACGCGAGTATGGTAGTCCTGCCACTCGCGCGGAGACAGGCGTCCGAGGATGCGCGCGCCGACGCCGTACGGATCCTGCGCGGGCACGAGGACGTCCGGACGCAACCGCGTGAGCACCCGCCGGATCGTCGTGAGGCGGCTCTCCATCTCGAGCTGTCCGCGCTTCAGCTCGGGGAGCAGCTTGCCGTGATAGCCGATAGTCGCGATGACGATGAGCGAGTCGCGCTGCATCTGGTCGAGCACGTGGGCGACGGAATCGACGGCGACGACCGTCGCGCCAGGCGCGAAGACGACGTTGACGGCATTGACGCCGGCGAAGCGCGCGGTCTCGACGTCCGTGCTCACGGACGCCGCCGACGGAGTGCCCTGCACGTCCGGGAGCAGCTTCAGCCCGAGGAAAAAGCCATTCGGGCGCTCGTGCAGCAGGTCATCCGCATGGCTGTCGTAGCTGGCGAGTGCGACGTCCGCGCGCGGGATCTCCGCGATGATCACTGCGAACCACGAGACCGCTATGATCGACATGAAGAGGCGCAACCCCGCGGTGAAGCGCGTGAGCGCGGGGAACGCCGGCGCGATGAGCGGGACGTGGAGGAAGAACGGCGACGTGATCGCCGCGTCGGTGGTCACGAGCGCGAGCGCGTCGACCTGCGCTGCCATGAGCACCAGCAGGGGGCGCGGGAGGTCGACGCCATGCGCGGAGACAAACCGCGCTATGCCCGCGATGGCCAGCATCACGTTGAAGAACGCGATCGGGTAGCCCCACAGCGGATTCACGAGCCGTCGCGAGACCGCGTACACCGACTGCACGGCGAACAGCAGGACGATCGTCGGCCAGAGCCAGTCGATGGCGGAGATGGCGCGACCTGTGATGACGGTCGTCGTCGCCATGGCGACGATGAACGCGGGGAGGATGAGCAATGCCGCGAGCCCGGTGATCGCGGCAAAGGGTCGCGTGGCCTGACGCAGCTGCGCGATGCGGCCGGCCAGGACCACGTTCCAAACGATGATGACCAGCGTCAGCGCCAAATGGACCGGCGCGAGCCACTGTTTCACGAAATGGGAGGGGTTAGGTGCTAGGTGCCAGGTGCCAGCGCTATTACCGACCGGCTATTGGTCCGGTGCAGGAATCACGCGCGTGACGCGCGGCACGACGATCGGAAGCGACCTCTGCCCATTGCTGCCCACCGCACGAATGGCGGCCCAATGGTCGTCGAGCTGTACGTGTAGATCGTAGGACGTCGCTGCCCCGACGGATACGACGCGCTCGTACTGGGGCGACGTCGTTGCGCGCAGCAGCACCTCGTACGACGCCGCTCCGGGGACCGCGCTCCAGCTGAGGGTCCAATGCCGCCCGCCGCTCAGCGGCACGTCACGTGCCGCACGCGCGCTGTCCGGAGTCGCCGGTGCAAGCGCGAGCGACGCAACCGTCGCCGCATTCAGGCGCGCGACGTTCGCGACATAGCCGAAGTTGACCCACGCCAGCTCGTCCGTCGGACGATGCTGCCGCTTCTCGTTCTCGATGCGCTCGGAAAAGCGCAGACCGGCCCATCCTTCCTGCACGTATGGGCGGTGATCGCCGCCGCGGTTGACACGGTCCAGGCGCCACACCGGAACGACGCGAAATCCAGGCAGATACGATTCGCCGACTGCCCACACGTAGCGCCCCAGCTCCCGGCTGCGCGAGGTGTCCGGCTCCGCGGCGAAGATGCGCACGCTCGTGGAGTCGACCGTGCCGTCGTCGGCGGTGACGTTCCCGACGATGTCGTCCGTCATCGCGGCGATGACGTTCATCCGTGACGCCTTGAGCCGGCGCGCGAGGTGCGTCGAGCCGAGGAGACCCTGCTCCTCCGCGTCGTAGAGCGCGAAGATGACCGTGCTCTCGAGCTGGTTGCCGAACATCCGCGAGAAGACGCGCGCCAGCTCGATGACGGCGGACGTGCCCGATCCGTCATCGTTGGCGCCGGGTGCGGTGCTCGTGGAGTCGAAGCGGGCTGCGGCACCCCCGACGGCACAGACGCACGAGTCGTAGTGGCCGCCGATGACGACGGCGCGCGTCGTGTCGCGTCCCGGCAGCCAGGCCACGACGTTCGTGACGAGACGAATCGGCCGTCCCGGGTAGGATGTCGTCTGCACCATCCCGGTGTCGTACTCCACCCGGAGACAGCCATTGCAGGCGCGACCGAACGCGGAGAGCTGTGCGTGGATCCAGCGCCGTGCGGCGCCAACGCCCTGCGTGGAGGACACGGTGTCCGAGTACGTGTGGCGCGTCCCGAAGGACACGAGCGCGGAATCGTAGCTGCGGATCCGCCGCGGATCGATGTCGGTCAGCATGACGGCGATGCGGCCGTCCTGGTGGATCAGCTGCGGCGTCGGCGCGGACGCAGGGCGCTGTGTACCGCATGCAGCCAGGCTCAATAACGCGACGACTCGAAATCGCATCGCTGACAAACTAGCCGGTCCCCTCCTGACCGGCGGCCTGGCGTGGGCTTTCGTGCCCGTCCTAGAACATCGACATCGCCAGGAACGACCGCAGCGAATCGTTCGTCTGCCGCAGACGACCCGACAACAACCGGACGCATGCCCACAGGACCTTGTACGCCATCTCGCGATTGAAATCGAGCATCATCTCGAAATCGGGGCGCGTGATGGTGAGCAGCGTACATCCCCCATTCGAGATCGCGTGCGTCGAGCGCTCGCTGCGGTCGAAGACCGACATCTCGCCGAAGAGGGCGCCGGGCTTGAGCACCGCGAGCGCCTCCTCGCCGCTTCCTGGCACGTCGCGGCTGATGCGCACCTCACCGGAGACGATGAGATACAGGCGATTCCCCGCCTCACCTTCGCGGAAGATGTACGCGCCCGACTCGAACTTCTCCTCCTTGCACTTCTCGGCGACTTCGCCGAGCTCCGTGTCGTCGAGATCCTTGAAGATCGCGACGTTGCGGAGAAGATCAGGGACGGATGCCATGGGATTATGGTAGGCCGTGCCGTATTCCGTAGCAAGCATTTTTCCGTGCCACTAGCTTTGCCGCCATGCGCGCACTCGCCGAGTTGCGACGCCTGCCGAATCTCATCTCGCTTTCCAGGCTCGCGCTCGCGGCGGCGTTCGTCGCGGCCGCCCGCGCGGACTTCCGCATCATCCTGGTGATGATCGCGCTGGCGACGGACTATCTCGACGGCTGGCTCGCCCGTCGCGCGCGCTCGATGACGCGCACCGGCGCGATCCTGGATCCGTTTGCCGACCGTGTCTTCGTCCTCGTCGGCGTGTCCGCGTTCCTCTTCGAGGGCACCATCTCGACGCTCGAATACTTCATCATGATCTCGCGCGACCTCATGACGGCGATCGGGTTTCTCGTCGCGCGGGCGGTCCCGTCGCTGCGGCCCGTCGCATTCCACGCGCGCTTTCCGGGCAAGCTGGTGACGGTGCTGCAGCTCGCGACGTTCATCGCGATCCTCATCGATCCGCGCGCGGCGACGCCGATGATCTGGGTCGTCGCGATCGCGTCGCTGTGGGCCATCACGGACTACACCTGGGCGCTGCACCGGGCGCGTGTCCGTCAAGGCAGTTGAAACGCGGAGGACGCGGAGGACTGCATAAGCTTATGACAACAACAACAGAATAATCCTCTGGGCCCTCTGCGTTCTCTGCGGTTCGCTTTGCTGTTCGTTGCTACGCCGGGATGCATCCTGGCGGCGCAGAAGCTTCAACCGGAAGCGCGACTGGACGTTCTCGGCCCGGCGACGGCGAGCGTTCAGCCCGGGCTTGGTGTCGTCGCCGCGCTAGGCTACTACGCCCGCGTCAGCGCGGACATCGGATATGCGCCCGCCGCCGACGCCCGCTGGATCGACGACCATTGGCGCGGCGATGTGCTCGCCCGCGTCACGCTCGATCCTTTTCGCCAGCAGCGCTGGGGGCTGGCGCTCGGGGGCGGACTGAGCGTCCATCGGCGCACATACCTCGCCGCGCTCGTCGAGCTGGAGGGCCCCGCGGTGCGTGGCGTTCTACCCGCGATGCAGCTCGCGTTGAGCGGCGGTGTACGCGGCGCTGTCGTGCTCCGACGCGCAGTCAGGGGCCGTCGTTGAGCGGCGACGCGGACGTAACGACGGACATAAGTCCGGACATAACTGCGGACATAACATCGCTTAACTGCGGCTGCTTTCGCGCGTTATTACGTCCGTTCGTATGTCCGTTCGTATGTCAGCTCTAACGTCCGCAGTCACATCGGCAGGTACGTCCGCACTCAGGTGTCCCTAAGCGCTGGCGCGCGCCTTGGGCGGCTTCGCGAACCGCTCGCCCAGGGTGCGCAGCTCCTGCACCTGCTTTTCGCTGAGCTCGGGGTAGCGCTCCGAGAAGTACTTCATCGTCTCGGCGAACCATTCGCCCTGATGCTCGGCATCCGCGCCGACCACACCGCAGGTCATGATATGCTGAAACAGCTCGTCTCGCGCTTCCTCGAACGGCGAGGGACCGGCTGGTGGGAACCCGCTTTTCTTGGACTTCGGCTTTGCCATCTACCTGGTGGGAGAAGAAAGACCCGACAAATGTAATGAGCCTACGTACTCACACACAGTTTCGCTGTTCCACGATCCTTCCTTCGCTCAAATCGTGCCTCCCGTACCGCGCGCTCCGATGAAATCGAGGATCAGATTCGCAAGCATCTCGGGATTGTCCTCGGGTACGAGACGGCCCGCGGTGGGAAGGCGCACGAGCCGGCTGCCGCCGATCGTGTTCGCAAGCTTCTCTCCGGGATTCTTTCCGGGCTCCGAGCTGACCCACGGATCCCGATCGCCCCACACGACGAGCGTCGGGTGCGGCAAGGCACGCAGATCGATCTCCTCCATGTCGTCCTTGGCGACGAATCGGGCGACGCGGAGCAGATGGTCCACTCCGTCGCGGCCCACGAACGGCGCGGTATAGCGCGCCACGAGAGACTCCGGCATCCGCGCCGGATCGCTGACGCTCTTGCGCAGCAGGTCGCGCATGAGCGGCGCTGCACCCATCACGCCGCGACTGACGCGGAAGGCATAGCGCGCCGTGTTCTTCTGCAGCGACTTGACGTCCTCGGCCGGGATCTCGTCCATCGCGACGGGATTCACGAGGATGAGCTTGTCCACACGCTCCGGGTGCGCCGCGGCAAAGCGAAGCGCGACCGCACCCCCGAGGTCGAGGCCGACGACGGAGGCGCGCGGCACACGCAGCGCCGTCAGCGCGTGGTCGAGATACTCCGCCTGGGCGGCAATGCCGTAATCGGCATCGAGAGGACGATCCGATTCTCCGTGACCGAACATGTCCACGGCGAACGCCGTCAGATTCGCGACCGCGATCGATGGCGCAACGTTGCGCCAGACGAAGCTGCACGTTCCAAAGCCGTGGACGAGCATCACGGCCTGTCCGCCGTGGCCGTACCGCTCTACGTGAAGCGAGCCCGGGCCCACGGGCACGCGCAAAAGATCGGCGTCGATGGGTATTCCTCCGTTCAGCAGAGTGCGTCGAGGCTTATTGCTTGCGCAACCTCGATACCGCTAGCTTTTTCCCCAGCGCGCCAGGCCTTTACCGAGGTAGTTTTTTCCTTCCCATGTCGGAGCCGGAGCAGACCTACGACGACGGCCGCGCGCGCAATCTCGAGGCGCTGTTGCGGGCCCTCGCACAACGCATCCTCGAGCTCGACGGCCAAGGGCGCCTGTTGAAGGAAGCTGGCGAGCTGATGAAGTTGATCGGCGATATCCGCAGCGAGCTGTTCCATTACGAGGTGCGTGCGACGTACGACACGCCTGAGATCGCGGAAAGCCGCCGCATCGTCTCCGAGTCCAAGCAGGACGACAAGGGCTGGGACAAGACGGAGTGGGGGCCCGACGAAGAAGAGGAGCCCGAGTGGTAAACAACCCGAGCGGCAAAACACCTGGGCAGACGCGCGATCGCGGCAAGCCGTCCGCGGTCACCACTGCGCGGAGCAGCGGCAGCAAGCGCGTCTTCTACATCCTTCTGGGCGCGCTCCTCGTCGCCGGCATCACGGCGCTATCCATCATGGCGTCGCGGCCGAAGAACAACGTCAGCCTCGTCGATACAACGCTGGCACCGGTGCCGAACCAGGGTCACGCCATCGGCAGCGATTCCGCGCCGGTCGAGGTCGTGGAGTTCGCCGATTTCGAGTGCCCCGCATGCGGGAGTTTCGCGACGCTCGCCGAGCCGGACGTGCGCAGCCGGTTGGTCAACGCGGGGGTCGTGCGATATCGCTTCGTCGATTACCCGCTGAGCATGCACCGGAACACCTGGTCGGCGCACCGGGCCGCGTGGTGCGCGGCCGACCAGGGGAAGTTCTGGGAGATGCACGACGCGCTGTTCTTCAACCAGGACCGCTGGAATGGTGAAGCAACGAGCCGTCCCGATGCGGTGATCGCCGATCTCGCGCGTCCGCTCGGCGTCAACATGGACCAGTTCAACAGCTGCGTCGCCGCACGGAAATACGATCCGCAGATCCGCGCGAATCAGGACGAGGCGGTTCGACAGCAGATCAGGTCGACGCCGACGTTCATCATCGGCAACAAGAAGATCGCGAGCGCGATTCCGTTCGACGTCTTCAAGGCGCACGTGGACACCGCGCTCGCTGCGCGTCGCACGGCCGCGGGAACGGCGCCCGCGGGCACCGCGAAGACGCCAGGCGCGGCCCCGCGATCGACGAAGGGCGGAGCGACCAGGGCGAGATGACGCGCCGTATGCTGACGGCGCTCGTCGCGCTCGTCGGCCTGTTCGTCGCAGGCTACCTCGCGCTCTACAAGGCCGGCGTCATCGGGACGCTCGCGTGCGGCGCGGGATCGTGCGAGACGGTGCAGCTGAGCCGATGGGCGACGCTCCTCGGTCTTCCCGTCGCGCTGTGGGGCGTCGGCTACTACGCGGTCGTGTTCCTGCTCGCCTTCGCCTCGACTCTCGACCGGTGGGCGGACTCGCGCGGCCTCGCGCTCACGCTCGCCATGCTCACGGGGTGGGGGGTCGTCTTCTCCGCGTGGCTGACGTACCTGGAGCTGTTCGTCATCAACGCAATCTGCCGATACTGCGTGGTATCGGCAGGGCTCGCGGTGGTACTGTTCGCGCTCGCGCTCTGGGACTACCGCGCGAGCCGCGGGGGCTCAGGCGCGCTTGACGGAGCGCTGCCGCCCGTCTGACGCGTCGTTGAGACGCAGCCGCGGCTTTTCCTCTTCCGCTTCGACGGCCCGTCTGCGATAGGGGACGAGCTCGTTGCCGAGCACGACGAGCGTGCGCGTCGCCACCGTGCTGGCCAGCGGCTCCGGCACCGCCATCTCGCGGACGTATGCGTCGATCGCCCGGTCGAAGGTCAGGTCTTCAGCGAGCACATCCACGAACATCAGGGCATTGTCCACGTGGGTCCGCACGACCGCTTCTTCCGCGCGCGCCAACGCCAACCTCAGACGGCGCTCGGCTGCGGGCTCGAGCTTACGCTTGAAGACGGATTCCGGGAAAAATCTCTTGAACCAATTCCGAATGGACATCTCGCTACCTGGGATCAGTTATGCCGGTAATAGCGCACGTCGCATACCAGTCCTGATCAGGCGATAGGCGATAGAGATAGGTGACAGAGAACGCCGCCCCTGTTGCCTATCCCTATCGCCTATCGCCTCGAGTTCCTGCCTGGGATCGATCCGTATTACCTGCGTCACGATTCCGAGGCCTCGTACTGCTCCTTCAGCGAATTGACGACGTTCGGATCCGCGAGGGTCGTCGTGTCGCCTAGCGCGCGGCCTTCGGCGATGTCCCGGAGCAGCCGGCGCATGATCTTGCCCGACCGCGTCTTTGGCAGATCCGCGGAAAACAGCACGTCGTCCGGCTTCGCAATCGCGCCGATCTTTTCCGCCACAAAATCGCGCAGCTCGTCGCGCAATGCGGGCGACGGCGAACGGCCCTCGCGCAACGTCACGAACGCCGCGAGCGCCTGCCCTTTGAGGTCGTGTGTCTTGCCGACCACCGCGGCTTCGGCTACGGCGGGATGCTCGACGAGCGCGGATTCGACCTCCATCGTGCCGATGCGATGGCCCGCGACGTTCAGCACGTCGTCGACGCGACCGAGGATCCAGTAGTAGCCATCGTCGTCCCGTTTCGCGCCGTCGCCGGGAAAGTACAGATCCGTTCGTCCCGGCCACTTGGAGAAGTAGGTCTGCACGTAACGCTCGTCGTCGCCCCAGATGGTGCGGAGCATCGACGGCCATGGCCGCGTGAGTGCCAGCAAGCCGCCGCCGACCTTGATCTCCGTCGCCTGCGTGTCGAGCAGCGCCGCGGAGAAACCCGGGAGCGGAATGGTAGCGCTCCCCGGTTTCGTTTCGACGACACCCGGGAGCGGCGAGATGACGATGGCGCCGGTCTCGGTCTGCCACCATGTGTCCACGATGGGGCACCGTCCCTTGCCGATCTGCTCGTGATACCAGATCCACGCTTCGGGGTTGATCGGCTCACCGACGGAGCCGAGCAGCCGCAGGTGCGACAGGTCGTGCTTCGCGGGATGCCGGTCCCCCCATTTCATGAACGCGCGAATCGCGGTCGGCGCGGTGTAGAAAACAGTCACGCCGTGGCGCTCGCAGATGTCCCAGAAGCGATCCTTCTCGGGCCAGTCCGGCGCGCCCTCGTACATCACGACCGTCGCGCCGTTCGCGAGCGGGCCATAGACGACGTACGAGTGGCCAGTGACCCAGCCGATGTCCGCCGTGCACCAGAAGACGTCGTCGTCCCTGAGGTCGAACACGACTCTCGTCGTGTAGGTGATGCCCGTCAGATAGCCGCCGGTGGTGTGGACGATCCCCTTCGGCTTTCCGGTCGTGCCTGACGTATAGAGGATGTAGAGCACGTCCTCCGCGTCCATGTGCTCGGGCTCGCAGCTGGCGTCGGCGCCCTGCATGAGGCGATGCCACCAGTGATCCCGACCTTCGCGCATGTCGGCGAACGCCTCGTCACCGCTGGCCCCGGGGCGGCGCTGCACGACGACCACGTGCTTGATCGAGGGACAGTCCTCGAGCGCCTTGTCCGAGTTTCGCTTCAGCGGCACGACCTGTCCGCGGCGATAGCCGCCGTCGGCCGTGATCAGGACCTTGCATTCGGAATCGTTGATACGGTCGCGGAGCGACTCGGGCGAGAATCCGCCGAAGACGACCGAGTGAATCGCGCCGATGCGGGTGCACGCCAGCATCGCGATCGCGGCCTCCGGGATCATCGGGAGGTAGATGGCCACGCGATCGCCGCGCTTCACGCCCAGTTTCCTGAGCACGTTCGCGAACTTCTGGACCTCGACATACAGGTCCCAGTACGTCAGCGTGCGTCGGTCTCCCGGCTCGCCCTCCCAGATCAGCGCCGCCTTGTTGCGACGCGCGGTCTCGATGTGCCGGTCGATGCAGTTGTACGAGACGTTGAGCTGGCCGCCAAGAAACCACTGCGCGTGCGGCGGCTTCCACTCGCACACGGTCTTCCAGCGTTTGAACCAGTGCAGCTGCTCCGCCTGCTGCGCCCAGAACGCGTCGGGGTCGCGCGTCGCAACGTCGTAGATGGATCGGTCCTGCGCGATTGCCCTGCGACGAAAGTCCTCGGGTGGCGGAAACCGCCTGTTCTCCTGCAGCAGCGCGTCGATTTCGGCCATACGCGATAACCTAGCGCGGCGTCGGCGGGCGCAACGATTCGGCGAGTGCGCGAGTCTCCGGCGACGGGTCGGCGTCGAGCTCCTTGCGCATGCGCAAAGCGAACTCCTCGTACAGGCGCAGCGCGCCGGCGTGATCGCCGATGCGCGCAAGCATGTTCAGCGTGCGCCGCAGGACGCGTTCGTCGTCCCATGCGTAGCGCGCGCTGAGTCGTGCCAGCTTGCCCGCGTACGTGCGCTGCCCGTCTTCTTCCATGAGCGTCGCGAGTCCCCACGACGCCGCCGCCGCGCGCTCGCGCGCCAAGGTCCGCTGATCCTCGAGCCAGCGCTCGAACTCGACGCAGTCCGTCAGATGGAATCCCGGCATCAGCTCGCCGCGATACAGCTCGATGGCGCGCTGCATCTTGCCGGCGTCCGCGGCGCTCGTGAGCTCCGTCGCGTCGCACCAGAAACGCTCCGGCTCGAGGCCGATCTCCTCGTCGCCGCGGCTGCGCAGCGTGTCCGCGCCGAGCGCGTTGCGCAAGGCATGCACCGCTTTCCGCAGCGCCGTGCGCGCGTGCGCCTGGTCGAGCTCCGGCCACAGCAGCCCGACGAGCCGATCGCGCCGTTGCGGCCGGCGCTCCGGCGCCAGCGCAAGCAGTGCCAGGAGCGCGGTCAGCTTCGCCTGGGCGAGGACCTTGTCTGCCAGGTCTCGCTCGATGCCCCGCAGCTCGACGCCGCCGAGCAGATACAGCCTGATGCGAGTGTCGTCGCGATCCGGTTCAGTCGTTTGCGCCATAGTCGCTGAGCGAAGCTACGAAGGTGACGCGTCGCCTGCCACTTCCCGGAACGAGCCGGGAACGGCTTCGGAACGAGAGTGGAACGCCGCGCCCGTATCATGGCAAGCGAACGAAGCACCGGCGCGTGCCGGCTCGCCCACCCTCAATTTCGGACGAACCCATGAGACGCAACACGATTCTTCTCGGTCTGGCGCTGGCCCTCGTTACCGCATGCGGCAAGGACGCCGTCGCCCCCGCGCCGCGCAGCAACGTCCCCGCCGCGAGCGATCTCGTCGCTGTCGTCGGAGTCGTAGAGCTCGTCGACGCCGACGCACCCCTCTACGGCATCCGCCAGGAGGACCGCCTCGTCGTGCTGCGCTCCGACCGCGAGGCCTTCCTCAGCGCGGTCATCGGACAGGAAGTCGTCGCGCTCGGTCATTACGACGACGACGGCGCGTTCCGCGCGGCATCAGTCGAACGGCTCGCCTCGAAGCCGGGCGATATCATGTAGGTGGCTAGGTGGCTAGGTGGCTAGGTGGCTAGGTGATAGGTGTTGGGTGCTGGGTGCTAGGCTTGGGTTGGATGCGAGGTCGTGCGCGGCGTGATGAGGTGAGGTGAGTAGACACTGAACGGTACGGGTCCCAAGTTCAGGTCTTCTCCCTCACCCGCACAAAAAAAATGCGCCGTCTGCCTCTCCTCGCTCTGTTCGTCGCCGTACCGATTGCCGCGCAAAGCTCGCCCGCCAAGCGGCCCCTTGTTGCAAACGACCTCTATCGGCTGCGCACCGTCAACGATCCGCAGCTCTCGCCGGATGGCGCGTGGGTCGCGTACACCGTCGGCGCGATCGACTCCGCCAAGGACAAGAGCGACAACGACGTCTGGATGGTGAGCTGGGACGGCTCGCAGAACATCCGGCTGACGTCGACGCCTGACGGCGAATCGTCGCCGCGCTGGAGCCCCGACGGGCGGTATCTCGCCTTCGTATCGGGGCGGCAGGAAGGCAAGGGCGGCCAGATCTGGCTGCTCGACCGGCGCGGCGGCGAGGCGCAGCGCATCACGCAGATCAAGGGCGGTGTCTCGGACTATCAATGGTCGCCTGACTCGAAGCGGCTCGCGGTCGTTCTCGACGAGGAGACCGATTCGATCGCCCGCAAGGACACGACGGAAAAGAAGACGCCCAAGCCCATCGTCATCGACCGCTACCAGTTCAAGCGCGACATCTCCGGATATCTCGAGACGAAGCGCAGCCACATCTCGGTTTTCGACGTCGAGTCGAGAAAGGTGGAGACGATCACGAACGGACTCGACGACGACAACTCGGCGAGCTGGTCGCCTGACGGAAAATCGATCGCGTTCATTCGCACGCCGACGGGTGAGCCGAGCCAGGTCGAGAACAGCGACGTGTACGTGGTCGAGGCGCGGGCAGGCGCGACACCGAAGCGGCTGACGGATTTCGCGGGCCAGGATGACGGCCGGCCTTCCTGGAGTCCCGATGGACGCTGGATCGCCTTTCTGCGCGGCGACGAGCCGAAGTTCTACGCCTACAACCTCAACCGCCTGGCGATCGTACGCGCGGATGGCAGCGAGCCGGCGCGCGTCGTGACCGCGTCGTTCGATCGCGCGATCTCGACGCCGCGATTCTCGTCCGACGGCAAGTGGGTATTCGCCACGGTGGCGGACGACCGCGCGCAGCAGCTGGTGCGCGTCCGCATCCCGGATGGCGCCGTCGAGCGCGTCACCACGGGAAAGCGCGTGATATCCGCCTTCACCTTCGGACCGGACGGAAAAGTCGCGGTGCTCGCGGCCACGCCGGATCGTGCGCCAGAGATCTACGCGTGGGACAACAACGCGCTGCGCGCCCTGACACATCAGAACGACTCGCTCTTCGCGCAGGTGCACCTGGGAAGCACGGAAGATTTTGCATCGCGCAGCAAGGACGGCACGGACGTCCACGGTCTGATCGTGCGTCCCGCCCGCGCGGCGCCGGGCACGAAGCTGCCGATGATCCTGTACATCCATGGCGGCCCGAACTCGCAGGACGCCTATGCGTTTTCCTTCGATCGCGAGTTTTTTGCCGCGCACGGATACGCAGTGCTCGCGGTGAACTATCGCGGCTCGAGCGGCCGCGGTTCCGCGTACCAGAAGGCCATCTACGGCGACTGGGGAAACAAGGAAGTCATCGACCTGCTCGGCGCCGTTGACGAAGCCGTGAAGCAAGGGATCGCCGACCCGAACCGTCTCGGTATCGGCGGCTGGAGCTACGGCGGCATCCTCACCGATTACACGATTGCGACGACGACGCGATTTGGCGCGGCAGTCAGTGGCGCTGGCAGCGCACTCCAGCTCTCGATGTACGGCGTGGACCAATACATCACGCAGTACGAGACGGAGCTCGGGCTGCCATGGAAGAATCCCGAGCCGTGGATCAAGGTGTCGTATCCGTTCTTCCACGCCGACCGGATCAAGACGCCGACGCTGTTCATGGGCGGCCAGAGCGATTTCAATGTGCCGATCATCGGAGGCGAGCAGATGTACCAGGCGCTGCGCACGCTCGGCGTGCCGACGCAGCTCGTGATCTACCCGAATCAGTACCACGGGCTGACGGTGCCGTCGTATCGCGTGGACAGGTTGCAGCGGTTTTTGGCGTGGTACGACAGGTATCTGAAGGTGGGGACGCCTCAGGTTTCCGAGAGCCGTTAGAGGGTTCTCGGCCCGCGGCCGAGAACCCTGCCGGAATCCAAACCGGCGCGCGCTTTGCGACACCGCAAGCGCATGCCGAACAAAACCAAGGCGCGCAAAAGCGCCGCCGAAAAACGCGTCAAGCAGTATCCGAAGAACCCGCTCCCCGCGCAGCACCAGCGCAAGCCGGGCCTCGAGTACAAGATCAAGCCGCGCCCGCAGTATCAGGCGCCGCATTACCAGGGCTCGGGCAAGCTCGACGGCAAGACGGCGCTGGTCACCGGCGGGGATTCAGGGATCGGTCGCGCTGTGGCGGTGCTCTATGCGCGCGAGGGTGCGGACGTCGCGATCACGCATCTGCCCGTGGAGGCACGCGACGCGGAGGAAACACGCCGCGCCGTCGAAGCCGAGGGCCGGCGTTGCCTGACGCTCGCCGGAGACCTTACCGATCCCGGGTTCTGCGAGGACGTCGTCGAGCGCACCGTCGAAGAATTCGGCAAGCTCGACATCCTGGTGAACAACGCGGCGTTCCAGCAGCACCAGGAGTCGCTGGAGGAGCTGACCGACGACCAGTGGGACCGCACCTTCCGGACGAACATCTACGCCTACTTCCGCGTGACGAAGGCGGCGCTGCGGCATCTCCAGCGCGGCGCGGCGATCGTGAACACCGGTTCGATCACGGGGCTCAATGGCAGTGAACAGCTGCTCGACTACTCGGCGACGAAGGGCGCGATCCACACCTTCACCAAATCCCTCGCGCAGAACGTCGTGAAGCGCGGTATCCGCGTGAACTGCGTCGCGCCCGGTCCGGTGTGGACGCCCTTGAATCCGTCAGACCAGGGGCCGGAGGACGTCAAGGACTTCGGCGCCGACCAGCCGATGAAGCGACCCGCGCAACCCGAGGAGATCGCGCCGGCCTTCGTCTTCTTCGCGTCGAACGCGGATTCGTCGTACATCACGGGCGAAGTGCTCACGCTTCTCGGGGGAGAGACTACTGCTGCATAGAACTACCTAACGGCGGCGGTAACGGCGGCGGTAACGGCGGCGGTAACGGCGGCGATAACGACGGCGATAACGACGGCGATAACGACGGAGATAACAGCGTCGTTTGGACCGCGGTTATAGCCGTCGTTAAAGCCGCAGTAATAGCCGTCGTTATAGCCGCCGTCACCGCCGCCGTTAAGTTTTTGCCCGTGCCTTCCCTCGCAATCATCGGCGCTACTGGCCTGGTTGGCCGTCACGTTCTCGATCTCCTCGCCCAAGACCGGGCCTTTCAACGCGTCGTCGTCATCGCGCGGCGCCGCTTCGCGGAAGCGACCGCCCCTCGCATCGAAGCGCACATCGTCGACTTCGATCGCCTGGCTGACCGTCCCGAGCTCTTCCAGGTGGACCAGGTCGTCTGCACGCTGGGTACGACGATCAAGGCAGTCGGGGGATCGCGCGAGGAGTTCCGCCGTGTGGATTTCGGGATTCCACTCACGACCGCGAAGCTCGCGGTAAGGCAGGGGGCGCGGCACTTCCTCCTCGTCAGCGCGATCGGCGCCGACGCCGGCTCGCGCTTCTTCTACAATCGCGTCAAGGGTGAGCTCGAGGACGCGCTTCGCGGCCTCGGCTTCCGCAGCCTCACGATCCTGCGTCCCTCGCTCCTCCTGGGCGAACGCGCCGAATTCCGGTTGGGCGAGTTTGTCGCCAGGCGTTTTGCGTGGCTGGTTCCAGGCCGCTATCGGCCGGTCCATGCGCGTGACGTCGCCCGCGCGCTCGTTCGTGCCGCGAAGGAGGACGCACCCGGGATGCGCATCATCGAGTCCGACGAGATACGCACGGGGTATCTTTCAGAGGAATGACTGCGACAGCTCCGGCGGTGCGCGCGTCGTCGCTCACGAAGCATTTCGGGAGACGCGTGGCGGTCGACGCCGTGGAGTTTGCGATCGACGCTGGGGACTGCCTGGCGCTGTTCGGCCCGAATGGCGCGGGTAAGACGACGCTGCTGCGGCTGGTCGCGGGGCTGCTCAAGCCCACCGCGGGACACGCGCGGGTCGAGGGCGTGGACATGCGCCGCGAGGCAGCTGCCCGCATGCGGATCGGCCTGATCTCGCATCAGAGCATGCTGTACGCGCCGCTCACCGCGCGTGAGAACGTCGAGTTCACCGCGCGACTCTACGGGCTCGATTCGCCCCGCGCCGCCGCCAGTGCCGCGCTCGCGGCGCTCCAGGTGCTGGATCGCGAGCACGCGCCGGTCCGCACGCTGAGTCGCGGGCTGCAGCAGCGCGTGTCGATCGCGCGCGCCATCGTCCACGATCCGGCGGTGCTGCTGCTCGACGAGCCGTACGCGGGGCTGGATGACGCGGGCGCCATCGCGTTGACGTCCGTGCTGCAGTCGCTCCGCGCGCGTGGCGCGACGCTCATCGTCGTGACGCACAACGTCGCCGAGGGGCTGGCGCTCGCCACTCACGCGGCGATCATGGCGGCTGGTCGCTTCGCCCGCTTCGAGCGTCGCGACGATCGTGCGTTCGATGCGCAGCGCTATACCGCGGCATATCGTGAGGCCGTCGCGCGTGCGGGGTAGACCGCCGGGAATGCTGGGCGCCGCGTGGATCGTGGCGCGCAAGGATCTCGCGATCGAACTGCGCACGCGCAGCGCGTTCCTGTCGGTGGTCGTCTTCACGCTGCTGGGGCTCGTGATCTTCTTCTTCGCATGGGACGCGACCGCGGTGTCTCCGCTCGACCTCGCCCCCGGGGTACTCTGGGTCACGTTTACCTTCGCCGCGCTCCTTGGGCTGCACCGCTCGTTCAGCGTCGAAACGCAGGACCGCGCGATGGACGCGCTGCTCGTCGCGCCGCTGGAGCGCGAATCGATCTATGTCGGCAAGGCGATCGCCAACGTCATCTTCGTCGGCGCCGTGCTGCTCGTGGCGGTGCCCGCCGTCGCGCTGTTCTACAACCTCCCGCTGGCGCGCGCACTCCTGGCGCTGGGGCTCGTCGCCGCGCTCGCGGCCATCGGGCTCGTGTCGGTCGGGACCCTCTTCAGCGCGATGGCGGTAAATACGCGCATGGCCGAGCTGTTGCTTCCCATGCTGAGCCTGCCGTTCTTTGTACCGGTCGTCATCGCGTCCGCGCAGGCGTCGACGATGCTGCTCGCCGGCCGGCCGGTCAGCGAAGCCCTTCCATGGCTCAAGATCCTGCTGGCGTTCGACATCATCTTCGCCGTCGCGTGCGCGATGGCGTTTCCGCATACACTCGAGGAATGACAGGCACCACGGCAGACCCTACCGCGCTGTCCGCCTCTCGCGCGCGTCCCGCGAGCCCCTTCGACTGGATGTTCGCGCTCGGAGTCGCCGCCGTGCTCGGTGCCGTCGTGCGGATCCTGTTCTTCACGCCGTTCGAGGCGACGCAGGGCGCGGCGCAAAAGATCTATTACATCCACGTCCCCGCGGCGATGAGCGCGTATCTCGCCCTCGCGATCTGCGGACTGACGTCGATCGTATATCTCTGGCTGCATGACGAGCGTTCCGACCGGCTGGCGGAGAGCGCCGGTGAGGTCGGTCTGCTGTTCACGACCGTGGTCCTCACGACGGGACCACTGTGGGGCAAGCCGATCTGGGGGACATGGTGGACGTGGGACGCCCGGCTCACGCTCACCCTGTTCCTGTGGTTCGTTGCGGCGGCGTATCTCGTCCTGCGGGGCGCAGTCGACGACCGGGGGATGCGCGCCCGCTACTCCGCGGTGCTCGCCGTGCTCGCCGTGCTGCTGATCCCGTTCATCCATCTCAGCGTCTATCTCTTCCGCACGCTGCATCCGATGCCGATCGTGCTCAAGCCCGACCGGCCATCGCTCCCGCCCGAGATGCTGACCACCTTTCTGATCTCGGTCGGCGCATTCCTCCTGTTCTGTACGCTGCTCATTCGCGCGCGCTACCGGCTGGCGCGGCTCCTCGCCGAGCGCGGACACGATGCCTGACACCTCCGCGTACTATCACGTCGCCTACGTCGCCGCGGGGGTCGTCTACGGCGCATACGTGTTCTCGATCTGGTGGCGAGCGAGGCGATTGCGTAAGTGACGCGCGCGCTGCGCATCGCCACACGCGCATCGGAGCTGGCGCTCCGGCGGGCGCGGTCTCTCCAGGCGATGTTGGCGGCGCGCGACGTGACGTCGGAGCTCGTGTCCCTCCGCACGGAGGGGGACAAACACGCCGAGGCGCCCGTTCAGCCGGCGGGGGCGCGATCGCTGTTCACGCACGAGCTGGAAACCGCCGTGCTGCGACAGCGCGCGGACGTCGCGATGCATGCGCTGTCGGACATGGCGACGGAGCCGACACCGGGCCTGACCATCAGTGCCGTGCTCGCACGCGAGGATCCGCGCGATGCGATCGTGCTCAACGCGCTGTTCGAGGGCGCGGCGCTGAGCGAGCTGCCGCGCGGCACGCGCATCGGGTCGTCGAACGTCCGGTGCCGCTCGCTGATTCGCGCACTGTATGCCGATCTCGAGATCGTGCATCTGCGCGGCGATCTGCCGACGCGTTTGCGCAAGGTGGACGAAGGCCAGGTGCACGCGACGATCGTTTCGGCGGCGGCGCTGCACCGACTGGAGATCTCGCAGCGGATCGCGGGCTACCTCGAGGCGCCGCAATGGCTGCCGACGCCGGGGCAGGGTGCGATCGTTCTGCAGACGCGCGCCGAGGACGCGGAAACCAGGGCGCTGCTGGATGGCCTCCACGACGCACGCACCGCGATCGACGCCGCGGCGGAGCGCGCGCTCCTGGCGTCGCTCGAGGGCGGGCTCCAGTCGCCGGTGGGCGCGCAGGTGGTCGACGAGAACGGCGCGCGCGTCCTTCACGGTCTCATCGTCGATCCGCACGGACGCCAGCTGCTGCGCGCGAAGCACGAGCTCGACGAGAGGAATCCCGAGCTGACCGGGGTGCGTCTGGCGAACGAGCTGCGTGCACACGGCGCGAGCCGCATTCTGGACGCGGTGCGTCGCGAGGAGAGGATGCCGACACCGCAGCCTGACTGAGGGCTGAGGGCAGAGGGCTGAGGGCAGAGGGCTGAGGGCAGAGGGCTGAGGGCAGAGGGCTGAGGGCAGAGGAACGAGTGCGTGCGTGACATAGCTTCATTCCTCAGCCCTCAGCCCTCAGCCCTCAGCCCTCGGCCCTCCATGATCAACCTGTGGCGCGATCTTCCCCCGGGCAGACATCCTCCTGAGGAAATCACCGCGGTCATCGAGATCCCGTTCGGCACGCGCAACAAGTACGAGCTCGACAAGCACACGGGGCTCATCCGGCTGGACCGCGTCCTGTACTCGTCGATGCACTATCCCGGGGACTACGGCTTCATTCCGCGCACGCTGTACCTCGACGGCGATCCGATGGACGTGGTGGTGCTGGTGAAGGAGCAGACGTTCCCGGGCTGCCTCATCGACACGCGGCCGCTGGGCGTGCTGCGCATGCTCGACCGCGGCGAGCCGGACGACAAGGTGCTCGCGGTGCCGCTGAACGATCCGTACTACGCCGAGTTCTTCGACATCGCGGACATCCCGCAGCACATGCTGAAGGAGATCGAGCATTTCTTCGAGCGGTACAAGGATCTCGAGGGCAAACGCGTGCAGATCGTGGGGTGGGAGAAGAGCGACGTGGCGATGCGTGTGATCCAGGACGCCATCGAGCTCTACGATCGGACGTATCTCGACGTCGGCCCGTAGCTCTCCGGGTCAAGCTCGTACTCGGGCGAGCCACCCCCGCCTCGCCCAACCTTCCTTGTTACCCGCCGTCTTGGCCCAGCTGAGTCTGACGCGAACATCTCCGGCGGCACGGCAGAAACCGAAGGGTGCCGCGGCAGCTTTGCACTGCAAAGTACTTGACAGACCGCGCCGGCTGCGAGAAGTTCGACGGCATGACGCTCCAGCGCCTGTTATTCGAGCCCACGATCCTCCGCACGCCACTGCGGATCGTCCAGTGGTGGGAGAGCCGCCGGCTCGCATACAACCTGGTCGTCGGCGTCACCGGACTCGGCACGCTCGCCTACGCCAACATCCTGTCGCTGATCGCGCGGGGGTTCCTGATGCCGGTCGAGTGGCAGCTGATCGTGCTGTACGGGCTCGTCGCGAACGGTTTCTATACGCTCGGCTGGGTGATCGAGAACATCGTCGAGCGCTGGCTCGGGCGCCCGGTGTACGGCCTGGGCCCGGCGCTCTTTCGCCACGGGCTGGTGTTCTCCGTCGGGCTCACCCTCTTTCCCGCGGCCGTCGTCACCTTTTTCGCGATCGCGGGACTGTTGTTTCGGTAGGAAGGAGGGCTGAGGGCTGAGGAAGGAGGGCTGAGGAAGGAGGGCTGAGGGACTAAAGCTATGTCACACCTGAGGTAGTGCCTCAGCCCTTAGCCCTCAGCCCTCGGCCTCAGCCCTCGGCCCTCAGCCCTCCACCACCTCGCGCCGCCGCACCCTGATCTTCAGCTCGGACATCACCACCGGCCCCGTCACCCGGATCACGGGCGCGCCGGACCCGAGAGGTGGCTGATCGGGGAACTCGTCGTCGACCGAGGACATGAACGCGCCGGGCTGCACCACGACGCGGACGCCGGGCGGCACGATGATGCGCACCGACGCCATGACGGCGCGCAGATGGATCTCGGTGACGCCTGCATTGAGCTCGGCTTCCGTGAGATCGAGGCGTGTGTCGGACATGATGCACCAGACGTCGAGCCGGCGCGGCGGACGCCACAGGCCGCGACGCTTGGTCTCCGCCATGATCGAAACGATTCGATCGCTGTCGAGCGGATATGCATCGTCGATCACCGCCACGGCCTTCGGGGAGGCGTCCGGCTCCGACGGCAGCGTGTTGATGATCTCGCGCAGCGCCTGAACGGAACGCGCGCGATAGACGTCGGTCATCCGGCGCTCCAGCTCTTCCATCGACAGATTGTCGAGCTCGAACTGCCGCGACAGCGCCGCAACCGCGCGCTCGCGCTCGCGATCTATCGAGACGATCTCGTCACGGTCGGACTGCGCCATGATCCACGGGCTCGCGCTCGCGCCGGATGAAGAGACTGTCATACAGCAGCGCCGCGGCCACGGCGCCGATGATCGGGCCGATCCAGTAGACGAGCTGTCCCTCGAAGATTCCGCTGGCCACGGCGGGGCCGAGCGAGCGCGCGGGGTTCATCGACGCGCCGGTGAAAGGTCCGATGGCGAGGATGTCCGCGGCAATCGTGAATCCGATCGCGAGGCCGGCGATGCGGGGCGCCTTGGGATCCACCGCCGTGCCGAAGATGACGAAGGCCAGGAAGAACGTCGCCAGCGCCTCGAGCCCGATGGCCTGGCCGGCCGTGATATCGCCCGAGATCGACTGGCCGCCGAGACGCGTCGCCGCGGTCATGTCGGCGGGGAGCAGCCACTTCAACGCGTACGCCGCGAGGATGCCGGCAATGATCTGCGCGGCGATGTAGATGGCCGCCATCACCGGCTCGATGCGGCGCGTCACGAGAAAGCCGAGCGTCACCGCGGGATTGAAGTGCCCGGAGATGCGCATGATGGCGCTGACCATCACGGCGAGAATGATCCCGTGCGCGAGCGCCACGGCGATCAGCCCGCCCTGCAGCTGCGTCGCGTTCACCGCGACGATCGATCCTCCTCCGACGAATACCAGCGCGAACGTGCCGATGAACTCCGCGACGAAATGTCGAAGGCTGTCTCGCATGCGTGTTGGGGTAGTGGGTTCAGTCCGCCCGCTTGAGAACCACCGCTGCGTTGATGCCGCCAAATCCGAACGAGTTGCTCAGCGCGTACTCCGCGTCCGTCGCCCGCCCCGTCTTCGGGATGTAATCGAGATCGCAGCCGTCGCCGGGCGCGTCGAGGTTCAGCGTCGGCGGCAGCCACTTGTTCTCGAGCGCGAGCGCCGAGATCGCGAGCTCGAACGCGCCGGACGCGCCCAGGGCGTGGCCGTAATACGCCTTCGTGCTGCTCACCTGCAGCTTCTCGGCGTGATCCCCGAACACCTGACGGATGGCCGCGGTTTCGGTCGGATCGTTGAGCGGCGTCGAGCTGCCGTGCGCATTGACGTAGGCGACGTCGCCGGCTGGAACGTGCCCGTCGGCGAGTGCGAGACGCATCGCCCGCGCGGCCTGCGACGCGTCCGGGCGCGGGGCCGTCATGTGATGCGCGTCGTTCGAGTTTCCGTAGCCGACCACCTCGGCGTAGATGTGCGCGCCGCGGGCCTTGGCGCGCTCGTACTCCTCGAGCACGAGCACCGTGCCGCCTTCGCCCATCACGAAGCCGTCGCGCTCGCGGTCGAAGGGGCGCGAGGAACGCTCGGGATCGTCGTTGCGCGTCGACATCGCGCGAATGATGGTGAACGCGCCGAAACACAGCGGCATGATCGGCGCCTCGACGCCGCCGCAGACCATCGCGTCCGCATAGTCGTCGCGGATGAGGCGAAACGCTTCGCCCACGCCGATCGTGCCCGACGCGCAGCTCATGCCGTTCGTGCTGTTCGGTCCCTGCAGCCCGAACTCGATGGCGATGTTGCAGCTTGCAGCGCCGACGAAGACGTTGAGCGCGAGCTGGGGCTCGACGCGATCGATCCCCTCGTGCAGAAATACGCCGAACTGCTCCTCCGCGTATCCGATGCCGCCGAGCGCGGAGCCCATGGTGGCGCCGATGCGCTCGCGGTTCTCGCGGGCGAGATCGAGCTCCGCGTCGACCAGAGCCAGGCGCGCGCACGCGATGGAGAAATGGCCGAAGCGATCGAGGCGTTTGGCGCGCTTCCGTTCCATGAAGTCGTTGGCATCGAAGCCGCGGACCTCCGCGGCGTTATGGCTGCGGTATGGCGTCGGGTCGAATGCCGTGACGTTCCGGATCGCGGACCGCTGCGACCGGATGCCGTCCCACATCGCTTCCACCGAGATCCCCACCGGTGTGACCGCGCCAATGCCGGTGATCGCCACTCTACGACGGTTCTGCATCCTGCTCATGCTCCTGCGTCTAAGCGCGTGAAGTTTGCTCGCGCTCCGCGGCGCGCGCGAGTCCTGCGAGCGTCCGTGAGGCGATGCCGTGCACGAACACCGGTCCGATCACGAGACGCGCGGCGATGGTGCCGACCAGCGGCCAGGATGGGCCGTCCCACAGATGTAAAACTGTGACGCGCGTTCCTGCCGTCACGGACTCGAAGGACCATTCGACGTCCATGCCCCTCGTGATACCGTCGATGTGCCGGAAACGGATCGACGGATGTGCGCTGCCGCCGGGATGGTGCACCTCCATCAGCGACACCCACCACGTCGGCCAGTCGAGCGGCCCGAACGGCCGATTCGCGGACATCTCGACGACGCCGGAATCCTCCATGCGCTCCCTGAAGCGCACATAACGGTAGTGCGCGAGCCGCGACGGCCAGCGCTCCACGTCGGCCGCGATCTCGAAGATGCGATCGGCCGGCGCGCGGACCACCCGCTCGTCGACCGTGCGCATGCGCGCGATGCGTGGCATCGGGCCCAGCGAGTTGGAGGCGCGGAGGGTGGAGGTCATGGCGGGGAGAGCGGGGCAGAGCGAGGGATAAAGGTACTACTTGGACCACGTCGCGCTCAGTCGCCAGAACGCGCTCCCGCGAACGTGCGGCCGACGTCCCGTGACGGACGTCACGAGCTCGTCCAGCTCCGCGGGAGTGAAGCCGCGCAGCACGGACACGACGCCATCGTGTCGCGTGACCGGATGGAACCGGAGCCCGACCGCCGCGAGCCAGAAGCCGGCCGCCGCGATCCAGCTGCGACGGAGATCGCTCACGACGACCCACCCGCGTGACACGCGATGCAGCTCCGCGACGAGCGTGCGCGCGTCGCCGCCGAAGAAATGATGCAGCAGCTGCGAGCACATGACGACGTCGAACGAGTCATCCGCGAAGGGCAGACGTCTCGCATCCGCGGCCACGACGCCGCCGTGCCGCTCGCGCGCGACGCGCAGCAGCGACTCCGCCGCGTCCACTCCGACCGTCGTGAGCTCGATCGAGGCGGCCGCTGCGGTGGCCTGCGCGCGCACCGGGACGTCGCCGACGCCGGTACCGACGTCGAGGAGCGACGCCGTGCGCGACAGATGGGGAATTACCGCGCGCAAGGCGTGGAGCGCGGACCGCGTCCCGCCAAAGAACGCATTGGATCGCTCGACGTCGGCCATTGAGCGCACTCGCACGTCCGCCGGAACGCGCGGGTCGTCGAGCAGCTCGACGCCTCGCCTGCGTGCGGGTATCAGCAGCGTCTATCGCTCGAGCTGTGCGTAGCCGCCGCGATAGTAGAGCAGCGGTCGATCCTGGCGGCAGGTCGCGCTCTGCACCTCGCCGATGTAAATGGTGTGATCGCCGGCCTCGTGGCGATCGATCTTGCGGCAGTCGAGGTGCGCGAGCGCGTCGTCGAGCAGGGCGACGCCGCTCTCCGCGCGGCTGTAGCCGATCCCGTCGAAGCGGCCGGACGGAAGCTCCGCGAACCGCCGCGACAGCGCCTCCTGTCCCTCGGCGAGGATGCTGATGCCGAAGTGCGTCGCCTTCGGAAGGATCGCGTACATGTCCGCGTTGCGCTCGATGCAGGCGAGAACGAGCGGCGGCTCGAGACTCACGGAGCAGAAGGCACTGACCGTCATGCCGTGATCGCTGCCGTCGGCGGCGCGCACCGTCAGCACCGTGACGCCGGACGCGAATCGTCCGAGCACCGCGCGAAATTCGTCCGGATCTATGGCCATGCGGGAGTCGAGCTGGCGATCGGCGCGGCCGCCGGAAGCGGCTTGAGAAAGAGCTGCGCGAGAAAGCCGGGGCGCAAGACCTTGCGCGCGGGAACGAAGTCGCCGGTCACGCCGGCGAGCAGGTCGGCGAGATGCTTGTGTGCCGCGAGCGCCCGGGCCGCGCGATTCACGACGGGTGACAGTGCGACGCCGAGGCCGATGAGACGTTCCACGCGCCACTTGCCGGAGAATTCACGGGTGCGCGCGGCGTCATAGCCGGCGCATGCGTCATCCATGGCGCGCGAGCCGGCTGCGCCAAGCGCCGCGACGACGCTGTCGGCCACGAGCTCCCCGCCGCGCAGCGCGGAGTAGATCCCTTCGCCGGTGAACGGGTCGAAGAAATCCGCGGCGTCCCCGACGAGGACCGCCCCCGGATGCCAGGCGCGCCGGGCGTGGGACGCGAACGGTCCCACCGCCACCGGCACGTGTTCGCGGTCGGCCGCGGCAAAGCGTCCGGCGAGCTGGGGTCTCGCCATCAGCCATCGCTGGAGAAACGCCGCGCGATCGGCGGCGATCTCACGGGCGCGGTGAGCGGGGAATACGGCGGCGACCGTCGTGACCCCATCACCGACGTCGGCGATCCCGACGAATCCATCCCGCTCCACGTGCAGCTCGACGTACTCGCTGACCTCCGCCACGCCGCGAAAATGCGCGACGAGCGCGATACGTCGCGGCCATGCGGCCATGCGCGTCAGGCCGAGCCGCCGCGCGACGACGGAGCGCAGCCCGTCCGCCCCGACGACGATCGCGGCGTGAAGGTCCCGCCGTCTGTTGTCGGCGTCACGGGTCGCGACGCCGACGACGCGGCCCGCGCCGTCGCGCAGAACGTCCGCGACCTTCACGCGTTCCTCGACCTCGACGCCCGCTCCGCGCGCGCTGTCCAGGAGAGCGTCGTCGAGGATTTCGCGCCGGATCGCGAGGCCGCGATCGCGAAACCCGCGAAAGCCGTGCGACGCGGCGTAGTCGCCGAGCGCGGTCACGCCGCTCGGCGCGCGCACGATCATGCCGCGCAGCCGGGCGCCGCGCGCCTCGAGTCGGGCGAGGACGCCCATGTCGTGCAGCAGACGCGACGCCTGCGGGCTGAGACACTCCGCGCACGGCTTCGCGCGGGGGAACTTCGCGCGCTCGACCATCCGCACACGCACCCCGCGGCGCGCGAGCTGAAACGCCGCGCTCGCCCCCGCGGGGCCGCCACCCACGACCACGATGTCGTTCATACGAAACTCGCCACCGTGACGCCGATGAACGCGCCGCCGAGTGAGCTGAGCGCGTTCACGCCGTCGTTGTCCAGCCACCGCCAGCCACCGGTGATCGTCGTCGGCGCTCCGCACCGATGGATGCGCTGTTCGGTTGCCATGGCACACGCCGCGCACCACCGCCGCGCCTGCACCGACGCGCCGAGCATCGAATCGACCAGGCAGCCGGCGACGCCGCCGACCATCGCCGCCGTCACGGCGATCGGGCTCCACCGAAGCAGGGAGCATACGACACTCACGAACGCGGCGCCCGCGAACGCCGCGGCGAATCCCTGTGCCGTGACGCCGCCCGAGGTGCCGATCTGCACGGGCGTCCAGTCCAGCACCGAGACCGGTGTCGCGCGCGCCAGCGAGCCGATCTCCGTCGCCCACGTGTCCGCCGCGGACGCGGCCAGCGCGGCCGCGCCGACCGCCTGCCACAGCGCAGTGCCAGTCAGGACATATCCGGCCGACGCGAGGGCGAACACACCGCCATTCGCGAGCACCTGCGCCGCGTCACGCGCGCCGCCCTTGTCGAGGCGGCCGGCGGTGAGCCGCTGCTTGGCTTCATGTCGGAAACGTGACAGCAGACTCGATGTGACGAAGTATGCGATCAGCACGATGCCCCAATCCCACCCCGCCGCGACCGCGAGCGATCCGCAGACGACCGCCGCGACAGCGCCGCTATTGCTCAGCGACCGGGTCGCGCACGCAGCGCCGGCGACGACGAGCGCCGCCGGCGCGCCGAGCACCCATCGCGACACGGACTCTCCTTCCATGCCCAAGGATAGCTGGCTGGAAATCGCGATCACAGCTTGTCAGCTTTGACCTCGCGCGACGTTGCTTTTGGCGCGCTCGCTCACTTCGTTACGCGGATGCTTTCGACCGTCGATGCTTTGCTTCCCTTAAGCCTCCTCGAGGCGGTCCGCACCGTGGATACCCCCGAGGAGCTCGATTCGGAGTTCGTGGACGAACTGCGGAACAAGCGCCTGGGGCTGAGCGACACGGTGTACCTGCAGATCAAGCGCTACGCCGACGCGGTGCGCAAGAAACAGCGCACCGCCTACGATGAAGCCGTGGCACTGGCGAGGCTCATCGGACGTCGGCCGGACGCGGAGTCCGTCTTTCGCGCCGCGGGACGCTACCTCGCGCGCGAAGCGTACAAGACGATCAATCCGGTGACGCGCAAGCTGATGCGCATGCTACCCTCCGTCGTCGCGCGTCCGATCGCGCTGCGGCGCACGCGCTCGATCGCCACGCGTTACGCCAACGGCGCGGTGCGCCGTGTCGGCGGATACGTGCTGCTGGAGGTACCGCGCTCCGTCACACTCAATACCGCGCCCGGCAGCGTCGGGTGCGCCTACTATGAAGCGATGCTGCGCGAGCTGCTCGGCCTTCTCGTGGGCGGTGTGGGATCCGTCGACCACGTGCACTGCGCGGGGCGCGGCGAAGGCACTTGCGAGTGGCGCGCCGATTGGAAAACCTTCGAAGCCAATGCTTAATCCGCAGAGTCTTCCTTCGATCCAGGCAGCGCTCAAGGAGCAGCAGCTCGACGGCTGGCTGCTCTATGATTTTCGCGGAAGCAATCCCATCGCCAACCAGATGCTTGCGATGGACGGCCTCCAGACGCGGCGCGTCTTCGCGCTCGTCCCTAGCGCCGGGACGCCCGTCGCGATTTCGCACGCGATCGAGCAAGGTCCGTGGAGGAACTGGCCGGCCGAATGGCCAAAGCAGATCTACAGCTCGTGGCGTACGCTCGAGGAGCAGCTCGGCAAGCTCGTACAGGGAAAGAAAGTCGCGATGGAGTACTCTCCGGGCGACGCCGTACCATACCTCGACCGCGTCCCGGCCGGCGTGCTCGAGATGGTGCGGGCGCGCGGCGCTACCGTCGTGTCCTCCAGTGAACTGGTCACGCGCTTCTATGCCGGCTGGAGCGACGCGCACATCGCGTCGCACAATCGGGCAGCCGCCGCGATCGCGCAGATCGCGCGCGACGCGATTGCGCTGGCGGGACGGCGCGCGCGGGAAGGCCAGCCGATCACCGAACATGAGCTCACGCGCTGGATCCTCGATCGGTTCGCGCAGCAGAACCTGACGCGCGGCGACCACGGTCCGGACATCGCGGCGAGCGAGAACGCAGCCAATCCACACTATGAGGCGTCGCCTGCGCATCCGCGTCCCATCAAGGCCGGTGACATTCTGCTGATTGACCTCTGGGCGCGCGAAATGACGGACACCGGCGTCTTCGCGGACCAGACGTGGATGGCGTCCATCGGCCCGCCGTCCACGCGCGCACTCGAGATCTGGAACGCCGTGCGCGACGCGCGCGACGCCGCCATCGACCTCGTCGAGACGCGCGTCCGCGCCGGGGAACGGCTCCGTGGCGGCGACGTCGACGACGCCGCGCGACGCGTGATCGAGGCGCGCGGATTCGGCAAGAACTTCACGCATCGCACGGGACACAGCATCGACTCGCGCGACCTGCACGGCAGCGGGCCGAACATGGACAACCTCGAGACCCGCGATGAGCGGCATCTCATCCCCGGCGTCGCGTTCTCGATCGAGCCTGGGATCTATGTGCTCGGCGAGATTGGCATGCGGAGCGAGGTGAACGTGTACATCGCCGACGGCAAAGCCGTCGTGACACCGGCCAACTACCAGCGCGAGCTGATCGTCGCGGAGTAGGACCGGCTGGCAAGCGCCTTGCCTTTTCTACGCGCCGATGAAGCTCACGTTGTTAACGATATTTGCCCTCCTGAGCTCGCTTCCGGCGTGCACTGAAGATGGGGCGGATGCGGCAACCGCGAGGCCACACGGTCGAATCGTGGATTCCAGCGGCGGAACGGTCGCGCTCGGAATAAAAAAGCTCGCCTATCGGCCATCGGCGGCGGGTGCGGGAGCCGTAGCCGGTGTCGTGAGACTCCAGGGCGAAGCCGGCGATTCCATCGTTCCTGTAACGAAAGACGCACGGTTCTGCGGCGACAGCGCGAACGTGCACGAAGTGCTCGCCGAGAACGGCAACCTGGCCAACGCGCTCGTGTGGGTGGACGGCATCACGGGCGGAAAGCCGTTACCCGAGATGCGTCGCGAGACGCTCACGATTGACAAGTGTCGTTTCGAGCCGCGCGTGACGGCCGTCGTCACCGGCTCGACGATCAACGTCTTCAGCCGCGATCGCGTCGCTCACGGGCCGAAGTTCTATCGCGAGGGCGCGACGGAGCCGGTTGCCGAGATTCACACCGTCGACGCCGGCCAGGTCGTGCCGAGCGAGAAGATCGCCGCTGCGCCGGGCATCGTCGAGGTTCGGTGCGCGGAGCATCCCTTCGCACGTGCGTACATCGCGGTCTTCGACCACCCGTACTACGCGATCACGGAGGGCGACGGAACCTTCAAGATCGACGGACTGCCGCCCGGCACGTACACGGTGAAGGTGTGGCACGAACGGCTGGCGAAGCCGATCGAACAGAGCGTGGTAGTGAGCGCAGGCGGCGTCGGCAAGTTGGACGTGCAGGTGGCGCTGAAGTAGGCGGGAGGCTGGAGGCTGGAGCAAGCGCACCGTTCGCCGTTAGAGCGTGACGCATGAGACGCAGGACGCATGACGCAGGCTGACGTATCACGCACGACGCACGCTGACGCAAGACGTATTACGAAGTGACGCGGTCGAGAACCATCGCGCCGAACAGCAGCGCCAAGTACAGCAGCGAGTACTTGTACACTGCCCACGCGGGTTTCGTGTAATCGTCCGCCCGTATCACGCGCACGATGCCACGCACAAGCAGCGCGTCGAGTAGCAGCGCCGACACGAGATACACGTCGCCCAGCGCGCCCATCGCCCAGGGGACGACCGTCAGCGCCGAGAGGATGATCGTGTACCAGAGCATCTGTCGCCTGGTCTCGGTGTCTCCCCAGACGAGCGGCGCCATCGGCACACCCGCGCGCCCATAGTCGCGCTGCTTGTTGAGCGCGAGCGCCCAGAAGTGCGGCGGCGTCCAGTAGAAGACGATCAGGAACAGATACACCGCCATCAAGTCGACCGAGCCCGTCACGGCGGCCCAGCCGACGAGGGGAGGGAACGCGCCCGCGGCACCGCCGATCACGATGTTCTGCGGCGTGCTGCGCTTGAGCCAGCGCGTGTACAGAAACACGTACGCATAGAAGCCGGCGAGCGCGAGCGCGGCCGTCAGCACGTTCACGTACCGCGCGAGGAGAAACGTCGCCGTCGTCGCGAGCAGCAATCCGAACGCCAGCGCTTCACGCGGCTGCATCCGTCCACTCGGCAGCGGACGCAGGCGCGTGCGCGACATCCGGTCGTCGATGTCGCGATCGAGATACATGTTCACGGCATTCGCGCCGCCGGCCATCAGGTAGCCGCCGATGAACACGACGAGCACGAGTTCCCATCCCGGCCGCCCCGCGACGAACATGGGCGCGATCGTCGTCACGAGCAGCAGGGAGATGATCCTTGGCTTCGTCAGCCCGACGAGATCGCGGGCCAGCGTCCGCGCGCCGGAAACCGGAATTGCGGTGTCGTTCATGTCGCGCTGACGGCGCGATCTGCGGTGGCGGCGGTTCTCGCGAGATATGCGCCGAGGAAGAGCGTCAACCACACCGCAACGCCGATCGCCTGATGCAGAGATCTCAACGCAGCTGGAAGCATCGATAGAACCATAGCGGCGGCGACGCCCAGTTGTATCAGCACGAGCGCGGCCGCAGTCCGCGCCGCGCGCTTCACCGATTCTGCCTCGCCGGCGCGCCGCATCAGCGCCATGGTGATTCCCAGGACGTGAAAGAACAGCAGATACGCGACAATGCGATGCGTGAGCTGAAGGTGTCCGGACCCGCTGGGCACGCCGGCCGGTGCGTCACCGCACAGTGGAAAGCCCGGGCACGCGACCGCCGCGCCGGGTGTCTTGGCCACGAGGCCGCCGAGCACCACGGCGAGGAACGCCATGGCGGCACCGGCGGCGAGCGAATTGACCGTCCGCGCGCTCCCGCCCTGCGCCCGCGCGGCCGTGCCGCCGAGGGCCCCGGTGCGCACGGCCGCGACGACGACGACCGCGAGCAGTGCCATCGCCAGCGTCCAGTGCGCGACGGTGGCGAGCGTGCGATTGCCAAGCTTCACGGTGACCAGGCCGAGCAGCGCAACCGCGATCACGAGGACGAGCGCCGTGCGGGCCGCGCCCAGCACTCCACGGGGGCCGGCGATGTCCGGATCCGCGCGGCGTCGCCACGCCGCGTACGTGAGGGCCGCAATGACGGTGACGACGAGCGCCGCGAGCAGGCGGTGGGTGTACTCGATCATCACCGTCGCGTTGTCGAAGGGCGGAATCCACGATCCGTTGCACTTCGGCCAATGGTCGCCGCACCCCATCCCCGATCCCGTGATGCGGACCAGCCCGCCGAAGACCAGATGCAGATACGTGATGACAACCGACACCGTCGCGAGACGGCGCAGGCGGGTCACCGGGATACCTTCATGATGACCTCGGGCTTGGGCACCGCGTTCTCGCGCACGCGCGCCCACGTCGCCGCCAGCAGCACCGCGAGCGCGATGGCCGGGATCACCGCCCAGAGGATCTCCATCGCCGCGCGCGGGCGCGGCACGCTCGCGTCCGCGAGCGCCGAGCGCCGGCGGACGACGGATGCCAGGATCGCGGCATGCCCGACCACGCAGCACGCGACGCAGATCGCAAAGATCACGACGGCAGGCCGCACCTTAGAAAACGCTCAGATTGATGTACTTGCGCGGGTTGCGCTTGAAGTCCGCGACCAGAGAATCCACCTGCGTCAGCAGGTTGCGCGCGTCGCGATACAGCAGCGTGTCCGTCATGAGCTTGCCGGCGGTTCCCTCGCCGCGCTCGAGACGCGCCAGAATCGCCTGCAGCTGCGTCGTATTCGACGACAGCCGCTGCATCAGGGAATCGGCGCTGGCGCTCGTCTGCCTGAAGCTCTCGAGGGTCGACGCGACCTTCGCCGAGTCGACCGCGCTCGTCGTGCGCCGCAGGTTCGCGACGAGACCGGACACGTTGCGGTTCTGCTCCGCGGCGACGCGCTGTATGTCGGCGGCGAGGGCGTTCATCGAGCGAATCGTCTGGCGGATGTCGCGCATCCCGCCCGTCTGCACCAGCTCCACCTCGACCGCTCTCGTGATCCGATTCAGCGTCGCGGTGATGGTGTCCGCGCGCGCCTGGAGCGCGTCGAGTCCGCCGGCCGCCACCTGCGACGGCACCGTATCCCCGGGCTGGTACTTGATCGGACTCGGTCCCGCGGGCTTGAGCGCTACCGCGACGTCACCGAAAATGCCGACGGCGACGACCTCCGAATGCGCGTTCTTCGGCACCTTGTACTTGTCCTGGATCACGAGGTCGCAGTCCAGCACGCCCTGATCGTTGAGCCGCACGTCGGCGATGTAGCCGACCGTGACGCCCGCGAGCAGCACGGCCTGCCCCGGCTTGACGTTCTGTCCCCACGGGAACTGCGTGAAGAGCGGATAGCCGCGGCGCAATCCGCCGCGCAGCAGCCACAGAGTCCCGGTGATGAGTACTACTATCGCGACGGTCAGCAGGATGCCAACGGTCACCTCGTCACGTCGTCTCATGCCTGGAGGAAGGGGGCGAACAGGAAGGCCGTGATCGCATCGAGCACGAGGATGGCCACCGATGTGATGACGACGGCGCGCGCCGTCGCCCGACCCACACCTTCCGCGCCAGCGGTCGTAATGTAGCCCTCGTAGGTGCAAACGAAAGCGATGGCCATGCCGAACAGCGTCGCCTTCATCAGGCTGTAGATCACCTGAAACGTGCCGAATGCGAGACGGACGCCGGTCCTGAAGTCGAGCGAGGTGATGTCGGTCGCCGTGACGGCGATGAAGTATCCGGTGCCGACACCGACGGCGTCCGCGAGTATCGTGAGCACCGGCAGCATGATCGTCGCGGCGATGACGCGCGGCATGACCAGGAAGGCGAGCGGGTCGTAGGCGAGCGTCTCCAGCGCGTCGATCTGCTCGGTGACGCGCATCGTTCCGATCTCCGCCGTCATACGCGCGCCGACCCGTCCGGTGAGCACCAGGCCGGTGATGAGCGGCCCGAGCTCGAGAATGATCACCTGCCGCGTGGCCAACCCGACCAGGGAGAGCTGGACACCCGCGAACAGCTGATAGCGCGTCTGCAGCGCCATCACGCCGCCGATGAACGCGGCGACGATCACCGTGAGCGGCACCGAGTCCACGCCGATGACGCGCATCTGGCGGATCGTTTCGTGCGCGACCGTGTCGAATTCCTTCAGCCCGCGCAGCGTGTCGCGCATGTAGTAGCCGCGCGCGCCGATCTGCCGGAAGAGGTCGCGGTAGAGGCGCGTGATGCGCCGGAAGAACCGGATGCTCGTGCGCTGGACGACCGGAAAAGTCTCGGTCGGGCGGCGATCGGGAGTTTGCGGATACTGGAGCGGATAGCTCACGTTCGAACGCGCGTGAGCAGCAGCACTCCCAGTGCGGCGAAGATGGCGCTCGGCACCCACGCAGCCAGATCGGGCGGCATGAGTCCCTTGCTGCCGATCGCCTTCGTGAGTTGCACGAGCATGAGGAACACGACGGTGATCGCGAGGCTGATCCCCACGCCATACGCGGCGCCCCCACGTTGCGTGCTCGTGGCGAGGGGCGCGCCGAACAGCGCGATGATGATGCAGGTGATCGGGATGGCGATCTTCAGCGCGCGCTCCACGCGGAGCACGTTGGCGTCCCCGCCGGAGCGCTCGAGCGCGCGGATGAATCGCGACAGCTCGCGGTAGCGCATCTCCTGCGGGCTGCGCGGCTTCGCCATCATGTCCGTCGGGCGCTCGGCGAACTTGCGGTCACGCATGTCCGCGAAGCTGAAGGTGAAGTCCGGGGTCGAATCCGTGATGAGCTTCATCTCCCCCTTGTGCAGCGTCCATCCGCTCGAGTCGCGGTACCACGCGCGCTCCGCGGACACGACCATCGTCGGATACTCCGGGCCGCGCCCGCGACGGTCGATCTGGACCTGGTCGAGCGAGCCGGCGGTCGTCGACAGCTGTCCTACCTTATAGACGCGTCCTCCTTCGCCGGCGAAGGCGAAGTTGTAGCGCGTCGTGGTGCCACGGAACTTGTCCTCCGCGAGCAGGTCGTTGCGGCGCGAGTTGGTGACCGGAACGATCTCGCCGAGTGCGAGGTCGAGCGTCGCGGCGAAGATGGCGCCGACGAAGATCGGCAGCGCGAGCCGGTAGAAGCTGATGCCGGACGCCTTCGCCGCCGTGATCTCCGAATGCCGCGTGAAGGCGCCGATGGAGAAGATCGTCGCGAACAGCACGGCCGCGGGCAGCACCATGAACATCGACTCGGGGATCCAGTACAGGTAGCTGAGCGCGATGTCGCGGCGCGGCAGATTGCGCGCGAGATACTTCTCCAGGTTGTCCGTGAGGTCGATGACGATCAGCAGCAGCGGAAAGCCGAGCGCCGTCGTCACGAGGATCTTCCAGAACTCCCGGAAGACATAGCGGTCGAGCGGTCCCCCGAGCTTCGGGTTGCGCGAGCCACCGTTCATGCGCGGCGGCGCTCCACAGGAATGCCGAACTGCCGCATCCAACCGAAGAGTCGCGCCCGCGCCGTTGCCCACAGCTCCGCGAAGTCGCCCCCGCGCGCGCTGCTCGGTTCGCGTCCCATCTGCGACGCGAGCACCAGGCCGGTCATCAACAGCACGATGTTGGCCGCCCACATCGCGACCCAGGGAGGGAGATATCCCTTGTCGGCGAGCGTCTCGCCGCCGATCAGGCCGACGTAGTACAGACCGAACACGGCGAAGCTCACGCCGATCACGAGCCCCACGCCGCCGCGCGGAAAGCGCAGCGCGATCGGCGCGCCGATGAGCACGAAGATGATGCACGCGGCGGCGAGCGAGAATTTTTTCTGAATCTCGACGTCGTAGCGGTTCCGCTCGCGCAGCGCTTCGGCGTAGCGCAGCTCGCCTTCCTGGACGCGCGCCTGGTATCCCAGCTCCTCGGCCGCCCTCTGTGAGGCACCGGCTGCGGCCGCCGGCGGCACATACGGTCGCTGCGCCGGTGTGCGCGGCGGTCGATTGAGGAAGGGCGGGCGGACGGGCGACGGCGCCGGCGCCTGAGGTTGGGCCGACCGCGGCGGCGCCTGTGCCTCCGCGCTCCGCGGCGCCATCATCCGGAAGAGCTTGCAGTACACGCTCGAGATGCCGGGAGCGTCGCGCATCTTCGGCGGCTCGGGACGCTTGCCCTTGCCGCCCGCGCGTTCCCATTTGGCGATGGTGATTTCATACCCCGCCTGTCGCACCTGGTAATCCCCGCGGGCGAGCTGCCTGTTCATCTCGCAGATCGACATCTCACGATCGCCCTTCGAGATGCTGCCCGGCTGCGACTCCTGGAAGCTCGAGAACACGTTCTTCACGCGCAGCCTGTCGCGCACGTAGAACAGACGCGTGAGCTCGCCCGGCTTGCTGTTGGGCGTCTCCTGCATCTCGCCGTGAAACAGCGTCATGTCCAGATCGCTGCGGTTCTTGGCAAGCGTGAGGGTGCCGCTGTCCGCGTAGATCGTGCGGCGGCGCTGCATGTCCGACAGATCGTAGATCGTCACGCCCCGCATGAGCGACGAGCCCTTCTCGAGCTTCTCCGCCCGCAGGTACAGCTGCCCTTCCTTCACGGTGTTGAGCACCTGCTCCTTGAGCGCGAAGGTCGGCTTGGTGCGGAAGATGTCGAGCTGCAGGATCGCGAGACGATGGTTCGCGCGCGGAAGCACCTGGTCGTTGAACGCCAGCATCACCAGCGACATCACGAGGCCGAAACCCATGACCGGGATCATGACGTCGCGCATGCCCACGCCGCTGGCCTTCATCGCCGTGATCTCGTTCTCCGCGGCGAGACGGCTGAACGCGTACAGCACCGCGACCAGCACGGCCATCGGCATCGTCATCGCGACGGTGAACGGAATCGACAGCGCCATGAACTCGGCGATCACGCGTGCCGGAAGCCCGCGTCCCACGAGCTCGCCGAACTTCTTCGCGATGTATTGCAGCAGCATGAGCGACGTCAGTGCCGTCGATGCGAACACGAACGGCCCGACATGCTCCTTGAGGACGTACCTGCCGATTATCTTCACGCGTCGAATATACCCGCACCTTCCCTACCAGTGCCCCGATCCGCTCCCATGTGCGCGGCGTCATTGCTCCTGTTGGCGGCCCTGGCCGGCTGCAACATGATGGACCGCATCCGCGGCGGCGCGAAGACGTCGTTCAACGGGGACAGCGCCCTCGCGTACGCGCGTACACAGGTCGAGTTCGGTCCCCGCGCACCGGGGACGTCCGGGCACGAGCGCGGGGGCGACTGGATCGTGACGCAGATGCGCGCGCGCGCCGACACCGTCGAGGTGCAGAACTGGAAGCACGTCACGAAGGGCGGTGACACGCTCGCGCTGCGCAACGTCTTCGCGCGCTTCCGTCCCGGGGACACACAGCGCGTCCTGTTCATCACGCATTGGGATACGCGGCCGGTCGCCAATGCCGACATGAACCTCGGCGCGCGCCAGCGTCCCATCCCCGGCGCGAACGACGGAGCGTCGGGCGTCGGTCTCTTCGTCGCGCTCGCCGACGCAATGAGGAAGACGCCGCCGAACGTCGGCGTCGATCTGCTGTTCGTGGACGGCGAGGACTACGGCGAGTTCGAGGACGTCAACTGGGCCGACAGCACGAAGAATCGCGACGTGTTGATCGGCTCGCAGTACTTCGCGAACCACATGCCGCCGACGTACAAGCCGATGTTCGGCGTCCTCTTCGACATGATCGGGGACCGCTCGCTGCAGATCTTTCAGGAGGGCTGGTCCGTGCAGGAGGCACCGGAGGTCGTCTCGCGGGTGTGGGGGACGGCACGCGACCTCGGCTATGAGAAATACTTCATCTCCGAAGTGTCGACGACGATCACGGACGATCATCTCCCGCTGCTCAACAAGGGGCTGCGCGTCATCGACGTCATCGACTACAACTACTGCTCGGACGGATCGACCAAGTGCGTCGAACCGGGGCCGCTCAACCTGCATCATACGATGGGGGATACGATCGAGCAGATCAGCGCGAAGAGCCTGCAAATCGTAGGCGATGTGGCTCTGACGCTCCTAACTAGATGACCCCGGTAATACGGCTGGTACAGGCCTAACGGCACTCCAGGCGATGGGCGTCAGGCGATGGGCGTCAGGAACTGCACACGGCGCAGGTAATAGCGCTGGTATTGGCGTAGACAGACTCCAGGCGACGGGCGTCAGGCGACGGGCGTCAGGAGGTGCACACCCTTACGCCCCTCCCGTCACCCGTCACCTGTCGCCTGACGCCTGGAGTGGTTGTGCGCGCGAATTTCGTTATTAGTGCGGCCGAGTGATCCGCGTGCGCGAGAGGTTCGCTGTAAGTGTTCGCGATGCCTACAGCGAATGAGAAAAAGGCGCTCTGGTTCTTCGCGCTGATCGCGCTCTCGGGGTCCGCGGTTCGATTGCTGCGCGGGTCCGCGCCCGATCTTGGCCCCGTCGATACGGCTGGGATCGCGGGACAGATGGCGAGAGTCGACTCGGTTCGTGCGGAGCGTCACAAGGCCGGGTCGCGGCAGCCGAAGCGGCGCGAAGTCGCCGCGCGTCCAGGCAGGGACCATCCGCTCAACCTCGACAGCGCGTCGGCCGCCGAGATCGACGCCCTTCCGGGGATCGGCGCGACGCTGGCCGAGCGCATCGTGGCCCACCGGGATTCGCTGGGCGGACTCGGCGCAATCGAGGCGCTGTGTGGGGTCGCCGGGCTGCGCCAGACCGTGCTTGAACGGCTGCGTCCGCTGGTGACGTTCACCAGCCCCCGCCGTCCTCTAAGTGTCGAGTGCGGTGACGCTTCGTCGCGCACGCGAAAGCCACGCGAAAGACGAACGCGAGACACACGCTAAGCCATTCTTGACAGTGGGCTTAGGTCGGGGCAGGTTCTTCTGGCTCACCCCCGGCTGCCCGCCTTTTCAGTCCTTTATTCCCGCCTATAATGGCCGCCCCCGCCGCTGCATCCCTGCGCATTGGTGACCTCCTCATCCGTGAGGGGTTGATCACCAAGGAACAACTCGACAAGGCGCTGCAGGAGCAGAAGCAGAACGGCACCCGGGTCGGCTATAACCTGGTCAAGCTCGGCTTCATTCCGGAGCTCGAGCTGGTCAAGACGCTGGCAAAGCAGTTCAAGATGCCGGCGGTCGATTTGTCGCGCTTCGAGGTCGATCCGAAGATCGCGAAGCTCATCCCGGGCGAGATGGCGATCAAGAACCTCGTGCTTCCCCTCAAGCGCGACGGTCGCATCCTCACGGTGGCGATGGCGGACCCCACCAACATGGGTGTGGTCGAGGATCTCAAGTTCATCACCCGCTACGACATCACGCCGGTCATCGCGGGCGAGTTCACGATCCGCAATGTCCTCGAGAAGATCTTCGAGTCGACCGAAGCGCAGCTGGGCCAGATCCTCAAGAGCATCGAGATCGAGGACGATGCCGAGGTCGAGGTCGTCGACACGAAGGAAGAAGACATGTCCGCGGCCGCGCTCGCGGCGGCCGTCGACGATGCGCCCGTTGTGAAGCTCCTGAACGGCATCCTGACCGACGCCGTGAAGCGCGGCGCCTCAGATATCCACTTCGAGTGCTTCGAGCACGAGCTCCGCGTCCGCTACCGCATCGACGGCGCGCTGCAGGAGATCATGAAGCCGCCGCTCAAGATGAAGGCGGCGCTCATCTCGCGCTTCAAGATCATGTCGTCGCTCAACATCGCCGAGCGGCGCGTGCCCCAGGACGGCCGCATCAAGCTGAAGGTCGGCAACAAGGTCATCGATTACCGCGTGTCGACCCTGCCCACGATCTTCGGCGAGAAGGTCGTGCTTCGAATTCTCGACAAGGGCAACCTGACCCTCGACCTCGAGAAGTTCGGCATCGAGAAGAAAGCCGAAAAGGACCTGATGGAAGCGGTCATGAACCCGTACGGCATGGTGCTGGTCACCGGCCCGACGGGTTCGGGCAAGACCACGACGCTGTACTCCTGCATCGCCAAGGTGAACAGCATCGACACGAACATCATGACCGCCGAGGACCCCGTCGAGTACAACATGTACGGGGTCAACCAGGTGCTCGTGCGCAACGAAGTCGGCATGACCTTCGCCGCCGCGCTGAAGGCGTTCCTGCGGCAGGATCCGAACATCATCATGGTGGGAGAGATCCGCGACCTCGAGACGGGCGGTATCGCGATCAAGGCCGCGCTCACGGGGCACCTGGTGCTGTCGACGCTGCACACGAACTCGGCCCCGGAGACGGTGACGCGTCTGCTGGACATGGGCCTCGAGCCCTTCAACGTCGCGTCGGCGCTGAACCTGATCCTCGCCCAGCGACTGCTGCGCCGCATCTGCGGCAGCTGCAAGGAGAAGTACGACGTCCCGGACGAGGAGCTCGAGGGCGCGAAGGTGAAGCGCACGACGAAGCTCAAGGAGCTGCGCTTCACCCAGGACGCGCTCGACGCGGCCAAGGAGCGCGCGACGCCCGAGGCGAAGCCGTTCCTGCAGAACATCACGACCGAGTCGACGGTGAACGACCTGCCGTACTTCCGCGGCCGCGGCTGCGACAAATGCGGCGGCACGGGACTCAAGGGCCGACAGGGCGTCTACGAGGTCATGGCCATGACGCCGAACGTGCGCAAGACGGTGATGCAGAACGCCGGCGCCACCGAGATCAAGGAGACGGCGATCGCCGACGGTATGCTCACGCTCCGAATGGACGCGTGGATGAAGGTGATGAAGGGCATCACCACCATGGAACAGATGCTGAGAGAAACGAGCGCCTAATGACTGCACCCACGATTGCACCACCGGCCGTGCCGACGACCGCCGCGGCCCAGGGAGTGAACCTGAAGGTCCTGCTCGAGGAGATGATCTCGCAGGGCGCCTCGGACCTTCACATCACCGCGGGCGAGCGCGCCAAGCTGCGCGTCGACGGCGACATCGTGAACTCCTCGAACCAGTATGTCCTTCAACCGAAGGACACGATGTCGCTGGCGTACTCGGTGCTCACCGAGAACCAGAAAAAGCGCTTCGAGATGGAGGACGAGCTGGATTTCTCGTTCGGCATCCAGAACCTCGCGCGCTTCCGCGGCAACTGCTTCAAGCAGCGCGGCTGCGTCTCGATGGTCATCCGCCAGATCCCGTTCAACATCAAGAGCTTCGACGAGCTCAAGCTGCCGAAGGTGATCGCGGACCTGTCCGATCGCCCCCGCGGGCTCATCCTCGTCACCGGCCCCACGGGTTCCGGTAAATCGACGACGCTGGCCGCAATGCTCGACCGCATCAACAAGAGCATGAAAGGCCACATCATCACGATCGAGGACCCGATCGAGTTCATCCACAAGCATCAGGCGTGCATCGTCAACCAGCGCGAGGTCGGCGCCGACACAAAGAGCTTCGGCCACGCGCTGAAGTACGCGCTGCGACAGGATCCCGACGTCGTGCTCGTCGGCGAAATGCGCGATCTCGAGACCATTCACGCCGGCATCACGATCGCGGAGACGGGCCACCTGGCCTTCGCCACGCTGCATACGAACTCAGCCGCAGAGGCGATCAACCGCATCATCGACGTCTTCCCCTCGCACCAGCAGTCGCAGGTGCGTGCTCAGCTGGCGTTCTGCCTCGAGGGGATCATCACCCAGACCCTGTTGCCGAAGGCCAAAGGGAAGGGGAGGGCGATGGCCGCCGAGATCCTGGTCTGTACGCCCGCGATCCGGGCCCTGATCCGCGACGACAAGATCCACCAGATCTACTCGATGATGCAGTCCGGAAAGAAGTTCGGGATGCAGACCATGAACGACGCGCTCTACCAGCTGTACATGAGCCGGGAAGTTTCTTGGGACGATTGCGTCCGTGCGTCGTCTGATCCGGTGGAGCTGGCCCGCATGTGCGGGATCGCGCTCGAGGGTGACGGTACGGCCCCGCTGACCGACAAGAAGGCGGCGCCCGCCGCAGCAGGCGCGAAGCGGTAACTCAGGAGGAAGCAGGAAATGCCAGCGTTTACGTATACGGCGCGCGCCGCCAATGGCGAGCTGAAGAACGCGAACATCGAGGCGACGAGCCGCGAAGAAGCGATCGCGCAGCTCAAGAAGCAGCGGCTGAACGTCATCAAGATCGACGAGCAGGTAAAGAAGAAGAAGCCGGGCAAGGTGAAGACGCGCGACATCGTGATCTTCACGCGTCAGTTCTCGACGATGATCAACTCCGGTCTGCCCCTCGTGCAGGCCATGAGCATCCTCGCCGAGCAGAGCGAGAACCCGGCGCTGCGCGAGGTCACCAAGCAGGTGGTGTTCGACGTCGAGTCGGGCAACACCGTGGCCGACGCGCTCCGCAAGCACCCCGGCGCCTTCACCGACCTGTACGTGAACATGGTGGCCGCGGGTGAGGCGGGCGGTATTCTCGACACGATCCTCATGCGTCTCGCGGTGTTCATGGAAAAGAACGACGCCCTCGTCCGCAAGGTGAAGGGCGCCATGATCTACCCGGGCGTGATCATGACGGTCGCGGGTGGCGCCATCATCGTGCTGCTCGTGTTCGTGATTCCGACCTTCCAGCGCATGTTCAAGGAAGCCGGCATTCCGCTGCCGCTCCCCACCCGCATCGTCATCGCGATGTCCGACGGATTGCAGGCGTATTGGTGGGCCGTCGGTGCGGCAGTCTTCGCGCTCGTCTGGTCGGTGAAGAAGTATTACGCGACCCCGGGCGGCAAGCTCGTCATCGACCGACTGATGCTGAAGGCGCCCGTCCTCGGCGACGTGATTCGCAAGTCCTCGGTGTCGCGCTTCACCCGAACCCTCGGCACGCTGATCAGCTCCGGCGTGAGCATCCTTGATGGTCTCGAGATCACCGCCAAGACGTCGGGCAACCGCGTCATTCAGGACGCGATCATGGAGTCGCGCTCCTCGATCGCCGGCGGTGAAACGATCTCCGCGCCGCTCAAGAAGTCGCAGGTCTTCCCGCCGATGGTCATCTCGATGATCAACGTCGGCGAGCAGACCGGTGGTCTGGACGAAATGCTTGGCAAGATCGCCGACTTCTATGATGAAGAAGTCGACGCCGCGGTGTCCGGCCTGCTGTCCTTGATGGAGCCGGTCATGATCGTGTTCCTCGGCGTCGTCGTCGGCGGCATGGTCGTCGCGATGTACCTGCCGATCTTCGACATGGTGAACGCGGCGGGCTAAGACACAGCGGCTGCGGGAACGGGGAACCGGGAACGGGGAACTGGGCCAACTAAGACTGCGGGAATAGGGAATAGGGAACAGGGAACAGGGGACGGGAACAGAATCCCGTTCCCTGTTCCCGTTTTGTCGTTCCGTTCCCGCAGTCTTAGTTATCCCTGTTCCCCGTTCCCCCTTCCCGCATCATGTCCGAACTCTCAGTCGATGTAGGTGCCGACAGCGTAAGCGCTACCTACGATGCCCCCGAAGGCGATCAGCACTCCCTTTTTGTCGCTGCCCACGGCGCCGGCGGCAACATGAACGATCGTGGCATGCTCGCCGTGACGAACGCGCTGAAACGCGTCGGCGTCGGAGTCGTGCGATTCAACTTCCTCTACACGGAGAAGAAATCGGGACGGCCGGATCCCATGCCGAAGCTGATGGAGTGCGTCCGCGCCGTCGTCGAGCGCGCCCGAAGTGTTGCGGGGGCAGCGCCGCTCCTCATCGGCGGACGCTCCATGGGCGGCCGAGTCGCGTCGATGCTGGCGGCCACGGGATTCGACGCGGACGGCCTGCTCCTTCTCGCGTATCCGCTGCACCCCGCGGGCGCGCCCGAAAAGCTGCGCGACGCGCATCTGCCCGACATCACGATGCCGGTCCTGTGCCTCAACGGAACGCGCGATGCGCTGTGCCGCCGCGATCTCATGGAGGACGCCTTGCGCCGCGTGCGGACGCGATGGACTATGCACTGGCTGGAGGGCGCGGACCACAGCTTCCACGTCCTCAAATCGTCCGGCAGAACCGACGCCGAGGTGCTCGATGACATCGCAGTCGCGACGCAGCGTTGGTGTGCTGGGCTGGCTGGTCGCGGCTAGCGCCAGGATCACGGCCTGCAATCTCGATACGACGCCCCCGAACGAGCTGCCGCATTTCCCCCCCGCCTGGCAGCTCGTGCGCATCGACGGTCAGGCGCTCCCCGATACGCTGGAGCTCATCCTGGAGAACTCGGCGGCGGGCACGCGGCACAAGATCGAGGCGGGAGCGATCGAGTTCACCTTTCCCGCGGGTCGCAGGCTGCTGCGGTGGACGCTGATTCTCACGCGCCTCACGGACAACAATCGCTTCACCTTCAGCTTCGACGCAGGCTACATCCAGGTCGGCAACGACAGCATCGTCTTCCCGCTCTCGCGCGGCATCCCTCCCTCGGAGTTCTTCGGCCGTAGACGCGACGAGACGCTCACCGTCGTCACGGTGTGGTCCGGCGATTCGCTTGCCCCGGCCGCGCTCGTCGGCGGGTCGCACACCTGGCGATTCGAGCGCGACACCTCGATCCACTGACGCATGTCCGACCGCCAGACACGCCGCCTCGCCCATCTTCTCACCGATCATCAGCGCGCGGTACAGGAGTTCGTCGCGCGCGCGTCCGCGCTCGACGACAAGCGCTGGCTGACGCCGCGCTCGGAGGGCAAATGGACGCCGGCGCAGGAGACGCAGCACGTGCTCCTCGCCTACAACGAGTTCGTCCGACAGCTGGTCGAGACGCGACCCATGCGCCGGCATCGCAGCGTCGTGCGCCGGCTGCTCTCACGCCTCATCGGGCTGACGTCGATCCTCTGGTTCAAGCGCATCCCCGTCGCCGTGAAGGCGCCGCACGAGGTGCGTCCGGACTGGGTCGGCGTGCCCGCGAGCACGCTTCTCCCGCAGCTGCAGCGGCGCGCCGGTGATTTCGATGAGGCATTCGAGCGCGCGTGGCGTGGCAAGCCGCGGCGTCGTATGTCGCACTACCTGTTCGGAACACTGAGCCTCGATCAGGGCATCCGACTCGTGACGGTTCACACGCGGCACCACGCCGCTTTCCTCCCGGCTCGTCAATGACATCCATCGATCGCAGGGAATTCGTGCGTCTCGGAACGGTCGCCGTCGTCGGCCATTCGCTGCGCGTCCCCGGTCCATCGGAATCGGCGGGGCAGCCGGCGGCCCACGCCGTGACCGACTTCGAGCTCGAGGAGACGACGATCGCGCAGTTGCAGGAGGCGATGGCGTCGGGGAAGTACACCGCGCGATCGATCGCGGAGCAGTACCTGGCGCGGATCGACGCCGTGGACCGCGGCGGTCCGACCGTGAATTCCGTGATCGAGCTCAACCCCGACGCGCTCGCGATCGCCGAAGCGCTCGACCGCGAACGGAAGGACCGGGGGGCGCGCGGGCCGCTGCACGGCATCCCCGTTCTCATCAAGGACAACATCGACACCGCGGACCGCATGAAAACGTCCGCCGGATCGCACGCGCTCGCCGACGTCGTCGCCGCGCGCGACGCCGTCATCGTGGAGCGGTTGCGGGCGGCCGGCGCCGTGATCCTCGGAAAGACCAACCTGAGCGAGTGGGCGAACTTTCGGTCGACGCATTCTGTGAGCGGATGGAGCGCCCGCGGCGGACAGACGCGCAACCCCTACTCGCTGGATCGCAATCCGTGCGGGTCGAGCTCCGGCACCGGCGCCGCGATCTCCGCGAACCTCGCCGCGGTCGGCGTGGGCACGGAGACCGACGGGTCGATCGTTTGTCCGTCCTCCGCCAACGGCCTCGTGGGGATCAAGCCGACCGTGGGGCTCGTGAGCCGGTCGGGCATCGTTCCGATCTCGCATACGCAGGACACGGCCGGCCCGATGGCCCGCACTGTCACGGACGCCGCGATCCTCTTGGGTGCGCTGGCGGGCGTCGATCCGAACGACAGCGCGACGGGGCCAGGCCGCGGCCGGGCGCACGCAGACTACCGCACGTTCCTCACGGCCGACGGCCTGCGCGGCGCGCGCATCGGCGTGTCACGGAATTTCTTCGGCTTCAACAGCCGTGTCGATCGGATCATGGATGAGGCGATCGCGGCGATGAAGGGGGCGGGCGCGGTCATCGTCGATCACGCCGACCTGGCGACTAAGGGAAAGTTCGACGACGCGGAGTTCGACGTCCTGCTGTACGAGTTCAAGGCGGACCTCAACGCATACCTGGCGAAGTCGAATTCCCGTTACAAGACGCTCGCGTCGCTCATCGACTTCAACAACCAGAATCGCGACCGTGAAATGCCGTTCTTCGGGCAGGAGATCTTCGAGATGTCTCAGAAGAAGGGCGCGCTCACGACCCCGGCGTACCTAAACGCGCTGGCGAAGTGCCGCCGGCTGTCCCGCGTCCAGGGTATCGACGCATTGCTCGCGAAGCACCGGCTCGACGCATTCGTGGCGCCGACCGGGGGCCCGGCCTGGACGATCGATTTGCTCAACGGCGACCACTTTACCGGCGGAAGCTCGACGCCCGCCGCGGTCGCCGGGTATCCCTCGATCACGGTGCCGGCGGGTCACGTCCACGGCCTTCCGGTGGGCATTTCGTTCGTCGGGGCGGCGTGGAGCGAGCCGGCGCTCATCCGGCTCGCGTACGCCTACGAGCAGGCGACGAAGGTGCGGCGCGCGCCCAGGTTCCTCGCGACCGCGGACCTGCGCGCCTGATTCGGCGGCTTCGTCGCATGAGCCATTGAGGACACAGCGTCACTGAACCACGGAGACCACCGAGACCACATAGAAGAAACAGTAGGTGAATGTGACGTCTGTTTTTTCTGCTCCGTGTCCTCTGTGCTCTCCGTGGTTCGGACCTCTTCCGGGGGCGGGGTCCGGTGGTCGCTGCGCTGCATAGAGCGGTGATCACTCCGCCTGAAGGACGAAGGGTGAGTCGCCGCAAGGATGGCTTCTCAGCTCACGGAGTTGCCAAGCGCGCCTGGCGCGATTAGCGTTTATATCGTTAAGAAGTTTCTAAACGATAGCTCAACGCCAGAGAACAACGCGACCGATGGCCGCGCGCTCCTACACCACGACCGACGAGTTCGTCGAGCAGATTGCCGTCATCCTGCAGACGGATGGCATGCCGCGCGTCGCGGGGCGCCTGTTCGGTCTGCTGCTCGTGTCCGCCGAGCCGCGGTCGCTGGACGAGCTCGCGAAGAAGCTCCGCGTGAGCAAGGCCAGCATCAGCGTGAACGCGCGCCTCCTCGAGGAAAAGGGCATCGTGGAGCGCGTGGGACGGCAGGCGGATCGGCGCGACTACTATCAGATCGCCGACGACATCCTCGAGCGCATGCTCGAGCAGCGCATCGCCAAGATCCGCCGCGTGCAGCGCTCCCTCGCGGACGTCCGCGCGCGCTGCACGTTCGGGCACCAGACGGTGCGCTCGCGGCTCGAGAATCTCGAGCTCGCCCACAACCACCTCCTCGAGGCGACCGGGCAGACGCTCGACACCTGGCGCGCGCGCAAACAGAAAAAAACCCGGTCCTCTTCCCCTTCACGTACGAAATGACCCAGTCCAGATGGATCGCGGCCCTGCTGCTCGCCGGCGCAACGCGCGCGGGCGCGCAGCGTGACAGCGTCATGTCCCTGTCCCTCGGCGACGCCGCGCGGCTCGCCGCGCGACAGAGTGGCCCCGCGGTCGCGGCGCAATATCGGGCGGAGCAGATCGCGGGTCGCGCGCGCGAGGTGCGCGCGGCGCTGCTGCCGCAGCTGAACGGGACGTTCTCCGACGGCAAGCGCACGTTCAACACGGCGAGCTTCGGGCTTCCGCTCCCGGGCTTCGATCCGAACGGCGTCGTCATCGGTCCGGTGCGCACCATCGACGTGCGCGGCCGTGCCGTCGCGAACCTGGTGGATCCCGCAGCGTTCGGCCGTTTCCGGTCGGCGCAGGCCGCGGCCGCGGGGGCGACGGCAGACGCCGCCGTCGTGATGAACCAGGCGGCCGCCACCGCGGTGACCACCTATATCCGTGCTCTGCGCGCCGAAGCGCAGGTGAACGCACGCGCCGCGGACTCGTCGCTGGCCGCCGAGCTGCTCGCCATCGCGCAGCGCCAGCTGAACGCCGGCGTCGGCGTGGCGCTCGACGTCACGCGGGCGCGTGCACAGGTTGCCGGCACCCACGCCCAGCTGATCGCGGCGCGGGCGGAGCGCGATCGTTCGCGGCTCGAGCTCGCGCGCGTCACCGGCGTCGCGCTCGACGGCCGCATCGTCCTGCGCGATTCGCTGACGCCGGCGACTCCGGAGCTGCCACGCGAGGCGGACGCCATGGCGGCGGCGCTGCGCGACCGCGCGGACCTGCGCGCGGCGGTTGCCGCGACGGAAACCGCGCGCCGTGCGCTCCGTGCCGCGCGCTCGGAACGCCTGCCGACGCTCGGCGTCTTCGGCGACGACGGCGCCACGAGCAACAGCTACTCTCACCTTCTCAACACCTACACGTACGGATTACAAGTGACATTGCCCGTCTTCGAGGGGTTCAGGACGTCCGCGCGCGTGCAACAGCAAAGCGCGGCGCTGCGCGAGGCCGAAGCGCGCCAGCGGGACGTCGAGCTCCAGGTCGTCACCGACGTGCGCGGCGCGCTTCTCGACCTCGCCGCCAGCCGTGAGCAGCTCGGCGCCGCGAGCGAACGACTCGCCCTCGGCGAACAGGAAGTGAAGCAATCGCGGGAGCGGTTCCGCGCCGGCGTCGCCGGGAACGCGGACGTGATCACGGCGCAGCTGAACCTCGACGCCGCCCGCAGTCAATACGTCGACGCTCTCGCCGCGCTGGAGCTCGCGCGCGTCACGCTCGCGCGCGCGCAGGGTCGCCTGCTGGAGCTCCCATGAACCGGCGTCTCATGACCTTCGGCATCATCGGTGTCGTCGGCGTCCTCCTGCTCATCTGGGGTGCGACCAAATGGAGCTACGCGCGCGGCCACGAGAGCACGGACAACGCCCAGGTCGATGGACACATCGTGCCCGTGCTCGCCAAGGTCGGCGGATACGTGCAGCAGGTGAACGTCACGGAGAACCAGCCGGTGCGTCCCGGCGACCTGCTTGTCCAGATCGACGAGACCGAGTATCGGCAGCGTCTCGCGCAGGCCGACGCCGACCTGCAGGCCGCGACGGCCACCGCGGGGTTGAACGGCACGCCGGGGCAGGCCCAGGCGCAGGTGCTCTCCGCGAGCGGGCAGCACTCGGCGCTCGAGGCGCAGATCGTCGCGGCTCGCGCGACGGCGCAGCGCACGCTCGCCGACCTGGGGCGCGCGGAAGATCTCGCCAAACAGCAGATCATCTCGAAGGCGCAGCTGGACGCGGCGCGGTCCGCCGCCGAAGCGGCGCAGGCGAACGTGACCGCGCTCGAGCGACAGGCGTCGGCTGCCGGCGCGACGGTCACGAACGCGCAGGCCGGAGTGCGTCTCGCCGAAGCACGTATGCACGCCGCCGCCGCGTCCCGCGACGTCGCGCGCCTTCAGCTCCAGTACACGCGCGTCACCACGCCCGAGGCGGGGATCGTCTCACGCAAGCAGGTCGAGGTCGGCCAGCTCGTCCAGCCGGGGCAGCCGTTGATGTGGATCGTCGCCGATACCGGCGCGTGGGTGACGGCGAACTTCAAGGAGACGCAGCTCGCGAGCATGAAACCGGGACAGGCCGCGGAGATCGACATCGACGCGTACAAGAGTTGTCACGCCGAGGGCAAGGTGCTGAGCATCAGCTCCGCCACCGGGGCGAAGTTCGCGCTCCTGCCGCCGGACAACGCGACCGGAAACTTCACGAAGGTCGTGCAACGCATCCCGGTGCGCATTCAGCTCGTGCGGGGATGCGGCGCGGAGCATCCCCTGCGTCCCGGCATGTCGGTCACCGCGCACGTAAAGACCGGCTGAACCGATGGCCACGGCCACTGTCGCGCGCGAGGGGACGGGCGAAGCGAGTGCGCCGGAGCCGCGCGCGCCCGCCGCGGAGCGGCAGCCGCCGCACAAATGGCTGATCGCGGGCTCCGTGATGATCGGAACCATCATGGCGGTGCTCGACACGAGCATCGTGAACGTCGCGCTGGCCGACATGAGCGGCACGCTCGGCGCGACGATCGAGCAGATCACGTGGGTCGTCACGGGCTACATGCTGTCCAATGTGCTCGTGATGCCGATCATCGGCATGCTCGCGGCACGATTTGGACGAAAGAACCTCTATCTCGCCGGTCTCGCCCTGTTCACGATCGCGTCGATGCTCTGCGGACTCGCGCGCTCGCTGGAGACGATGGTGCTGGTGCGCGCGATCCAGGGGATCGGCGGCGGCATCCTGATGACCGTCGCCCAGGCGATTCTGCGCGAGAGCTTCCCCGCGAAGGAGCAGGGGATGGCGATGGGCATCTTCGGCATGGGCGTCGTGCTTGCGCCGGCGTTCGGTCCGACGCTGGGCGGCTGGATCACGGACAAGTACTCATGGCCGTGGATCTTCTACATCAACGTGCCCATCGGAATCCTGAACTATCTGCTCGTCCAGCGGTTCGTCGAAGATCCGCACTATCTCGTGCGAGAGAAGGGAGGCATCGACTGGCTCGGCCTCGCGCTCATGATCACGGGATTGGGTGCCATTCAGCTGATGCTCGAGGAGGGATCGCGACACGACTGGTTCGCGTCCGAGTTCATCCTCCAGCTGACCGCCGTCGGCGTCATCGGCCTGGTGCTCTTCGTGTGGCGCGAGCTCAGGACCGAGCGACCCGCCGTCGACCTGCGCATCATGAAGAACGTGCCATTCAGCTCCGCGACGCTCATCGGCGGCGTGCTGGGCATGGGACTCCTGGGCAGCGTGTTTCTGCTCCCGCTGTTCTTTCAGACGATTCTGCGGTTCAACGCCATGCAATCCGGCGTGGCGCTCATGCCGCGCAGCCTGGCGATGGCCGTGCTGATGCCGATCGGCGGAAAGCTGTACAACAGGCTGGGGCCGCGCGTGATGGTGTCGGCGGGGCT
>Ga0081539_10000086_pt1 | contig 217801 bp, 210 predicted proteins | sample TabmetS4T2R2_FD_71023 | JGI IMG/M metagenome (GOLD analysis project Ga0081539, IMG submission 71023) | Tabebuia heterophylla rhizosphere microbial communities from the University of Puerto Rico - S4T2R2 | ecosystem: Host-associated > Plants > Roots > Rhizosphere ... | reverse complement strand
GGGACGGGGTTGGGCAGGGACGGGGTTGGGCAGGGACGGGGTTGGGCAGGGATGAGGTTGGGCGGAGACGTGGCGGGGCGGGGGTGCTTTGGGGCGGGCTGGGGTGGGGGGAGATGGCTTCGGGAGGAGGTTTGGGGCGAGGAAGTGGTGGGGTGGGGAGTCGGTTGCTTGGCTTTGTGGACGGGTATGTGCGGGAGGTTGGGGTTGGGGCGCTTGAGTTGTGGGTGATTGGTGACAACGTTCGGGCTGTCCGTGTTTATGAGAGGGCTGGGTGGGTTGCTGCTGCGGACGTGCAGCGGGATGCGCGGTCGCGGCAGGTTTGAGAGGCGGTTTGTCAGGTCTGTCGGGTAGGGGGGTGTCTTGTGGGGGCTTTGTTGGGTGGTGGTGGGGTTGAGTGCCGTGCGGGGTTGACCTTGACCCTTGGGGAAGGGGCAGTGTCTTCGTTGTGTGGGTTCCTCCTTTGGGGCCGTTGCGGCGGCTTGCTTTTCTTGTGTTGGTTGACTCGGTTGGTACTGGGGCGTTTCTTGCGGTGTCCGTTTTGTTTCTTACGCGGGTGGCTGGGTTTTCGGTTTCGCAGGTGGCGTTTGGGTTGTCTGTCGCCGGGTTTTTTGCGCTTGTTGTTGCTGTTCCGCTGGGGGTGTTGGGGGAGCGGGTTGGGGTTCGGCGGGTGTGGATGGGGTTGCTTGTTGTTCTTGTGGGAGCGTTTGCGGTTTATCCGTTTGTTCGGTCGTTTTTCTTGTTGGTTGTTGTGATGGTGGTGGTTGCTGGGGCTGAGGTTGGGGTTTCTGCTGCTCGTAGTGCCTACCTCGCGCACATCGCGGGGGTTGGGGTGCGGGTGCGGGCCAGGGCGTTCAATCAAGCCGTCACCAACTTTGGGTTCGTGGTTGGGGCTGCTGGGGCGGGGGTGGTGTTGTTGGTTGACGCTCCCCTTGGGTACGTTTTGTTGCTGTTGGGGAACTCTGGGTCTTTTGTGGTTGGGTTTTTTGTTTTGGCGACCATGCCTGATGGGGCGTTGGGGCGGCGGTTGCCGGTGGTTGTTCTTGCTGATTTTCGGTATCTTTTGGTTTGTTTACTTAATGGGTTGTTGATGACTTATTTTGCGTTGTTTACGGTGGCTTTGCCCTTGTGGATTGTTGATCGGGTTGGTTTGGTGGGGTGGGTTGTGGGGGTGCTTGTGGGGCTTAATGCTTTGGGTGTTGTGTTGTGGCAGGTTCGGGTTAGTCGGGGGGCGGAGACCGTGTTGGGGGCTGCTCGGGCTATTCGGTGGGCTGGGTGGTTACTGTTTGTTGCTTGTTTTGTGTTTGGTTTTGGGGGGCATGTTGTTTTTGTTGTTTTGGGGGTTGTTTTGTTGACGCTTGCTGAGGTGTTTCATGGGGCGGGGTCCTGGGGTGTGTCCTTTGGGTTGGCGCCTGAGGACAAGCAGGGGCAGTACCTCGGGGTGTTCACCATGGGTACGCGGATCTACGACACCGTTGGGCCTGGGCTCGTTACCGGCCTGACGCTGGGGGTGGGGGCGCTGGGGTGGGTGGTGCTTGGCGTGTTTTACCTGGTAATCGCGCTCGTGATGGCCTGGGTGAGTGAGCGGGGTGCCGTCAGCTGACCGCCGCCTTTGGGTGGTCTTGGTCGCGGTTGGTGGACTCACCTCCTGGTTTGTGGCTGTATGTGGGGCGTGCGTGGGTTTGAGCCTGAGGTTGAGCGGATGATGGTGGCCAACCAGGCCAACTGGGATCAGCGGGCGCCGATTCACCTTGCCAGCTCGTTCTACGGGGTGGACGGGTCGCGGGATCCCGAGTCCTGGTTTGCCGACTACGAGTGGGGGGATCTGGGTGCGTTAGCCGGCGTTGATCTTGTGCATCTTCAGTGCCACCTGGGAGTGGAGACCGTCGCGCTTGCTCGGCGGGGGGCTCGGGTTGTGGGAGTCGACATCTCGGGGGAGTCGGTCGCGCTTGCTCGGGGGGTTGCTGCGCGGTTCGGGGTGGACGTTGAGTACGTGCAGGGCAACGTTTATGACGCCGTTGACGTACTGGGTGGGCGGAGGTTTGATCGGGTCTACACAGGGAAGGGGTCTCTTTGCTATTTGCCTGATCTTGGTGTTTGGGCGGATGTTGTTGCTCGGTTGTTGCGGCCTGGGGGGCTTCTCTACCTCGTTGAGTTTCATCCGTTGCTTTACTCGCTCGGGGTTGTGCCGCCGGCTGATGGCAGTCAGGAGCTCTTGCTGCGGCACGACTTTCTCGGTGGGCGTGGTGTTGAGAAGCGGGACGCCACCTTCACCTACACCGATGGGCCGCCGCTTCCTGACGCGCGGGTCGCTTATGAGTGGCGGCATGAGATCGCGGATGTCGTCAACTCGGTGGTGGGGGCGGGGTTGACGCTCGAGGTGTTGCGGGAGTCTTCTTCGTTGCCCTGGCCTCGGTTTGCTTCCATGGCGCGCGGGCAGGATGGGTGGTTTCGACTGCCTGCCGAGATGCCTCGGATTCCGCTGCTTTACGCCTTGGGGGCGCGGAAGCCGGCTACTTGAGGCGACCTGCCTGGTGTAGGTGGTCGAAGATCAGTTGGTCCACCGGGGACACGTGGTCACGGTCCGCGTAGGTCAGCCAGCGGACCTCCGCGATCTCGTTGCTCGCGGTGGGGACGCCTTGGTACCGGGCTGAGTAGCAGGTCATCTGTACTGCTACGCCTGTGGCGTGGCCGTGGGCCTGGGCTGTGAACGTGCCTTCGTGGACGGCCGTCGTTGGGTCGATGGTCACCGCCAACTCCTCCTGCACCTCGCGGACCAGGGTGTCCACGTCGGACTCACCTGGCTCGCGCTTGCCGCCCGGTAGGTAGTAGACGTCCTTTCCCTGCGACCTCGTGCTCAGGATTCGGCCGTCGGCCAGTTCCAGCCACGCGATCTTGTCGATTGTCATGCGAACAGTGTGTCGCCCCAGTATCCGTCCTTCGACACGCCTGGAGGTACGGCGAACAGGCCCGAGCCCGTGTGTTCCACGTACTCCATCATGCTGTCCTTCGACGACAGCGCCAGCTGCATCGGCACGAACTGCTTGCGGGAGTCGCGGTTGAAGCCGATGAAGAACAGGCCGGCGTCCAGGTGCCCGAGACCGTCGGTGCCGTCGGTGAAGTTGTAACCGCGGCGGAGGATCTTCGCCCCGTTCAGGTTCTCCGACGACGCCAGGCGGATGTGGGCGTCCTCCGCGATGACCGGGATGCCGCCCTCGCCGCGGACGTGCAGGTCCGGCTCGTCGAACTCCGCCACCTGCCCGAGCGGGGCACCCGCGCCCTTCGTGCGGCCTACGATCGCCTCCTGCTCCGACAGCGGGGTGCGGTCCCAGATCTCGATGTGCATGCGGATGCGGCGGGCCACCAGGTAGGTGCCGTTCACCAGCCAGTTCGGGCCGTCGCCCTTCGCGACCCAGACGTGCTCGGTCAGCAGGTCCGTCTCCTCGGCCTTCAGGTTCCGGGTGCCGTCCTTGAAGCCGAACAGGTTGCGTGGGGTGGCCTGCGACGTCGACGTCGAGGACGTCCGGCCGAAGCCCAGCTGCGACCACCGGACCGCCACCTTGCCGAACCCCAGCCGCACCAGGTTGCGGATCGCGTGGACGGCCACCTGGGGGTCGTTCGCGCAGGCCTGCAGGCAGATGTCGCCGTCGGAGCGGGCCGGGTCCAGGTCGTCGGCCGGGAAGCGAGGGAGTGGGGCCAACGCCGCCGGCAGCTGGGCGGCCAGGCCGAAGCGGTCGTCGAACAGCGACCTGCCGAAGCCGATGGTCAGGGTCAGCGCGGACGCCGGCAGGTCCAGTGCCTCGCCCGTGTCCGCCGGGGCCGCGTCCGGGAGACCGCCGACCGCGCCGTCCGGCTTCGCCTCCAGGCCGCGGGTCATGCGTTCCGCGGCCGCCGTCCAGTCCTTGAGCAGCTGGACCAGCTCGTCGCGGTCCTGGGTGGTCACGTCCAGGGCCACGAAGTGCATGCGGTCCTGCGCGGGCGTCACGATCCCGGCCTGGTGGCGGCCGTAGAAGGGCACCGCCTGGGCCGCACCCGAGGTCGGGGTCACCGGTGAATCAGACAGTGCCTCGTTCGCCAGCACGCCGGCCGCCGCGCCGGCACCCGCGACCGCCGCGCCGGCGCCGACCACGCCGAGCAACCTGCGCCGGGAGAGCGTCATTTCCCTGCCACCACCTCGGCTACCTGGCTGATCGGCTCACCGAGCGCGTCGACCGCCTCGGACATCTCCTTGATGTCGGCCTGCGTCAGCTCCGTGTACAGCTTGAACCCGTCACCCACGCGGTGCTTCTCCAGCACGGCGTCGACCGCGGCGAACTTCTCGTCCAGGGTGGTCAGCAGGGTCGGGTTTCGCTCCTGGATCACCTCGCGCAGCGCGTTGACGGCCGCCTGCGAGCCGTCGACGTTCGAGCGGAAGTCCCACAGGTCGGTGTGCGAGTAGCGGTCCTCCTCACCGGTGATCTTGCCGGTGGCGACCTCGTCCAGCAGCTCCTTCGCGCCGTTCGCCAGCTGCAGCGGGGTCAGCTCGACGGTCTTCGCCCGGTTGGCCAGGTCCTCGATGTCCGACTGGAGCTGGTCGGCGATCGCGGGCGAGTCCGGCTGCAGACCCGACACCCACAGGTCCTTCTCCAGGCGGTGGTAGCCGGTGAACGGCATGCCCTCCTCGATCACGTCCTCGCGGCCGTCGACCTTGGGGTCGAGGTCGCCGAAGCTCTCGGCCACCGGCTCGATGCGCTCCCAGTAAATACGTGCGACCGGGAACAGCGTCTTCGCCTTCTCGACGTCACCGGCCTTGACCGCCGTGGTGAACTCCTTGGTCTTGTCCACCAGCGCGACGACCTGCGAGTTCACGTACCGCTGGTAGCTCACCGTCGCGGCGGCGAGCTTCGCGTCCTCGTCGACCGCCTTCTTCGCCTCGCCACTCACGGTGAACGCGCCGCGGATGCCCTTGCCCTGCATGCCCGGCTTGCACGCGGTCTGGTACTTCCCGGACTCGGACACCTCGACGATCAGCCGGCGCGTCAGGCCGGGCGTGATGTTCTCGACCTCGCCCATGATGCGGTCGCCCTCGGCGTAGAGGTAGAACTCGGTGACCCGGTCACCCTTGTTCGTCACCTCGAACGTGATGGTCCCCGCGTCCGCGGACGTGCGGGCCACCTTGCAGGCGTCGTCCGAAGCGGTCACGGCGATGGCGCCGCCCGACTTCTCCGACGGCGTGGCGGTGCCGCAGCCGGCCAGTGCGACCAGCGCCAGGGCGCCGGTGAATACGGCACGGGACGATCTCACGAGTGCTCCTTGACAGCGACAGGGGCGGGTTTGGTCGTGGCCGGCGGGGTCTGCTTCCGCGGCCACAGGAAGACGGTCAGCACGACCGCCACGTAGAGCACCCACACGACGGCCTGCAGGACCGTGGTCTGGGCGGAGTAGTTGAGCAGGCCCTTGAGCAGCGCGCCGTACCAGGAGTCCTCCGGCATCGGGCCGGACAGGTCGAACGCGAGCGAGTTCAGGCCCGGCAGCACCCCGGCCTCCTGCAGGTCGTGCAGGCCGTAGCCGAGGATGCCGGCCGCCACGAACACCAGCAGCACACCCGTGTAGGTGAAGAACTTCCCCAGGTTGAACCTGATCGCCCCGCGGTAGATCAGCCAGCCGAGCACCACCGCGACGGTGATGCCGATGATGAAGCCGATCAGCGGCTCGTCCGGCCCGGTCTCGGCCGTGCGGACGTTCGCGTAGAAGAACGCCATGGTCTCGAGGCCCTCGCGGCCGACCGCGAGCAACGCCATGGCCGCGACCGCCACCGGCCCGATCGCCAGCGCGTCGGACAGCTTGCCGCGCAACTCGGCGGCGATCGTGCGGGCCGTCGCGCGCATCCAGAAGATCATCCAGGTGACGAAGCCGACCGCCATGATCGACAGCGACCCACCGACGATCTCCTGGTGCTCGAACCGCATCTCCCCGATCGTGTAGGCGATGGCGGTCCCGATGCCGACGCAGATCAGCAGTGCCGCGGCGACCCCGCCCCACACCCACTTCAGCGCCGCACGCTGGTCCGACTTGACCAGGAAGGCGATGAGAATGCTGACGACCAGCGCGGCCTCGAGGCCCTCGCGCAGGCCGATCAGCGCGCTGCTGAACAGCACCGTTCCTCCCGGGTGTTGGTATGCCTAACCTTGCTGAAAATAGGCATGCCTTACCTACTATGTCCAGCCGGAGGAACGCCCCGAAACCCAACCGCGTTCAAGTTGGTCCGTATTCGGCCGTTTGTCCAGTTCAGGAAGGCGAAGAATCAACCGAAAGGGGACGTTTCGCGACGTTTCGGGCCCGCGTGAGCCGCACCACCCGACGTGGATCCGTACCGTGGAGGTCGTGTCGCCTCCTGACCCGTATGACAGACCGGGCTTCGTGTCCCCGCCTCGCCGACGGCTGGGTGGGCTGATCCTGCTGGTGGCCGCGCTTGTCGCCGGCGTGGTCGTCGTGGTGGTCGGGACGCGGCGGGACGACGGCGAGTTCGCCGCACCACCCGAGTTCGTGGTGCCGGAGCTGGACGTGGCACCCGGTACGGCCGTGCCCACCGCCGCCGCGGTCGCGTCGAACACCGACAGCGTGGCCGCGTGGGCGGAACGGCTGTCGAAGAAGATCCAGGTCCCGGCGCGTGCCCTGGTCGCCTACGCCCAGGCCGAGCTCGTCACCACCCAGACCACCCCCGCCTGCCGGATCACCTGGACCACGCTCGCCGGGGTCGGCCGGGTCGAGTCGCAGCACGGGCTGCACGCCGGCACGCGGATCGGCGCGGACGGCATGCTGACGCCGCCGATCATCGGCATCGCGCTGGACGGCTCGCCCGGCGTGCGGGCCATGCCGGACACCGACGGCGGGCGGCTCGACGGCGACACGCAGTGGGACCGGGCCGTCGGCGCCATGCAGTTCCTGCCGACCACCTGGGCCCGCTGGGGCGTGCGGGCCAGCGGGGACGGCGCCCCGCCCGACCCGCAGAACATGGACGACGCCGCGCTGACCGCCGCCCGGTACCTGTGCCACCTCGGCGGTGACCTGGCGACCGCCGAGGGCTGGTGGAAGGCCGTGTTCGCCTACAACAGGTCGACCGCCTACGGCCGGGACGTGTTCAGCGGCGCCGACGCCTACGCCAGGGCCGCCGCGAAGTCCTAGCGGTTCTTCTCGACCGAGATCCGGGCGCTGACCTCGCCCAGCGCCTCCTGGTAGGCCGGGTCCGGGTGCATGGCCACGGCCAGCCGCAGCTGGGTCTGCGCCTCGGTGAGGCGGCTCATCCGCTGGAGCGTCTTGCCGAGCGCGAACAACGCGTAGTGGTCGGTCGGGTCGAGCTCGATCACCCGCCGAAACGCCATCTCGGCCCGCCTGAGCTGGGCCGAGATGAGGTAGGCGCGACCGGCGAGCAGGTGCACCGACGACTTGTCGGGCTCCGCGTCGAGGACCGGGCCCAACACCGCCAGGGCGTCCAGGGGCCGGCGTTGCGCCACCAACGACTCCGCGCGGCGGAACGCCTCGAACGTCTCCTGGGCGTCTCCGGTCATGGTGCCCACAACGCTACCCGCGTGTGAGGTGTTCCAGAAGATCCTCAAGGGTGGTGACGGAGAGTTCCGAGCGAGCCTCCAACGGGGGAATCCGGGGGCTATGTACGCTCGTTGACGAGACTTTCCTGAACCGGTTGAGGAGCAAGCACGTGGCGGTTATCGAGCAGGTTGGTGCGCGTGAGATCCTGGACTCGCGCGGTAACCCCACCGTCGAGGTGGAGGTCGCTCTCGACGACGGCACGCTGGCCCGCGCCGCCGTGCCGTCCGGCGCTTCCACGGGGGAGCACGAGGCCGTCGAGCTGCGCGACGGGGACGCCAAGCGTTACTCGGGCAAGGGCGTGGAGAAGGCCGTGGCCGCCGTGCTCGACGAGATCGGGCCGGAGCTGAAGGACGTCGACGCCGTCGACCAGCGGATCGTCGACCAGAAGCTGGTCGACCTGGACGGCACGCCGGACAAGTCGCGGCTGGGCGCCAACGCGATCCTGGGTGTCTCGCTCGCCGTCGCGAAGGCGGCCGCGGAGTCCAGCGGCCTGGAGCTGTTCCGGTACATCGGCGGCCCGAACGCGCACGTGCTGCCCGTGCCGATGCTGAACATCCTCAACGGCGGCGCGCACGCCGACTCCGATGTGGACATCCAGGAGTTCATGATCGCGCCGATCGGCGCCGAGTCGTTCCGCGAGGCGCTGCGCTGGGGCGTCGAGGTCTACCACTCGCTGAAGTCGGTGCTGAAGGGGCGCGGCCTCGCCACCGGTCTGGGTGACGAGGGTGGCTTCGCGCCGAACCTGCCCAGCAACCGCGAGGCACTCGACCTGATCGTGTCCGCCATCGAGAAGGCGGGCTACAAGGTGGGCCGGGACATCGCGCTCGCGCTGGACGTCGCCGCCACCGAGTTCTTCGCCGACGGCGCGTACACGTTCGAGGGCACCAAGCGCAGTGCCGAGCAGATGACCGCGTACTACACGGAGTTGCTCGACTCGTACCCGATGGTGTCGATCGAGGACCCCCTTTCGGAGGACGACTGGGACGGCTGGGTGCGCCTCACCGACGAGATCGGGGAGCGGGTCCAGATCGTCGGCGACGACCTGTTCGTCACCAACCCCGAGCGACTCGAGGAGGGCATCGCGCGGCGGGCGGCCAACGCGCTGCTGGTCAAGGTCAACCAGATCGGCACGCTGTCCGAGACGCTCGACGCGGTCAACCTCGCGACGAGCTACGGCTACCGCAGCATGATGAGCCACCGCTCCGGCGAGACCGAGGACACCACGATCGCCGACCTGGCCGTCGCGACCGGCGTCGGGCAGATCAAGTCGGGTGCCCCGGCCCGCGGTGAGCGGACCGCCAAGTACAACCAGCTGCTGCGCATCGAGGAGATCCTCGGCGACGCCGCGCGTTACGCCGGCGACCTCGCGTTCCCCAGGTTCAACCCGGAGAGCTGATGGCCGACGAGCCCGCGCGCGAACCCAGGAAGCGCACCACCGGCGGCCGGCGCCCGCAGAGCGTGCGCCGGCCGAAGGACGGCCGGCCCGCCCGGCCGGTGGTGCCCGGGCGCGCGGGCCGCAGCCGCACCGTCCGCGCGGCGGCGGCCTTCGGGCTGTCGACCACGCGGCGGGCGGCGGTGTTCGCGATCGTGGTGTGCGCGCTGGCGCTGTCGGTCGCGGTGCCGCTGCGGACCTACCTCGGCCAGCGGGACGACGTGGCCACCGAGGAGCAGCGGCAGGCCGACCTGCGGGCGCAGGTTGAGGCGCTCGAGGAGCGCAAGGCGCAGCTGGACGACCCGGCGCAGGTCGAGGCCGAGGCGCGGCGCCGGCTGCGGTACGTGATGCCGGGGGAGACCCCGTACATGGTGGAGCTGCCGGATGACGGCGGTGGCGAGGCCGGCGACGAGCCGGCGAAGGGCAAGGCGAAGGACGAGTCGTGGTACCAGCTGCTGTGGAACGCGGTGTCGGGGGAGTGAGCGAACCGTTGGCTCCGGGCTTCACCGAGGCCGACCGCGCCGCGGTCGCCGCGCAGCTCGGCCGGCCGCCGCGGGCGATCCGGGCCGTCGCGTACCGCTGCCCGAGTGGGCATCCGGCGGTGATACAAACCTCGCCCCGGCTGGACGACGGCACCCCGTTCCCGACGCTGTACTACCTGACGTGCCCGCGGCTGACGTCGCTGACGAGCCGGCTCGAGGCGAGCGGGTTGATGAAGGAGATGACCGATCGGCTCGCCGGCGACGAGGAGTTGGCGGCCGCGTACCTCGCCGCGCACCGGTCGTATCTCGCGGAGCGGGACGCGATCGAGTCCCTCGGCACCGACGTCAGCGCCGGTGGCATGCCTGGTCGGGTGAAGTGCCTGCACGTGCACGTGGCCCACGCGCTGGCCGTGGGACCGGGCGTGAACCCCTTCGGTGACGAGGCGGTCGAACTGCTCACAGCGGAGTGGCCCGCCGGGGACTGCGCCTGACTGGTAACTGGCAAGTTCGTGTCTCAGTAAATTCTTGTACCCAAAAGGGCAACCTTGTGCTCAGAAGTTGTGTGTGTGATGCGGAAGGTTACGACTTGACCGTCATCTGACCCCTTTCTTGTGATGATGGTTCATGAGACGGTGGCATGCGGCACACAGGCTGCGACGGACGGCGACCTGCCCGTCGAGCAACGGCGCGAAGGGGTTCGGTACAGGTGAGTGCGGCGAACGGAAGATCAGCCGAGCGGCGTCTCCGGCGGCGGCGCCGGAAACTGGCGGCCGCGACCAGCACGGTGTTGCTGGTAGCGGCGGCGGTCGCGGGCGAGCCGATCAGTCTCGCGGCAGGCGCCACCCAGGTCGCGGGTGGCATCGGCGGCGGGCTCAAGGGCATGACCGACCCGAGCGAGGTCGGCGCCTCCGGACGGCTGAACGACGACGACGAGATCGGTGACTACCTGCAGGACAACGCGGGTGATGTCGACAGCCTGCTGAAGCTGGGTGGTGACGCGCCGGCCAACGACGAGTTGGGCATCCCGGGCAACATGTACCCGGCGTACGAGAACGCGGCCGACATGATGGCCGAGCTCGCACCGAACTGCCATCTCGACTGGTCGCTGATCGCGAGCATCGGCCGGATCGAGTCGAACCACGCGCGCGGCGGCAAGGTCGACGACAACGGCAACACGGTGCCGAACATCTACGGCCCGGTGCTGAACGGCGGCGGTTTCGCGGCGATCCGCGACACCGACGGCGGCAAGTGGGACGGCGACAACCGCTGGGACCGCGCGGTCGGTGCCATGCAGTTCATCCCGTCGACCTGGTCCGGGTACGCGTCCGACGGCAACGAGGACGGCGTGCAGAGCCCGCACAACGTGTACGACGAGACGTTGGCGGCCGGGAAGTACCTGTGCTCCGGCAACCTGGACATGGAGAACCCGTCGGACCGGGCGGCCGCGGTGTTCCGCTACAACCGCTCGGACAGCTACGTGGCCACGGTCCTGCTGTGGGCCGACGCCTACGCGAACGGCTTCAGCCCGATGCCGGGCGACTACGTGCCGCCGGACGACATCGCGTACGGCCCGCCGTCGGTCGGCGAGACCCCGCCGGCCCAGACGCCGACGACCAACCCGCCTCAGCCGCTGCCGCCGGGCACCACCAGCACCCCGGGCCCGACGAGCCACCCGTCCGGCCCGCCGCTGCCGACCGGACCGGTCCCGCCGACCACGACGACGCCGTGCACCCCGCCGCCGTCGACCGACCCGACGACGACCACCCCGGAGACGACGCCGACGACCACCTCCGAGTCGGCACCGCCGCCGGAGGCCACGTCATCGACGACGACCACGACGGAAACGACGACGACCACCCCGCCGCCCCCGACGACCTGCTGAGCCGGCGGGGGCGCCGCGGTGGCCGCGCTGCCTGGGAGTGACTGATCAGGCGGTCTTGCCGGACCGCTTGATCAGCGCCGCGAGCTCGTCGAACCGCGCGTTGACGGCGGCAAAGCCCTCCTCGACCTGACGACCTTGCTCGGCGAGCAGGCTGCCCTGCTTGGTGAGCTGACGGCCGTGTTCGGTGAGCAGGCTGCTCTGTTCGGCGAGTTGGCTGCTCTGCTTGGTGAGCTGACGGCCGTGTTCGGTGAGCTGGCGGCCTTGGTCGCGTTGAGCCGCGCGAAGTTTGCGCAACTCGCTCCTTTGCTCGATCTGGGTGGTCTGCAGATCGGTGAGCTGCTGCCCATGGTGGACCTGGGTCTCCCGCAGGGCGTTGAGCACCCTCGTGTGTGCGAGTTGCGTTTGCTGCACGTCCGCGATGTCGCGGTCCGTTTCGGCGGCGAGGTGGCGTGCCACCGCCGCGTCCTCGAGTGCCGTCGCGACGTCGCCTTCGACGCGAGCGAGACGCTCATGGATCTCGTTGAGCTCACTCATTTTCGTTCCCTCCTGTCTCCGCCCCCGCGGAGTCGCAGAGGGAGGATGCCAGGGGCGCTCGGGCGGGTTATCCACAGGGTTGTCCACAGGCACATCAAAGCATGATGTACATTGCGCTACCAGACAATTGCACCGAGTCATCAAAAACCTGACCTCTCGGTGCACCGGAAGGCGGCCCCACATAGGCTGGCGGGCATGGCACGGGTTGCGGCGATCGACTGCGGGACCAACTCCATCCGTCTGCTGGTCGCGGACCTGACCGAACACGACGACGGCACCGCGCACCTGCGGGACGTGCACCGCGAGATGCGGATCGTCCGGCTGGGTGAGGGTGTGGACGCGACCAAGCGGCTCTCGGTCGCCGCGCTCAGGCGGACCCGGGACGCGCTCGCCGACTACACGATGATCTGCCGCCGCAAGGGGGCGGAGCGGGTGCGCATGGTCGCCACCTCCGCCACGCGGGACGCCACCAACCGGGACGAGTTCTTCGCCATGACGCGGGACATCCTCGGGGTCGAGGCCGAGGTGATCTCCGGGGACGAGGAGGCACGCCTGTCGTTCACCGGCGCGGTCGGTGACCTCGAGCCGGAGGACGGGCCGTTCGTCGTCACCGACATCGGGGGTGGGTCCACCGAACTGGTGGTCGGCACGTGGGACGGGAAGCGGGCCGAGGTGACCGGCGCCCTGTCCGTGGACATCGGCTGTGTGCGGATCACCGAGCGGTGCCTGCCCAGCGACCCGCCGACCGCCGCGGAGATCGAGCAGGCGCGGGAGTTCACGGCGGACACCCTCCAGCCCGCGTTCGACGCCGTGCCGGTGAGCGAGGCGCGGACCTGGATCGGCGTCGCGGGGACGATCACCACCATCTCGGCCGTCGCGCAGGGGCTACCGGAGTACGACTCCGAACGCACGCATCTGTCCCGTCTTTCGCGTGCCGACATCGGCCGAACGGCGCAACAGCTTCTCCGTGCCACCAAAGAGGAACGCGCGGCCAACCGGGTGATCCACCCGGGCCGGGTGGACGTCATCGGCGGCGGCGCGCTGATCACCGAGGTCCTGGCGGAACGGCTCGCGGAAACCGCTGGGATCAGCGAACTCCTGGTGTCCGAGCACGACATCCTCGACGGGATCGCGCTTTCCTTGCGCTAACTAACGAACGGGATTGTGATCTCTTCGTAACGCCCGTGCGGGTGGGCGGATTTCACGCGTGGCACTAACGTCCAGTCACGTTCCGGGCAAGACGCACGTGCCCGGCCAAGCACGCGGGCGGCGGACCGCAAGGGGTACCTGTACTGGAGGACTACCTCATGCGCAGACGGCGTTTGCTGTCGGCCGCCGCGATCCCGCTCGCCCTGTCACTCGCGGTCACCAGCTGCAGTGGTGGCGGTGACGGTGACGAGCAGGGGGCCGGCGACTCGAACAAGACCAAGTCGGCCGTGCTCACAGTGTTCGGCTCCGAACCGGAGCTGCCGCTCGTGCCGGGTGACACCAACGAGTCCGGTGGCAGCAAGATCATCGATGCCCTGTTCACCGGCCTGATGTACTTCGACGCCGCCTCCGGGCAGGCGAAGGAGGCCAACGCCGAGTCCTTCGAGCTGACCGCGCCGGACGAGTACACGGTCAAGCTGAAGAAGGGCTGGAAGTTCCACGACGGCACCGACGTCAAGGCCGACAACTACATCAAGGCCTGGAACTACACCGCCTACGGCCCGAACTCCCAGCAGATGGCGAGCTTCTTCCAGCAGATCGAGGGCTTCGACGACGTCTACACCGCGGATCCCGACGGCCCGGAGGGACCGCAGACGCCGCCGACGCCCAAGTCGACGGAGATGTCCGGCCTGACCAAGGTCGACGACTACGAGTTCAAGATCAAGTTCTCGTCGCCGTACACACTCTTCAAGATCAAGACGGGGTACGGGGCCTACATGCCGATGCCCGACTCCTTCTTCGCCGACCCGGAGGCGTGGAAGAAGAACCCGGTCGGCAACGGCCCCTTCAAGTACGTCGGCCGGGTACCGGAGCAGAACCTCGAGCTCGAGCGCTGGGACGACTACCAGGGCCCGGACAAGGCGAAGATCAAGGGCGTGAAGTACACCTTCACCGACGCGGACGCCGCGTATGCCGACGTCAAGGGCAACCAGCTGGACTTCATGGACACCGTGCCACCGCAGGGCATCGCCGGCAACGTGTGGGAGTCGGACCTGCCCGGGCGCGCCAAGGCGTTCCGGGTCATGGCCATCCAGCAGATCTCGTTCCCGCTGTACAACCCGAAGTACGCCAGCGTGGACTTCCGGCACGCGATCTCGATGGCGATCGACCGGGAGCAGGTCACCAAGACCATCTTCGAGGGCAACCGCAAGCCGATCGACGGCTACGCGCTGGAAGGGGTGCCGGGCTACGAGCCGGGCGCCTGCGGCAAGTGGTGCGAGCACAACCCGGCCGAGGCGAAGAAGCTGTTCGACAAGTCGGGCTGGACGGGGCCCATCGAGATCACCAGCAACGCCGACAACGGTCACCGGGAGTGGGTCGAGGCGGTCTGCGGGCAGATCGAGGAGGCGCTCGACACGGAGTGCAACTTCGTGCCGGTGCAGGCCTTCGGGCAGATCCGGCAGGCCATCAACGCCCACCAGATGACCCAGATCTACCGGTCGGGCTGGGTCATGGACTACCCGGACATCGAGAACTTCCTGAACCCGATCTTCCGCACCGGCGGCTCGTCCAACGACAACGGCTACTCCAACCCCGAGGTGGACGCCAAGCTCAAGGAGGCGGACGAGGCGTCGAACCCGGACGAGGCGCACCGCCTGTACCACGAGGCGGAGGAGATGATCGCCGAGGACATGCCGGCCGTCCCACTGTGGGAGACCCCGTCGATCAGTGCGTGGTCGGAGCGGCTGACCAACGTGCGGTTGACCCCGGCGCGTGAGCTCGACCTGTCCTTCGTCGAGATCAAGTAACCAGGCAGCGGCTCGAGGGCCGGCTCCCCGTTCGCGGGAGCCGGCCCCCAGGGGTATTCAGGAGTTTCCATGGGACGTTACGTCCTCCGCCGCCTGCTGCAGCTGGTCCCGGTCTTCATCGGCACCACCTTCCTCATCTTCGTGTTGGTGTGGGCGGTGCCGGGTGACCCGTTCACGGGGCTGTGCGGCGACCGGCCGTGCCCACCGCAGTTCGTCGCGGCGATGACCGAGAAGTACAACCTCAACGACAACGTCATAGTTCAGTACCTGAAGTACATGGGCGCGCTGCTCACCGGTGACTTCGGGCAGACCTACTCCGAGCAGCCCGTCGGCGAGCTGATCGCGCTCGCGGCGCCGGTGTCGCTGCGTCTCGCGGTCGTCGCGGTGGCCATCGAGGCGATCATCGGCGTCACCGCCGGCATCCTCACCGGCCTGCGTGGCCGGGGCTTCCTCGACAACCTGGTGCTGGTGTCGACGCTGTTCCTGATCGCGCTGCCCACGTTCGTCACCGGGTTCGTGATCCAGATCGTGCTCGGCTTCCAGTGGGAGATCCTCACGCCGACCGTCTCGTCCGAGGCACGGTGGAGCGAGCTGATCATCCCGGGGTTCGTCCTCGGCAGCCTGTCGATGGCGTACGTGTCCCGGCTGACCAGGACGTCGATCGCCGAGAACAAGCGCGCGGACTACATGCGCACCGCACTCGCCAAGGGCCAGCCGAAACACCGGATCGTCGGCGTCCACCTGCTGCGCAACTCGGCGATCCCGGTGATCACGTTCCTCGGCACCGACATCGGCAACCTGATGGGCGGCGCGATCGTCACCGAGGGCATCTTCGGCATCCACGGGGTCGGCAAGCTCGTCTACGACGGGATCATCGACAAGCAGGGCACCATCGTGGTCGGTGTCGTCGTGCTGCTGGTGATCGTCTTCCTGGTGGTCAACCTGTTGATCGATCTCATGTACGCCGTACTCGACCCGAGGATCCGCTATGACTGACCCGAACACGGCGGCCGCCGGGACCGTGACGACCGAGGGCGCGACGTACGTGACCGCCGCCGAGCACCAGCAGGTCGCGCCGGGCAAGCCACGCAGCCTGTGGTCCGACGCGTGGCGCGACCTGCGCCGGCGGCCGCTGTTCATCATCGCCAGCGCGGTGATCATCCTGTTGGTGATCATCGCGATCTTCCCCAGCTGGTTCACCTCGGTGGACCCGAAGCACAAGGACCTGGACTTCTCCCGGGTGCCACCGTCCGGGGACGCCTGGTTCGGCTACGACCTGCAGGGCCGCGACGTGTACGCCCGCGTCGTCTACGGCACCCGCTGGACGTTGCTGGTGGGGGTCGCGGCGAGCGTGCTGACCGTGCTGATCGGCGCGTTCTTCGGCATCCTCGCCGGCTACTTCGGGGGCTGGGTCGACGGGCTGATCTCGCGCATCGGCGAGATCTTCTTCGGCCTGCCGTTCGTGCTCGGCGCGATCGTGATCCTCAGCCAGGTCCGCAACGCGCAGGTCGGCGGTGCGTTCCCGATCGTGTCCGCGGTGGTGTCGTCGATCGCCGTGCTGTCGTGGCCGGTGGCCATGCGCATCATGAGATCGGCGGCGGTGGCGGCCAAGCAGCAGGACTACGTGAAGGCGGCACGCGCGCTCGGCGCCCGGCCGGCGCGGATCATCTTCCGGCACCTGCTGCCGAACTGCCTGGCGCCGGTCCTGGTGTACGGGACCATCGCGCTCGGCGCGTTCATCGGGGTCGAGGCGACCATGTCCTTCCTCGGCATCGGCCTGCACGACCCGGCCGTGTCGTGGGGCGTGATGATCTCCGACGCGCGCAACTACGTGCGGGTGGCGCCGCACATGCTGCTGTTCCCCGCGGGCTTCCTGACCCTGACCGTCCTGGTGTTCGTGATGCTGGGCGACGCGGTCCGCGAAGCCCTGGACCCGAAACTGAGGTGACCTGATGGAGCCAGGTTCGTTGGCCGACCCGCTCCTGGAGGTCGAGGACCTCTTCGTGGAGTTCCGCACCCAGGACGGCGTGGCCAGGGTGCTCAACGGCGTCACCTACCACGTGAGGGCCGGCGAGACGCTGGCCGTGCTCGGCGAGTCCGGGTCGGGGAAGAGCGTGACCGCGCAGGCGATCATGGGCATCCTCGACACGCCGCCCGCGGTGATCACCGGTGGCGAGATCCGCTACCACGGCGAGAACCTGCTGGCGGTGAGCGACGAGCGGCGCAACGACGTCCGCGCCGAGGGCATCGCGATCATCTTCCAGGACGCGCTGTCCGCGCTGAACCCCGTGTACACGGTGGGGTTCCAGATCGAGGAGCAGCTGCGGGTGCGGCTCGGGATGTCCCGGCGGGACGCCCGTGCCCGCGCGGTCGAGCTGCTCGACCTGGTCCGGATCCCCAACGCGGCCCGGCGGGTGCGGCAGTACCCGCACGAGTTCTCCGGCGGCATGCGGCAGCGCGCGATGATCGCGATGTCGCTGGCGCTGGACCCGGAGGTGCTGATCGCGGACGAGCCGACGACCGCGCTCGACGTCACCGTGCAGGCCCAGATCATGGACCTGCTCAAGGAGATCCAGGTCGAGCGGCGGATGGGGCTCATCCTCATCACCCACGACCTGGGGGTGGTGGCGGAGGTCGCGGACCGGATCTCGGTGATGTACGCGGGGCGGATCGTGGAGCACGCGGACGCGGTGTCGCTGTACCGCAACCCGGGCCACCCGTACACGGCCGCGCTGATGGACTCGCTGCCCAGGCTGGACCAGAAGGGCTCGACGCTCAACACCATCAAGGGGTTGCCGCCGAGCCTGCTGCACATCCCGCCGGGCTGCCCGTTCCACCCGCGCTGCCCGATGGCCACGGACCGGTGCTCGACCGACGTGCCACGCGACCACGGGCTGGGTTTCGGCCGGACGTCCAAGTGCCATTATGCCGAGGAGTTGGTCAGCCGTGTCTGAGCCGATTCTCGAGGTCCGCGACCTCGTGAAGCACTTCCCCGTGCGGGTCGGTGTGCTGTTCAAGCACACCATCGGGCACGTGCGGGCCGTCGACGGCGTCTCGTTCGACCTCACCAAGGGCGAGACGCTGGGCGTGGTCGGCGAGTCCGGGTGCGGCAAGTCCACGCTCGCGCAGGTGCTGATGCGCCTCGAGCCGCCGACGAGCGGGACCGCCCGCTTCCAGGGCCGGGACATGTTCCGCATGCGGGGCGGGGAGCTGCGGAAGCTGCGCCGCAGCATCCAGATCGTGCTACAGGACCCGTACACCTCGCTCAACCCGAGGATGACCGTCGGCGACATCGTGGGTGAGCCGTTCGAAATTCACCCGGAAGTGGCGCCGAAAGGGTCGCGGGCGGGCAAGGTCCGGGAGCTGCTGGACGTCGTCGGGCTCAACCCGGAGCACCTCAACCGCTACCCCCACCAGTTCTCCGGCGGGCAGCGCCAGCGCATCGGGATCGCCCGTGCGCTGGCGCTGCGCCCGGACGTCATCATCTGCGACGAGCCGGTGTCCGCACTGGACGTCTCCATCCAGGCGCAGGTGATGAACCTGTTGGGAGAGCTGCAGTCCGAGTTCGGGCTGTCCTATGTGTTCATCGCGCACGACCTGTCGGTGGTGCGGCACCTGTCGGACCGGGTGGCGGTCATGTACCTCGGCAAGATCGTGGAGGTCGGCACCGAGGAACAGATCTACAACCACCCCACCCACCCCTACACGCAGGCCCTGCTCTCGGCCGTGCCCGTGCCCGATCCGACCGTGCGCGGGCAGCGACAGGTCATCCGCCTGGAGGGTGACGTGCCGAGCCCTGTCGATCCGCCGTCCGGGTGTCGTTTTCGCACCAGGTGTTGGAAGGCGCAGGACATCTGCGCCTCCGAGGTGCCCGAACTCGTCACCAGAGCGGGGGACCACCCCAGCGCGTGTCACTTCGCTGAGGAAAGATCGGTCGTGCCCTGAACTGACCGCGAGGGAGGAAGTTCGTGAAACTCAAGATCATGGTGGCGGTGGCCGTGACGGCGGCCGCCACGGTCGGCGTGCCCGCGGCCGCCGAGCCGGCACCGCCGGCGCTGTCCGGCAGAACCGTCGAGTACAGCGTCCTGGCCCGCGACGGCGTGTCCGTCGGCGCCGTCGAGGCGGCCGTGCGTGCCGCGGGCGGCACGGTCACCCGCAGCAACGCGGTCGCCGGCCTGCTGACCGCGACCGCGCCGGAGAACGGCTTCACCGCGCGGCTCGCCACCGTGCCGGACGTGCTGTACGCCAGCCGCACCGTCGCGGTCGGGCACGCCCCGGCCGGCCGGTCGGTGGTGGACCAGGACGCCGTCGAGAAGGAGAACCGCGCCGGCGGCGGCCGGCGGGGCACGGACAAGCCGGCGCCCGCCGGCATGGACCCGCTCGACGGGCAGCTGTGGGGCCTCACGTCCGTCCGCTCCGACCTCGCCCGCACGGTGCAGGCTGGTGACCGGCGGGTGAAGGTCGGCGTGCTGGACACGGGCGTCGACGGCTCGCACCCGGACATCGCGCCGAACTTCGACGCGCGGCTGTCCCGCAACTTCACCCACGACATCCCCGTCGACGAGAACGGCAACACGGTCGACGGGCCGTGCGAGTTCGCCGGCTGCGTCGACCCGGCCAACTGGGACGACGGCGGCCACGGCACCCACGTGGCCGGCACGATCGCCGCGGCCGCGAACGGCCTCGGCGTCTCCGGGGTCGCGCCGCGGGTGTCCATCGTCAACATCCGGGGCGGGCAGGACTCGGGTTCGTTCTTCCTGCAGCCGGTCGTGGACGCCCTCACCTACGCGGGTGACGCGCGCCTCGACGTGGTGAACATGTCGTTCTTCGTGGACCCGTGGCTGTACAACTGCCAGGCCAACCCGGCGGACACGCCGGAGCAGCAGGCGCAGCAGCGGACCATCGTCACCGCCATGACCCGCGCGCTGAACTACGCGCACCGCAAGGGCGTCACGATGGTGGTGTCGCTGGGCAACCAGCACGAGGACAACGGCGCGCCGCACGACGACGACACGAGCCCGAACTTCCCGGCCGGCACCGCGCACCACCGCGTCATCGACAACTCGTCGTGCCTGGTGCTGCCGATCGAGGGCCCGCACACGATCGGTGTCTCGGCGTACGGCCCGTCCGGCGCCAAGGCGGACTACTCCAGCTACGGCCTCGAGCAGATCTCGGTGTCCGCGCCGGGTGGCTTCTTCCGCGACTACTTCGGGACGCCGAGGTTCCGGACGAACGAGAACATGATCCTCTCGACGTACCCGAAGAACGTGGGCATCGCCGAGGGCGCGATCGACCCGGCGACGGGCGAGGTCACCCCGGACGGCGCCGCGCTCGGCGTGCAGAAGGCGTGCCGCGGCGAGGTGTGCGGCTACTACCAGTTCCTGCAGGGCACGTCGATGGCGTCCCCGCACGCGGCGGGCGTGGCGGCGCTGATCGTGTCGGAGTACGGCCGGTTCGCGGGCCGCGACGCGTCCATGGACCCCGACGACGTGCAGCGGGTCCTGGAGAACACCGCGTTCGCCCGTCCGTGCCCGACGCCGAGGACGGTCGACTACCTCGACGAGGGCCGCGACGCCTCGTTCACCGCGACCTGCGCGGGTGACACGGAGTTCAACGGCTTCTACGGCCACGGCAACGTGGACGCCTGGGCCGCGGTGACGAACGGCTCCCAGTACCTGCGCTGAGACCGACGCCCGGTGCCCACCGCCATGAAAGGCGCTTTCAGGACACCGGCTTTGCCCTGAAAGGCGCGTTCAGGACGTTCAACGTCCTCAACGCGCCTTTCATGGCACCGGGCATGTCTCGAACGCGCCTTTCAGGGCGGTTCAGCGGGTGGGGCGGCGGCGGGTCAGGAGGAGGGCGGCCGCGCCCAGGACGAGGGCGACCATGCCCGCGAGGCCCGGCAGGACCAGGCTCGCGCCGGTCTGGGCCAGGCCCGGGGTGCCGCCACCCTGCGGAGCGGGTGGGGTGGTCCCGGGGCCGCTGCCCGGGCACTTCGGCGGCAGCGCCAGGTTCGCGTTCTCCTCGGCCACCTGCCAGCCCACGAACCCGTAGTAGTTGTTCCGGTGTGCGACGGCCTCCGCCAGGGCCGAGTTGCCGTTCTTGAAGCGCCACTTCGTGTCCGGCGGCACGATGTAGAGCTGGTAACGGCCGGTGGGCAGCCCTTTCAGCGTCGCCTTGCCGTCGGCGTCGAGTGCCGCCTCGGCGACGACCGGGCATATGCCGCCCGGCGCGGTCACCACGGCACGCAGAATGGAGAGATCCGAGTTGGAGCCGCCGTTGTCGACGTCGACGACCAGGTCCGCCACCTGGCCGGGCACGGCCGCCTCGTCACTCGCGGTGGGGTTGGCGCCGTAGTCCACGCCGGCCTGCGCGAAGTCGCACCGGACCCCCACGTACCCGTAGTCGTAGGCCAGCGCCGGCATCGGCTCGGTGACCTCCAGGACCTTGGTGGTGCCCGCCGGGATGGCCACGCCCGCGCCGGCCAGGTCACCCCAGCCCTCTCCCTTGCCCGTCAGGTACGGGCTGTCCGTGACGTAGCCGCAGTTGGTGGCGACGATGCTGTCCAGCGGCAGCTTGCCCTTGTTGGTCAGCGTCACGCGGACGACCGGCGCCTCGTCCTTGCCGTACGTGTCCTTGGTGAACTCCACGGTGGCGGTCAGCATCGAGTTGAGCGGTCGCTTCACCTCCAGGAGCAGACCGTCCACACCGGACTCGGTGACGGTCACGTCCTTCGCGTCGAACACGAAGCCCGGCAGGCTGCCGGTCACCCAGTACGGCCCGGTCGGCAGGTCGAGCGAGAAGGCACCGGCCTGGCTGGTCGCGGACTTCCGCCGGTTGTCGGTGTACAGCCGGCTGTTGAAGCTCAGCGTGACCCCGTCGACGCCCTCGCCGCGGTCGAACCTCCCGTTGCCGTTCTCGTCGTGGTACACGGTGCCCGACACATGCCCGGTCCTCTGCGTGATCGAGACGGGGAACGCGAACTCGCGGTGGTCGGACACGCTGCCGAACTGGAGGTACAGCTTGGCGGTGGTGATGTCCGGGTTGCCGACCGCACCGGTCACCTCGCGGGAGGTGCTCGCGCCCGCGTCGAGCGTGAACTCCATGAAGGGGTTCGCGTCCGGCACGAGCCTGATCATGTCCGCGTGCCACTGGAAGGACCCGAACGTGGTGATCGGGTCGGCGGCGGTGTTCGTGACCGTCACGGTGGCGGTGATCTTCTCGCCGACGGTGTAGGACGACTTGCCGAAGGTGGCGGTCACCCGCAGGTCCTGCGGTGACGCCCCGCTCGACGGTGGCGTCTCCGGCTCCGACGACGGCGGGGGTTCCGACGAGGGCGGCGGTTCCGACGGCTCTGACGGTTCCGACGGTTCCGACGAGGACGTCGGCGGCGGGTCGCTCGGGTCCGGGTCGGCGGTGGCCACGGCGGTGATGGTGGCCAGGCCGAGCAGTGCGGCGGTGAGTGCCAGGCCCAGCCTGGTCACGGGTCTCTTCGAGGAACGCACGCTCATCACCTCGTTGGGTCGCATTCCCGAGGTGCACGCTTTCGACCCGACTCCGGTTGCCCCGCCGGCCACCGAGTTTCCGGTGGCCGGCGAGGCGGGGTGGTCAGTCCTCCGTGGGTGGGCGGCGCCTGCGGCTGGCCAGGACGGCGCCCGTGCCGGTCAGCAGCGCGAGCGCACCGGCGACGAACGGTCCGGCGATGCTGGCGCCCGTGTCCGCCAGGTTGTTGTCGTGCGGCGCGGGGCGGGCCTGCGGCGTGGGCACCGGCGGTGGGGCCGGCGCGGCCGGGCAACTCGGCAGGGTCGGCGCCGGCGCGTCACCCGGGTCCAGCTCGAGGTACATCGAGCCCGCCCCGGTGCCGACCACGTAGGTCGGGGTCGGGTTGTCGTTCGCGGCGTGCCAGCCCGAGGGCGGGAACAGGAACAGGTCGTAGTCGCCGACCGGGACCTGCCGGAAGGCGAACTCTCCCTGCGCGTCGGTCCTCGTCTCGCCGACCGCGCAGCCGCCCGTCTCCGGCACGAGCACCAGCCGGACCCCGGCGATGCCGGTGTCGTCGTGGGCGACGGTGCCGGTGAGGTCGCCGCGCTGGCCCGGCACCGCGGCCCGGTCCGAGTCGTGCGGGGCGTTCTCGAAGTCGTCGACGTTCTTGTAGCTGAAGTCGCAGCCGACGCTGACGTGCCCGTACTCGTAGGCCGCCGCCGGCATGGGTTCCGTGACCAGGACGACCAGGGTCGAGTGCGCCGCGATCGTCACGCCGTCACCCGCGAGGTCGCCCCAGCCCGGTCCGCGGCCGTCGAGGCTCTGGCCGAAACCGCCGCGGTCGCAGTTCGCGACGATGCCGATCAGCGGTTCGTCGGTCGAGTTGGTCAGTGTCACCCGGACGAACGGCGCCTCGTTCCGCGCGTAGGTCTCCTTCGTGAACTCCAGGTCCGCGGTCAACCCGGTCAGCGGGCCGACCGCGCGGAACACCAGACCGTCCACACCGGACTCGCCGACGTCGACCGCCTGGAACCCGACCTTCAACCCGTCGCCCGCGCCGTCGACGTAGTAGGCGCCGGTCGGCAGCTTGTCGATGGCGAACCGGCCGGTCGAGTCGGTCGTCGCCGTGTACCGCTTGCCCTGGAACCGCTGGATGACCCACGTCATCGTGATGCCGCTCCGGCCCTCGCCGGCGTCGAACTTCCCGTTGTGGTTCCTGTCGAAGTAGACGGTGCCGGACACGTGCCCGAAGGTCTGCGTGACCGGCACGCTGAACGGGAACTGGTTGCCGATGCCGGTGACGGCGTCGAAGAACCGCGCGTAGAGCGTGGCGGTGGTGACGTCCGGGTTGGCCATCACGCCGGTCAGGTCGTGGGTCACGCTCGCGCCCGCGGCGACGGTGAACGGGGCCTGCTCGAACGGGCTTGGGTAGTCCACCTGGATCCCGTCGGTCTCCGACGGGAAGAAGGACGCCGTCAACGTCATCGGGCCGGTGCCGGTGTTCCGCACGGTCACCGTGATCGTCATCTTCTCGCCGGTGCGGTACGACGCCTTGCCGAATGTCGCCGTCACCTTGATGTCCTGAATGGACTGCTGGGTCAGCTCCTCGGCGGGTGCCGCGGGCCGCGGTGGCTCGGTGACCTCCGGCGGAGGGTTTTCCGTGGGCTCGGCGGGTTCCGCCGGCGCGGTGACCGCCGTGGATTCCGTGGCCGGTGGCGCGACGGGACCGACCGGATCGGCCACGGCGGCGGCGGTGGCCATGCCGAGACCGAGCACCGCCGCGCCGAGTGTCAGGCCAAGTCTGCCTAACAGGTTGTGTCGGGAACGCACAACGAATCACCCCAGGGATGTGGGGCGGCCGGAATCCCGGCTGTGTCGACGGTCCCCGCACCGCACGAACGGAAACGGGGACCGCGACCGCCATGCGAGACAATCGCGCAATTATATCCGGGAAATCAGCGGTTCGATGCTGACTGGACGAATGCGGCGATGTCCTTGGACTGTTGGATACGTGATGGCTCGTGCGCGTACATCATGTGTCCAGACTCGTAGTAGGCGACCTCGATGTTGTCCCGCAACTCGGCCGGCAGCTGGAGGTGCGCGAGCACGTGCTCGGTCGCGAAGTACGGCGTGGCCCCGTCGAGGTAGCCGGACGCGACGTGCACCTTGAGGTGCGGGTTGGCCCGCATCGCGGCGGCGAGCTTGTCCGCGACGGTCACGTGCGCGTTCTCGAACTCCTTGAACGACCACGCCTCGCTCGCCGACTCGCTCAGCACCTCGTAGGGCAGGTCGTTCGGGTACTCCAGCTCCGCACGCACGTAGTGGTTGAGCGCCGCCGTGTACGCGCCGGTCAGCGCGGTGAAGGACGGGTCGTTCTCCCAGTGCTCGCGGCCGTAGTCGGGGTCCCAGCCGGTGAACCGGCCGTCCAGGCGGCCGACGGTCTGGCGGCGGTGGCGCAGGACCTCGGTGTAGAAGCGGACGTGCTCGACCCGCATGTCGACGCGGTCGAGGAAGTCCTCGGACAGCCCGGTGAGCGACGCGAGCGTGGCGACGGTGGCGGCTCGGTCCTCGGCGGACAGCCGGTGCCCCTGCGACAGCGCCCACGGGTAGTCCTTGGCGGCGAACTCCTCGGCCTCGGCCAGCACGTCGGCGAGCGGGCGGTCGCCGAGCAGGCCGTGGTAGTGCGCGATGGCCGCGTAGGTGGGCAGGAAGGTCGAGTAGGGCAGGTCGTTGCCCTTGGTGAAGTCCAGCGAGCCGAAGTCGAGCACGGCGGAGATCAGGATGAGCCCGTTGAGGTACAGACCGTGGCGGTGCTGCAGGTGGTAGGCGAGCCCGCCGGCGCGGGTCGTGCCGTAGGACTCCCCGGCGAGGAACTTCGGCGACAGCCAGCGCCCGTTGCGGGTCGTCCAGAGCCGGATCACCTCGCCGACGGACTCGAGGTCGGCCTGGAACCCGTGGTAGTCGGCGGGTTTCTCGTTCGTGGCGGCCCGCGAGTAGCCGGTGCCAACGGGGTCGACGAACACGAGGTCGCTGTGCGCGAGCAGGGACTCGGCGTTGTCGACGAGGCTGTAGGGCGGCGGCGCCAGGTCGCCGGCGTCCCCGGACACCACACGCCGCGGGCCGAACAGCCCGAGGTGGAGCCACACGCTCGACGAGCCGGGCCCGCCGTTGAACGCGAAGGTGACGGGCCGCTGGGCGGGGTCGGCGTCGTCGAGCGTGTAGGCGGTGAGGAAGACCTCGGCCTTGGGCAGGTGCCCGTCGAACTTGCCGTCGGTGAGCACCTCCTTGCGCAGCACGAGCCGGCCGGTGGTGGCGGTGTAGTTGAGCTTGCGGCGCTTGACCGTGAGCGTGTGGGAGGTGGTGACGAGGTCGTCGGTCGGCTCGGGCGCCTTGGTCTCCTCGGTGGTGTCTGCCATGCGGGGGAGATTACGGCTTTGGCATGCTGGAGCGGGTGAACGCCATGGCCGATCTGGATCAGCAGGTGACGACCTGTCGTCGCTGCCCCCGCCTGGTCGCCTGGCGCGAGGAGGTGGCCCGGATCAAGCGAGCGTCCTTCGCGGACTGGGACTACTGGGGCCGCCCGGTCCCCGGCTTCGGCCCCGCGGACGCGTCGATCGCCATCGTCGGCCTGGCCCCCGCCGCCCACGGCGCGAACCGCACCGGCCGCATGCTCACCGGCGACCGCTCCGGCGACGTGCTGTACGCCGCCCTGCACGCGGTGGGCCTGGCGTCCCAACCGACCGCGGTGTCCAAGGACGACGGTCTGGAGCTGTACGGCGTCCGCATCACCGCACCGGTGAAGTGCGCCCCGCCGGAGAACAAGCCGACCCCGACCGAACGGGACAACTGCCGCCCGTGGCTGGCGGCGGAGCTGGCCCTGCTCGCGCCTTCGCTGAAGGTGATCGTGGTGCTGGGGGCCTTCGGCTGGCAGGCGCTGCTGCCGGTGCTGTCGACCGCGGGGTGGCGCATCCCGGTGCCCCGGCCGAAGTTCGGGCACGGGGTGCGGGTGCCGTTGGCGGGGCCGGCGCCGTTGACGCTGCTGGGCTGCTACCACGTCAGCCAGCAGAACACCTTCACGGGCAAGCTGACCCCGGCCATGCTGGAAGCCGTCCTGACCGAGGCCAAGGAGCTGGCGGGGCTCTGAGCCGGCGCGCGAGTGTCCCGTTCGCTCGGTCCCATCGGGTGAAAGCTGTCCACAGCCCTGGCTGACCAGGGATTATGCCCCCGCCGGCTTGTAGACTGGCACCGGGGCGGCCCCCCGGGTTCGGGTGGGGGCTGCCCGCGCAACCATCACCAGCGAGTTGATCAGCAGAACGCGGCTTGTGCCGGCCTGCCGGCTGCGGCGCGGGCGAGATCGCGGCTGCTTGGCCAGGTGGAGGCTTTCTTTCGGGTGCGGTTCCAGCGTGGTGCCGGGCACGGCCTGAGCAGGAGCGGGCTTCTCGCCGGCGGCCTGCAGCCGGTGCGTGGCTCCCTGGGGGGACACCGCCTGGGCGTGCTTCGTCTTCAGGCGGAGTGCACTGGCGGAGATGAACTGGTCGTCGTCGGGCGGCGGGTTCTGTCGTAGATCTCGATCCGGAAAAGGTCGTTCGCGTGCGCGTGGTGGCTCCGGCATGCTGTCTCGGATGAGGGGTACCCGGCCGGCCTTGTCGCTGGCCGTCGCCGCGCTTCTTCTGCTCGTCGTGCTTGTGGCGCGCGGGCAGTCGGCGGTGCCCGGGAGCCTGCTGGACGTTCCCATCGAGCCGGGGCTGCCGCTGGTCGGCCAGAACGCGGAGAGCGGGTCCAGCACCGGCATGCAGTACTCGCTGAACGATCCCGTCCTGGCCGCGCGGATCGTCATCGGGATCGCGGCGATCGCGATCCTGCTCGGGGTCGTGCTGTCGATACTGTCCTGGCTGCGGAACCGGCTCCGCGACCGCAGCGGCGCCGGCGTCGTCGTGGACCCCGTCACCGGCACCGTCGACACCGTCATGCGGTTGCGGCTGCGGGAAGCCGTCGCGCAGGCCCGGGACCTCCTCGCCCGTGAGGGTGGCGAGCCACGTGACGCCGTCATCCGGGCCTGGGCCACGCTCGAGCAGGCGACGTCCGGGCGCCCGCCGCACCAGACCGCCACCGAGTTCACGGTTTCCTTGCTGGAGAAGGAAACCACCGACGAGGACGCCCTGCGTGAGCTGCGCACGCTCTACCACCGCGCGCGTTTCGGCCACCACAGCAGCGAAAGCGACGCCGCGCGGGCCAGGACCGCCCTCGACCGCATCCTCGCCACGATCCGATGAGCCTTCTCCGCGCCGCCCTCCTCGCCATCGTCGTCGCCGGCGCCACCGCCGCGGTCGCGCTCGTCGGCATGAACGTCCCGCCGCTCTGGGCGGTCCTCATGGCCCTGCCCACGGGCGCGGTCGCCCTCGCCGGCGGACTGCTCTCCGGCACGTTCGACGCCGACTGGACACCCGAGCCCGACCCGCCCACCGCCAGCGTCAGCCTGCACGCGAGCTTCCTGACCGAACGCCTCGAGCGGTCCGCCCTCGACCAGTACCGCTTCACCGCACGCGTCCAGCCGCGCCTGCGCCGCATCGCGCGGGCGGCGCTCCAGCAGGACCTGAACACCCCCGAAGCCAGGGAGAAGCTGGGTCCCGAGCTGCACCACCTGCTCACCGCCCACGACGCCCAGCTGCCGCCGCCGAAGGCGTTCGCCGCGCTCATGCGCCGTCTGGAGGAACTGTGCTGACCACCACCGACATCCGCGCCGAAGCGACCGCCGTGCTGAGCGCGGTCGGCGAGGTCGTCGTCGGGCGCGACCGGACGCTGCGGCTCGCGCTCGCCGCGGTGCTCGCCGGCGGGCACGTGCTGTTCGAGGACGTGCCCGGCCTCGGCAAGACGCTCATGGCCCGCAGCCTCGCCCAGGCCCTCGGCCTCGAGTTCCGCCGCATCCAGTGCACGCCGGACCTGCAGCCGGCCGACATCACCGGCTCGTTCGTCTACGACCCGGCCGAGCGCGACTTCAGCTTCCGCCACGGGCCGGTGTTCACCGGGCTGCTGCTCGCCGACGAGATCAACCGCACGCCGCCGAAGACGCAGGCCGCGCTGCTGGAGGCCATGCAGGAGCGGCAGGTCACCGTCGAGGGCCGCACGTTCGCGCTGCCCCGGCCGTTCCACGTGCTCGCCACCTCGAACCCCATCGAGTACGAGGGCACCTACCCGCTGCCGGAGGCGCAGCTCGACCGCTTCCTGTTGCGGCTCGACGTCGGCTACCCGCCGGCCGACGAGGAGGCCGAGGTGCTGCGCCGCCGCCTCGCCCGCCAGCGGGAGGAGACTGAGCTGCCGCCGGTCATCGACGCCGCCCGCCTCGCCGACCTGCAGGCCGCGCTCGAACGGGTCGACGTGCACGAGGACGTGCTGCGCTACTGCGTCGACCTCGCCGGCGCCACCCGCACGCACCGCGCGGTCGAGGTCGGCGCCTCACCACGCGGCTCGCAGGCGTTGCTGCTGGTGGCGAGGGCCCTCGCCGTGCTCGACGGGCGCGAGTACGTGCTGCCGGAGGACGTGAAGGAGAGCGCCGTCGCCGCGCTCGCGCACCGCCTGACGCTGCGGGCCGAGACGTGGAGCTCCGGCCAGACCGGCACGCAGGTGGTGACCGAGCTGCTCGGCCAGGTCCCCGGCCCCGCGACGACCCGGCCGGACGAGCGGTGACGATCTCCGGGCCCACCGAGAACCGCGCGCGTGCCTGGTTCAGGGCCCGCCGCGCGGCCCGCACCGAGGGGTGGCGGCGGACGGACGCGCTGGTCCGCGCGGTCGTGTGCGGACTGGGCCTGGTGGTCGCCGGCGTGCTCCTGCACCGGCTGGAGCTGGTGCTGATCGGCATGCCGCTGGTCATCGGCCTGCTGCTGACGCGGCCGCCGACCGGTACGCCGGCCGTCGAGTCCCGCCCGTTCCCGGAGACGGTCGACTCCACGTACGAGGCTACGGTCGCGGTGGCCGTCACGCCCGGTGAGGGTGCGGTGCTCGCCGCCCTGCGCATGCCGAGGCCCGGGGTGTCCGGGACCGGCCCGGTGCACCTGCTGCCGGCGATCGCGGGCGAGGTGCGGACGGTCGTGTCGTGGCGGGCGTGGGGGCACGGGATCTACCTGCGGCCGGACTACCTGTTCGCCAGCCACGACGGGCTCTACCTGTACGGGCCGGTCGTCGGCGTCGTCGCGCACCACACCGTGCTGCCGCCGATCGAGGCGCTGCCGCCCGGGCCGCTGCCCTCGCGCGCGGCCGGCATGGTCGGTGCGCACCGGTCCGCCCGTCCGGGTGACGGCATGGAGCTGCGCGACATCCGGCCGTTCCGCGCCGGTGACCGGCTCCGGCGCGTCGACTGGCGGGTGTCGCTGCGGGCCGCGGCCGCCCGCGGCGGTGCGCTGAGCGGTGACACCCTGCACGTCCGCGAACGCCACGCCGAGGCCGACGCGGACCTCGTGCTCGCACTGGACACCCGTCTTGACGTGGACGAGGAGGTGGGCGCGTGGAACGCGCTGCTTCCCGGCGCGGACGTCCGGCCGGGCGGGAGCCTCGACGTCGGGGTGCGGGCCGTGACCGGCCTGGCGGCGGCGTTCCTGCGGCAGGGGGACCGGGTCGGGCTCGTCGACCTCGGGCATCCGCGCGGTGGTGTGCCGGTCGGGTCCGGGCACCGGCACCTGCAGCGGATCCGGCACCAGCTGGTGAGCTCCGCGCGCCGGGTGGCCGGCAGTGGTGATCCTGTGCTGAGCCAGGCGCAGCTGCCCCCGGGCGCGACGGTCGTGGTGCTGTCGCCGTTCCTGGACGACAAGCTGGTGGACCTGGTTGTTCGCGTGGCGCGGCGGGGCCGGCTGGTGATAGCGGTCGACCTGCTGCCGGGCACCCTGCACGCGGACCGGACGACACCGTGGGGGCCTGCGGTGGTGTCGGTGCTGCGCGCCGAGCACCGGGTGCGGCTGCGAGCCTTGGGGGACCACGGCGTGCCGGTCCTCCACTGGGAAACCGGCGTCCCGATCGACGCCCTCCTCCGCGCGGCCCGACGGAGGCGGCGGTCATGAGTGCGACCTGGCGGAATTGTCGGTGCTCACCGGTAGCGTTGAAACCGGGGGACCCCCTGGCGCACCGGTGGGACTTTCGCTCGGGTTCGGTGGGTGAACCGGTTGCCGGTTGCCGTTCGGGTGGGCGGGGCTGTCGGTGGTGGCGGGTAGCGTTGAAACCGGGGGACCCCCTGGCGCACCAGTGGGACTTTCGCTCGGGTTCGGTGGGTGAACCTGCTGCGGGTTGCCGTTCGGGTGGGCGGGGGCGGTGCGGGTGAGTACCGGCGATGGCCTGGTCGTCGGGCGGGGGATGCCGGCGTTCGTGTTGCGGGGTGTGATCCTCGTGGTGGGGGTCGCCCTTGTGGTGATTCCGTTGCGGGAGGGGGTCACGGTCGGCACGCTTGCCCTTCTGTTGCCGGCCGTGCTCGCCTCGGTCTACGCCCCCGCCTCGCCGGCGCCGGCCGGGGTGGTCGTGATCACCGCCGTGGTCGTGGCGCTCGCGGATGGGCCACCGCTGCGGGTTGAGGTGCTGGTCATCGTTCCGTTGGTGCATCTGTTTCACGTCAGTTGTGGGCTCGCGGGCGCGGTGCCGGCCAGCGGGCGGGTGCACCTGCGTGCTCTGCGGGCGCCGGCAGTGACATTTCTGCTCGTCCAGGCCGCGATGGCGGTGCTCGTCGGGGTGGTCGCGCTCCTCCCAGCCACCCGGAACGCGCCGCTTGCCGAGGGCGTCGCCCTGGTGGGGCTGGCCGGGATCGTCCTCGTGATCGTGTGGCTGCAGCGTGTGAAGTGAGTGTTAAACCACACCTGGGGTGGGGGGACGGGCGTTGTCAAGACCGAGATGACACCATGGACATATGGGTCGAGGACTTTCCCAACCGAAGCGGATCGTGATATTGGGCGGCGGGTACGTCGGCCTGTACACGGCCCTGGGCCTGCAGCGGAAGCTCAAGGGCAACGAGGCGTCCGTGACCGTCATCGACCCCCAGCCGCACATGACCTACCAGCCGTTCCTCCCCGAGGCCGCGGCCGGCGCGATCGAACCCCGCCACGTCGTCGTGCCGCTGCGCCGGGCGCTGAAGCGGTGCCACGTGCTCACCGCCCGCGTCACGAAGATCTCGCACGCCGAGAAGACGATCGAGATCGAGGCGCCGGACGGCCACCACGAGCACGTCGACTACGACATCCTCGTCGTCGCGCTCGGGTCGGTGGCCCGGCTGATGCCGATCCCGGGGCTCGCCGAGCAGGGGATCGCGTTCAAGACCATCGGTGAGGCGATCTACCTCCGCAACCACGTGATGTCCAAACTGGACGCCGCGTCGACCACGCGGGACCCCGAGCTGCGGCGCAAGCTGCTGACGTTCACGTTCGTCGGCGGCGGGTTCGCCGGCATCGAGGCGCTGGCCGAGCTCGAGGACATGGCCCGCTTCGCAACCCGCTACTACGAGAACATCGAACCCTCGGACCTGCGCTGGGTGCTCGTCGAGGCCGCCGGCCGGATCCTGCCCGAGGTGCGGGAGAGCCTCGGCGTCTACACCGTGCTGCAGCTGGAGAAGCGCGGCATCGAGGTGTACCTCTCGACGCTCGCCAAGTCGTTCGAGGACGGGCACGTCATCCTCTCGGACGGCACCGAGTTCGACAGTGACACGATCGTGTGGACCGCCGGTGTGAAGTCCAACCCGGTGCTGGCCACTTCGGACCTCCCGCTCGACGAGCGCGGCCGCCTGAAGGCCACCGCCACGCTGCGGGTCGAGGGCGAGACGGACGTGTGGACCGCCGGTGACAACGCCGCCGTGCCGGACCTCTCCCGCCGCGACGAGGACCCGAACGCGCTGTGCGCGCCGAACGCCCAGCACGCGGTGCGGCAGGCCAAGCAGATGGCCAGGAACATCGTCGCCGTCCTGCGCGGGCACGAGCCGAAGGACTACTTCCACAAGAACGTCGGCTCGGTCGCGAGCCTCGGGCTGCACAAGGGCGTCGCGGACGTCTACAACCGCAAGGCCAAGGGCTTCGTCGCGTGGGCCATGCACCGCGCGTACCACGTCTCGCGAGTGCCCACGTTCAACCGGAAATTCCGGGTAGTAGCCGACTGGTTACTGAGTGGACTGTTACGTCGCGAGGTCATCTCGATGGGCCAGATCAACAATCCGCGAGCCGAGTTCGACCGCGTGTCACGTAGCTGACATAACGATTTCGGATACACCGCCCGGTAGCCTTATCCAGCCCAGTGTGGATAGCGCCAACCGGCGTATCGCGGATTGGGCCAGCGGAGGGATTTTCCGGAAACCCCTCCGTAGCCACATGATCTCGTTCTAGGCTGCGGCTGCCCCCGTAGCCCAATTGGCAGAGGCAGCCCCCTTAAAAGGGGTGGAGTGCCGGTTCGAATCCGGTCGGGGGCACAACAACGACAGTTTCTCGCCAGTTCTCGGCGACTCCCAGCAATTGTGTTGACACGCAGTGTGAAACGATTCCGCGTCCATTCACGGAATCGTTTGCGTTAACGCAGGTGAGAGCGCTCTCCAACACGCTGAATACTCACTCGATTGCGTTCCGCGACGAGGAAAGGGCTTACCCGGATCACTCGCATGGGGGTTGACACGGCCTCGTCGGGCGCTATGCTCAACCTGTTGGTTAATTAACTAGATGGTTGAGTACAAGATGGCAGTGGATCACCTGAGCACCACGTTCGCGGCGTTGGCCGACCCGACGCGGCGGGCGATCCTGGCGCGGCTCGCGGCGGGGGAGGCTACGGTCACCGAGTTGGCCGAGCCCTTCGACATGAGCCTGCCGGCGGTCTCGAAGCACCTGAAGGTCCTGGAGCACGCCGGCCTCATCACCCGCGGCCGCACCGCGCAGTGGCGGCCGTGCCGGCTCGAGGCGACGCCGCTGCGGCAGGCCACCGACTGGCTCGCCGAGTACCGCCGGTTCTGGGAGGGCAGCTTCGACCGCCTGGACGAACACCTCCGCGACCTCCAGAGGGGGCACGATGGCTGACCTCGGCCTCACGATCACGCGGGTCCTCGAGGCCCCGCGCGAACTGGTCTTCGAGGTCTGGACGAACCCCGACCACCTCGCGAAGTGGTTCGGGCCGACCGGCTTCACGGCCCCCTCGTGCACGGTCAACCTCACCGAGGGTGGCCGGTGGCGGACCTGCATCCGCGACCACGAGAGCGGCTTCGAGCGCTGGTCCAGCGGCGTGTACCACGAGATCAAACGGCCGGAGCGGCTCGTCTTCAGCTTCGCCTGGGAGGAACCGAAGGGCGCCCCCGGCCACGACACGCTCGTCACGGTCACCTTCGCCGACCGCGACGGCCGGACCGAGATGACCTTCCACCAGGAGATCTTCGAAACGGTCGAGGACCGCGACGGCCACGACGAGGGCTGGAGCGCGTCGTTCGACGACCTGACCGCGTATCTGAAGGAGTTGACGTCATGACCACGACAGTCCTGCCCCAGGTGGTTTCCGCCGAGGAGTGGGCCAAGGCCCGGGAAGCCCTGTTGGTCAAGGAGAAGACCGCGCTGCGGGCGCTCGACGCGGTGAACGCCGAGCGCCGCCGCCTGCCGATGGTCCGCTGGGACAAGCCGTACGTGTTCCACGGGCGCGACGGCGAGAAGTCCCTGCTGGACCTGTTCGAGGGCCGCCGGCAGCTGATCACTTACCACTTCATGCTGCACCCCGGCGACCCGCACCGGTGCCCGGGCTGTTCGATCCTCGTCGACCACATGCCCACCCACCTCGAGCACCTGCACGCCCGCGACACCACCCTCGTGGTCACCGCGCCCGCGCCGCTCGAGGAGAGCGAGCCGTTCCGCGAGCGGATGGGCTGGACGGTGCCCTGGTACTCGACCTACGGCTCGGACTTCACCGAGGACAGCGGCGCGGGCAAGCTCTTCGGCGTGAGCGTGTTCCTGCGGGACGGCGAGGACGTGTTCCGGACCTACTTCACCACCGGCCGCGGCGGTGACCTCCTGGTCGGCACCCTGCGCTACCTCGATCTCACCCCGTTCGGGCGGCAGGAGAAATGGGAGGAGTCGGGCCGCGGCACCGACGGCCCGAGCAGTTGGTGGCGACTCCACGACGAGTACTGAGTTACTGTTAATCGCGGTAACACTCAACGTGGAGGTGGTCCATGGCCCGGCAGCCCATCGAGATCGCGTTCGAACGGCGTGGCAACGGCAGCCCACTGGTGCTGCTGCACGGCATCGGCCACCGCTGGCAGGCGTGGGAGCCGGTCCTGGACGCACTGTCCGCCGAGCACGACGTGATCGCGGTCGACCTGCCGGGCTTCGGCCGGTCGCCGCTGCTGCCCGACGGCCGCGGCTACGACATGCCGAACGCGGTCCAGGCGTGCGCGGACATCTTCGCGGACATGGGCCTGCACCGCCCGCACGTCGCCGGGAACTCCCTGGGCGGCGCGATCAGCCTCGAGCTGGCGTCCCGCGGGCTGGTGTCGTCGGCGACCGCGTTGGCACCCGCCGGGTTCTGGACCGCGCGGGACCGGGCGTGGGCCCTGCGGGTCCTGACGTTGATCAGGGCCAGCGGCCGGGCGCCGTCGTGGTTGCGGGCGGCGTTCGTCCGCAACCGGTACTTCCGGCTGGCCGCCGGCAGCATGCTGTACGGGCACCCGTCGCGGATGACCGCGGAGATCATGCTGGCCGACCTGCTGTCGATGGTCGGCGCGAAGGGCTTCGACCTGGTGGCGGAGGCCGGCCGGGAGTACTCGTTCGCCTCCCCCGCGCCGACCGTGCCGGTGGCCGTGGGGTGGGGGACCCGGGACCGGATCCTGTGGCCCCGGCAGGCCCGGCGGGCGGCGGCGTTGCTGCCGAGGGCGCGGCACCAGTGGCTGTACCGGGCCGGGCACGTGCCGATGATCGACGAGCCGGAGCAGGTGGCGTCGCTGATCCTGTCGACGTGCGCGTCGGCCGCCGCGGACCGGGCGGCTTGACCTCGTTCGCGCTGGAGGTTGCAGAATCGGCGGCATGGAAGATCGCCTGCTTGCTCTGCTCGTCGACCGCCACAGCGGGGTCGTGGTCGCGCTCAAGAAGGACGGCCGCCCGCAACTGTCCAACGTGAGCTACACGTTCGACCCGTCGCGGCGCCTCATCCGGGTGTCGGTCACCGACGGCCGCGCCAAGACGAAGAACCTGCGGCGGGACCCGCGGGTGAGCTTCTACGTGAGCGCGCCGGACTTCCGGTCCTACGTGGTGGCCGAGGGCGAGGCGGAGCTGACCCCGGTCGCGGCCGCGCCGGACGACGCGACCGTCGAGGAACTGATCGACGTGTACCGGTCGATCGCGGGCGAACACCCCGACTGGGCCGAGTACCGCGCGGCCATGGTCGCCGACCAGCGCATCGTGCTGCGTATCCCGGTGACCCGCGTGTACGGGATGGCCTAGCCTCGCGGCGTGCACGAGCTTTCGCGTACCGAGGCGCGGCGGATCGCCGTGCGCGCGCAGTGCCTCGGCCGCGAGCGACCGGCCGGGCGCTGCCGGTGCTGTACGGCGACCGGTTGGTGGGGAAGGTGGACGCCACCGCCGACCGTGCCACCGGTGTCCTGCGCGTGGCGCCCGTGCACGAGGACGTCCCGTTCCCGACGACGATGGCGGCCGTCCGCCGCGAGATCAGGGACCTGGCGGACTGGCTGGGGTTGGCGCTGGACCTGCCCCGGTAGTTCAGCGTTTCGCCGGTTGGCGGTTCACATCGCGCTGGGGTGGGACCGTGCGCTTCGTCGGCGTGTCGCCCTCGTCCGTCGCGGGGGCTTCCTCCGGGGCGGGGGTGACGGCCGCCTCTCCCTCCACCGGTTCCAGAAGGGACGAGCTGAGGTCCAGCAGCTCCTTGGTGTCGCGGAGGCGTTCGTTCAGTTGGTCGCGGACCGAGATGAGTCGTTGGACCTGGTCGGTCACCGCGTCCACGCGGCGGCGGGCTTCCTCGTCTGCCGTGGTCAGGCGGTCGGCGACCTCCTGCTCGACGTTCGCCCGCGCCTCCTCCAGCTCGCGTTTCAGGGCCTCGCGCTTCGCCGTCATCGACTCGGAGAACTCGCGGTCGATGCGGATCCGGTCCTGCTCGGCGTCCTTGTCGATGGCCTCACGGCGGCGTTCCGCCTCCGTGGTCAGCTGCTCGACCTGCGCCTTCGCCTGTGCCATCACCGACTTGTGGGTGCGGTTCAGCTCGGCGTGCTGCTCCTCCAGCGACGCGAGCAGGGACTTGTAGCGGTCGCGCAGCGCCGCCGACGCCTGCTCCGCCGCGGCCCACGTCTGCTCCGCCGCCACGCGGGCCCGGGCCGTCACCTCCGCCGCCTGCGACTTCGCCACGGCCAGGATCCGCGTCGAGCTCTCCTCGTCGCTCTGGGCCTCCAGGCGTTCGGCCAGCGCGGCTATCTCGCGGCGCGCGATCTCCAGCTCACCCTGCAGCTCGGCCACCTGTTCCCGCGCCTCGTCGCGCTCGGTGGACGCCCGCTCGGCGGCCTCGGCCAGCTCCGCCACACGTTGTCTGACCTCTGTCCGGTCGAAGCCGTGGCGCACCACGGTGAAACCAACGGGGTCCTGGTCGTCGGCGCCTGCCATGGTGAAACCGTACTCGGATCACCACGGTCCGCAACAGTTTCGGACCGAAGTGTCTACAGTGGACTTTCGTGCCGGGGCTCGTAGAGGCCCAGCGTGCCGGCCCCCGGGACCGTCAGCGTGGTCAGCAGGCCCCAACCGCGGTCGGTCACCGGCGTGGTGAACTCGACGCCCTTCGCGGTCAGGTCGGCCACCGTCGCCTCGATGTCGTCGCACATCAGGTACAGCTCGTGCGAGGACTCGCCCGGGTGCACGGCCAGCTCCGCCGGCGGGGCGCGGAAGATCAGCCAGCCGTCGCCGGCGTCGACGTGTGGGAACTCCAGCACGTCCCGGAAGAACGCACGGGCCGCGTCGGCGTCGGACGCGTAGACGATGCTGTGCAGCCCGGTGATCACCAGTGGAACCCCCTGGTCAGGCGGGCGAGCGCCATGGCGGCCGCGCCGAGGTGCCGGTCGCCCTTGCCGATCTTGATGCGGCCGGACCCGCCGGCGGCCGTGGAGTCCGGGAAGATCCGGTAGCCCTGGTAGGCGATCGCGTCGACCAGGCCCGGGGCGACCGAGTACGCCGCCGCGATCGCCTGGCCCGTCGGGGTGCCGATGTGCTTGGGGCGCTTGACCAACGCCGCCATCACCATCTCCGCGGCCTGCTCCGGGGACTTCGTCGGGAACGCGTCGTAGATCTTGGTCGGGCGGATCATCGGGGTCCGCACCAGCGGCATGTGCACCGTGGTGAACGTGATCCCGGCGCCGTGCGTCTCGGTCGCGACGATCTTGGAGAAGTAGTCCAGCGCCGCCTTCGACGCCACGTACGCGGAGAACCGCGGCGCGATGCCCTGCACCCCGATCGACGACACGTTCACGATGTGCCCGAACCGGCGCTCGATCATGTGCGGCAGCAGCGCGAGGATCAGCCGCACCGCGCCGAAGTAGTTGATCGCCATCGCGCGCTCGTAGTCGTGCATGCGGTCGTAGGACAGCTGCACCGACCGCCGGATCGACCGGCCGGCGTTGTTGACCAGCATGTCGATGCCCGGCTGCTCCATCAGCATCTGCGACACCATCTTGTCGACCGACTCGTCGTCGGTCAGGTCGCACGGGTACACGAACGCCTGCCCGCCGGCGGCCGCGATCTCCGCGCGCACCTCCTCCAGCTCGGCCTGCCGCCGCGCCACCAGCAGCGGCACACCACCGGCCTCGGCGATCTTCAGCGCGGCCGCGCGCCCGATGCCCGACGACGCGCCGGTGATCACCACGCGCCGGCCGTCCAGCTCGCCGCGCTGCCCGGGCCGCCGCGCGCGGAACGGGTCGAGGTGCTCGCGCCAGTACCGCCACAGCACGTCCGCGTAGTCCTCGAGCGGCGGTGAGTCCACACCGGAGTCGGCGAGGGCCTTGCGGGTCTCGGTCGAGTCGAAGACCGGGTCGAACGTCAGCGTCGTCAGCAGCACCGGCGGGATGCCCAGCCGGTCGAGCACCGCGTCCCGCGCGATCGTCACGCCCGGCACGTGCTCGGCCAGCTTCACGAGGCTGACCAGAGGCTTCGCGAACTGCGAGCCCAGCTCCACGGTCGCGAGCGGCGCGCCGGCGGCCTTCGCGAACGCGTTGTACACCTCGCGGGCGGACTGCGGGCTCGGGTTGACCAGGTGGAACGCGCGGCCGTCCAGACCGGGCTCGGTCACCAGGTGTGCCATGGCCTTCGCCACGTAGTCGACCGGCACGATGTTGGTGTCGCCGATGTCCGGGAACACGAACGGCACGCTCGGCACCGACGACAGCCGCTGCAACGCGGAGAAGAAGTAGTACGGCCCGTCGACCTTGTCCATCTCGCCGGTCTCGGAGTTGCCGACGACGATCGCCGGCCGGTAGATCCGCCACGGCACGTCGGTCTGCGTGCGCACCAGCCGCTCGGACTCGAACTTCGTCCGGTGGTAGGCGGTGACGAGCCGCTGGCCCGCGTCGAACATCTCCTCGGTGAACCGGCCGCGGTAGTCGCCGGCGACGGCCACGGACGACACGTGGTGCAGGCAGCCGACGTCCAGCGCCTCGGCCAGGGTCAGGACGTGCCGGGTGCCCTCGACGTTGGCGGCGATCGACGCGTCGTCGTCGGCCGCGATGTCGTACAGGGCCGCCAGGTGCACGAGGTGGTCGACCGTCCCGGTCAGCTCGGCGACCTGCTCGTCGGTGATGCCCAGCCGCTCGGCGCGGATGTCGCCGATGAGGTTGCGCACCTTGTCCGGCGCGGGCCAGTCCTGCGCGTACTCGGCGAGCCGGTCCTGCGAGCGCTCCCGCACCAGCACCCACACCCGCTCGGTGTCCGGCCGTGCCAGGATCTCCGCCATGAAGTGCCGGCCGATCAGTCCGGTCGCACCCGTCACCAGGTAGGTCGCCATCACGTGCTCCTTCCGCCGGAGCACAGCATTCCACTTAACTGATCTGTGCGTGCGGCTTGCTCCGGAAGGTGTCGAGCACGGCCGGGTCCTGCAGCTTCATCCAGTCGAGCACCTCGGCGTAGGTCGCGCACACGGTGTTCTGGCGGACGCACACCTCGTTCATGAACTGTTCCGTCGCGCGGCTGAACGCGCCACCCGACCAGTCGTTGAAGTGGTTGCCGATGGTGAGCGGCGCGCGGTTGGTGTTGTACGCGGCCTGGTAGGCGGCGCGGTACGTGTCGAGCGTGGCCGCGGTGAGCTCGGCGTCGCGGCCGGGCTCCTCCTTCGCGCCGTTCATGGCGTACCAGAGGTTGTAGTCCTGCATGACGACCTTCTTGCCGCCGAGCGACGGCACGCGGACCACCGGCACCCAGAACTCCCAGACGCCGTCTTTCTGCTCCGGCCACGCGATGCCCTCGGTGGTGCGGCTCGTGTCGTAGGTCATCCCGCGGTGGGCCATGGCCGGCAGGAACGCCTCCGGCCTGCCCTCCAGGCACGGGATGCGCCCGCCCTTGACCTCGGTCTCGGGCACCCGCAGCCCGCGGGCGGCCGCGTCGCGCAGGATGTCGAAGAACTGGTCCAGCTCCGAGACCCAGTCGGCCTTCGACCACACCCCGCCGCTCGGCTCGTTGCCGGCGCAGAAGTGCCCGTTGAAGTGGGTGCCGATCTCGTGGCCGGCGGCGATCGCGGCGTTCAGGTCCTTGATCCGCGTGGCGACGTCGGCGTCCGTGCCGCCGAAGCTGATCGACGCGCGGCCCGCGCCGTGGCCGGGGCCGTGATAGGTGCCGCGCAGGTTGTCCGGCAGGAGGTAGAGGCCGGACAGGAAGCCGGTGACGTGCGCGTTCACCTTCTCCGCGAGCGGCAGGGTCCGCTGCCAGTGGTCGTGCGAACCGGCGCCGTCGAAGGAGAACAGCACGAACTGCGGCGGCTTCTCGCCGGGCCGGAGCGTGCGCATCCAGTCCGGGGGCGCGGCCTTGCCTTGGGCGACCGGCTCCTCGCCGGTGGGCGCCGGCGTCGCGGGTCCGCCGGTGGTGCCGAGCACGATCAACACGAGGAAGGTGAGCGCGAGCGCGACCCCGGTGACTACCGGTCCCCAGTACCTCTCCATCGCGCCTCCGCAGTGATGCTCGGTGAGGTTAACGGAGAGTAGTAGCTGAACTGGGGGACCTCGTTCGGGGTGGCGCGGTCGCATCTAGTCTTCACGCGACGTGTGTCACCACGATCACACCCTGCAGGGTAAAGTCTGTTTTACTCATCGGGAACCGGCCGGCCTGGCTGGACGTTGAAGCCGGTGAAGGAGCCATCAGGCCCAGGAGGAACAGGTGCGTTCTACCAGTAATCCCGCGTTCCGGAACCTGCCGCGGAGCGGGTTCGGCGGCGGCTACGCGGGCTTCCAGACCCAGCCGCAAGGCGAGCCGGGATACGGCGGTTACCACCAGGCGCCGCCTACCACGTCCGACCGTCCCATGACGGTCGACGACGTGGTCACCAAGACCGCGTTGACGGTCGGCCTCGCCCTGGTCGTCGGCGTCATCACGGCCGTCGCGGTGCTGAGCGGCGCGATCAGCCCGTTCCCGCCGATGATCATCGGTCTGATCGTCGGCCTCGTGCTGTCGCTCGTCATCATCTTCAAGCAGAAGCCGAACGGCGCGCTCGTCCTGACGTACTCGGCGGCCGAGGGGCTCTTCCTCGGCGCCATCACCGGCGTGTTCGAGGGCGTCGTGGGTGGCATCGCGCTGCAGGCCGTGATGGGCACGGCGCTCGTGTTCATCGTGATGCTCGTGGTCTACAAGACGGGTGCCGTCAAGGTCACCCCGAAGCTGACCAAGTGGATCATCGGCGCGACCGTCGCGGCCGCCGGCCTCATGCTGATCAACCTGCTGATGTCGTTCTTCGGCGTGAACATGGGCCTGCGGGACGGCAGCACCATGGCGATCATCTTCTCGATCGTCGTCATCGGCATCGCGGCGTTCAACTTCCTGCTCGACTTCGACATGGCCGACCAGATGATCCGCGCGGGCATGCCGTCCAAGTGGGCGTGGTACGCGGCCTTCGGCCTCATGACCACGCTGGTCTGGCTGTACCTCGAGATCCTGCGACTGCTCTACTACCTGAACCAGGACTGAGTAGTCACCGATAGGAAGGGGTGTTCCATCGTGCGGGTGGAACACCCCTTCTGTCATGTCTGGAGCAGGGACTCCGCGACGGCCGTGCGGGCGTAGTGCACCTGCCGCCCCACCCGGTGTGCCGACACCAGCCCCGCGGCCTTCAGCGCGGTCAGGTGCTGGCTGACCCCGCCCGGCGTGAGCCCGATCCGCCCCGCCAGGTCCGTCGTGGACGCCGGGTGGTCCAGCTCGGCGAGCAACCGGGCCCGCGACACCCCCAGGACGCCGACGAGCGCGGCCGACGGCGTCACCGTCCGGTCGACCCACAACTCGGCGACACCCCGCGCGGGGTACCGCACGGTCGGCTGCCAGCCGGGTGAGCTGATCGAGAAGACCCGGGGCCACGTGAACGCCGACGGCACCAGCAGGAGCCCTTTGCCCCGCAGCCCCCGCCGCGTCGAGACGCTGGGGTGGTCGAGGAGCAGCCGGTCGTCCCGCCAGCGCACCGCCGGGTTGAGGTCGGCGAACAACGCGGACGCGCCGCCGGTGGTCAACCTGCGGGCCCGGTACAGGAGATCCGCCTCCAACAGCCGGTGGACCCTCGGCCAGAACGGCGCGAGCACCCGGTCCCAGTACTCGGCGATCACGTCGGCCAGCGCGCCGGCGTCCGGGGGCGGTGTGGTGATGTCGGGGACCACCGCGACCTGCCGCGCGATCTCGTCGGCCGGCGTGGCCCGCAGCGCGGCCAGCTCGCCGTCCAGGTCGGGCAGGGGCGCGGTGGGTGGCGGGCAGACGAAGCTGGGGATCACCCGCGCCGGCACGACGTCGGCGAGTAGCCGCCAGTCGAACCCCCGGAGCCGGTCGAGCGCCTGCGTGGTCCACCGGTCCTGGATGCCCTGGCCGAGCTCGCCCTTCAGCACCAGCACGGACGCGGCCACCTCCCACAGCGGCGAGAACGCGAACCGCGTGTAGGCCACGTCCGCGGCGGTGAAGGACAGCTCGATCATTTAGCTGAGCCTAAATCAGTCGGCCCGGGCGTGGGCGCCGTGTGATCTTCGGCGCGTGAACCGTGACTTCCACCTGCTCTTCGCCGCCGCCGCGGTCAGCCGGCTGGGGACGTCCGTCGGGTACGTCGCCACGCCGCTGATCGCCGTCACCGCACTGCACGCCACGCCGGGCCAGGTCGGCCTGCTGGCCACGCTCAGCACGGTGGCGTTCCTGGTCGTCGGCCTGCCGGCCGGCGCGTGGACCGACCGCCTCCGGCGCCGCCCGGTGCTGGTCGCGGCGGACGTGGCGCGGGCGGTGGTGCTGTGCTCGGTGCCGGTGGCGTGGTGGCTCGGCGTGCTGCACATCGGCCAGCTGTACGCGGTGGTGCTGCTGTGCGGGATCGGGACGGTGTTCTTCGACGTGGCCAGCCAGTCCTACGTGCCGCAGGTCGTCGGCCGCCCGGCGCTGCTCGCCGCGAACACCCGCCTGGTCAGCATGGACGCGGTGAACGACATCGCCGGCCGGGGCGTGGCGGGGTACCTGGTCGCGCTGCTGACGGCGCCGGTCGCGGTCCTGGTCGACGCGGTGAGCTACCTGCTGTCGGCGTGGTTCGTGCTGCGCGTCCGCCACCGCGAACCCGCGCCGTCGCACACGGACACCCGGTTGTGGCATGACATGACCGAGGGCATCGCGTTCGTCACCCGGCACCGGGTACTGCGGGCGATCGCGATGTCCGGCGCGCTGTCGAACCTGGGCATCGTGCTGGTGCTGACGATGCTGCCGGTCGTGCTGGTGGACGAGATGCGCGTGTCCCCGGCGGTCCTGGGGTTGTTCCTGGCGTCGGGCGGCGTCGGCACGCTGGCCGGTTCGCTGGTGGCCAGGCACCTGGCGGGGTGGCTGGGGGCGGGCCGGCTGTCGGTGCTGGGTGCCCTGGTCGCGGCGCCGTGCGGGTTCGGGATGCCGTTCCTCGCGCAGGGCCCGCGGATGTGGCTGGCCGGCGCGGGGTGGGTGGTCGTGACCGCGGTGGTGGGGTCGAACAACGTGGTGCTGGTGAGCTTCCGGCAGTCCGTCACGCCGGACCGCCTGCTGGGCCGCATGACGGCGTCGTTCCGGTTCCTGCTGATGGGGGCGCTGGCCGTGGGCGCGGCCGCCGCCGGCGTGCTCGGGCAGGCGGTGTCACCCCGCGCGGCACTGGCGGCGGGAGCGGCGGCGATCGCCCTGGTCTGGGTCCCGATTCTGGCTTCCCCGCTGCGAAAGGCGCGTGACTTGGAAGGGTGAGCACCAAACACCCAACCTGTGTTACGTCCCGATTTAACGAGTTCTACACTGAGCCCCAGCCTTGTGAAGCGCTTCACACGGAGCTTGCGGGAGCTTGTGAAGATTTTCACAAAGTCGGGTTAGGTAATCCTAACCAGCGGGAACGTCGGCAAGACCCATAAGGTGCCCGACGGGTAGTGCCAGATGGTGAGCTTCGCAAGCTCCGCTCACCGGGGAAAGGACGGCGAAGGTGTCACTCGCGGCTGTCAGCACATCTGTAGCACAGGGCGAGAACGTCTCGGCAGGGCTGGGAAGTTACCTCCCGCTGCTCCTGCTGTTCATACTCGCCGCGGCCTTCGCGGCGTTCTCGGCGCTGCTCGGTCCCCTGGTCGGTCCCAAGCGCTACAACCGGGCGAAGCTCGAGGCCTACGAGTGCGGCATCGAACCGTCACCGCAGCCCGTGGTCGGCGGGGGCCGCGTCCCGGTGGCGTACTACCTGACGGCGATGCTCTTCATCCTGTTCGACATCGAGATGGTGTTCCTCTACCCGTTCGCCGTCTCCGCGGACGCGCTCGGACTGTTCGGGCTGGTGGAGATCTTCTTGTTCATCGCGACGCTCGGCTTCGCCTACGCCTACGTGTGGCGGCGCGGCGGGCTCGACTGGAACTGACGGGGGAGGCGAAAGATGGGACTCGAAGAGCGGCTTCCCAACGGGATCCTCTTGGCCAGCCTGGAGAAGCTGGTCAACTGGGGCCGGAAGAACTCGCTGTGGCCGGCCACCTTCGGGCTGGCCTGCTGCGCGATCGAGATGATGACGACCGGCGCCCCGCGCTACGACATCGCCCGGTTCGGCATGGAACGCTTCAGCGCCACGCCGCGCCAGGCCGACCTGATGATCGTCGCCGGCCGGGTGACCAACAAGATGGCCCCGGTGCTGCGCCAGATCTACGACCAGATGGCCGAGCCCAAGTGGGTGCTCGCCATGGGGGTCTGTGCCTCCTCCGGCGGCATGTTCAACAACTACGCGGTGGTGCAGGGCGTCGACCACGTCGTTCCCGTCGACATGTACCTGCCGGGCTGCCCGCCCCGCCCCGAGATGCTGCTCGACGCCATCCTCAAGCTGCACGCGAAGATCATGGACGAGCCCCTCAACGCCCGCCGCGCGGCGCTGCGTGAGGCCGAGGGCAAGCGGACCGAGCTGATCGCCTCCTCCGTCAAGTACGCGAAGAAGTGAACTGAAGACATGGCTGACGAACCCACCACACCGGCGCCGGGCGAGAAGTGGTCCAGCGCGGAGCGGCAGGAAGAGCTCCGCCCGCAGACCGAGGACGCGCTGGCCAGGCCGAGCAGCGAACCGCTGGTCACCGGCAAGGCCCGCAAGGGCATGTTCAACGTCTCCGGCTCCGGCGACACCTCCGGCTTCGGCGGCCTTCGCCTGCCGGCCCACGTCTCCGCGCCGGCCGAGCGGCCCTACGGCGGCTGGTTCGACGAGTTCACCGACCAGCTGCTGGTCGCGATGCGGGAGCGGTCGATCCCGACCGAATCGATCCTGCAGGTCACCGTCGACCGCGGCGAGATCACCTACTACGTCGACCCCCAGTACCTGGTCCGGCTCTGCAAGATGCTGCGCGACGACCAGGCGCTGCGCTTCGAGCTGTGCAGCTCGGTGTCCGGTGTGGACTACGGCGTGGACGTGCCGCAGCGGCTGCACTCCGTGTACCACCTGACGTCGATGACCTACCGCCGCCGCATCCGGCTGGAGGTCGCCATCGACTGGAACGGCGACGAGGATGGCCAGCCGCACTGCCCGTCGGTCGTGGAGGTCTACCCGACCGCCGACTGGCAGGAGCGCGAGACCTACGACATGTTCGGCATCGTCTACGACGGACACCCGGCGCTGACCCGGATCCTCATGCCGGACGACTGGGACGGCCACCCCCAGCGCAAGGACTACCCGCTCGGCGGCATCCCCGTGGAGTACAAGGGCGCGGAGATCCCGCCGCCAGATCAGCGGAGGTCGTACTCATGAGGGCGCGGAGATCCCGACAGCGCCGGTACCAACAGGACCAGCGGAGGGCCTACTCATGACCAGCGACTACACCACGGGCACCAAGCCCGACTCGGGACGCCCGAACGAGCCGTACGCCACCGAGCGGGAGACCACCGAGGGCCGGATCTACAACGTCACCGGCGGCGACTGGGACTCCGCGCTCGAGGACGCCATCCACGACGAGCGGATCGTCATCAACATGGGTCCGCAGCACCCGTCCACGCACGGCGTGCTGCGCCTGGTGCTCGAGCTCGAGGGTGAGACGGTCACGCAGGCCCGGTCGGTCATCGGCTACCTGCACACCGGCATCGAGAAGAACACCGAGTACCGGACCTGGACCCAGGGCGTCACGTTCGTGACGCGCATGGACTACCTGGCGCCGCTGTCCAACGAGACCGCCTACTGCCTCGCGGTCGAGAAGCTGCTCGGCGTCACCGCGCCGGTCCGCGCGCAGGTCATCCGCGTCCTGCTCCTGGAGATCAACCGGATCTCCTCGCACCTGGTCGCCCTGGCGACCGGCGGCATGGAGCTGGGTGCCGTGACGGCCATGACCGCCGGCTTCCGCGAGCGCGAGGAGGCACTGCACCTCCTGGAGTTCCTGACCGGCCTGCGGATGAACCACGCGTTCATCCGGCCCGGCGGCGTCGCGCAGGACCTGCCGGAGGGCTACGAGGTCAAGGTCCGCGAGTTCCTCAAGACGATGAACGAGCGGCTCCCGCAGTACGACAAGCTGCTGACCGGCCAGCCGATCTGGAAGAACCGCCTCAAGGGCGTCGGCTACCTGCCGGTCGACGCGTGCCTCGCGCTCGGCGTCACCGGGCCGATCCTGCGCTCCGCCGGCCTGCCGTGGGACCTGCGCAAGACCGAGCCCTACCTCGGCTACGAGGACTACACGTTCGAGGTGCCGACCTCCAACGCGGCCGACTCCTACGCGCGGTACCTGCTGCGGGTCGAGGAGATGCACCAGTCGCTGCGGATCATCAACCAGTGCCTGAAGAAGCTCGAGCCCGGCCCGGTCATGGTCGAGGACGAGAAGATCGCCTGGCCGGCGAAGCTGTCCATCGGCGCGGACGGCATGGGCAACTCCCTCGACCACGTCCGCAAGATCATGGGCCAGTCGATGGAGGCGCTGATCCACCACTTCAAGCTGGTGACCGAGGGCTTCCAGGTGCCGGCCGGCCAGGTCTACGTGCCGATCGAGTCGCCGCGCGGCGAGCTCGGCTACCACGTGGTGTCCGACGGCGGCACCCGGCCGATGCGGGTCCACGTCCGCGAACCCAGCTTCGTGAACCTGCAGTCGATGCCGGCGATGTCCGAGGGCGGCCTGGTCGCGGACGTCATCGCGGCAATCGCGTCGATCGACCCGGTGATGGGAGGGGTGGACCGGTGAGCGGAGCTTGCGGAGCGAACCATCAGGCACTGAACGACCGTCGCCCGGTCTCTCGGAGCCTGCGAGGAGAGAGCGAGGCGTGGTCGTGACCGAGCCTTTGAGCACCGGCGCTACGTATGGTGGTTCGAGCGTCGGCGCGGGGGAGACCTACGCCGCCGCGGGCCCCGACACGGACGTCAACGCCGCGTCCGCGGTGAGCACGGCCGAGACCAGGGCGCTCGTCGAGGAGTCCACCCCGGACCTCTCGGTGTTCGGCCCGGACGTCGTGGCCAAGGCGCGGCAGCAGATCGCCACGTACCCGGAGTCCCGGTCGGCGCTGCTGCCGATGCTGCACCTCGTGCAGTCGGTCGAGGGGTACGTCAGCCAGGCGGGCATCCAGTTCTGCGCCCAGCAGCTGAACCTCAGCAACGCCGAGGTCGCCGCGGTCGCCACGTTCTACACGATGTACAAGCGCAAGCCGTGCGGCGAGCACCTGGTGAGCGTCTGCACCAACACCCTGTGCGCGGTGCTCGGCGGCGACGCGATCTACCAGCGCCTGGCCGAGCACCTGTCGAACGACGGCACCCCGCTCAAGCACGAGGACACGTCCGGCACGCCGGGTGAGCCGGGCTCCATCACGCTGGAGCACGCCGAGTGCCTGGCGGCCTGCGACCTCGGCCCGGTGCTGCAGGTCAACTACGAGTTCTACGACAACCAGACGGTCGAGTCGGCGGTCGAGCTGGTCGACGCGCTGCGGCGGGGCGAGAAGCCCGCGCCGACGCGTGGCGCCCCGCTCACCGACCTGCGCACGGTCGAGCTGGAGCTGGCCGGCTTCTACCCCGAGGAGGAGGCCGACTTCCGCGCACGCGTCGACGGCCCGTCCGCCGCGGTGGAGACGTTGCGTGGCGCGCAGCTGGCGGCCGACCGGGGCTGGACCGCCCCGGCCATGCCGGAGAAGGCGCCGGAGCTTCCGGAGGTCGAGAAGAAGTGACTGCTTCCACGTCCGAGACAGAGAACCGTCCCGACCCGGTGACCCCGGTGCTCACGAAGCGCTGGCTGTCGCCGAACTCCTGGCGCCTGTCCACCTACGAGAAGCTCGAGGGCTACTCGGCACTGCGCAAGGCGCTCGCCGGCACGCCCGAGCAGCTTGTCCAGCTCGTCAAGGACTCCGGCCTGCGCGGCCGGGGCGGCGCGGGCTTCCCGGCCGGCGTGAAGTGGTCCTTCATGCCGCCCAACGAGGACAAGCCGCACTACCTCGTGATCAACGCCGACGAGGGCGAGCCGGGCACCTGCAAGGACATCCCGCTGATGATGGCGGACCCGCACTCGCTGATCGAGGGCGTGATCATCGCCGCGTACGCGATGCGGTCGCACCACGCCTTCATCTACGTGCGCGGCGAGGTCCCGCACTGCATCCGCCGCCTCAACGGCGCGATCCGCGAGGCACGGGCCGCCGGCTACGTCGGCGCGAACATCCTGGACTCCGGCTTCGACCTGGAGATCACCGTGCACGCCGGCGCCGGCGCGTACATCTGCGGTGAGGAGACCGCGCTCCTCGACTCGCTCGAGGGCCGCCGCGGCCAGCCCCGCCTCAAGCCGCCGTTCCCGGCGGCGGCCGGCCTCTACGCCGCACCCACCACGGTGAACAACGTCGAGACCATCGCGTCGGTTCCCTTCATCGTCAACGGTGGCGCGGACTGGTTCCGCACCATGGGTTCCGAGCGCTCGCCCGGCCCGAAGATCTACTCGATCTCCGGCCACGTCGAGAAGCCCGGCCAGTACGAGGCGCCGCTCGGCACGACGCTGCGCCAGCTGCTGGACATGGCCGGTGGCATGAAGGACGGCATCCCGCTGAAGTTCTGGACGCCGGGTGGATCCTCCACGCCGATGTTCACCGCCGAGCACCTGGACGTGCCGCTGGACTTCGAGGGCGCCGTCGAGGCCGGCTCGATCCTCGGCACCACCGCGGTGATGGTGTTCAACGAGACCGTGTCCGTGCCGTGGGCCGTGATGAAGTGGACGCAGTTCTACGAGCACGAGTCCTGCGGCAAGTGCACCCCGTGCCGCGAGGGCACCTACTGGCTCGCCGGCATCCTCGAGCGGATGGTCGAGGGCAAGGGCACCGAGGCCGACATCGAGACGCTGCTGGACGTCTGCGACAACATCCTGGGCCGCTCGTTCTGCGCCCTGGGTGACGGCGCGGTCTCCCCGATCCAGAGCGGCATCAAGTACTTCCGGGACGAGTTCCTGGCGCTCTGTGACCAGAACAAGTCCTCCGCCCCTGCGCTCGCCGGAGCTAACTCATGACAGCCATTGAAGAAAAGCCCGAGGCGGCCCCGGTACCCGAGGGGCACGTGCGGCTGACCATCGACGGTGTCGAGGTCATCGCGCCCAAGGGTGAGCTGCTCATCCGCACGGCCGAGCGCCTCGGCACCGTGATCCCGCGGTTCTGCGACCACCCGCTGCTCGAACCCGCCGGTGCCTGCCGCCAGTGCCTGGTCGAGGTCGAGATGGGTGGCCGGCCGATGCCGAAGCCGCAGGCCTCCTGCACCATCACCGTCGCCGACGGCATGGTGGTCAAGACGCAGGTGACCTCGCCGGTCGCGGACAAGGCCCAGCAGGGCGTGATGGAGCTGCTGCTCATCAACCACCCGCTGGACTGCCCGATCTGCGACAAGGGCGGCGAGTGCCCGCTGCAGAACCAGGCCATGAAGCACGGCCGGTCGGACTCCCGGTTCGTCGAGCAGAAGCGGACCTTCGCCAAGCCGATCCCGGTGTCCACGCAGGTGTTGCTGGACCGCGAGCGGTGCGTGCTCTGCCAGCGCTGCACCCGGTTCTCCGAGCAGATCGCCGGCGACCCGTTCATCGACCTGCTGGAGCGTGGTGCGCACCAGCAGATCGGCATCGCGCAGAACAAGCCGTTCCAGTCCTACTTCTCGGGCAACACCATCCAGATCTGCCCGGTGGGCGCACTGACCAGCGCCGCGTACCGGTTCCGGTCCCGGCCGTTCGACCTGGTGTCGACGCCGAGCGTCTGCGAGCACTGCAGCTCGGGCTGCGCGGAGCGCACGGACTTCCGGCGCGGCAAGGTGATGCGCAAGCTCGCCGGCGAGGACCCGGAGGTCAACGAGGAGTGGATCTGCGACAAGGGCCGCTTCGCGTTCCGGTACGTGACCGCCGGCGACCGGATCACCCGGCCGCTCGTGCGGGACGCCAGGACCGGTGAGCTGGCCCCGGCGTCGTGGACCGACGCGCTGCGGGTCGCGGCCGAGGGGCTCGCGCAGGCCCGCGACGGCAAGGGCGCCGGCGTCCTCACCGGCGGCCGGCTGACCGTCGAGGACGCCTACGCGTACGCCAAGTTCGCCCGCATCGCCCTGCGCACCAACGACATCGACTTCCGGGCCCGCCCGCACTCCGCGGAGGAGCTGGACTTCCTCGCCTCGCGGGTCGTCGGCACCACGCCGGAGCAGGACGGGGTCACCTTCCGGGCCATCGAGGCCGCGCCGGCGACGCTGTGCGTGGCGTTCGAGCCGGAGGAAGAGGCGCCGATCGTGTTCCTGCGGCTGCGCAAGGCGGCCCGCAAGCACCGCGCGCAGATCTTCCACATCGGACAGTGGACCTCGCCCGGTGTCGAGAAGACGATCCGTCCGTTCAGTGTGGACAAGGGCTCCATCGGCACGCTGCTCGCCTGCCCGCCCGGCGGTGAGACCGCCGCGATCGAGGGCCTGGTCACGCACGCGCCGGACGTCGCCGAGGCGCTGTCCAAGCCGGGCGCGGTGATCCTGGCCGGCGAGCGGGCCGCCCTGGTCCCGGGTCTGCTGACCGAGCTGGTCAAGCTGGCCGAGGTCACGGGCGCGCACCTCGCCTGGATCCCGCGCCGCGCCGGTGAGCGGGGCGCGCTGGAGGCCGGCGCCGCGCCGACGCTGCTGCCCGGCGGCCGGCTCGTCACCGACGCGGACGCCCGCGCCGAGGTCGAGCAGGCGTGGGGCCTCGCGTCCGGCTCGCTGCCGTGGCTGCCGGGCCGCGACACCAACGGGATCCTGGACGCGGCCGCCAAGGGCCTGCTCGACGGGCTCCTGGTCGGCGGCGTCGAGATCGACGACCTGCCCGACCCGGCACTGGCCGAGGAGGCCCTGCGCAAGGCGGGCTTCGTGGTCAGCCTGGAGCTGCGGGCGAGCGCGGTCACCGAGTTCGCCGACGTGGTCCTGCCGGTCGCCCCGGCCGTCGAGAAGTCCGGCACCTTCGTCAACTGGGAGGGCCGCCGCCGCGCGTTCGGCGCCACGCTGGAGAACACCGGCTCACTGCCGGACTGCCGGGTGCTCGACACGCTCGGCGTCGAGCTGGACGTCGACCTGTTCACCCAGACCCCGAAGGCCGCCGCCGGCGACCTGGCCAAGCTGCCGCCGGTGCTGCGCAAGGCCGCCCTGCCCGTCGAGGTCGCCGTCCCGGCGCCGACCCTCGGCGAGAAGGAGGCGGTCCTCGCGACCTGGCGCCAGCTGCTGGACAACGGCTCGCTGCAGTCCGACGAGCCGCACCTGGCGGGCACCCAGCGCCCGGCCGTGGTCCGGCTGAACCCCGAGACCGCGGCCCGCTTCGGCGTCGACGGCACCGCGACCGTCAGGACCGAGCACGGCTCGGTCACCCTGCCGGTCGAGCACGCGGACCTGCCGGACGGCGTCGTGTGGCTGCCGGGCAACTCGGGTGCTTCGAAGCTCCGCCGCGTGCTCCGGGCCGGTCACGGCGACGTCGTGACCGTCACCGCCGAGAACCTGCTCACCGGTAGTACGGGAGGCGAGTGATGGATAGGGCAGCGCTCCTGGCCGACGACCCGCTCTGGCTGATCCTGATCAAGGTCGTGGTCGTGCTCCTGATCGGGCCGATCCTGACGATCGGCCTGATCGTGGGCGAGCGGAAGGTCATGGGTCGCATGCAGCAGCGGCCCGGTCCCAACCGGGTCGGCCCGTTCGGCCTGCTGCAGTCCGTCGCGGACGCGATCAAGCTCCCGTTCAAGGAGCAGATCATCCCCGAGGGCGCGGACCGGAAGGTCTACTTCCTCGCCCCGGTCATCGCGACCATCCCGGCCATCATGGCGTTCTCCGTGATACCGGTCGGGCCGAAGGTGTCGATCTTCGGTGAGGAGACGGTGCTGCAGCTGGTCGACCTGCCGGTCGGCGTGCTCGTGGTGCTCGCCTGCTCCTCGCTGGGCGTCTACGGCATCGTGCTCGCCGGCTGGTCGTCCGGGTCGCCGTACCCACTGCTCGGCGGGCTCCGCTCGGCGGCGCAGGTGATCTCCTACGAGATCGCGATGGGCCTGTCGATCGTCGCGGTCGTGCTGTACGCGGGGTCGCTGTCCACCGGGCACATCGTCGACGCGCAACAGGGCGGCTGGTACTTCTACCTGCTGATCCCGAGCTGCCTGATCTACCTGATCTCGATGGTCGGCGAGACCAACCGCGCCCCGTTCGACCTCCCCGAGGCCGAGTCGGAGCTGGTCGGCGGCTTCCACACCGAGTACAGCTCGATGAAGTTCGCGCTGTTCTTCCTCGCCGAGTACGTCAACATGGTGGTCGTCTCGGCGTTCGCCACCACGCTGTTCTTCGGTGGCTACATGGCGCCGTGGCCGATCTCGCTGATCGACCACAACTACTTCAACTCGGGCTGGTGGCCGGTCCTCTGGTTCTTCGCCAAGACCTTCGTGCTGCTGTTCTGCTTCATCTGGGCCCGCGCCACGCTGCCGCGGTTCCGCTACGACCAGTTCATGAAGATCGGCTGGAAGATCCTGGTCCCGGCCAACCTGGTGTGGATCGTGTTGGTCACCGCGGTGCGCGCGTTCCGCAACGAGCAGAACGTGTCCACCGGCCAGTGGGTGTTCTGGATCGGCGCCGGCGTGCTCGTGCTGATCCTGCTGGCGATGCTGCTGCCGGACCGCAAGGTCGAGGACGACGAGGACCGCGTGCCGATCACCGGCGGCGGCTACCCGGTGCCACCGCTGGACCTGGAGATCCCCGAGGCGCCGAAGCGCAAGGCCGTCCGCCGCGGGCGGGAGCGCCGCCGCCAGCGGGCCACGGTCGGCGGGGCCGAGCAGAAGGAGTCCTCCGATGGGGATGTTTGATCCGTTCAAGGGCTTCGGCGTCACCTTCTCGACGATGTTCAAGAAGGTCGTCACCGAGCAGTACCCGGAGGACTTCCGGCCGACCGCGCCGCGCTACCACGGCCGCCACCAGCTCAACCGGCACCCGGACGGGCTGGAGAAGTGCGTCGGCTGCGAGCTGTGCGCGTGGGCGTGCCCGGCGGACGCGATCTTCGTCGAGGGCGGCGACAACACCGACGAGGAGCGGTACTCCCCGGGTGAGCGCTACGGCAAGGACTACCAGATCAACTACCTGCGGTGCATCGGCTGCGGCCTGTGCGTCGAGGCCTGCCCGACCCGGTCGCTGACGATGATCAACGACTACGAGCTGGCCAACGACAACCGCCAGGACCTGATCTGGACCAAGGAAGAGCTCATGGCACCCCTGCTGAAGGGGATGGAGCAGCCGCCGCACCCGATGCGCCTCGGCGACAACGAGCAGGACTACTACGTCGACGCGCCGCGCCTCGCGCGCAAGTGGGGCTACCCGGATCCCACCAAGGAGGCCGCGAAGTGAGCGGAGCTTGCGGAGCGAACCATCGAACACTGGGCGGCAACGAATGGTCGCTCGGAGCTTGCGAGGAGCGACCATGAGCGCCGCCGTGATGCACTCCGCTCTGGTGCTGGCCCAGGACGTCCAGAACGTGATGTCCACCGGGGAGGCCGTCTCGTTCTGGGTGCTCGGCCCGCTGGCGCTGCTCGGCGCGCTCGGCATGATCTTCGCGCGCAACGCGGTGCACTCGGCGCTGTTCCTGGTGCTGACCATGCTGTGCCTCGGTGTGCTGTACATGGTCCAGCAGGCGCCGTTCCTCGGCTTCGTGCAGATCATCGTCTACACCGGCGCGATCATGATGCTGTTCCTGTTCGTGCTGATGCTGGTCGGCCGGGACTCCTCGGACTCGGTGGTCGAGGTCCTGCGTGGACAGCGGCTGATGGCCACGCTCCTCGGCATCGGCCTCGGCGTGCTGATCGTCACCGCGCTGGCCAGGGCGCTCACCTCGGTCACCCCGGTGGGCCTGCAGGGCGACGAGGCGAACGGCGGCCCTGGCAACGTCGAGAACATCGGCCGGTCGATCTTCACCGACTGGCTGTTCCCGTTCGAGCTCACGTCCGCGCTGCTGATCACCGCGGCCGTCGGCGCCATGGTCCTCGGCTACGTCGACCGGCACACCCGCGGCCGCAAGACACAGAAGGAACTGGTCGAGATGCGCTTCCGCGGCGAGCACGACCGCCCGTCGCCGCTGCCCGGCCCCGGCGTGTTCGCCACGTCGGCCTCGGTCGCCACGCCCGCGCTCCTGCCGGACGGCTCGGTCGCGCCGGAGTCGCTGTCGCGCCTGATCGACTCGGCCGCCGCGGAGCAGTTCGACGAGGAGCGCAAGGCCGTCGCGGGCAGCTCCGCAACCGCGGAAGCCCGCGCTCTCAACCCGACCCGGGAAGGGGACTCGTTGTGACGCCCACGGTCTACCTGCTGCTCTCGGCGCTGCTGTTCACCATCGGCGCGGTCGGCGTGCTGGTGCGCCGCAACGCGATCGTCGTGTTCATGTGCATCGAGCTGATGCTGAACGCGGTGAACCTGTCGCTGGTCACGTTCGCGCGGATCAACGGCTCGCTGGACGGTCAGATCATGGCCTTCTTCGTGATGGTGGTGGCCGCGGCCGAGGTGGTCGTCGGGCTCGCGATCATCATGTCGATCTTCCGTACCCGCCGGTCGGCCTCCGTGGACGACGCCAACCTGCTGAAGTACTGAGGGGTAATCCGTGTCGTCTACATTCCAGCTGGCCCAGGAGGTCCAGACGGCCAGCGGTGCCGCCGGCAGCGCCTGGCTGCTGATCGCGTTCCCGGTGATCGGTGCGGCCGTCCTCCTGCTGGGTGGCAAGGCCACCGACGCGTGGGGCCACCTGCTCGGCTGTGCGACCGTCGTCGCGTCCTTCGTGTACGGCGTGATCCTGTTCTTCTCCTCCACCGGTTTGGAGGAGGGCGAGCGGGTCCAGAACCTGCACGTGTTCGACTGGATCCCGGTCGGACAGCTGCAGGTCGACTTCGGACTCCGGATCGACCCGCTGTCGATCAGCTTCGTACTGCTGATCACCGGCGTCGGCTCGCTGATCCACATCTACTCGATCGGCTACATGGCCGACGACCCCGACCGGCGGCGCTTCTTCGGGTACTTCAACCTGTTCGTCGCCGCGATGCTGATCCTGGTGCTGGGCAACAGCTTCGTGTCGCTGTACCTCGGCTGGGAGGGCGTGGGTCTGGCCTCGTACCTGCTGATCGGCTGGTACACGAACCGCCCGTCCGCGGCCACCGCCGCCAAGAAGGCGTTCCTGATGAACCGGGTCGGCGACGTCGGCCTGGCACTGGCGATCTTCATCCTGTTCGCGAACCTCGGCACCACGCAGTACACCGAGGTGTTCGCGAACCTCGACCAGCTGTCGCCGGCCACGATCACCGCCATCACGATCCTGCTGCTGCTGGGTGCCTGCGGTAAGTCCGGCCAGGTCCCGCTCCAGGCGTGGTTGCCCGACGCGATGGAGGGCCCGACCCCGGTCTCCGCCCTCATCCACGCGGCGACCATGGTGACCGCGGGCGTGTACCTGGTGGCCCGCGCCAACCCGATCTACCTGATGAGCGAGGACGGCCGGCTGGTCGTCACCCTCGTCGGCGCGGTGACGCTGCTGGTCGGGTCGATCATCGGTTGCGCGTACGACGACATCAAGAAGGTCCTCGCGTACTCCACGGTCAGCCAGATCGGCTACATGATGCTGGCCGTCGGCCTCGGCCCGTTCGGGTTCGCGCTCGGCATCATGCACCTGCTGACGCACGGTTTCTTCAAGGCCGGGCTGTTCCTCGGCGCCGGGTCGGTCATGCACGGCATGAACGACGAGGTCGACATGCGCAAGTACGGCGGCCTCGCGAAGGTCATGCCGATCACGTTCGTGACGTTCGGCCTCGGCTACCTCGCACTGATCGGCATCCCGCCGTTCTCCGGCTTCTTCTCCAAGGACGCGATCATCGAGGCCGCGTTCGGCGCCGAGGGCTGGCGCGGCTGGGTGTTCGGCGGCGCCGCGCTGCTGGGTGCCGCGCTCACGGCCTTCTACATGACGCGCCTGATGTTCATGACGTTCTTCGGCAAGCAGCGGTGGAAGGAGCTGAAGTCCTCCGACGGCAGGGACTTCCACCCGCACGAGTCCGGGCCGGTCATGTGGGTGCCGATGGCGATCCTGGCCATCGGTTCGGTCGGCGCCGGCTGGTTCTTCTCCTCGGGCGACACCCTCGCCAAGTGGCTTTCCCCGTCGCTGGGTGAGCTGGCCGAACCCGAGCACACGGCCATCGACCACAACCTCATCCCGTGGCTGACGATCGCGCTGTCGCTGCTGGGTGTGCTGGTCGCGTGGCTGGTCGTCGGCCGGCGTGACGTGCCGGTGGTCAAGCCGGAGCCGGTGAGCTTCCCGGTCCGCGCGGCGCGCAAGGACCTGTACGGCAACGCGCTCAACGAGGTGCTGGTCGCCCGCCCGGGCACCTGGCTCACGCGGGCGCTGGTGTACGTGGACAACAAGGGCGTCGACGGGCTCGTGAACGGCATCGCCGCCGGGTTCGGCGGCAGTTCCGGGCGGCTGCGCAGAGTCCAGACCGGCTTCGTCCGCTCCTACGCGGCGTCGATGCTCGCCGGTTCGATCCTGGTACTGATTGCCTTCCTGGCGGTGAGGTACGCGTGACCACTTCCACAGCACAGATGCTCGACCCTGCAAGCAGGTCTTCGGCAGGAGCGTTCCTGCTGGTCCTGCTCCTCCTGATCCCGCTGGTGGGCGCGCTGGTCGTGGCGTTCCTGCGGGACAACGACCGGCTCGCCAAGCAGGTCGCCCTGGGCGTCTCGCTCGTCGAGTTCGTGGTCGCGGTGATCTCCTGGATCTCCTACGAGCCGGGCGGTGCGCGCCTCCAGCAGGCGTTCTCGTTCGACTGGATCCCGTCCTTCGGCGTGCACATCGCGTTCGGCATCGACGGCATCGCGCTCGTGATGATCGCGGTGATCGCGCTGCTGGTGCCGATCGTGATCGGCGCCGGCTGGGCCGACAAGCTGCCGGCCGAGCGCTCCGCAGGTGGCTTCTGGTCGCTGATCCTGCTGACACAGGCCATCACGATCGGCGTGTTCGCGGCGACCGACGTGTTCCTGTTCTACGTGCTGTTCGAGGTCATGCTGATCCCGATGTACTTCCTCATCGGGAACTACGGCGGGGCCCGGCGGCAGTACGCGGCGGTCAAGTTCTTCCTGTACTCGTTCCTCGGCGGCCTGATCATGCTGGCGTCGGCCATCGGCGCCTACTCGCTGGCCGCCGACGAGCTCGGCTCCGGCACCTTCGACTGGGCCACCCTGGTCCAGGTCGTGTCGAACGCGCCGCTGTCGAACCAGATCTGGATCTTCCTGGGCTTCTTCCTCGCCTTCGCGGTGAAGGCGCCGCTGGTGCCGCTGCACACCTGGCTGCCGGACGCGGCCGCGGAGGCGCCCATCGGCGTCGCCGTGATCATGATCGCCGTCCTGGACAAGGTCGGCACGTTCGGCTTCCTGCGCTACCTGCTGCCGATGACGCCCGACGCGAGCGTCGAGCTGGCGCCGCTGGTGCTGGTCATGGGTGTGGCGGGTGTCCTCTACGGCGCGTTGCTCGCGACGGGCCAGCGGGACATGAAGCGCTTCATCGCGTACGTGTCGATCGCCCACTTCGGCTTCATGTCGATCGGCATCTTCGCGTTCTCGACGCAGTCCGAGGTCGGCTCGGTGTCCTACATGCTCAACCACTCGATCTCGACCGGCATGCTGATCCTGGTGATCGGCATGGTGATCGCGCGGGGCGGCTCGTCGCTGATCTCCGACTACGGCGGCCTCGCGAAGATCACCCCCGCACTGGCCGGTGTGTTCTTCGTGGCCGGTCTCGCGTCGCTCTCCCTGCCCGGCACCAACTCCTTCATCTCGGAGTTCCTGGTGCTGATCGGGTCCTACGGGCGGGAGCCGGTGTTCACGATCCTCGCGACGGTCGGCATGATCCTCGCCGCGCTGTACGTGCTGTGGCTGTACCAGCGGGTGTTCCACGGCCCGGTGCGCGGCAACGCGCTGGTGGACGTGGCCGGCGGCCCCGGCACCGCGGTCGCGCCGGAAGTGGGCGCCCGCAAGGCGATCCTCGACCTGAGCGGTCGGGAGAAGCTGGTGCTGGCGCCGCTCATGGTCCTGGTCATCGGCATCGGCTTCTACCCGAAGCCGGTGCTCGACGTGATCACGCCGACGGTCGACGCGACGCTGTCGTCGGTCGGTATCTCGGACGGAGGCAACTGAGTTGTCCGCACTGGACTTCCTGGCCGCCGCACCTCCCGCCAAGGAGACGCTGGCGCCGATCAACTACCCGGCGGTCCTGCCGGTGCTGATCATCCTGGGCGCGGCGTGTGTGGGGGTGCTGTTCGAGGCGTTCCTGCCCAAGCACCAGCGGTGGTCGGCACAGGTGTTCCTGACGCTGCTGTCGCTGGTCGGTGCGGGCATCGCGCTGGCGTTCTACCTGACCGACGCCCCGGCGTCCGGTGAGGTGACGCTGTCCGGGTCCATCTCGGTCGACCGGCCGGCGCTGTTCCTGTGGGGCACGCTGCTGGCGCTGTCGCTGGGCGCGGTGCTGATGATCGCCGACCGCTCGGTCGAGCCCGGCGGCGCCTTCGTCGCCACGGCGGCGATCCGGCCCGGCACGGTCCAGGACCGCGAGCAGCGGCTGGGCGCGCACCCGAGCCGCCGCGACGCGGCCCGGTACGGCATGCAGACCGAGGTCTTCCCGCTGACCCTGTTCGCGCTGGGCGGCATGATGACCTTCTGCGCGGCGAACGACCTGCTGACCATGTTCATCGCGCTGGAGGTGCTGAGCCTCCCGCTGTATCTGATGTGCGGTCTCGCCCGCCGTCGCCGGCTCCTGTCCCAGGAGGCGGCGGTCAAGTACTTCCTGCTCGGCGCCTTCGCGTCGGCGTTCTTCCTGTACGGGCTGGCGCTGCTGTACGGGTACGCGGGTTCGGTGAAGCTGGAGGCCATCGCCAACGCGGCGGCGGGCTCCGACCGTTCGGACACGCTGCTGTTCGGCGGCATGGCGCTGCTGATCGTGGGCCTGCTGTTCAAGGGCTCGGTCGGCCCGTTCCACGCGTGGACCCCGGACGTGTACCAGGGCGCGCCGACACCGATCACGGCGTTCATGGCGGCGTGCACGAAGGTCGCGGCGTTCGGCGGCATCCTGCGGGTGCTGTCGGTGGGCCTCGAGTCGACGCAGTGGGAATGGCGCGGCGTCCTGTGGGGCGTGGCCATCGTGTCGATGATCATCGGCGCGGTGCTGGGCCTGACGCAGACCGACATCAAGCGGATGATCGCGTACTCGTCGATCGCGCACGCCGGCTTCCTGCTGATCGGCGCGATCGTGCTGAGCCCTTCCGGTGTGTCGTCCACGCTGTTCTACCTGCTGGCGTACGGCTTCACCACGGTGGCGGCGTTCGGCGTCATCTCCCTGGTCCGCGACGCCGACGGCGAGGCGACGCACCTGTCCCAGTGGGCGGGCCTGGCGAAGCGGTCGCCACTGGTGGCCGCGGTGTTCACGTTCCTGCTGCTGGCGCTGGCGGGCATCCCGCTGACGTCCGGCTTCATCGGCAAGTTCGTGGTGTTCCAGGCGGCCCTGTCCGACGGCATGGCCCCGCTGGTGGTCGTGGCGCTGGTCGCGTCCGCCGTGGCGGCGTTCTTCTACCTGCGGGTGATCGTGCTGATGTACTTCAGCGAGCCCGCCGCGGACGGCCCGTCGGTGACCGTCCCGGGCGCCTTCACGACGGCGGCCATCACCCTGGGCGTGGTGATCACGCTGCTGCTGGGCATCGTCCCGGCCTTCGCCCTCGACTGGGCGGGCGGCGGCACCTTCGCGGTCCAGTAACTGGATACATCCCTGGCTACGTCACCTGTGTCACAGCCACTCACAGAGTGCCTGTAACGGCTGGACATTAGGCTGTAGCCAGGGATTTTCTAGTTGGGGAGCGATGCCGAGTGACAGCTGACCAGACCGTGCCGCGGCTTCCGGCCTCGCTCGGGCTCGACGAGGCCGATCCCGAGCTCGTCGAGACCATCACCAGCGGCCTCATCAAGGTCGAGGACGTCCTCCGCACGGTCGTGCGCAGTGACGTCGACTTCGTGAACCAGGCGGCGTTGCACCTGGTCAAGGCCGGTGGCAAACGTTTCCGTCCCCTGTTCACCCTGCTGGCCGCACAGTTCGGCCCGGGCGAGGGCACCAACGAAGAGGTGATCACCGCCGCGGCAGCCGTCGAGCTGGTGCACCTCGCCACGCTCTACCACGACGACGTCATGGACGAGGCGACCATGCGGCGCGGCGCCAAGAGCGTCAACGCCCGCTGGGACAACACCATCGCCATCCTGACCGGCGACTTCCTCTTCGCCCACGCGTCCGCGCTCGTCGCCGACCTGGGCAGCGCGGCCGCGCGGATCATCGCCGAGACCATGGGTGAGCTGGTCACCGGCCAGATGCGCGAGACCGTCGGCCCCGGCCCGGACGACGACCCGGTCCAGCACTACCTGGACGTCATCGGCCAGAAGACGGGTTCGCTCATCGCCACCGCCGGCCGGTACGGCGGCATGTTCTCCCACGCCACGCCCGAGCACACCGCGGCGCTGCAGCGGTACGGCGACCTCATCGGCACGGCGTTCCAGATCTCCGACGACATCATCGACATCGCGTCCCCGGCGGACGAGTCCGGCAAGACCCCGGGCACGGACCTCCGGGAGGGTGTCAAGACCCTGCCGATGCACTACGCCCTCGCGCAGGACCCCGACCCGCGGCTCGCGGAGCTGCTCGCCGGTCCGATCACCGACGACGACGCGGTCGACGAGGCACTCACCCTGCTGCGCAAGTCCCCGGGGCTCGAGCAGGCCGTACGTACGCTCGGTGACTACGCCGATCGGGCGCGTGCCGAGCTGGAGGTGCTCCCGCCCTGCTCAGCGCGGTCGGCCCTCGACATGCTGGCACGCTACGTTGTCGCCCGGACGCGTTAAGCCAACCGGCTTGCTAAAACGGCCGGGCGGTGCTCAAGCCTGGTCAGGCCGCAGTAGCCTGATGCCACCCTGCTTTGTGCTGCGCGTGCCGCGCGGAGGGAGTTCGATCGATGCCGATCTTTGGGCAGGTCTGGTTGTGGAGTTCAGCGGCCTTCCTGCTCGGAGCGCTGCTCTGCTGGTTGCTGGTGGCCCGGCCGGCCCGCAACCGCGTAGGTGAGCTGGAGGCCCAGCTCGCCACGCGAGCGCGCCGTCCGTCGGCTCCGGAGCGCCCCGAGCCGGTCCGCGACGACTCACTGGTGCCCGGCCTCGACGACGAGGACTTCCGAACCCGCTCGTACCGGCTGCAGGCCACGCCACCGCCGCCCCTCCCGCCTGAGCGCGACCGCCTCGCGCCGTACGTCGACCAGGACCGGCCGAACCGCGAGTTCGCGCCGCTCCCACCCGAGCCGTACACGCCCGCGGAGGCCGACCAGCCGCCCGCGGCGGCGACCCAGTACCTCGACGTCTCGTCCGGCTCGCTCAGCGCGCCGCCTGAGGTGCCGGCGATGTCCCCGCCGCCGTCTGACCGCGGCTGGTTCGACGACGAGCTCGAGGGGGACGCTGCCAACCAGGCGCCGGAGGAGCAGCCGGCGGTGCCGCGCAACCGCCACCAGCTGATCGAGGAGCCGGAGCCGTACGACGGCCGCCTGGTGGACGACGGTGACGCCGACGAGGAGCGCCCGGCCATCGAGGACGAGTCCGGCAGCACGGTGTTCACCCAGCGCACGCACCCGATCCCAGGTGAGCTGATCCGCCAGATCGACGAGGCCGGCAAGCAGGAGCTGGCCCGCTCGGACAACCTCGTCGACGACCTGGCCGAGGAGCCGGGCGAGACGGAGTTCGACCGCCGCGAGCGGACCGTCGAGTCCGAGGCGGTCGCCCCCTACACCGACTCACCGGCGTTCACGGAGCCCGAGCGGTCGACGCCGAGCTTCACCGAGCCGGAGCGGTCGACGCCACCGCGGTTCCTGGAGCAGGAGCAGGCGGGCTTCACCGATCCGGACCGGTTCACCGAGCCGGACCGCTTCACCGAACCCGACCGCTTCACCGAGCCCGAGCGTTTCACCGAGCCCGGCGCGGCCGCCTTCACGGAGCCGGAGCGGTCCGGTTTCACCGAGTCGGAGGTCTCCGGGTTCACCGAGGCGGAGCGGTCGCTGTCCCGGTTCACCGAGCCCGAGCCCTCGGCGCCGACCTTCGCCGAGCAGGACCAGCCCACCTTCACCGAGCCGGAGCCGGCCGCCGCGGCGTTCACGGAGCCGGAGACCTCGCCGGAGGCCCCGGCCGAGCAGACGGAGATCGTCTCGGCCGTCGCGCCGCCGGAGGAGAAGCCGGCCGAGACCTCGCGAGCGGCGGGCGACCTGCCGAAGCGGGTGCCGCAGCAGAACCGCATCAGCCAGGGCGCGGTGTCCGTGCGGGTGGACCCGACCCCGACCGCGCTGCCGAAGCGCGTGCCGGGCAAGCCCCGGCACCAGGTGCCGTTCGGGGTGCAGCCGTCGTCGACGCCGGAGCCGGTGGTGACCGTCGCGGACGAGCCGGCGGAGCCGTCCAGATCGTTGTTCGAACCCATCGTCCCGGCTGCCGACGAGGGCATGTCGACCCCGCCGCCCCCGCACCGCCTGCGGCAGGGGAGCGGCGGCGGGCGCGGCCCGTTCGGCCCCGGCTCGGCGATGCCCCTACCGGGTGGTGCGTCGCCGTCGCCGGAGTTCACCATCAAGGCGAGCGTGGCCGCGCTGCGGTACTGCACGCCGGAGTCTCCGCAGTTCGGCCGGACCGTGGCCGAGGTCTGGTTCCGCACGGCGGCAGACGCCGAACGGGTGGGCTTTCGTCCGGTCGGATGATCTTTTTGACATGAACTTGACGGCCGGTCACAGGGTGTGGTTGGCCGTGCCCTATTGTTCTCGCCTATCGGTGATCGTTACCGCGTCATCAGCCGCGAGGAGGCAGACGCCGTGAGTTGGTTGCAGCAGCTGGTCGGCAAGCTGAAGTCGGTCTTCCGGCGCGAGAGCGCCACGGGGGAAGTCAAGAAGGAAGAGCCCACGACCGCCTCGACGGTCAAGGACGAGTCCCCGGCCGAGGCCGCCGCGGCCGTCGAGTCCCCGGCCGCCGCCCCGGAGGACACGGCCGAGAAGGCCGCCGGTGCCGCGGTCGCCGAGACCCCGGCCACCGAGCCCGCCGCCACGGAGACTCCCGCCACGGAGACCACCGCCGCTGACGCTGGCGCGCCCGCGAAGGAAGAGCCGGCCCCCGCGGAGAAGGTCACCGAGGCCGAGCCGGCCACCGAGTCCGCGGCCGCCGCCGAGCCGGTCACCGATGCTCCGACCGTCACCGAGGAGCCAGCCGCCGAGCCCGCCGCCACCGAGGAGCCGGCCGCCGAGCCGGCCAAGCCCGCCGCCAAGCCGGCGAAGTCCACCAGGTCGAAGGCCGCCAAGCCAACCGCCGAAGCCGCCACGCCTGCCGAGCCCGCCGCGGAGTCCCCGGCCGAGGAAACACCCGCCGCCAAGAAGGCCGCCGCCAAGCGCGAGGCCACCAACCCGGCGATCAACACCCTCGACGTCGAGAACATCACCGCCGAGCTGAAGGCCGAAGGCCCCTACGGCCCCGGTTCCGGCAAGCCCGCCGCCGACGGCTCCGCCCCCTCCGCGGACTTCACCGTGAAGGGCAAGGAGTCCTCGAAGCTCTTCCACACCGAGAAGTCCCCGTACTTCTCCCGCACCAAGGCCGACGTCTGGTTCAAGTCCGAGGCCGACGCCGAGAGCGCCGGCTTCCAGGCCTGGGACCACAAGAAGCGCGCCGGCGCCAAGAAGTGAGAAACGGCCCCGGGAAGCTCCCGGGGCCGCCTTGCGTGTCAGCCGACGGTCCAGGTGTCGTTGCCGTTGAGCAACGCCTGGAGGTTCGGCGGTTTCGCCTCCGCGGCGGTCGTCACCTGGTGCCGGGCCTGGTCGTCGTAGGTCGCCCGCGACACGTTGCGGTAGATGCCGGTGACGGTGTGGGCGAGGTCCTGTGTGGACAGCCGGGACAGCGCGAAGGCGTAGGACGGGTCGGTGATCGTCGAGTCGTGCACCACGACCCGGTCCTCGCCGGCCTCGGCCACCTTGGCGACCTCGAACCCGCCGAAGTCCGTGCGCACGACCCCGAACTCCCCGTCTGGTCCGAAGCGGATCGGTTTGCCGTCCTCGAGTGGGATGAGGCGTTGTTCTTTCTCGCCGGGTTCTTTGAGTACGTCGAAGGCGCCGTCGTTGAAGATGGGGCAGTTCTGGTAGATCTCGATCAGTGCGGAGCCGCGGTGTTGGGCGGCGGCGGTGAGGATCGAGGTTAGTTGGGCGCGGTCGTTGTCCAGCGTCCGCGCGACGAACGTGGCTTCGGCGCCGATGGCGAGGGAGAGTGGGTTGAAGGGGTGGTCCACGGAGCCCATGGGGGTGGATTTGGTCAGTTTCCCGGTTTCGGAGGTGGGGGAGTACTGGCCTTTGGTCAGCCCGTAGATGCGGTTGTTGAACAGCAGGATTTTCAGGTTGACGTTGCGTCGGAGGGCGTGGATGAGGTGGTTGCCGCCGATGGAGAGGGCGTCGCCGTCGCCGGTGACGACCCAGACTGAGAGGTCTGGTCGGGTGACGGCCAGGCCGGTGGCGATGGCGGGGGCGCGGCCGTGGATGGAGTGCATGCCGTAGGTGTTCATGTAGTACGGGAACCGGGAGGAACACCCGATCCCGGAGATGAACACGATGTTCTCGCGTTTGAGCCCGAGCGAGGGCAGGAACGACTGCATGGCGTTGAGCACCACGTAGTCACCACACCCCGGACACCACCGCACCTCCTGATCAGACTTGAAATCCTTCGCCTTCTGCGGTGTGCCGTCCTTCGGCACGAGTGCCAGGCCGGGTAAGCCGAGGTCCGTCGTCATCAGGCCGCCTCCGCGAGGGTCGTGCCGAGGTATCCGCCGAGCACGTCCACCAGCTCGGACTCCATGAACGGGGTGCCGGCCACCTTGTTGTACGAGACGGCGTCCACGAGGTACCTGGCCCGCAGCAGCATGGCCAGCTGCCCCAGGTTCATCTCCGGGACCACCACCCGGTCGTACTGCCGCAGCACCGCGCCGAGGTTGGCGGGGAACGGGTTCAGGTGCCGCAGGTGCGCCTGCGCGATCCGCTGCCCGCGCTTGCGCAACGCCCGGCAGGCCGCGCCGATCGGCCCGTACGTGGAACCCCACCCCAGCACGAGCACCCGGGCCCGCCCGGACGGGTCCTCGACCGTCAGCGGCGGCACCTCGATGCCGTCCACCTTGGCCTGTCGCAACCGGACCATGCGGTCGTGGTTGTCCGGGTCGTAGGAGATGCTGCCCTTGCCGTCGGCCTTCTCCAGCCCACCGATCCGGTGCTGCAGCCCAGGCGTGCCGGGGACAGCCCATTCCCGGGCCAGCGAGTCGTCGCGGACGTACGGCCAGTGCTCACCACTGCCGTCCGGCGCGTTGGGTTCTGACGCGAAGGTCACGCGCAAGTCGGGCAGGTCCTCGACGGCGGGGATCAGCCACGGCTCGGACCCGGTGGCGATGGCCCCGTCCGACAGCAGCACCACCGGCGTCCGGTACCGCAGGGCGATCCGCACCGCGTCCAGCACGACGGCGAAGCAGTCCGCCGGCGACCTCGGCGCGAGCACCGGCACCGGCGACTCGCCGTTGCGCCCGTGCATCGCCTGCAGCAGGTCCGCCTGCTCGGTCTTGGTCGGCAGACCGGTCGAGGGCCCACCGCGCTGCACGTCGATGACCAGCAGCGGCAGCTCCGCCATCACCGCGAGCCCGATGGTCTCCGCCTTCAACGCGATGCCGGGCCCGGACGTCGTGGTGACGCCGAGGGAACCGCCGTACGAGGCGCCCAGCGCCGCGCCGACCCCCGCGATCTCGTCCTCGGCCTGCATGGTCGTGACGTTGAAGTTCTTGTGCTTGGACAGCTCGTGCAGGATGTCCGACGCCGGCGTGATCGGGTAACCGCCGAGGAACACCGGCAGCCCGGAGCACTGCCCCGCGGCCACGATCCCGTACGCCAGCGCGAGGTTCCCGGTGATCTGCCGGTACGTGCCGGGCGGCAGCGACGCCGGCGCGACCTCGTACCGGACGGCGAACTCCTCGGTCGTCTCGCCGTAGTTCCAGCCGGCGCGGAACGCGAGGATGTTGGCCTCGGCGATGTCCGGCTTGCGCGCGAACTTCTCGCGCAGGAACCGTTCCGTGCCCTCGGTCGGCCGGCCGTACATCCACGACAGCAACCCGAGCGCGAACATGTTCTTGCAGCGCTCGGCGTCCTTCTTCGACAGGCCGGTGTCCGCCAGCGCGCCCTGGGTCAGCGACGCCATCGCGACCGGCAGCACCCGGTACCGGTCCAGGGAACCGTCCTCCAGCGGGTTCGCGTCGTAGCCGACCTTCGACAGGTTCCGCTTGACGAACTCGTCGGTGTTGACCAGCACGATCCCACCGTGCGGCACGTCGGAGACGTTGGCCTTCAACGCGGCCGGGTTCATGGCCACCAGCACGTCCGGCCGGTCGCCTGGCGTCAGGATGTCGTAGTCCGCGAAGTGCAGCTGGAACGACGACACCCCCGGCAGGGTCCCCGCGGGCGCGCGGATCTCGGCCGGGAAGTTGGGCAACGTCGCCAGGTCGTTGCCGAACGCCGCCGCCTCCGAGGTGAACCGGTCACCGGTGAGCTGCATCCCGTCACCCGAGTCACCGGCGAACCTGATCACCACCCGCTCGAGCTTGACGGGCCGCGTGGTATCTCCTCCGGTGATCACACCTCCAGTGTCCGGAACACGAGCAGAGATACCGTCGAAGCCGGCTGGAGGTGTCCTAGAGTCCTCGCTTCACCGACTCCAGCAGCAGCTGCGAGACGTCCCTGACCTGCACGTCCGTGCCCTTGTCCTCGCTCTGCCGCTGCACGAGCCCGTCGGTGACCATGACACGGCAGAACGGGCAGCCCGTCACGATCTCCTTCGCGTTCGTGTCCAGCGCCTCGTCGACGCGCTCGAGGTTGATGCGCTTGCCGATGTGCTCTTCCATCCACATCCGCGCACCACCCGCGCCGCAGCACAGCGCCCGGTCGGCGTGCCGCGGCATCTCCGTGAGCGAGGCGCCGGCGGCGCCGACCAGCTCACGCGGCGGCTCGTAGACCTTGTTGTGGCGACCGAGGTAGCACGGGTCGTGGTAGGTGACGGGCGCGCCGCCGTCGGCCGGCTTGACCGGGACCAGCTTCTTGTCCCGCACGAGCCGGTTCAGCACCTGCGTGTGGTGCATGACGTCCCAGTGCCCGTTCGTGCCCTCGAAGCTCGGGATCATGCCCTCCAGCTGCGGGTACTCGCGGCTGAGCGTGTTCATGCAGTGCGGGCAGGTCGTGATGATCTTCCGCTGGGTCGGCTCGCGGCCCTCGAACACGCCGTTGAGCATCTCCGCGGTCTGCTGGGCCATCATCTGGAACAGGAACTCGTTGCCGGCCCGGCGGGCCGGGTCGCCGGTGCAGCTCTCCTCGTTGCCCAGCACCACGTACTTGACGCCGGCGATGTGCAGCAGCTCGGCGGTGGCCCGCACGGTCTTCTTGGCCTGGTCGTCGAACGAGCCGGCGCAGCCGATCCAGTACAGGTACTCGACGTCCGGCGACAGCTCACCGTCGTAGACCGGCACCTCGAACGGCAGGTCCTTCGCCCAGTCCATGCGTGCCGAGTTGTTCTGGCCCCACGGGTTGCCCTTGTTCTCCAGGTTGCGGAACAGGGTGCCCAGCTCGGACGGGAACTCCGACTCCATCATGACCTGGTAGCGACGCATGTCGACGATGTGGTCGACGTGCTCGATGTCCACCGGGCACTGCTCGACGCACGCGCCGCAGGTGGTGCAGGACCACAGCACGTCCGGGTCGATGACGCCGCCCACCTCGGCCGTGCCGACGAGCGGGCGGGTGGCCTGCGCGGCGCCCGTCGCCGGCACGCGGGCAAACCCGGACTCCGGCACGCCATGGTGCCCTGCGCCGTTGTTACCGCCCCCGGCCAGCTCCAGGACGTCGACGTCGCTGTGGTCGGGCATCTCCTGGCCGCCGATCAGGTACGGCGCCTTCGCGAACAGGTGGTCGCGCAGGTCCATGATCACGAGCTTCGGGGACAGTGGCTTGCCCGTGTTCCAGGCCGGGCACTGGCTCTGGCAGCGCCCGCACTCGGTGCACGTGGCGAAGTCGAGCATGCCCTTCCAGGTGAAGTCCTCGACCTTGCCGCGGCCGAAGACGTCGTCGTCGCCCGGGTCCTCGAAGTCGATGGGCTTGCCGCCCGACTCCATCGGGAGCAGCGGGCCGAGGCCGTCGGGCAGGCGCTTGGTCGAGACGTTGATCGGCGCGATGAAGACGTGCAGGTGCTTCGAGTGCAGGATGATGATCGTGAACGAGAGCATCACGCCGATGTGCAGCAGCAGTGCGATCGACTCGATCCACTCGTTCGCGGTGTGCCCGGCGGGCGACAGCAGGTCACCGACGCCGAGGGAGACCCACGCGCCGGAGTCGTACGGGAAGTTGCCCAGCGCCGCAGCCGCGCCGCGGAACAGGAACATCGTCCAGATGACGTTGAAGATCATGAAGAGGATCAGCCACGCGCCGCCGGTGTGCGAGCCGTAGAAGCGGGACCCGCGTTCCTTCTTCTCCGGCGCGTTGCGCACCCGGATGATCGCGAACGCCACCAGCGAGACCAGCACCATGACGGCGATGAAGTCCTGCGCGAAGCCGAGCACGGACCAGCGGCCGATCAGCGGGATGTGGAAGTCGTGGTCGAACAGGGTGCCGTAGGCCTCGAGGTAGACCGACGCGAGGATGACGAAACCCCAGAACGTGAACGCGTGCGCCGCGCCGGGGATGGACCACTTCAGCAGCTTGCGCTGGCCGAAGACCTCCCTGACCTGCGCCCACAGCCGTTGCGGGAGGCGGTCGAACCGGTCGACCGGCTGGCCCGATTTGATCAGTTCGTAGATGAACTTGCCACGGCGTGCGGCGAACCCGAGCACCACGACGGTGATCAGCAGTCCAACAATGAGACGAACGACCACGAGCGTTCTCCCGCATCCGGCGACGTTGGCTTGCAAGAGTGTCAGTCTTGCTTGTTACTCGCCAGTATTTCCGATGGCGCCGCGAGTCGCGCAACAGGGTTGTGACGTTGGGCAGTAGGACCGTGGTCACACCCGACGAGTTCGCGTCCCGGAGACTCGCATCAAACGGACAAATGGGGCAATCGCCCACACGTTAGCGACGCTCGGCGATCAGTGCCGCCACGCCGTCCAGGATTCTGGACAGGCCGAACTCGAAGCCGTGCTTCGCGTCGTACGCCGACTGGTAGGTCTCGCCCGCCACCTGGCCCACGCGGGCGGCGACCGGGTACTTCTCCGGGTCGAAGACCTTCTCCAGCAGGGGGCCGTACGTGGACCACCACTCGGCGTCGGTGACGCCCGTGTCGCGGAGGGAGGTGGCCGCCTCCGCCGCGGCGCGGGCCGCGCCCTGCACGTACACCGACACCATGCTGACCACCGAGTCCATCTCCAGCTCGGTGAGGCCGATGCCGTCGACGGCACGCAGGCTGTAGTCGTAGACGGCGATGCTGTTGGGACCCAGCGGCGGCCGGGACATGGCCATGACCTGCAGCAACCACGGGTGCCGCTGGTAGAGGTCCCAGTCCGACCAGGCGATGGCCGTCAGCTTCTCGCGCCAGCCGCCGTCGATCTCCGGGCGTGGGGACGAGCCGATCGCGCGGTCGAACATCACGTCGACCAGCTCGGCCTTCGACGGGACGTATGTGTACAGCGACATCGTCCCCACGCCGAGGCGGTCGGCCACCCGCCGCATGGACAGCGCGGCGAGGCCCTCGGCGTCCGCGATCTCGATGCCGGCGCGGACGATCCGCTCGACCGTCAACGCCTGCTTCGGACCGCGTGCCTTGGGCGCCGGGCCGACTCCCCACAGCAGCTCCATGCTGCGCACGGGGTCCCCCCGGCCGCCGTAATGCCTGGTCTCGTCATTTTTTGCCATCGCCGTAACATCCTAGAATCTCCGTACGATGTACGGTAGCGTGAAACTTCGTACGTCGTACGACTAGGAGGTCACGAGTGATCACCGCCGAGGGTCTGCGCAAGCGGTTCGGCACCAACACGGCGCTCGACGGCGTCGACCTGACGGTCGCGGCCGGCACCGTGCACGGGTTGCTCGGCCCGAACGGGGCCGGGAAGACGACGACGGTCCGCATCCTCACCACGCTGCTGCGCCTCGACGCCGGCCGGGCCTCGGTGGCCGGCTTCGACGTCGTCGCCGCACCCGGTGAGGTGCGGGCACACATCGGGCTGGTCGGCCAGCACCCGGCGGTCGACGAGGCACTGTCCGCGCGGCAGAACCTCGAGCTCTTCGGGCGGCTCTACCACCTGTCCACGACGCGGGCCCGGACTCGCGCCACGGAGTTGCTCGCCCAGTTCGACCTCGCGGACGTCGGCAAGAAGGCGGTCAAGCAGTTCTCCGGCGGCATGCGGCGGCGGCTGGACCTGGCCGCCAGCCTGATCCTGCGGCCCCGCGTGCTGTTCCTCGACGAGCCGACGACCGGCCTCGACCCGCGCGGCCGCAACGAGGTGTGGGAGGCGGTGCGGGCGCTGGCCCGCGAGGGCACGACGGTGCTGCTCACCACCCAGTACCTGGACGAGGCCGACCAGCTGGCGAGCGCGATCTCGGTGGTCGACCACGGGCGGGTGATCGCGTCCGGCAGCCCGGCCGAGCTGAAGTCCCAGCTGGGCGGCGACCGCCTCGACGTGGTGCTGCACGACATCGCCGACCTGCCGAGAGCGGCCGAGGTGCTGGCGAAGGTATCGGGAACGGAACCGGAAACCGACGCCGACAACCGCCGGCTCAGCGCACCGGTGACCGACCCCCTGACGGCACTGGGCGAGGCCGTGCACGCATTGCGGGACGCGGACCTGGCGGTGGAAGACATCGGCCTGCGCCGGCCGACGTTGGACGAGGTGTTCCTGCACCTCACCGGACAGGGGGTGCCGGCATGAGGCGGGCCTTCGCGGACGACCGGACCATCACCCGCCGCTGGCCCACGCCTTGGCCGCGGCAGACGACAGTGAACGAAGTTCTCCTGCACTCGATCAGAGAGGGGGTGCCCGCATGAGGTGGGCCTTCGCGGATGGTTGGACCATGACTCGCCGCGATGTCATGCACTGGTTGCGGGAGCCGGGGCCGTTGATCGTCGGGTTGTTGTTCCCGGTGTTGATGGTGGTGATGTTCGGGTATCTGTTCGGCGGGGCGATGGACGTGCCGGGCGGCGGGGACGGGTACCGCGAGTTCGTCCTGCCGGGAATGTTCGCCATGACCATGGCGTTCGGGCTCGAGGCGACGATGATCGCGGTGAGTACGGACGCGGCCAAGGGTGTCACCGACCGGTTCCGGTCCATGCCGATGGCGCCGTCGGCCGTCGTCGTCGGGCGGGCCGGGGCGGACATGCTGAACTCCGCCCTCGGGTTGGCCGTGATCATGGTGGCGGGGCTGCTGGTCGGGTGGCGGGCGCACACCGGCCCGGCATCGGTGGTCGCCGCGGTCGGGTTGTTGTTGCTGCTGCGGTTCGCCTTGCTGTGGCTGGGGATCTTCCTCGGGCTCATGATCAAGAATCCCGAAAGCGTGGCGGCGGTGCAGATCCTCGTGTGGCCGGTCACCTTCCTGTCCAACACGTTCGTCGCGCCGGGCACGATGCCGGGGTGGCTCGGCACGATCGCCGAGTGGAACCCGCTCTCCTCGACCGTGGCGGCGGCGCGGGACCTGTTCGGTAACCCCAGCTGGGGCGACGACTCCTGGATCGCCGACCACGCGGTGCTCATGGCCATCGCCTGGCCCGCGCTGCTCATCGCGATCTTCTTCCCCTTGTCCGTGCGGCGCTACCAGGGACTCAACCGGTGACGGAAACCGAACTGCTCGCACTGCACCTGGTCGCGCGGGGCCGGGTGCTGCCCGGCGTGACCGGCGACGGGTACGACTGCTGGCGGGTCGGTCCACTTGAACCGTCCAATGTGGACCGCATGCGACGGCTCGGGATCACGCGTGCCCAGCTCAACGAGATCGTCGACCGGTTCGTCCGGGAACCCGGGGCCACCACACCGTTCGCGGACCCGGTGCCGCACCACGTGCCGGAGCTGACGGCGTGGGCCGACGCGCTCGACCAACGCCTGTCGCTGCGGATCGAGACCGACCGGGACGCGCACGGGTTCACCGCGGTCGTCGACGTGGACGACGACGGACTGGACGTGATGCTCCTGATCCGGCGCGCGGCACAGGTGTGGCCGCCACTCGCTCGGCTGCTCGAGCTGGCTGTGCCGGACGAGCTGGAGCTGTCCGACGCCGAGGTGACCGACCTGCTCGGCGGTGGCGGGCACGCGCTCGCCGCCGCCGGCATCCCGGTGTACTGGCCCCGCGAGCTGGCCCGGGACACCACCGCGTCGGTCGTGGTCGGGGGGAACGAGGTGCCGTCGTTCTTCGACGGCGTGCTCGACTTCTCCTGGCAGGTCACGCTGGACGGGAAACCGTTGTCCGACAAGGAGATGGACGCCCTGGCCGAGGCGCACCGGCCGGTCGTGCGGCTGCGCGACCGGTGGACGCTCGTCACCCCCGACCTCGCCCGCAAGGCGCGGGACCGGGTGCTGAAACCGCTGACCGCGGTCGAGGCGCTGGGCGCGGCACTCACCGACAAGGTCCAGGTCGACGGGGAATGGGTGGCCGTCGCGCCGAGCCGACCCCTGGAACTGTTGCGCGACAGGCTGAACGACCTCGACGACGTCGACCAGCCGGCCGCGCTCGCCGCGACGCTGCGGGACTACCAGCTGCGTGGGCTGCGGTGGCTCGCGCGGATGACCGAGCTGGGCCTCGGCGGCTGCCTCGCGGACGACATGGGCCTCGGCAAGACGATCACGCTCATTGCCCTGCACCTGGACCGTGGGAACGGCCCCACGCTCGTGGTGTGCCCGGCCTCACTGCTCGGCAACTGGGCGCGGGAGATCCACCGGTTCGCGCCGGGCGTCCCCGTGCACCGGTACCACGGCAACACCAGATCCGTTGTGGACAGAGGGTTCGTGCTCACCACGTACGGCACCATGCGACTCGACGCGGACGATCTGTCCACTGTGGCCTGGGACCTCGTGGTCGCGGACGAGGCACAGCACGTCAAGAACCCGCGCTCCGACACGGCGCGGGCACTGCGCCGCATCCCGGCGCACGCACGAGTCGCGCTCACCGGCACCCCGGTCGAGAACAACCTGTCGGAGCTGTGGGCCATCCTCGACTGGACCACGCCCGGCCTGCTCGGCTCGCTCGGCGAGTTCCGCACCCGCTGGGCGCAACCCGTCGAGGCCGGCGATCCCCTGCTGGCACAGCAGCTCGCGCAGCTGATCAAGCCATTCCTGTTGCGGCGCCGCAAGTCCGACCCCGGCATCGCGCCGGAGCTGCCGCCGAAGACCGAGACCGACCGCCCGGTCGCGCTCACCCCCGAGCAGGCGGGGCTGTACCAGGCAGTCATCCGCGAGACCATGGCCACCATCCGGGACAGCACCGGCATGCGGCGGCGCGGGCTCGTGCTCAAGCTGCTCACGGCGCTCAAGCAGGTCTGCAACCACCCCGCGCAGTACCTCCGCGAGCGGGACACCCGGCTCGCCGGCCGCAGCGGCAAGCTCGAACTACTCGACGAGCTGGTCGACACGATCCGCACGGAGGGCGGCGGGCTGCTGGTGTTCACGCAGTACGTCGCGATGGCGCGGCTGCTCGAACGGCACCTGGGCGAACGCGGTGTGCCGGCGCGGCTCCTGCACGGCGGCACCCCGGTGCGCCGGCGTGACGAGCTGGTCCGGGAGTTCCAGGAAAGCGCCGAGCCACCGGTGTTCCTGCTGTCGCTCAAGGCCGCCGGCACCGGCCTGAACCTCACGCGCGCCGACCACGTCGTGCACTACGACCGCTGGTGGAACCCGGCCGTCGAGGCGCAGGCGACCGACCGCGCCCACCGTATCGGACAGGACCGCCCGGTCCAGGTCCACCGGCTCATCGCGGAGGGCACGCTGGAGGACCGGATCGCCGCGTTGCTGGAGTCCAAAAAGGAGCTCGCCGATTCCGTGCTGACCGAACGTTTCACCGAGCTGACCGACGCCGACCTGGCCGACTTCGTCGCACTGCGGGGGATGCCATGACCGCCATCGGATTCCCGGCCTTTCCCACGACCAGGCGCAAGCCCGGCCGGTTCGCGCGCACGTGGTGGGGCAACGCGTGGCTGCAGGCGATGGAGGACACCTCGCTCGACCTCGCGCAGCTCAAGCGGGGCCGCGGGTTCGCCTACGCCGGGCTGGTCGGGCCGATCACGGTCAGCGCCGGGCGCATCGCCGCGCAGGTCACCGGCGACGACGGCGCCGTGCACCACACGGTCGTGCTCGTCGACCGGCTGGCCGACGGGCAGTGGCGGCGGTTCCTGGACGAGGTCGCCGCCAAGGCCGGGCACATCGCGGCGCTGCTCGACCGCGACATGCCGCACGACCTCGTCGAGGCCGCCGCGGACGCGGACGTGCCGCTGCTGCCCGGAATCGGCGACCTGCAGCCGGAATGCGACTGCGACGGCTGGGAACTGCCCTGCACACACGCGGCCGCGCTGTGCTTCCAGGCCGCGTGGTTGCTCGACGCCGACCCGTTCGTGCTCCTGCTGTTGCGTGGCCTCGGCCAGGAGGAGCTGACCGGGGAGCTCCGGCGCCGGGCCGAGGCACGCCGGCGGCCGGCGACCGAAGAACCACTCCCGCCGCTTGAACCGATCACGGGCCCGCCACGTGAACTGATCGTGCCCCCCGCGCCCGGAGTCGACCCGGCGGAACTCGCCGCGCTCGTGGTCCGTGCGGCGGAACGGGCCAGAAAGGCGTTGACGGAGAGTGATGTTACGGCGGCGTTCGCGCGTTTGACGAGATCGTAAAACACCCACTCCTGGTGACCGGTCAGATCCGGAACGTGTTTGACGTTGATAACCGTGAAAGCTGGGAAAAACCTGAGAGCCTAAATCGCTAAAGCCCCGCTTACCTGCTTGATAACGATTCAACGAGCAGCCGAATTCGACTCGGTCTGACCATGACGGGGGTGGTGTGAACCACGCGGCGGGTGTCAGGATGCCCGGCGCCGGGACTGCATCCCAGCCGGATCGTGACCCCTCGGTGTTGATTACCGAGCGAACACGGTCGACAATTGACACTGCCGGTAGGCCCCCGACTTCCGGCAGGCAGGCAGAAAGGCTCCGCATGACCTGGGCACGACACGCCAGCCCGACCCTTGAGCAAGGCCGCTTCGCGGAAGCACGGGCTAGCGAGAAGCTGCACTACGCCGTCCAGAACCGGAAGGCCGCGCGCACGGTCGCGTGCCACGCCTCCGACGCCACGGACTGCGCGAACCTGCTCGCCATGCTCGGCCTCGACCAACTGGACGAGAACGGCGCCATCAAGGTGCCGGCGGCGGAGTAACCACCGAGTACTCGACTACTCCGTCCACTGTGGACGAACTGAGCTCACCACGCAGGACCAGGACATCCAGGTGTGCCGCGGTTTCCCCGGCCGCGAGCGTCTGGTTGAACAGGTCGAGGTCGTCGAAGCGGCGGTGCCGACGTGTCCACCCCAACCGCCGCGCGGCCTCGTAAGCGGTGCCGGCACCGTCGCGCGCCGCGGCGAGCGTCTCCGCGAGCCGTTCCTCGTGGTGAGCCAGCAGTTCGTCGACCCGGGCGTGCGTGCTCGCCGTGACCGGCCCATGAGCCGGTAGGAGCCGCAGGTCCGGGTACGAGCGCACGAGGCGGAGGCTGTCGAGGTAGTCGGCGAGCGGCTGCTTGGCCGGTTCCGGCTGGAACCCGATCGACGGCGTGATGTGCGGCAGCACGTGGTCGCCGGCGAACAGGACTCCGGCCCGCTCGTCGACGAAGACGGTGTGCCCCTGCGTGTGGCCCGGTGTCGGCACCGCGACGAGCGTGCGGTCGCCGAACTCGACGGTCGTCGTGCCGTCGAGCCACTCGTCGGGCTCCTCGTACTGGTCGCGACCGCGGCTGTCCTGCTCGCCGAAGGCGTCGACCCACCGCTTCACCAGCTGCGCCGCGCCCCAGCGCACCATCTGGCGGGCCTGGCCGTCGAGCCGGCCGCTCATGGTCCGCTCGAGCGAGGGCTGCTCGCCGATGCCGAGCGCCACCTTGCTGCCGTAGACGCGCCGCAGCTGGATGGCGAGCGTGTAGTGGTCGCGGTGGATGTGGGTGACGAGGAAGCGCTGGATGTCGCCGAACTCGTAGCCGATGGCGCCCAGGGCCTGCTCGAGCTGGCGTTCGGCCACCTCGAGCGCCCAGCCGGAGTCGATCATGACCAGGCCGCCACCGGTCTCGACGGCGTAGACGTTGACGGCGCGCAATCCGTCCATCGGCAGTGGCAGTGGGATGCGGTGCACGCCCGGCGCCACCTCGAACGCCCCGGGCGCCAGCCACGCATGCCGGTCGTCGGTCATGTGCCACCTCCTCGTTAGCTATCCGAACTTAGCAAATCTCGGTTAACTTTTGGATGCGAGGGCGGCCACATGGGACACGACCTGAGCACCTCCGATCGGCCCTGACAGTTGCCAGTTGGTCTGTACCACTTGACGCGTCGTGGTCTAGACCACATAGTGGAAGTGGATCTCTTCACAGGCGCTGACCCCCTGCACAGCGAGGAGAAACATGTCGGGGATCCGATGGCGCCTGCCGGCCCTGGTGGCCGTACTCGCCACGACGACTGGTCTGGCCTCCGCACCCGCCCAGGGCGCCGAGCCGCACGCGACCGCGGCGGGCGTGACCCTGGGGTACTTCGTCGAATGGGGCGTCTACCAACGCAACTACCACGTCAAGAACATCGAGACATCCGGCTCGGCCGCGAAGCTGACGCACATCAACTACGCGTTCGGCAACGTGACGGGCGGCCAGTGCGCGATCGGCGACTCCTACGCCGACTACGACAGGTTCTACGACGCCGCGTCCAGTGTGGACGGCACGTCGGACACCTGGGACGCCGGGGCGCTGCGCGGCAACTTCAACCAGCTGCGCAAGCTGAAGGCCATGCACCCCGGCCTCAAGGTGCTGTGGTCGTTCGGCGGCTGGTCGTGGTCCGGCGGGTTCGGACAGGCCGCGGCCAACCCGGACGCCTTCGCCGAGTCCTGCTACAACCTCGTCGAGGACCCGCGCTGGGCCGACGTGTTCGACGGCATCGACATCGACTGGGAGTACCCCAACGCCTGTGGCCTGCAGTGCGACACGTCCGGGGCGGCGGCGTTCCCGAACCTGATGTCCGCGCTGCGCCAGCGGTTCGGCTCGGACAACCTGGTCACGGCCGCGATCACCGCGGACGGCTCGGACGGCGGCAAGATCGACGCGGCCGACTACGGCGCCGCCGCGCAGTCCGTGGACTGGTACAACGTGATGTCCTACGACTACTTCGGCGCGTTCGACGCGGACGGCCCGACCGCCCCGCACTCGCCGCTGACCTCCTACGACGGCATCCCGGCGCAGGGCTTCAACACCGACGCCGCCATCCAGAAGCTCAGGAGCAAGGGCATTCCCGGCGCCAAGCTGCTGCTCGGCATCGGCTTCTACGGCCGGGGCTGGACGGGCGTGACACAGGCCGCGCCCGGCGGGTCGGCGACCGGTGCCGCGCCGGGGACCTACGAGCCCGGCATCGAGGACTACAAGGTGCTCAAGGACCGCTGCCCCACCACCGGCACGGTCGCGGGCACGGCCTACGCGTACTGCGGCGGCCAGTGGTGGAGCTACGACACACCCGCCACCATCGGCGGAAAGATGTCCTACGTCGGCAGCCAGGGCCTCGGCGGCGCGTTCTTCTGGGAACTGTCCGGCGACACGGCGGACGGTGAGCTGATCTCGGCCATGCGCGGCTGACCCGTGCCTGAAGGACCCCTTCGAGACGTTGAGCCAGGATCCACCGACGCTCACGTTTCGAGGGGTGCTGTGGTTGGGGCCCGCTTCGCGGGCCAGGCGCATAGCGCCCGGCCTACCCGGCCGGCTCGCGCTCGGGTGGGGCCGGCCGTGCCCTGAAAGGCGCGTTCGAGACATCGGCGCTGTCCTGAAAGGCGCTTTCGGGACGTTGAGCGTCCTGAACGCGCCTTTCAGGGCACGGCCACTGTCCTGAACGCGCCTTTCAGGGCGGACGCACCGGGCGGGTCAGGGCCGGGCGGGTCCGGGCCGGGCGCGCAGCGGCCGGCCCTACACAGCGAGCCTGACCAGGCCACGGCGGCGCGAGGCAAGAACGGCCGCCACAATCATCGGCGGATTCAGGCTCAATGCCCTGAAGGGGTCCTTCAGGGCATTACCAGTCGCGTTTGCGGTCGACCGGACGCACGTCGCGGTAGGTCGCGGCGAGCGGGTTGCTGCCCGGGCGGACCACGACGGCGCCGAGCAGGCCGAGCAGGCCCACGATCGCGGGCACCAGCACGTGAAATGCCAGCCCGGTGACGAAGGCGAGACCAGAAACGAGACCGACGATCCAGCGGACGGCCATCACTCCCCCAACAAAAAAGTGCCTGATAATCGGCTTTTCGTCAGGGCACGACGGAATGTTACCTGGAGTGCTCGCTTTCACGTAAGGTGACCGAATGGTGGCGGCCGGTGGGTATGACCAGGGGGGTTTCACTGACCGGGTCGGTTGTCACCTGGCATCGGACATCGAAAACGTCGGTTACCAATTCGGGCGTGACAACCGCCGTCGGCGTTCCCTCGGCCACGATCCGGCCGGCCTTCATCGCGATTACGTGGTCCGCGTAACGACACGCCTGGTTCAAATCGTGCAGAACCATCACAATTGTCCGGCCTTCCCGCCGGTTCAGGTCCACGACGAGGTCGAGCACGTCGATCTGGTGCGCCAGGTCGAGGAACGTCGTCGGCTCGTCGAGCAGCAGTACCGGCGTCTCCTGCGCGATCGCCATCGCGATCCAGGCCCGCTGCCGCTGCCCGCCGGACAGCTCGTCGACCGGCCGGTCGGCGAGGTCGGTCAGCTCGGTGGCGAGCAGGGCCGCGGTGACGGCCGCCTCGTCCGCGGCCGACCACTGCCGCCACCAGCTCTGGTGCGGCGCCCGGCCCCGCGTCACCAGGTCGACCACGGTCAGCCCGTCCGGCGCGACGGGTGACTGCGGCAGGATGCCGAGCTGCCTGGCGACCTGGCGCGTCGGCGTGCCGTGCACGGACCGGCCGTCGAGATAGACGGTCCCGGCCCGTGGCGACAGCAGCCGCGCGAGCGCCCGCAGCAGCGTGGACTTGCCACACGCGTTGGCGCCGACGATCACGGTGATCCGGCCGGGCGGCACGAGCAGGTCGAGGTCGTCGACCACCACCCGGTCCTCGTAGGCCAGGCGGAGGTGCTCGGCACGCAGCTCGGTCAACTCAGCTCTCCTGTCGGGTGGGCGGTGAGGTAACCGCCCATGGCACGGAAGTACTCGGTGGCCGCCAGCTCCGTGCCGTCGTCCAGCCGGAGCCGGCGCAGCAGCAGGCCGTGGTCGCGGCCGCGGCGGGCGTCGGCGCCTGCGACGATCACCACGCCGTCCCCCTCCCTGATGAAGATACGTCCTGGCGTGCCGCCGTACCGGCCGGTGGACACGTCGGCCTCCAGTACCCGCAGCCGCGTGGCGCCGTGGTAGGTGAACGCGTTCGGATACGGGTCGCACTGGGCGCGCACCAACCGCTCCAGCTCCGCGGCCGGCCACGTCCAGTCGATCCGGCTGTCCTCAATGGACCTCTTGTGGAAGAACGACGCCTTCGCCGGGTCCTGCTTCGCGAAGTCCTTGTCACCACGGGCGATGCGGGCGAGCGCGTCCACCACGATCGGCCCGATGAGGTCGACCGTGCGGTGGAAGAGGTCGGCGGCGGTGTCCTTCGGCCCGACCGGAACGGCCCGCTGCAGCACGATGTCGCCCGCGTCCAGGTCGTCGTTCATCAGGTGGGCTGTCACACCGACCTCGGGCTCGCCGTTGATCAGCGCCCAGATCACCGGCGCGAAGCCCGCGTACGCCGGCAGCAGCGAGTCGTGGACGTTGAGCGTGCCGTGCGGCGGGAAGTTGAAGATGTGCGGCGGGATCCAGGTCCGCCAGTTGTTGGCGACGATGATCTCCGGCTCCGCGTCCTTCAACGCCCGCACCACGTCCTCGTTGGGACGGTTGCTCACCACCACCGGCACGCCGTGCGCGGTGGCGAGGTCCGCCACGGAGTCGTTCCAGATCGACTCGTACGCGTGGTCGCTCACCGGGTGTGTGACGGCGAGCACCACCTCGTGCTCCGAGGCGAGCAGCGCCTCCAGGGTCCGGTGTCCCCAGGTCTGGTACCCGAAGAGCGCCACGCGCATGAACTTCTCCTATCCATCGCCAAGTGAAGCTAGGCTATCCTTACAAGTCGACCTTAGGTTAGCCTTACCTCGCCGGATCATGGAGAGGACGGTAATGCCACAGGAACTCGTCGGGGACGCGGACAACGTTTATGACGTGGTCGGAGTCGGCTTCGGACCAGCCAACCTCGCACTGGCGATCGCGGTCGCCGAGCACAACGCGCAGCCGGACGTCACGCCGGTGCGCGGCCTGTTCCTCGAGCGGCAGCGCCGCTTCGGCTGGCACCGCGGCATGCTGATCGACGACGCGACCATGCAGGTGTCGTTCCTCAAGGACCTGGTCACCCTGCGGAACCCGACCAGCGACTTCAGCTTCCTGTCCTACCTGCACAGCGCGGACCGGCTGGTGGACTTCATCAACCAGAAGTCGCTGTTCCCGCTGCGCGTCGAGTTCCACGACTACCTCGAGTGGGCGGCGGCCCGGTTCACCGACGAGGTCCGCTACGGCCACGAGGTCGTCGAGGTCACGTCGACGGCCGGGGGCGCACTCTTCGACGTCACCGCACGCCAGGCCGACGGCTCCACGACCACCGTCCGCGCCCGCAACCTCGTGTTCGGCACGGGCCTCACGCCCCACCTGCCGCCCGGCGCGGCGCTGTCGGAGCGCGTGTGGCACAACCGCGACCTGCTCGACCGGGTCGAGCTGCTGCGCCGGTCCACGTCCTTCCCGCCGCCGGTCCGCTTCGCGGTCGTCGGCGCCGGGCAGAGCGCGGCCGAGGTCACCAAGTACCTGCACGACAGCTTCCCGCACGCCGAGGTGTGCGCGGTCTTCTCCCGGTACGGCTACAGCCCGTCCGACGACAGCCCGTTCGCCAACCGGGTGTTCGACCCGGACGCGGTCGACCAGTTCTACACCGCCCCGCCCGAGGTCAAGCGGCTGATCATGGAGTACCACGCCAACACCAACTACTCGGTGGTCGACACGGACCTCATCGAGGAGCTGTACCGGCGGGTCTACCAGGAGAAGGTCCTCGGCACGCGGCGGCTGCGGCTGTTCAACGTGTCCCGCGTCGTGGAGACGGTCGAGACCGGCGAGGGCGTGCGCGCCACGGTCGAGTCGCTGACCACACACGAGAAGACCGTGCTGGACTGCGACGTCCTCGTGTACGCGACGGGTTACCGGCCGACGAACCCGCTGGCGCTCCTGGGTGAGCTCGGCGAGCTGTGCCACCGCGACGACGGCGGCGAGCTGAGGATCGCCCGCGACTACCGCGTGGAGACCTCGCCGGAGCTGGCCGGCGGTCTCTACCTGCAGGGCAGCACCGAGCACACGCACGGCATCTCGTCGTCGCTGCTGTCCACGACGGCCGTGCGGGCCGGGCAGATCCTGGACTCGATCGCCACCCAGGTGCCGGCGCAGCTGGCGGTGTCCCGGTGACGGCCGTCCAGACCGAGGTCCAGTCGTACGTCCTCTTCCGCGTCGAGGTCGTGCGGACCCGGCGGATCAGCCCGAAGATGCTGCGCGTGACGTTCGGCGGGCCGTCGCTGTCCGGGTGCGTGTGGGCCGGGCACGACCACCGCATCAAGCTGTTCCTCCCCCTCCCGGGGCAGACCGACCCGATCGTGCCGGAGGGGCCGGACTGGTTCACCGAGTACCGCGCGATGCCCGAGGACATCAAGCCGCCGATGCGCACGTTCACCATCCGCGACCTGCGTGCGGACGAGATGGACGTGGACTTCGTGCTGCACGGGGACATCGGGCCGGCGGGCAGGTGGGCCAACCGCGCCAAGCCCGGCGACCGGGTGGCGATCCTGGGCCCGAACGCGCTGTGCCCGACGATCTACGGCTACGAGTACCGGCCCGACGCCGACACCGACTGGACGCTGCTGGCCGGCGACGAGACCGCGCTGCCGGCGATCACCTGCATCCTGGCCGCCATGCCGGCCGAGCGTCAGGCGCTGGTGTTCATCGAGGTCGAGTCCACCGCGGAGATCCGGCCGCTGCCCTGTGCCGGGGACGCGCGGGTGACGTGGCTGTCGCGCGACGGCGAGCCCGCCGTGGGCGGTGGCCTCCTGCGGGACGCCATCGGGCGGACCGAGTTCCCGGCCGGCCGGCCCTACGCCTGGCTCGCCGGCGAGTCGAGCGCGGTGACCGGGCTGCGGCGACACCTCGTGCGGGAGCGCGGGGTCGACAAGAAGGACGTGTACTTCTCGGGCTACTGGCTCTTGGGGAGCGCGATCGAGTAGGCATGTCCTCGTGCATGACTACTCCACACAGTTCCCGACCCTGAAGTTCGCCGACCTGGGCGGCGGCGTCCTCGAGGTGTCGATGTCCGCGCCCGGACGGCTGAACGCCGTCGGCCACGACGGGCACCGCGAGCTGGCCGCGGTCTGGCCGGCCGTCGACGCCGACCCCGACGTCCGCGTCGCGATCATCCGCGGCGAGGGCGGGGTGTTCTCCGCGGGCGGCGACCTCGACCTGGTGTCGGACATGGCGGACTCCTTCGAGGTCCGGGTCCGGGTGCTGCGCGAGGCCCGTGACCTCGTCTACAACGTGATCAACTGCGCGAAGCCGATCGTGTCGGCCATCGAGGGGCCCGCGGTGGGCGCCGGGCTCGTGGTCGGGCTGCTCGCGGACGTGTCGATCGCCGCGTCGGACGCCCGCATCATCGACGGCCACACCCGCCTCGGCGTGGCGGCCGGCGACCACGCGGCCATCGTGTGGCCGCTGCTGTGCGGGATGGCGAAGGCCAAGTACTACCTGCTGACCTGCGAGCCGGTGTCCGGCGAGGAGGCCGAGCGGATCGGCCTGGTGTCGCTGTGCGTACCGGGTGACGAGCTGCACGAGCGGGCCCGCGCGGTCGCGGCGAAGCTGGCCGCCGGGTCGCAGAGCGCGATCCGGTGGACGAAGTACGCGCTGAACAACTGGCTGCGCCAGGCCGGGCCGATCTTCGACACGTCGCTGGGGCTGGAGTTCCTCGGGTTCGCCGGGCCGGACGTGCGTGAGGGGGTGGCAGCGATCCGGGAAAAGCGCCGGCCGTCCTTCTCGGGGCCTGCCGCTGAATAAAACGTCTACCTCAAGGTGTAGTACACCTGCTATCGTTCGCAGCATCAGAACGATAGGAGGTGGATCGTGGCCGTGGTCGATCAGCTGGGGGCACCGGAAAGGGGGAGTCGGCCGGTGGACGAGACGTACGTTCTCGAAGTCCGTGATCTGCGGATGCGGTACGGCACGAAAGACGTGCTCACAGGCGTGAACTTCGTGGCACATCCGGGTGAGGTGGTCGCGTTGCTCGGCCCGAACGGGGCGGGCAAGACGACGACCATCGAGATTCTCGAGGGGTTCCGGATGCGCTCGGCCGGGGAGGTCAGCGTGCTGGGTGTGGACCCGGCGCACGGGGACGAGAACTGGCGGGCACGGCTCGGCGTCGTGCTCCAGTCGTGGCGTGACCACGGCAAGTGGAAGGTGCGTGAGCTGCTGGCGCACCTCGGGCTGTACTACGCGCCGTACTCGACCGACCAGATCACCCGTCCGTGGGACGTGGACGAGCTGGTCGCGGCGGTCGGGCTGACCGAGCACGCGGACAAGCGGATCTCGCGGCTCTCCGGCGGGCAGCGGCGGCGGCTGGACGTGGCGATCGGCATCGTGGGGCGGCCCGAGCTGCTGTTCCTCGACGAGCCGACCGCCGGCTTCGACCCCGAGGCGCGCCGGGAGTTCCACGACCTGGTGCACGCGCTGTCCGACGCGAACACGACGGTCCTGCTGACCACGCACGACCTCGACGAGGCGGAGAAGCTGGCCGACCGGATCCTGATCCTGGCCGGCGGCGCGATCATCGCCGACGGCTCGGCCGACGAGCTGGCGCGGCGGATGTCCACCGAGGCCGAGGTGAAGTGGACGATCGACGGGCAGCGGTTCGTGCACTCGACGGTCGACGCGACGGAGTTCGTGCGGCAGCTGTTCCGCGAGCACGACGAGAGGATCGCGGACCTCGAGGTGCGGCGGGCCAGCCTCGAGGACACGTACATGGCGCTGGTCCGGCAGTTCGAGTCCGGCGCGCAGGCGCAGGCCGTGCGCGAGTTCGAGGTGGTGTCGCGATGAGCCCGGTGATGGCCGCGGTCCGTGCCGGCGTGGCGCGGGGGCGCGCGGAGCTCCGCCAGACGTTCACGACGTCCCAGGACCTGTGGAACTACTTCTTCCCGAGCGCGATCCTGCTGGTCGTCATGTTCTTCATGAAGGGCGCCGCGGTGCCGGGCATGAACTTCTCGCTCGGCTCCCGCACGTTGCCCAGCGTGATCGGCATGGGCGTCGCGTTCACCGGAATGGTGACGCTGGCGATGTCCCTGGCGGTGGAGCGTGAGGACGGCACGCTGCTGCGGGCCAAGGCGATCCCGAACGGGATGCTCGGCTACCTGATCGGCAAGATCACGATGCTCTCCGGCATGGTGGTGGTCTCGCAGCTGATCATCCTGGTGCCCAGCCTGATCATGCTGGACGGCATCTCGATCAACTGGTTCACCCTGGTCTGGGTGGTGGCGATCGGCCTGGTCGCGACCCTGCCCATCGGCGCGGTGGTCGGCTCGATGTTCTCGAACCCGCGCAACGCCGGGTTGGTGATGCTGCCGATGATGGGCCTCGTCGCGATCTCCGGCATCTTCTACCCGATCAGCTCGATGCCGGAGTGGCTGCAGGGCGTCGCGCAGGTGTTCCCGATCTACTGGCTCGGGCTGGGCATGCGGTCGGCCATGCTGCCGGACGCGCTGCGGATGGCCGAGATCGGCGATTCGTGGCGGCAGTTCGAGACACTGGGCGTGCTCGTGGCCTGGGCCGCGGTGGGTCTGCTGGTGGCCCCTATGGTGATGCGCAGGATGGCGCGCCGGGAGTCCGGTTCGAGCGTGGCGGCGCGCCGGGAACGGGCACTGCAGCGGGTGACATGACAGGCAAGAGTACGTCCGGCGAGACGATCTACAACCGGATCGCGATGCTCCGCGTCGAACGCGGGGTGTCGCGCCGGCAGCTGGCGGAGGCGCTGGGCGTCCACTACCAGACGATCGGCTACCTGGAGCGCGGCGAGTACAGCCCGTCGCTGTACCTGGCGCTGCGGATCGCGGAGTACTTCGGGGTGGCGGTCGAGGTGGTGTTCTCCACCTCGCCGTTCCCCCGCATCGGTGGTACTGAACAATCAGCTTGATCGCGCGCATAATGGCCGGATGGGCACCGTGACGTTCGGCAGTGTGCCGACCGAGCTGGGCGACGTCCTGGCGGCGGTCACCGACGATGGGCTGGTGGCCACCGCCTTCACCGACTCGCCACACATCAGGGCCGCGATCGCCGCGCGGCTGGGCCTGCCGGAGGAGTCGTCGCCGGCCCGGCTCGACGGCGTGCTGGCCCAGCTGCGCCAGTACTTCGCGGGTGACAGACGCGAGTTCGACGTGCGGGTCGACTGGCGGTTGATGTCCGAGGCCCAGCGCCGGGTGCTCGGCACGCTGTACACGACGGTGCCCTACGGCAAGGTCGTGACGTACGGCGAGCTGGCCGCCCGCAGCGGCAGCGGCATCCCCCCACGCGGGATCGGCTCGATCATGGGCAGCAACCCGATTCCCATCGTGGTCCCCTGCCACCGCGTCGTGGCCGGGGACGGCCTCGGCGGCTTCAGCGGCGGCACGGGGGTGGAGTCGAAACGCCGGCTGCTGACGCTGGAGGGGTACCTGCCGCCAACCCTCTTCTAGACTTGGCGTTCATGTCCGGCCCGGTGGTCAGCCGCCGCCGTGAGGTGAGTGGCGGCAGCGCGCGTTCCCTGCTCACGACGGTGCTCGGTGAGTTCGTGCTGCCGCTTTCCCGGCCGGTGTGGACGTCGACGCTGGTGGCGGCGCTGGCACTGTTCGACGTGGAGGAGAAGGCGGCCCGGCAGGCACTCGCCCGGACCGCCGCCGAGGGCTGGCTCAGTTCGGACCGGGTCGGCCGCCGCGTCCGCTGGACCCTGACCGCGGAGGCCCGCCACCTGCTGGCCGAGGGCGCCAAGCGGATCTACGGCTTCGGCAGCGGCTCCCGCGAGTGGGACGGGCGGTGGCTGGTCGTGCTGGTGTCCGTCCCGGAGACGCAGCGGGACCTGCGGCACAAGCTCAGAACCAGGCTCAGCTGGGCCGGCTTCGGCTCCCCCACGGCCGGCGTCTGGATCACTCCGCACCCGTCCGCCGAGGCCGACGCGAAGCTCATCCTGGACGAGCTGGACCTGTCCGCCCAGGCCATGTCGTACCTGGCCCAGTACGGCGCCCTGGGGTCCGAGCGCACGATGGTCGGGCGCGCCTGGGACCTGGCCGGCGTGGCGGCGCGGTACCAGGCGTTCGTCGACGAGTTCACCGGCATGGCACCGTCCACACCGGACGAGGTGCTGCGCGCCCAGACCCTCCTCGTGCACGAGTGGCGCCGGTTCCCGTTCCTCGATCCGCAGCTCCCGGCCGCGCTGCTGCCCCCGAAGTGGAGCGGCACCACGGCCACGGCCCTGTTCAACGACCTCCACGTCCGCTGGCGAGCGCCGGCGCAGGACCGCTGGTCCGAGCTGGCTACCTAGCCAGGACCAGGTACGCGAAGCCCAGCACGCCGCGGTAGGCGGTCAGGTACTCCTGCTCGCGTGCGTTCTGCTCGTGTCGCACCTGCGCCGCGCGGGGGTCGTCCGGGTTGGCCAGCAACCACTCGCGCGGCCCGGCGCGGTGGCTGGACTCGAACTCGTCCCACTCGTGCTGGCTCGCCGTGCTCAGGTGGAGGACCTGCCAGCCGGTGTCGGCGCATGCCGTGACCAGGTCGGCGAGGGGGAGGACGTCGTCACCGAAGATGGTGTGGGCGGCGTCGGTGGGTGGGGACTCCCAGCAGCCGTCGCCGACCAGGACCCGGCCGTGCGGCACGGTCTCGGCGAGGCGTGCCAGCATCGGCCGGGTGCCGCCCAGGGTGTGCGAGGAGCCGATGCACAGGGCGCGGTCGGCGGTGCCGCGCCACTCCTCGGCCGGCTGGTCGACGAACGTGACGTCGAGGCCGCGATCCAGGGCGGCTCGCCGCCCGCGGTCCAGGCCGGTCGGGTCGGTGTCGACGCCGATGACGGTGGCCGTCGTCCGCTTCGCGGCGCGGAGGAGCAGCTCACCCCAGCCGCAGCCGAGGTCGACGACACGCGTCGCCTCGCCGAGGTCCAGGTGGTCGAGCAACTCGTCCGCGTGTGACTCGGACAGCGGGGTGTTCCAACGCATGGCGGCGTACCGCGCGGCGGCGAGCGTGTCCATCTGGTGGAGGTAAACCCTTTCCTGAGTGATGGGGTATCCGGCACGGGCGAACGTGGCGGCCATCGGGGTGTTGGTGGTGTCGGTGTCGGCGACGATCTCCTCGACACCCGCCTCGACCAGCAGGTGCGTGGCCTCGACGAGCAGGTCGTAAGCGTAGCCGTGGCCGCGCTGTTCCGGTACGACCCCGACGCTCCCGATCACCGGTACCGCGTAGTTACGGCCGGGCACCGTCAGCCCCACAAGTTCACCGTCCTGAGTGAACGCCAGGCGCCACCAGTCACGCGGTGACGGCATCCACTGGAAGAAGGCCAGCTCGTTGCGTGCGGCCGCGTCCACACCGTCCTTCTCGCGGGTGCGGACGTCCTGCGCGTCGAGCGAACCGTGCATGATCCGGCGCAGGACGTCCAGGATCACGTCGTCGTCGGGCTCTTCGCGGAAGGTGAGGCGGCCGGGCCGCGCGGGCAGGCCGTCCTGGGGCGTCCAGCGGTAGCGCAGCCGCTCGACCAGGGGCTGCATCCCCGCCTTCCTGGCAACCTCGATCCTGGCCTCGGCGGCCACGCGCACAGTCGGGTTGTCGCGCCAGCGGGGTGGCAGGAGCAGGCAGTACTCGACGCCGAACCCGGCCTTGCGCAGGATCTCGACGGCCGCCTCGTCCTCGCCGGGGGCGAAGTCGAGCCAGTCGAGCGTCATGGGTTTGTCGTCGTCCGGGCCGGCCCACCAGGCGGCCCGCGCCACGACGACGTCGTCACGCAGGGCGACCCACGTCCACTCGGGACGGTACTGGCCGAGGGCTGCGAACTCACGGTAGTCCCGGCCGAAGCTCTGGACACCCACGAGCGTGGGCTCGTTCAGGGACAGGAACAGGTCTTGCTCACCCGCGGTGAGCGGGCGCACTTCCAACATGTCAGTCCTTAGGGGAGTGACGTGCTCCTGGTCGGTGTGGAGCACGTGATCTTGTCAGGGGACATCGTGCTCACCTCCTCTCCGTCGATCAACAGCCAAACACGCCGGTCAACCGATTTTGTCGGTGCCCCGTGGCATCGTCGCGGCCATGACTGGACACATGGAACGGGCCGCGGACCCCAACGACCTCGCCAGGTTCTTCGTCGAACGCGCGAATGCCGGCGACGTGGAGGGCGTGGTGGCCCTCTACGAGCCGGGCGCGGTCCTGGCGTTCCCGTCGGGCCACGTCGCGACGGGCCATGAGGAGATCCGCCAGGTGTACGAGGAGTTCCTGGCCGCCCGCCCGGTGTTGGCGCCCGGGTACCAGCGGCCGGCCCTGGTGAGCGGCTCCCTGGCCCTGACGTCGACGGAGTTGACGACAGGCGCGGTCACGGTCGAGATCGCCCACCGCCAACCGGACGGCTACTGGTTGTGGGCCGTGGACCAACCCGCCCTGTTATGACGCCGCCGGCCGGTGGCCGCGGTGAGCGCCGCGGCCCGCCGGCTGGACGAGCTGCGCGCCCGCCGAGCCGCCCGCGCGGCCGACCGCGCCGCGTTCGAGGAACGCCGACGATACGGCCTACAAGCCCGCCACGCGGCGAAGCTCGCGCACCTGGCTGCCCGCGCCGAGGCCGCCCGAGCAGAAGACCGAGCAAAGGAGGAAACCGAGGAACCTGAGAACTCAATATCGCCCGAGCAGGGTTCGGAGCCGGAGGCCGCGTAGGAGCCGTCGAGCAGCAGTCCTGGCGTGGGCGGGCAGAGGCGCCATGCCCGCACACACCAAGCCGCGGGCCGCACAGGTATCCCTCGTGCGCTCGGCGCACCGTGCCCGGACACGGCCGGCGCCAGAGGCCACCCGGTTGTCCCGGTGTAGGTGATCGTCCGAGGTGAGCGGAGTGCGTGGAGCGGGTACCCGGGTCGTTACGGCTGACTCGGAGGTGCCATGCAACTGCTCGGTTTGCCCATGCCCGACCCCCTCACCAGTGCCGGCCGGCTCGCTCGCGGCCTCGGCGGCGTCGCCTTCGCCGCGGTCAACCGGTTGACCGGGCGGCAGGAGAAGCGGGCCGTCTGGAGCTGCCCCGGCCGCGTCTACGTCCCCGCGCACGGCGTGCAGGGGCCGGGCGGCGCGAAGGTCGTGCGGCGGATCGAGCGGGCGCTGGCCGGGCACCCGGGGGTCGCGTGGGCGCGGGTCAACGCGCCGACGTCCCGGGTGGTGATCGGCGTCGAGGAGCCCGTGCCGGACACCCGCGCGCTCGTCCGGCTCGTCGAGCGGGCCGAGGGTGAGCCCGACCCGGAGGTCGAGGACGAGCAGCACCACCCGGCGGACGGCACCGCGCACACGCGCCTGCGGTCCACGGCGCTGGTGGACGCCGTCGGCATGGTGCTCGGGGTGGTCAACAGGGTCGCGCCGTGGGCGCCGCTGCCCATCGAGGTCGCCGGGTTGCTGTCGGCCGTGAACATGCACCCGGCGACGCGCCGGTTCGTCGGCGAGCAGCTGGGTGGCCACGAGAAGGCCGACTCGCGCCTGTCCATGGCGACGGCCCTGGTCCACGGGCTTGCCGCCCGGGGTGAGGGCACGATGCTCGACCTCGCCACGCGCGCCGTGCAGTGGCGGGAGGCCAAGGCGCACGAGCAGGCCTGGTGTGCCGCCGAGACGACGCTGGTCGACGGGCCCGACGCCGCCGGCGCCGAGCCGGTCGTGACCGAGCGGCCCCGCCCCCTGCCGGACGGCGAGGTCGAGCGCTACGCCCGCCGCGCGTTGGCCGCGGGTGCCGCGGCGACCGCCGTGCTCATCCCGTTCACCGGGCCGCGGCGGGCGCTCGGTGCTGGGCTCGCCGCGTTGCCCAAGGCGCCGCCGACCGGGCGGGCCGCCTTCGCCGCGCAGCTCGGGCGGGTCATGGCGCGCCGAGGCGTCATCGTCATGGACCGGGCGGTGCTGCGCCGGCTCGACCTGGTGGACGTGCTCGTCGTCGACACCGCGGCCCTCGCCGCCGGCCGGTGGCAGCTCACCGACCTGACGCCGGTGGGTGACGCCGACCCGAGCACGCTCGCGACCAGGGCGTTCGAGCTGTTCGACCCCGACGAGCCCACCGCGGCCCGCACCCGGGACGGGTGGCGGCTCGAGCCCGGCGGCGACAGCGGCGTGCTCGAGCTGTCCGAGGGCGACCAGCCGCGGGCGCACGTCGCCATCGGGCAGGAGACGGCGACCGGCCTCGACGCGCTCGGCACCGCCGCGGCGCAGGCGGGGCTGCGGGTGGTCGAGCACACCGAGGGGAACGCGGCGGCGACCGTGCGGTCCCTGCAGGCCGACGGGCACGTGGTCATGCTGGTGTCGGCGGACCGGCGGGCGCTCGGCGCGGCGGACTGCGGCGTCGGCGTGCACGACGAGGACACGGCGCCACCGTGGGGCGCGCACCTGATCGTCGAACGCGACCTGGACGCCGTGGCGCTGGTGATCGCGGCCGCGCAGGCCGCGCGGCTGGTCACCCGGGACAGCACCCGGCTCGCCATGGGCGCCAGCGGCATCGGCGCGGTCAACGCGCTCAACACGCGGGTCAACTCCGCGAGTCGCAGCCTGCGTGCGGTCAACACCGGCGCCGTGCTGGCGTTCGCCGACGGCGCCTGGCGGGCCGGCCGGCTGAAGGACGTGGTGGCCGACGCGCCGAAGACGCGGGTGGGCACGCCATGGCACCTCATGCCGACGTCGATGGTCCTGGAGCGGCTCGAGTCGACGCCGGACGGGCTTGCCGACGCAGAGGCGCGGACCCGTCCCACGGCCGGGCGCGAGGACGGTGGCGGCGAGACCAGCTTCGCCAAGGCGTTCCTCGCCGAACTCGCCAACCCGCTGACCCCGGTGCTGGCCGGTGGCGCGGCACTGTCCGCGGCGGTCGGCTCCCCCGTCGACGCGGCACTGGTCGGCGCGATCGTCTCGGTGTCGGCCCTGGTCGGCAGCGTGCAACAGACCCAGACCGAACGGGCGCTCGCGAAGCTGCTGAAGCGGTCGGCCGTCCGGGCCACGGTCCGCCGGGACGGCGCGGAACACGAGATCACCGCGGATGAGCTGGTGGTCGGCGACGTCGTCGTGCTGAACGCGGGCGACGTGGTGCCGGCGGACTGCCGGCTGCTCGACGGCGCCGGGGTCGAGGTGGACGAGTCCTCGCTGACCGGCGAGTCGCTGCCCGTCACCAAGGACCCGGCACCGGTGGTGGCCGCGGACCTCGCCGACCGGACGTCGATGCTCTACGAGGGCACCACGATCTCCAGCGGCACCGCGACCGCCGCCGTGGTGGCGATCGGCGACGAGACCGAGGTCGGCCGCGGCATGGCGGCCGCCCGCGCGGCGGCGCCGACGACCGGTGTGGAGACGCGGCTCGCGGAGCTGACCCGCAAGAGCCTGCCGCTGGCGCTCGGCTCCGCCGCGGCGGTCGCCGGTGCCGGGCTGCTGCACCGGGTGCCGCTGCGCGAGACGATGGGCGCGGCGGTCAACCTCGCGGTCGCGTCCGTGCCGGAAGGGCTGCCGTTCCTGGTCAACGCGGCGCAGCTGGCGGCGGCGCGGCGGCTCGCCGAGCACAACGCGCTGGTGCGCAACCCACGCACGATCGAGGCACTCGGCCGCGTCGACGTGCTGTGCTTCGACAAGACCGGCACGCTCACCGAGGGCAGGCTCACGGTCGACCAGGTCGACGACGGCCGCAGCACCGCCGCCGTCGACCGGCTCGAGAAGAGCCACCGCCGCGTGCTGGCGGCGGCGGTCCGCGCGACCCCGGACGCCGACCGGCCCGAGGAGATGAGCCACCAGACCGACCGCGCGGTCGTCGAGGGCGCGCGCCGGGTCAAGGTGAGCAAGGGGTGGGCGCCGGCCGGCGAGGTCCCGTTCGACCCGTCGCGCGGGTACCACGCGGCGGTCGGCACGGTCCGCGGACAGGCGGTGCTGAGCGTCAAGGGCGCGCCGGAGGTCGTGCTGCCGCGGTGCGCCCGCCTCGACGGGAAGGCACGCCGGCGGCTCGAGAACCGGTACGAGCGGCTCGCCGCGTCCGGGCACCGGGTGCTGGCCGTCGCGGAGCGCAAGCTGTCCACTGTGGAGGACGCGAACGAGGACATGGTGGCGGACCTGTCACTGCTGGGTTTCGTCGCGCTGTCCGACCCCGTGCGCGAGAGCGCCCCACCCGCCGCCGCGAAGCTGCGCGACGCCGGCGTGCAGATCGTGATGATCACCGGCGACCACCCGGCGACGGGCGAGGCCGTGGCCGGCCGGGTGAACGGGGAGGGCGACCTGACCGTGCTGACCGGCGCGGAGATCACCGACCTGGACGACGACAAACTGGCCGAGGTGCTGCCGGCGGTCGACGTCATCGCCCGCTGCAGCCCGGCGCAGAAGGTCCGCGTCATCGAGGCGTACCAACGCCTGGGCAAGGTCGTGGCGATGACCGGCGACGGCGCGAACGACGCGCCGGCCATCCGCCTCGCCGACGTCGGCATCGCACTGGGCCGGCGCGGCACCCCCGCGGCCCGGGCAGCCGCCGACCTGGTCGTCACCGACGACCGACTGGAGACGATCATCGCCGCACTCATCGAGGGCAGGGCGATGTGGGCGTCGGTCCGGGAGGCACTGGGCATCCTGCTGGGCGGCAACTTCGGCGAGATCGCGTTCACCGTGTTGGCGTCCGCCCTCACGGGCCGCTCGCCACTCAACGCGCGGCAGTTGTTGCTCGTCAACCTGCTGACCGACCTCGCACCCGCGCTGGCCATCGCCCTGAGCAGCCCGGACCGGCAGTCGGTGGAGGACCTGCTGCAGGAGGGGCCGAGCGCGTCCCTGGGCAAGGCACTGACCCGCGACATGACAACCCGAGCGGTGGTCACCACCCTCGGCGCGAGCACGGCGTGGACGGCGGCCCGGTTCACGGGCCGAGCACGCAGGGCGTCCACGGTGGCGCTCGCCGCGCTGGTCGGCACCCAGCTGGCCCAGACCCTGTCGGCGGGCGGCGGGGACCGGACGGTGCTCGCGGCCGGCCTCGGCTCGGCGGCCCTGCTGGCGGCGATCATCCAGACGCCGGGGTTGAGCCACTTCTTCGGCTGCACACCACTCGGCCCGATCGGCTGGAGCATCGCACTCGGCAGCGCTGGCGCGGCCGGAATGGCCGGCGGGGTCATCGGCCGCGCCCTCGGCAGCGAATGAGATGCTCGGCAGCGAGTGAGATGTTCCGCGGCGAATGAAATGTTCGGCGGCGAATGAAATGTTTGGTTGAACTCACGGGTCGGGCCGGTCGAACACGCCGGCCAGCCAAGTTGAACACGCGCATCCGCCGAGTTGGACACACGCATCGCCCGCGTTGGACACGCGACGCACCCGGGTGGAACACGAGCGTCATCCGCGTTGGACACGCGGGTCCGCCAGGTGGGGCACGCGGGTCCGCTGGGTTGAACTCGCGGGTCCGTCGCGTTGGACACGCGGGTTTGCTGGGTTGGACACGCGGGGTGGGTGGTGCGGGTTAGATTGCCAGGTTTGGGAACAGTTTGGCGGCGTTGCCTGCCAGTACGCCGCGTAGGACCTCCGGCGGGAGGTCCAAAGTGGACAGTGATCGGGCGTTGGTCGCCACGCCGGGGACGCCTGGCCAGTCCGTGCCGAAGATCATCTTTGTGGCGAGCCGGGGGAAGTCCACGCGTTCGTAGTACTTCGGGAGGTTCTTCGGGGGTAGGCCGGCGATGTCCAGCCACACGTTCGGTTTCTGCAGGGCCAGGAACGCGGCCGTGTCGTACCACCAACCCCGCCCGCCGTGGGCGAAGACGAAGTTCACCTCGGGGAAGTCCTCCACCGGGTCCAGCATCAGGGCCGGGTCACCGCAGCGGGCACGGGAGCCGGGGAACGTCGACGTGCCGGTGTGGACGATGACCGGGACACCACGTTCCGCGCAGACACCGTACGCCGCGTACAGCTCCTTGTCGCTCGGGTCGAAGGCGCCGTGCACCGGATGGACCTTCAGCGCCACGGCACCCAGGTCGAGCTGACGCTCCACTTCGGACGCCAGCGGGTGGTGCAGGTGCGGGTTCACGTTGGCGACCAACCGGAACCGCACGGGGTTGTGTTCGACGATCGGCAGGTTGTCCTCGATCGGTTGGATGCCGGTGGCTCTCGGGCTGTACTCGCAGAACAGCAGGACCCGGTCCGCCCCCTCCGCCTCGAACCAGGCGTCGAGGCGCTCGGGGACGGGGACGCCGGCCTCGTACACCGAGCGCCAGTCGTGGCCGGACGCGAAGGTCGCCGCCCAGTCGTGCCACGACGGTTTCAAAGTGGACAGTCGCGCGGCGTGTACGTGAGCGTCGACCAGTGGCATCCCGTCCAGCATCAGGTGAGGACCGTCTCCTCGGGGACCACCGGGTGTACCACCAGCTCGTCCGCGACCACCTCACGCAGCACGTTCCGGCGGATCTTGCCCGTCGCCGTCTTCGGTAGCTCCGTCATACCTACCACCGCCCTCGGTCGCTTGTACGCCGCCAGGCCGTCGCGGCACCACTGGACGAGTGCCGCCGCGTCGACGGTGCGGCCCGCGACCGGGACGACGCACGCGATCGGCTTGTCCAGGCCATCGGTGTCGCGGCCGGCGACCACGGCGACCTCGGCCACGTCCGGGTGCTCCAGCAGCCGCTCCTCCACCTCCGCCGGCGACACCCAGATGCCGCCCGCCTTCAGCATGTCGTTCGAGCGGCCGAGGCAGGTGTACGTGCCGTCCTCGTTGCGGACGTACGTGTCGCCGGTGCGCAGCCACTCGCCCTGGAACACCGCGCGGGTGGTTTCCGTGCGGCACCAGTAACCCGAGGCCACCGACGGACCCGACAGGTACAGGTCCCCTGGCGTGCCGGCCGACGCGATCGGCGCTCCCTTGTCGTCACGCAGTTCCACGCGGTAGCCGTCGACGGGCACACCGGACGAGCCGGGACGTGCGGTGCCGGGGCGGTTGGACAGGAAGATGTGCAGGGCCTCGGTCGAGCCCAGGCCGTCCAGGATCTCCACGCCGAACCGTTCGCGGAAGCGGGAGAACAGCACCGGCGGCAGCGGCTCGCCGGCCGAGATCCCTTGGCGCACCGAGGAGAACGTGTCGTCGGGGATGTCGGAGTTGAGCAGTGCCGAGTAGAACGTCGGCACGCCGAAGAAAAGGGTGGGCCGGGTGGCCCGCGCACGCTCGGCGATCACCGCCGGGGTGGGGCGGGACCGCTCCAGGATCGTCGTGGCGCCCGCGGAAAGCGGGAAGAACCCGGAGTTTCCCAGTCCGTAGGCGAAGAACAGCTTCGCGACCGACAGCGTGCGGTCCCCCGGCCCGACGCCGAGCACGCCCCTGCCGTACAGCTCGGCGACGTCCCGGACGCTGCCGTGGCGGTGCATGGCGCCCTTCGGCTTGCCGGTCGTGCCCGAGGTGTACAGCCAGAACGCCGGCGAGTCCGCCCAGGTCGCGTAGGGCTCGGGCAGCTCACCGTGGGCACGCAGCTCCGACCACGGCGTGCCGGGTAGGTCGGTGTCGCCGTCGGTGAGCACGTGCGTGACCTCGGGTGCCGAGGCAAGCGCTGTCCCCGCGGCGGCCGCGAACTCGGTGGAGACGCACAGCACCCGGGCCCGGGAGTCGGCGAGCACCGCGGCCAGCTCGGCGCCGGTGACCATCGTGGACACCGGGACCGGCACGGCGCCGAGGTGCATGGCGCCGAGGATGCCGGTGAGCATCTCGACGCCGTCGGCCATGCAGATCATGATCCGTTCCTCCGGGCGCACGCCGAGCGCGCGGAACCCGGCGGCCACCCGCCTGGTCTCGGCGGCGAGCTCCTGGTAGGTCACGGACGTGTCGGCACAGAGGACGGCCGTGCGGTCACCGTGGCCGTCCCGCACATGCCGGTGGAGTAAGTAGTCGGTCGCGTTGAACGTGGTGGGAGTCATCGTTGACCGCCTTGGGTCCGGGGTTTCAGGCGATGTAGACGTATTCGTAGTCGAAGGGCTTGCCGTTGATGCCGTTGCGTGGCGGCGCGACCCAGCTGGCGATCTTGCCGCGCTCGTACACCGGGCGCATCAGCGACCGCACGAAGGCGAGGTCCTCGCCGGTGGGCAGCCACTTGTGCCTGGCGGCCAGCCAGGTCCGCTCGTCGACGATCGTGCCGTCCGGTGCCACGTGGTAGTCCGCGCTGACCCCGACCGACCGGTTGAACCCCGGATGCGGCAACGCGAAACGGTAGTCGATCTCGGCCGACTCGAGGATCCGGTTCCAGCGCTTGACGCCGGTCTCGCAGTCGGCGATGTACTCCCCGCGCAGGTCGAGGTTGAGCGCGAGCAGTGCCGGTAGCTCCTCCTTGTCCCACGTTCCCTGCGGTGTCGGACGGGCCAGGAAAACGCCGTCCTCGGTCAGTTTATGGTCGTCCTTGCGCCGTGTCTCCTGCCACCGCCCCTTCAGCCCGGCGGTGAAGTAGTTGGCGGCGTTGGTGGACGTCTCGCTGCCGAAGAGGTCCAGCGAGACGGTGTAGTGGAAGTTGATGTACTTCTGGATGATGTCCAGCGGGATGCCGCCGCGGGGCCCGATGTCGAGGGTGTCGTGCTCGCGGATCAGCTCGGCGCTGCGCTCCACCACGCGGTCGACACCCGTGGTGCCGACGAACATGTGGTGGGCCTCCTCCTTGAGCATGAACTCACAGGTGCGCGACAGCGGGTCGAACGCGGACTCCTTCAGCGTGCCGAGCTGGTACTTGCCGTCCCGGTCGGTGAAGTACGTGAACATGAAGAACGCCAGCCAGTCGGCGGTCTCCTCGTTGAACGCACCCAGGATCCGGGGCGAGTCCGGGCTGCCGGAGTTCCGCAGCAGCAGGCCCTCGGCCTCCTCGCGGCCCTCCTTGCCGAAGTAGGCGTGCAGGAGGTACACCATCGCCCACAGGTGACGGCCCTCCTCCACGTTGACCTGGAACAGGTTGCGCAGGTCGTACAGCGACGGCGCGGTGAGGCCCAGCAGCTTCTGCTGCTCCACGGACGCGGGCTCGGTGTCACCCTGGATCACGATCAGGCGTTGCAGGTCGGCGCGGTACTCCCCCGGCACCTGCTGCCAGGCCGGCTCGCCCATGTGCTCACCGAACGCGATGCGGCGGTCGGGGTCACGCTCGGCGAGGAAGATGCCCCAGCGGTAGTCCGGCACGTTGACGTGGTCGAAGTGCGCCCACCCCTCCCGGCCGACGGCGACCGCGGTACGCAGGTAGACGCCGTGGGTCTCCAGCGTGGGCCCCATCTCCGCCCACCAGTTCATGAACTTCGGCTGCCAACCCTCCAAAGCCCGCTGGAGCCGGCGGTCCGAGGACAGGTCGACGTTGTTCGGGATCTTGTCCTCGTAGTTGATCGAACCAGTCATACCCGTTTCCTGTCGAAGGAGGCTTTTTGGCCCGTGCCGTACCTGCGGAGCGCGCCTTCCTCGCCGGAGGCGTTGGGACGGACGAAAACCCAGTTCTGCCAGGCGGAGAGACGGCCGAAGATCTTGGTCTCGATGGTCTCCGGGCCGACGAACCGGTGGTTGGCCTCCATGCCGGTGCACGCGTCGGGGGACAGCGCCGTGCGGCCCTCGACGACGATGCGGATCTCGTCCGCCCAGTCGATGTCGTCGAGCACGTCCGTGACCAGGCCCAGCGCGGCGACCTCGGCGGGACCGAGGCGGTTACCGAGTTCCTTTCGTAAACCCTCCACGTGGGGCCGGTCGCCCCAGAAGCGTGACTCCAGGCGGGACAGGCCGTTGCCCATGGGATAGCGGCCGAAGTTCGACTCGCTCAGCACGATGGCGCCCGCGGTGCCGTTGTCCTGGTCGTCGAGGAGGTACTGGCGGTCGCAGGCGAAAGCGAGTTCAGCAAGTGAACCCGCGAAGCAGGACCCGGGTTCGACCAGCGCGATCAGCGAGCGGCTGGTGACGTCCAGGCGCTTCAGGACCCGCTTGTAGTAGTGGACGATCTCGTTGGCCAGCCAGTGGTCACCGGCCAGGATCCGCTCGTGGGCGAGCACCACGTCCGGGTCGCCCTCGGTCCTGACCAGCCACGTGCCCAGCTCGGGTTCGTTGGTGCGCAGGTGCAGGATCAGGTCGTCGAGCTCGCGGGTCATCGCCAGCGGCCAGAACTCGGCGCCCTGTGCCAGGTCGCCCACCTCCGCCGGCGCGTGGACGGTGATCGTGACGGTGCCCGCGTCCGGGTCCTGGACCGACGTGACGTACCGGTCGCGGCGCAGCGGGGTCAGCTCGATCCCCTCGGCGTCCGGCCGGCTCGAACGCCGCGCCAGCTCCTTCGCGCGTTCGGTGACCGTCTCGGTGAACCTGCGGGGTGGCGCCAGCTCGTCGACGAGTTTCCAGTCGACCGCGATGCGGCCCTTCACGCCGTCCGAGCGGGTGGCGAAGACGTCGGCGAGGTCCTTGCGGGTGCCGCGCTTGTCGACCACGCGGGTGAGGCCGCCGGTGCCGGGCAGCACGCCGAGCAGCGGGACCTCGGGCAACGCGACGGTCGAGGAGTTGTCGTCGACCAGGACGATGTGGTCGCAGGCCAGCGCCAGCTCGTAGCCGCCGCCCGCGCACGACCCGTTGACCGCGGCGAGGTAGGTCTGCCCCGAGTGCTCGGTCGCGTCCTCCATGCCGTTGCGGGTTTCGTTGGTGAACTTGCAGAAGTTGACCTTCCACCTGTGGCTCGCGGCGGCCAGCATGCGGATGTTGGCACCCGCGCAGAAGACCTTGTCCTTGCCGCTGGTGACGACCACCGTGCGGACGCCGGGGTGCTCGAAGCGCAGGCGCTGGGTGGCGTCGTAGAGCTCGATGTCGACGCCGAGGTCGTAGGAGTTGAGCTTCAGCTCGTAGCCGGGCGTGAGGCCGCCCTGCTCGTCGACGTCGAGGATGAGCCAGGCGATGTCGCCGTCGACGCGCAGTCGCCAGTGCCGGTACTTGTCGGGATGGGTCTCGAACGACACCATGCGATCCATTCTCGACATACTCGTCGGCGATCGTCAAGGTTATGTAGAAGATTGGCACCAATCGGGGACGTCGTGCGTTGTGACGGGTATGCCTGTCCTCGCACTGCTGGTCATCGCCGTGGTCGCCGAGCTCGCCGTGATCATCGCGGTGGGCCAGGCGGTCGGCGTCCTCGCGACGATCCTGCTGCTGATCGCCGTGTCGATGCTGGGGGTGACGCTGCTGCGCCGGCAAGGCGTGCGGACGCTCACCGCACTCTCCGACGCGGCCCGCAACCGACGGGACGCGAGCCCGGAGGTGACGGACGGGGTCCTGCTCGCCGTCGCCGCGGGGCTGGTCGTGTTCCCCGGCTTCCTGAGCGACGTCGCCGCGTTGTTCCTGCTGTTCCCGCCCACGCGCGGGCTCGTGCGGCGCCGGCTGCTGCGCCGCGCCGCGACCCGGCGGCGGGGTTACGCGGTGGTGGACGGCGAGGTCGTCGACGAGCCGCCGCAGGACGTCATCGTCATCGACGCTCGCCGGGAGGACTGACCTTCGCCCACTCGTCGGCCCATTTCTGGAGGGGGCCCAGAGCCTGGATGAGGTCCCGGCCGAGCGGGGTCAGCTGGTAACCACCCTCGTCGGCACGCACGATGCCGGCGTCCGTGAGTTCACCCAGACGAGTGCTCAGCACGCTCGACGACATCTGCTCGCAACGCCGCTGCAGCTCGCGGAAGCCGGCGGCGCCCGCGCGGAGCTCCCAGATCAGCCGAAGTGTCCAGCGCTGGCCGAGCAGGTCGAGCGCGGCCATGATCGGCCGGCCGGTAGTGGAGCCACGGACCGGCCGGCCCGGACGCGGGGTGCTCACCTTGCCTCCTTGCGCTTCTGTTCTCGAAGCAGCATGGTGGTTCGAAAATCGAAGCACTCGGAGGTCGTCATGCCTCGCGTCCCGCCGCCGTACTCAGCCGAGGTCGAACACGCACTGCGCAAGTGGATGCCGCCGGACGTGGCGTGGGAGCCGCTGGTGTTGTTCCGGCTGCTGCAGCACCACCCCGACCTGGCGAGCAGGATGCGGGTCACCGGCGCCGGGCTGCTGGCGCACGGTGAGCTGCCGGCGCTGGACCGGGAGATCGTCATCGCCAGGGTGTGTGCCCGCGCCGGCTGCCGCTACGAGTGGGGCGTCCACATCGCGGTCTACGCCGATCAGGTCGGCCTGACCCGGGCGCAGGTGGCGGCGACGGTGTCGGACGGTCCCGACGCGCCGGTGTGGTCGCCGCGGCAGAGCGCCCTGGTCCGGGCCGTGGACGAACTGCACGAGACCAGCCGGCTCACGGACCCGACCTGGGCGGCGCTGCAGACGCTGTACACCGTGCCGCAGCTGGTGGAACTGCTCGTCCTGGCCGGCTGGTACCGGCTGATCGGCTACGTCGCCAACGGCCTGCTCATCGAGGACGAGCAGTGGGCGGAGCTGCGTGACTGGCCCGCCCGTTAGCGCGGGTCAGGTGCCGACCGGGACCGGCTCGTCGCGTCGGCAGGCGTCGGCGTAGGCGGCCGGGGTCATGCCGACCGCGCGGGTGAAGTCGCGGATGAAGTGGGGTTGGTCGAAGTAGCCGAGGTCGGCGGCGACCTCCGCCCAGGTGGCCTCGGTCCCCTCCGCGAGCCGGGCCGCGGCCTCGTGGAGGCGGTACCGGCGCAGCACCCACTTCGGGCTCACGCCGACGTACCGCTGGAACAGCCGCTGCAGCGTCCTGGGGCTCATGCCGAACCGCGCGCAGACCTCGTCCACCCGGCGGATCGTCCGGTCGTACAGCAGGGCGTGCACGATGCGGCCGATCTCCGCCACCTCCGGGTCGGGCGGCGGCCAGTGGGCACGCAGGTGCCGCTCGGCCGTCTCGACCAGGGCGGACAGGTCGCGACACGCCGCCAGGTCGGCCGCGAAGGCGTCGGCGTCCCACAGGATGCTCAGCGGGCGGGTCTGGTCGGTCAGCGACGACACCGGGCGGCGCAGGAACGGGTAGAAGCCGCCCGGGCGGAACTTGACACCGAAGACCCGACCGCGGCCCTCCTGCAGGTAGGTGAACCGCTCGGTGCCGACGCCCGCGACGGCGACCAGGCCGCGGTCGAACACCAGGTTCACGCACGGGTGCGGCAGCAGCGTGACCGGGTCGCGGCGGCCCGGCGGCAGGTCCCACGACACGAGCCAGTGCCGCTCGACCAGCGTGGCCAGGCCGGGTGAGGCCGGGACGCGGTCGAGCCGGAACGCGCGCGGGCCGGCCAGGATGCCGTACTCGCTCGCGGTCTGTCGCGTTTGTGCAAGCCGCCCGTCGGTCATGGGGAAAGGATGACGTACATGACCGACAATCCGGCTCCGACGGGGAGTCCCCAGCTCACGACGTTCTTCACGACCAACGACGCGGCCACCGCGATCGACTTCTACACGTCGGTCTTCGGCGCCGAGGTCGTCGGGCGCTTCGACGGGCCGGACGCGCAGCGCGCGGCCCGGACCCGCACGGTGCGTCCGTCCTGAAAGGCGCGTTCGAGACATGCCCGGTGCCCTGAAAGGCGCTTTCAGGACGTTGAGCGTCCCGAACGCGCCTTTCAGGACATCGCCGATGTCTCGAACGCGCCTTTCAGGGCACGACCGGCCCCGCAGCCGAGCGCGAGCCGGCCGGGTACGCCGGGGCCGCTACGGCACCCGGCCCGCGAAGCGGGCCCCACCACCGCACCCCCGAAACATGAGCATCGGTGGATCCTGGTTGAGCGTCCTGAAAGCGCCTTTCAGGGCACGGCCGCACCGCGGTCAGGTCAGGGGGGTGGGGTAGGCGACGGGGCTGCGGTGGCCCGCGGTGTCGTAGGCGCGGACGCCGAAGAACACGTTGTCCTTCGACAGGTCGATGGTCGCGGTGGTCACGTCGCCGACGCGGCGCACCTCGGTCCACTCCGGGGCCGTCGTCTCGCGCCAGACGATCTCGTAGCCGGCCAGGTCCGGTTCCGTGCCGCGCTGCCAGACCAGCTCGGTGTCGTTGGTGAGCGCGCTCGTCCGGACCCGGACGCCCTTCGGGGTGCCCGGCGCGGTCGCGAGCGTCCACAGGGCGGCCGCGTTCACCCTGGCCACGCGGGCGATGAACGGGAAGTCGCAGAACTCCGGCAGGTCGCCGAACTGCTGCCCGTTCTCCACCCGGACGTCCTGGTGCTGGTGGGCGTAGTCCTCGTTCGGCTCGGTGAAGCGGGCCGCCGGGTAGCCCTGCTCCAGGAAGCCGATGTGGTCGCCGCCGCGCAGGTACCGGTCGCGGCGGTAGATGACCCGCACGTTCATGTCCGTCTCGCGGTTGACGGCCACCTCGCGGACGAACCGGGCCAGCTGCCGCGGCGGGGAGTCGTTCTCGCCGCCGACCGAGCGGCGGGTGGCCGCCTCCGCCGGGGTTTCCGCCGTCGGGACGCCCTCGGCGAACAACCGGATGGTGTGCGCGTCGACCGTGCCGTCGTCGGCGCGGCTGCTGCCGATGATGTCGTTGGTGAACATGCCCTGCACGTCGGTGCCCGCGGCCTTGTACTGCGCCGCCATGAACCGCGCGCCGTACAGGCCCTGCTCCTCGCCCGCGACCGCGGCGAAGACGATCGTGGCCTTGGGTGCGCGCCTGGCCATGATGCGGGCCAGCTCCATGGACACCGCCACGCCGGACGCGTCGTCGTCCGCGCCGGGGGCGTCGGCGGTCGCGTTCATGACGTCGGTGACGCGGGAGTCGTAGTGTCCCGACACCACGTAGACCCGTTCCGGGGTAACGGATCCACGCAGCGTCGCCAGGACGTTCGTGATCCTGGTCGGCGCCGGGATCCGGTCGGCGGGTGGCTGGATGTAGGACTGCAGCTCGACGGTCATCCGGCCGTCGGACGCCGCCGCGTAGCGCTGCAGCTCCGCGAAGATCCAGTCCCGGGCCGCGCCGATGCCGCGGTTGGGGTCGTCCTGTGTGGACAGTGTGTGCCGGGTGCCGAAGGTGACCAGCTTGCGCACGATCGCCTCGATGCGCCTCGGGTCCACCTCGCGCAGGATGGCCCGCAGTTCCCTGTCCGGCTGCTGGGACAGCGGTGGCGTGCCGACGCCCTCCTCCTCCGCCACCCCGACAGCCGGTACCCCCGCAAGCGCCACGCCGCCGGCTGCGACGGTCGCGGTGAGAAACGTTCGACGAGAGTTCTCAGTCATCCCCCCTGCCTACACCGCGGACAGGTTGATCGCTAGAACCTAAGGGAGGCAAGGTAGTTGTAGCTGTTCCGGGAAGTTTCCAGCGGCGCGGGCTGGTCGTCGCGCTCCACCAGCCAGTAGCGGACGCCGGCGCGGTCCGACTTCTCGAAGATGCGGGCCCAGTCGATCACGCCACTGCCGACGTCGGTCCACGCCCCCTGGGTGTCGTGGTCCTTGACGTGCAGCACCGGGAAGCGCCTCGGGTTGTCGATGAACAGCTGCCGGCCGTCCATGCCGCCCCGGGACGCCCAGCCGAGGTCCAGTTCGAAGTCGACCAGCCGGGGGTCGGTCTCGCCGAACAGGATGTCCGACAGGCGGATGCCGTCGACGACGCGGAACTCGGTGTCGTGGTTGTGGTGCAGCATGCCCATGCCCAGCTCACGGGCGGCCGCGCCCGCCTCGTTGAGCTGCTGGGCGCCCAGCCGGATGCCCTCGACGGTGTACATGGTGCCCGGGAACGACGACAGCACGACCCAGCGCACGCCGATCGTCTTGGCGTCGGCCAGTTTCGCGGCCCAGTCGCCGGTGATGTCGGCGTGCGAGACGTGCATGATGACCGGGTTGAGCCGGGTCTGCCGGCACAGGTCCCGGATCTCGGCGGCCGGCCGGTTGAACGAGCTGACGCCGACGCACCGGTAGCCCATCTCGGCGAGTGCGGTGAGGGTGCCGAGCGGGTCCGCGTTGAGGATGTCGCGGACGGTGTAGAGGTGCATGCCGATGCCGTGGCGGGGGATCCGCCGGCAGCCGCGGGCGGAGGTGGCTCCGGTGTCGGCGTGGGCGACGCCGGCCGTGCCGACGGTGGCGGCGCCGGCGCCCAGCAGGGTGAGGACTCTTCGCCTGGTGACTCCGTTGTCCATGCGGCTGAAAGTACCTGAGAAAGCGCTTTCCCGCTAGCAGGCCAGAGTTCGCGACTTAGGTCGGGAGTTGAACTAACTCACCCGTGCGGGACAGGAGGGGTCCGGGAATTGCGCGCGACAGGCCGGCGCAGCCGACGGTAGCCTCACCGGCCGTGACTGACGCGATCCGGCTCGTCCGGACCAACCGGGCGTTCGGCGCTCTGGCGACCGCCCGGATCGTGTCGTTGACCGGGGACGCGCTGAGCCTGGTCGCGTTGATGCTCCTCGTGGCCGGCCGGGCCGGGGACGCGCTGGCGGTCGCATTGCTGTTGCTGGTCGGCGACTTCGCGCCGTCGCTGCTGGCGCCGGTGACCGGCGCGGTCAGCGACCGGTTCGGCGCGCGGCGGGTGATGATCGCCGCGGAGCTGGTGCAGGGCGGGCTGGTGCTGGCGATCGCGGTGACCCTGCCGCCGCTGCCGGTGCTGCTGGTGCTGGTCGCGGCCCGGGCGGTCGCGGGACAGGTGTTCCTGCCGGCGTCCCGGGCGGCGATGCCGGCACTGGTGGCCGACCGGGACCTACCGGCGGCGAACGCGTTGCTCGGGTTCGGCGCCAACGGCGGCGAGGTGCTGGGGCCACTGCTCGCCGCCGCACTCGTCGGGTTCATCGGGGTGCCCGGCGTGCTGGTGGTGGACGCGGCGAGCTTCGTCCTGTCGGCGCTGCTGTTGCTGGCGGTACCGGCGCTGCCGCCGTCCACTTCGGACGGACTGCTGGGCTCGGCGCGGGACGGGCTGCGGTTCATGCGGTCGCACAAGGTGGTCCGGGTGATCGCGCTGGGGTTCTGCGCGGTGGTGGCGTGCAACGGGGTGGACGACGTGGCGCTGGTGTTCCTGGCGCACGACACGTTCGGCGCGGGTGACGCGGCGGTGGCGCTCCTCCTCGCCGCGGTGGGGATCGGCCTACTCGCCGGGTACGCCCTGCTGTCGGCCGCGCGGTTCCCGATGGTCCCGCTGCTGATCGCGGGTTTCGCGGTGAGCAGCGTCGGCAACCTGCTGACGGGCCTGTCCTGGGCGGTCGCGGCGGCGTTCACCGTGCAGACGATCCGCGGCCTCGGCATAGCGGCGATGGACGTCGCGACGAACACGCTGCTCCCCCGGCTCGTCCCGGCCGCCATGCTGGGCCGCGTGTTCGGCAACCTGTACGGCGCGATCGGGGTGGCGGCCGCACTGTCCTATGTGGGCGGCAGCGTGCTGCTGAACCTGACCTCCGCACCGGTGACGCTCGTGGTGGCCGGCGGCCTCGGCACCCTCGCCACCGTGGTCACCGCGTTGTCGCTGAAGGGGAAGGACGTGGAGTCCGCGTCATGACAGCAGCTCCCTCGTCGGGGCGTGGTGGACCTTGCCGTCGTGGGTGACGCAGCTGCCGGAGACGATGTCGTCGTCCATGTCCGGGGTCAGGGACCCGTCAGCCGCCAGGTGCAGCAGCAGGTTCACCACGTTCGACGCGTACAGCTGGCTCGCCTGCGCCGGCATCTGGCTCGGCACGTTCCGCCCGCCCCACACGTGGACGCCGCCGACCACGATCTCCTCGCCGGCGACCGCGCCCTCGACGTTGCCGCCCTGTTCCGCGGCCAGGTCGACGACCACCGAGCCCGGCCGCATGGCCGCGACCATCTCGGCGGTCACCAGCAGCGGGGCACGACGACCGGGGACGGCGGCGGTGGTGATCAACGCGTCGGCCTCGGCCACGTGCGGGGCCAGCAGCTCCAGCTGCCTGGCCGCACGGTCCTCGGTCATCTCGCGTGCGTAGCCGCCCGCGCCCTCCAGCGGCGGCAGGTCCAGCTCCACGAACTCGGCGCCCACGCTGCGGACCTCCTCGGCCGCGGCGGTGCGCACGTCGTACGCCCGCACGACCGCACCCAGCCGCCGGGCGGTCGCGATGGCCTGCAGGCCCGCGACACCCGCACCGAGCACCAGCACCTTCGCCGGGGCGACCGTGCCCGCGGCGGTCATCAGCAGCGGGAAGAACCTCGGCAGCCGCTCGGCCGCGACCAGTGCGCAGCGGTAGCCGGCGACCAGGGCCTGCGAGGACAGGGCGTCCATGGACTGGGCGCGGGACGTGCGCGGCACCAGCTCCATCGAGAACGCCGACAGGTTCGCGTCCCGCAGGCGGGCGACCAGGTCCAGCTCCTGGGTGGGCGCCAGGAAGGAGATCACGACCGCGTCCTTCGCGAGCGCCTCCACCTGGGCCTCGGTCGGCGGTTGGACGCCGAGCAGCGCGGCCGCGCCGGCCGCGGCGTCCGGCGCGACGGAAGCACCCGCCGCCCGGTAGTCGTCGTCGGTGTGGTGGGCGGCGGCACCGGCGCCCGGCTCGACCGCGACCTCGAAGCCCGCGCCGGTCAGGCGCGACACGAGGCCTGGTACCAGTGCCACCCGCCGCTCACCGGATCTCGTCTCAGCAGCTATGGCGATCCTCACGGTGCCAACTTTATGTGTCTTGTTCATCCCGTGCGCGCGTGCCAGGTTTGTCCGTATGCGTACCCTGCTCGCATTGGCCACCGCGGCCACCATGACGCTCGTCCCGTTGGCCGCCCCGGCGCAGGCCAATCCCCACACCATCGACCCCCGGCCCACCAACGAGGCCCTCGCCGCGTCGCTGAAGGCGCTGGCCAGGCAGTCCCACGGCGCGATCACCGTCCGCGGCATCGGCACGACCAACGAGGGCCGGCCCATCTGGGCGGCCCGCGTCGGGCACGGGCCGGTCCGCATCCAGTACGTGACCCAGCAGCACGGCGACGAGCCGCTCGGCACGCCCGCCGCCGTGGAGTTCCTGAAGACGGTCGGCCTGCACAACTCGCCGTGGCACCGGTGGCTGCGGTCACGGGTCACCGTCGACATCGTGGTGCGTGCCAACCCGGACGGGCACGTGCGCGACTGGCGGTGCAACTACGACCCGGACGCCGACCCCGAGTTCGGTGAGAAGGGCAAGGGCTACGACATCAACCGGTACCACAACCCGTCACTGGCCGCCGCCGACAACCCGGTGCCCGAGGCGGCGGCCATCCAGCGCGCGTACGCGGCGTTCCGGCCGGCGATCGTCATGGACTACCACATGCAGGGCCGGTTCGTGGACGCCGACGGCCGGGAGATCTCCGCGTCGATGATGTGGCCGACGAACCCGGGGGTGGCACCCGCGAACGTCGACGCGGCCAAGCAGGTGGTCGTCGTGGCCCAACGCGCGGTCACGCTGACCGGCGGCAACGTGAGCCAGTACCCGGGCGGTGACTACGAGGGCATCGCGCGGAACGCCTACGGGCTGCTCGGCAGCGCCAGCGTGCTGGTGGAGCTGAGCGCGATCGACGACCAGCAGTCGCAGATCAGGTCGGCGTACGCGGCGATGCTGGCCGTGGTCCAGGCCGCGGCGGACGGGTCGCTCGGCCGGGTGGACCCGGCGCGGGCGGACGCCATCCCGCCACGCGGCGACCCCGTTACCGGCTCAACGGCTGATCTTTACGCCTGGTCGTGACGCTCCGGGCAGGGCCCGATCACCGATGAGGCTGGGTTGGCTGCCCGATCGGGTACGCCTGTGTCTTGATCGCTGTCTGCGTGTCGCCCCGGTGCTCTACTGACGTGGGTTCTCCTACGGACAGGTGGGACCGAAGGGGTGGATCGGCTTGGCTAGCAAGGACAACAAGGCACGGCACCGGCGGGTGGGCCGGCGCACGGTCACGTTCGCGTGGCCGTCGGGCGGGCAGGGCCGGCACCGGTTGCGGCAGCCGTCGACCGGACTGATCGCGGTCAGCGCCGTGGTGCTGGCCGCGTCGGCCGCGTCGTCGACGGTGCAGGCGGCGCCCGCCTCACCCACGCCCGCGGACGAGCCCGCGGCCAACCCGGTGTCGGCGGACGGGGGGTCGTCGCCGGCCGTCGACTTCCCGGTGGTGGAGAGCCACCTGGCCAGCGGGCGGTTCGTGGGCAACCCGGTGCCGGTGACGGCGACCGGGAGCATCCCGGCGACGGTGCTGGCGGCCTACCAGCGCGCGGTCGAGCGGACGAACATGGTGCAGCCGAACTGCCGCATCCCGCTGGAGCTGCTCGCGGCCATCGGGAAGGTCGAGTCCGGGCACGCCCGCGGCGGCCGGGTGGACGCCGCCGGCCGCACCCTGACCCCGATCCTCGGGCCGGTCCTGAACGGCGGCCCGTTCGCCGCGATCGCCGACACGGACGGCGGCGAGTACGACGGCGACAAGACGTGGGACCGGGCGGTCGGGCCGATGCAGTTCATCCCGTCGACGTGGGCGCGCTGGGCCGCGGACGGGAACGTGGACGGGCAGCTGGACCCGCAGAACGTGTACGACGCGTCGCTGGCCGCGGCGCGGTACCTGTGCGCGGCGAACCGCGACCTCGGCACGCCGACGGGCCTCGACGAGGCGATCCTGAGCTACAACCACTCGACCAGCTACCTGTCGCTGGTGCGCTCGTGGATGCAGGTGTACCAGAACGGCACCGTGTCGGTGGAGGACATCCTCGACGCCGGCCCGCTGCCGGCCGACGGCACGGACCCGCGGCCGGCGCCGGCTCCTTCGGCACCACCGTCGACGCCGCCGTCCACACCGCCGTCCACGCCGCCACCAGGGCCGCCGACCCCGCCCGTGACGCTGCCGACGCCACCCCCGGTCACGCCACCGCCGACGGAGCCCACACCTCCCCCGGCCACGGACCCGGCGACGCCGCCGCCGGACGGGCAGCCGGCCGAGCAGCCGCCCGCGGGTGAGCCCACGGAGCAGTGCGGCCTGCTGGACGTGGTCGGCGGCCTGGTCGGCGGGTTGCTCGGCGAGGCCCCGGACTGCGTGCACGGGCTGGAACTGTCCACTCCGGAAACCACGGCGTCGGCACCCACGGGCACGGCGGCCGTCACGCCCTGAGGCTGTGGCAGCCGCCGCTTGACACCGTGGTCAGTTGCCGCCGTTCGGCGGGTTGCCGTTGCCGCCGCCGTTGGGCGGGCCGCCGCCGTTGCCGCCGTTGCCGCCGTTGCCGCCGTTGCCGCCGTTGCGGTTGCCGAAGTTGCCGAACTCCAGGATGGAGCTGGCGGTCGTCGTTCCGTTGGACGTGGTGGCGATGACCGTCACCTGGGTGCCCTTGGCCACGCCGTCGCTCTTCTGGGTGTCGCTGTCGATGGCGTACGTCTTCTCGTAGCCGTCCTCGCTCTTCACCGTGACCGAGTCGTCCGACAGGGCGGTGACCTCGCCGACCTGGAACTCGCCGTGCTGGGCCTGGTCGATGCCGCCCATGGGGCCGCCCATCATGACCCGGCCGCCACCCAGGCCGCCGCCGGGGCCGCCCTGGGTGTTGTCCACCGAGCCGCTGGCGGCGTAGATCGCCGCGCCGCCGGCCGCCGCGATGCCCACCGCGACCACGGCCGCGATCACGATGCGCCTCGCCGTCCACTTCGACTTCGGCGCGGCCGGGGGCGGCGGGGCGCCCCACTCGGCCGGCTGCTGCTCGGGCTGCTGCCCGGACGGTGGCTGGACGGGCAGCTGGGTCGTCGACTCAGACTGTTCGGTACTCATGAGCGCCACCGTGGACGGTGAACCTGTGCCCGACCTGTGTCCGCTGTGGGCAGGTGCTGTGACCTTTCACCCGGCACAGCTAACACACAGGATTCGCTCAGCGAACCCACACGACGGTGAGCGACGATGACCGCCATGGTGGAGCGGAGTGAGCTACGGCGACCCGACGGGCAACCCGTCCGGGTCCTGGTCGTCGACGACGAGGCCACCCTGGCCGAACTCGTCTCGATGGCGTTGCGGCTGGAGGGCTGGGAGATCAGGAGCGCGGGCGACGGGCTGTCCGCCGTGCGCACGGCACGCGAGTTCCGGCCGGACGCGGTCGTGCTCGACATCATGCTGCCCGACATCGACGGGCTCGAGGTCCTGCGCCGCATGCGTGCCGACCTGCCGAACCTCCCCGTTCTCTTCCTGACCGCGAAGGACGCCGTCGAGGACCGCATCGCCGGGCTCACCGCGGGCGGGGACGACTACGTCACCAAGCCGTTCAGCCTCGAGGAGGTCACCCTGCGCCTGCGTGCCCTGCTCCGCCGCACGGGCGTGACCGAGGCGGGCGAGGGCACCGCACTCGTCGTCGGGGACCTCACCCTGGACGAGGACAGCCGCGAGGTCACCAGGGGCGGCGAGCCCATCGAGCTGACCGCCACCGAGTTCGAGCTGCTGCGGTACCTGATGCGCAACCCGCGCCGCGTGCTGTCCAAGGCGCAGATCCTCGACCGCGTGTGGAACTACGACTTCGGCGGGCAGGCCAACATCGTCGAGCTGTACATCTCCTACCTGCGCAAGAAGATCGACGCGGGTCGCTCGCCGATGATCCACACGATGCGAGGCGCCGGCTATGTCCTCAAACCAGGAGCGTAAGGGCATCGAGTCGTGGTCCCTGCGGCGACGACTGATCTTCGAGCAGATCGTTCTACTGGCCCTGGTCTGTGTGATCGTCGTGCTGGCGACGGAGATCGCGTTACGGGCCTTCCTCGTCGGCCAGCTCGACGACCGGCTCAAGGCGGGACAGCCACCACCCGACGCGCCGGGACCCGGTTACAACATCGACTTCCGCGGGAAGGGCCCGGGCGCCTTCAGCGCGGTGATCATCAACGGCCAGGTGGACCGGGCCAGCCGGTTCTACCCCGAGAGTGGCGACGAGAACCTTCCGGCCAACGAGTATGCCGCCCTGCTCAGCCTGCCGTCCGATGACCACATCTACGTCGAGGACCTCGGCACGTTCGGCGAGTACCGGCTCGCGGCCAGGCAGACCGACTTCGGGACGATCATCACCGGACTGCCGATGTCCGAGGTGAACGACACTCTGCTGAGTGCCGGACTGATCATGGGAGGGGTGGCGCTCGCCGGCCTCCTCGCCGCGGCCGGTGCCGGGGCGCTCATCGTGCGAAGAGCACTGCATCCCCTGCAACGGGTGGCGGCCACCGCGTCCCAGGTGGCCGAACTCCCGCTCGACCAGGGTGAGGTGGAACTGGCCGAGCGGGTGCCCAAGCGATATACCGACCCCAACACCGAGGTCGGCCAGGTCGGCCTGGCCTTCAACCGGATGCTGGGCAACGTGCAGGACGCGCTCATGGCCCGGCACGAGAGCGAGACCCGTGTCCGCCAGTTCGTCGCCGACGCGAGCCACGAGCTCCGCACACCGCTGGCGGCCGTGCGCGGGTACACCGAACTGATCCGCCGGCGCAACGACGACGTCACCCCGGAGGTCGCGCACGCGCTGAGCCGCGTCGAGTCCGAGGCGGCGCGGATGACGACACTCGTCGAGGACCTGCTCCTGCTGGCACGCCTGGACTCCGGCCGGCCGCTCGACCGCAAGCCGGTCGACCTGTCCCGCCTGGTCGTCGACGTGGTCAGCGACGCCCAGGTGGCCGGTCAGGGGCACGTCTGGCGGCTTGACCTGCCGCCGGACCCGGTCGTCGTCCCGGGCGACAACGCGCGGCTGCACCAGGTGGTCGCGAACCTGCTCTCCAACGCCCGCACGCACACGCCACCCGGGACGACCGTCACCGTCGGACTGTCCACAATGGGCGACCACGCGACCCTGACCGTCACCGACAACGGGCCCGGCATCCCGCCGAGCCTCCTGCCGGAGGTGTTCGAACGGTTCGCCCGCGGCGACTCGTCGCGGTCGCGGGCGGCCGGCAGCACGGGGCTCGGCCTGGCCATCGTGGCGGCGGTCGCGCAGGCGCACCACGGGCGCGTCGAGGTCCACAGCCGGCGCGGCTGGACGCGGTTCACGGTCCAGCTCCCCGCACAGCTCACGCACAGGATCGACCAAGGCGGCACCCAGCGGGCGTGACCAGTTTGGGGAGTATGACGACACTCGCCCCCACTGTGCGCCGAACGAGACCGCGCCGACTCCAGATCAGGCCCGCGCTTCCCCTGCTGCTGACCGCCACCGGCGTGCTGTACCTGTGGGGGCTCGGCGCCTCCGGGTGGGCGAACGCCTACTACTCGGCCGCCGCCCAGGCCGGCGCCGCGAGCTGGAAGGCGCTGCTGTTCGGCGCCACCGACGCGGCCGGCGGGATCACGATCGACAAGACACCCGCCTCGGTGTGGGTGATGGGGCTCTCGGCCCGGATCTTCGGCGTGAACTCGTGGAGCATCCTGGTGCCGCAGGCACTCATGGGTGTGGCCACGGTCTGGCTGCTGTACGCCACGGTGAAACGGGTGTCCGGCGAGTGGGCCGGGTTGCTCGCGGGTGTCGTCATGGCACTGACGCCGGTGGCGGTGCTGATGTTCCGCTTCAACAACCCGGACGCGCTGCTCGTGCTCCTGCTGACCGCCGGCGCGTACGCGACCGTGCGCGCCATCGGTGACGACAAGACCGACGGCCGGATGCGCTGGCTCGCACTCGCCGGCGCGTGCGTCGGGTTCGCGTTCCTGACGAAGATGCTGCAGGCGTTCCTGGTGCTGCCGGGGTTCGGGCTCGCGTATCTCGTCGGCGCCAGGAACAAGCGGATCCTCGGCCTGGCCACGGCGCTCGGCTCGATGGTCGTCGCGGGCGGCTGGTGGGTGCTGCTGGTCTCGCTCTGGCCGGCGGGCGACCGGCCCTACATCGGCGGCTCGCAGAACAACTCGGTGCTGGAGCTCACCTTCGGCTACAACGGTTTCGGGCGGCTCACCGGTGACGAGACGGGCAGTGTCGGCGGCGGCGGGGGCGGCTGGGGCGGGACGGGCTGGGGCCGCCTGCTCAGCGGTGAGATGGCTGGTGGCATCGCGTGGCTGCTGCCGGCGGCGGTGGTGATCCTGGTCGGTGGTCTGTGGGCAGCACTGTCTGGCGCCTCCGCGGGAAAAAGTACGTCGGCGCGCTGGCGTAAGGGCCCGGCGTTCCACTCCCTGATCCTGTGGGGCGGTTGGCTGCTGGTCACCGCGGGCGTGTTCAGCTACATGAACGGGATCATCCACCCGTACTACACGGTGGCACTGGCGCCGGCAGTCGCGGCGATCATCGGTATCGGCGCGGTCGAGTTGTGGCGCAAGGGTTTCGTGGGGGTCGCGGTGCTGTCCGGCGCGGTGGCGCTGACCGCGCTGGAGACGTACCTGCTGCTGGACAACGTGGTGCTGCTCGTCATCGGGCTCGGGGTGGCGGGGCTGCTGCTGCTCGTCGAGCGCAACCTGGCCGTGGCCGCGCTGGCCGTGGTCGTGGCGGTGGCCGGACCGGCCGTGTACTCGTTCGAGACGGCCGCCGCGGCGCACACCGGCGCCATCCCGGCGGCGGGACCGGCCGGCCAGGGCTTCCCGGGCGGCGGCGGTGGTCCGACCGGTGGCGGCGGCCGCGGCGGTGGCATGGGTGGCGGCATGAGCGGCCTGCTCGACGCGCCGAGCGTCGGCGCGGACCTCGCGGCACTGTTGCGGGAGAACAGCGGCGACCACACGTGGGCCGCCGCGACCGTGGGCTCGAACAACGCGGCCGGCTACCAGCTCGCGTCCGGCGCACCCGTGCTGGCCGTGGGTGGTTTCAACGGCACGGACCCGTATCCGACCCTCACCCAGTTCCAGGAGATGGTCCGGAATGGACAGATCCACTACTTCGTCGGTGACGGCGCGATGTCCAGCACGTCAACGGGAGGTAGCGACGCGGGGGCCCAGATCGCCGAGTGGGTGGCCGCGAACTACCCGGCCGAGACGGTCGGCGGCGTCACGGTCTACGACCTGTCATGACACGCACAGCTCTCACACAGGCGAGCCACACGGACGTCCAAGCGCGCTACCCGAGTTTGGACACCATGACGCTCACAGTGCCCAATCCCACCGACCGGGAGGCCATCGACCCCGATGGGGACCACCCGGTGCTCGACATCGTCGTGCCCGTGTTCAACGAGGAGCGGGACCTCGCACCCTGTGTCCGCCGGCTGTACGCGCACCTCGCCGGCAGCTTCCCCTACCGGTTCCGGATCACCATCGCGAACAACGCGAGCACCGACGGGACCGCGGGGATCGCCGACGAGCTGGCCATGGCGATCCCCGAGGTGGTCGCCGTGCACCTGCCGGAGAAGGGGCGGGGACGGGCGTTACACGCGGTCTGGTCGGCGAGCGACGCGTCGGTCCTGGCCTACCTGGACGTCGACCTGTCCACGGACCTCAACGCACTGTCGCCGCTGATCGCGCCGCTGCTGTCCGGGCACTCGGACCTCGCGATCGGCAGCCGGCTGGCCCGCGGGTCGCGGGTCGTGCGCGGCCCCAAGCGCGAGTTCATCTCCCGCTGCTACAACCTGATCCTGCGGGGCGCGCTCGCCACCCGGTTCTCCGACGCGCAGTGCGGCTTCAAGGCGATCCGCGCGGACGTGGCGGCGAAGCTGCTGCCGCACGTGGCCGACACGGGCTGGTTCTTCGACACCGAGCTGCTGGTGCTGGCCGAGCGCAGCGGCCTGCGCATCCACGAGGTCCCGGTGGACTGGGTGGACGACCCGGACAGCCGCGTCGACATCGTGGCGACCGCGGTCGCGGACCTGAAGGGCGTCGCCCGGCTGCTCCGCGGTTTCGCGTCGGGGAGGATTCCCGTGGCCGAACTGCGTGAGCAACTGGGCCGGGACGCGCCGAAAACCGGGCTGCTGCGCCAGCTCGTCCGGTTCTCGGTCGTCGGCGTGGTCTCCACGCTCGCGTACCTGGTGCTGTACTCCCTGATGCGCAACGGGTTGGGTGCGCAGGGCGCGAACTTCGTCGCACTGGGACTGACCGCGATCGGCAACACGGCGGCCAACCGGCGGTTCACGTTCGGCGTGCGGGGCAGGGCGGGCGCGGCCCGGCACCAGTTCGAGGGGCTGATCGTGTTCGGCCTCGGGCTGGCGCTGACCTCCGGCTCCCTCGCGATCCTGCACGGGCTCGCCGACCCGGGCCGGGCACTGGAGCTGGCCGTGCTGGTCCTCGCGAACCTCGCGGCCACCGTGCTGCGGTTCCTCCTCCTTCGCGGCTGGGTGTTCCACCCGCGCCGCCAGACCGAAATGAGCACACGTTGATCACGATGGCCACACCGCAGGCGGCGCCCGCACACGCCGCACCGGCGCCACGCAAACAGTTCCCGTGGGTGCTGGTGCTCCTCGCCGGCACGGCGGTGCTGTACCTGTGGAACCTCACCGCGACCGGCTGGGGCAACAGCTACTACGCGGCGCCGGTGCAGGCGGCCACGCAGAGCTGGGAGGCGTGGCTGTTCGGCTCGATCGACGCCGGCAACATCATCACCGTCGACAAGCCGCCGGCCTCACTGTGGCTGGCCGGCCTGTTCGCCAGGGTCTTCGGGTTCTCCAGCTGGACCGTCCTCGCCCCGCAGGCGCTGTGCGGCGTCGCGTCCGTGTGGTTGCTGTACGCGGCGGTGAAGCGGACGTCCGGGAAGGTCGCCGGGCTGATGGCCGGCACGGCACTCGCGCTGACGCCGGTCGCGACGCTGATGTTCCGGTTCAACCTGCCGGACCCGCTGCTCGTGCTGCTGATGGTCGCGGCCGCGTACGCGACCATCCGGGCCGTCGAGAAGGCGAGTCTCAAGTGGTTGCTGCTGGCCGGCACCGCCATCGGGTTCGCGTTCCTGACCAAGATGATGCAGGGTTTCCTGACGCTGCCGGCACTCGCGCTGGTCTACCTGGTCGCGGCGCCGACGTCGCTGGGGAAGCGGATCGCGCACGTGGCGGCCGCGGGTGGCGCGGTGATCGTGTCGGCCGGCTGGTACATCGCGCTGGTGGCCTGGTGGCCGGCGGGTTCGCGGCCGTACATCGCGGGCTCGACGGACAACTCGATCCTGGAGCTGGCCCTGGGCTACAACGGGTTGGGCCGCATCTTCGGCGGTGAGGGCAACCCCGGCGGTGGCGGTGGCATGGGCGGCAACGGGAACACCGGCTTCGGCGGCGCCTCGGGCATCGGGCGCATGTTCGGCGCCGCGTTCGGCACGGAGATCTCGTGGCTGCTGCCCACCGCGCTGGTCGGGTTGGTGGCCGGGCTGTGGTTCACGCGGCGGGCGCCGCGGACCGACCGGACGCGGGCCGCGCTGCTGCTGTGGGGCGGCTGGCTCGTGGTGACCGCGCTGGTGTTCAGCTTCATGAGCGGGATCATCCACCCGTACTACTCGGTGGCCCTCGCGCCGGCGATCGCCGCCGGCGCCGCGATCAGCGCGCGGGAGCTGTGGCGAGGCCGTTCCCACCCGCCCGTCCGGTACGTGCTGGCGGGGATGATGGCGGTCACCGGGGTGTGGACGTTCATCCTGCTGGACCGCTACTCGGACTGGCTGCCGTGGCTGCGCTGGCTGATCATGGCGGGGGCCGTCGTGGTCGCGACGGCGATCGCGGTCGGGGTGAAGGCCCGCGCGCTGGCGGTGGCCGGTCTGGTGACCGCGTTGCTCGGCACCGGGGCGTTCTCGGTGGCGACGGCGGCGGTGGCGCACTCCGGCTCGATCCCCACGTCCGGGCCGTCGTCGGCGGGCCAGGGCTTCGGTGGCGGCGGCATGATGGACGGCGGTTCCACGTCGTCGGAGCTGGCGTCCCTGCTGTCCTCGACGGACACCGAGTGGGCGGCGGCCACCACGGGCGCCCAGTCCGCGGCGAGCCTGTCACTGGCGAGCGGCAAGGCTGTCATCGGGATCGGCGGTTGGAGCGGCAGCGACCCGGCGCCGACGCTGGCGGAGTTCAAGCAGTACGTCGCCGAGGGCCGGATCGCCTACTACGTCGCCGGCGGCGGCATGGGCGGCGGTGGCGGCAACTCCGAGATCGCCCAGTGGGTCGAGGCGAACTACACCGCCACGACGGTCGGCAACACGACGGTGTACGACCTCCGCTGACTTTTTTGGGAAAGGCGCGTCCGGATTCCTCCGGGCGCGCCTTTCACCTTTTCTTGTTGGCGACGACCCGGAACCACGCCTCGGCCCATTCCCGCAGTTCCGCCGGCGACGCCCCGAGCGCCGCGACAATCCGGTCGAGAACATCCGACGGCGCGAGATATCGCCCGGTGACGTAGGAATGGACCGTCGAGCGCGGCTCGGCCACCCGCCGCGCCAACTCGGCCAGGCTGACCTTCGTCTTGTGCGTACCCCGCGCGGCGCGGGCCCGCAACAGCTCCAACTCCCGGGACAGCTCGGCCAGTGTGTGCACCCGCTTCGGGTCAGGACCGGTCACCGTTGCTCCTCCCCACGTCCAGCAATGTCCAGAATTCTCCCGCACGGCGCTACAACGGCCCCACATTCGCTGTAATCCCTCATGGCTCAGCCGAAAGAAAGGAAGAGCCATGGCGATGAGAAAAGCCGCGGTGATATTGGCCGTGCCGGCTTTGTTGGGCGCGCTCGGCGGTACCGCACAGGCGGAACCGGCGGCCTTCGAGTGCAGTTCGGGTTACGTGTGTTTCTACACCGGCGTGGGCGGCACCGGGGACAGGTGCCAGTGGCAGAACGCGAGCCGGCAACACGCGGACGACTGCTCGTGGGCCGCCACCACGAACGTCAACTCGGTCTACAACCACGGCACGAGCACGGCCTACAGCGGCGTCTGCTTCTACCGGCTCCCGAACTACGACAGGAGCCAGGGGTCCTGGTACCTGCCGCAGGGTCACCGGGAGAACCTCGGCCCCGGCGGTTACAAGGTGTTGTCCCACCGGTGGGTCACGAGCGAAGCGCAGTGCTGAGCATTACCGGACAGGAGAAAGGAAGATCCATGGCAGTGACAGTCAGGAAGGCCGCGATGGTCCTCGCCGTGCCGGCGTTGTTGGGGACGTCGGCGGCCACCACCGCGTCGGCCGAACCACTCGCCTGGGACTGCGACCCCGGATACGTCTGCTACTACACCGGTCCGAGCGGCACCGGCGCCAAGTGCCAGTGGCAGAACGCCGACAACAACCACGCGGTCGAGCCGGGCGTGTGCTCGTGGGCCGCGACCACCAACGTGCGGTCGATCTACAACAACGGCCAGAGCGGGAGTTTCACCGGGGTCTGCTCCTACCGGGGGGCGGACTACACGGGCGTTCCTCGCGTGTTCCTCAAGCAGCGCGGCGACTGGTGGAGCACGACCGGCGACGGCTTCAAGGTCCTGTCCCACCGGTGGGTTAACACCAACGGGACCTGCCCCACCGGGTGACCACGCGGCCATGAACACGGTTGTTGACGCCATCGCCGCCCAGCGAGGTGGCTCGGGGTCGCTGCGTGTGCTCGACGCCGGTGGTGTCGAGCACACGCTCGCCTGGGCGGAGGTCCACCGGAAGGCGTGCCGGGTCGCGGGATCCCTTGCCCGACAGGGCATCGGCCCCGGGGACCGGGTCGCGCTGCTCGCCGACACCGGTGTCGACCTCGTGGTCGCGCTGCAGGGGGTGTGGCTCGCGGGGGCGGCGGTCACGGTCCTCCCGTTGCCGACGCGGCAGTCCGCCGACGCGTACCTGGGCCACCTGTGCCGGATCGTCGCGGACGCGCGGCCGAGTCTCGTCCTGGCCGGGGCGCCGGGGCTTGCCACCACGCTCGGCGCGCCGGTCGAGGACCTCGCGGGGTTCGTCGCGCGGGACACCGACGGCACACCGTCCACACCGGACAGTACGGCGCTCGCCGTTCTCCAGTACACCAGTGGTTCCACGCGGCAACCCCGGGGCGTGCCCGTCACGCACGGGCAGCTCGCGGCCAACCTCGCGGCCATCCGGTCCGCCACGCGGCTCGACGTGGCACGGGACCGGCTGCTCAGCTGGCTGCCGCTGAGCCACGACCTCGGCCTGGTCGGTTTCCTCGCCCTGCCGATGGCCCACGGGTGCGACCTGATCCTGCAGTCGCCCGCGGCGTTCGCGGCGCGGCCCATGAGCTGGTTCGAGGCGGTCACCGCGTACCGGGCCACGGTGACCGCCGGGCCGAACTTCGCCTGGGGGCTCATGGCTCGGCTGCTCGCGGGCGCGGACGTCGACCTCGGGTCGCTGCGGATGGCGATCACCGCCGCCGAGCCGGTCGTGCCGGCGGACATGCGGCGGCTTCGCCAGGTGCTGGACCCCTCGGTCATCACCTGCGCGTACGGGCTCGCCGAGGCGACCCTCGCGGTCACCCTGTCCACCGGGCTGGCCACGGACACCGTCGACCCCGCGGCGCTCGAGACCCGCGGCGAGGCGGTGCAGGCACGCGGAGGGCGCGAGCTGGCGCGGCTCGGCCGGCCACTCGACGGCGTGCGGTTGCGGATCGTCGACCGCGACACCGGTGACGAGCTGCCCGAGCGGCGGGTCGGCCGGATCGAGGTCGCCGGGCCGAGCGTGACCCTCGGGTACTGGGGTGAGCGGAACCGCGCGTCCGAGTGGCTGTCCACGGGCGACCTCGGCTACCTGGCCGGCGGCGAGCTCGTCGTGTGCGGGCGGGAGTCCGACCTGCTGTTCGCCGCCGGCCGCAACGTGTTCCCGCAGGACGTCGAGGCCGCCGCGTGCGCGGTGCCCCACGTGCGGGCGGGCAACGCCGTGGCGTTCGGCGTGCCCGGGCTGGTGGTCGCCGTCGAGTCCCGGCTGTGGGCCGACCGGGAGGCGGTGACGGCCGTGCGGGCGGGCGTCACCGCCGCGGTGGTCGCCGAGGTCGGGCTCACGCCCCGGTCCGTCGCGGTGCTGCCGCCCGGCGCCCTGCCGAAGACGACCTCGGGCAAGGTCCGCCGCGCGGAGACGCGGCGGCGGTATCTCACCCACGAGCTGGAGGTATCCCAGTGACCACAACGGAAACGACCGCGCGGGACGCCTGGCGGCAGGAGATCGCCGAACTGCTCGACCTCGACCCCGCCGCGCTGGCCGACCACGCCGACCTGACCACCGAACTGGGCCTGGACAGCCTGGCCATGATGACGCTCGCCGGCTGGCTGGCCACCAAGGGCGTTCCGTCCACCGGGTTGCGGCGGGTCGGCGACGTCTTCGAGCGGCTCGAGCGGCCCCACCGGCTGTCGGTGGTCGTCACCGGCGGCGAGTCCGGCCCCACCGCGACCACCGGGCTGCTGCCGGCCCGCCCACGCGCCACGCTCGCGCCCGTGCTCGCGAGCGGCGACTACCGGCTGGCCCCGATCCAGGAACAGGACCTGGACTTCCTGTACCTGCTGGCGACCCACCCCGAGACCGGCTACCGCTGGCGGTACCGGGGCAACCCGCCGCCACCCCAGGAGTTCGGCGCCGACCTGTGGGGTCAGGTGCTGGTCCAGTACGTGGCCCGGGTGGTCGGCACCGGGGAGCCCGCCGGCCACGTCGTCGCGTACGGCGCCGACCTCGCGAACGGGCACGCGTCCGTGGGCGCGCTGTTCACCCCCGACCACGCCGGCACGGGCCGCGCCGCCGAGATCACGGCCGTCTTCGTGCGGTACCTGTTCCACACGTTCCGGCTGCGGAAGCTGTACCTGGAGGTGCCGGGGTTCAACTGGCCGCAGGTGGAGAGCGGCGCCGGCAGGCAGTTCACGGTCGAGGGCGTCCTGCGGGACCACGACTTCTACGCGGGCCGGTACTGGGACAAGTACGTCTGCGCGATCTACCCCGAGGACGTCACCAGTTCCCGCGGTGGTCCGGGATCGTGAAGATCAGCGGGACCGCCACCAGCATCAGGACCGACAGCACCACGAAGCCGTGGGCCTGGGCCATGGCCGGGTTGGTGCTGTCGGCCGCGACCGCGGTCATCACCGACACCGAGATGATCGAGCCGCTCTGGCGGAACATGCCGCGCAGGCCCGCGATGGACGCGATCTGGTCCGGCGCGAGCTGCAGGCCCGCGTTGTTGGACGCCGGCACCGAGACGCCCATGCCGACGCCGGTGATGCCCGCGGCCACCATCAGCCACAGGTAGCCGTTGGTGTTCGGCGGCGGGAACGCCATCAGCACGAACCCGGTGACGATCAACGTGAAGCCGACCGTCATCGGGATGCGGCAGCCGAGGCGGCGCAGGGTCAGCACCGCCAGCGCGGCGACGCAGATGACGCCGGCGCCGCGGGCGGTCAGGACCGTGCCGGCCTCGAGCGGGTCGAGGTGGAAGCGTTCCTCGGCGTACAGCGGCACGAGCGCGCCGAAGCCGATGGCCGCGCCGCCGAACAGCATGTTGAGCACGTTCATCGCGCCGAAGCCCCGGCCACGCAGCAGCCGCATGGGGATGAACGGGGCACGGGCGCGGACCGTGTGCCGGACGAACAGCCACGCGAGGACCACCGACGCCAGCATCGGGGCGAGGAACCAGGGGCTGGTCAGGCCGTCGTCGAGGTTCGTCATGCCGTACATGGCCGTGAGCATGAGGAACGCGAGCAACAGCAGGCCGCGGACGTCGATCCGGTCGGCCGGCTTGCGGCCGGTCTCGCGGATGAGGTGCCAGCCCAGCGCGAGCAGCACCACCCCGACCGGCACGTTGACGAAGAAGATCGTGCGCCAGTCGGCGTAGGTGATGATCACGCCGCCGAGGATCGGTCCCAGAATGCCGCCGATCGGGAAGATGGAGGTGAACATGCCGACGGCGCGGTCCCGCGCGGGACCGTAGTGGTCGGCGATGATGCCGGTCGCGGACGGGATGAACCCACCGCCGCCGATCGCCTGGACGGCCCGCAGCGCGACCAGCACGTAGATGTTGCCGGCCAGCGCGCAGGCCAGCGACGCGCTCGTGAAGACGGCGACCGCGACGAGGAACACCTTCTTGCGGCCGAAGTGGTCACCCAGCTTGCCGGCGAGCGGCATGGCGATGATCTGGCCCAGCGAGTAGATCGTGATCGTCCAGCCACTCCACGTCAGCTCCGCGTGAAGGTCGGTCTGGATGGCGTTGAGGGCGGTCGCGACGATCGTCTGGTCCATCGCCGACATGAACAACGCCATAGCGACGACGGCAAACACCAGGTGACGGCGGGGTAGCGCTTCGGCGGGGATTGCGACCGGCGCTGTTACTCCTATGCTTCGCATCCCCATGCCACAAGAATAAGTTGCTTGCCGGCAAGCAACCAAGCGTCTGTGACCAACCAGTCGTCGGGAGTTTTGGTAAGTGGATGCCGAGAACGTGACCCGCCTGCGTCGGGTCATCGGCCGGCTTGCGCGGCTGCTGAACGCCGCCCCGGTCAGCGAGAACCTGACGCCAACCCAAGCTTCCGTGCTGGGCCTGGTCGCCCACCGCGCGCCGATCGGGATGACCGAGCTGGCCGACCTCGAGGGCCTGAACCCGACCATGCTGTCGCGGGTGGTCGCCAAGCTGGTCGAGGACGACCTGGTCCGCCGCCTGCCGAACCCCAACGACCAGCGCGCGGTGCAGCTGGAGGCCACCGACCACGGCCGCCAGGTACACGAACGCATCATCGCGTCCCGCACCGCGACCGTCGCCCAGATCCTCGACGGCCTGTCACCGGACGTGACCGATGCCCTACGAAACGCGTTGCCCGCACTGGAAGCACTCGCCGAGGGCCTGCGCACCCAGAAGGGCTGAGCGGACTTCCATACGAGTGCCCAGACTCCTGTCCGCATTCGCGGAGTTCGCCGGGAAGGCACGATACCGGCCCGGTTGCACGTTTGTCGGGATGACGGCCTCGTTGTCCTGCCTGGTCACGTGCCAGTAGCCTTTCTCTTCGCACTGCGTTTCGCGACGGGGAAGGACCAACGCATGCCGCGTACCGAAGCGGTGGCACGGCGGACCTACGGCGGTCGCTCGGCGGCCGATCGCAGAGCCGAGCGGAGGGAACGGTTGCTGGAGGCGGGACTCCAGCTGTTCGGCACGGAAGGCTATGCGGGGACGTCGATCGAGAAGCTGTGCACGCACGCGGGTGTGTCCACGCGCAACTTCTACGAGGAGTTCCACGCCCGCGAGGACCTGCTGATCGCCCTGCACGCGCGGGCGAACGAGCGTTCGTTCCGGGCGGTGAACGCCGCGTTCGAGGGCGCGTGCGACGCCGCGCTCGCGGAACGGTTCGAGCTGGCCGTGCGGACGTTCATCCAGAACATGGCCAGCGATCCCCGCCTGGCGCGGGTCGCGTACGTCGAGATGATCGGCGTCAGCAACGCCGTGGAGAAGCACCGCATGGCGTGGCGCAAGCGGTGGTGGGACTTCATGGTGCAGGAGGCGGACCGCGCGGTGCTGCGCGGCGAGGCCGAACCGCGTGACTTCACCTTGCCCGCGCTCGCGGTGATCGCGTCGGTCAACGAGCTGGTGCACCACTACTCGCTCAACCGGGGGAGGATCACGTTGGACGAGATCATCACGGAAGTAGTGCGGTTCGCGGTCGCGGCGGTGACCGCCCCATGACCGTGTCCGCCGCCGCTTCTTCCGCCGCCCTGCTCGAACGCCTCAACACCATCGCCGCCACCGACGTCGGTCCGGCGGCCACGCTGCTGGCTTCCTCGGTGCGGAACAACGGGGTCATCCAGGCGTTCGGGACCGGCCACTCGCAGGCCACAGCCCTGGAGATCGCCGGCCGCGCCGGCGGTCTGGTCCCGTCCAACCGGATCGCGCTGACGGACCTGGTGCAGTTCGGCGGGGAGGACCCGGCCGTGCTCGCCGACCCGATGCTCGAACGGCGCGGGGACGTCGTGTCCCGGCTGTACGAGCTGGCCGCGCCCCAGCCGCAGGACGTGTTCGTGATCGCGTCCAGCTCGGGTGTGAACTCGTCGGTCGTGGAGATGGCGCACGTCGTGACATCCGCCGGGCACAAGCTGGTGGCCATCACGTCGTTGCAGCACAGCAGCCAGGTCCCGGCCCGGCACGAGTCGGGGAAGCGCCTGTCGGACCTCGCGGACGTGACGCTCGACAACGGCGCGCCGTTCGGTGACACGCTCCTGCCGCTGCCGGACGGCACGTCGGTGGGCGGCGTGTCGTCGCTGACCGCCGGGCTGCTGGTGCAGATGCTGGTGGCGGAGACCGTCCGGCAGCTGCTGGAGGCGGGTTACGAGCCACCGGTGTACGTGTCGAACAACGTGCCCGGCGGCCACGAACGCAACCTCAAGCTCGAGGCGCTGTACGAGGGTCGCATCCGCCGCACGGCGAGCTAGCCGGGCCGGCGGCGACGAGGGCACGCGCGTTGTCCGCCCGGTCCCAGCCACGCTCGGCGACATGGTGAAGATCCATCGGTCTACCGAGCCACGAGGTCCCGCACGGCTTCCGGCCAGGTCGGGTGGTGGAAGCTGAAACCCGCCTCCAGCAAGCGGGTCGGGACCACGCGGCGGCTCTTCAGCAGCAGCTCCGTGTCCGATCTCATGGCCCACGCGCCGAGCTCGGCCATCCACCGCGTGGCCGGCAGGCCGACCGGGACACCGCACGCCTTCCGCAGCTCCCGCATGAAGTCCTTGTACGGCAAGGGGTTCGGCGCCGCGAGGTTGACCGGGCCGGCCATGTCCCCGTCCAGCAGGAACAACACCGCGCGGACGAAGTCCTCCCCGTGCAGCCACGACATGTACTGCCGGCCGCCGGCCACCGATCCGCCGAACCCGAGCCGCGCCAGGCGTCGCATCGCCACGAACGCGCCGCCCCTGCCGAGGCTCATGACCATGGCGGTGCGGAGCGCCACCTTCCGCGTCGCCGGGGTGTCGGCCCGGTCCTGCTCGGCCTCCCAGTTCCGCGCGATCTCGACGCTGTAGTCCCAGTACCGCGGCACGTCCGGCTCCCCGCCGCCGAGGATGCCGGTGACCTCGTCGTTCGGCGCGTCGAAGCGGTGGGCGTAGACCGTCGCGGTGCTCATCTGCAGCCACACCTGAGGCGGACGTTCGGCCTTGGCGATCGCCTCGCCCACCGCACGCGCCGAGTCGACCCGGGAGGACATCATCTCCCGCATGTTCCCGGGCGTGTAGCGGCAGTTCACGCTACGCCCGGCGAGGTTGACGACGGCGTCCGCGCCGTCCACCACCTGGGGATCCAGCGTCCGGCCGTCCCACCGGACCCCCTCGCGACGGCCCACGACCGTCACCTCGTGCCCGGCCGCGGCCAGCCCGTGCCGCAGGAGTCCGCCCAGGTGCCCGCTACCACCCGGAACCACGATCCGCATCGCCCACCCCCAGGGTTTGAACGTGTTCAAAACCGAGGGTAGACCTCAGCGCCGGGGCGTCAACCCGGCGTGGGTCACACCATGTACTGGTCGTGGCCGGCGAGGAACTCGGTGTACTCCTCCTCGCTCAGCTGCCGGCCCGTCGTGGCGATCTCGACCAGCTCGGTGAAGTAGCGCTCGCGCGGGGCGCCGGGCGCGAACAGGATCAGCATCGACGCCGCTTCGTCGCTCTCGTTGCGGAAGGCGTGGATGCCGTTCGGCGGGACGTACAGGTAGTCGCCCTTCGCCGCGGTGACCCAGTTGGCGCCGTCGTAGAGGCGGACCGCGCCGTCGAGGATGTAGAAGCTCTCCGAGAACGTCTTGTGGTAGTGCGCGGCCGGGCCGCCCGCCTGGGGTGTCATGTCCCACTGGAACAGGCCGAAGCCGCCGCCGGTCGTCGCGCCCGTGGCCAGGAACTTCGTGTTCACCCTCGGGCCGCTCAACTCGGGCTCGGTCGCCGCCGGCCGGTACGTCGCGCTGATCTCACCGGTGAAGGACATGTCTGCGATAGTAGGCGACACCATGAGCGGAGCTTGCGGAGCGAATCATCAGCACTCAGGACGGCTTCTCGAACGCGGAGGGCGCCGGAGGAGCGGAGCCTGCGGAGCGTTCCGGTGCCACGGAGCGGGCGAGGAGCCGTCATGTACATCCTGCTGAGCTGCGCGATCTCCCTCGACGGCTACCTCGACGACGCGACGGACGAGCGGCTCGTCCTGTCCAACGCCGCCGACCTCGACCGGGTCGACGCGGAGCGGGCCGGCGTCGACGCGATCCTGGTCGGCGCCAACACGATCCGCCGCGACAACCCGCGCCTGTCGGTTCGCTCGCCGGCCCGCCGCGCGGCCCGGGAGGCGGCGGGGAAGCCCGCGACGCCGCTGAAGGTGGTCCTCTCGTCGCGCGAGGTGCCGGCCGACGCGGCGTTCCGCGCGGACGGCGACGCGCTGGTCACCCACGGCCCCCTCGACGCGGTGGTGAAGGAGCTCGAGGAGCGCGGGGTCGAGCGCCTCATGGTCGAGGGCGGCGGCCGCGTGCTGACCGAGTTCCTGACCACAGGTCTCGCCGACGAGCTGCAGCTGGTGATCGCCCCGTTCTTCGTCGGCGACTCGACCGCCCCCCGGTTCGTCCATGATGGACAGTTCCCGCGAACCGCCCGCGCCCGCGCCACGCTCGCCTCGGTGACGACGATCGGCAACGTGGCCCTGCACCGGTACCTCCTGAGCGACAAGGCGATCGACCACCACTGGCTCAGCCACGCGATCGAGCTGTCCCACCGCTGTCCCCCGTCCACCACGGCCTTCAGCGTGGGCGCGGTCATCGTCGACGCGGCCGGCGAGGCCATCGCGTGGGGCTACTCCCGCGAGACCGACGACGTCGTGCACGCCGAGGAGTCCGCACTGTCCAAACTGGCCGCCGACGATCCGCGCCTGCGTACCGCGACCATCTACAGCTCGCTGGAACCGTGCAGCATGCGCAAGTCCCGGCCGGCGGCGTGCAGCAGGCTGATCCGCGAGGCCGGCATCCCCCGCGTGGTCTTCGCGATGCGCGAGCCGTCGACGTTCGTGGTCGGCGAGGGCGCGGAGGAACTGACCGCGGCCGGCGTGACGACCGTCGAGTACCCGGACCTGACCGACCAGGTCCGCGCCGCCAACCGCCCCCAACTGGGCCTGCCCTGAAGGACCCCTTCGAGACGTTGAACGTCCTGAAGGGGTCCTTCAGGGCATGACGGCTCAGGCGGGGAGGGCGAGCAGGCCGGACAGGGTGGTCGGGGTGCCGCCAGGCCAGGACAGGATGCCGGGCAGGCCGGGCACCTGGGGCTGCGGCGCCGCGGCCGGGGTGGGGACCTCCACCGGTTTGCCGCCGTACGGGGCGTTCTGGGAGCCGCGTACGCCGGTCGGGCTGCCGGGTGGCTCGGCGCAGTACGCCTGCTCGTTCACCGGCACGTCCGTGGTCTGGTTGGCGCCGCGCTGGCTGGTGCCCTCGTAGCCCTTCGTGCACGAGAAGGGGTCGTTGAACGTCAGGACCAGGCCCAGATGGCCGGTGCCGTCGGGGTTCGCGCCCGGAGCGGTGGCGGTGATCATCGGGAACGCGACCAGCAGCTCCTCGATCGCGTCGGTGCGGGTGGCGGTGATCTGCATGGTGGTCAGCAGGTTCGCGATGATCACGCCGAGGTCCTGGCCGGAGTCGCGGAGGATGTCGTTCACCTGTACGGCCACGGTCGGGGTGACGTTGATCAGCCGGCGGAGGTCCGGGTTGGACGTCTTCAGCTGCTCGGCCAGCAACCGCAGTGACGAGCTGTAGTCCAGGATCTGCTGGGTCTGATCCACCTGGGTGTCCAGCACGACCCGCCCGTTCGCCAGCAGCGACGTCGTCTGCGGCAGGTGCGCGGTCGCCGTCGACGTCAGCTTGCCCGCGCTGTCCAGCAGCACCCGCAGCGCCGGGCCGGAGTTCTGGAACGCCAGGTACAGCTCGTTCACCGTGGTGCGCAACGACTCCTGCGGCACGCTCGTCACCAGACTGTCCAGATTGGACAACAGCACCTCGGGACCGGACGGGGTCTTCGTGCGGGACACGGGGATCACGGAGCCGTCCGCCAGGTACGGGCCGCGGTCGTCGGGCGGCTGCAGGTCCACGTACTGCTCGCCGACCGCCGACCGGTTCGCCACCACCGCGGACGTGGACGCGGGGATCGGCGGGGTGCCGTCGTCGATGTCGAGGATGACGTGCACGCCGTCGTCCGACAGGACCAGCCGCTCGACCCGGCCGACGGCGACCCCGCGATAGGTCACCTCGGCGTTCGGGAAGATGCCGCCGGAGTCGGCGAGCTGCACCGTCACCCGGTAGCCGCGCGCGCCGAACAGCCGGTCCAGCCCCGCGTACGTGCCGCCGACGTACACGATGCCGACCACCGCGATCATCGCGAACAGGAACAGCCGGACCTTGGTGCCCCGCAACAACATCACTGACCACCACCCAGCAGCGAGCCGAGCACGCCGAGCAGCCCGCCCGGGGACGAGGACGCCGGCGGCGCGGGCAGCGTCGGCAACGGCAGCAGCGGCTCGGTGTTCGCCGACGGCGGCTGGGTCGGGTTGACGCCGGGGATCGGTATCAGCGGTGTACTCGCGTTCTCGATGTTCTCCAGCAACCCGGACAGGTCGAGGTCGAACGTGACGTCCACGTTCACGTAGTCGCCCTTGACCGCGTTGAGGAAGTAGTCGGTGAACGGGTAGGTCACCAGGAACTGCAACGAGTTCGGCAGGTCGGCGCCGGACTTCGCGAGCTGCTGGAGCGTCGGGGCCAGCAACCGCAGGTCGTCGGCCAGGTCGTCGCGGCTGCGGTTGACCGTGTCGACCGCGACGTTCGACAGGGTCTCCAGCGCGTTCAGCATGGTCACGAGCTGGTCCCGCTGCTCGTTGACGACCGCGAGGCCCGGGCCGAGCTGGTCGAGCGCGACCCTGATGTTGTCGGTCTGCGCGACGAGGCTCGTGGACAGGCGGCCCAACGCGTCGATGGCCTTCGTGATGTTGTTCTTCTCGCCGTCCAGCACCTTCACCACCCTGTCTATGTTGGACAGTGTGGCACGCAGCTCGGGCTCGTTGCCGTCGAGCGCGTTGTTCACCTCGGTCACGATGGTCGACAGCTGCCCGATGCCGCCGCCGTTGAGCAGCAACGACAACGCGCCGAGGACCTCCTCGATCTCCGGGTTGCGGTTGGTGCGGTCGATGGGGATCACCGCGCCGTCCGCGAGCGTGCCCTCGGGCGTGTCCGGCGACTTCAGCTCGACGAACTTCTCCCCCAGCAGCGACGACTGGCGCAGCTCGGCGCCCGCGTTGGCCGGCAGCCGCACGCCGCCGTTGACCAGCATCGTCACGACCGCGGTCCGGTTGTCCCGGGCCAGCTCGATCTTCTCGACCCGGCCCACCGCCACGTCGTGCACCTTGACCCCGGCGTGCGGCACGAGGTCGAGGACGTCGCCGAAGTGCGCGACGACCCGGTACGGGTGGTCGCCGAGGTCCGCGCCGCCGGGCAGCGGCAGCTGGTACATGCCGGAGAACCCACCGGAACCGCTGCATCCGGCGAGCACGAAGACGAGTGCCAGCAGGAGGAGCCGCCTCACCGGCCACCTCCCGAGAGCGCGCCGGACAGGTCGACGAGCGGGATGGGCAGTGGTGGCAGCTGTCCCTGCTGCAGCGCCCGCAACGCCTCGGCCGGCGTGGGCAGGTTGAGCGTGCCGTCGAGGTACGGGGCGAGCTGCGTGCACAGGTCACTGAGGGTCTTCGGCAGCTGGGTCGGCGTCGACGCCCTGATGGTGCGGCACAGCAGGAGCACCGGCGGGTAGGTCAACTCGTTGAGGTTGCCCCGGATGGCGAACGACGCGGACGCGGCGTCGTAGGTGTTCAGGAAGTTCGACATGGCGAGCGGCGCCACGTCGAGGATCTCCGCGATGGCCGCCCGCTGGTCGACGAGCGCCTGGGTCACCCCGGTCAGCTTGTCCACATTGGACGCGATGAGGTCCTTGTTGTTCGCGATGAAGGCCTGCACCTCGGTGAGCGCGACGCCGAGCGAGCTGAGCGCGGTGCCGAGGTCGTCCCGGTCGTCGGCCAGGTAACCGCTCACGTCGGCGAGCTTGTCGTTGAACTCCCGCACCTGCGCGTCGCTCTCGGCGAGCGTGGTCGTGAACGCGTTGAGGTTGTCGACGGTCGTGAACAGGTCGCCACGCGAGTCCGCGAGCGTCTCCGCCGCCTGAGACAGCTGCTGAATGGTCTGGTTGAACAGCTCCCCGTTGCCGGACAGGTTCGCCGCTGCGGTGTCGAGCACGTTGGACAGTGCGCCGTCCTTGTTGGCGCCGTTCGGCCCGAGTGCCGTGGCGAGGTCGTTGACGCTCGCGGTCAGGTCGTCCAGCTCGACGGGCGTCGCGGTGCGGTCGAGCGGGATCTCCGTGCCGCTCTTCATGAGCGGGCCGCCGTCGTAGGCGGGTGTCAGCTGGACGTACCGGTCGCTCACCAGCGACGGCGCCACCACGACCGCCTGCGCGTTCGCCGGGATCTCGACGCCGTCGTCGACGGTCATCTCGACCCGCACCCGGTTTCCCTGCGGTGTCACGGACGTGATGCGCCCGACCCCCACGCCGAGCACCTTGACCTCGGAACCCGCGTACACGCCGACGGTCTTCGAGAAGTACGCGGTGATCTTCAGGCCGGTCGGGCTCATCGTGACCCACCACAGCGCGAACGCGATCAGCAGCATCACCGCGAGCGCGTAGATCACGGTGATGGCCGCGCGCCGGCTGGCCTGGCTCTCCGTCAGCATCGTCCGCACGTTCATCGGCCACCACCCGTGTACACGTGGGGGGTCTCGCAGCCCTGGGGGTTGATGTCGAAGATCCCGAGGTCGGTCGTCGGTGGCAGGAGCCCGCAGATGTAGCCCTCGAACCAGCGGCCGTTGCCGACGACGTTGTTGAACATCCGCACGTACGGCGCGAGCGAGTGCAGGCTGTCGTTGAGGTTCTTCTGGTTGTTGGCCAGGATCGTGGTGACCTTGTCGAGGTCGGTGAGCACCGGTTGCAGCTGTGCCTGGTTGTCGGCGACCAAGCCTCGCAGCTCGCCCGCGAGGTTCGTGGTGCCGGTCAGCAGCGAGTGCACGGCCTCCCGGCGGAACTGCAGCTCGCCCAGCAGCAGCGAGGCGTCACTGAACAGCTTCTTCAGCTGCTCGTCGCGGTCGGCCAGGGTCTTGCTGAACCCGGCCGTGTTGGCGAGCAGGGTCCGCAGCTGTTCGTCCCGTGTGGACAGTACGGCCGAGATCCGCGACAGACCGGTGAGCGTGTCCCTGATGTGCTGCGGCGAGTTGGCGAACGTGTCGGAGAGCACCTGGAAGCTCTGCGCGAGCTGCTTGGTGTCGATCTGGTCGACGGTCTGCGACAGCTTCCCGACCGCCGGCACGATGTCGAACGGCGTCCGCGTCCGGTCGACGGGGATCGGCGTGTTGGCGCTCTGCGGTGTGCTGCCGGCGGAGGAGATCGCCAGGTACTTGTCCCCCAGCAACGTCTTGATCTCGATGGACACCGTGCTCCGGTCGCCCAGGCTGACATCCTTGACCCGGAAGTCGACGACCACCTTGTTGCGGACCAGCTCCACGCCGCGCACGGCGCCGACCTTCACGCCGGCCAACCGCACCTCGTTACCCGGCCGCAGTCCGGCGGACTCGCGGAACTCGGCCGTGTAGGTCGTGCCCCCGCCGATGATCGGCAGGTCGTCGGCGTTGAACGCGACCAGCAGCCCCAACACCATGAGCACCAGCGTGACGGTGCCGACGGCCGCCTGGTCCCGGTCCTTGAGTCGCTTCACCACCGCCCCCGTTCCCGGCCCTCATGCCCTGAAAGGCGCGTTCGAGACATCGCCGACGCCCTGAAAGGCGCGTTGAGGACGTTCAGCGACCCGAACGCGCCTTTCAGGGCACCGCTGATGTCCTGAAAGCGCCTTTCAGGGCACGGCGGGCCAGGCGTCGGGTGCCGGGCGTCGCCTGCCGCCACTCGTCGGGTGACTTCGCTCATTGGCACCTCTCCGCCATCGGGGTGCCGGGGACGGGGACCAGCGGGAGGTCCACCGAGATCCCCAGGTCGGAGACGCCGACCCGGCCGCGCATGCTGCAGAGGTAGTAGTTGTACCAACCGCCGTAGCTGGAAACCCGGTTGATGGTCTGGATCTTGTGCGGCAGGCCGGCCAGGAACTTGTCCACCGTGTCGCCGTGTTCCGCCAGCGTGCCCGCCAGGTCCCCCAGCGCGGCGATGTCGTCCTTCAGCGGCGGCCGGACCGTCGACAGCAGGCCCGCCGTCGACGTCGTCAGGTCGCCCAGGGCACTGATCGCGGTGCCGATCGAGTCCCGTTGCTGGGCGAGGCCGGTCGCCAGCTGCTGCAGCTGGTCGATGAGGCCCGACACCTCGTTGGTGCGCTCGTTCACCGTGGTCAGCACGGTGTTGAGGTTGTCGATGACCTGCCCGATCACCTGGTCCTTGCTCGCCACGGTCGACGCCAGTGACGCGGTGTGCGCGAGCACGCTGTCGATCGTGCCGCCCTCGCCCTGCAGCACCTGGATCAGCTCGCCGGCCAGCTTGTTCACGTCCTCGGGCTTCAGCGCCTGGAACAGCGGCTGGAACCCGTTGAACAGCTCGGTCAGGTTCAGCGCCGGCTGGGTCCGCGCGACCGGGATCGTGTCGCCGGGACGCAGGACCGCGTTCGTGTCGCCGGAGCCGATGCCGAGCGAGACGTACCGCTGGCCGATCAGGTTGCGGTACTTGATGGTCGCCGTGATCGTGCGCGGCAGCTCGCGGCTCGCCTCGACGTCGAACCGCACGTCCGCGTACTTGTTCTCCGCCACCGAGATGTCGGTGACCTGTCCGATGCGGACACCGGACATGCGGATGTCGTCGCCGACGTTGAGGCCGGTCGCGTCGGTGAACCGGGCGGTGTAGCCGGTGGTCGGCCCCAGGGACGTGTTCGCGATGGTGAGGCCCAGCAACGCGGTCAGCGTCACGGTCACGACCGCGAACACGATCATCTTGACCAGGGGCCCAACAAAGTTCCTCATGACACCGCCTCCCCCGCTCCGCGGCGCCGGAACGCTCCGCAAGCTCCGCTCCACCGGCGCCCTCCGCGGGCTCGGCGGCGTCCTGTGTGCTGATGGTTCGCTCCGCAAGCTCCGCTCACTGGACGGTCACCTCCGTCCCGCGGAACAGGGGTCCGACCAGCAGCGAGCCCCACGACGGCACCTGCGACGGCTGCACTCCGAGCCCCGGCGCCACGAGCGCGGCGATCAGCTCCTGCTCGGCCGGGCTGTTGGCGAGCTGCGGCTCGCTCGTCAGCGACTGCGGCAGCGTGTTCGGGAAGTCCTGCGGCCGGTTGTTCTTCGGCGCCGGCGGTTTCGACGACCCGTCCCTGAGCCCGCCACCCTCGGGGTACTGCGGGAACACCGCCGGCGGGTGCGCGACGGGATAGCAGCGCGGCCCGCGCTTGTCGTCGTAGCGCGGGGTGTCCACGCCGGGCAGGTACTTGCCGCGGCTCGCGGTGATCTCGATGGTCACCCTGGTCACGTTCGGCGTGGCGGTGCCCTTGCCGAACGCGGCGTCCGCGGACGGGATGGCGTCGACCAGCTGCTTGAGCAGGCACGGGTACTCGGGCGCGTACTTGGCCAGTACCTCCAGAGTGGACGTGGACTCGCTGGCCAGGTTGATGATGTTGTCCTTGTTGGCGGCCAGGAAGTTCCCGAGGTCGATCGACGCGTTCGTCAGTGTCGCGTACAGGTTCTGGAGCTGGCCGCGCTGCTCCACGACCGTCTGCGTGGTGACGGTCAGGTCCCGCAACGCCGTCAGCAGCTCGGGCCCGGCCTGCGCGTACGTGTCCGCGACCTGGGCGAGCTTGGCGATGTTGGCCTGCAGGTCCGGCAGCGACGGCTCGAGCTGCCCGAGGTACTGCCCCAGCTCCACGAGCGTGTCGCCGAACTCCTTGCCCTGCCCCCTCAACGCCGTCGACATGGCGGTCAGCGTCGCCGACAGCTTCTCCGGCTGGACCGCCTGCAGCACCGGCATGAGGTTGTCGAGCACCTGCTCGATCTCGACGGCCGAGCTGGTGCGGTCCTGGCCGATCACCGCCCCCTCCCGCAACCGTCCACTCGGGGCGGAGGGAACCTGCAGCGCCACATAGCGTTCGCCGAACAGCGTCTTCGGCAGCAGCCGCGCGCTCACGTTCGCCGGGATCTGGCCGAGCTGGTCGGGATCCATGGCCAGGTCGAGGATCGCGTGGTCGCCGTTGGGCCGGATGCCCCGCACCTCGCCGACGATCAGCCCACGCAGCTTGACGTCCGCGCCGGCACGCAGCTGGTTGCCGACGTGGTCGGTCTCCAGCGTCACCGGCACGACCGGCGTGAACGTCTTGCGGTAGAAGGCGACCGAGAGCACGACGAACATCCCGGCGATCACCAGGAAGATCAGCCCGTAGATCTGGTACCGGAGCTTGTCCTTCATCCGGCTATCCGCACTGTCGTCGTGGCGCCCCAGATCGCGAGTGACAGGAAGAAGTCGAGCAGCATCTGCACCACGATCGCCGCGCGGACCGCCCTACCCACGGCCACGCCGACCCCGGCCGGACCGCCGGTCGCGGTGTAGCCGTAGTAGCAGTGCACGAGGATGATCACGACGCTGAACACCATCACCTTGAGGAACGACCACAGCACGTCCTCCGGTGGTAAGAACAGGTGGAAGTAGTGGTCGTAGGTACCCGTCGACTGGCCGTAGAACCACACGGTCACCTGCCGCGACGCCACGTACGACGACAGCAGCCCCACCAGGTACAGCGGGATCACGGCCGCCACCGCGGCGATCACCCGCGTGGTCACCAGGTACGGCAGGCTCGGCACCGCCATGACCTCGAGCGCGTCGATCTCCTCGGAGATCCGCATGGCGCCGAGCTGCGCGGTGAAGCCACACCCCACGGTGGCGGACAACGCGAGCCCGGCGGCCAGCGGCGCGACCTCCCGGGTGTCGAAGTACGCCGCGATGAACCCGGTCAGGGCGGACGTGCCGAGCTGGTTCAACGCGGAGTAGCCCTGGAGGCCGACGATCAGGCCGGTGAACACGGTCATGCCGATCATCACGCCGAGCGTGCCGCCGATGACCGCGAGAGCGCCGGAACCGAAGAACACGTCCGACAGGAGCCGGAGGATCTCGCGGGGGTAGTGCGCCAGCGTCCTCGGTACCCAGGCGAGGACGCGGGCGTAGAAGGCGAGCTGCTGGCCGAGCGTGGCCAGACCGTCGAGCGGCTGGTTCGCCACCAGAACCAGCCGGCGGGGAACTTTCGGCGGAATGTCCACTGTGGCCATCGGCGTCACATTCCCTTCGGGGGAACGATCTGCAGGTAGATCCCCGTGATCACCACGTTGATCAGGAACAGCAGCAGGAACGTCACCACCACGGTCTGGTTCACCGCGTCCCCGACACCCTTGGGCCCGCGCCCGGGGTTGAGACCGCGGTAGGCGGCCACCGTACCGGCCACGAAGCCGTACAGCACCGCCTTGAACTCGGACACCCACAGGTCGGACAGCTGGGCCAGCGCGTTGAACGACGCCAGGTACGCGCCGGGCGTGCCGCCCTGCATCACGACGTTGAAGTAGTAGCCGCCCACCACGCCGACGACGCTGACCAACCCGTTGAGCAGCACCGCGACGATGGTCATACCGAGCACCCGCGGCACGATCAGGCGCTGGACCGGGGACACGCCGAGCACTTCCAGCGCGTCGATCTCCTCGCGGATCGTGCGGGAGCCGATGTCCGCGCACATGGCCGACCCGCCGGCCCCGGCCACGAGCAACGCCGTGATCAGCGGGCTGGCCTGCTGGATGATCGCGAGCGCGCTGGCCGCGCCGGTGAACGACTGGGCGCCGATCTGCTGGGTCAGGGACCCGAGCTGCAAGGCGATGACCGCGCCGAACGGGATGGACACGAGCGCCGTCGGCAGGATCGTGACGCTCGCGAAGAACCAGCACTGCTGGATCAGCTCACGCCACTGAAAAGGGCGGCGTGGCGTGTTCCTGGCTATTTCCCACGCGAGCGTGGACATCCGGCCGACCTGGGCGAGGGCTCGCACAGGCGCGGCACGTACTGCAGCGTCATTGCTCAATGCCATCACCCAATGAAATCAACGAGCGGGAACCGCCGTGGTTACCCGAAACTCGACAGCGAATGTGCCGCGGTCACACCTCCGTCCGCCACGAACTCGGCACCGGTGCAGTAGGAGCTCTCGTCGCTCGCCAGGAACACCGTCAGCTCGGCGACCTCGCCCGGCTGGCCGACCCTGCCGAGCGGCACCTTCTTGCCCGCGAACGCGAGGTCGACCTCCTGGCCGCCGAGCGCGCTGGGCAGCATGCCCGTCTCGATCATGCCGGGGTGCACGGAGTTGACCCGCACACCCTTGCCGGCCAGCTCCAGGGCGGCGACCTTCGTCATGCCGCGGATCGCGAACTTGCTCGCCGTGTAGGCGGTCAGCAGCGGCGCGGCGCGCAGACCCTCGATCGAGGACACGTTGATGATCGAGCCGCCACCGGCCGTGACCATGCCACGCACGACGGCGCGCATGCCGAGGAACGTGCCGACCTGGTTGATCTGGATGATCCGCTGGTAGTCGGCGAGCGTGGTGTCCTGCAACCGGGCGAAGTGCAGGATGCCCGCGTTGTTGACGAGCACGTTGGGCGGCTCGTGGACGTCGGCCACCTCGGCGACCGCGGCCGCCCATTCGTCCTCTTGGGACACGTCGAGATGGACGAAGTGCGCACCGATCTCGTCCGCGAGCGCCTTGCCCTCCTCGTCGCGCACGTCGGCGACGGCGACCCGCGCGCCCTCCTCGACGAAGCGGCGTGCGGCCGCCGCGCCCTGCCCACCGGCGGCGCCCGTGATGAGCGCGACCTTCCCCGACAAACGTCCCATGGTCACATCATCTCGTCACTGAGCGGCATCAGCACGGTCTTCAGCTCCGTGTACGCCTCGAACGCGCTCTGCCCGCCCTCGCGGCCGACACCGGACTGCTTGAACCCGCCGAACGGCAGGTGTGGCTCCACCTGGAAACCGTTGATCCCCACCGTGCCGGCCCGCAGCCGGCGCGCCAGCCGGAACGCCCGCCTGGCGTCCGCCGTGTACAGCCCGGCGCCGAGGCCGTAGTCGGTGTCGTTGGCGATCCGGACCGCCTCGTCCTCGTCGGTGAAGGGGATCACCGCGAGCACCGGGCCGAAGACCTCCTCGCGGGCGATCTCCATGCCGTTGTCCACGTCGGCGAAGATCGTGGGGCGGACGAAGTTGCCCTCGGCCAGGTCGCCGCCGGCGCGCTCGCCGCCGCACACCAGCCGGGCACCGGCCGCGCGGCCGCGCTCGATGAGCCCGAGCACCCGGTCCAGCTGCCTGGTGTTGATCAGCGGGCTCGCGGTGGTGCTCAGCTCGAACGGGTCGCCGTAGGTCACCGCGCCGGCCATCATCTCGGCGGCGCCGAGGAACTGGTCGTAGACGTCCCGGTGCACCAGTGCCCGCGTGTGCGCCACACAGGCCTGACCGGACAGGCCCATGGTGATGGTGCCGACCGTGGTCATGGCCGCCATGCCGATGTCCGGCGCGTCCGGGAAGACCAGCGTCGGGCTCTTGCCGCCCAGTTCCAGGGAAACCCGCTTGAGCGTGCCGGCGGAGGCCTCGACGATGTGCTTGCCGACCGCCCGGCTGCCCGTGAAGCTGACCTTGTCGACGAGCGGGTGCGTGATCAGCGCCTCGCCGGTCGGGTTGCCCGGCCCGGTGACGACGTTGACCACACCGTCCGGCAGGCCGGCCTCGCTGAGCAGCTCCACCATCCGCAGCACCGCGAACGACGCGAACTCCGACGGTTTCAGCACCACCGTGCAGCCGGCGGCGAGTGCCGGCCCGAGCTTCTGCGCGAACAGGAGGAACGGCGCGTTCCACGGCAGGATCGCCGCCACCACCCCGATCGGCTCGCGGTAGGTCATCGCCAGGTGGTCGCCGCCCTGGTACGGCGGCAGGGTCTGGCCGCCGACCTTGTCCACCCAGCCGGCATGGTGGGAGAACACGTCCGCCGCGACCTCGACCGAGCCGGCGTAGATGTTGGTGCTGAACATCAGCGGCACGCCGTTGTCCAGTGCCTGCAGCCCACGCAGCTCCTCCGCGTGCTCACGCAGCAGCGCCGCGTACCTCAGCAGCACCTGGATCCTGGTGCGGGCGCGGGAGTGTGGCCAGTCGCCCTCGTCGAACGCGTGCCGGGCGGCGCGTACCGCGTCGTCCACATCGGACTCGCTGGCGACCGGGACCGTTCCGATGGCCTCGCCGGTGGCCGGGTGCCGGTGGGTCCACGTGGCGCCGTCGCTCGCCGGCCGCCACTTGCCGTCGACCAGCAGCGCACCGTCCTTGAGACCGACCTGGTCCCGACGAGGGCTCAGGCTCAGTGTCATTGGTCCTCCTCGAGAGACATCAGCTCGGTGGCGGAGAAGGTCCTCTTCGGGTCGCGGCCGGCGAAGTACGCGCCCAGTGTGGTGTCCAGCGCCTGCGGTGTCCACTGTGGATCGTCGAACCGGGCCTCGACGGTCGGCGGCGCGAGCAGCGCGACCATCCCGCCGTACACGACGAACACCTGGCCGCTGATGTTCTCGGCGGCGGGCGAGGCGAGGTAGGCGACGAGCGGCGCGACGTGATCCGGGGACAGGGGATCAACGCCGTCCTCCGGCGCGTCGCCGAAGACGTTGGCGGTCATGGCAGTCCGTGCCCGCGGGGCGATCGCGTTGGCCGTCACGCCGTAGCGGGCGAGGCCGCGGGCGGTCGCGACCGTGAGCGCGGTGATGCCGGCCTTGGCCGCGGCGTAGTTGGGCTGCCCCTCGGAGCCGAACAGGAACGCCTCGGAGGTGGTGTTGACGACCCGGCCGTACGTCGTGCCGCCGCCGGCCTTCGCCTGCCCGCGCCAGTACGCGGCCGCGTTGCGGGACAGCAGGAAGTGGCCGCGGAGGTGCACGCGAACGACGAGGTCCCACTCGTCGTCGGACATGTTGAACAGCATCCGGTCGCGCAGCACGCCGGCGTTGTTGACGAGCACGTGCAGGCCGCCGAACCGCTCGACCGCGGTGCCGGTGATCTCGCGTGCGGTGTCCGAAGAGGACACGTCGCCGCGGACCAGCACCGCCTTGGCGCCCAGCGTCTCGATCTCGTCGACCACGTCCGAGTCGGCCACGTCGTTGACCACGAGGTCGGCACCCGCGCGGGCGAGCGCGAGTGCCTCGGCCCGGCCGAGCCCGGACCCCGCACCGGTGACGATCGCGACCTTTCCGTCGAGGCTCAGCATCAGAACGTGACAATCTGTCGGATGACGTTGGCGCCGTCCTTGAGCGCCCGCAGGCCGTCGTTGATCTCGTCGAGCGTGATCCGCCTGCTGATCATGCTGTCGAGATCGAGCCTTCCCGCGCGCCACAACGCCAGCAGGCGCGAGTAGTCCCGGCGCACGTCCGCGCCGCCGTAGAACGAACCGAGCAGCCGCTTGTCATGCAGGAACAGCTCCTGCGCGCTGAACTGGACCATCGCGTCGCCGCGCCCGGCGCCGACCACGACGGCCGTGCCGCCGCGGCGGACGTTGTCCCACGCGCCCCGGATCGTGGCGGGCGCGCCGACCACGTCGAACCCGTAGTCGAAGCCCTGGCTCCCGGTCAGCGAGGCGTGCAGGCCGGCCAGCTCGTCGGGCGCGACGGTGTGCGTGGCGCCGAAGTGCCTGGCGGCCTCGTGCTTGTCGGTCAGCGGGTCCACCGCGACGATCTGGGCGGCGCCGGCCAGCCGCGCGCCCTGGATGACCGAGATGCCGACGCCGCCGCAGCCGAACACGAGCACGGTCGAGCCGACCTCGACCTTCGCCGTGTTGATCACGGCGCCGACGCCGGTCATCACACCGCAGGCCACGAGCGCGGCGATCTCGTACGGCACGTCGTCCGGCACCTTGACGGCGCCCTCGACCGGTACGACCAGCTCCTCGGCGAACGTGCCGGTGCCGGCGTAGCCGAACACGGGCGTGTCGCCGATCTTGAAGCGCGGGTTCACGAAGGCGGCGACCGCGTGGATCGCGCACAGGTGCGGGCGCCCGCCGACGCAGTTCACGCAGTTGCCGCAGGGCGGGACGAACGTGAGGACGGCGTGATCACCGCTCTCGAACTCGGTCACCTGCTCGCCGACCTCGACGACCTCGCCGGCGCCCTCGTGGCCGATGATCCCCGGCGCGAGCGCGGGCAGCGTGCCGTCCATCGCGGAGACATCGCTGTGGCAGACGCCGGTGGCGCGCACCCGGATCCTGATCTCCCGGGGCCCGACGTCGGTGGTGGTCACGTCGTCGCGCAGCTCGAGTTTGGTGTCCCCGACCTGGTTGAGAACTGCCGCCTTCATCGCCGGACCTCCTCGTTTGGCTCGGACTCTAGTACATTCCTAGAACGTGTTCTAGTAGCGAGGGAGTGCTATGCACATCGCCTACACGCCCGAGCAGGAGGCGCTGCGGCGCGAGCTGCGGGCGTACTTCGCCGACCTGATGACGCCCGAGCGGCGCGACGCACTGGCCAGCGGAGGTGACTACGGCGACGGCGACGTGTACAAGGAGGTCGTCCGCCAGATGGGCGCCGACGGCTGGCTCGCGCTGGGCTGGCCGGAGGAGTACGGCGGGCAGGCCAGGCCGATGCTCGACCAGCTCATCTTCACCGACGAGGCGGCCGTGGCCGGGGCCCCCGTGCCGTTCCTGACGATCAACACGGTTGGCCCGACGATCATGAGGTTCGGGACCGAAAACCAGAAGCGGTTCTACCTGTCGAGGATTGCCGCCGGGGAGATCCACTTCTCGATCGGCTACTCCGAGCCGGAGGCCGGCACCGACCTGGCGTCGCTGCGGACCCGGGCCGTGCGGGACGGCGACGAGTGGGTCATCAACGGACAGAAGATGTGGACGTCGCTGATCCAGTACGCGGACTACGTCTGGCTGGCCTGCCGCACCGATCCGGACGCGCCGAAGCACAAGGGCCTGTCCATGATCATCGTGCCGACGGACGCGCCGGGCTTCTCGTGGACGCCGGTGCGCACTATGTCCGGGCCGACGACGAGCGCGACCTACTACTCCGACGTGCGGGTCCCCCTCGAGAACCTGGTCGGCGAGCTGAACCGGGGCTGGCCGCTGATCACCAACCAGCTCAACCACGAGCGCGTCGCGCTGACGTCGTCGGCGCCGGTCCGCGAGGCGCTGCGGGCCGTGCGCGAGTGGGCGCAGCAGACCAAGCTGCCGGACGGGCGGCGGGTGATCGACCAGGAGTGGGTGCAGATCCATCTGGCGCGGGTGCACGCGAAGGCGGAGTTCCTGAAGCTCATCAACTGGAAGATCGCCTGGGGCGTCGACAAGGGCCTCAACCCGGCGGACGCGTCGGCGACGAAGGTGTTCGGCACGGAGTTCGCGACCGAGGCGTACCGGTTGCTCATGGAGGTGCTCGGGCCGCAGGCGTACGTGCGGACCGGCTCGCCCGGCGCGTTGCTGCGCGGGCGGATCGAGCGCATGCACCGCGCCTCGCTCATCCTCACGTTCGGCGGTGGGACGAACGAGGTGCAACGCGACATCGTGGCGGCCGTCGGTCTCGGCATGCCCCCGGCGAAGAGGTGAGTCGTGGACTTTTCATTTGATGACAATTTCACCGATCTCGCGGACTTGACGCGAACGATCGTCGCCGACCACGTGACGCCCGCGCGGCTCACGGAGGTCGAGGCGACCGGTGACCGGTTCGACCGTGCACTGTGGACCGACCTGGCGAAGGCGGGCGTGCTGTCCGCCGCGCTGCCCGAGTCGGCCGGCGGCAGCGGACTGGGCCTGCTGGAGCAGTGCGCGGTGCTCGTGGAGCTTGGCCGAACGGTCGCCCCTGTGCCGTATCTCTGCTCGATCGTCCAGGCTTCGTCGGCAATCGCCGAGTTCGGCACGGACGCGCAGCGGGCCACGTGGGCGACGCCCGCGGCGGACGGCGAGTTGGTCCTGACGGCCGCACTGTCCGAAGAGGTCAGTGAGGATCCCACCCGGCCCGCCACGTTCGCGTCACGTGCAAGTGCATCTGCACCATGGCGTTTGCACGGCACGAAAGTCGCCGTTCCCGCTGGTCCGGTCGCCGACCTTTTCCTTGTGCCGGCCGAAACTTCCGGCGGGCTCACTGTGTTTCTCGTCACTCCGCAGGACGCGGGTGTGACCGTGCGCCGCCAGCAGATCGTCGACGGGGACACCGAGGCGGTCCTGGAGCTCGACGACGTGGCGCTCGGCGAGGACCGCGTGCTCGGCCCGGCGGGCGACGGCGCGGCCGTCGTCGACTGGCTCGCCACCCGCGGCACGGTCGGCCTCTGCGCCCTCCAGGCCGGCGTCGCCACGGAAAGTCTGCAGCTGACGGCCAAGTATGCAACTGGCAGAGTGCAATTTGAGCGTCCGATAGCGACATTTCAGGCGGTGGGTCAGCGACTCGCCGACTGCTACGTCGACGCCGAGGCGATCCGCCTGACACTCTGGCAGGCCGCTTGGCGAGTGTCCAAAAATCTCCCTGCCCACAACGAGATCGCGACGGCGAAGTTCTGGGCGGCCGACGGCGGGCACCGCATAGCGCACGCCGCGGTGCACATCCACGGCGGTGTGGGTATTGACGTGGACTACCCGCTGCATCGATATTTTGTTGCCTCGAAACGCATCGAGTTCAGCCTTGGCGGCGCGACCACCCAACTGCGCCGCATCGGCGCCGCACTGGCCGCGGAGCCGGCCTAGAGGGAGGTTCGCATGACCGCGCCTGGGGATCGGATCCCCACCGTCACCGAGCTGCTGCTCGCGCGCGCGGACGATGCGAACCCCGGCCTCGCGTTCGAGGACCAGAGATGGTCCTGGCGAGAACACGTGCGTGAGTGCGCGGACCGGGCGGCGCTGCTGCGATCGCTGCGCCGGCCCGGCCCCTTCCACATCGGCGTGCTGCTCGACAACGTGCCCGAGTTCTCGTTCCTGCTCGGCGGCGCCGCGCTCGCCGGCGCGGTGCTCGTCGGGTTGAACACCTCGCGCCGTGGCGAGGCGCTCGTGCGGGACGTCAAGCTGGCCGACTGCCAGGTGGTGATCACCGACAGCCGGTACGTGGAACTGTTGCAGGGCCTGGACATCGGCGCCCGCGTGCTGGACATCGACTCGCCGGCCTGGCACGTGATGGCCTACCGCCACCAGTACTCCCCGCTCGAGGTCGCGCCGGCGGACGTGGACGACCTGCTGATGCTGATCTTCACGTCCGGCACGAGCGGCGACCCCAAGGCCGTGCGCGTCACGCACCGCAAGATCACCCTGCCGGGCGCCCTGCTGGCGTCCCGCTACGAACTGGGCCCCGACGACACCTGCTACGTGGCCATGCCGATGTTCCACTCGAACGCGATCATGGCCGGCTGGGCGGTCGGCCTGGCGGCGGGCGCCCGGCTCGCGCTGGCCAGACGGTTCTCGGCAAGCGGTTTCCTGCCCGACGTGCGGCGGTACGGGGTGACGTACGCCAACTACGTCGGGAAACCGCTGTCCTACATCCTCAGCACGCCGCCGGAGCCGGACGACGCGGTCAACCCGCTGAAGGTGATGTTCGGCAACGAGGCCAACCCCGCGGACGTCGAGGCGTTCGCCCAGCGGTTCGGCTGCGTGGTGGTCGACGCGTACGGGTCGACGGAGGGCGGGATCACGGTGGTCCGGCCACCCGACACGCCGTCGGGCTCGCTGGGCCGGCTCGACGACCAGCTGGCGGTCCTGGACCCCGACACGGGTGCGGAGTGTCCCCCGGGTTCGGTCGGCGAGCTGGTGAACACGGCCGGCGCCGGCATGTTCGCCGGGTACTACAAGGAGCCCGACGACGAGCGCCTCCACGACGGCAAGTTCTGGAGCGGCGACCTCGTTTATCGGGACGAGCGGGACTTCCTGTGGTTCGTCGGCCGCACCAGCGAGTGGCTCCGGGTCGACGGCGAGAACCTGGGCACGGCCCCCATCGAGCGGGTCCTGCTCCGCCACCCGTCGGTAGCCGAGGCGGCGGTGTACGCGGTCCCGGACGCCTCGGTGGGCGACCAGGTGATGGCCGCCCTGGTCTTCCGCGACGAGTTCGACCCGACGGAGTTCGCGGCGTTCCTGTCCGCCCAGTCCGACCTGGGCCCGAAGCAGGTGCCGAGGTTCATCCGGCTGACCGCCCGCCTGCCCCGGACCGCGACGTACAAGGTGTTGAAGCGCACACTGTCCGCGCAGCGCTGGCGCACTCCCGACCCGGTCTGGTGGCGCCCCGGGCGGGCCGTGGAGTACGAGCCGTTGACCCCATCCAGCGACCCGATCCGGCTCGACTGGGGTGCCGGGTCCGTGCGACCCTGAGGCCATGCCTGACACACCGGAACCCACATCCGCCGACATCGAGCCAGAGACGCAGCAGGAGGATGTGAAGGCCGCGTTCCGCGCGGCACTGGAACGCAAGCAGGCGAACAACCGCAAGGGCCAGGAACACGCGGACGCCCGCTCCAAGGTGGACAACGCCCACGGCCCGGCTGCCGCCAAACGCACCTTCCGCCGCAAGAGCGGCTGAACAGCGCCTCTGCACGGGGGCCGGCCTGGTGGGCTGGCCCCCGTCCGCGTTCGCGGGGCCCTTACCCCGCAGCCCCATCGGCCCGGTGCCACCGCCCTGAAAGGCGCGTTCGAGACATCGGCGATGCCCTGAAAGGCGCGTTCGAGACGTTGAGCGCCCTGAAAGCGCCTTTCAGGGCACGGCCGATGTCCGGAAAGCGCCTTTCAGGGCACGCTCGCACCACCGCCCGGCTCACCCGCCCCGGGACCGCGGCTTCGAAACCGCCCGGTCAGGCGTGCAGGTTGAGCAGCAGGTAGGCGGCCAGCGTCGGGCCGTCGGTGATCACGCCGGTGCGGAGCATCCGCTCGACCTCGGTCCGCGGGAACCACTCCTGCCGCATGTCCACCTCGCTGGCCTCGCGGCGAGGCTCGCCCGGCGTCAGGTCCGTCGCCAGGAAGACGTGGCACGACTGGCCCGTCATGCTGTTCGCGGGGTTCACCCGCCCGAGAAGTTCCAGGCGCCCCGCCGCGAAGCCCGTCTCCTCGGCCAGTTCGGCCGCGGCCAGCTCCGCCGGTGTCCCCGTCACCCCCGCCGGGAACGACCCCGACGGGAACTCCCACGACCGCGCCCGCACCGGGTACCGGTACTGCTCGACCAGGTGAAACCCGTCGTCCTCGAACGGCACCACCACGGCGAAGTCGTGCGCGTCGACCACCGAGTAGAGGCCCCGCGAACCGTCGACCCGCTCGACCTGGTCCTCACGCAGCGTGAGCCATGGGTTCGTGTACACCTCCCGCGAGGTCACCGTCCTCATGCCCGCGCACCCATCGTGAACAGCAGGTACGCGGCGAGTGACGAGTCGTCCCGCAGCACCCCGTCGCGGATCATCCGTTCGACGTCGGCGCGCGGGAACCACTCCTGCCGCATGTCCTGCTCGGTGACCTCGCGGTCCGGCTCCCCGGCGACCAGCTCCGTCGCCAGGAACACGTCGAAGCACTGGTTGGTGATGCCGTGCGCCGCGTTGAGGTACCCGAGCCGCTGCCACCGCCCGGCCGTGAACCCCGTCTCCTCCCGCAGCTCGGCCGCGGCCAGCTCCGCCGGCGTACCGGTCACCCCGGCCGGGAACGCGCCCTGCGGGAACTGCCACCGCCGCTCACCCAGCGGGTACCGGTACTCCTCCACCAGGTGGAAACCGTCGTTCTCCAGCGGGATGACCAGGGCGAAGTCCGGCTTGTCGACCACCGAGTAGATGCCCCGCGAGCCGTCCGCGCGCTCGATCTCGTCCTCCCGCAGCGTCAGCCACGGGTTCGAATACACCACACGGGTGGACAGAGTTCTGATCACACCTTCAGTCTGGCCCGTGCCTCCTCGATCTCGGCCAGCAGGCTCGCCATGACCTCCGCGACCGGGCGAACCTCGTTCATCCGCCCGACGATCTGCCCGACGGGCATCGCCACGACCTCCGGGTCGCCGCCCTGCATCATTCTTTGGTGCGCCTCGGCGACCAGCAGGTTCTGCAACGGCATCGGCAGCGGCTCCGGCGCGTCCGGCTCGGCCCACGCCTGCGTCCACTTGTTCTTCAGCAGCCGCGCCGGCTTGCCGGTGTAGATCCGCGCCCGGACCGTGTCGCTGGACGTGGCCCGCACCAGAGCGGTCTGAATAGGACTGTCGCCCAGCTGGTACTCGGCGGTGGTGAGCCAGTACGAGCCCATCCACACGCCGGACGCACCCAGCGCGTGGGCCGCCAGCACCTGCCGCCCGCTGCCGATCCCGCCGGCGGCGAGCACCGGCACCCGGTCCCCGACCGCGTCGACGACCTCCGGGACGAGCACCATCGACGCGATCTCGCCGGTGTGCCCGCCGGCCTCATACCCTTGCGCGACAACGACATCCACGCCGTTCTCGACGTGCCGGCGGGCGTGTGCCGCGGTGCCGGCCAGCGCCGCGACCGGCACGCCGTGCTCGTGCGCACGCTCGATCACGTCCACCGGCGGCGAACCCAGCGCGTTGGCGATCAGCGAGATCCGGTGTCCTAATGCGACGTCCACATGGGACCGCGCCACGGAGTGCAGCCAGCCGAGCACACCCGCGTTGCCGGCCGAGTCCCCGGACAGCGGGGGCACACCGAGCTTCAACAGCGTCCGCTCGACGAACTCCTTGTGCCCCTCGGGAACCAGCGACGACAGGTCCTTCGTCGTGCCCTCGGTCGGCACCTTGGCCGGCATGACGATGTCCACGCCGTACGGCTTGCCGTCGGTGTTCTCGTCCATGTAGGACAGTGCGGCGTCGAGGTCGGCCGGGTCGTTGAACCGCACGCAGCCGAGCACCCCGAACCCGCCGGCCCGGCTGATCGCCGCCGCCACGTGCTCCGACGGTGTGAACCCGAAGATCGGGTACTGGATGCCGAACTTCTCAGACAGCGACATTGGCCGCCTTCCACGATGGCTCGTTCTCTTCCGCGTACTTCTTCGCCCAGGGGTAGTCGGGCTTCCCACTGGGGGCGCGGCCGATCTGCGCCACGATCCAGACGCTGCGCGGGGTCTTGTACCCGGCCACCCGCTCACGCACGTGCGCGTCGAGCGCCACGAAGTCGATCTCGCGGCCCTCCCACGGCTGCACGAGCGCCGCGACACGCTGCCCGAGCCGCTCGTCAGGCACGCCGACCACGAGCGCGTCGTACACGTCGGCGTGGGACTTGAGCGCGGCCTCGACCTCCTCGGGGAAAACCTTCTCCCCGCCGGTGTTGATCGAGACGTTCCCGCGGCCCAGCAACGTGATCGTGCCGTCCTCCTCGAGCCGCGCGTAGTCGCCGGCCACGACGTACCGCTCGCCGTCGACCTCGCGGAAGATCGTCGCGGTCTTCTCCGGGTCCTTGTAGTAGCCGATCGGCACGTGCCCGCCGCGCGCGAGCCAGCCGATCTCACCCGGCGCGACCTTCTGGTTGTCGTCGTTGATCACGATGGTCTTCGGACCGCTGTTCACGCGGGGCAGGCTGGACTCCTGCTTGGCGCCCTTCATGATCAGGCCGATGCCCTGGAACCCGGACTCCGACGAGCCGATGGCGTCGGTGATGACCGCGTTCGGCAGCACCTCCAGGAACTGCTCCTTCACCGACGGTGAGAACAGCGCCGCGTGGCTGGAGAACGCGATGATCGACGAGGCGTCGTAGCCACCCTCGCGGAGCGCCTCGAGCAGCGGCCGCGCCATCGCGTCGCCGACGATGGTCATGACCTGGACCTTGTGCCGCTCGACGGTCTGCCACACCTCGTGCGGGTCGAACTGCGGCAGCAGGACCACCTTCTCGCCGGCGAACAGCGAGGGCAGCGTCGCCCACTGCGCGGCGCCGTGGATCAGCGGCGCGCACGGGAGCCGGGTCATGCCGGTCGACTCGCGACCCTTCTGGGACTGCGCCCACTCGTCCGCCAGGGGCTGGCCGGTGTAGAAGTCGATCCCGCCGCCGAGCGTGCGCCACACGTCCTCGTGCCGCCACATGACGCCCTTGGGGAAGCCGGTGGTGCCGCCGGTGAACAGGATGTAGATGTCGTCGGGACTGCGTTCCTCGAAGTCCCGCTCGGTCCGCTGCGCGGCGAGCGCGGTCTCGTACTCGACGCCCTGGTAGGGCAGGTCCGTCTCGTCCTCGATGACCACCGTGTGCCGGAGACGCGGTGTGTCCGGCAGGACCGCGGCCACCTTGTCGGAGTACCGCCGTTCGTGTACCAGCGCGACAAGGTCCGCGTTGTCGAACAGGTATCGCAACTCGTTCTCGACGTACCGGTAGTTCACGTTGACGGGTATCGCCCGCAGCTTGTACACCGCGAGCAGCGTTTCCACCGTCTCGATGTTGTTGCGGCTGTAGAACCCGACGTGGTCACCCTTGCCGACACCCTGTTCGGCCAGGTGATGAGCTAGTTGGTTGGCACGCCCCTCCAGTTCGGCGAACGTCACCACGCGGTCGCCGCACGCGATCGCGTCTCGTTCCGGAAAGGCGTCGACGGCATGCTCGAAGAGGTCCGCGATGTTGAGGGCCACGAGACCAAACTAGAACGTGTTATCGTTTCCCGCAATGCTTCTACGGAGGTGAACTCCATTGGCCGACTGCCTTGTCGAGCGGGACGAGCACGTCTTGATCGTGACGATGAACCGCCCGGAGGCCCGCAACGCGCTGTCCTCCGAGATGCTCAAGATCATGTTGGAGGCGTGGGACCGGGTCGACGAGGACCCCGAGATCCGCTGCTGCGTGCTCACGGGCGCCGGCGGCGCGTTCTGCGCCGGCGCCGACCTGAAGGCGATGACCAGCAACCACCCCGGCGAGAGCTCCTTCGACGCCGCGCGGATCGAGCCGCTGTTGAAGGGCCGCCGCCTGACCAAACCACTGATCGCGGCCGTCGAGGGCCCCGCCATCGCCGGCGGCACCGAGATCCTGCAGGCGACGGACATCCGGGTGGCGGGTGAGAGCGCCCGCTTCGGCGTCTCCGAGGCCAGGTGGGGGCTGTACCCGCTGGGCGGCTCGGCCGTCCGGCTGCCCAGGCAGCTCCCGTACACCCTGGCGGCGGACATCCTGCTCACCGGCCGGCACCTACGCGCACCCGAGGCGCTGCAGGTGGGCTTGATCGGTCACGTGGTCCCGGACGGCGAGGCCCTGCCGAAGGCGCTGGACATCGCCCGCACCATCGCGGCGAACGGCCCACTCGCGGTCCAGGCCATGCTCCGCACCATCCGCGAGACCGAAGGAATGCCGGAGAACGAGGCGTTCGAGATCGACGCCCGCAACGGCATGGCGGTCTTCCGCAGCGCCGACGCGAAGGAGGGCCCCAAGGCCTTCGCGGAAAAGCGCCCCCCGAACTTCCAAGGCAAGTAGGGCGGCCTCCGGCCCCCGGTTGCCAGCCTACCCGCGAGCACCGACAACCTGGCAGCAGCAAGATCCCACCCGCCGGCAGCAGTCCACAGCCGCGGCGGTTATCCACAGCCGCGCGCCGCAACGCCGAAGACTGTCGGCGCCCTCCCGTACGCTGGATACCGGGGGCCGGAGGCCGCCCCCCTCGTGCTTTCCGGTTCTGTGTGAGCGAGCGGTCTGTTGGTGCGGTTCGGTCACGCGGCAGTGTCGGTGTCTGGCCGTAGGCTGGTTTCCGGGGGCCGGAGGCCGCCCCCTCCTGTTTTCCGGCCCTGTGCGAGCGAACGGTCCGTTCGTGCGCTTCAGACGCCCAGCCTTGTCGGTGCCGTGCCGTAGGCTGGAAACCGGGGCCGGAGGCCAAGCCGACCGCAGGCCGAGCGAGCCCACACTCGATGCCGGCACGAGTGCTCCACCGCCAGTCATCGCCGCGGTCACTGGCCGCCGACGTTCGCGCCAGGTCTGCCTCGTCGCGGCGGTTCGGCACCGTCACCACGCGTAGGTTCGCCCAGCGCAGGTCCGGGCCGTCGGTCACGATCAGTGTCACGGGCGCCGGCACCCGCCGACGAGCCGGTCAGATGGCGCGTTCGCGGTCCGCCCAGTAGGGATCCCGCAGCTTTCGCTTGTACAGCTTGCCGTTCGGGTCGCGAGGCAGCTCGTCCACGTAGTCGATCGACTTCGGGAGTTTGAACTTCGCCAACCGCTCGCTCGCGAACGCCAGCAGCTCGGCCGTCAACTCCGCACCCGGCGACACCCCGTCCGCCGGCCGCACGACCGCCTTGATCTCCTCGCCCCAGTCCGGGTTCGGCACCCCGAACACCGCGACGTCGGCGACCTTCGGATGCACCACCAGCTCGTTCTCGATCTCCGCGGGATAGATGTTCACCCCGCCGGAAATGATCATGTCGGCTTTGCGGTCGCACAGGAAGAGGTACCCGTCCTCGTCGAGATATCCGATGTCCCCCAACGTGAACAGGTCCCCGACACGCGCGGCCTTCGTCTTCTCCGCGTCCTTGTGGTACTCGAACGACGACGTGCCCATCCGCATGTACACGAGCCCCGGCGTGCCCGGCGGAACCTCCTCGCCGCCGTCGTCCAGCACCTTCACCACCGAGTTCGGCCACGCGCGCCCGACCGAACCCGGCTTGCGCAGCCACTCGTCGGCCATGATCGTCGTGCCGCCACCTTCAGTCGCCGCGTAGTACTCGACGACCACGGGGCCCCACCAGTCCAGCATCCGCCGCTTGACCTCGTGCGGGCACGGCGCCGCGCCGTGGATCATGCAGCGCAGCGACGACACGTCGTACTTCTCCCTTACCTCCGCGGGGAGTTCCAGCAGGCGGTGGAACTGCGTCGGCACCATATGACTGTGCGTCACACGATACTTCTCGATCAGCCGCAGCATCTCCTCCGGCTTCCAGCGGTCCATCAGCACCGCCGTGTGTCCCAACTGGATCGAGTTGGCCACGAAGTTCAGCACGGCCGTGTGGTACAGCGGCGAGCCGCAGATGTGCACGTGGTCGTCGAAGGGCCCCAGCCCGAAGATGCCGAAGAACCACGTGGCCTGCGGCGGAACCTGGTCGGGGTCCTGGCCGGTCAGCGGGCGCCGCACGCCCTTGGGCCGCCCGGTCGTGCCGGAGGTGTACAGCATCGGCGACCCGGCGGTCCGCACATCCGGCCGGCCGGTCTCGCTCTCGCCCAGCGACGACAGCGGCGCGAACCCGGGCAGGTCGCCGACCGCGAAACCCGCGACTCCCGTGCGCTGCCTGGCATCCGCGGCCGTCTCGGCGAACCGCTCGTGCGCGATGAACGCCTTGGCGCCGCTGTCCTCGATGAGGTACGCGACCTCCGCGCCCACCAGGTGCCAGTTGGTCATCACGACGTACAGGCCGGTCTGGAAAGCGCCGAAGTAGACGGAGACGAGGTCGATCCCGTTGGGCAGCAACAAAACAATCGCGTCGCCCGGCTCGAGCCCCATCGCCTGGAAGCCGCGGCCGTAGCGGTCGGCCGCGGCGGCCAGTTCGGCGTAGGTCACCTCCCGGCCGTCGGGATCGACCACGGCGGTCAGGTCAGGCTGCTCACGGGCGATGTTCCACAGTCCGATGGAGGCCACGGACCCAATCTAGAACGTGTTTCAATTCTGGGCAAGAACCTCGGCGACGGCACGCACCTCCTCGACCGTCCGCGGACTGATCATCAGCATGGTCACGCCCCGGTCAGCCCACAGCTTGACCTGCGCCCGCACCTCCTCGGGGCTCCCGATGATCGCGATGTCGGAGATCAGCTGGTCCGGCACGACGGCCGCCGCCTCCGCCTTGCGCCCGGCCCGGAACAGCGCGGTGACCTCGTCGACGACCTCGGCGTACCCCATGCGGCGGAACAGGTCCGCGTGGAAGTTCTTCTGCTCGGCACCCATCCCGCCGGCGTAGAGCGCGATGATCGGCCGGTGCTTGTCGAGCTCGGCGGCCTTGTCGTCGGTGACGGTGACGGTCACGCTGGCCGCGACCTCGAAGTCGGCCCGCGACCGCCGGGCGCCCGGCCTCGCGAAGCCCTCGTCGAGCCAGGCGTTGTACTGTTCGGCGAGCGTGTCGGAGTAGTAGACGGCGAGCCACCCGTCGGCGATCTCGGCGGCGAGCGCGACGTTCTTGGGACCCTCCGCGCCGAGCCAGATGGGCAGGTCCGCCCGCAGCGGGTGGGTGATCGGCTTGAGCGACTTCCCCAGGCCGTCGGCACCCGGACCGGTGTAGGGCAGCGGGTAGTGCGGCCCGGGGTTGGCGACGGGCGCCTCGCGGGCGAGCACCTGCCGGATGATGCCGACGTACTCACGCGTGCGGGCGAGCGGCTTGCCGAACGGCGCGCCGTACCACCCCTCGACGACCTGCGGCCCGGACACCCCGAGCCCGAGGATCGCCCGGCCGCCGGACAGGTGGTCGAGGGTGAGCGCCGCCATCGCCGCCGCGGTAGGCGTCCTGGCCGAGAGCTGCGCGACGGCCGTCCCGAGCCGCACGTTCCGCGTCGCCGACCCCCACCAGGCCAACGGCGTGAACACGTCCGACCCCCACGACTCGGCCGTGAACACGGCGTCATAACCGACCTCATCCGCGGCGACGACCAGGTCGGCCGCGTTGGGCGGCATGCCAGCACCCCAGTACCCGAGCTGCAGTCCAAGCTTCATGCGGGCATAGTAGAACGTGTTCCACCCGCGAACAGATCACCCGTTCGATACAAGGTAGATTTTCCGCAGGTCAAGTACGTTGTAGGCATGTATGCTGCGCACATGACAGCGGACGCCGTCGAGCCCCCTCGGCCGAGGAACTTCAAGGATGCCTCGCCCAAGGAGGTCAGGGCGGCGTTGGTCCCGGAAGAGCAACCGGACTTCGACCACCAGTGGCGGAAGGCGCTGACCGATGCCGCCGAGTCGCAGGATCTGGCCGGCGTGTTCCGCGTCCTGGACAGCTGGCGCCGTCGCGCCACGATCACGAACTACCTGGGGCATGACGGCTATCGCCAGATGCTGGCCCGCGCCGAGCGCATCCTTCGCACGGGCGAGCCCGAACCCGGCTCGGTGCTGTGGAGCGACCTCAAGGCGGAACTCGGGCTCTAGCCAGTGACATATCTGATCGAGGTCTCTCCCGAAGCCAGGGAGCAGATCCGGGCGCTACCCCCTGCCCTCCTCAAACAACTCGCCGACGTCATGGCCATGCTCGAGCTCACGCCCTGGCACAGCGCACCGATCAATGGCGACAATCCCGATGGCGCCGTCCGGCAACTCTTCTTCGGCGACTCCGGGCAGGCCCTGCTCACCTTCCTGATCCTCGAAGACCAACGTCGGGTGGACGTGCTGGAGGTGATGTGGGTCGAGTGACCCGCACCCCTTGCCGAGCAAAGTAGAACGTGTTTCACTCTGGGTGTGACCCAGGCACCGTTGTCCGCGCCGCTTGACATTGGGTTTGACTACACCCGGTCGCTTGGGCCGACCCTGAGTCGGTTCGTCACCGGGCTTGCCCAGCGGCGGATTCTCGGGGCGCGTGGGGCCGACGGCCGTGTGCACGTGCCCCCACCCGAGTACGACCCAGTCACCAGCGCACCGCTCACCGACCTGGTCGAGGTCGCGCACACCGGGACCGTCACGACCTGGTGCTGGCAGCCGAACCCCCTTGCCGGACAACCACTCGAGCACCCGTTCGCGTGGGCGTTCATCCTCCTCGACGGGGCCGACACCCCCATGCTGCACGCGGTCGACGCGAACGACGTGCACACCGGCATGCGGGTCCGCGCCCGGTGGGCCGAAACGTCCGGCAACGGCATCCGCGACATCGAGTGCTTCGCGCCGGACGCGCCCGAGGTGGAACCCCAGGCGGCCGAGGACATCAGCATGATCACCACGCCGGTGCGACTGCACTACATGCACTCGGCGTCCCCTGAGGAAAGCCTTTACCTGCGCGGGCTCGAAGAGGGCAAGCTGCTCGGCCAGCGATGCCCGGCCTGCGACAAGGTCTACATCCCGCCACGCGGCGCGTGCCCGACCGACGGCGTCCCGACCGAGGACGAGGTCGAGCTCCCCGACCGCGGCATCGTCACCACGTTCTGCATCGTCAACGTGCCCTTCCTCGGCCAACGCATCAAACCTCCTTACGTGGCCGCCTACATCCTCCTCGACGGTGCCGACATCGCCTTCCTCCACCTGGTTCTCGGCTGCGCGGCCGAGGAGGTGCGCATGGGCATGCGGGTCGAGGCCGTCTGGAAACCCCGCGACCAGTGGGGCACCACGCTCGAGAACATCGACCACTTCCAACCCACCGGCGAACCGGACGCGCCGTACGACAGCTACGCGGGGCACCTATGAGCACCGACGTCTCCATCGTCTCCTTCGCGCAGGCACCCAACGTGCGCGAGACCCACGGCACCACCAACGGTGTCGAGATGCTCGTGCCCACCATGAAAGCGGCGCTCGACCGGGTCGGACTGTCCAAGAAGGACATCGGCTTCTGGTGCTCGGGCTCCTCGGACTACCTCGCGGGCCGGGCGTTCTCGTTCATCGCCGCGGTCGACGCGATCGGGGCCTTCCCGCCGATCCACGAGTCCCATGTGGAGGCGGACGCCGCGTGGGCGTTCTACGAGGCCTGGGTGAAGATCCGCACCGGCGAGGTCGACACCGCGCTCGTCTACGGGTTCGGCAAGTCCTCGGCCGGGCAGCTGCGCCGCGTGCTCGCGCTCCAGCTCGACCCGTACACCGTCGGTCCACTGTGGCCCGACTCGATCAGCATCGCCGGGCTCCAGGCACGGCTCGGCCTCGAGGCCGGTCTCTGGACCGAACGCGACATGGCCAACGTCGCCGTGCGCAGCCGGGCCGCCAACCCGAACGCCCAGATCCACGAGCAGGTCACCGCGGACGAGCTGCTCGAACGCCCGTACTTCGCCGATCCCCTGCACAAGCACGACTGCGCACCCGTCACCGACGGGGCCGCCGTCGTGGTCCTCGCGACAGCCGAGCGGGCCAAGGATCTCTGCGAGCGACCGGCCCGCGTCGCGAGCATCCAGCACCGCGTGGAGTCGGCACACCTGGGCGCACGCGACCTCACCACCTCACCGTCCACTGTGGCCGCCGCGAAGGCCGCGGGCGCCGACGGCATCACGCTCGCCGAGCTGCACGCCCCCTTCACGCACCAGGAGATCCTGCTGCGGCAGGCACTCGGGCTCGGCGACGAGGTCGTCATCAACCCCTCCGGCGGGCCGCTCGCCGGAAACCCCATGTTCGCGGCCGGTCTCGCCCGCATCGGCGAGGCGGCCACCCGGCTCGGACCCGGCGGGCGTGCGCTCGCGCACGCCACCGCGGGGCCCGCGCTCCAACAGAACCTCGTGTGTGTACTGGAGGCCGACTGATGGCGAAGAAACTCGCCGCGGTCCTGGGCGTCGGCCAGACCCATCACCGCAGCAAGCGCCTCGACGTGACCATCGGCGGGCTGTGCCGGGAGGCCATCGACCGGGCGCTCGCGGACGCCGATCTCACGTTCGACGACATCGACGCGGTCGTGCTCGGCAAGGCGCCGGACCTGTTCGAGGGCGTCATGATGCCCGAGCTGATGCTCGCGGATGCCATTGGCGCGACAGGGAAACCGCTGTTGCGCGTGCACACCGCGGGCTCGGTCGGCGGCTCGACGGCCAACGTCGCGGCGAGCCTCGTGCACGGCGGCGAGCACTCCCGTGTGCTGGCCGTGGCGTTCGAGAAGCAGTCCGAGTCCAACGCGATGTGGGCGCTGTCGATCGGGATCCCGTTCCACATGCCCGTCGGCGCCGGCGCGGGCGGCTACTTCGCGCCGCACGTGCGGTCCTACATCCGCCGATCCGGTGCGCCGCAACACATCGGCGCGCTCGTCGCGGTCAAGGACCGGCGCAACGGGGCCAAGAACCAGTACGCGCACCTCCAGCAGGCGGACATCACGCTGGAGTCGGTGCAGGCGTCGGCCATGCTGTGGGACCCGATCCGCTACGACGAGACGTGTCCGTCCTCGGACGGCGCGTGCGCGGTCGTGCTCGGCGACGAGAGCGCCGCGCGTGGCAGGACCGCAGCGTGGATCCACGCGACCGCCATGCGCACCGAGCCGACGACGTTCGCCGGGCGGGACCAGGTGAACCCGCAGGCCGGCAAGGACGCCGCCGCCGCGCTGTGGCGGGACGCCGGCATCACGGACCCACTGTCGCAAGTGGACGCGGCGGAGCTTTACGTGCCGTTCTCGTGGTTCGAGCCGATGTGGTTGGAAAACCTGGGTTTCACCGAGGAAGGCCAGGGCTGGAAGCTCACCGAGGCCGGTGAGACCGAGCTGGGTGGCCGCCTGCCGGTCAACCCGTCCGGCGGCGTGCTGTCGTCCAACCCCATTGGCGCGTCAGGGATGCTGCGCTTCGGCGAGGCCGCCATGCAGGTGATGGGTCGCGCCGGCGAGCACCAGGTGGAGGGCGCGCGCATCGCGGTCGGGCACGCGTACGGCGGCGGTTCGCAGTACTTCTCGATGTGGGTCGTCGGATCGGAGAAGCCATGAAGTTCACGGTCGGCGTCGCGTTGAGCCCGCTCGACCAGCTCGGTGAGCTGGCGAAGACGGCCGAGGAGTGCGGTTACTCGTCGATCGCGTTGCCGGACTCCCTGTTCTACTCGGAGCACGTGTCGGCGAAGTATCCGTACACACAGGACGGCAGCCGGTTCTGGGACGAGACGACGCCGTGGCCGGACCCGTTCGTGGCGGCCGCGTCGATGGGTGCGGTGACCTCCCGAATCCGTTTCTACACGCAGGTTCTGAAACTGAACCCACGCAACCCCGTGCTGCTGGCCCGGCAGATCGGCTCGACCGCGGTGCTGACCGGCAACCGCTTCGGCCTCGGCGTCGGGCTGGGTTGGTCGCCGGAGGAAACCCGTTGGTGCGGCGGCGAGTTCAACCACCGCGGCGCCCGCGCCGACGAGGCGATCGACGTGCTCAAGCTCATCCTCGGCGGCGGGATGGTCGAGTACCACGGGAAGTACTACGACTTCGACAAGCTGCGGATGAGCCCGGCGCCGAGCGAGCCGGTGCCGATCTACGTCGGTGGGCACACGGAGGCCGCACTGCGGCGCGCGGCCCGGGTCGGTGACGGCTGGACCTCCGCGATGATCAAGTTCGACGAGCTGCGTGACGTCATCGACCAGCTCGGCAAGCTGCGGGCCGAGTACGACCGGACGGGCCCGTTCGAGATCCAGGCAGTGTGCGTGAACCGGTTCGGGCTGGACGGTTACCGGCAGCAGGCCGAGATCGGCGTGACGGACGCGATCGTGGTGCCGTGGGTGTTCTACGGCGTCGGCTTCGACGCGCCGGTGCAGGCCAAGAAGGACGGGATGAAGCGGTTCGCCGACGAGATCATGGGGAAGCTATGACCGCGATTACCTGGCACGGCCCGGAGACCACGCATCCGGCACGCACGGCGTCCCGCCGCTCGATGGACGCGGTGACCCGCCGCGCCAAGGAGGAATGGCTCGCGCTGTTCGCCGAGGACGCGGTGATCGAGGACCCGGTCGGCGTGTCGATGTTCGACCCGACCGGCGACGGCCACCGTGGCCGGGACGCGATCTCCGCCTTCTGGGACATGACGATCGGGATCACCGAGCGGATGGAGTTCGACATCCGGGACTCGTTCGCCGCCGGCAACGAGGTCGCGAACATCGGCACCATCACGGCATTCCTGCCCGATGGGTCCAGAGTGGACACCGAAGGTGTGTTCGTGTATCGAGTGAACGAGGACGGACTGGTCCTGTCGCTGCGGGCGTTCTGGGAGACCGAGCGCGCGATGGCTACCCTGCGGCAGGCCTGAGCTCGATTCCGTGTTCGGCACACGCCTTCACGACGTCGTCCTGGGTGAAGTCCGCGCGGGCGAGGAAGTCCGCCAGTGCCGCGTCCTCGCTGAAGACGGTGAGCGCGAAGCGTGCTGAGTCGAGTGCCCTGCGGAGTTCGTCGTCGGGTGCGCGCAGCCGGGACAGGTCGTCAATGGCCGCGTCGGCGGTGGCGGCGAACTCGGCCGGGGCGGCCGCGTAGCCGGGGGCCGCGGCGTAGAGTTTGCTGACCGCGCTGCCGTAGTCCTCGCAGAAGTGCGTGGCCGGGTTGGGCCCGCCGCACGCCGCCAGCGCGCCGGCGAGGACGACGGCGGCAACGGTGGGAAAACGGCGAACCACGTGCCCAGCCTGCCTCCGGGACCCGGTGTCCACCCACCTTGCGCGGACGGCAGAAGGGGCGGCAGGAGTTGCCTTTTCGGGCAGTCAGCGGGCGACGCCGACGGCGTTGTTGATGGCCCGGTCGTCGGTCAGGAGCGCGAGCATGGCGTGCGCCACCTCGGCCCGCGAGGCGAACATCCCCCGCGGCACGTTGCCACCGATCGCGGTCCGGTAGTCCCCGATGCCCTTGTCGGTGAGCTTCGGCGGCCGCACGACTGTCCATTGCAGACCACTGGCCGCGATGTCCCGCTCCATGACGGCGAGATCACCGTAGATGCCGGCGAAGAGCTTGCGCGTCAGGCCGTACACGACCCGCTTGTTGAGGAAGCTGTCGTCGTCCGGGATGGGTCCGACCGGCGCGGCGCTGACGGCGACGAACCGTTGGATCCCGGCGCCTCTCAGCGCCGCGAGGATGTGGCGGGTGGGCACGGACGCGGCCGTGACGTCCTTGTTCGTGCTCGGCCCGACGCCGGACAGAGCCACGTCACTGCCGGAGATGGCGGCCTGGACACGTTCCGTATCAGCCAGGTCCGGAACGGTAACCAGATGTAAGGCCTCACTACTCGACAGAGTGAACTTGGCGGGGTTCCGCACCACGGCCGTTACCGTGTGCCCCTTCTCAAGCGCGATCTTCACGAGCTGCGTGCCAACGCCCCCGGTCGCCCCAAAGACGGCGAGCTTCATCGCAACCTCCCAGGTATCGTTCTGTACGACCCACATACGATATGGAATCCGTACTATATGACTAACGTAGCACAGCGACGAGCGCGACGCAGGCTCGTCACGACGGTGAAGAACGCCCTGCGGGGGTTGAGGACGGAGTTGGCGCTGCTCAACCGCCGGGTCACGGGTCGCCTGGACCTCCGCGACGGCGACCTGGACCTGCTGGAAGTGATCGCGCGCCTCGGTCCGATGGGGCCGTCCACCCTCGCCCGCCACACGGCCGTACACCCGGCGACCATGACGGGGGTGCTGGACCGCCTGGAAAAGGGCGGGTGGCTGACCCGCGAGCGGGACCCGCGCGACCGGCGCAGCGTGCTGCTAGAGGTCCGCCGCGAGCGGGTGGTGGAGATCCTGATGCAGTACAGCGGGATGAACCGTGCGCTGGACGCCGTGTGCGCCGACTACACGGACGAGGAACTGACGGTGATCGCCGACTTCCTGACCCGCGCGGCAACAGCCGGCCGAACGGAGACCACCAACCTCGACGCGCCCTGAGCCACTTGGCCTCCGCCCGCGAAGCGCACGAACGGACCGTTCACACGACCAGCCCGAAGCGACTTCCCCGACCCGGCGGACCCGCACGGCGGGCAACGCCGACAGACGGACCGCCTCGACGCGAACGGACCTTCAGACAAGGACGGCACCCGAGCGAAGGGTATGCGGGCGGCCTCCGGCCCCGGTTTCCAGCCTACGGCAGGGCACCGACAGGGCTGGGCGTCTGAAGCGCACGAACGGACCGTTCGCTCGCACAGGGCCGGAAACAGGAGGGGGCGGCCTCTGGCCCCCGGAAACCAGCCTACGGCCAGACACCGACACTGCCGCGTGACCGAACCGCACCAACAGACCGCTCGCTGGCACAGAACCGGAAAGCACGAGGGGGGCGGCCTCCGGCCCCCGGTATCCAGCGTACGAGACAGCACCGACAGCGTTGGGCTCGTCGCGGGTCGGCTGTGGACAGGTGGGTCCGTTGTGGACAGCTCGACGGTTGGCGATCTTGGGGCGTGGGTGCTGTCGGTGGGTGGCGGTAGGCTGGAAACCGGGGGCCGGAGGCCGCGGGTTAGGCGTACGTGACCTGGAGTTCCTTGATGCCGTTCAGCCAGCCTGAGCGGAGCCGGCGGGGTTCGCCGAGCTTCCTGATGTTTGGCATGTGGTCGGCTATCGCGTCGAAGATCAGGCCTATTTGTAGGCGGGCCAGGTTCACGCCTACGCAGTAGTGGGGGCCCGTGCCGCCGAAGCCGAGGTGGGGGTTGGGGTCTCGGGTGATGTCGAACGTGTACGGGGCGGCGAAGACCTCTTCGTCGAAGTTGGCTGAGGCGTAGAACATGCCTACGCGGTCGCCCTTCTTGATGTGGGCTCCGCCTAGTTCCGTGTCCTGCAGGGCGGTGCGTTGGAAGGACATCACGGGGGTGGCCCAGCGGACTATCTCGTCCACGGCGGTCGTGGGGCGTGCCGTCTTGTACAGCTCCCACTGCTCGGGGTAGGTGAGGAACGCGTTCATGCCGTGGCTGATCGAGTTGCGGGTGGTCTCGTTGCCGGCCACCGACAGCATGAGCACGAAGAAGCCGAACTCGTCCGATGTCAGGGCCGTGCCTTCGATCTCGGCGTTGATCAGTTTCGTCACGATGTCGTCGGCGGGGCACTTTCGGCGTTCTTCGGCCATGTTCCAGGCGTAGCCCAGTAGTTCCGCCGACGCCGTCATGGGGTCGGTTGAGTACTCGGGGTCGTCGTACGCGGCCATCTGGTTGGACCAGTGGAAGACCTTGTGACGATCATCTTGGGGAATGCCCAGTAGCTCGGCTATGGCTTGTAGCGGCAGCTCGCAGGCCACCTGGGTGACGAAGTCACCACTGCCGTGCGCCTTCGCGTCGGTGACGATTCGCTCGGCGCGGGCCGCGAGGGTGTCGCGCAGGCTGTTGATCGCCTTCGGGGTGAAGCCTCGGGAGACTATGCCGCGGACCTTGGAGTGCTTCGGCGGGTCGATGTTCAGCATGATCAGGCGCTGCATCTCGATCTTGTCCCGCGTCATGTCGGGGGTGAAGCGGATGATCGCCGTGTTCTCCTCGGCCGAGAAGACGTCGCTGTTGCGCGACACCTCCTTGACATCCACGTGCCGGCTCACCACCCAGTACCCGTCGTCCTGGAAGCCCGCGATGTTGTGCGGCTGGGCGTTCCACCACACGGGTGCCGTGCGGCGCAGCTCCGCGAACTCCTCAACTGGAACACGTTGCTGCAGCAGATCTGGATCGGTGAAGTCGAAACCGGCCGGGATCCGAGGTGCGGACATTGCAACCCTCCCGAAACATGGAACACGTTCTACTCGATTCAAACACACCCGACGGAACAAACCAAGCGCATGCTTGCTTCGGCTGGTAACGCGTTCTAGTTTGTGTTCATGGGAAACCCGGTGATCGTGGCCGCCGCTCGCACCCCCATCGGCAAGCGCGGGGGCGCCCTGTCCGGCTGGCACCCGGCCGAACTGCTCGGCGTCGCGCAACGGGCGGTCATCGACCGCGCCGGTGTCGAGTCCGCACTGGTCGAGCAGGTGTTCGGCGGGTGCGTCACGCAGGCGGGCGAGCAGTCCAACAACGTCACGCGCACCGCGTGGCTGCACGGCGGGCTGCCTTACTCGACCGGCTGCCTGACCCTCGACGCCCAGTGCGGCTCCGCCCAGCAGGCGATGCACCTGATCGCGGCGCAGATCTCGGCCGGCGCCATCGACGTCGGCATCGCGTGCGGCGTCGAGGCCATGAGCCGCGTGCCGCTGCGGTCGAACATGGGCGTCGACGTCGGCAAGCCGCGGCCCGACTCGTGGGACATCGACCTGCCCAACCAGTTCGGCGGTGCCGAGCGCATCGCGACCCGGCGCGGACTGTCCCGTGAGGACCTCGACCGGTTCGGCGCGTTGTCCCAGCAGAAGGCACGCAAGGCCTGGGACGCCGGCCACTTCGACCGGGAGGTCGTCCCGGTCGGGGACGTGGCCAGGGACGAGGGCCTCCGCGAGACCAGTATGGATGCGCTTTCAAAGCTGAAGCCCGTGCTGGAGGACGGCCTGCACACGGCGGGCACGTCCTCGCAGATCTCCGACGGGGCCTCGGCCGTGCTGCTGATGGACGCCGCGAAAGCGCATACATTGGGCCTCACCCCGCGTGCGAGGATCGTTGCGCAGTGCCTCGTTGGTGGCGAGCCGTACTACCACCTCGACGGCCCGGTGCAGGCCACCGAGCGGCTCCTGGCACGCAGTGGCATGAAGATGGGTGACCTCGACCTCTTCGAGGTCAACGAGGCGTTCGCGTCGGTGCCGCTGTCCTGGATGGCGGTGCACGAGCCGGACCCGGACCGGGTCAACGTCAACGGCGGCGCCATCGCGATCGGGCACCCGGTCGGCAGCACCGGCACCCGGCTGGTCACGACCGCGCTGCACGAGCTGGAGCGGCGGGACGCGTCGACCGCCCTGATCACCATGTGCGCGGGTGGCGCGCTGTCCACGGGCACGATCATCGAGCGGATCTGACCGTGTCGATCGAGATCCTCGAGGCCGAGCCGGGTGTGGTGGTCGTGACGGTGGACTACCCACCGGTCAACGCGCTGCCCGTGGCCGGCTGGTTCGAGCTCGCCGACGCGGTGACCAGCGCCGGCCGCGACCCGAACACGCACGTCGTGGTGCTGCGGGCCGCCGGGCGCGGGTTCAACGCGGGCGTGGACATCAAGGAGATCCAGCAGAAGGGCCACGGCGCGCTGATCGGCGCGAACCGGGGCTGCTTCGCCGCGTTCGGCGCCGTGTACGACTGCGAGGTGCCGGTCATCGCGGCCGTGCAGGGGTTCTGCCTCGGCGGCGGGGTCGGCCTGGTCGGCAACGCGGACGTCGTGGTGGCCGCCGACGACGCGACGTTCGGACTGCCCGAAGTGGACAGAGGCGCGCTCGGCGCGGCCACACACCTGGCCCGGCTGGTGCCGCAGCACCTCATGCGGGCCATGTACTACACGGCGTCGACGGTGACCGCGCAGCAGCTGCACCACTTCGGCTCGGTGTACCGGGTGGTGCCGCCGGGTGAGCTGGAGGGCGCGGCACTCGAGGTCGCCAAGCAGATCGCGGCCAAGGACACGCGGGTGATCCGGGCGGCGAAGAGGGCGATCAACGGGATCGACCCGCAGGACGTGCACCGCAGCTACCGGTACGAGCAGGGTTTCACGTTCGAGCTCAACCTGACCGGGGCCGCCGACGAGGCCCGGCAACGGTTTCTGGAGGGTAAGTGAGCGAGGGGGCGGCGTGAGCGGCACGAGGGACAAAAGGATGACCGCCGACGAGGTGGTCTCGACTTTGTCCGACGGGATGACCATCGGGATCGGTGGCTGGGGCTCGCGGCGCAAGCCGATGGCGTTGGTGCGGGCGATCCTGCGCTCGCCGTTGAAGGACTTGACCGTCGTCTCCTACGGCGGACCGGATGTCGGGCTGCTGTGCGCGGCCGGCAAGGTGCGCCACGTGGTGTTCGGGTTCGTGACACTGGACTCGATCCCGTACGACCCGTGGTTCCGGAAGGCCCGCGAGTCGGGGGCGATCAGCGTGCGGGAGTGGGACGAGGGCATGTTCCAGACCGGCCTGCGCGCGGCCGCGCACCGGTTGCCGTTCCTGCCGATGCGGGCCGGGCTCGGGTCGGACGTGCTGTCATACGACCCGTCGCTGCGGCTGGTCCGCTCCCCCTACGAGGACGGCGAGGAGCTGGTCGCGGTGCCGCCGCTGCACCTCGACGTGGCGCTGGTGCACCTCAACCGCGCCGACCGGCACGGCAACGCCCGTTACCTGGGGCCGGACCCCTACTTCGACGACCTGTTCTGCCTGGCCGCCGGGAAGCGGTACGTGTCCTGCGAGTCCGTTGTGGACACGACCGAGCTGGCCTCCGCCGGCCCGCCGCAGACCTTGCTGCTCAACCGGATGATGGTCGACGGCGTCGTGGAGACACCGCACGGCGCGCACTTCACGAGCTGCGCGCCGGACTACGGCCGGGACGAGGCGTTCCAGGAGACCTACGCGTCCAGCGAGTGGGACTCCTTCGTGGACCGATACCTCAGCGGGGACGAGACCGCGTACCAGAAGGCGGTGGCCGCGTGAACCGGATGGCCGTCTGCGTGGTCGCCTGCGCCGAGCTGTTCCGCGGCGACGGCGAGATCCTGGCCAGCCCCATGGGTCCGGTCCCGGCGCTCGGCGCCCGGCTGGCACGGGCGACGTTCGCGCCGGACCTGCTGCTGTCCGACGGCGAGGCGACGCTGCTGACCGGCGACGGGACGCCGGAGGGCTGGCTGCCGTACCGCGCGGTGTTCGACGTCGTCGCGTACGGACGACGGCACGTGGTCATGGGCGCCAACCAGATCGACCGGTACGGCAACCAGAACATCTCGTGCATCGGCGCGCACGCGACGCCGAAGCGGCAGCTGCTGGGCGTGCGGGGCGCGCCGGGCAACACGGTCAACCACCGGACCAGCTACTGGGTGCCGAAGCACTCGCCGCGGGTGTTCGTGCCGGACGTCGACATGGTGGCCGGGGTCGGCTACCACCGTGGCGCCGGGCCGTTCCACGACGTGTACCGGGTGGTGACCAACCTGTGCGTGCTGGACTTCGGCGGCCCGTCGCACGCGATGCGGGTCCTGTCCACACATCCCGGGGTCACGATCGACGAAATCGTTGAGCAGACCGGGTTCCCGCTCGTCATCGAGGACCCGCCGGAGACGAGGACGCCGACGGCCGAGGAGCTGACCCTGCTGTCCACACTGGATCCTCGAGGTAACTGGAACGCCTGATGGAGACCGCGCTGACGAAGCTCGTCGGAGTCCGCCATCCGGTGGTCCAGACGGGCATGGGCTGGGTGGCCGGGCCTCGGCTCGTGTCGGCGGTCGCGAACGCCGGCGGGCTGGGCGTCCTGGCCTCGGCGACCATGACGTTCGACGAGCTGCGCGCGGCCATCGAGGAGGTCCGGGAGCGGACCGACCGGCCGTTCGGCGTGAACCTTCGCGCCGACGCCGTGGACGCCGGCGAGCGGGTCAAGCTCCTGATCTCGTCGGGTGTCCGGGTGGCCTCGTTCGCGCTCGCGCCGTCGCGGGAGCTGATCACGACGCTGAAGGACGCCGGTGTGGTGGTCATCCCGTCGATCGGCGCGGTGCGGCACGCGGAGAAGGTGGCCGCGTGGGGCGTGGACGCGGTCATGGTCCAGGGCGGCGAGGGCGGCGGCCACACCGGTCAGGTGGCGACCACGGTGCTGTTACCGTCCATTGTGGACGCGGTGGACATCCCGGTGATCGCGGCGGGCGGGTTCTTCGACGGCCGCGGCCTCGCCGCGGCGCTGGCGTACGGCGCGGCCGGAATCGGGATGGGCACGCGTTTCCTGCTCACCAAGGAGAGCACCGTGCCGCAGGCGGTGAAGGAGGCGTACCTGGCGAGCGGCCTGACCGACACGGTGGTGACGACCCGCGTGGACGGCATGCCGCACCGGGTCCTGCGCACGGAGCTGGTGTCGTCACTGGAAAACGCCGGGCCGGCCCGCGGTTTGCTGCGGGCCGTGCGCAACGCGGCGCGGTTCCGGAGCCTGACGAACCTGTCCTGGCGCGCGATGGTGCGCGAGGGCCTGGCCATGCGGCGCAACCACAAGCTCACCTGGTCGCAGCTGATCATGGCGGCCAACACACCGATGCTGCTGCGGGAAGGGCTGGTCAACGGCAACACCGAGGCCGGTGTGCTGGCGTCCGGCCAGGTGGCCGGCGCCCTGCGTGACCTGCCGACGTGCGAGGAGCTGATCACCCGGATCGTCCACGACGCCAGCGAGATCATCGGCCGCCTGCCCCGATAATCGAGGTGCCGGAACCGCCAGGACGCTCTACCGTGATCACGGCGACGAGCGGAGGGCCGGGTCATGCGGGTGCACTATCCCCGTACTCCGCATCTGCCCTGGTCACCCGGGGCCGCCGCGGACGACGTGCGGGTCACGGGCATGGCCGGGCTGGCCGGCCGGGAGGTCGTGGTCACCGAGAAGCTCGACGGCGAGAACACCACGCTGTACGCCGACGGGCTGCACGCGCGGTCGCTCGACTCCGCGCACCACCCGTCGCGGGCGTGGGTGAAGTCGTTGCAGGGCCTGGTCGGGGCGTCGATCCCGCCGGGCTGGCGGGTGTGCGGGGAGAACGTCTTCGCGCGGCACTCGCTCGCCTACGACGACCTCGACAGCTGGTTCTACGCGTTCTCGGTGTGGGACGGCGACCGCTGCCTGGACTGGGACGCGACCGTGCGGTTCGCGCGTGACCGCGGCATGCCGGTGCCACCGGTGCTGTGGCGCGGGGTGTTCGACGAGAAGGCGTTGCGTGCCGTGCGGTTGGACCTCACGCGGCAGGAAGGCTACGTGGTGCGCGCGGTCGACGGGTTCGACCGCGGCGAGTTCGCGGACCGGGTCGCGAAGTGGGTGCGGCGTGGACACGTCCAGACGGACACGCACTGGACGCGCGCGCCGGTGGTGGTCAACAGACGCGGCCCGGCGGCGGCGCTGTGGGACGTGCGCGCGGGTTTCCCGGTCGACACGCCGGCACTGCTCGCGGCCTGCGGCATGCCGACAACGTCCACTGTGGACCTTTCTCGACTGGAGCTCCACCGCACCGGCGACGCCCGGCTGGCCGGCGTGCTCGCCACGCTGCTGCACGCCTCGCCCCGATCGTGGCTGATGGCGCGGTTGGCCGGGCTGGGGATGCCGCTCGCCCGGCGGGTGGCCGACCTGGTCGGGTTGCGTTCCCTGCTGTACCGGGACTTTCCCGACGAGGCGCGGCGAGCCGGGCTGACGCGTCTCGCCATGGCGGCCGATCTCGAGGTGCTGCACGCGGTGGCGGCGGCGGTCGGTGACGCGGCGGCGGTCGAGTGGTCGGCACTGCACGCCGCGGAAGCCGCGTTGCTCACAGCCGATCCGTGGCGGCCGCTGCGGGCGGCGGTGGCGGAAGGACTGGTGGACAAGGACGTGCGCGACCGGTGCTGGGCCGAGGCGCGGGCGGCGTTCGCGGACGGGCGGTTGCACACGCCGGCCGAGGCGGCGGCGGTGACCTGGCGGTGGCGGTCGGGGAACTTCCCGCGACTGATCGTGATGGTCGGGCCGGCCGGGAGCGGGAAGAGTACGTTCGCCGGCACGCTGGCGGCGGACGAGGTGGTGTCGCTCGACTCGTTGCGTGCGGCGCGGGGCGCCCGGGCGGACCAGCGGGCGAACCCGGAGGTGCTGCGGACCGGGCTCGACCGGCTGGACAAGGCGTTGGCTCGGGGTGGCACGGTGGTGTGGGACGCGACCGCGTTGAACCGGCGGCAGCGATCGACGGTCGCCGCGGTGGCCGCCGGGCGGGACGCGTTGGTGACACACGTGGTCATGGTCGTCGGCGAGGAGGAGGCCATGCGGCGCAACGCCTCGCGCCAGCACCCGGTGCCGGCCTCGGTGCTGTCGGCGCAGTTCGCGCGGTTCGTGCCGCCCTACCCCGGCGAGGCGCACCGGACCTGGTACGTCGGCGCGAGTGGCACGGTCGAGGATGTGGACGATGCGCACCAGTGAGGAGATCTACCACCGCGTCCGCTGGGATCCCCGGTTCGAGCCGTCCCGGTTCACGCTGGGCATCCTGGTGCGGGGCGCGGCGCCGAAGCGCGTCCCGCTGCCGTCGTTCGTGCCGGGCGGGGACATCCCGTGGCACCGCGTGCTGTTCGTGGAGGCGGACGGCGAGGTCGTGTGGGACCGTGCGTCCGGTGTGGACCGCCTGGACGAGACCACGGCCGGACGTGGTTCGGCCTTCTTCACCGCCCGGCCCGTGCACGGCGCCGGGACGGCCGCGCCGGGTTCCCGGCTGCGGGTGCTGACGTGGAACACGTTGTGGGACAGGTACGACAGCGACCTCATCGACACGGCGCGGCGGCGCCCCTTGCTGGTGCGGGACCTGGCACGCGCCGACGCGGATGTCATCGCCCTGCAGGAGGTCGAGCCGGCGCTGTACGAGATGCTGGCGCTCGAGGGGTACGCGGTGTCGGACGGCGCGGAGGTCGCCGCGCACGGGTTGGTGCTGCTGAGCCGGCTGCCCGTGCTGTCGGCGGGACACCACATGTTGAGCACGCACAAGGGTGTCGTGTCGATGGTGGTGTCGACGGCCGCGGGGCCGGTGGCGGTGCTGGCCACGCACCTGACGAGTGACCACCACCCGTACGGGCCGGGGCGGCGGGACGACGAGCTGGCGCGGTTGGCGGTGGGGCTGGCGGAGATCGACTGCCCGGTGGTTCTGCTGGGTGACTTCAACGGCGGTCCGGTGGAGCGGTTGGGGTTGGTGGACGCGTGGTCGGCCGTGCGCGGGGACGAGACGCCGACGTTCGATCCGGCGGCCAACCCGCTGGCGGCGATCTCGTCGCTGTCTGGGCGTGCGGCGCGGCTCGACCGGGTGCTGGTGCGTGGGATGCGGCCGGTTTCCGTGTCGCTGCTGGGTACCTCGCCGCCGTTCGTGTCGGACCACTACGGGGTGGCGGCGACGCTGGACGTGTCGGCGGTCGCCAGTCTCGACGTGGCGCCGACGGCGCGGACCGCGGTGGCGTGGGTGCCGCCGGCCGAGTTGTGGGAGCCGATCCAGCGGGTCCGCGCCGAGTTCGACCCGCGCTTCGACCGGTGGCCGCCGCATGTGAACGTGCTGTTCGGGTTCGTGCCGGAGTCCTCGTTCGAGGAGGCGGCGCCGTTGCTCGCGTCGGCGGCGGCGTCGGTTCCGCCGTTCGACGTGCGGTTGTCCGGGGTGCGGCGGTTCGACCACGGGACGGTGTGGCTGTCTCCCGGGGATCCGGCGCGATGGGCGGGGTTGTGGGAGGCGTTGGCGGAACGGTTCCCGCGGTGCCGGGGGCGGGAGTCGTACACGCCGCACCTGACGTTGGGGCGCGACGTGGGCGAGGTGCGGCTGCCGGACCTGCCGGCGACGGTGGGGACGGTGGTGGTGCTGTCCCTGCGGGGCGCGGAACCGATGCGGCCGAGGATGACGGTGGAGCTGGGGACCGGGGACGTGCGTTGGCTGCCGGAGGACGTGCGGCCGGCGGTGCAGCCCGCGTCCGGCTCGGTCGATGGCATCGTTCAGCGGGTCGCCGACGCCCTGCCCGGCGGCGTGGTGCGTCTCGTCGGGTCGCGGCGGATGGGGTGTGCCTTGGCCGGTGCGGACGTCGATCTCGTGGCCGAGTTGCCGGAGGTGCCGGAGCGGCTGGTGGTTCCGGGGGCCGAGCGGGTACGGCCCGTCGTCGGGGCGCGGGTGCCCGGATTCCGGTTCCGGCTCGACGACCTCGCCGTTGATCTCAGTCTCGCGGTCGGCCCGGACGCCGACGTCGCGTGGAGTGCGGTGACCGACGCCGAGGCGGTGTTGGCCGCCGTGGCCGGGCGGCACGACGCTTTCGCCGCCCTGGCAAGGAAGGTCAAGGCCTGGGCCGCCGCACGCGGGCTCGACTCCGCGCCGCACGGTGGGTTGCCCGGCCTCGCCTGGGCCGTGCTCGTCGCGCGGACCGTGCGGGAGGGCGGCGAGTTCTTCGGGCAGTGGGCGGCGTGGGACTGGCGGGAACCGGTCACCCTGCTCGGCGAACCCGCGCCGGCGACCGGGGACCCGATGACGATCATGACGCCGTCGGCCCCGGTGCGGTCCTGCACCGAGCAGGTCGGCGCCGGGATGCGGGACCTCATCACCGCCGAGTTGTACGCGGCGTGGGAGGGCACCCCGCCGGCGCCACCGCACCGGCGGCACGCGGCCTGGGCGGTCGTGGTCGCCGAGCCGGTGCCCGGCGAGGAGCTCGACGTCACGCTCGGGCGGTTGCGGGGACGCGTCCGCGCACTGCTGAGCCTGCTCCCGCCGGACGCCCACGCGTGGCCGCACCCGTTCGACACCGGGACCGGCGCGCGTTACGCGATCGGGCTCGGGGCGGATCCACCCACGGCGGCCGAGCTGGCCGCGATCACCGGAACCTGGGTCGTGCCCGGGGTACGCGTCGAGTGGGCCGGCAACGGCGACGTGCCGACCCTAGTAGGTGATGGCCTTCTCTAGCTCCACCAACGACTCCTCCAGGAAACCGAGCAGGCGCTGCAGGTGCGGCACCGTCCGCCGGCAGCCCGTCAGGCCGAACTCCAGGTTGCCCGCGTAGCTCGTCACCGTGATGTTGAGTGCCTGCCCTTCGTACGGAATGGACAGTGGGTAGACACCCTGCATGCGGGCGCCGTTCCAGTACAAGGGTTTGCGCGGGCCCGGAACGTTGGAGATGAGGACGTTGAACGCGGGCGGGGTCACCCTGACCATGCCGGGAATCATGCCGATGGCCAGTGGGATCAACGGCAACGCGGACAGCGCCGTGATCTGCAGGCGGCTCATCCCGTGGTAGATCGCCTTGCCCTTGAGCATCGAGTCGTGGATGGTCGCCAGGCGGTCCGCCGCGTCGGCCTCGGTCGTGGCCAGGTTGCACAGGATCAGGCCGATCGCGTTGCCGCCGAAGGACTTGTCGGTGCGCAGGGACACCGGGATCGCCGCCACGAGTGGCTTCTCCGGCAGGGCACCCAGGTCCAGCAGGTACTTGCGCAGCGCGCCCGAGCACATGGCCAGCATGACGTCGTTCATCGTGACGCCCGCGGCCTTGCCGACGGCCTTGATGCGGTCCAGCGGCCAGCCCTGCGCGGCGAACCGCCGGGCGCCGGTGATCGACACGTTGAACATCGAACGCGGGGCCTGGAACGACAGCGTCGCGGACTGCTCGCGGAACGCCTCGTTGACGATCTTCGTGGCGGCCGAGCCGAAGCCGCGGACCTCCTTCAGGAAGTCCTGCACGGCGCGGACCGGGTCGAAGCCGTCGGACTCCTTCCGGCTGCCGAACACGTCCGTGCGCACCCGCGGCGACCACGGCGGCCGGACGGACATGTCCGACGGGTCCTCCGACAGCGACGCCTGCATCAGGCGCAGCGCCGACACACCGTCCAGCAGGGAGTGGTGGACCTTCGTGTACGTGGCGAACCGGTTGCCCTGCAAGCCTTCCATCATCGTGAACTCCCACAGGGGACGATGGCGGTCGAGCAGGTGGCCGTGCAGGCGCGAGGTCAGCTCGAGCAGCTCGCGGACCCGGCCAGGACCGGGCAGACCGGACAGGCGCACGTGGTACTCGAGGTCGAGGTGGTCGTCGTTGGACCAGGCGAACTGGCCGACCGTGCCGACCGGACCGCGTGGCCTTCGCCGGAAGAGCGGGCGGACGTCCGCGAGCGACAGCAGCTGCCGGTGGAAGTCGTTGACGTAGTCGGGGCCCGCGCCGTCGGGGAGCTCGAAGAGCTGCAGCCCACCGACGTGCATGGGGTGCTCGCGCGACTCGGCGAGCAGGAACATCGAATCCGTCACCGGCATCATGGGCATCGTGGACCTCCTCACAGCACCCTAGTGCCGCCGGCCGATGCCCTGAAGGACCCCTTCAGGACGTTCAACGTCCTGAAGGGGTCCTTCAGGGCATGTGGGCCGGGTTAGGGGTGTTGGCTGCTGACTGAGATCACCTCGCCTGTCAGGTAGGACGCCAGGTCGCTCGCGAGGAACACCATCACGTTCGCGACCTCGTCCGGCTCCGCCGAACGGCCGAACGCCTCGCGGGCGGTCAGCTCGCGCAGCAGCTCCTCGCTCGTCACCTTCGCGAGGTGGGGGTGCATCGCGAGGCTCGGCGCCACCGCGTTCACGCGGATCCCGTGCGCGGCCACATCCATTGCGGCACAACGGGTCAGCGCCATCACGCCCGCCTTCGCCGCCGCGTAGTGCGCCTGGCCCTCCTGTGCGCGCCAGCCGACCACCGACGCGTTGTTGACCACGGCGCCGCCGCCCTGCGCCACCATCTGCCGCAACGCGGCCCTGGTGCACCGGAACGTCCCGTTCAGGGTGACGTCCAGGACGCGGGACCACTCGTCGTCGGTCATCTCCAGCACCGAGCGGGTGCCGCCGAGGCCCGCGTTGTTGATCATCACGTCGAGGCGGCCGTACTCCGCGACCGTGCCGTCGACCAGTGCCCGCACCTGCTCCTCGGCCGTGACGTCGCAGGGGATCGCCTTGACGCCCAGGTCAGACGCGGTGGCGGCGAGCCGGCGCTCGTGCCAGTCGCTCACCACGACCGTCGCGCCCTCCTCCAGGGCCCGGCGCGCGACGGCGGAGCCGATGCCCGTGCCCGCGGCGGCCGTCACCACGACCACCTTGTCCCGCAACAGGTCGTGTCCCTGTGCCCGATGGTTCACTCCGCGAGCTTCGTTCACGCCCGCGCCTCCCTCGGTAGCCCGAGCACCCGCTCGGCGATGATGTTGCGCTGGATCTCGTTGGAGCCGCCGTAGATCGTGTCGGCGCGGCTGAACAGGAACAACCGCTGCCACTCCGACAACTCGCCGCCGTTCACCATGCCCGCCGCACCCAGCACCTCCATCGCCAGCTCACCGAGTCCGCGGTGCCAGTTGGCCCACACCAGCTTGGTGACCGACGCGCCGGCCGCGTCGCCGATCGTCCGCAGCGCGTGCCACCGCATCACGTCCAGGCCGATCCGGGCCCTGGTCAGCTTCTCCCGCATGACCGGGTCGTCGAGCACGCCGGTGTCCCTGGCCAGCGAGACCAGCGCGTCGAGCTCCCGCCGGAACTCCACCTGCAGCCCCAGCGTGGCCGCGCCCCGCTCGAACCCGAGCGTGGCCATGGCGACCCGCCAGCCGCCGCCGGCCTCGCCCACGACCAGGTCCTTCGCCGTCCGCGCGCCGTCGAAGAACACCTCGTTGAACTCCGACCCGCCGGTCAGTTGCTCAATAGGACGGACCTCGACACCGGGCTGGTCCATGGGCACGAGCAGGTACGACAGCCCGGCGTGCCGCTTCGAGCCGGGCTCCGTGCGGACGACCGCGAAGCACCAGTGGGCCACGTGCGCGAGCGAGGTCCACACCTTCTGCCCGGTGATGACCCACTCGTCCCCGTCCAACACCGCGGACGTCGACACCGACGCGAGGTCCGACCCGGCGCCCGGCTCCGAGTAGCCCTGGCACCACAGCTCCTCGACCCGCTTGATCGGCGGGAGGAACCGGGCACGCTGCTCGTCGCTGCCGAGCGCGATCAGCGTCGGCCCCAGCAGCTCCTCGCCCAGGTGACTCACCCTGGCCGGCGCCTCGGCGCGCGCGTACTCCTCGTGGAAGACGACCCGCTCCTCGACCGACGCGCCGCGCCCGCCGTACTCGACCGGCCAGCCCAGGCACGTCCAACCCGCCGCGGCGAGGTGGCGGTCCCACTCGATCCGCTCGTCGTACGCCTCGTGCTCGCGACCCGGTCCGCCGAGCCCGCGGAGCGCGGCGAACCCGCCGGAGAGGTTGTCGGCCAACCATTCCCGCACCGTCGCTCGGAACTCCTCCAACGCCGCCATGGGGTGTTAGCCTACCAAGCAATTGCTTTGTTGGGAGGCAGCGTGACGGACGTCGTCCTGTACGAGGTCGCCGGGCCCGTGGCGACGGTGACCATGAACCGCCCCGAGTACCGCAACGCCCAGAACTCCGCCATGACCTACGCGCTCGACGCCGCGTTCACGCGGGCCGTGGACGACGACGAGGTCAGGGTCATCGTGCTCGCGGGCGCCGGCAAGCACTTCTCCGCGGGCCACGACATCGGCACGCCGGGCCGCGACGTCGACCAGTCCTTCGAGCGCAAGGCCGTCATGTGGTGGGACCACGTCGGCAAGGAGGGCGGCGACAACCGGTACGCCCGGGAGATGGAGGTCTACCTGGGCATGTGCCGGCGGTGGCGGGAGCTCCCGAAGCCGACCGTCGCCATGGTCCAGGGCGCGTGCATCGCGGGCGGGCTCATGCTGGCCTGGGTGTGCGACCTGATCGTGGCCTCGGACGACGCGTTCTTCTCGGACCCCGTGGTGCGGATGGGCATCCCGGGCGTGGAGTACTTCGCGCACCCGTGGGTGCTCGGCCCGCGTGCGGCCAAGGAGTTCCTGTTCACGGGCGACCGGTTCGACGCGGCCTGGGCACTCGAGCGGGGCATGGTCAACCGCGTGGTGCCACGCGACGAGTTGCACAAAGAGACGCAAGCGCTTGCGGAGAAAATCTCGGGCATGCCCCGGTTCGGTCTCGCGCTCACCAAGCGGGCGGTCAACCAGGCCGAGGACCAGATGGGCATGCGGACCGGCATGGACTCCGTGTTCGGCCTGCACCACTTCGCCCACGCCCACAACGCGGAGACCTCGAAGGACTCGCTCGCCGGCATGGACGCCCGATCGATGAGGAACGCCAGTGGATCTTGACCTGGACGCCGAGACCCTCGAGTTCCGCGACGAGGTGCGGGACTGGCTCGCCGAGCACGTGCCGGCGGAGCCCCTGCCGCCCATGGACACCGCCGAGGGCTTCGAGCCGCACCGCGCGTGGGAGCGCACACTCGCCGAGGCCCGGCTGTCCACCGTGACCTGGCCGTACGAGTTCGGTGGGCGGGACGCGACGCTGCTGCAGTGGGTGGTGTTCGAGGACGAGTACTACGCCGCCGGCGCACCCGGCCGGGTCAGCGCCAACGGCATCGCGCTGCTCGGCTCGACGCTGATGGCGTTCGGCACCGAGGAGCAGCGGCGGCGGGTCCTCCCCCGCATGTCCCGCGCCGACGACATCTGGGCGCAGGCCTGGTCGGAGCCCGAGGCGGGCAGCGACCTGGCGGGGGTGCGCAGCAGGGCCACCCGGGTCGACGGCGGCTGGGTCCTCAACGGACAGAAGACGTGGAGCTCCCGGGCCAGCCACGCCGACCGAGCGTTCGGTCTCTTCCGGAGCGACCCGTCGGCCGAGCGGCACCGCGGGCTCACGTACGTCATGTTCGACCTGCGAGCCGAGGGCGTCACGGTCCGGCCGATCCCGCAGCTCGACGGCGTGCCGGGCTTCGCGGAGATCTTCCTCGACGACGTGTTCGTGCCGGACGAGGACGTGATCGGCGAGCCGGGCGACGGGTGGCGGGTCGCGATGAGCACGGCCAGCAACGAACGCGGTCTGACGCTGCGCAGCCCCGGCCGGTTCGTGGCGGCCGCGGACCGGCTCGTCGACCTGTGGGAGTCGAACCCGGACCCGAAGGTCGCCGACCGCGTGGTCGACGCGTGGATCGGGGCGCAGGCGTACCGGCTGTACACGCTGGGCACGGTGAGCCGGCTGGCTTCCGGTGGGCAGCTCGGCGCGGAGTCCAGTGTGAACAAGCTGTTCTGGTCCGAACTGGACGTGCGGCTGCACGAGACCGCGCTCGACCTGCTCGGCGCGGACGGGGAGCTCGACGGGGCGTGGCAGAACGGGTACCTGTTCTCCCTGGCCGGTCCGATCTACGCGGGCACGAACGAGATCCAGCGCAACGTCGTCGCCGAGCGGCTGCTCGGCCTGCCGAGGGGGACCCGGTGATCATCACTTGGGTGGCCCGACCGTACGAGAGTCCCTTTCGTACGGACTCCCCGCACGAAAGGGACTCTCGTGCGGGACTCAGGGAGCAGAATGGGCGAACAATTCGTTGCCATGTGGAAGTCGTCGGGCAGGGCGGAGGCGGTATGAGGGTCACGCCGAGCACCGAGCAGCCGGGCAGGGCGGCGTCATGAGGTTCACGCCGAGCGCAGAGCAGCGGGAGCTGGCCGCAAGCGTGCATGCCTTGCTGTCCGACGCGGACACGCCGACGGCGATCCGGGCCTGGGCGGCCGGCGACCACGCACCCGGCCTGGACGTGCTCGAGCGGCTGGGCAAGATCGGCGTCGGCGAGCTGGCCGACTACCCGGTCGAGCTGGCCGTGGTGTTCGAGGAGCTGGGCCGGCACGCGGTGCCCGGGCCGGTCATCGAGTCGTACGCCGTGGCGCCCGCGCTGGGCATCTCCGCGGACCTCGCCACGGTCGCGGTGCCGCCGCACCTGCCGTACGCGCTGGACGCGGACGTGGCCACCCCGTTCGTGGTCAGCGGCGACGCGGTCTGCCGAGCCGAGGTCGGCGCCCGGCTCACCTCCGTCGACCCCGCCCGCCGGCTGTTCGAGGTCCGGGCGGGTGAGTGGGTCGGGAACGCGTCGGACGTCCTCGACCTGGGGGCGCTCTGCCAGGCGGCGCAGCTGGTCGGGCTCGGGCGCGGGATGCTGGAGCAGGCCGCCGCGTACGTGACGCAGCGGCGGCAGTTCGGCCGCGCGGTCGGCGAGTTCCAGGCGGTCAAGCACCACCTCGCGGATGTCATGGTGGCGTTGGAGTTCGCCCGGCCGCTCGTGCACGCGGCGGCGGTCACGGGCGCGACGCGGGATGTCTCGGCGGCTCGGGTGGCCGCCGCGGACGCCGCCTACCTGGCCGCGCGGGCGGCGCTGCAGGTCCACGGCGCGGTCGGGTTCACGCAGGAGCACGACCTCTCGCTGTGGCTGCTCAAGGTCCGGGCGCTGCGCAGCGCGTGGGGCACCCAGACGTTCCACCGCCGCCGGGTCCTCGACGCCCTCACTTGGCGTCGGAGTCGATGACCAGCTGGCCGTTGTACATGGAGACGCGGACGACCTTCGTCGCGGACTGGCCCGGTGCGTAGTGCACGGTGCACTGCACCTGCCGTGAACCGTCGGGGTTCTCCGCGATCACATTGGCGTCCTCGGAGCTGACCTGCGGGAACGCCGCCCAGTAGGCGTTGAACGCGTCCAGGCTGCCGAACAGGGACTGCGCGTACGGCGAGAGCATGGCCCAGCGCTGCTCCGGGCTGCCGTTACCGTAATAGTTGATCATGACCTGGCCGGCGTCCGACCAGGGGATGAACACTCCGGCAGGTGGGGCTACCTGGGTCGGGCTCGCCGGGCTGGACGGCGTGGTCGACGTGGACTTCCCCGTCGACGACGGCGGCTTCTCCTCGCTGGAGTTGTCGCCGCCGGACTGCGGCTGGCCGGCCTGCTTGGTCGTCGTGGTGCCCTGGGCCTGGTTGCCGTTGCCGCCGCCGTTGTCGCCGCCGCTGTTCAGGATGATCACCGTGAACAGCGTGCCGACCAGCACGATCGCCGCGACCGCGCCGACGATGACCATGTTCCGCCGGGACGGGCCGGCCTGGCCCGCCGGCTGTTCCGGCCGGCGGAACGCGGCGGTGGGCATGGCCTCCATCGGCTGCGGGGGCGTCGGCGGGTTCTTCGGCACGACGAGCGTCGGGCGCGGCGGGGTCTTCGGCCCCGTGTGCTTGGCGCTGGCCGGGGCCGGCACCGGCAGGACCTGCGTCGCGGCGGTGGCCAGGGCCTCGGCCGCCTCCTTCATGGTCGGCCGCTCGCCGGGGTCGACCTTCATGAGGCTCATCAGCGTCGGCTCGAGCGGGCCGGCGTTGCGTGGCGGCGGCACGTTGCCGGACGCGACGGCGTGCAGCAGGGCCAGCGGGTTGGTGTTCGTGCCGAACGGGGGCTTGCCCTCGACCGCGTGGTAGAGCGTCGAGCCCAGGGAGAACACGTCGGAGGCGCGGGACGGGTCGTCACCGCGGGCGATCTCGGGGGCCAGGTAGGCCGGGGTGCCGGCGAGCATGCCGGTCTGGGTGGTCACGGTGCCGTCGTCGAGGGCGCGGGAGATGCCGAAGTCGGTGATCTTCACCGTGCCGTTCTCGGCGAGCAGGATGTTGCCCGGTTTGATGTCCCGGTGCGCGATGCCGACGGCGTGCGCCGCGGCGATGGCCTCGGCCACCTGAGCGCCGATCTCGGCGGCCTCGTTCGGCGGCAGCGTCCCGCGTTCCTCGAGCACGGCGGACAGGCTCTTGGACGGCAGGAACTCCATGACCAGGATCGGGTCGCCCTTGTCCTCCGCCACGTCGAACAGGGCGATGGCGTTGCGGTGCTGCAGGCGCGCCGCGATCCGGGCCTCCCGCATCGCACGCCTGCGGACCTCTTCCGTCATCGTGTCGGAAAGCCCGTACCGGACGACGAGTCGCTTGATCGCGACGGTACGGCCGAGCCGTTCGTCGTGCGCCTTCCATACGACGCCCATCGCGCCGCTGCCGACCTCTTCGATCAGTTTGTATCGGCCAGCGACCAGTGCACCCTTCTCGATGACCAAGGACTCCTCAGGTTGTTTCGTGGCCAGGCCCCGACCTGGACCCAGAGAATATCGAACTCACCTGATCGAGGTACGTCTAGGCAACCAAGCAATCGTTTGGTTGAATGATTTCGTGACCGACGAGCAGGAGGCACTGCGGGATACCGTCCGAACACTGCTCACCCGTGAGGGTGACACTCGGTCGGCCATGGCCTCGTCGTCCGGTTACGACGAGAAGCTGTGGGCTCGCCTGTGTGATCTTGGTGTCGCCGGCCTGCACGTCCCGGAAGAGCTCGGTGGCGCCGGCGCGTCCTTCCGCGAGACGCGGATCGTGCTGGCCGAGCTGGGCCGGTTCCTGACGCCCGGGCCGCTGCTCGGGTCGGTGCTCGCGTCCTCCGCGCTCCTGTCGGCGGGCGCGGGATCGCTGCTGGGCGAGATCGCGGAGGGCTCGGTCATCCCGTCACTCGTGTGGGGCCCGTACGCGCTGAACGCGCAGGTCGCGGACGTGTTCCTGGTGCCGCGCGAGGACGGGCTGTACGCGGTGCCGGCCACCGAGGCGTCGATCACACCGTGCGGGGTGATGGACCCCACCCGCCGGCTGGCGACGGTCTCCGTGACCGGTTCCGGCGAGCGTGTCGGCGTGCCCGACCTGGCCCGGGTGCGGGACGTGGCGTGCGCGGCGCTCGCGGCGGAGTCGGCGGGGGCGGCGGCGCGCTGCCTGGAGCTGACCGTGTCCTACGCGAAGCAGCGGGTCCAGTTCGGCCGGCCGATCGGGGAGTTCCAGGCGCTCAAGCACCGGATGGCCGACATGCACGTGCTGGTGGAGACGGCCGAGTCGGCGTCGCTGGCGGCCGCGGAGGCGGTGGTCGACGGCGGTGACCCGACGTCCGCCTTCGTGTGGTGCGCCGACGCGTTCGCCCAGGTGGCCGGGGAGATGATCCAGCTGCACGGCGGCATCGCGATCACGTGGGAGCACGACGCGCACCTGTTCTTCAAACGCGCGCACGGCAACGCCCACCTGTTCGGCTCGGTCCGCGACCACGTGGCGCGGCTAGCCGCCCAGCTGGGTCAGTAGCTTCTGCGGTGCCCGCAGCCGCCATGACTCGGTGAGCAGCTCCCGCAGCTCCTCGATGTCGACGGCGCCGAACCGGACGAGGACCGTCGGGTGCCCGTCGTAGTGCGGCGTGGTGAAGAACTTTTCGGGCTCGGACGCGACCAGCCCGCGCTTCTCTCCCTCGTCGGCGACCCACACCACGAGGATGTCCCCCTCCTCCCGGATACGGGCGAAGAGCTTGTCCCGCACCCGGAACCCGGGCGTGCCGTAGGAGGGCTTCTCGGTGGTCGCCGGCAGCGACAACGCGATCCGGCGAACGTCGTCCTCGGTCACCATGCCGGACAGTTTCCCCCGGTGTGCAACCTTTCGCTAACCAGCACGTGTGTCGGGGGTTGTGAGCGACGATGTGACCCGTGGCCTCGGCCTGCTGGCCGACGAGGTGGCGGCCGCACCCATCGACACCGAGGCCGTGATCGCCACGGCCGCGGCCCGGATCCGCAACCGGGCCGTGCTCACCGCCGCCCTGGCCACGATCGTCCTGGTGAGCGCGCTGGTGCTGACGCTCGGCGCCGCCAAGCCGGACCGGGTCCCCGTCGCCACGCCCGAACCGTCCACGACGAGCACCGCCGGGTTGCCGAGCGCGAGCCCGGAAGAACAGGCCGTCCGCGCGGCACGGCTGCAGCAGTCGATCACCAGCGCGTTCGGCCGCATCCTCCCGGCCGGCTGGCGGCACAGCACCTTCGACTGGGGCTGCGACTACTTCCACTGCTGGGCCTTGGGTGACGTCATCGACGACGTGGGCACCATCAGCATGGGCCTGTCCGCCTCGGGATCCGACCCGACGGTGATGTGCCGCGTGCCCGACTGCACCACGAAGGTCCTGGACGACGGCACGTCCGTCGCCTTCTCGAAGTACGAGACCACGGGCCTCCAGAACGAGCCGCAGACGCGGTACTCCGTCAGCGCCCTGCGCCCGGACGGCCGCGCCATCGGCATCGACGCCTGGTGGCCCAGGGACCGGCAGGCGCCGGCGCTGACCGACGAGCAGTGGCTCGAGTTCGCCACGGCGTTCACCTACTGAGGCGGATGATGCAACCTAACGCGAAGGGGGCGTGTGTGGGTGGTTATGAGCCCGCGTGACAGAGGCGACGAGGAGAGCTTCCACGTGTTCGTGGCGCGCTCGACCGCGTCGCTGACCCGCCTGGCGTACCTGTTGAGCGGTGACCAGCACCTGGCCAACGACCTCGTCCAGAACGGGCTCGTCCGGCTCTACCAGGCGTGGCCGCGGCTACGGGACAAGGAGGACGCCGATCCCTACGCCAGGAAGGTCCTCATCCGCTGCTGGCTCAACGAGCGGCGCCGGCCGTGGCGGCGGTCCGAGGCGCGGGACGGCGTCGTCCCCGACAAGCCGGCCCCCGGCGCCGACCTGGCCGAAGCCACGCATCTCAAGGAGGTCCTCCGGAGTGCCCTCGCGAAACTGCCGCCCCGGCAGCGGGCCGCGGTCGTGCTCCGTTACTGGTCACAGCACTCGGTGGCTGAGACGGCCGCGATCCTGCGCTGTTCCGAGGGAAACGTGAAGAGCCAGTCCGCCCGCGGCCTCGCCGCCCTCCGCGAGGCACTGGGCCACGGCGCACTCGAGGAGCTGCCGTCATGACCGACGACGTGACGCGTGGCCTGAAACTCCTCGCCGACGAAGCGGAAGCCGCCAGCGTCGACACCGACGCCGTGATCACCGCGGCCACCGCGCTGTCCCGCAACCGCGCCATCCTCACGACGGCGCTCGCGACACTCGTCGTGCTGTGCGCCCTGGTCGTGACGCTCGGCGCGGTCAAGGCGCCACCGCCCATCGCCGACAAGCCGGACACCCGCCAACCACCCGTGCTGGGCACCGAGGTGGCGAAGCTCCCGACCCCCGAGGAGCAGGACAGGCGCAGGACGAGCCTGCACAACATGATCATCAAGGCGTTCGGCCGGATCCTGCCGGACGGGTGGAAACCCAGCACGTTCGACTTCGCCTGCGAGCAGACCCACTGCTGGGCCGAGGGGGAGATCCACGACGCGGCCGGCCCCATCAACATCGGCTTCTACGTGCAGGGGGACTACGGCACGTCCTCGTGCTACCAGCCGGAGTGCACCAAGAGACTCCTCGAGGACGGGACGATCGTCACCTTCTCGAAGGGGAAGGGCAGCCTCCCGTCCCCGGGCAGCGAACCGGAGATGAGGGTGAGCGTCGGCGCCGTGCGTCCCGACGGCACCTCCCTGAGCATGTACGCCAGCTGGCCCGCGAGCCGGACGGCGCCGGTGCTGACCGACGACCAGTGGCGCGAGTTCGCGACCGCCTTCACCTTCTGAGCGGCAGGGACCATGACTGACGACCTCATCACCAAGTCCAGGGCCCGGATCCGCCGGCGTACCGCCCTCGCAGCAGTCTTCGCGGCGCTGGTCGTGCTCACCGCGCTGGTGGTGTCGCTGCGCGTCGCCAGGCCGAGCCCGACCGCCGCCGACACGGCTCCGGAGAAGCCCGGGATCACCCTGCGCACCGACGTGCCGAGACCCGCGACCGTGGACGAGATCGCCCGGCGCAAGACCCGCCTGCAGGACATGCTGATCACCTCGTTCGGCCGGATCCTGCCGAGCGGATGGGAGCACAGCACGTTCAACTTCGACTGCGACGAGATCCACTGCTGGGCCGAGGGCGACATCATCGACGGCGCGGGCACCGTGAAACTGAGTGCCAGCGCCTGGGGGGACATCTGGGCGTCGTCGTGCTACCAGCCGCAGTGCCGCAAGAAGCTCCTCGCCGACGGCACCCTCGTCGTCGTCACGACAACCGAGGACACCCTGTACACCGGCGCGTCGATCAGGAGGGTGAGCATCGTCGGCGTGCGCCCCGACAACACGACCACGGCCCTCTCCGCCGAATGGCCCGCGGACAGGCCGACACCGCCGTTGCCCGACGACCAGTGGCTGAGGTTCGGGACCGCGTTCAAGTACTGAGCCACTCCAGGACGCGTTTCGCGACCGTCTCGGGTTGTTCGAGGTGGAGGAAGTGCCCGACGCCGGGCAGGACCGCCACCTCGGACCCCGGGGCGAGTGCCTCGTGCGCGTCGGCGAAGAACCGGGCGTCGATGCAGCCGTCCTCGGCGCCACCCAGTACCAGCAGCGGTTTGTCCGCCGGTGCCTCGGTGCGGGCGGCGTACTCGGCCATCGCCGGGTCCATCCGGCTCGGGTCGAAGTTCGCGCGGTAGATCTTCAGGACGCTGTCGATGTACTCGTCCATGCCGTACATCCGGTGGATCCAGGTGCGGTAGGCCTCGTCGAGGCGCAGGCTCGGGGACCACGTCGACCACAGGTGGTCGATCAGCGCGCGGTCACCGCGCAGCACGGTTTCCGCGACGCCCTCGATGGTGAACAGGAACATGTAGAACAGCCGCTGCTGCTGCGCCGGGTCCCGCAACGCCTTCGTGAGCGCGGCGGGCGGCGGGATCGCGATCGTGACGCCGTGGTCCAGCGCCGCCGGCCAGGCCGCGGCGACCCGGGCCACCATGCCGGCGCCGATGTCGTGGCCGATCATGTCCGGCGCGTTCAACGCCGCGCCGACCGCGGCCGCGTCGGCGGCGAGCGTGATGCCGTCGGAGTAGGTCAGCTTGTCGAACGTGTCGGGGTGGAACCCGCGCAGGAACGGCATGACCACGCGCCGCCCGGCCGCGACGAGGTGCTCGGCGAGCGGCGCGAAGGTCAGGGGGTGGTCCGGGAACCCGTGCCAGCACACGACGACCGGGCCGTCGCCGGCCGCGAGCGCGGGGAAGTCGAGCCGATCGGTCCTGATCACGATCTCGTCGAGGTCCACGGGGACGATGCTAGATCCAGTCGTCGTCCTGGGACCAGGTGATGAGGTTGTCGAGGATGCCCGGCGTGGGCTCCGCGCGTTCGGTGACCGTGTACGCGCCGCGGTGGAACAGCAGCGGCCGGTCGTCGCGCTGCTCGCCGAGCGTGGTGACGAGGCCGGTGACGATGTAGTGGTCGCCGCCCTCGTGCACGTCCTCGACCGCGCAGTCGAGCCAGGTCAGCGCGCCGGCGAGGATGGGCGCGCCGGACGGCGCCGGGGCCCAGGGCACGCAGGAGAACTTGTCCGCGCCGGCCTTGCCGAACGTCGCGGACACGTCCTGCTGCGAGTGGCTGAGCACGTTGACGCAGAAGTGGCCGTACGCCTCGATGTGCGGCCACGTGCGTGAGTTCTTCCCCGGGCAGAACAACACCAGCGGCGGTTCGAGCGACAGCGCGGCGAACGACTGGCACGCGAAGCCGACCGGCTCCGCGTCCCGCATGGCGGTCACCACCGTGACGCCCGTGCAGAAGTTGCCGAGCGCCTTGCGGAACCGCTGCTGGGTGATCACTGTGGACGCGCGCCGATCGAGAAGTCGTGTCCCCACAAGGAGACCGCGGTGCTCTCGCGGGCGATCCACGACTCGTCCTCGACCGTGCGGCCCTCGCACCCGAACTCGACGTCGAAGCCGCCGGGTGTCTTCATGTAGAAGGACAGCATCAGGTCGTTGACGTGCCGGCCCAGCGTGGCGGACATGGGTACCTTGCGCCGCAACGCGCGGTCCAGGCAGAGCCCCACGTCGTCGGTGTTCTCCACCTCGACCATCAGGTGCACGATCCCGGACGGCGTCGGCAGGGGCAGGAACGCGAGGCTGTGGTGGCGCGGGTTGCAGCCGAAGAACCGCAGCCACGCGGGTTCCCCGTCCGCCGGGCGGCCGACCGCCTGCGGTGGCAGGCGCATCGAGTCGCGCAGCCGGAAACCCAGTACGTCGCGGTAGAAGGCGAGGGACGCCGCGTCGTCCGGTGTGGACAGTACGACGTGCCCGAGGCCCTGCTCGCCGGTGACGAACCTGTGGCCGTACGGGCTGACCACGCGCCGGTGCTCCAGCGCGGCGCCGTGGAAGACCTCCAGGGTGCTGCCGGACGGGTCCTCGAAGGTGATCATCTGGTCGACGCGCCGGTCGGCCAGCTCCTCCTTGGTGGCTTCCTTGTACGGGACGCCGGCCGCCTCGAGCCGGCCGCAGACCTCACCGAGCTCGCCGACGTGCGCGACCTCCCAGCCGGACGCGGCGAGCCGGTCGGACTCCCCGGGCAGGATCACGAGGCGGGCCGGGAAGTCGTCCATGCGGAGGTAGAGCGCGTCGGCGCGGGCGCCCTTGCCCTCGACCATGCCGAGCACCTTGAGCCCGAACACGCGCCACGCCTCGACGTCGGTCGCCTCGATGCGCAGGTACGCAAGGGATCGGATGCCCATCGTCACGTCACCTTTCGAGGAAGTCCATGGCAAGACGGTTGAACTCGGCGAACTTCTCCAGCTGCGCCCAGTGTCCACACCGGCCGAACACGTGCAGCTGCGCCCGCGGGATCACTTTGAGGGCAACGAGTGCGCCGTCGAGCGGGTTGACCCGGTCCTCCCGGCCCCAGATGAGCAGGACCCGCTGGCGCAGGCGGTGCGCCTCGCGGTAGAGCATGCCCTCCTCGGGCTCGCTCGCGAACGAGGCACCCATGGAGGCCATGGCCTTGAGGGTCTCCGGGTCGCTCGCCGCCGCGTACCGCTCGTCGATCAGCTCGTCGGTGACGAGCGACTGGTCGTACACGAGCGTGCGGAGGAAGGCCGCGAGCTTCTCCTTCGACGGCCCGGGCGGTGCGGCGAACTGGTAGAGCCGCTTGATGCCCTCGGTCGGGTCCGGCGCGAACACGTTGAGCCCCAACCCACCCGGCGCCATGAGCACGAGCCGGCCCGCGCGGTCGGGGTAGCGCAGCGCGAACCGCACCGCGGTACCGCCACCGAGCGAGTTGCCCACGAGGTGTGCGCGCTCGACCCCGACCTCGTCGAGGAGCTTGAGCAGCGCGTCCGCGGAGAACGTGAAGTACTGGCTGGTGACCGGTGACTTGTCCGACCCGCCGAAGCCGGGCTGGTCGACGATCAGCGTGCGGAACCGCTCGGCGAACACGGGGAGGTTGCGCCCGAAGTTGCTCCACGCCGACGCGCCGGGCCCGCCGCCGTGCAGCATGACGACGGGCTCGCCGTCGCCGGCCTCGTAGTAGTGGAGGCCGGCTCGGGTGTCCTCGGTCAGATCCACGCGTCCTGCACCTTCAGTCCGAGCTGCTGCTGCCCGTACATGGCAAGCGCTTTCTCCGGGTCGTTGATCGCGTGCACGCGGCCGGCGTGGGCGTCGCGCCAGAAGCGCTGGATGGGCGTGCCGACCTTGAGCGCACGGCCGCCCGCGCTCTCGAAGAGCCGGTCCACGGCGGCGATCGCGGCGCTGGTGGCGTTGACCTGGTCGCGTCGCGTCTGGACACGCAGCGGGAAGGGGATCTTCTCGCCGGCGGTCACGTACCGCATCTCCTCGTCGATGTTCCGCTCGATCTGCAGCACGGCCGCGTCGATCCTGCTCGCCGCCTCGGCGATGCGGACCTGGTTGAAGGAGTCCTCGGCCGCCTTGCCGCCGGTGGAGGCCCGCACCCGCTCACGCGTGTGGTTGACGTAGGCGTCGTACGCGCCGGTCGCCATCCCGATGACCGGGACGGAGATCGAGCAGGAGAACACGGACGCGAACGGGAGCTTGTAGAGCGGGCCGGTGTTGACCTCCTGGCCGGGGCCGTGGCAGCGGCCGGTGTCCATGAAGCTCAACGTGCGGTACTCCGGCACGAACACCTTGTCGATGATGATGTCGTTGCTGCCGGTGCCCCGCAGGCCGATCGTGTCCCAGACGTCGTCGATCTGGTAGTCGCCGCGCGGGACGAGGAACGTCCGGAAGTCGGTCGGCGCCCCCTCGTCGTTGACGACCAGGCCGCCGACGAAGACCCAGGTGGCGTGGTCGCAGCCGGAGGAGAAGCTCCAGCGGCCGGAGAACTCGAACCCGCCGTCGGTTTGCTTGGCCCGCCCCATCGGCGCGTAGCTGGAGGAGACGCGCGTGTCGTCGTCCTCGCCCCACACCTCCTGCTGGGCCCGGTCGTCGAAAAGCCCGAGCTGCCAGGGGTGACACCCCAGCACGGCGGCCACCCACCCGGTGGACCCACAGGCGGAGGCGATCATGCGGACCGCCCGGTAGAAGTCGTTGGGGTGCGCCTCGAGACCGCCGTAACGTGTCGGCTGCAGCAGTTTGAAGAAGCCGGTCTGCTGCAGCGCCTTGATCGACTCCTCGGAGATCCGGCGCGCGTCCTCGGTGTCCTGCGCACGCTCCCGGAACACGGGAAGAAGCTCACGCACACCGTCAAGCACCTGTTGACTCACGGACCCAAGACTAGAACACGTTCTCGTTTTTGTCGACGCTGACGTGTTCTGGACGCCTCCGTAGACCCTACTCGGACCCTCCTTACACGCCCTGTGGATAACTCGGTCGTACCTGTGGACAACTTTTGGCGATCTTCCGTGCGTTGGGGCAGTCTGTGCCCAACGCTCCACAGCGAAAGGGGAAAATCCACATGAGTCAGCCAGCACGCCTCGAAGAGCGCGTGTCACAGCTCGAACTGGAGATGGCGGAGGTGCGCTACTTGGCGACCAAAGCGAACAAGGACGTCTCGGACTTCCAGACGGAGCTGGTCGGTCACACCGGCGTGATCAACGCGATCCGCGAGGACCAGCTCGAACAGGGCAAGAAGCTCGCCAGAGTCGAGAAGGAGGTGCACGCCGGCTTCGCCCGGATGAACGAGGAGTTCGCCGACGTGCGTTCCGAGATGCGCAACGGCTTCGGGAAGCTCGCCGAAGGCCAGGCGCGGATCACGGAACTGATCACCCAGCACATCGAGGAGTGCGACAAGGACTGACGCGTCACGCTTCGGCCGCCGCGTGCTTGCCGGCGCGGCGGCCGGAGAACACGCAGTCCGCCAGCGACAACCCGCTGACGTAGGAGTTCGAGCAGATGCCGACGGCGTTGCGCCCCGCCGCGTACAGGCCCGGGACTCCGGCGCCGTCGGCGTTCAGCACCTGCCCCGTCCCCTCGGCGACCTTCAGGCCCCCCAGCGTCAGGGTCGGGCACGGGTAACCCAACCGGGGCCCATAAGAACAGTCGATCAACGCGAACGGTCCGGTCAGCGGCGCGACCAGGTCCTCCGCCTTGCCGAACTCGTCCTCGCCGTGGCCGTACCTCTCGACCGTCGCCGCCAGGCCCGTCGGGTCGACCCCGGCCTTGCGGGCCACCTCCTCGACCGTCGCACCCCGTACCCTCGACACCCGCAGGAGGTAGCTCGCCGTCAGCCGTTGGAACCACAGGGTCTCGGTGCGTAGCTGCCGGCGCGCGTCGGCCAGGATCCGCTGGTCCACCAGCAGCCAGGCACGGCCGCCGCGCTCCCGCACCAGGCGTTCGCCGATCGCCGCGCCGTAGCTCGACTCATCGATGAACCTCTTACCCGACTGATCGACCAGGATCCCCCGCAGGAGTGCGCTGGGCGGCGTCAGGAACCGCCAGGCCGACACCATCGACATACGATCGGTGACGCCGCCGGCCGACTCGCCCAGGTGAATGCCGCTGCCGTCGTCACCCTGCGTACCCAGCGGCAACCCGCCGCGGAAGGCCGGCGCGAACGATCGCAGCATCTGGCGATTGTTGATGAACCCACCCGCCGCCAGCACGACCCCGCGCCGCGCCCGGATCCGGACCGGACGCCCGTGCGCCGCCTCGAGCGCCTCGATCCGCCTGTGCAGCGCCCGCGCGAACCCCGGCACGTACAGCCCCGGTTTCGTCGCGTACCTGTGCAGCACGGCGTGCCACCGGGACCGGAGCGTCCGACACTCGACCCCCACCACCCGGCCGTCCTCGACGACCAGCGAGGTGGCCGTCGTCTGCCGCGCGACGTGCACGCCGGCTTCGCGGGCCGCCGACGCCAGTGCGGCGTACATCACCCGGCCGGATGTCCCTCGACCGTGCACCCGGTGCCCACGCTGCGCGGGGGTCGCCTGCGACCGGAACGGCCAGGCGTTCTCGCTGCCCGAGTAGTAGAGGTAGTAGTCGTTCGACGGGTACGACGTCTTGTACGGGCACACCGACGGGTCGAAGGGCACCCCGGCGTCCGCCAGCCAGTCGATCATCGCAGCACTCGAGGAGCAGAACTCCCGCAGCAGCTCCGGCGAGACCACGTCCCCGACCTCCTGCCGCAGGTAGGCGACCATGTTGTCGACCGTGTCCGGCACCCCCGCGGCCCGCTGCACGAACGTCCCGCCACCCGCGTACACGATCCCGCCGGACATGGCCGTCGCACCGCCGCCGGCGAACCGGTCCAGCGCCACGACGGACGCACCGGCCCGGGCGGCCTCGAGCGCGGCACAGGCACCCGCGCCGCCGAAACCCACCACGACGACATCCGTTTCCGAGTCCCACGCCAAGGGCATGGCAAAAACTATAACGTGTTCTAGTATGGAGTCCATGGACGAGTACGACGTGATCGTGGTCGGCAGCGGCGCGGCCGGCATGACCGCCGCTCTCACCGCCGCCCACCACGGCCTTCGCACCGTGCTCATCGAGAAGGCGCCGACGTTCGGCGGCTCGACCGCACGGTCCGGTGGCGGCGTCTGGATCCCCAACAACGACGTGCTGCTCGCCGAGGGTGTGCCGGACACCCCTGAGCAGGCACGCGACTACCTCAAGCACATCACCGGCGACGTGGTCGACGACGACATGCGGGCCGCGTTCCTGGACAACGGACCGGCGATGCTGCGGTTCGTGCTGGCCAACACCCCGCTGCGGCTGCGCTGGGTCACCGACTACTCCGACTACTACCCCGAGGCCCCCGGCGGGCTGCCGTCGGGCCGCTCGCTGGAGCCCCGCCCGCTCAACGCGGCCATCCTCGGCAGCGAGCTGGCCCGACTCGCGCCGCCGTACCTCAGGGCGCCGACGGGGATGGCGGTCACCCAGGCCGACTTCCGCTGGCTGAACCTCGTCGCCCGGCACCCGAAGGGACTCCTCCGCTCGGCCCGGGTCGCCGGCCGGCGCATCGTCTCGCTCCTCCTGCGCCGGCAGCTGCTCGTGATGGGACAGGCGCTGTCCGCCGGGCTTCGCGTCGGGCTGTCCACACTGGACGTCCCGGTGCTGCTGGAGACCCCGCTCACCGACCTCGTGACCGAGGACGACCGCGTGGTCGGCGTGACGGTCCTGCGTGACGGGACACCGGAGACCATCCGCGCGACCAAGGGGGTGCTGCTGGCGTCCGGCGGTTTCGAGCACAACGAGCGGATGCGCAAGGAGTACCAGCAGGCGCCCATCGGTACCGAGTGGACGGTCGGCGCGGCCGAGAACACCGGCGACGGCATCGAGGCCGGCCTGCGGCTCGGCGCCGCGGTCGAGCTCATGGACGACGCGTGGTGGGGCCCCTCGATCGTGCTGCCGCGTGGGCCGTACTTCTGCCTGGCCGAACGCAGCCTGCCCGGGTGCATCATGGTCAACACGCGCGGCGAGCGGTTCGTCAACGAGGCCGCGCCGTACGTGGACGCGGTGCACGCGATGTACGAGACGAACAGCGTGCCGGCCTGGCTGATCGCGGACCAGACCTACCGGAACCGCTACATCTTCGCGGGTCTCGGACCGCGCCAGCCCTTCCCCGGGCGCTGGTACAAGTTCGGCGCGGTGCGCCGCGCGCCGACGCTGGAGGCACTGGCGGACGAGATCGACGTGCCGCCCGACAAGCTGCGGGACACCGTGGCGCGGTTCAACGGGTTCGCCGAGTCCGGTGTGGACGGTGAGTTCCACCGCGGGGACAGCGCGTACGACCGTTACTACGGCGACCCACGCAACCAGCCGAACCCCAACCTCGCGGCGCTGCGCCGCTCGCCGTTCTACGCGATCCGGATCGTGCCGGGTGACCTCGGCACGAAGGGCGGCCTGCGTACGGACACGGCGGCGCGGGTACTCCGGGAGGACGGGTCGGTGATCGAAGGCCTGTACGCGGCGGGCAACGCGAGCGCGCCGGTGATGGGCCGCACGTACGCGGGACCCGGCGCGACCCTCGGGCCGGCGATGGTGTTCGGGTACCTGGCGGCGCTCGACATGGCGGGAGCGAAGGAATGACTGCATTTCGGACGATCGACGTAGGCGCGCCACGGTCGCGGTTCGCCCGCGGGTGGCACTGCCTCGGGCTCGCGGAGCCGTTCCGGGACGGCAAACCGCACGCGATCGAGGCGTTCGGCACCAAGCTCGTCGTGTTCGCGACCGGGGACGGCACGCTCAACGTGCTCGACGCGTACTGCCGGCACATGGGCGGCGACCTGACCCAGGGCACGGTGAAGGGCGAGGCCATCGCGTGCCCGTTCCACGACTGGCGCTGGGCCGGCAACGGCAAGTGCGTGCAGATCCCCTACGCCAAGCGGATCCCGCTGCGGGCACGGACCCGGTCCTGGCTCACGCTCGAACGCAACAAGCAGCTGTTCGTGTGGCACGACCCGGAGGGCAACCCGCCCCCGGCGGACGTCGTGATCCCCGAGACGAAGGGCGCGTCCAGCGAGGAGTGGAGCGACTGGACCTGGGACACCGTGCGGATCGAGGGCTCCAACTGCCGCGAGATCATCGACAACATGGTCGACATGGCCCACTTCTTCTACATCCACTTCGCGTTCCCGACCTACTTCAAGAACGTGTTCGAGGGCCACATCGCGACGCAGTACCTGAACTCGCGGGCCCGCCCCGACGTCAAGCTCGGCTCGAGCTACTCGGTGGAGGGCGTGACGTTGCGCTCGGAGGCCTCCTACTACGGCCCGTCGTACATGATCAACGACCTGTGGCAGGACTTCCACGGCACGACCATCGAGACCGTGCTGATCAACTGCCACTACCCGGTCACCCCGGACTCCTTCGTCCTGCAGTGGGGTGTGAGTGTGAAGAAGCTGCCGGGCCTGCCGAAGGAGAAGGCGGACAAGGTGGCCGGCAAGCTGGCGAAGAGCTTCGGCGTCGGGTTCCTGCAGGACGTGGAGATCTGGCGGAACAAGACGCGCGTCGACAACCCGTTGCTGTGCGAGGAGGACGGCCCGGTCTACCAGCTGCGGCGGTGGTACGAGCAGTTCTATGTGGACGCCGCCGACGTGACCGAGGAGATGACCCAGCGGTTCGAGTTCGAAGTGGACACCACCCGGGCCAACGAGGTGTGGGAGCAGGAGGTCGCGGAGAACCTCGCGCGCCAGGAGGCCGCCGGATGACGGTCTGGGCGAAGGCACCGCCGTACACCGACCCGATCGGCACGCTGGCCGACGAGCACTCCTACCTGACGGACGGGCTCGTGCCGGTGTCGTGCACGGCGTGCGCGACGGAAGTGCTGGTGCGCAAGGCGAGCCGGATGCAGACGAGCATCCAGTACCAGTCCCCGCCGGCGTCGACCTGCCCCGAGTTCGCTTCCAGGATCGAGGCCGGCGAGGTGTCCGCCCGCATCGACACGTGCCCCCGGCTGCGGGAGGCGATCGAGCGCGCGGTGGTGACCGGCGCGGTGGCGGTGCCGGATGAGTGAGGTGCGGTCCTACCGGCTGCGGGTAGCGGACGTCGTGCCCGAGACGGCGGACGCGTGCTCACTCGTGTTCGACTCGCCCGGCTTCGACTACAAGCCGGGGCAGTTCCTGACGTTGCGGATTCCCAGCGACCGCTGCGGTTCCGTGGCGCGGTGCTACTCGCTGTCCAGCTCCCCGCACGTGGACGGGTCGCTGAAGGTGACGGTCAAGCGGACGGTCGACGGCTACGGCTCGAACTGGATCTGCGACTCGGTGTCCCCCGGCGACGAGCTGGAGTCCCTGGCACCGGCAGGCATTTTCACGCCGTCCTCTTTGGACGGGAAGCTGTTGCTGTTCGCGGCGGGCAGCGGCATCACGCCGGTGATGTCGATCGTCAAGTCGACACTGGCCGCCGGTTCCGGCCGCGTGGTCCTGGTGTACGCGAACCGCGACGAGCGCTCGGTGATCTTCGCGGACGAGCTGACCGCGCTGGTGGCGAAGTACCCGTCCCGGCTGACGGTGGTCCACTGGCTGGAGTCGGTGCAGGGCCTGCCTTCTGTCGAGACGCTGGCCGCGCTGGTCCGCCCGTTCGCCGCGTACGAGGCGTTCATCTGCGGCCCGGCGCCGTTCATGACCGCGGTTCGCGCGGCGCTGTCGTCGCTGGGTGTGGAACGTGGCCGGATCCACCTCGAACGGTTCAAGTCACTGGGCGCCAACCCGTTCGAGCAGGCGGTGGTGGCGGAGTCCGCCGAGGCCCGCACCGCGTCGGTCACGGTCACGTTGGACGGCGTGACGAACCGCTACGACTGGCCGGCGGACACCAAGCTGCTCGACCTGCTGTTGGCGCGGGGACTTGACGCGCCGTACTCCTGCCGGGAGGGTGCGTGTAGTGCGTGCGCGTGCCGGCTGATGGCCGGTGAGGTGAAGATGCTGAACAACGACGTCCTCGACGAGGAGGACCTCGCCGACGGCATCCGCCTGGCATGCCAGTCCCTACCGGTGACCGACGAGGTCGAGATCAGCTACGAGTGAGGTGACGATGCCCATCGACCCCGCGGTGGCGATCGGCGCGGACCTAGGCGTCACGAAGTTCGCCTGGACGAGCAGTGACGTGCTGCTGTACCACCTGGCGCTGGGCGCGGGTGCCTCGCCGCTCGACGAGCTGGAACTGGGTTACGTGCTGGAGGACCGCCTGCGCGTCCTGCCCACTTTCGGTGTGGTCGCACCGAACTTCCGCATGTTCGAGCCGCCGGCGGTGACGTTCCCCGGTATCGACATCGACCTGGCGAAGGTCCTGCACGGCACCCAGTCGATCACGGTGCACTCGTCGCTGCCCTCGTCCGGCCAGGCGGTGGCCCACGCACGCATCAAGGACGTGTGGGACAAGGAGAAGGCGGCCGTGATCGTCCAGGAGGCGACGATCACCACCCCGTCCGGCGATCCACTGTGGACCACGACGTCGAGCATCTTCGCCCGCGGCGAGGGCGGCTTCGGCGGATCCCGTGGACCGTCGACTCGCCTGCCGTCACCGTCTGGCGACCCGGTCCTGGAGCTCTCGGTGCCGACGCTGCCCCAACAGGCGCTGCTGTACCGCCTGTGCGGCGACCGCAACCCGCTGCACGCGGACCCCGCGTTCGCGGCCGGCGCGGGCTTCGACCGCCCGATCCTGCACGGCCTGTGCACGTACGGCGTGGTGTGCAAGGCGTTGGTGGACCACCTCCTGAACGGAGACGTCACCCGAGTCGCCAGCTTCGGCACGAGGTTCGCCGGCATCCTGTTCCCCGGCGAGACACTGCGTGTCCGAGCGTGGCAGACCGAAGAAGGCTACCGAGCCACGGCGACGTCCATCGACCGCGACGATGCCCCTGTGCTGGACGACACTGCGCTCGCGATCCGATAGCCGTCCGACACACCGACGAGCGGTGGCCAACGCCGCCTCCAAAACTCATACCGGTCGCTCGGACGTCTGTTCTGGACACGTTAGCGCCCCATCCGTACTCGCACATATCCTAGTTTCGGCGCAATTTTCGTCCTGCTGCCGCGACTACGGTCGTCGTCAGTATCCAACCGGCAAAGGTTAGAATGTACATTACGACCTTCGAAAACCCAGTGGGATCCCAAGCCCCCTTGTAACCCAGATTCACCACCGGCACGAGCAGATCCAGACTGTAAAGGGCAGGATCCCAGGTGGGATGGTTTGCGTAGTTCACTGGACACAGACCTGTAATTGTCTCGCCCGCGTGCACGCACGCACCAACTCCGAAATAGAACCACAGCGTGGCCAATACCCACAAGAAAGCAAACGTAAAAATTGCCCGTGTCGGTTTGTATCCAAAGCCGACTGTCCAGTCTTGGAGTTTACCCCAGACGTGGAGCCACACACCACCCTGAAGATAATACCTTTGTGCAGATTCGAACTGAACCCGACGGGCCTCATCATCCTGCCCTGCCGAGGAATAGCTTGCAGCCAGTTGTACGTAAGGTTGCGATGAATAGTTCTCCGTAGCTCTACGAAGCCAAGCGAGGCGTTCATCCGTCGACATCGACAAAGCCAGACTGCTATATCTCAGCTGGTTTATGTGGATCTTGCCATCGGTGGGCCAGGAAGTCGCCGAGTCTTCGAGTGTGCCAATGAGCGCATCGGACAGGTCGACGTCACCTTGTGGGCTAGTCCTAAAGTCTATTTTTAGTAATTCCGTTCTAAGTCTTGCCGCGGAAAGCGCCATTGGCACCTGGCCGTTTAGCTCCGTTCCACTAAGAACAACGGTTCTCCTCACGTCAGCAGATACCAACTCAAGGCATTCACTGAAATAACTGCCGCGGAGATCCATCTCGCCTTCGATATGCGCCTCTGCCATCGTAAACGACAGGCCCCGCCAGGGCCTTCCCAACTGAGGATCGTTCGGAGATCCGTGCGCATATCGCTTCTGAGGTACACCGTTGAACCTGGCATCGAGAATGCGTACATCGCCGGCGATTCGCGCACTGTTGAAATCGCACAGTCCGGTTACTTTGACGCCGTTGCCCAAAAGGTTACCCTGGATGGCCAGACGAGTACCCACGATTGCGCGGCCTTCACCGTTATCGAATGAGGAACTCGAGATATCGAGGTTCGTGTCCATAACAGCATCAGTGAGGACTATTGCGCCTTCACTGGCGAAGCCGTCGTTTAGGTAGAGTACGCCAAGGCGTGCGCGATCAGCGTTCAAAGCAGCGCGTCCAGGCGCGAGCATCTTCGCTTTCCGCAGAATCAGCGCCCCACTGATTGTCGCGTTAATGAGGTCGAACCCGCCTTCGACGTGCAAAGATCGTGCATTTAGATTGCCGCCAACCTTTATCGCATCACCGTCAATCGCCGTGCCGGCATCACCTGGATCAGTGAACTTTGCATTGGACAAGTTGAAGGTGCACTCAACGCTTGCTCCATGAAAATCCACGGAGCCGGTGATCTCGACGCCATCCAGCAGAAAAGATCCTTCGACGATCACGTGATCTGCGCGCAGAGCAGCCTTCTTTGGGTTACTTATTCGGGCGTTCGCCAGCGTCACCTGGCATCCGACTCTGGCATGGTGCATTCGTGCGCATCCATCAATCTGGAGATCTATCGCGAAGATACCGAGCCTGACTTCAGCATGATCAATGTCGAACGCGATGCCTTTTTGGTTCTGAATCTTCGCGCCGTTTAGTATCAGTTTTCCGTCAACTTTGACGCCTTCCAAGTCAACGTTACCTAGAGCCTCGAAATTCTGATCCAGGAAGATTGACCCCCCAATTATGGAGTGGAATGCGTTCAACGCCACCGAGTCCCTCTTGCTCAGGCGGGCGCCCCGAAATGACAGGTTGCCGGAGATCTTGGCGCGGGGCATGGCCACGGTGACCTGGATATTGGACTTGTCAAAAACCGCGTCGCGACTTATCCGAACTCCCGCTAGCACAAACGAATGACCAGCCCCGCTCGCCACCTGGACGCCTTTCGCGTCCAGGTCCTCAAGCTCCGCGTCTTCAAACAAGACCGACCCGCTGATGCTCGAATCGCTGAGCCACAGCGGACCGCGGCATGAGAACCGCGCGGCGTCGATACCCGGAAGAGAACAGTCAACAAAGCCGGCAAATGATCCCTTAGCGTCATTCAAAAATGGCGGTCGATCGAACTTGCATTGCGAAAAAAGGAACGGTGCCAGCGTTGCGCATCCCGCGTCGAATTTACCGCTGATCCTAGCCCCTCTTAACATCAACCGAGTTGGGAACCCTGGGTCTGCCACTTCGCCAGAAAGCAGCAGTTTGGCGAGCACCTCGGCACGTATAGTACGTTCGACACCCCATGGTTCGGACGTCGACGGATCGTTACGAGCTGGATCAGTGTCACATAAGTCTAGTTCTTCGCCACTTTTGAATGCTTTTAGCAGTGAACGCTCGACGTCTGTCCAGTCTTCAAGTTCGTCGGAAGATTCCAACGATGGTGATACTGCCGTCATCTCCGCCCGCCGTGAGTCGGTACGATCGGTCTCGCCGACCGATCATAGTGCCTGGTCGTCGGGATGTCGTCGGCATGCTCGATACTGACCGAGCTGGGCCCGGCAATCGACACCCGACGACGCCCCACGCGTTCGGGCTACCGACCGAGTGGCAGTAGGCTGACCTCGGCAAATGGGAGTTGGGCATCGCCATGTCGACAACCCCACATCGGTGAATAAAGGCAGACGTGCGCAGATTGTCTAGACGATCGAACGTCTCCTCGGAGATCAACTTACTTGAGTTCTGCGGAGGTCTTCCCGAGGAGGCGGCGGGCGATGATGAGTTGCTGGATCTGTTGGGTGCCCTCGAAGATGTCCATGATCTTGCGGCACATCTGAGCTGAGCTCGCGAAGATCGTCAAAATGTCCCTCTGACCTCGCTCAACGTCTTCCAACAGTTCTCGCCGATTCTCGCCCGTCCCCGCCCTCCCACGGCCTGGAGACGGCCTGATCTTTGACCGGCCTGCCTGGGCCCCATGCGTGTCCGGCCGGGGGGCGTCCGCCACTACGGTCAACGTCAAACGAGATGCTCCACTCGTGCCGGCTTCCTGGTGTGGTGCCCCACAGACCTCCTGCGCCGGGCACGCCGTGGAAGCGGGTTGTCAAGATCTGAAACAGAACGGTGGCAAATGAGGGCCGATGTGGATCGGCCAGCGGATGACTTGACAACCCTGACCTTGGTTCGGGTAACGCTCTCGGTGAGCTGCCTACCCTTTGTGCCCGTCATGCCGATCGGGTCGTCTTGCGCCTGCGAGGGGACCACGAGGGCAGGCGAGCCCCATTCCGGCGCGAGTGCGTGGTAGGTCCACAGTGCGGTCTGGTTGGGGCTGACAGGGTGCTTGCGTGCCATGGTGATGACCTCCCGGGCTGCCGCATCGGACTGGTTCGGCGGCCCCTGCTCGGAGCCGTTCCCCTTGTCCTGGCCGCAGTTAGCACCGGGTCGTTGGTGTCAAGAGTGGAGCGAAGCGACATCGCGCCAGCGACGCGACGAAGGAGCGCTCTTGATGCCGGCGGCCCGGTGTTAAACGATCACCAGGGCTTGCGAGGGGGCGTCGTTGGCGAGGCGCTGGTGCCAAAGCGCGGGGTGCAAGGGTGGCGTCAGTGCGGGGCGGGCGGCGGCCGTGAGCGGAGCGGCAGGCCGTCCGCCCGTGCGGCGCGCTTGCGCGCCGCCTTGATCCTCTAGAGCCAGGTTCGGCAGTAGTCTTTGGTTCCGTATGTCGTGTCCGCATTACGTGATCTCAGGGACTGGTGCCAGCATGTTCGACCGGGTACGTTTTCGATTTCATAGATGGATCGGCTTCGACCCCGACATGAACGCTCGGGCCAAGCTAGCCTGGTCCGTAGGCGTACTCTGGTGGAGATTTCGCCGGCGAACACTAGTGCGGCTACGTGGTACGGTGCGGCCAATTCTTTCTTTTCTTGCGGTATGCATCGCCGCAGTGGTACTAATTTTTGCAGTATGGTATGTACCAACCATAGTCGACAGCCAGCGCATTGGTTCCATCACTGAAGCTAAAGAGCGCGCCAGCGCAGCCAATGATAGCCGAGTACTCATGCTTCAAACCATCCTAGCGCTCGGCGGTCTATTTACAGTCATATACACCGCGCGGAGCTACTTCCTATCCAAAGCGGGCCAGGTTTCAGACCGTCTCATTTCAGCAACGGATCGCCTCGCCGCAGATAGCAGCGTCCAAAGAGTTGGCGGAGTTTACGCGGTGGCGCGACTAATGAAGGAATCATCCGCAGATCATCAGGGACTCGTAGATATTCTTTCGTCCTTTATTCGCGATAGAGCAAGAGATGGCGGACATCCCCATCTGCAGTTTAACGACCCAGAAGGCGAGATGGCAGATGACGAAACTTACGAATACATGTGGTCTTGGGTTCCGGAAAGGGTTCCGATCGATGTACAGGCGGCTCTAGGCGCCCTCGCTCGACGACCCCGCCGCCCTGAACTCCCCTGGATCGTACTTGGCGGAACGCGACTCGTGGGGGCCCGACTGAACAGTCGCAGCATACAGAATTTTCATTTCGAACATACAGACATGCGCGGCTCGGATTTCGCAGGTACACGCACACACGCCTTCGTCTTTTCTGAATCTGACGTTCGCGGCGCCAACTTTAGTGGCGCAGTTCTCCGCACAGGCCACTTCAGAGAGTCGGATATGCGATACAGTTACTTTCGCTGGGTTGACCTCACTGGCAGCGGATTCTGGGGATCAGATTTTCGCGGATGCGTGTTTATTAATGCGATAGTGCATGATTGCGATTTCGATGAAGCGGATTTTCGCGGCGTCGATCTATCCACGACAATTGGCCTTACAATGGAGCAAATCGCGGTAGCCAAGACAGACAAGCATACGCGACTTCCAGAATATCTCTCTGACCAGGAAAAAAGCTGACCAAACGCCCCCTGATCCGTTTGCGATAGACAGCAGGAGGATGAAACGGCCACTACGAGTAATACGGCTGAGACCGACGTTCGAGGCCGTGGTGAATGCGCAATCGGATTGACGGATGGATGTTCAGCGCGCACAAATCGGCTGGATCACACCAAAGCGCTTCCTTACTTTCACTACTTGTACGTAATTCACCGCCAACAGGTTCGACACGGAAGCAGACGGAGAACTCTTGGCGGATCTCGCCGTCGGCGAACTCAATGATGTGGTCCGGATTGCTGTAGATCCCAATTAAACCGGTTACTTCAACAGTGATGCCAGTTTCTTCCGTGACCTCACGCTGCACGGTCTGAGTGAGTGTCTCGCCCAGTTCAAGTGCACCGCCGGGGATGGCGTAGAGGTCGTTGTCAGTGCGGCGGATGAGCAGCAGACGGCCTATGTCGTCCTGGACGAACGCAGTCACGGCCACCACGATGCTGTTCGGCGGAGGAGCGTCAGGGCTGTGGTAGTGGTCTATGCGCGCCATGGCCTCGTGCCTACCAGGTTCGCAGCCTGTGCGCTTGGCGTCGCGTCTTCGCTGGTAGGAGCCTCTCGGCGGTGATCAGTCTCCTCGCTTCATGAGAAGGTGTAGCCATGGACAACGGGCCGGGGAGCGGCATGCTTGACACGCTGGTGCTGTGGGACGTGGACCACACGCTGATCGAGAACGGTGGGATCAGCAAGGAGACGTATCGGGGTGCGTTTGAGCAGGTCGTGGGGCGTCTACCCTCGGTGCAGCCTGTCACTCATGGTCGGACGGATCTCCAGATCATGCGGGAGCTGCTCGTCGCTAACGGTGAGTCGCCGGAGGCGTTCAGTCCTATCTCGCAGTTCGGGGATGTGCTGCGCGACGTAATGCACTCGAAGGCTGACGAGCTGGCCCGACGTGGGTACGTGCTGCCTGGGGTTGTTGATACGCTCTCCGCCCTGGCTGACCAGCCGAACGTGCTTCAGTCCGTGCTGACCGGCAACATGATCGAGAACGCTCGTCTCAAGGTGTCGACGTTCGGGCTGGAGAAGTGGTTTGACCTGGACATCGGCGGCTACGGGACGGACAACGAGGTGCGGTCGAAGTTGATCGACGCGTCTCGGCAGAAGGTCGCCGCGAAGTACAGGCGCACGTTCGATCGCGATTCCACGATCTTGATCGGTGACACGCCGTTGGACGTGCAGGCTGCCCACGATGGAGGTGCGAAGGTCATCGCGGTGGCTAGTGGGGTGCATGGGGTTGACGAGCTGGCCGCTTGTAGGCCTGATGCCACCTTGCCCGATCTGGTCGATACGCAGGCGTTTCTTGCCACGTTGGCCGCGGTGCGATCGAGCGCCGGCTGATCAGCTCTGCGGCTTGTACTCGTAGGACTCGTCGTCCCACACGCGGTCGAAGCTGCGCATGTAGGTGTCGAACAGGTCCCCGCCTGGCTTCCTTCGCAGGTGCAGGATGGGGGCGATGTAGCCGTACGTGCCGTAGATGTGCTGGTTGACCAGCATGTCGTCGTCGTAACGGAAGATCGAGTTGTACAGCGACGTCGCGTGTAGACGGAACTCGACGCCGTCCACATCGAGCAATGGGCGGTAGTAGGCGAGTGCCATCTGGATGCGGCCGGGGATGCCCTCGAACAGGCGCTCCTCATAGCCCCGGAGCTTGGCGGCCTCGGAGCTGGGGTCGCCCAACAAGATGCGGACTTGGACGCCGGCGGCGGCCTTCTTCTTGATGGTCGCGATGGCCTCCGGGTTGTCCTCGGGCAGGAACAGGCTCGCGTTGGCGAAGAGGTCTATCCGCTCCTTGGCGCCCTTCAACAGGTTCAGCCACAGCTCGTTCGGTGTGTCTGCGCGGTGTGCGTACAGACCTACGAACTCCGACGGGACGTTGGCGGCCGGTGGGGGCGCGCCGAGGTTGACCGGGAGCGTGGTCGGCTGGGGTACAGGCGCGGCCGGCTTGGACTCCGGGATGAAGTCGAGGCTGCCCCCGTACGGCTGGAACAGCTGCTCGACGCTCCAATCCGGGAACATCGTTTCCAGCACTCGGCAGTGCTGTGAATGCGGCATGTTGATGAGATCGCCCGAAATCCAGCGGTAGAACTGCGCCTTGCTCGGTCCCGTGCTCGCCAGCTCGCGGTCGATCTTGCCGGCGACCTTGCGGTACTCGCGGGCGAACGAGCTGTAGACGTGTAGGTGTCGGGCCTTCAGAAGCACCTTCAGGAGCGGGGTGGTCTCGGTCGTCGTGTCGCTGTTGCCGCTGGTCACGAGACGAGACTAGCACGAAAACGAGACGAAACGAGACTCTCGGAGACAAGGTGAGGCGAGGCGGGACTGTTTCGGGGTCTTGATGAGACTCAAGATCACCGACTGTGTACCTAGCGGGCCGAACAGCGACCCGCATGACCTGAAGAGGTACACACCGAAATGGCTATTTCCAGGGGTCACCGGTTCCCGGTGGAGTTCGCGGACGCGTTTCCGCAGGGGCTTGTGTTGATGGGTGAGGTTGCGCCGGATAACGAGTATCAGTCGCGGGAGGATCGGGCTGCTGGTCGGCCGGTGCGGCAGCGGGTTGACGAGCTGACCGGCAAGCGGCAGTGGAAGGCCACGGTCACCGACCCGAACGAGCCAAACGCCAAGCGGGCCTCGTTTGAAGTGACGTTGCTGGCTGACGTCCAGCCGGTGCCGACTCTGGCGGAAGTGCTGCCAGGTGTGCGGCCGGTTGAGTTGGAGGGCGTGACGGCTGAGCCGCGTGTCGCCGGGAACGGGGAGTTCAAGTACCTGTCGTACGTGTTCCGGGCAACCGGGTTCCGTGCTGCCGCTCCGACGGGTGGGTCGCGCAAGGTGTCCGAATCCAACAAGGCCGCGTGAGGCACGACATGTGTGCCGGGGTGTGGCCACACGGGAGTGCTGATCGGTTCGGCTTTGTCGCCGGCCGGTCGGCCTCCGGCCACGCCATGGCGGAAAGGCTGGGTGTGGTGATGGTGCCTGAAGCGTTGGTTCGTCGCTGGGAGGCGGTGTACAGCGAGTACGGCCAGGCGTCGGAGATGGTCAACAACTCCGAACCCGGTGATCGTGCTGCTGCTCGACACATGGCGCAGGCGTCCGAGAACGTGGCCCTCACGTGGCGACAGATGGCGGCGGAACCGAACATGCCGTGGTGGTCGGTGGCGGCGTTGTCGACCGCCGCGCAAGCGTTTGAGTACCAGGCGCGTGACTGGACGGCCCGCGCGAACTACGACGCGCGCTCTTCGGCCGGTGCCTCGCGTGCGCGTAAGGACGTGTATCCGGTCGCGGTCCAGCGCACGGGACGGCACGGGCAGGGCGGTGCCGCCAATGCGGTCTGATCAGCAGCCCTCCACGTTGGATGAGGCGCACGACGTGTTGTGGCGTCAACGGCCGAAGCGGGACGCGGATGCGAGTGAGTGGATCGCGTTCCATCGCCACAGCGCGGAGGTGTACTCCCGGACGGCCAAGGTTGACCTGCGCCATCAGCACGAGGCGACGCAGTGCGCGGGTTTGGAGATCCGGAAGGCTCGCACGCTTGAGGACGCTCTCAGTGGTGAGGGTGATCCGGAGTGATCGTGAGCATGGCTGACGTGCCAAGTCTGGAGGCTGCGGGTGAGCCGTCGGACAAGATGATCTGTCGGGCGGTCGGTGAGGAGTTGCGGCTGGTTCGGGAGGGTCTGGGCTGGTCGCGTGGCCACCTGGTGTCGCTGCTGCCGTCCGGGATCGGTGACCGCACGCTGCTGTCCTATGAGCACGGCACGCGGCACTTGACCACGTTGCGGCTGATTGAGCTGTGCCGGGCGATGAGGGTCGGTGCACCCACGTTGTTGACGCGGGCACTGCAGCGGGCCCAGATCCACACGGACAACCTGGTCCTGGAGGTCGACCTACGGGCGTTGCTGCTCGATCAGCGCCCCCAGTTCCGGCCGATGGCTCCATGGGCGCGCAACGCCCTCAACATGCACCCGGACGGGGTGATGGTGGTCGAGCCGGCGGCGGTGCGCAACCTCGCATTGTTCGTCGGCTGCACCCACCGCGAGCTCGCGAACCACTTGGGCCGATTCATTGCCGATTACCGACACACCGACTAACCGAAAGTAGAACGTACATCCCAAGTAGACGCGTTGTTGACGGTTTAGGTCCGAAGTAGACGTAACGCACGCGGGGTCGTGCGGCGATGGCGCACGTCCATGTTCGGCGCGCTGATCCCGTAGGCGCAGAAGCGGAATCCCAAGGTCTGCCAACCGATTTCCGCTCCTGCGCTGTCCACCCGGAGGTAGACAGTGAACAGGCTAGACCGTGCTGCGGTCGTCCCGCCAGACGGGGCAACCCAACGGAGTAATCGTTGTTCGAAGTGCAAGCGGTTCGCTCGACTGTGGCCCGGAGAGACCCAATGCGACCGCTGCAACGGCGTTCTTGCCCTTGAGTACGTGGCCAGGCCGGGTGAGCGCCGATGAACGTCGAGACATTCTGCGCTCTCGCGCTCGGTGGCGGCGTGATCGCGGTCGCCGTGTGGCTGATCAACAAAATCGGGCGCGCGCTGACGGCCGTGCTTGAAGCCGTGGCGACCGTCGCCATGGTGGTCGTAGCGCTGTGGCTGCTGATCAAGGCCGCGTATCACGTGATCAAAACCGCGGTGACTCACTGGCGCTCTACTACCGGGATAACGCTCGTGGGGGCGTGGGTGTGGTGGTGGGGCTGGCTGCCTGTCGTGCTGACCGTCGCCGCCATGGCGGTGGCCTTGGTGGTGTGGCGGTGGCGGCACCGGGGCTCCTTCGAGGTGTGGGCTGGTCGGTGGCTGCGGTCGTGGTGGCAGCGTTGGATGGTCTACGCGCGTCGGCTGCCTCGATGGCTGCGGGCCTGTGGGCTGACCGTGCTGGATGAGGACCGGCCCATCGTGGTCACGGCGAACCCGTTGGGGCGGAACAAAGTGCGGCGGCGGCCGAAGCAACGCACGGACCAGGTGCCTCGTGTGCTGCGGGTGCGGTCGGGGGCGTCGTGGGATGAGGTGCGGGTGCGGCTCGTGCCGGGGCAGAAACCGGAGGACTTCGACGAGCGGACCCGCGAACTCGCCTCGGCGCGAGGTGTGGCCCGGTGTCAGGTGCGGGAACTGTCGCCGAACGTGGTCTCAATCGACTTCCAACGGCGGAACCTGCTCGCGGACACGGTGTGGTGCCGTGACCTCGTCGACCTGGCCGACGTGCCCGGTACTGAGGTTGACCTCGCGCGGGTGTGGAGCGGACGCACCGACTACGGCACCGACTGGCACCAGTCGCTGATCGGCTCGCACACCCTCCACGCTGGAGCGACAGGGGCAGGCAAGGGCGCTCAGCTGTGGTGCCCGCTGGTGTCGATCTCGCCGGCTATTCGGGACGGGCTGGTGCGAGTGTCCGGGATTGACCCGAAAGGCATGGAGTTGGCCTACGGGCGGAGGATCTTCGCCCGCTACGCAGTGACGGGGAAGGACGCGCTCGCACTGCTGGATGACGTCATCGCTGTGATGGACGAGAGGAAGAGGGAGTTCGCCGGCCGGCTGCGGTCGGTGCCGGTCACCCGTGACAACCCGTTGGAGATTGTGGAGTTCGACGAGATCGGCGCGCTGATCCGCTACATCGGGGACCGCAAGCTGCGTGAGGCCATCACCGAACGGGTCGCACTGCTGACGACTCAGGGGCGGGCGTTGGGGTGCACCGTGCGCGGCTACGTCCAGGAGCCCACCAAGGACACCGTGCCGGTGCGGGAGCTGTTCCCCCGTCGGATCTGCCTGCGGGTCGCCACCAAGTCACATGTCGGGATGGTGCTCGGGGACCAGGCGTACGAGCGAGGTGCTTGGGCGAACCGGATTGGCGAGTCAGAGCCCGGCGTCGGCTACCTGTTCGGCGAAGGCATCCGCGAACCCCTGCGCGTGCGCGGCGGATGGGTGCCCGACGAAACGATCAAAGAACTCGAAACCTTTGTCACTGGCGGAGTTCCCGGCGGACCCGGAACGGTCCATCCGCTCCGGGCTGCTCGACGTGATCTGTCGAGTGGCGCTGCCTGAACTCCGCTTCCTGAAAGGACTTCCTTCTGCCATGTCCAAGATCATGCCTTCGAACATCCTCGCCACCACGTCCGCCACGGGATCGCTACTGAGTGCCTTCCGTGCTCACGCGCGCGGCCGAGTCCTGCCCGCACCGATCTCGTTGACATTCGACGGCAAGAGCCGCGAGATCGCCGTACAGCCAGAAGGAGCGCTCAACCTGGCAACCCAGCTCGGAAACGTGTTGCTGTGGGCGTACACGCTGTCTGAGGTCACCGCCAAGTGGTGGCGTACCGACGGCGACCGCCTCCACATCTCGATACGTGGACGCACCCTCAGCGGCGCACACATCCGGGTCTACGGCGGCGGGCACTTCAGCGAGTGCCTCGGCCTTGTCGCCCTGGCCCCCAACGAGGCCGACGGGGTGTCGGTTGACGAGTTGTACCTGTTCCTCTCCCAGCTGCGCGAGGGAAAGGAGGCTGCCTAGTGAGTACCCGTGCGGAACGGATGCGCCAACCCTTGGCCTCCGATGTCATCGCGGCCACGGCCGAACAACACGGCGTGTGCGTGCGGCCGTTCACCATGGAGGTCGGCGACCTGGACACCGGTGAACTCCGGTACGTCCCTGTCCCCTGCGGCTCCACGGTCGAATCGGTGTGTGGGCCGTGCGCGCGGAAAGCTCGCGCCCTGCGGATGACCCAGTGCCGCGAGGGATGGCACCTGACCGAAGAGCCCGACTTCACCCCTGACCGGCCGACGGCCGATCACACCGCGTTGCTTGAGTTGCGCGCTGATCTGGTCAAGGCCTACCAGGAAGCCGCGGGGCTCGGGGACAGTGAGGCGGACGAGCTCCGCGAGGAGATCCGGTCCGTTGATGAGGAACTTCGGCAACTCGGCATGCGAGGCCGGCTGCCCAACCCCGACGGGCCGGCGGCCACGCGGACGCCGAAACGGTCCACTCGGCGGCGGCAGGACGCACCGGAGCTGCCTCGGCGACGGGTGGAGAACCGAACGATCGGCCGGGAGTACGCCGGCCGGTTCCGGCCGTCCATGTTCATCACCCTGACCTGCGACACCTACGGCCGGGTCCGCGACGACGGCACCCCGGTTGACCCGGCCTCGTACGACTACCGACGGGCAGCTCGGGACGCGGTGCACTTCGCGGCGCTCGTCGACCGGTGGTGGCAGAACCTCCGGCGCGTCGTGGGCTGGGAGGTGCAGTACTTCGCCACGGTCGAGCCGCAGAAGCGCTGCGCGCCGCACCTGCACGCGGCTGTCCGGGGATCGGTGTCGCATGAGGTTCTGCGGCAGGTCACGGCCGCCACCTACCACCAGGTGTGGTGGCCGGCGCATGACGAGCTGGTTTACGACGGTGACCACCTGCCGGTGTGGGACGGTGGCCGGTTCGTCGACCCGGCAAATCGCCAAACGTTGAGGTCATGGGCAGAGGCGCTCGAGGCTGTGGAGGAGCCGGCGCACGTCGTCACCTTCGGCCGGCAGGTGCACTCCAAAGGCATCCTCGGCGGCACCGACGAAGCCGGCCGACACATCGGCTACCTGACCAAGTACCTCACCAAGTCCACCGGTGAGGTCATCTCGGCCACCACCGACCGGCAACGAGCACACCACGACCGGCTACACGACGAGCTGCGGGTAACGCCCTGCTCGCCGCGCTGCGCGGTCTGGCTGCTCTACGGCGTCGAACCCATGGGCGCCAACGGCAAAACCCGACCCGGTCATTGCAAGGGCCGTGCCCACCGACGGACCACACTCGGTCTGCCGGGTCGACGGGTGCTCGTCTCTCGGAAGTGGTCCGGGAAGACCCTCGCCGACCACCGCGCCGACCGGAAGGCGTTCGTCCTGGAGTCGCTGGCGGCGGTCGGCATCGCCAAGCCGGAACCCGACCGGTCACGACTGGTCTGGCACAAGGTCCAACCCGGCGACCCCAACCAACCACCACGCGATCACCTGCTCATGCACGCAATCGCAGAACGGATCAAGTGGAGAGCCGAGTACGAACGCGCGCTCGCGGCGACCGGACCACCACCGGTCGATCTTTCGGCAACTCAACCGCAAGCGGCCTGAACTGGGGGTAAGGGGATGAGCCACATCAGCAGGGTCGATCCGTTATGGACAGTCGAGCAGGTCTCGGCGTACCTCGGCGTGCCCGTCAAGACGCTCTACCAGTGGAAGTGGCGCGGCGAAGGCCCGCCTGTCCGCAAGATCGGTCGTCACCTCCGCTACGACCCCGTAGCGGTTCGGGCTTGGGCCACTAACGCGGCTGCATAGGGGGAAGACATGGGTCACATTCAGGATCGTTGGTACCGGCCGAAGAAGGATCCAGAGACCGGGAAGATCCTTCTCAACACACGCGGCAAGCCTGTCATGGAGAAGACAGAGCTATACGGAACGGGCCTCCGCTACAAGGTTCGCTACCTCGACCCCGACAACGAGGAACGGTCAAAGTCCTTTCCTGACAAGCAAAAGAAGCGCGCGGAAGACTTCCTAATCGAGATGGAGTCGGACAAGCGGGAAGGGAAGTACGTCGATCCGCAGGCCGGAAGGAAGAAGTTCCGTGCGATCGCAGAGAACTGGCTCAAGGGGCAGTCCCCCGACGCGGCTACCCGTGGCGCGCTGCGCAGTCGGCTCGAAAGTCAGATCTACCCGCGCTTCGGCGACCTGACCATTGGTTCGATCAAGCCGTCAACGGTGCGGGACTGGCAAGGTCATCTCGATGAACAGAAGCTCAGCGAGAACTACAAGCTCGTGCTGTTCACCGCTCTGTCGGGCGTGCTCGACTCGGCGGTTGACGACAAGCTGATCCGGGAGAACCCTTGCAAGGCCAAGACAATTCGGCGTCCATCGGGTGGCAGCCCGAAAGTCGTTGTGTGGCCGGAAGAACGGCTGACGGCGGTCCGCGATGGCTTGCCTGATCGCTTCTCGATCATCGCTCCGCTCGGGGCCGGCCTTGGTATGCGACAGGGCGAAATCCTCGGTGTCTCCATTGAAGACTTCGATGAGGACGAGATGGTGTTGCGCCTGGTGCGGCAGATCCGCATCGTTGACCGGACGCTGGTGTTCGCGCCACCCAAGGGAGGAAGGACCCGCACCGTTCCCGTGTCAGCTAGCGTCTGGGCTGAAGTCGTGGATCACGAGCGACAGTTCCCATCGGCCGCGGTGACTCTGCCGTGGCTCGAACCTGACGGCAAGCCGGTGACGGTTCAGCTGCTCGTCACCGGCGAGGGCGGTCGGCTGTACTCCGGGGACCTGTTCAGCAAGGTGGTGTGGCTGGGCGCGTTCCGTAAGGCCGAGCTGGCCTACGAGAAGCGGCGAGACGGGATGCACGCGCTCCGGCACTTCTACGCGTCGGTGTTGCTGGCACAGGGTGTCTCGATCAAGGAGCTGGCGGAGTATCTCGGGCACGCCGACCCCGGGTTCACGCTTCGGACCTACACGCACCTTGTCCCGTCGAGTCACGAGCGGGCGCGGGTCGCGATCGATGGCGTGTTCGGACGGCCTGAGGCGGCAGACGGCCTGGAGGCGGCCTGATCTTGAAAACCGTCCGATTCGAGGCCGTTAGAACGACGACGGACCCAACTGCCAAGTCCGATGTGGACAACGGCGGTCGGGTCCGTTTTCGCAGGTCACTTGAGCTGTGCGCTCGTCTTCCCCAGCAGTCGGCGGGCGATGATGAGCTGCTGGATTTGTTGCGTTCCCTCGAAGATGTCCATGATCTTGGCGTCTCGGGACCACTTCTCGAGCAGCTCGTGTTCGGTGTAGCCGATTGAGCCAGCCAGTTCCACGCAGCGCAACGTGATCGCGGTCGCTGAGCGGCCCGCTTTGGCCTTGGCGTACGACGCCTGCAGGGAGTTCGGTTTGCGGTTGTCGGCCATCCAGGCTGCCTGCAGGGTCAGCAGGTACATCGCCTCGTAGTCGGCTTCCATTTCCAGGAAGGCCGCTGCCGCGGCGTGTTGGGTGTTGGCCGGGCGGTCGTAGTCGATTGTTACCCCGGCTTCCGTCAGGAGGCGGCGGGTTTCTTCCAGGGCGGCCCGGGTGATGCCCACCGCCATTGCCGCTACCAACGGCCTCGTGTTGTCGAACGTCTGCATGACACCCGCGAAGCCCTGGTCCGGTTTGATCTCCGGGGAGCCCAGGAGGTTCTCCGCCGGGACCCGGCAGTTGTCCAGGCGGAAGTGGGCCGTGTCGGAGGCTCGGATGCCGAGTTTGTGTTCCAGGCGAACCAACTCGAAGCCAGGCGTATCCCGGTCGACCACGAACGACTTGATTGCCGCCTTGCCCAGGGAGCGGTCCAGCGTTGCCCAGACGACCACGCAGTCCGCACGTTCGCCCGAGGTCACGAAGATCTTCTCGCCGTTCAACACGTAGTGGTCGCCGTCGCGGACTGCTGTGGTGCGGATTGCGCCTGAGTCCGAGCCCGTGTCGGGTTCGGTGATGGCCATGGCGGCCCACTTGCCTCTGTAGCGGGCCAACTGTTCCTCGGACGCCACTGACGCGATCGCGGCGTTGCCGAGGCCCTGGCGGGGCATGGACAGCAGCAGACCCGCGTCGCCCCAGCACATTTCCATGGTGCCCAGGACCAGGGACAGGTTCGCCGTCGACGCCTTGCCTGACGAGCGGCGCACGCCCCCGGCGCCCGCACCGCCGCCCGACGCGCTCAGGCCGTCCAGCAGGGACGCCAGCGTGTCCAGTTCCTTGGGATACGTGTGTTCCGCCTGGTCGTACTTGCGTGAGTTGGGCCGCAGGAACGCCATCGCGGCCTGGCGGGCCTGTTCGACCAGGGTGGCCAGTTTGCGGGGAACCTCCAGGTTGATCACACCAGCACCGCGCCTTCCATCAGGCCCACCGCACGCAGGTCTCGGTACCACCGCTCCACCGGGTGCTCCTTCACGAAACCATGGCCGCCCAGCAGCTGCACGCCGTCGCTGCCGATCATCATTCCCTTGTCCGTGCACAACTTCCTGGCCAGCGCGACCTCGCGGGCGAACGGGAGGCCCGCCGCGGCGCGGGCGGCGGCCCGGTAGGTCAACAGCTTCATGCCGTCGAGCTCCGTGCCGATGTCCGCCACGCGGAACGCCACGCCCTGGCGGTGCGACACCGGCTCGCCGAACGCCACTCGCTCGTTCACGTACGGGATCACGTAGTCCAGCACCGCTCGGCCCGTGCCCACCGCGAGCGCGCACCAGCCCAGGCGGGCCAGGCGCACGCATTCCGCGTAGTCCGCGTCCAGCAACGCCGACGCCGGCACCGACACCTGGTCCAGGATCACCCGGCCCGTGCCGGCGCCACGCAGGCCCATCGCCGGCTCGGCCTCGATCGTCACCGACGACGACTCCACGATGAACAGCGCGGGCCCGCGACCGTCCACATCGGCCGCCACGACGAACAGCTCGGCCGCCGCCGCGCGGGGCACCAGGGACTTCACGCCCGTCAGGCGGAAGCCGCCGGACGTCCGGTATGCCTTGGTCTGCAACGAGAACGGGTCGAACAGCGCCCGGGGCTCCTGGATCGCCAGGGCCGCGGCCGGGACGTCCTCGCCGGTGAACGCCGGCAGGTACGTCGCCTGTTGCTCCTCGTTCCCCCACAGCACCAACGCGTTCGACACCGCGGCAGGCGCGAGGCACGCCAGCGCCAGGCCCATGTCGCCCGTGGCCAGGGCTTCCGCCACCAGCACGTTGGTCACCGTCGAGCGTTCCGTTGCCACGCCGCCGAGTTCCTCCGGGACGCCCAGCAGCGTGATGCCCAGCTCGGCCGCCGTCGACACCAGCTCGAGCGGGGCCGCGCACTTCTCGTCGGCCGACGACGCGGCCGGGCGGAGGCGTTCCGCGGCGAACTCGCGGACCGTCTCGACGATCATCTGCTGCTCGTCGGTCGGCGTCAGGTCGAACACGCCGGTGTCCGGGACGGGCGGCAAACGCTTGGCGGACCCCAGTTTCCGCGCGGCCGTGAACGTGCGGGTCGCCGCGCCCGCCGCCTGGAAGCCGGTCTTCGTCGCCTGGTACAGCGCGCGGTCGACCGTCTTCTTCATGCCCAGGCGGTCCGCGACCGGGGCCACCTTGTTGAGCACCGACATCACGGCGCCCATGGCGTTGCGCCTGTGCGGCTTGGCGCTAAGACCCTCGCTGGTCGACACCGAACCACCCCTACCTACTCGTGAGTTAAATAACGGTAGCTACTCTAGAGTAGCTTACCGCGAGTAGGCATACCAGAGGTGACACCGGTCACGGTAGCGTCGACTGCCAGGGTCGCGCTCGCTCAAACGCCGCACACGCCGCCAGCACCCGCGCGTCGGCGTGCCGGGGCCCCACGACCTGCAGCCCCACCGGCAACCCGGCCGACGTGAACCCGCACGGCACCGTCGCCGCCGGTTGCTGCGTCATGTTGAACGGGTAGGTGAACGGTGTCCACCCGGTCCAGCGACCCCCGTCCGGGGACTCGATGCCGGCCTCGAACGCCGGGATCGGGATGGTCGGGGTGACCAGCAGGTCGTACCGCTCGTGGAACTCACCCATGGTCTTCCCCAGCGCCGCCCGGGTCGCCGTCGCCTCCAGGTAGTCCAGCGCCGAGAACCCCGCGCCCTGCGCACACACCTCCCGCAGGCCCGGGTCCAGCCGCGCCCGCTGCTCCGCGGACAGCGCCGCCGTCGACGCGGCCGCGCCGGAGAACCACAGCACGTGGAACGCGTCCACCGGGTCGGCGAACCCCGGATCGGCCATCGACACGACCGCGCCCAGCTCCGTGAACACCTCGACCGCCGACGCGACCAGCGCGGCGACCTCCGGGTCGACGGACACGTACCCGAGCGCCGGGCTGAACCCGATCCGCATGCCCGCGACGTTCCCGGCCGAGGCCGCCGCCGCGAAGGAACCCGTCGGCCGCGGCCCCGCCGACCAGTCCCGACCGTCCACACCGGACAGCACGTCGAGCGCGAGCGCGGCGTCGGCGACCGTCCAGGACAGCGGGCCGACGTGTGAGAGCGTCCCGAACGGACTCGCCGGGTAGATCGGCACGAGCCCGTAGGTCGGCTTGATGCCGAAGACGCCGCTGAACGACGCCGGGATGCGGACCGACCCGCCGCCGTCGGTGCCGAGCGAGATCGTGCCCATGCCCGCGGCCACCGCCACGGCCGCGCCGCCGCTCGACCCGCCCGAGGTCCTCGTGGGGTCCCACGGGTTGCGGGTCACGCCGGTGAGCGGGTTGTCGGTGACGCCCTTCCAGCCGAGCTCGGGCGTGGTGGTCTTGCCGATGATCACGGCGTGGTGCTCGCGCAGCCGGGCGACGGACGGCGCGTCGACGTCCCACAGCTGGTCGGGATCGATCGAGTGCGAGCCGCGCAGGGTCGGCCAGCCCCTGGTGAGCAGCAGGTCCTTGACCGAGACGGGCACGCCGTCGAGCAGGCCGGCCGGCTCGCCGCGCCGCCAGCGCTGCTCGGACTCGGCGGCGGACGCCAGCGCCCGCTCGGCGTCGACCAGGCAGAACGCGTTCAGCGACCCGTTCAGCTCGTCGATGCGGGCCAGCGCGTCCTTGGTCGCCTCGACCGGGGAGACGCGGCCGGCCCGGTACTCGGCCAGCAGCTCGGTCGCACTGATCATTCCTGCTCCCTCGCAGTGCCCATGGTTCGCTCCGCTCCTCCGCTAAAGACGCCGTCTTCCCTCGTCGCGTGCTCGGCCGGCTCGTTCCTCGCCGGCCTCCGCGCGCTCCTCAGTCCAGACGGCGCCCGCTCCGTCGCTCCCGCTCACGTAACCACGCGCCTTGTCCACCACATTGCGTAACGGCCGGCCCTCGAGGTACCTCGACAGGTTGTCCACGAAAAGTGCTACCAGCTCGGCCCGCCACCCCACCACGTCACCGGACATGTGCGGCGACACGATCACGTTCGGCAGGCTCCACAGCGGGGACGCCGTGGGCAGCGGCTCGTCGACGAACACGTCCAGCGCCGCGCCGCCGAGCCGGCCCGCCCCCAGCGCCTCGACCAGGTCCTCCTGCACGACCAGCGGCCCGCGGCCGACGTTGATCAACCGTGCCGTCGGCTTCATGGCGGCGACCGCCTTCGCGTCGATCATGCCGCGCGTCTCGTCGGTCAGCGGTGCTGCCAGCACCACGTAGTCCGCCTCCGGCAGTGCCTCGGACAGTGACGACATCGGGAGCACCGACCCCAGGTCGGGGTCCTCCGCTCGGGCGACGCGGCCCAGCCCGGTGACCGTCATGCCGACCGCGGCGAGCTTGCGGCCGATAGCCCGTCCGATCGGGCCGGTGCCGGCGACCAACGCGTGCCGGCCGCCGAGCCGCTCGGTCTCCCGGTGCCGCCAGCGGCGTTCCCGCTGGTAGGCGAACGTCGTCGGGAGGTCCTTGGCGAGCGCGAGCGCCAGGCCCAGCACGTACTCCGCCATCGGCTCGTCGAACACGCCCCGGGAGTTGGTGACGACGACGTCGCTCGCCACCACATCGGGTGTCAGCACATGGTTGACGCCGGCACTCGCGGCATGCACCCAGCGCAACGACGAGGCGGCCGGCCACGCGGCCGCCAACGCGGTCGACCGGAAGTCCCAGACGAGCAGGACATCGGCCTCCGGCAGCGCCCCGGCCAGTTCGCCGGGTGTGGCGTACCGGACGTCCGCGAGGGCTTCGACCTGGGACATTCCGTCCGGCCGGCCGTTGTTGCCGGAGTGGTCGTGGAGCACCACGACAGTACTTGTGGGCACGGGATTGACACGCTAAGTACCGCTCGTATGATTGTCAACAATCGGCGCGGCCGTCGCAGCCCGCAGAGACAACACACTCCCCAACTTCCGGTGCTGCATTAAGGGTGCCCATGTCACGATTCATGACGATTACGCTCGAGCGCCGCGGCGTCTCCTGCGTGGCCCAGCTCCTGGACAAGGACGCGCCCCGAACGTGTGAGGCGGTGTGGGCGAACCTCCCCCACGCCGGCCCGGTCCACCACGCGAAGTACGCGCGCAACGAGGTCTACACGATGGTGGAACGGTTCATCGACGAGCCGATCGGCTACGAGAACCCCACCGTGACCCCCATCCCCGGCGACGTCGTGTTCTTCGACTTCCACGGCGGCATGCTCGACCGCGCCTTCAAGGAGGAGAAGGGCCTGGAACAGCTGCCGGGGGTCATCGACCTCGCGATCTTCTACGGGCGCAACAACATCCTTCTCAACGGCGACGTGGGTTGGGTGCCCGGGAACGTCTACGCCACGATCGTCGAGGGCCTCGACGCGATGGCGGAGGCGTGCAACGACGTCTGGCGGTCAGGCAGCGTCGGTGAGCGGCTGGTGTACCAACGGCACGACGGCTGAGCGGGGGCCGTCATGGTTCCCGACAGACCACCGTTGGAGATCATCGGCCTCGTCACCCAGCGGGGCGTCGGCGTGGTGGCGCCGTTCGACTTCGCGCTCGACCGCGAGCTGTGGCGGTGGGCGCCGGACGACATCTCCCTGTACATGACGCGGCTGCCGTTCGTGCCCGTGCCGGTGACGATCGAGATGGCCGAGCAGCTGTCCGACGCCGACCGGGTGCGGCGGGCGACCCAGGACGTGCTCGCGCCGGAACCGCTGGTCGTGACGTACGCGTGCGCGTCGGGCAGCTTCGTCGGCGGCGCGGCGGGTGAACACGCGCTGCACGCCAGCATGATGTCCGCGGGTGCGCCGGCGGCGACCACGACGTCCGGCGGGCTGGTCTCGGCACTGCGGGCGCTGGGCCTGTCCCGGATCGCGGTGGTGACGCCCTATATAGACAGTGTCACCGAGCGGCTGCTGGCGTTCCTCGGCGAGTACGGGGTCGAGGTGGTGTCCAGCGTCGGGCTCGGGCTGCTCGACCACATCTGGCAGGTGGGCTACGCGGAGGTCGTGCAGGCGGTCGCCGCGGTGGACGTGGCCGCCGCCGACGGGGTGTTCATCAGCTGCACGAACGTGCCGACGTACGACATCATCGCGCCGCTCGAGCGCTGGCTGGGCAAGCCGGTGCTGACGGCCAACCAGGTGACCATGTGGTCGGCACTGCACGCGATCGAGTCGCCGATGATGGCGACCGGGCAACTGTTGGCGCAGGTCACTCAGCCGCACGCGGCGTGATCGGGGGGACGCATGACCGTCATCGGCTTTCTGTACCCGGGCTACAGCGCGGAGGACGAGTACCCGACGATGGAGCGCCTGCTGGCGTCGTCCGGGTCGCCGGTGTCGCTGCCGGTCGTGCACACGCTGATGCGGGAGGACGCGCACCGGGTCGACGCGCTGCTGGACATCGGCGGCGCCGACGTGCTGGCCGACGGGGCACGGTCGCTGCCGGCGGTCGACGCGGCGGTGTGGGCGTGCACGAGCGGGAGCTTCGTGTTCGGCTGGGACGGGGCGTCGGCGCAGGTCTCCGGCGTGTCCGAGGCCGCCGGGGCGCCCGCGTCGAGTACCTCTTTCGCGTTCGTCAACGCCGCGCGGCACCTGGGGCTGCGGCGGGTGGCCGTGGCGGCGACGTACCCACGCGACGTGGCGGAGCGGTTCGTGTCGTTCCTGGGTTCCGCGTCCGTCGAGGTCGTCTCCCTGTCGTGCGAGGGGATCGTGACCGCGGCCGAGGTGGGCACGCTGGGCCGGGACGAGGTGCTGTCGTTCGTGGCGGCCAACGACCACCCGTCCGCCGAGGCAGTGCTGGTGCCGGACACGGCGTTGCACACGGTGGCGTGGCTGACCGGTTTGGAAGACTTGCTCGGCAAGCCCGTGCTGACCGCGAACCAGGTCAGCGTGTGGGAGGGTCTGCGGCTGGTGGGTGCGGCGGAACGTCGCGCCGGGTTGGGGGCACTGTTCTCATGAGCGAGTTGGGTGAGCTGGAACCGGTTGCGCGACAGTCGACCGCGGAGTTGATCGCCGACCAGCTGAGATCGGCGATCATGTACGGGACGCTGGCGCCCGGCACGCAGCTGGGCGAGTCCGAGCTGGCCGCGCGGTTCGCGGTGAGCCGGGGGCCGTTGCGGGAGGCCATGCAGCGGCTCGTGCAGGAGGGGTTGTTGCGAGGTGAGCGGCACCGGGGGTTGTTCGTGATCGACCTGTCGGCGGCGGACGTCCGGGATATCTACCTGGCCCGGCTGGCGATCGAGCGCACGGCGTGCGAACTGATCATGGCCGGCAACCGCGGCGAGGCGGTGGTGCGGCTGTCCGAGGCACTGTCGACGCTGGTGACGGCGTCGTCGGGTGGGGACCGGAACGCGATGAGCGACGCGGACCAGGCGTTCCACCAGACGCTGGTGAGCTGCTCGGGGAACACGCGGTTGGAGCGGATGGCGCAGACGCTGCTGGTGGAGACGCGGATGTGCCTCGCGGCGCTGCAGAAGCACTACCCGGAACCGGCGGAGCTGGTGGCCGAACACCAGGCCCTGGTGAACGCCATCTCGGACGGGGACGAGCCACTGCTGTTGCGGCTGATCGAGTCCCACATGCTCGACTCCATCGCCCGCCTCGTCCCGCCGGCGATGCCCTGAAGGACCCCTTCAGGGCGTTCAACGTCTCGAAGGGGTCCTTCAGGGCGTGGGGCCGTCGCGCAGGACGTCGGTGTTGAACTTGCCGTCCACTATGGATGTCGCCAGTTCGCTCACCTTGGTGTTGTGGCTGCGGGCGTAGTTGCGCAGGGTGTCGAAGGCGGCCGTCGTGTTCAGGCCGAGGCGTTCGGCCAGTACGCCCTTCGCCTGTTCGACGATCACCCGGCTGTTCAGTGCGTGCTGCAGCTGCGCGGCGAGGGTCTCCTGCCGCCGCAGCGCCCGGGCGCCCAGGATGCCGACCGTCGCGACGTCGGCCAGCGCCTGGGCCACGCGCACGTCCGACTTCTCCAGCGAACCCGGCTCGGTGGTGAACAGGGTCAGCGACCCGATCAGCTCCGCCCGTCGCCGCAGGGGCAGGGTGTGCACCGCCGCGAAACCGGCCCGGCGCGCCGCCGCCACGTAGCGAGGCCAGCGGTCGTGTTCCTCCGCCAGGTCCGGGACCAAGATCTGTTCACCCGATCGTGTGCAGTCGAGCCACGGGCCCTCCTCGTTCCGTTGCGCCGCGACCTCCAGGTCCTTCACCCGCTCGTTTGACGCCGCCACGCCGTGGTCAATCAGGAACACGCCGGCAGCGTCCACATCGAGCAGACGAACACAACGATTCGCCAGCAACCGCAGAAAGTCGTCGAGATCGAACTCGGGGGACAGCGCGTCCGCGAGCTCGACGAGTGTTTCTGCCAGTTCCTCCCCTGGCCTGCTGGTCACGACGTAAGACTACGGCCGAATGATCAGTTTCGGGGCAGGCTCAACGGCTCATGGCCCACTATTTGACGAAAAGTCGCGGTCAGCCGTAACGATTTCAATTCAAGCCAAACGAAGATGCTTTCCGTGTGCCCGCACGCCTCTGTCACGCTGTGCAGCGAGCCCGGCACGCTCCGAAAGACGCATACTCAGAGTGGTTGTCGCGGTGATGTGACAGCAATAGAGAACAGGGCCCTTGGACCCTGTTGGTTGATCGTTGAATTTACGAGTATCACTCACGTGCGGGAGTCGCTTAGCGTGGAGGCCTCGTGAGTGCGCAGGTAATGTCAACGGACGCCACTGAGATCTTTGCTCGTCTCAAGAGTGCGGCGTTCCATGAGCTGGTCAAGTCGTCGATGGCAGGGGAGCGAGAAGCCGTGGCGACGCTGTTCACCTGGATCAGACCCGCCATAGTTCGCTACTGTCGGTCACGGATCGGCAGGAGCGGTTCCGCCTACTCGTCCGCGGACGACGTGGCACAGGAAATCTGCATGGCCGTGCTGGGCGCCCTGGCGCGCTACGGCGACGAGCCCGAGTCGTTCCTCCCCTTCGTGTACGGCATCGCCGCGCACAAGGTGGCCGACCACTACCGGCGGGGGGGGCGGGGGCGGGCGGGGCCGGCCCCCGGCG